>Ga0075418_10000094_pt1 | contig 74906 bp, 69 predicted proteins | sample SoiMetdeltSBSDD2_FD_81776 | JGI IMG/M metagenome (GOLD analysis project Ga0075418, IMG submission 81776) | Bulk soil microbial communities from a Populus tree surrounding site in Tennessee, USA - Soil MetaG P. deltoides SBSDD2 | ecosystem: Environmental > Terrestrial > Soil > Tree plantation...
ACAGCGGCGCGGCCGCGCAACGGACCAGCCGGACCGGCGCCGGAGGATGGGCGCTACGCTGCCGCCTGGATGTCCACCCGACGCCCGATCGGGCCGGTGCGCCTGCGTGGGCCCTCCTCGTCCAGGAACCCGAACGCGGGGCGCCTCCGGATCAGGCGTTCGAGGACGAAGAGCATCACAAACTGCTCGACGGCACGATGCTCCACGTCTCGACCTGGAGCTACAACGAGGGTCTTCAGGTATCGCCAAAACTTGTCCGCGTGCCGCAATCGGAAGGATGGATTGGATTATTCGCGGTTGGGCCCAGCCGTCCCCGCGACCCTTCTATAATCACACCGTGAGCCGTTCCGTGCTCGTGCTGATCGTCTGTCTCCTGGCTGCGGCCTGCAGCCCGCCGGCCGACACGAAACGGCGCGACGGGTAGGTCGGCAGCCCGCGCTCGGTGGGGCCGCCTTCGGCTTCCAGCCCGCGCTCGACGACCGCAAACGCGCACTCGGCGCGCGACGTCGCCGCCGGCGTCGGCAGCGGGAACCAGGCGCGCAGGCGGTGGTCGCGGCTCGGATTGGCGAAGGTGGTGTGCACCCGGACGAAGTCGTCGCCGGCGTGGACCTCGAGCACCGTGCGGACCTTGACGCGGCGCTCGCCGACGCGCGCCCGTTCCTTGTCGTCGATGCACTCGGCCCATGCGTACTCGCGAGTCACCGCTAAGCGGGCCCGTAGCGGGCCGGCTTCGAGAACCTCGACGTCCACGGATTCGGGCGCGTCGACGACGGAGTCGTTGGCGGGCGGGGAGTAGTTGTAGGTATCGCCCTGGTCGCCGTCGTCGACGAGGCGGTCGAACCCGGGCGTGCCGTTGAGCGCGAACGAGCCGTCGGTCCCGTCGACCTCGATGCGCACGACGCCGTTGTCCATCTGCGCGCCGCTCGCGGTGACGGGCGCGACCGTGAGTGTGGCCGGCTCCCACCGCTGCCACCCGTAGCCGGCGACGGCGTCGACGCGGGCGAGAATCTGGCGGCTGGGCGGCTGCTGGATCCGCACGTGCACCGTCATGTCGGGATTGGCGCCGACGCGGGCGTAGAGATCGCGCTTGATCTCCTCGATCATCAATTCGGTGCGCAGCCGGGCGTCGGCGTGCATCACGATGCTGATGCCGTCGTCGGTCTCCTCGACCTCGATGGCGTTGATGTAGGTGTCGTCGCCCATCTGCTGGCTGCGGATCTCACCGAGGATCGCCTTGAGGTCGTTGCCGCTGATTGAGACCTCGCCGCGGGACGCGGCGCGTGTGCTGAGGATCTGCGCGCCGTCGACGTCGCCCTCACCGGGTAGCCGCAGCTCGACCAGTCCGCCGCGGCGCCGGGCCGAGCCGTTGACGACGACGGCGCCCTGGGCGGCCATCGAGCGGCCGAGCGCGTCGAGGGCGCGGCGCGACAAGCCGACGGCGATCTCGTTGGCTTCGGCGAATCGATGGAGCACCGCGGCGCCGACCTCGTCGATCGAGCAGGCGCAGATGCTGTCGTGGGCCGAATTGCGGATGACCTCCATCCACGCGATGTCGAGCAATGACCCCGGCCACCGCTCGGGCGCCATGAACAGCGCGCACAGCGGCTCGGCGCGTCGCTCGAGATTGCGCTCGACGCGGGCCGCCGCCTGCTTCACGTCAACGCGGTTCGACGCCACGCCCATGAGCAGGTTGGCGCGCGCACTCGACCGCAGCTCGCCCTGCACCGACGGCAGGCCGGTTGTCGGCGCCACGGCCATGTACTCGGCCAGCGACTGGATGACGAGGTGGTAGTCATCCTGGATCTCGTTGGCCTCGGCGATCACCCGGCCGAGCCACGACTGCGGCACTTGGTGGTCGGTGCCGTTCATCCAAAGGATCGGGCCGTCGTCGTCGAGCGCGTCGCCCAGCTCGACCTCGTGGTCGCGGATGCGACGGATGAGGGCCTTGGCATCGTCGGGGATCGCCGCCCCGTTGCCGTAGCCGTGACGCAGGTACTCGGCGCGGACCGATGAGCCGTCGGGCGCGGTCCACCAGAACGCGGTGTTGTCGATGCCGCCGGGCACGCCGCGCCACACGACGGTGTGCTCGAAGCCGGCCAGCCGCAGGATCTGCGGCATCTGGGCGACGTGGCCGAACATGTCGGGCAGGTAGCCCACTTCCATGGCGCCGCCAAATGCGGCCGCTCGCTCGATGCCGCGCTGCAAGTCGCGCACGATCGTCTCGCCCGACACAAGGAACTCGTCCATGAGGATGTACCAGGGCCCCATCGCCAGCCGACCGCTTGCCGTCAGCCGCCGCAGGCGCTCTTCGGCCTCGGGCCGGACGGCGAGGTAGTCGTCGACCACCGCCATCTGCCCGTCCAGCAGGAAACGGGCGTAGGACGGGTCGGCCTCCAGCGCGGGCAGGAACTCGTCGAGCAGGTCGACCAGCCGCAGCCGGAAGGACTGGAACGACGAGTACCACTCGCGGTCCCAATGGGTGTGGGGGACGATCGCCACCGTGCGGGCCATGCGTTGAGGGTAACTTCCGCCGGACCATGTGCGACTGCCTGCTGGCATTGGGGCCGGCGACGGAGTCAGGGCGGGCCACCTTTGCCAAGAACTCGGACCGGCCGCCGTCCGAGGCGCAGGTGATCGAGTGGCTGCCGCCGCGCCGTGACGCCGAGCCGCGGCGGGCGACGTACATCGATGTCGCGCCGTGCGACCGCGACACGATCGGCGCCCTCGTGTCGCGTCCGCGCTGGATGTGGGGCGTCGAGCACGGCGTGAATGCGGCCGGCGTGGCGGTGGGCAACGCGACGATCTACACGACGCTGGATCCGCGTGATGCGCCGCCGGCTTTGACCGGCATGGACCTGGTGCGGCTCGCACTCGAGCGGGCGGCGACCGCGGCCGACGCCGTCGCTGTCGTCATCGAGCTACTCGAGCGCTATGGGCAGGGCGGGTCAGGCTACGAAACCGCCGACCATCCGTATTGGTCGTCGTTTCTCATCGGCGACCCAACCGACGGCTGGGTCGTCGAGACGTCAGGTCGCGCGTGGGCGAGCGAGCAGGTCGGCCGCACCCGCGCCACGTCCAACCGCACGACGATCTTCGAGTTCGACGCCGCCAACCGACACCCCCGACAGCCGGTGCAGCGGTTGGTCGATCCGCGATTGCATGCGAGCCAGCGCGCCCTCGCCGGCGAGCCGGTCGGCGTGCACGACCTGGCCGTCCACTTGCGCACCCACGCCGGCATCGACGGCTACAGCGTGTGCATGCACGCGGCGGACCAGGCGACGACGGCGTCGATGATCGCCGAACTGCCCGGTGCGGTCCATGTCCTGCTCGGGTCACCATGCAGTTCGATCTACGTCCCGCTCTTCGTCGGCCGCGACATCGGCACGCCGCCCGTGTGGGAGCGCTTCGCCGCCTTACGTCCCGCGCACCGTGCCGCTCTCGACGACCTCGAACGCCGGCTCGCGGCCGACGCGACCGACGAAGACGCGTGGGCGACCGAAGCTTGGCGCCGCGTCGACGAAACCCTCACCGCCCTCGGCGTCTAGCCCGAAGCGGGAGAGGGGTAGGTTGCACCCATGCCCACCTTCATCATGCTCTCGACGCTGGGGCCCGAGGGTTCGCGCACGATCTACGAAAACCCCGAACGGATCAAGGGGGTGAACGACGAGGTCGAGGCGCTCGGTGTCAAGGTGCTGCACCAGTACGCGGTGCTGGGCAACTACGACTTCGTCAACATCCTCGAGGCGCCCGACGAGAAGACGATGGCGAAGGTGGCCATGATGCTGGCCTCGCGGGGGACGCTGAAGACCACCACGCTCGTCGCCCTTCCGGTCGACGAGTTCATCGAGGGGATCAGCTAGCCGAGGTCAGGCCCACCACAGGCCCTGCTTCTTCCGTTCCTCTCGCACGTCGTCCTCGGCGAAGTCCGCGGGCAGGACGCTGCCGTCAGACAGGCGGCGGAGCCGGTAGCCGTCGTCCTTGATCGCCTCGGCCACTTCGAACCCGCGCGCCCAGCGCTGGTCGAACTTCCGACGCACCTCGACTCTCGTCCCCGGCTCGAGAAACGACACTGCGCCAGAGCTTACGCAGGAGGCCTCGCGTCGGGTGGCCCGGTGTCGATGCCCGGAGGGTCACGAGCGTCTCCCAGCGCTCCTTGGCGAGCTGTTCGGCGGCGAAGGGATGCATGTGGCAAGGATGCGCCGTCCGCAGGTTTCCTGCCATTGGCAGATAGGACAACTTCCGCTAAGATCCTGCCATGGGCAAACGCCACCTGGTCGCCACGCTGGTTGGTGAAGGGGTGGCCGAGTTCGAGATGGCGGTGGCCTGCGAGATCTTCGGCTACGACCGCTCTGAGCAGGCCGGCGGACGGCCCTGGTATCGCCACGTGCTCGCGGCGGCCGGACCCGACGTACGCACGATGCACGGCATGCGCGTCGATCCGGAGCCGGGCCTGGCGGCGCTGCGCAAGGCCGACACGATCGTCGTGTGCCCGTGGAAGGACACCCGCGTCACCGTGCCCGACGCCGTCCTCGACGCACTGCGCGCCGCCCATCGCCGCGGGGCCCGCATCCTCTCGTTCTGCTCGGGCGCCTTCGTCCTGGCGGCGACCGGGCTGCTCGACGGCCGCCGGGCCACCACGCACTGGGCCTACGTCGACGAGTTCGCCCAGCGGTTCCCCGAGGTCAAGCTCGATCCCGGTGTCCTGTACGTCGACGAAGGCGACATCCTCACGGCGGCAGGCACCGCGGCCGGCATCGACCTATGCCTCCACGTCGTTCGCCTCGACTACGGCGCCGAGACCGCCAACGCCGTCGCCCGGCGGCTCGTCATGCCGCCCCATCGCGATGGCGGCCAAGCGCAGTACATCCACCAACCCGTGCCGGCCTGCACCGACGACCCCATCGGCCGGGTGCTCGATTGGGCCCTCGAGCGGCTGGACGAGCCGCTCTCCGTCGACGTGCTGGCCGCGCGAGCGGCCATGAGCCCGCGGACCTTCGCCCGACGTTTTGGCCAGGCCACTGGCACGACGCCGCACCAGTGGCTGCTCACCAACCGGGTGCTGCTGGCTCAGCGCCTGCTCGAAACCACCGACGATCCCGTGGAGTTGATCGCCCGCGCGTGCGGCTTCGGGACGGCCGCCGCCCTCCGCGTGCACTTTCAGCGGGTCACCGACACCGCGCCTCTCGCGTACAGACGTTGCTTCCGATCCGAGGCGGGCTGACGTAACGTCGCCAGTCGTGCCGAAGAAGGTGGTCCCGTCGCTCAAGTACGAGCAGGCGCTGTGGGACGAAGGCCACGAGATCGTGGTCGGCATGGACGAAGTCGGGCGGGGAGCTTGGGCCGGACCGCTCAGCGTCGGCGCCGCCGTGTTGCCGCGGGACAGGCGCGTCTACCGGGTGCGCGATTCGAAGATGCTCACGGAGAAGGAGCGCGAGCGGTTGTTCGACCGCATCGCCGCCTGGTGTCAGGCGTGGGCGGTCGGCCACGCGAGCCAGGAGGAGTGCGACGGCTTGGGAATGTCAGCCGCCCAGCGACTGGCGGCGCAGCGCGCGATCGAGGGCCTCGGTGTGCAGCCCGACAAGGTGCTGCTCGACGGTCGGTGGGACTTCGTGGGGGGCGCGACCCGCATCGTCAAGGGCGACGCCAAGTGTCTGTCGATTGCAGCGGCGTCGATCCTGGCCAAGGTGACGCGCGACCGGATCATGCGCGAGGAGTCGGTTCACTTCCCGGGCTATGACTTCGAGTTGAACAAGGGCTACCCGTGTCCTCGGCACAAGATGGCGTTGAAAGCATGGGGGCCGACGTCGATCCATCGGCGCAGCTGGGTCTTCATGGATCACCTGCCCTGGTTCGTCACCCGTGAAGTAGAGACCCAGCCCCACCTCTTCGCCGACTGATGACTCGCGGCGAAGCGCTGATCGTGCGTGCATTCGCGGTGTGGACCGTGTGGATTTGGGCCACGCGAATCGGCAACGTCATGGGTGACGACACCCGTTCGACGGCCTTCAAGGTCATTCATGTACTGCTGGCGGTCGTTTCGGTCGCCTTTGCTGTAGCGGCGTGGCTGGTTGTGCGCCGCGTACGCCGTCGCGACGCGCATCGCTAACATGGCCGCCATGCCCGCACGACGACTCGTCGTCGCGGCCGCGTCCGGCGTCGCGATCCTCAGCATGATGATCAGCGCGCCCGCCAATGCGGCCAAGAATCCTGACGACAACGGCGACACCAAGAAGACCGATCGCACGACGACGACCGAGAAACACCGGACGTCCACCACCGAGAAGGATCGCGACAAGCCGAAGGACGACGACAAGCCGCGCACGACGACGACTGAACGTCGTCACTCGTCGACCACGACCACCGAACGCAAGCAGGCGGCGGCCACGACGACAACGGCCGACGACGAACCGGCGGACGAGACCACCACGTCGACCACCGCGAAACCCGTCCACACGGAGCGCTACATCGTCGTGCTGAAGAAGGGCAACCGGTCGTCGGTCGTGGCCGAAGAACACGCCCGCACGCGCCACGTCAAGGTCCAGAACGTGTTCGGCCACGCCGTGCGCGGCTATGCCGCGGATATCGCCGACAACGAGCTCGACGCGATCAAGAAGGACAAGCGCGTCGCCTACGTCGAGCGCAACAAGTCGGTGCAGAAGTTCGCCCAGACCTTGCCATGGGGCGTCGAGCGCGTCTCACGCAAGGGTGACGACTGGAGTTCGACGCGACCGGGCGACGGCGCCGGCTCGGTGAGCGGTGACGTCTACGTGATCGACACCGGCGTGCAGTTCCATCCCGACCTGTTCGGCGGCATGGAAGTGAACCTGCGCGGTGGCCCCGACACCGACTGCGACGGTCACGGCACGCACATGGCCGGCATCGTCGGCGCCATCGACAACACCAGCGGCGTCGTGGGCGTCGCCCCCGGCGTCAAGGTGCACGGGATCAAGGTCCTCGATTGCAGCGGGCATGGCACCGATGTCAATGCCATTGCCGGCGTCGATTGGGTTGTCGCCAACGGCGGTCGACCGTCGGTCATCACGATGAGCTTCGGCGGACCGATCAGCCGCGCGTTCGACGACGCGGTCAAGCGGGCCGTGGCCGCCGGGTTCACCGTCATCACCGCCGCCGGCAACGACCACAAGAACGCCTGCTCGATCTCGCCTGCGCATCTCGGAGAGATGGACGGCGTCATCACCGTTGGCGCCTCGACCAAGAGGGACAGGCCGGCGAGCTTCAGCAACTTCGGTCCGTGCGTCGACATGTACGCGCCCGGCGTTCAGATCCCGTCATACTTCTTGAACGGCCAGCTCGCCATCGCAACCGGCACGTCGGCGTCGGCCCCGCATGTTGCGGGCGTCGCCGCGCTCTACCTGGCCGGCACCGGCAGCGACACGCCCGCCGCGGTCGAAGCGGCGGTCAAGTCCCACGCGGTGCGCGTCGGCAACATCCGCAAGCCGATCCTCCTCGCCAACTCGGTTGAGTTCTAGCGCCGCTTGGCCGGCGCCTTCTTCGCCTTCTTCACCGTGCGCCCCTTTGCGGCCGGCTTGACGACGCGTCCGGTTCGGCGGGCTGGCTCCGGCTTGACGATCCGCGTTGGATCGCGCTCCAGCAGGCGGACGTCGGTGATGGTGATGCCCGGCGCCTTCACAACAATGAAGAACACGGTCTGGCCGGTGACGATCTCGAGCTTGGCCGGATCAGCCCGCCGGCCGTCGATCATCACCAGCGCGCCCTCGGCCAGTTGGTCCATCCAGCGCCGCCGACCGGCCTCGGTGTCGGTGCCCTCCGGCGGACGCACGATGACGGTGCCACCGAGTCCGCTTCCGTTGGCGTCGCGCCACTCGTACTCGCCGGGGAGACCGAACGCGTGGGTGAAGCCCGACTCGTTCTGCAGCGCGGCGCTCGAGAAGAATTCCTTCTCACCAGCAATCGCGTACGGCGGCGTATCGCCTTCCGGGGCGTTCCAAAGCACCATGTCGCCCTCGACGATTCGCAGCTCGGCTGGTTGGGCGACCAAGCGCCGATCGACCACGTTGACCGTCACCTCGTGCTGGTCCATCGGCCGCCCGTCCGCGCCCTTGTCGACAATGACGGCGAACGGCGCGTCAGTTAGCCCTTGCTGGCCGGTGCGAACGACCGCGTAGGGAAACCGTCCGGCGCGCATGAAGCGCTGGCCGAAGCAGTCGGTATACCGCAATGCGCGGCTGTCCAGCGTGTCCACAGCAGGCTCCTCTCAGGGCGAAATATCGATCGAAAGGACGAGTTCGTCCTCGGTGCCGTTGTGCGCGACCTCGGCGGCGACTGCATCGAGCGTCACGCGGACGGCGGGATCAATCGCGCCGCTGGCGGGAACCACCTCGAAGTTCTGCGGCTGCCGGTAGACGCTGAACCGGAGACCGGACACGAACGGGGTCAGGATCGGGCCGAGGAGCCCCGTAACGCCCGCGATTGCGATCGCGGCGGTGACGCCGGCAACCACGAGGGCGAGCAGTGGCCCGATAAACGGCACGGCCAACAGGACAGCCGCTGCCGACAGCCCGATCAGGATCAGGATCGCCGCGGCCGCCGCGGAAATCTGCAGGTTGGGTATGCCAACCACCACCACGCCGACGTCCCAGAATCCGCCACTGAGCACGATGTCGAGTTTGAAGTCGCCGGTGAACAGCACGAAGTCCGAGTACGACACCGGGATTGTGACCGTCGGCCAGTTGATACAGATGCGCGGTGTGCATACGCGTCCGACACACGGGACGTTCACACAGACCCGGGGCAGACAGAAGTCGGGGATGATGTCGCTGATGTCGAACGAGAACGTGAAGTTGAGCGAGTAGTTCATGTGCAGGTCCTGCACGCGGATGACGTCCGGCGGTCGTAGGTCGATGACGCCACCCGAGAAGAAGACACTCGCTCCGTAGCTGGCGTTGAACGGCCCGAGCGAACTCGAACCTGAGTCGCCTTGCGTTCCGAGCTGCGACTCGGCGTCGTGCATGACGTCGGTTGCGCCCGCCTCGTCGACTGCGGCAATGATCTCAGCCATTGATTCTCCTACGTCGTTCCATAGACCTTGGCCTGGTCATCCTCGATTTCCGGCCCACGCTGGAGCGTCAACGAGAACGCCCCGGCCCGCAGTGACCTGAACGGCAGCGCGACGTCGACCAACGCCGCCTGCAAGAGCGTTTGGATCAAGCACTCGAGCAACGATTCGAGCGGGTCGGGCGTGATGTCCACGAGTTCGACGGCATCGATGGCGAAGCCCAGCGAGCCTGACCCGCCGCCGGTGAATCGGGTCACCGGGTGACCGATCGCCCACACGTCGAACACGGCTCGTTCGACATGAGCGCTGCCGAAGGCCTGCCGGTCGGGTGGTTTGTCATCCGGTTTGTCGTCGTGTCCGCGGTCATCGCCGTGATCGCGCACCCGGACCAACCCGCAGACGAGGGAGATGACGCAACGGGTGTGGAGGCTCAAGTGGTTGATGTCGAGAACGAGCTGTGACGGCATCCCGCCACCGGAGCTGTCCTTGAAGAAGTCGACCGTCGGTATCGCGAACTCGACAGCCCACTGGATGCCGCCGGGGACGTTCGGAAAGGGGATCGCGTCCATTCGCGTTTCGCTCGCGTTCGTCGCCGGCACAAAGAAGCTGCTGCCGTAACGCAGGTGGTGCCGGCGGACGCGGAAGAACGCGGTGAGAAAGTCGTTGATCCCGTCCTCATGCAACCCGGCAAAGACGTGTTCGGCCTCGGTCAGACTCATCGGGCCCTCCCCTCACCCTGAACGTAACGGTGCCGTCAACGGCATTCGCGTTGTCAGTCGCGCGCTTGATCACCGGCCTGCGTGCTGGCTTCGAGCTGCCGTGCGAGGGCGCGCCACCGCGTGGCTCGCTCGCGAGCGATGTCGGCGAACTCGTAGGCGCGGCCTACCGGAATCACGTCGAGGAAGTCCCGCCAATCGGTTTCGCTGATCTCCGTGCGTGCCAGCCAGCTCGTAAATTCGCCGATTCGGTCGGCCCGCTCCACGACGGCGTCGGACGGGCGCGATCGCTGGAGTACAACCGGCTCCCGGCGAGCCATGCGGCGGCGCACGTCGCGAACGGTCGCTGGCGAGGCACCAACCGCGTGCGCCACGTTGCGATCGGCGCGTTCGGGATTCGAAGCGAGCGTCGCCGCAATCCGGCGCCTCAGGTCGGCAGTATCGCTGCGTCGTCGCCGGCCATCGCGGCCAAGCCGCGGAACGTCAGCCGGGACCTCGTTGCCGATCGCGCGGCGGACGGCGGCGACGCGCGCCGCCGAGACGCCGCACGCACTCGCCAGCCGTCGATCCGACCACTCGGGTTGTGAGGTAATGAGCTCGCGCAGGGCATGCTCGCGCTCCGGACTCGTCATCGACGCGGAGTTGACCACAAACGAGGTGCCGTTCAACTGTCCGGAGACGCGCGGTTGAATTTCGTGTCACTCGCCCGGCTGGAACTGCGCCTTTTGCAGGCGCGAGCTGAAGTCGATCGACGCTGACTTCCACTCGCTGAACTCGTCGAGCGCGTGCGGGCCTGCCTCACGGAAGCCGTTGCCCGTTTGTTTCATGCCGCCGAACGGGAGCTGGACCTCGGCTCCGATCGTCGGCGCGTTCACGTAGACGATGCCGAACTCCAACTCGGTCACCGCCCGCATCGCCGCGTTCACGTCGTTGGTGTAGATCGACGCCGACAATCCGAACCGCGTCGAGTTGGCGGCGGCGATGGCCGCGTCGAGATCGGCGGCGCCGATCACCGCGGTGACCGGGCCGAAGATCTCCTCCTGGGCAATTCGCATGCCGGGCGTGGCGTCGGCGAACACGGTCGGCGCGATGTAGTTGCCCTTGGCCCGGTCGCCGTCGTCGACGACGTGGCCACCGGTGACGAGCTGGGCGCGGTCGTCCTCGACGCCGACCCGGATGTACTCCATCACCCGATCGCGCTGCGTCCGGTTGATCAACGGCGCCAGGTCCACCGACTCGTCGTGACCGGGGCCGAGCTTGTACGCCGTCACCCGGTCGACGAGCGCGGCGGTGAAGTCCGGATGCAGCGACACCACCCGCGAGGTCGCCGTGCAGCGCTGCCCGCTGGTGGCGAAGGCGCCCCAGGCGATGCCCTCGACGGCCAGGTCGATGTCGGCGTCGGGCATGACGATGCTCACGTTCTTGGACCCCAGCTCCATCGAGTACCGCTTCATCTGCCGGCCGCACTCGGCGGCGATGACGCGTCCGGTGTCGAGCGATCCGGTGAAGGAGATGGCGCCGATGTCGGGGTGGGCGACCAGCGCGGCGCCCGCCTCCTCGCCGACGCCCTGGACGACGTTGACGACACCGGGAGGGAGCCCGGCCTCCATCAACAGTTCGAGCAGACGCTGGGCGCAGAGCGGTGTGTCCTCGGCTGGCTTGATGACGACGGCGTTGCCGGCGAGGAGGGCGGGCCACAGCTTCCATGTAGGGATCGCAATGGGGAAGTTCCATGGCGTGATCAGCCCAACAACGCCTATCGGATGGCGGAGCGTCATCGACAACTTGCGGGGCAACTCGCTGGGAACGGTGTCGCCGACCGGCGCCCGGGCCTGACCGGCCATGAAGTAGGCGAAGTCGATGCCCTCCTGGACGTCGCCGCGCGCCTCCTTGAGCGTCTTGCCCATCTCGCGCGTCGTGAGGGCCGCCAGCGCGTCCTTCTCGTTTTCGATGAGGGCGCCAACCCGTCGGAGAAGGTCGCCGCGCGCCGGCATGGGCGTGGCCATCCAGTCGGCGTAGGCCGCCTTGGCCGCGTCGACCGCGTCGCCGACGTCGGCCGCGTCCCCCCGGGCCACCTCGCCGAGGAGGTCGTCGCCGTCGGCCGGGTTGCGGTCTTCCATGGTGCGGCCCGAGCGGGCCGGCACCCACCGTCCACCGATCAAGTTCATCGCTCGTAGGCTACGAGCCATGAGTTCCGTCGAGCTCGAGTTCGACCCGTTCGCACCCGAGATCCGCGCCGATCCGTACCCGACGTACCACCGCATGCGCGAGGAAGCGCCGATCTACTGGAGCCCTGACGGCTCGCCGATGCTGACGCGCTACGCCGACATCAGCGAGATCCTTCGCGATCACGAGCGGTGGAGCAACGACGGGTCCAAGTCGAAGTACGCCGAAGGCGCCGATCCCGATCTCGGCGGCGGCATGCTCGGCGCGATCAACGCCCGCCCGATGCTGTTCACCGACCCGCCGGACCACACCCGCCTCCGCGGACTCGTGAACAAGGCATTCACGCCGCGCGTGGTGGATCGGCTGCGGCCGCGCATGGAGGCGATCGTCGACGAGCTGCTCGACGAAGTCGCCGGCGCGGGGACCATGGACATCATCGAGCAGGTCGCTTTCCCGCTCCCCGTCATCATGATCGCCGAGCTCCTCGGCGTCCCCGCGAGCGACCGCGATCTTCTGAAGGGATGGTCGGTGCCGCTGGCCCGCACGATCGACCCGATGGACAACATCTCGCCCGAGTTCGTGAACGAGATCGCCGGCGCGGGCCTTGCCTTCATCTCGTACTTCGCCCAGCTCATCAACGAGCGGCGGACGTCGCCGTCCGACGACCTGTTGAGCGGGTTGATCGCCGCTGAGGAGCAGGGCGACAAGCTGACGCAGGAAGAGGTGATCGTCAACCTCATCCTCTTGCTCATCGCCGGCCACGAGACGACGACGAACCTCATCGGCAACGGGATGCTCGCCCTCCTGCGTCACCCGGCCGAGATGGCCGAGCTGCGCGACGACCCGTCGATGATCAAGACCGCAGTGGAAGAGCTGCTCCGCTACGACAGCCCGGTCCAGCTCGACGCCCGCACCGCGCTGGAGGACGTCGAGGTTGCCGGCGTCATGATCCCGAAGAAGGAACAGCCGATCCTGCTGCTCGCGGCGGCCAATCGCGATCCGGCCGAGTTCGCGGACCCCGACCGGCTCGACCTGCGGCGCGCCCCCAACGCTCATCTCGCGTTCAGCAGCGGCATCCACTTTTGCGTCGGTGCCTCGCTGGCTCGGGCCGAGGGCCAGGTCGCGATCAACGCCATCCTCCGGCGCATGCCGAACATCGCGCTGGCCGACGACTCGCCGCCGTACAAGGAGAACGTCACCTTGCGAGGCCTGGCCACGCTGCCCGTCACGTTCTGAGCCGGCCCTGATCACGGTCGCCTACGGGCCGCACCGCAGCCAGGTCGGCGACTTGCACCTGCCCGACGGTGCCGGACCCCACCCCGTGATCGTCGTGCTGCACGGCGGCTTCTGGCGCGCCCGCTACGGGCGTTGGATCATGCGCGCGCTCGCCGAGGATCTCGCCCGTCGTGGGTACGCGGCATGGAACCTCGAATACCGGCGGGTCGGCCCGCTGGCCGGCGGCGGTGTTCCGCACACCCTCGACGACGTGGCCGCCGGCCTCGATCATCTCGCCCGGCTGGCCGAGCCCAACAACCTCGACCTCGACCGGGTCGCGGTGGTCGGCCACTCGGCAGGTGGCCACCTGGCGTTGTGGCTCGCCGGGTACCACGGCGCGATCGAGCCGTTGATCTACATCGCCCAAGCCGGCGTCGCCGATCTGCGCATGGCCTATGACATGGGATTGGGTGACGGCATCGTCGAGTCATTTCTCGGCGGCCGTCCCGATGCGGTGCCCGACCACTACGCGGCGGCCTCGCCGATCGAGCGGCTGCCGACCGGACGCCGCGTCGCGCTTATCCACGGCACCGCCGACACCAACGTGCCGATCGACGTGGCCCGCTCGTACCACCGCGCCGCCCGCGCGGCAGGCGACGACGCCGAGATGATCGAGCGCGACTGCGACCACATGGTGCTCATCGACCACCACAGCGCCGAGTGGCAGCTCGTGGTCGATCGCCTCCCGTGATCTACGCCGCCGCCCACTCGTTGGGCCCGTCGTCCGTCGAGGTCGTCGACGCCATCGCGGCCGCCGTCGACTACTGGCGCGACCGGCTCGTGGACGGATGGGACGAGTGGCTCGATCTCGCGTGCCGGGTCGGCGACCGGCTGGGGGGCGCCTTGCTCGGCGCCGGCGCCGGTCAGGTCGTGGTCGGTGACTCGACGTCGGTGAACATCTACAAGCTGGCATCGGCCGCGCTCGACGCCCGGCCCGGCCGGCGGGCCATCGTGATCGGCGACGACGAGTTCCCGACCGACCGCTACGTGCTCCAGGGCATTGCCGCCGCGCGCGGCCTCGACATCCGGACGCAAATCGACGGTGACACCGCGCTCGTGTGCCGGTCGCTGGTCGACTTCCGCACCAGCGCGCTGGCCGATCTCAACGCGGTGACGGCGGTGGCCCATGACGCCGGCGCGCTCATGCTGTGGGACGTGAGCCACGCAGCGGGGATCGTCCCCGTTGCGCTCGACGCGGCCGACGTCGATCTGGCCGTCGGGTGCACGTACAAATGGCTCGGCGCCGGACCGGGCGCACCCGCGTTCCTCTACGTCCGGTCCGATCTGCAGTCGACGATGCGCCAACCGATCTGGGGATGGTTCGGCCAGCGCGACCAGTTCGCCATGGGGCCGGCGTACGACCCGGAGCCCGACATCCGCCGATACCAGGCGGGGACGCCGCCGATCCTGGGGCTGGCCGCCGTCGAAGCGGCCGTCGGGCGCGTCGCCGCGGTCGGGATCGACACCGTCCGGGCGACGAGCCTCGAGCTGACGCAGGCATTCATCGACCGCGTTCCGGCCGACCACGTGGTCACGCCGCCGACTCGTGGCGGCCACGTCGCTGTGCGGTCAGACGACGCGGCCGGCGCGCGCGACCAACTCGCCGAGGCCGGCGTCGTCGTCGACATCCGCGGCGACCTCGTCCGCTTCGGATTCGCGCCGCTCGACACCACGGCCGCCGATGTCGCGGCGGTTACAGAACTGCTTGCGTCTGGGTGACGCGGGCGACTCGCTTGCCGGCGTCGTCGAGCACGTCGGTCTCCACGACGATGACCTTGCGGCCCGCGTGCAACGGCGTGGTCACCGCTTCGACGACACCGTCGCGCACGGCGCGGAGGAAGTTGGTCTTGGACTCGATCGTCGTCGTCCCGCCGGCGCCCTCGGGAAGATTGAGGAACGCGCACATGGCGCCTGCGGTGTCGGCCAGGCTCATGATCGCCCCGCCGTGCATGATGCCGAGGGTGGTGCACAGCTCCTCGCGCCACGGCATCCGCAGCCGGACCTCGGCGGCGGTGTTGGTCACCGTTTCGATGTCGAGCAACTTCATGAACGGCATGGCGTCGTGCATCGGATCACTCATGCTGGTGTTGTAGCGCTACGTCGAGGGCAAGCGTTAGGCAGCGGCAGCCACCGCCGGCTTTGAGGAACTCGTAGACCGGGGCGACGGCGACGTCGAAGCCCCATGCCTCGAGTTGCCGGCCGACTCGCGGCGGGCAGCTCGGCATGACGATCCGGCTGTCGACCACGACGGAATTGGCGACGAAGGCGAGGGTCTCGTCGTCATCGAGCACGAGAGGCTCGGCGACGATCGCCTCCATCACCCGACGGCCGTACGCGTCCCACCCCAGCGGCGCGACGATCGCTCGCCGCCCGTCGAGAGGGCAGAACGTGAGGTCGAGGTGGTACAGCCGTTCGTCGACCAGCTCGATCGACCGCACCGACGCGCCCGTCAGTCGCGAGAGGTCGGCGTGGGCGGCGGCGTCGGATCGGAATCGGTAGCCCGATACGAGGCCACCGGCGTACGGCAGCGCGTCGCCTGCCCCTTCATGGCAGACGTCTTCCGGCAGTTCGTCGATGCGGTACCCGCGTGCCGCGAACCACTCGCGGTCGTAGGGCGACTCGCCCCGCCGCTGCGGGTGGCGGAACCGAGCCGGCACGAACTGCATGCCGTTGACGATGCCCGCGTTGGCGGTGAACACGAGGTCGGGGAGCTCGGGATGCGGTTCCATCACATCGACGGTCGCCCCGGCGTCCCGCAACGTGGTGACGAGCCCGTCCCACTGCTCGCGGGCCCGGTCGAGGTCCACCCGGACTTCGGTGTGCATCCACGGGTTGATCTCGTACAGCACGCCGAAGTGCTCGGGCGGGCACATCAAGTAGCGGCGGCCCCAGTTCACGCGGAGAGTTGCTGAGCCAGGTCGCCGACGAACAGCCCGACATCGGTGACGATGCCCAGCGCCTGGTGGCTGCCACGATCGGCCAGCTTGGTGACGACGGCCTGATTGATGTCGACGCAGTACGTCTCGACGCCGGCGGGCAGGAGGTTGCCGGTGGCGATGGCGTGCAACGTCGACGCCAGCATGAGAGCCACCGTGACGCCCGGAAGCAGGTACCGCATGGCGTCGGCCGCCTCGACGACGTTGGTGTACACGTCGGGCAGCGGCCCGTCGTCGCGGACCGAACCGCCGAGGACGAACGGCACCTTGCGCTTGACGCACTCGTACATCACGCCGCCGTCGACGTAACCGGCCTCGACCGCCGCCTCGATCGAGCCGTAGCGGCGCACTTCGTTGATCACGCGCAGGTGGTTCGCATGACCGCCCTCGGCCGCGGTGCCCTCGCGCAGCGACACCCCCAGCGACGTCCCCATGACGTTGGACTCGATGTCGTGCGACGCGAAGCCGTTGCCGGCGAACAACACGTCGATCCAGCCGCCGGCGACCAGTTCGGCGAGAGGCGGCCCGGCGCCGGTGTGGATCACCGCCGGCCCGCATACCGCGAGCACCTTGCCGCCCGCCGCCTTGGCCCGGCGGATGCGGCCGGCGACCTCCCACACGATCAGCGATTTGGGCTTCTCGGAGCTGACCTCCGACGTCATGAACTCGAACGGGCTGGCGCCGCGCGGCCGCTCGGACGGCGTGACCCGCACGCCGTCCTGGCCGACCACGACGCGGTCGCCAGTCCGGACGCGGTGCATGGGGTAGGTGCGGGCCCGGCCGTCAGCGCGCAGGACGATCGCGCAGTCCATCTCGGGGTTCTCGACGTCGACCCAGTGGCCGTCGATCCGGATCGAGGTCGGGAGGTTGGTGGTCGAGTAAAAGCCGGGCGGCAACACGCCGTCGCGATCGACTTCGGTCAGCTCGGCATTGCCGGGGTCGACGCGGTTGGCGCCGTGAATCTGCAACTCGGTGAGCAACGCTTCGAGGGCTTCGTCGTCGGCCGCGGTGATCTCGATGCGCGCCCGGCTGACGTCGGCGTTGGTCTTGCCGATGACGAAGTCGACCATCCGGTAATCGGCCCCGGCGGCGAGGATCACGTCCATCACCTTGGCCAACGTCAGCGAGTCAACGATGTGACCCTCGAGTTCGACGACGTCGGTTGCCGGCACTACCCGGGGACCTCGCTGATCGGCACCTCCTCGACGCCGACAGTGGGCTCGGGCTTGAGGCGGCCTCGCCGCTCGTCGTAGATGTCGCGAGCCACGACTTGGGCGATGCCGGCGACCGGGATGCACAGGAGGGCGCCGAGGATGCCGAACAGCTCAACGCCGACGAGCACGCTGATCAACACAGTGAGCGGGTTGAGGTTGACCGTCTTCGACATGATCGACACCTGCAGGACGTGGTTCTCGAACTGCTGGTACGCGATGAAGAAGGCGACGGTCGCGATGCCCGCCGGCACCGAGTGGAGGAAGGCGACGAATACCGCCGGCACCGCACCGAGGGTCGCGCCGACAAGTGGGATCAGGTCGGCGAAGGCGACCCATAGACCGAGCACTTCCTTGAACGGCACGCCGACAATCAACAGGAAGACGTAGGCCAGCGTGCCGGCGATGACGCTGATGAGGAGGTTGCCGAACATGTAGCCGGTGACGGCGCGCGCGCAGTCAGTGGTCACCCGCCGCACTCGCTCGCGTCTTGATTCGGGTTCGATGAGGTTGAGGGCGCCCTTTTGGATGCGCGGCCCCTCCAGGACCATCAGGAACGACAGGAAGAAGATCGTCAGCACGGCGACCACGCCGCTGGCGACGGTGCCGAGGTAGTGCGGGACCTGACGACCGGCTGACGTCAGCGAGTGTTGGAAGCGGTCCTTGTTGTCCTGGACGTAGTCGTCGATCTTGTAGCGCTTGACGAGCTTCCCGATGGTCCCGCGACCGTTCTGGGCGTCGTCGACGTAGCCGGGCAGGTCCTCGGCGAACTTCTGGGTCTGGTCGACGATCGGTCGGATGAACGCGTAGAGCAGGCCGGCCATCGCCGCGATGCTGAGAAGGAACACGAGCATCGTGGCCAGGCCGCGTCGCAGGTGGCCGCGATGTTCGAGGAAATGGACGGGCGGCCCGAGAATGACGGCGAAGAACCCGGCGACCACGACCAACGTGACGATTCGGTGCAGTTCGAGCAGCAGGAACAGCGAACCGCCGACGAGCAGCACGGCGAAGATGGCACCGAAGATGATCCGCCACGGCACGCGTTCGCTCATCGCAGGCCAGCGTATCGACCCGACTACTCTGCTCATCGCCATGGGCCAGCCGATCACCGTTATCGAGAAGCCGACGTCGACGCCTGGCGTCGTGCGCTTCGAACTCAACCGCAGCCTCACGGGCATGGATCACGAGCGGTACTCGTCGCTCGCCGACGCGCAGGGCGTCAGGCCGCCCGACAAGCTGGCCCTCTTGCTGTTCGAGCGCGGTGGCGTCGACCACGTGCACATCTACTCCAACGAGGTCACCGTTCATCTCGCCGACGGCGGATCGTCGGCCGGCATGACCGAGCTGATCGAGTCCCTCTTCATCCACTACCGCGAGGGAGTGCTTCCCTCGCTCTAACCTCGTATGCGGTGCCAGCCGCCGAGAGTGATCCTTGGGCCGCAGTTCTCGAGCGGCTGGACGACGCGGCCAAGCTCATCGGCATCGACCCGGACATCCACCGGGTTCTGCGAACGCCCAAGCGCGTGCTCGAGGTTGCCATCCCCGTTCGCATGGACGACGGCCGTGTCGAGGTGTTCACCGGTTGGCGCGTGCATCACGACACGGCGCGCGGTCCGGCCAAGGGCGGCATCCGCTTCCACCCGGATCTCGTCGTCAACGACGTCATCGCCCTCGCCGCCGACATGACGTTCAAGACCGCGGTGGCCAACCTGCCCTTCGGTGGCGCCAAGGGCGGGGTTCGCTGCGACCCCACGACGATGTCGCTGCACGAACTCGAGCGAGTCACCCGTCGCTACACGGTGGAGATCGCGCCCCTCCTCGGTCCCGATCGCGACGTGCCGGCACCCGACGTCAACACCGACGGTCGGGTGATGGCCTGGTTGCTCGACACCCTGTCGCTGATACGCGGCGAGTTGCTCCCCGGCGCGGTCACCGGCAAACCGCTGGCGGTGGGCGGCACTCGCGCTCATGCCGGCGCCACGGCCAGCGGCGTGCTGATGTGCGCTCGCGCCGCGTTCAGCGCGGCAGAGATGCCGCTCGCCGGCGCCCGCGCCGTGATTCAGGGGTTTGGCAAGGTCGGCGGTCCGCTGGCGTTCCTGCTGTCGTCGGTCGGCATGCGCGTGATCGCGGTGAGCGACGTGGGCGGTGCCATTCACAACCCCGGTGGGCTCGACGTCAGCGCCTTGTCCGACCACGTCATCGCCACCGGTTCGGTCGTCGGCTTCGAGAACGCCGACCCGATACCGGACGACAACCTCTGGAAGCTGCCGTGCGAACTGGCCGTGCCCGCCGCGCTGGCCGGCGTCATCGACGACAAGGTCGCCGAGACACTTGGTGCGCGGGTCGTCGTCGAGGCGGCCAACGGGCCCACGCTGCCGAGCGCGGATCCGGTACTCGATCGGCGCGGCATCGTCGTGGTGCCCGACATCCTCGCCAATGCCGGTGGCGTCACCGCGTCGTACTTCGAGTGGGCGCAGAGCCGGCAGGGCTACGCCTGGGACGAGGACACCGTCGCCACCCGGCTGCGGGGCGTGATGGACGAGGCGTTCACGTCGGTGTGGGCCAAGGCCGACGCGCTGGGCGTGTCGATGCGCCGCGGCGCCTTCGCCCTCGCCCTCGAACGGGTCGGCGAGGCCATCGCCGCGCGCGGGCTCTTCCCGTAAGCGGCTGCTAGTAGCCGGGGAACACTTTGCGCAGGTCGTCGAGGGTCACGGCACCGTCGACGGTCACCGACGCGGGGGTGTGGTCCGGCGCCAGCCGCCCGGCGGTGAGGCGCATGAGCGCCTCACCCGGTAACTGCACACGATCGTCGGTGACGGCGGCGCCCTCCCGCATCTGGCCGCCTTGGTCGGTCAGTTCGAGCGTGAACGTGGCCGACGGGTCGGTGGTCTCGAGGACCACGGTGGCCGAGCGGCCAATGGGTCGCGCAAAGAAGCCGCCCATCATCGGGAGCTGTGTGAGCAGCAGCGGCACGGTGTGGCCGGCAACGGTCGCCGATGGATCGAACGCCACGTGCACGTCCCAGCCGTGCAATGCCAGCTCGCTGAGGCGGAAGCTGGCCAGCGTGGCCACGTCTATCGGCGCGGGCATGAAGCCGATGTCGATGCGCAAGTTCTCCAGCGCGTCGTCGTCGAGCGACTCGAACAGAGCGACCACGCGGTTGCCGTAGTCGTCGGAGTTGCTGGCCATCTCGGACGGCGACATCGCGTTCCAGCGGTCCCAGATCGGTGGCGCCAGCGCGTCCCGGTCGGCCGGCGGCCCGCCGTCGATGGCAGCCTGCAACGTGAGGATGCCCAGCTCGGCCGCGCTCCCGAGATGGCTGAGCACTTGGGCGACGGTCCACTCCGCCGCGCCGGATTGCGCGCCGAGCTTGTCGGCGCCGAGGGTGGCGACCGTCGCGAACAACTCGACGTGCGATCGCCGCATGGCGACGATCCAATCAGTAGCCGTCACTGCGCGAGCTTGACGAGTTCGGCCATGCCGTCCTCGATGCCTTCGCACAACACGGCGATGTCCGGCGCGGTGTCGTAGTCGCCGGTGACGCCGAAGTTGATCATCCCGTTGTACGAGAAGATCGCCACGCCGACCCGCACGCTGCCGGCCAGCGGAACGTAGGGGAACGCCTCGAGCATCTTGCGCCCGGCGGCGTACAGAGGGAACTGCGGGCCGGGAACGTTGGTGGTGACGGTGTTGACGTTGCGCTGCGGCACGCGGCTGAATACGCGCGTACCGAGTGCGAGCAGCATCGGCGGGGCGAACCCGGTGAGCGAGGTGAGCGCCTCGCCGGCGACGGCCTGCTTCGACTCCTTCAGCGTTCCCATCTGCGCGTGAATCGCGTCCAGCCGTTCGCGTGCGTCGCTGATGCCGACCGGCAGCTCGGCGAACATGGCGCTGACCTTGTTGTCGAACGTGCCGTCGCCTTGGGCCGGGCCGGCCACGCCCTTGACTCGCACTGACACCGGGACGAGCGTGCGCACGACGCGGTCGGTCGTCTCGCCGCGCGACTCGAGCAGGTCGCGGAACCCGCGGGTGATGGCGGCCAGCACCACGTCGTTGACGGTGCCGCCCAGGCCGGCGCGGATCGTCTTGACGTCGGCCAGCGTCGACCGGGCCCACGCCCAGCGCCGGTGCGGCCCGATGGGGCCGTTGAGTGTCGACTCGGGCGTGGCCCGGGCCAGGCCGGCCAGCGAGCGGATGCCTTGGGCGACCTCGGTGACTTGTTCGACGACTTGCCGCGGCGCACGCGTCGCCGAGCGAATCCCGCGCAGCTGCTCGTACGGGCTGGTGACGCGCTCGCCGATCGCTTGGGTAAGGAGGTCGAGTCGCGAGGGTTGGGCCTCGGGCTGCCAGTCGTCGACCGTGTTGCGCGCCGGGGACGGCTCCTGGTCGAGCACGACAGTCAGCAGGTCGGTGCCGGAGACACCGTCGACCATGCAGTGATGGGTCTTCGACATGAGCGCCCAGTGGCCGCTGTCGAGCCCTTCGACCATCCACATCTCCCACAGCGGCTTGGCCCGGTCGAGCTGCTGTGACATCACCCGGCCGACGAGCGTGCGGAGTTGATCCTCGCTGCCGGGGCTGGCCAGCGCCGTGGCCCGCACGTGGTAGTTGAGGTTGAAGTGCGGGTCGTCGACCCACACCGGCCGCCCGAGTTGGAGCGGGACGAACTTGACCACCTGGCGGTAGCGGGGGACCAGTGGCAGCTTGCTGGCCACCATGGCGACGACGTCCTCGTAGGTTGGCGCCGGCCCTTCGAAGATGGCCACCGAAGCGATGTGCATGTGGCTGACGTCGTCCTCGATGTGCAGGAACGACGCATCGAGCGGGGAGAGGCGATCCACCATGGAGCAAATCGTCCCACTATTAGCCTCTCGAACACATGTTCGATACTCTGACGAACGTGGCCGTTGCGGAGCGGGCTATTGGGGTCGTTGCCCTCCAGGAGCTGGCGGGGAAGGCCGCGCCGGTCACGCTGGCCGGCGACAAGGTCCTGCCCGTCCTCACCCCACTCGAGCCGTTGTTCCCGACCGGCGGGTTGCAGCGAGGGACGACGGTGGCGGTTGTCGGTTCGCTCGGTCTGGCCTTGAGCGTTGTTGCCGGGCCATCGCGCGCCGGGGCGTGGTGCACGGCGATCGGGCTGCCGTCATTGGGCGTGGTGGCCGCGGCCGAGGCCGGCATCGCGCTGGAGCGGTTCCCGATGGTGGCCGAGCCGGGGGACGACTGGGCGACCATCGCCGGCGCGTTGCTCGACGCCTTCGACGTCGTGTTGTTACGTCCGGCCCAGGGCCGGCCCAACCGCCGTCTCGAAGCGCGGGCGCGTGAGCGGGGCGCGGTGTTGGTGGTGGCCGGCGACTGGCCCGGCGCCGATGTCCGCTTGTCAGTCAGTTCGTCAGCGTGGGAAGGACTGGGCGACGGCCACGGCTACCTCCAGCGCCGCCACCTCGACGTCGTCGCCACCGGCCGCCGCGCCGCCACCAAACGTGTCGGTGCCAAGTTGCGGTTTCCGTTGCTTTGACACCCGACGACCCCGTCCGCAGGAACCGCCACTCGACTAGGTCGCTTGGCGACCTAGTCGAGTCGGCCTCGGAGCGAACGGGGCCGTCGCCGACACGTGTTCTGACCGTGTGGGTTCCCGACTGGCCGGTGACGGCGGCGGGGTTCACCGCCACCGACGCGGCGGTGGTGGTGTTCGCCAACCGGGTGGTGGCGTGCTCGGCCGCGGCCCGGACAGAAGGAGTGCGGCGAGGGCTGCGTCGCCGCGAGGCGCAGGGGCGTTGCCCGTCGGTGACCGTCGTCGAGTACGACGCCGATCGCGACGCACGCGCCTTCGAGCCCGTCGTCGCCGCGGTCGAGAGCCTGACGCCGCGCGTCGAGATCGTCCGTCCCGGATTGTGCGTGTTCGACACCCGCGGTCCGTCGCGTTACTTCGGCGGCGACGAGGAACTGGCCCGGCGCATCGCCCGGCTGGTGCCCAGCGCCAACATCGGCATCGCCGACGGTCCGTTCGCGGCAGTCATCGCGTCGCGCATGGACCTCATCGTCCCGCCGGGCGAGTCGCCGTCGTTTCTCGCCCCGTTCCCCGTCTCGTCGCTGGAACGACCGGAACTGGTCGACCTCTTGCGCCGGCTCGGCGTCCGCACGTTGGGCGCCTTCGCCGCGCTGCCCGCGATTGACGTCCTCGCCCGCTTCGGTCCCGACGGCGCGCTGGCCCATCGTTTGGCGTCGGGCCTCGACGACCGACCGCTCGACGCGCGCACGCCGCCGCCCGACCTCACCTTCGCGATGGAACTCGACCCGCCGGCCGAGCAGGTCGACCGGGCCGCCTTCGCTGCTCGCCACCTCGCCCACGAACTGCACGAGGAGCTCGCCCGCCGCGGATTGGCGTGCACCCGCATCGCGATAGAGGCGGAGACCGAGCATGGCGAGTTCCTCTCGCGGTTGTGGCGGCACGACGGCGCGCTCACGCCGGGGATGATCGCCGAGCGAGTGCGGTGGCAGGTCGACGGGTGGCTGCACCGGGGTGAGTGGGCCGATCGACCGACGAGCGGCATCTCGTTGCTGCGGTTGGTGCCTGATCAGGTCGGACCCGACGGCGGCACGCAGCACGGGTTCTGGGGCGGCCGGGCCATCGACGATCGGATCTCGCGGGCGCTGGCCCGCGTACAAGGAATGCTCGGCCCTGAGGCGGTGGTCACTGCTGCCTGCGCCGGTGGCCGCGGTCCGGCCGAGCAGATGACGTTGGTGCCATGGGGCGACGCGCGTGATGACGCGGGCGCGCCCGCCCCATGGCCCGGCGCCATCCCGTCGCCGGCGCCCGCAGTGGTGCGCACCGCGCCGTGCACCGTCGTCGACAAGGAAGGCGTTCCTGTCGGCGTTACCGGACGCGGCTTGGTCACCGCGACACCTGCGCAACTCAACAACGTCGACATCGCCGGTTGGGCGGGTCCTTGGCCGGTCGACGAACGCTGGTGGGATCCGCCCGCGCATCGCCGCCGCGCCCGGTTCCAGGTGGCGACGGTCGACGGCCGCGCGTATCTCGTCGCCCTCGAACGCGGCCAATGGTTCATCGAAGCCACCTACGACTGACGTGGGCTTCAACAACCCGAACATGTCGTGGAGCGAGCTCAATGCTCGGCTCAGCGATGGGCGTCGCAAAGCGACGCCCATGGATAAGGACACGCCCAGGTCGTACAAGCGTCAGCCGTATGAGGCGCCGCCGCTCGTGCGCCGCACCGGCGCCGTCCCCTACGCCGAACTGCACTGTCACTCGAACTTCAGCTTCCTCGACGGCGCGTCGCATCCCGAGGAGCTGGCCGAGGAGGCGGCCCGTCTTGGCCTCGAGGCCATCGCTGTCACCGATCACGACGGCATGTACGGCGTCGTCCGGTTCGCCGAGGCCGCCCGCGCCGTCGGCATCCCCACCGTCTTCGGCGCCGAGCTGAGCCTGCAACTCACCAAGCCGCAGAACGGCGTGGCCGACCCCGAAGGCGCCCACCTCGTCGTCCTCGCCCGCGACCCGGCCGGGTACGCCAGCCTCGCCCGCGCCATCAGCCAGGCCCAGATGCGATCCAAGACCAAGGGCCGCCCGATCTACGAACGGGCCGAGCTGTGCGCGCTGCACGAGAACCACTGGCTCGTCCTCACCGGCTGTCGCAAGGGAACGGTGCCGCTCGCCCTCGAGCGCGACGGACCGACCGTGGCCGCCCGCGCCCTGGCCGACCTCGTCGCCTGCTTCGGTCGCGACAACGTCGCCGTCGAGCTGTGGGACCACGGCCACCCGCTCGACAGCGCGCGCAACGACGCGCTGGTCGACTTGGCCATGAAGGCCGACGTCGACGTCGTCGCCACGAACAACGTGCACTACGCCACGCCCGCGCACCGGCCGCTGGCCACCGCGCTCGCCGCGGTACGCGCCCGACGCAGCCTCGACGAGATCGACCCGTGGCTCCCGGCCGCCGCCACCGCCCACCTCCGCAGTGGCGCCGAGCAGGCCCGCCGGTTTGCCCGCTACCCCGGTGTCGTCGAGCGGGCGGCCGAGCTCGGCCGGGCCTTGGCGTTCGACTTCAAGCTGGTCGCGCCCAACCTGCCGCCGTGGCCGATCCCCGACGGCCACACCGAGATGAGCTACCTGCGCGAGCTCACCTACGAAGGCGCGGCTCGCCGTTACGGCTCGCGCGCCAGCGAGCGCGTGCGCGGCGCGTACAAGCAGATCGACTACGAGCTCGACATGATCGAGACACTCGGGTTCGCCGGCTACTTCCTCATCGTGTGGGACATCTGCGAGTTCTGCCGGCGCAGCGACATCTACTGCCAGGGCCGCGGCAGCGCGGCCAACAGCGCGGTTTGTTACGCGCTCGGTGTCACCAACGCCGACGCGGTGTCACTGGGCTTGTTGTTCGAGCGTTTCCTCTCACCCGAGCGCGACGGCCCGCCCGACATCGACGTCGACATCGAGAGCGATCGACGCGAGGAGGCGATCCAGTACGTCTACGAGCGCTACGGGCGCGAGAACGCGGCCCAGGTCGCCAACGTCATCACCTACCGGCCCAAGTCGGCGATCCGCGACATGGGCAAGGCGCTGGGCGCGGCCACCGGTCAGCTCGACGCGTGGTCCAAACAAGTCGACGCGTGGGGACCGCTCAGCGCAACGACCAACCAGCCCGACCACGAGATCCCCGAGAACGTGCTCGCGCTGGCCGGCCGCCTCCAGCACTATCCGCGCCACCTCGGCATCCACTCGGGCGGCATGGTGATCTGCGACCGGCCGGTAGTCGAGGTGTGCCCGGTCGAATGGGGCCGCATGGAGGGCCGCACCGTTCTCCAGTGGGACAAGGACGACTGCGCGGCGGTCGGTCTGGTGAAGTTCGACCTGCTCGGCCTCGGGATGCTCAGCGCGATCCACTACGCGGTCGACCTCGTGCGCGAGCACCACGGCGTCGATGTCGACTTGGCCGCCCTCCCGCAGGAGGACGCGGTCTACGACATGTTGTGCGAGGCCGATTCGGTCGGCGTGTTCCAGGTCGAGAGTCGGGCCCAGATGGCCACGCTTCCCCGACTGCGACCGCGTCATTTCTACGACCTCGTCGTCGAGGTCGCCCTCATCCGCCCCGGCCCGATCCAGGGCGGCTCGGTGCACCCGTTCATCCGTCGCCGCAACGGGCTCGAGCCGGTCACCTACCTGCACCCGCTGCTCGAGAACGCGTTGAAGAAGACGCTCGGCGTGCCGCTGTTCCAGGAGCAGATGATGCAGATGGCCATCGACGTGGCCGGCTTCTCGCCGTCCGACGCCGACCAGCTGCGCCAGGCGATGGGATCGAAGCGCAGCGGCGAACGCATGGAGCGGCTGCGCGCCCGCTTCTACGACGGCATGGCGGCCAACGGCATCACCGGCGACATCGCGGATGAGATCTACGAGAAGGTCGCCGCCTTCGCCAACTTCGGTTTCCCTGAGAGCCACTCGGTGTCCTTCGCCTACCTCGTGTACAGCTCGTCGTGGCTCAAGTTCCACTACCCGGCCGCGTTCTGTGCCGCGTTGCTCAACGCGCAGCCGATGGGGTTCTGGTCGCCGATGACGCTGGTGGCCGACGCCCGTCGCCACGGCGTCACCGTGCGCGGTCCCGACGTCAATGCGTCGGCCGACACCGCCACCCTCGAGCCCGCCGACGACGGGGTTGGCGCGGTCCGGCTCGGCATCAACTACGTGCGAACGATCGGCGCCGAGTTGGCCAAGACGATCGCCGCCGGCCGCCCCTACGCCGACATGGAGTCGGTCGTGCGCGTCGCCGACCTCAGCGCCGCCCAAGTCGAGGCGCTGGCCACCGCCGGCGCGTTTGGCTGCTTCAAAGCCGAGCGACGCGACGCACTGTGGTCAGCCGGCGCCGTCGCCCAGTCCAAGACGGGCCGGCTCGAAGGCATCGTGACGGGGGAACGGTCACCGAAGCTGCCGGGGATGGACGACGTGGAGCGGACCGCGGCCGACCTGTGGGCCACCGGCGTGTCGCCCGACCACCATCCGGTCGAGTTCGTCCGCGACTACCTCACGTCGCGCGGCGCGATCGCCGCCGCCGACATGCCGCACCACGCCGACGGCGAGCGGGTGGTCGTGGCCGGCGTTGTCACCCACCGCCAGCGCCCGGCGACTGCGTCGGGCACCACGTTCCTCAACCTCGAAGACGAGACCGGGTTGGTCAACGTGATCTGCTCGAAGGGCGTGTGGTCCCATCACCGCCGGGTCGCCCAGTCGGCCAGCGCCATGATCATCTCCGGCACGCTCGAGAAGGCCGAAGGCACGCTCAATGTCGTCGCCCACCGCCTCGAAGCCCTCCCGCTCTCAATGGCCACCAGGTCCCGTGACTTCCGGTAACGGCTGATCGCTGGGTTTGGCTTCATGGCGTGAACTCCCACGCCAGCCAGGAGATGCGATGTACTTCAACCGCGACAACCGCAAGCTGACCTTCGCCGCCGGCGCCCTCGCCCTAGGGGTCCTCGTCGGCGCCGCCTACCTCGAGAAGAAGCCAACGACCGATGTCGTCGTTGGCTCGGATGGCAAGTCCCGCGCGGTCGAGCAGCCGGGAGCGTCAAAGCGCTTGTTGGTGGTCGAGGTCGACGCTAGCGCCTCTGGAGCCGATCAGCGCCGGTTGCTCGACCAGCGGCTCCAGACAATCGTCGCCGCGGCCAAACACCGCCGCGCCGGCGTCGAGGTCTGGGCGATCGATGATGCGACCAACGTCCACCGCGAGCCGTTGGCCACCGCGGCGTTCGATCCAGGGGTCGACAACCCGAACGCGCCGTTGCCGGCGGGCACGGCGCAGCGCTTCGTCGACGACGTGACCCGCGCCATCGATGCACGCAAGCTGTCGAACGGCACGGACATGCCGGGTGCGCTGGTGTTGCTCACCGATCGACGCCGGCAAGCCGGCCGAGGGGTGGAGGTGCACGGTCTGCTCATCACTGACGGCATTAGCAGCGTTCCGAAGTGCGACTTCGGGCTCGTACCGCTTGAGGAGTCCACGTTCGAGGCGACCGCTCGAGCGTGCCTCGCCGAGCAAAACGTTGCCTTAGGCGGCATGACCGTCTACCTCGCCGCTGTCGGCCAGGACACTTCGGGGGCCGAGGACGTGAATGTTCTCGGCGCCGCACCCCGGCTGCTCGAGCACCTCGTCACCGTAGGTGGCGGGAAGCCCCGGGCTGTGAACCTCGACGTTCCCAACGGCGGTTTCGCAGCATGACGGCGCGAGTAACGGCTGCCGGCGCGATTGATAGATCCGCTTCGCCCAACCATATGAAGGAGCAGTGATGTCAGCTACCGATCCGATCCGTGATCCCGAGCCCGACGGCGACGACGACGACGACACCGTCAACCTCTGGTCGGCATACAACCCCCCGGCCAGCGCGTGGCCGCAGCACTCGAACGACGCCGACGATCCTGCATACGACAGCGAGGTCGCCCGTTTCGAGACCCACGTCGGTCCCGGCGTCGTGAAAGACCACGGTCCGCGCATCGAGGCGGCCGAACGAGCCATAAGCAAGCCCATGGCGCAGGAGGCCGCCAACCGCGCCACGGTCGACGCGTGCACGGCTGCCGTCGTGCACGCGCTGACGGACGCGAACGACGCGCGCAACGACCACCAGTTCGCCAAGGCACATCCGGACACCAACGAGACGCGGCGCACGTCGACCGGTGTACTTGTGGGCGCGTCGCTGGTGGTTACCGCGGTCATGTTCCTGATCGACCGAGTGCTGCTTCGCAGCGTGTTCTTCACGGACTCCATTGGAATGGTGACCGCGGTGGCCGCGATCGTCGGCGGCATCCAGGCCACGTCGGCCCACCTCGCCGGCAAGCACGACAAGCACGTGAAGTTCGCCGCCGGCCATCGCATGGACCGCACGGTCGGGACGCATCGTGCGGTGCGCGCGTGGGCGTCGCGCATCGGCGTCGGGAGCGAGCTGATCCTCGGCGTCCTCCGCGCCCGTGCAACCGGCCAGTTCCTCAGCAGCGCGCTGCTGGTGTGCGGCGGCCTGATCATGTGGATCCTCATCGCCAGCCTCTCGTGGGCCCACGCGTGCCACAGCGCCGATCGCGTTAGCCGAGCCAAGCGCGCGGTGAAAGCCTCCAACGCACGGCGGCTGGCCGCGCTGAAGTCGCAGATCCGATCGGCGAAGGCGCTGGTGGTGGCGCAGGAGAACTACATGGGCGCGGTCGCCGACGCGGTTGCCGACTGGAAGGCCCAGGCGCGAGCCCTCAACGCCCACCTGGTGTCGGTCGGGAAGCGCGCGTTCACGCCCGCGCCCCCCTCGAAGGTTGCTGGCTGGATCGGCCTGCTGGAGACGGGCCTCCCGCTGCACCTCACTCTCCCGTCGTACCGGGCGCCGAGCGTGGCGCCGGAGTCCTACTACGCCGAGCAGCGGACGACGCGGCCGGCCGGTCCGCTCGCCCTCGGCCCCGGTGCCGGCTGATGTCGATCATCGCGTTGTTGCTCATGACTGCCGGCAGCCTCTTCGGGAACACCGGCATCGCCGCCGACTTGCCCCTGCCTGGCGGGCAGGTCACCGTGACCACCTTTACCGACGGAGGTGGGCTCATTGTCGACGGCAAGCCCGTCGGCCAACTGGCGTGGGGCGAGACCAGCACCGTGGACCGCTGGAGTGCGGGCGACCATCGTGTGGTCCTCGGCCCTGCGTCGGGCACTGTCACTGTCGGACCTGGCTGCACCGTCGTCGTCATCGTGGCTTCCCTCGACGGGCCGTCCAAGCCGCCGACCGTGACCTCCCATCCGGCGTGCCCGACGCCACGGGCCGGGGCGGATCGCACAGTGCTCCGGTTCGTGCCCGCGGTGGCGCGCGGGTCGGCACCGCTCGGGATGACCCTCGCCATCGGCGACATCGTTGTCGGGCCGGTTGCGGTCGGCGAGAGTTCGCCGCACGCCGACGTTGCCGCCGGGCTGGGACGGCCATGGGCAGTTGCGATCAACGGCCAACGGATCCGCGCCGGCGCCCGCGACCTCGTCGCGGGCCACGGCGTGACGGCGATCTTCGGTGGTGGTGGCGAACATCCCGCCACCGTCGTGTGGATCGATGACGGGCCGCAGCCAACTTCGGAGCCGGGTGTCGGCAAGGCGCCAGGGACGGGGGTGCCGCAGTTGAACACCGATCGCGGCGTCGGGGGCGCCACTGTGGCGATAATCGTGCTCACCAGCATGGCGTTGGCTCTTGTCGCCGGCCCCCGCGGACGCCGCGCGCTCTGCGCTCTCGTTGTGCTGACCGCACTGGCTGGTTGCAGTCGCGCCTCCGCTCCCCGAGAGGCGGGCGCACCACCGCGGACGACAGCGCGTCCCAGACCGCTGACCTCGCACCCGCCGCGCGCCGATCAGTCAGGCGTCACGGCCGCCGACGTTGCGGTACCGGTGAGGTTGGCTTCGAAGGTCGCCAGCGGCCCGGTCGTTCCCGTTGAGGCCCGCGACGTCGACCGGCTGCCCGACTTGCTTCGTGATCCTGACATCGCCTGGGTCGCGGGGTCGGGCCCGCCCGGTGCCGGCCGTGGCAACACCATCCTGGCCGGGCACGTCGTGTGGGGCGGGCGGCCCGGCGTCTTCGCTCACCTCGACGCGCTCCAGGCGGGCGACCCGATCGTGGTCACCACCAGTGACGGGCGTGAGCGCACCTACCTCGTGGAGGGCGCGATCGTTGCTCCCAAGTCGGAGGGCTGGCCCGCGGCGTGGGCGCCGACCGGCAGCGGCATCTTGACTTTGGTGACGTGCACCGGGCCGATCGGCAACGACGGCTTGCACACACAAAACCTCTGGCTGACCGCCGCCGCGGCGCCTCAGTAACGACAAATCGCGCTAATCCATACCGTGTCGCGCCAACGAAGGAGCGTGCGATGGATCTCGAGAAGGTGTTCCGGAGTCATCAGCGTGAGACGGCAATGTTCTACCTTGTCGAGCACGCCCCCGGGGAAGTGGCGGGCAAGTTCGGTGCGCCTCCGGCTCTTCGCGAGGCAAGGGAGAAAGTGCTGGGTGTGCTACTCGCCGCGGCCAACCCGCCGAGGCACCGCCGCCGCAATTACAACCAGTTCGACGAGAACGTCGACGCTGCGCGACTGCGGGGTGAGGTCGATGCCTACGTTCGCAAGGACTTCCTCACGCCGAACACCGGCATCAGCGAAGCATTCTTCCCCCTTGAGACTGCTGTTGAGTCGATGCGCTTCATCGTGGCGCTCGCGTGCCTCGATGTGGCGACCGGGCTCGAGCTCACCGTTGAAACCGCGTGGATCCGCCGGCTGTGGGCGGTGCTGTGCGCGCGCGTTGACTATGCGCTCGAGCGGCTCAGCAAGCGTGTCCGGGTACGCGACGAGTACGACGCCAGCGCATGGGCTGACTTCCTCCGCGCCGAGATTGGTCGTGGCTTCTCCCGCGACGTGACTTTCTACTTGGCGCGGTCGGCCGCTGTATGGATGCTGCCGCAGGACATGAAGGTCAACCAACGTGCGCCCGGATATCTGAGTGGTCCGGCGGTCGGCGTGCTGTTCGGGCTGCGCCCGAGCACGATCGGCAAGGCCAAGTTCGACCTCGTCGACAGACTCAACACAGCCGTGCCGCCTCGCACCCGCGCGGCGACGAACCCGGGGAACCAGTGAATGACGGCGCCGGCTTTCACCGGCACGGCCAAGGAGAGGACATCATGGAGTTCGCAACGTCAAAGGACGAGACGGAACGAGCATGGGGTGACCATGTCCGGCGGCTGCTCGGAGAACCGGAGCCAGCTAACGTCGACTTCGCCGAGGGGGAGGACACGTTCGAGTTGCGGGCGAGTATCACCCAGCATTTGGTTGCCTCGTTGGGGAGCGACACGGCGCCGACGCGCTTCAGCGACGAAACCATGTTGGCTGAGTTGGCCGTGATCAACGCACCCGCGCGACTGCACGTCGACTATGACGGACCGCATGTACACGTCCGGTTTGACGGCGACATCGCTGACGGCACGACGGCCGTGGTTGTTGCCGCCGACCGCCGGTGGGCCATCGGTCGGTTCCACAGCGGCTCAGCCACACTGTGCTCGCTCGGTGTCGACGTAATCGCGTACGCGGGCGAAATGGTTGATGCCGATGTCAACGCGTGGCTCGCTGGCGGCAAGCTCGCGGCGGGACTACGCCCAACTGATGCGCAACGCATCCTCGGTGAGCTCGTGCTCGATGACCGCGTTTCCGCTGTGGTGAGTCGCGACGAAAAGGGTGTGCCGCGGCTCCATGTTGCGTTCGCCGATACGAACGCGCCGGAGGTCATCGACGTCGGAGGCATACTGTTTCCGGCGGCCAAGTCCGCGTCATGCAAGCCGAACATCTCTGACGTCGGCGATCACCGGGAGCGTGTGCCGGCGACAACGTGCACGCCAGATCAGTTGCGCGCGTCGGCCGCGGTCGCGAGGGACTTCGTAACGATCGAAGCCTGGCGGCGGCTCGCCGACGACGAGACGATCGCTCAAGACCGCAGGGATGCCATCCGTCTGGGGTTGGACGATCCCGAGCGCGAGTAGTCAACGCTGAGGTGGCGGGTCACGGTGATGGGACGCTTCGAGATCTGCTCGCGGACGTTCCCCTGGGAGAACTCGTCGCCTTTGCCCAGGCCCTCACGCGCGGCGGCCTGGTCGAGCGGGTGCGTCGAGCGATCGAGGCGGCTGACGATCACCTCTTGGCGCAGTCGGTAGTTTCGCTGCGGGACGGCAACGCGCGTACGTGCTTTAGCAAGACGATCAAGACGGACAACTTCATTCGAGCGGCCGAGGGAGTAGTACGGGCTGCTCAGGCCGTGCGGAGTGCGCCTTCGTCGTCTCCGACTCACGATGACGTCGTCGCCTTCTTCGACGCATTGGGATGGCAACCCATTACGTCGGCTGCGGCGACGGACAACGATCTCCTTCGCTACTGGCGGACGATGTTCGGTCCTGTGCGCTACGGCCGACGCTCCGAGGTCCGGTTCCCGCTCGAAGAGTCAGGAATGCACGTTCGCTTCATCCTGCGCGACGTTGCCGACGGCCCGCCGGGACTCTGGCCGGACGCCGACGGTGAGTGGTTTGTTGCGGGCCGGCACGTACGCGACGTCATGGCCCGCGTCTGGGCACAGCTTTCGGAGCGCGAGCGCGAGCGCAGTCTCTGGTGGTCGATCCGCGATCTCGGCGGGCCCGATCTCGAAGGGCCGTCGCACCATGCGGCCGTGGATCTGGCTGTGACCGATCATCGCCGGCGTTGGAACTGGTGGACGATCGCGCGCCACGGGGACAGCGTCACTGGGTCGGACCAATTCGCCGTCAGTCTTCGCGGCAAGGGGAATCGCTGCGGCGATGTCGCGCGCTTGTTGATCCTCGGCTCACAGGCTGAGTATGCCGACCACGCCGAATTGGGCGTTGGTCCCGACGACGCTCGCAAGGTGAAGTATGTCAAGACGTCGCGACGCCTCCGGTTCAAGGCCCGCCGAGTTCGGCGCGGTGTCTTCTTGACGCCGGTCGCCGTCACCGTTGTGCTCGCGATGGGCGCTATGTCGATAAGCGTGCGCGGTCACGCACGCATTCCACCTGTTGGCCCGACTGCGGCCAACTTCGGCGGCGGCGAGCGAGCACCATCAGAGGTTCGCACCGATAGTCCTCGTGTCTCGACGATCAGCGACGCAGACGACGCGACCGGCGCGCTTCAGGCAGTGTCGATCTGTACCGACGCAGAAACCACCAGCAGGACTCTGGGGACCCCTCGCCAGCCAACAAGCGTGGCAGCGATCGCGGAGCTGGCCCAGCAAGCGGCAAATCGTGGCGACCACCAGAGCGAACTCGAGCTTGCCCGGCAGGCGTTCAACGCCTGGACGACCAGCAGAGCGCCCCTGCTGTCATCACTCCTCATCGAGGGCGAGGCGTATTCGCCCAATGCTGACCTCCGTACGAAGGCATACGGCCACGCCAATGCGGCGGTACACCTGTACCCAGGTGACGCGACGTTATTGCTCCAACTCGCAAGCCTGACCGAACGAGCGGACTACAAGGCGACATTGCTCCAACGGGCGATGGAGGCACCGGACCGGCCTGACAAAGCCGCGGTGATCGAGCTCCGATGGCGCGCCCACATGCTCAGTGCCGACGAAGCGCTCGACGAACTCGACACTGTCGACCCCGCGGAGAGCCGCGGCCCACGCGGCCGGCTCCTCGAGGCCCAGCTGAATCTCGACTTGATGCGTTGGGGCCCTGCCTTCGAGGCGGCGAGCGTCGCGAGCGTGACCGCCGCGAACTCGGATTGCAAAGTCGATGCTGCCCGCGCGGAGCTCCTAAAGGCGGAGGCGAAGAGCGGCCGCGGCAGCGGCAACGACCGAGTGGTGGCTGCGCGAGACGCCCAAGCCGCGCTCGTCCAGTACAAGAATGCTTGTGGCCATGAGGCGTGTTGGCACTACGGCGCGCTGCTCGCAGCCAATGTGCTCGCGAGAGCCGGCACCCACGACGCCCGCAACATCATCCGCACAACCGCAAACGAGTATCTGACTATCGACCGCGATGCACGACACCATGTCGCCTGGCACAAGTGGCTCGGTGACGCCTACTATGACGACGGTAATCCCGGTCCCGCCATCCCCGAGTACGCGGCAGCAGTTCGCGGCGACCCTAGCTTTGTGTCAACTGAGAATCGGCTTGCGTACCTGCTGGCCTTCGTCCAGCAACCGCCGGACTTCCTCTCCGCGATAGCGCACGGACAGGCGGCTGTAGACACTGCGCGGAGCCTCTCCCTGCCTGAGGTCGATACCTATGAGGACTACGTGCTGTATCTGCACCTCCGTCATGGCGATGCAGACGCGCAGCGGAATCTTGAGGCGTTTGGCGAAGCGCATCCTGCGCTAAAACCGAAGGTATTCGGGCAGATCAGTACCTACTTCGATCGCGTTCTCAACGATCAATCGAGTGCGTTGGCGTGGGCACAAAAGTCGGCGGCGGCGGGACCAGACATGGACGCCTATCTGTATCTCGCGCGAGATCCACTGGAGTTCGATCGTTGGTGCGGCGCTTTACGCGCTGCGTTCGAAGATAGCGCCCCCGCGCACTTTTGCGAAGGTCGCCGGCTCGTGCATGACGACCGGGCTGCAGCGCTGGGCGAGTACGACACCGCGGCCGACAAGGACCCGACCTGGGCGGATCCGCTAGCGGAAAAGGCGAACGCGCTGATCTTTGGGTTGCCGCATGACTATGACGGGGCCGTTGTCGCCGCGGACGCCGCCGTCCAACGCGAGCCAACGAGCGTGCCAGGCCTGGCGAACCAGGCGCTGGCGCGGGCGCGCCGCAGCGCCGAACTCGACCCAGCTAAGCGCGACCCAATCGATCTGCAGGCTGCAGCGCTCCAAGCGCGCAAGGCGCTCAAGTTCGACGACGGATACTGGCCGCAGCGGGCGTTGGCGGAGGTCTTGGCAGCACAAGCGCAATGGGCGGAGGCGGTCGAGCATTGGCACGCGGCGGCGGGCAAGGCGGACGACGCGGCTCAGCGACGGGCTGCCGTCACGAGCGAGGCCCAAGCGCAATACCAGGCCAAGGACTACTCGGGTGCGGTCGCGACGATTCGTCGATTTGTCGATACCGCGGACGCCGCGCAGAGTCAGGACTATTACGACCTCGGCGACTATCTTGCGGCGGCGCGCGACGTGGATGCGCGTACGCCGGATCCGCCGGTGGATGATCGTGAATTCGCGGAGGTGGTCGACGCGTATCGCCGCGGCGTCAGTCTCGACAAGGATCCCGATCCGATCTACCTTGAGCTTGCGCGCGACCACGGACGACTCCTCTCAGTGGCTAGGCAGCGCATCGCCGATGGTCGTAACGACGGGTACCTTGCGCGTGCTGCAGCATTCCTGTCGATCGTTGACGGTCGATATCCCGATTCAGGCATCTCGTTCAACGACGCCCTCACGGGTCTGGTCGCGGACCTACGCCGGTGGCGACAGCCCCGGATCGGGGAGGAGGCAGTCAGCCGCGCGCTGTTCGAGTACGTGCGCCGCCTGAGCGACCTGTCGGGCGTCGGCCGGGCGGGTGGACGCGTGCTCGCCGCCGAGTTGTACCACGCTGATCTCGCCGCTCGAGATCTCTGCGTGATGGCGCTCAACGGTCACGTGACCGGCGACGACTTCGAGCTTTGCCTCGCGGTCGCTCGCCGCCTCAGAGGCAACCCGAAAGACGCGGTGGGAATTTACACGGCTCTTATCGACGCCGGGCGGGCGGCTTTGAGGAGATGAGCCATACACCCACCGCACCTGACGAGCCGGACGCACTGAACGAGCTCGTCGGCGCGGTGCTAGCTGACGACACGCCAAAGGCGTCCCGCCGACGACGACTTGGCGGTGCTGCCGTGGTACTCGCCGTACTCTCGGGGACCGCGTGGCTCGTGTGGCGCGACCCGGAGGTTCGACGCTCGATATCGACACCGCCAATTACAATCGCCCCTGAGCAGGCGACGCGGCGATCGCCCACACCCACACCCACCGTGGCGCCGGTGCGCGGAGCCCCAACGAGCTGCCAGCTCGCCGAAGCGCTCGTCGGACTTGCCGACTCACGCCAGCAGCTTGCACCCAGGACAACCACTAAGCCGCTACGTCAAGAGGCTCGCGACCGTTGCCCGGGTCGGTACTAAACGACAGTTCAATATTGGGGTCATGGGCACAAGTCCGCGTGCGGCTCGTCAGCGATGGCCACTAGGTCCCGTGACTTCCGGTAAAGTCTCTGAACCTGCTTAGGGCCAGCGTCGTCCCGTCGCAGGAGCGGAATACACGGAATCTGTCACTATCCACCGCTCCCACGGGAGAAGACGTGCCTAACCAACCGGCCCGCCAGGGCTTATACGACCCTCGTTTCGAGCACGACGCGTGCGGCGTCTCCTTCGTCGTCGACGTCGAGGGCCGCCGCAGCCACCGCATGGTCGAACTCGGACTGCGGTCGCTGTGCAACCTCGACCACCGCGGCGCCACCGGTGCCGAGGCCAACGTGGGCGACGGCGCCGGCATCCTGCTCCAGGTGCCCGACGCGTTCCTGCGCGCCGTGTGCGACTTCGACCTCCCCGACGCCGGCACGTACGCGGTGGGCATCGCCTTCCTGCCGCGCGACGCATCTGACCGCGACCAGTCGGTGAAGGCGGTCGACAAGGTCGTGGCCAGCGAGGGCCTGCGCGTCGTCGGTTGGCGCGACGTTCCCGTCGACGACTCGATGATCGGGTCGATGGCGCGCGACGTCGAGCCGGTGTTCCGCCAGCTCGTCATCGCCGCCGCCGAGGGCCAACCGGCGCTCTCGGGCCTCGACCTCGAACGGCGCGCCTACATCGTCCGCAAGCGCATCGAGCACGAGGTGCAGCCCGAGGTCTACTTCCCGTCGCTCTCGTGCCGCACGCTCGTCTACAAGGGAATGCTCACGTCGGGCCAGCTCGAGCAGTTCTACCCCGACCTCACCGACGAGCGCATGGAGTCGGCCCTGGCGCTCGTGCACTCGCGGTTCTCCACCAACACGTTCCCGTCGTGGCCGCTGGCCCACCCGTACCGCTTCATCGCCCACAACGGCGAGATCAACACGGTGATGGGCAACCGCAACTGGATGCGCGCTCGCGAAGCGTTGCTCGCGTCCGACCTGTTCCCTGGCGACCTCAGTCGCATCTTCCCGATCTGCACGCCCGGCGCGTCGGACACCGCGAGCTTCGACGAAGTGCTCGAGCTGCTGCACCTCGGCGGCCGCAGCCTCCCGCACGCGGTCCTCACGATGATCCCCGAGGCATGGGAAGGCCACGACAACATGCCGACGTGGAAGCGCGACTTCTATCGCTTCCACGCGTCGGTGATGGAGCCGTGGGACGGGCCGGCGTCGATCGCCTTCACCGACGGCACGGTCATCGGCGCGGTGCTCGACCGCAACGGTCTCCGGCCCTCGCGTTACTGGGTCACCGACGACGGCCTCGTCGTGATGGCGTCGGAAGTCGGCGTGCTCGACATCGACCCGGCCAAGGTCGTGCAGAAGGGTCGCCTCCAGCCCGGCCGTATGTTCCTCGTCGACACCGAGGCCGGTCGCATCATCGGCGATCAGGAGATCAAGCGGCAGCTGGCTGAACAGCACGAGTACGGGCAGTGGCTACGGGAGAACATCGTCCACCTCGACGACCTGCCGTCGCGCTTCATGCTCACGCCGCAACACACCACGGTCGTCCGCCACCAGCGCGTGTTCGGGTATACGACCGAGGAGCTCAAGATCCTCGTCGCGCCGATGGCCCGCGCCGGCTATGAGCCGATCGGGTCGATGGGCACCGACACGCCAGTTGCTGTGTTGTCGGACCGTCCGCGGCTGCTGTTCGACTACTTCTCGCAGATGTTCGCCCAGGTCACCAACCCACCGCTCGACGCGATTCGCGAGGAGATGGTCACCTCGATGGCGCGCGTCATCGGCCCCGAGGCCAACCTGCTCGCGCCCGGCCCCGAGTCGTGTCGCCAGATCGTGCTGCCCGGTCCGATCCTCTCCACCGAAGACCTGGCCAAAATCCTCTACATCCACGAGGAGGGCGGCGTCGACGACATCCGGCCCTTCGCCATCGACGCCCTGTATCCCGTGGCCGAGGGCGGCGAAGGAATGCGCCTCGCCATCGAGTCGATCCGCGCCGCGGTCAGCCAGGCGATCGCCGACGGCGCCAAGATCATCGTGCTGTCTGACCGCCACTCCAGCCCGGAGCTGGCGCCGATCCCGTCGCTGCTGATCACGTCGGCCGTCCATCACCATCTGATCCGCGAGAAGACCCGTACCCAGGTCGCGTTCGTCGTGGAGTCGGGCGAGGCGCGCGAGGTACATCACATGGCGCTGCTGATCGGCTACGGCGCCGCCGCCATCAGCCCCTACCTGGCCTTCGAGTCGATCGAGGACATGATCGCCCAGGGCGACATCACCGGCTCCACGCCGCGCGCCGCTATCCAGAAGTACATCAAGGCGTGCACCAAGGGCGTCCTCAAGGTGATGTCGAAGATGGGCATCTCCACCGTCGCGTCCTACACGGGCGCCCAGGTGTTCGAGGCGGTCGGGCTCTCGCACGAGGTGATCGACGAGTACTTCACCGGCACCACCTCGCGTCTCGGCGGTGTCGGTCTCGACGTCCTCGCCTCCGAAGTGGCGGCGCGCCATCAGTTCGCGTACCTCGACCGACCGGAGGAGCAGGCGCACCGCGACCTCTGGCAGGGCGGCGAGTACCAGTGGCGCCGCGAGGGCGAGTACCACCTGTTCAATCCCGAGACCGTCTTCAAGCTGCAGCACGCCACGAGGTCGGGCCGCTACGACGTCTTCAAGCAGTACAGCAGCGCGGTCGACGACCAAGCGCGCCGGCTCGCCACGTTGCGCGGCTTGTTCGGGTTCCGCGAGGGCGTGCGACCGGCGGTGCCGATCGACGAGGTCGAGCCGGTGTCGGAGATCGTCAAGCGCTTCGCCACCGGCGCCATGTCGTACGGCTCGATCAGCAAGGAGGCGCACGAGAACCTGGCCATCGCCATGAACCGCATCGGTGGGAAGTCCAACACCGGCGAAGGTGGCGAGGACGCCGACCGCTACGTGCGCGACGCCAACGGCGACCTGCGTCGGTCCGCGGTCAAGCAGGTCGCGTCGGGGCGCTTCGGTGTGACGTCGGAGTACCTCGTCAACGCCGACGATCTCCAGATCAAGATGGCCCAAGGCGCCAAGCCGGGCGAGGGGGGTCAGCTGCCGGGCGGCAAGGTCTACCCGTGGATCGCGGCCACTCGGAACTCGACGCCGGGCGTCGGTCTCATCTCGCCGCCGCCGCACCACGACATCTATTCGATCGAGGACATCAAGCAGCTCATCCACGACCTCAAGAACGCCAACCCGGCGGCGCGCGTGCACGTGAAGCTGGTCGCCGAAGTCGGGGTGGGCACCGTCGCCGCCGGCGTGGCCAAGGCCAAGGCCGACGTCGTGCTGATCTCCGGTCACGACGGCGGTACCGGTGCCAGCCCGCTGACGTCGCTCAAGCATGCCGGCACGCCGTGGGAGCTGGGGCTGGCCGAGACGCAGCAGACGCTGCTGCTCAACGGCCTGCGCGACCGCATCGTCGTGCAGTGCGACGGCCAGCTCAAGACCGGTCGCGACGTCGTGATCGCCGCGCTGCTCGGCGCCGATGAGTTCGGGTTCGCCACCGCGCCGTTGGTCGTGTCGGGCTGCGTGATGATGCGTGTCTGCCACCTCGACACGTGCCCGGTCGGCATCGCCACCCAGAACCCCGAGCTGCGGGCCCGCTTCAACGGCAAGCCTGAGTTCGTCGTCAACTTCTTCGAGTTCATCGCCGAAGAGGTGCGTGAGCATCTGGCCCGCCTCGGCTTCCGGTCGATGGCCGAGGCGATCGGTCATGTGGAGTGCCTCGACATCAACGACGCGGTCGAGCACTGGAAGGCGTCGAGCCTCGACCTCACGCCGATCCTCCACCAGCCCGAGTCGCCCTGGCCCCAGGACCTGCACCAAACGAAGGGCCAGGACCACGGCCTCGAGCGGGCCCTCGACCAGCAGCTGATCGAACTGGCCGCACCGGCGCTCGAACGGGGCGAGCGGGTGCAGCTCGATCTGCCGATCAGCAACGTGAACCGCACGGTCGGCACCATGCTCGGCAACCGGCTCACCACTCGCTACGGCGGCGAGGGCCTGCCCGAGGACACGATCGATATCACATTCACCGGCTCCGCGGGCCAGAGCTTTGGTGCGTTCGTGCCGAAGGGCATCACGCTGCGTCTGCGCGGCGACGCCAACGACTACTTGGGCAAGGGGCTGTCGGGCGGCCGCATCATCGTGCGCCCACCGCTCGACGCCCCCAAGAGCTTCGTCGCCGAGGACAACATCATCGCTGGCAACGTCATCCTGTACGGCGCCACCGCCGGTGAGGTCTTCATCCGCGGCGTCGTCGGCGAGCGCTTCTGCGTGCGCAACTCGGGCGCCACGGCGGTGGTCGAGGGCGTGGGCGACCACGGGTGCGAGTACATGACCGGCGGCCGCGCCGTGATTCTCGGTCCGACCGGCCGCAACTTCGGCGCCGGCATGTCGGGCGGCATCGCGTACGTGTACGACCCCGACGTCACGTTCGTGAACCGGCTCAACCGCGAGATGGTCGACCTCGAGCCGTTCGACCAGGACGACATTCAATGGCTGCGAATCGCGATCACCAAACACATCGAGAACACGGGCTCGGCGGTCGCCCAGCCCATCCTCGAGTACTGGCACGACGAGGTGAGACGGTTCCGCAAGGTGATGCCCAAGGACTACCGCCGCGTGCTCGACGCCGCGGCCGAAGCCGAGGCCATGGGCGCCGACCCGCTCGAGGCCGTGATGGCGGTGGCGCATGGGTGAGCGAGCCGGAGGCGGAGACGGAAGGCGAGCGCACGGTGGGTGACGTGAAGGGTTTCCTGAAGCACGACCGCCATCTGCCGACGCGGCGGTCGGTTCCCGTGCGGTTGCGGGACTGGCAGGAGGTGTACGAGCCGTTCCCGGCCTCGGACCTCCAAGTGCAGGCCAGCCGCTGCATGGACTGCGGCATCCCGTTCTGCAATCAGGGTTGCCCTCTCGGCAACCTCATCCCCGACTGGAACGACCTCGTCTACCGCGACCATTGGCGCCCAGCTATCGACCGGCTGCACGCCACCAACAACTTCCCCGAATTCACCGGACGACTGTGCCCGGCGCCGTGTGAGGCGGCGTGTGTCCTGGGCATCAACCAGAACCCGGTGACGATCAAGCAGGTCGAGGTCACGATCGTCGACCGGGCGTGGGACGAGGGCTGGATCGAACCGGTCGTGCCCGCGCAGCGCAGCGGCAAGCGCGTCGCTGTCGTGGGGTCGGGTCCGTCGGGATTGGCCGCCGCGCAGCAACTCACGCGCGCCGGGCACGACGTCGTCGTCTACGAGCGGGCCGACCGCATCGGCGGCCTGCTCCGCTACGGCATCCCGGAGTTCAAGATGGAGAAGCGGTTCCTCGAGCGCCGCCTCGACCAGATGGCGGCGGAGGGCACCGAGTTCCGCGCCGGCGTCAATGTCGGCGTCGACATCACGGTGAACGAGTTGCGCGCCGTGTCCGACGCGGTCGTGCTGGCGGGCGGTGCCACCGCGGCGCGCGACCTACCGATTCCCGGCCGCGAATTCGGCGGGATCCACCAGGCGATGGAGTACCTCCCGCTGTCGAACCGCGTGCAGGAAGGTGACCTGGGCGACTCGCCGATCAGCGCGGCGGGCAAGCGAGTCGTGATCATCGGTGGCGGCGACACCGGGGCCGACTGCCTCGGTACCGCCCACCGTCAGGGTGCGGCGGCGGTGCACCAGTTCGAGATCATGCCCCGGCCGCCCGACGAGCGGCCCGGCTCGACGCCGTGGCCGACCTGGCCACTGATGATGCGCACATCGTCGGCCCATGAGGAGGGCGGCGAGCGCGTCTTCAGCGTCAACACCGAGTGCTTCCTCGGCGATGACGACGGCAACGTGCGCGCCCTGCGTGCCCACGAAGTCGAGATGGTCGACGGCAAGTTCACCAAGATCGAGGGGTCCGACTTCGACCTCGACACCGAACTCGTGCTGCTCGCCATGGGCTTTGTCGGTCCCGAGACGGGCGGGATGCTCGACGACTTCGGCGTCGAGTTGGACCCGCGCGGCAACGTCGCGCGCGGTGAGGACTGGATGACGAACCAGCCCGGCGTGTTCGTGGCCGGCGACATGGGTCGGGGCCAAAGCCTCATCGTGTGGGCCATCGCCGAAGGCCGCAGCTGCGCGGCCGCGGTCGACAAGTGGCTCGTCGGTCACACGGCGCTCCCTGCGCCCCTGCGACCGACCGACCGCCCGATGAGCTAAGCCGTGCGGCGATGACCGCGTGCTGCCACCTCTCGCGACGCGAGTTCCTCCGGTGGGCCGCGCTGGTCGGCGCCACACCACTCCTCGCGTCGCTCGCCGACCAGGAGCGCGCTTACGCGCAGGGCGCGGCCGTCGCCCTGCCGATCAGCCTCGAATTGGTGACCCTCACCGAGACCACGGCGATCATCACGTGGTTCACCGGTGATCCGACCCGGCCCGACACGTTCGGCCGGCTGGCGCCGGCCCCGGCCGACACCGAGGTCCTGCTCGGGACCTCGCCGGCCACGATGCAGGTCGTCCATCACGATGCGACGCCGACGCCGTACCACTACGTCGAGCTGACCGGACTCGAGCCCGGTCAGACGTACTTCTACGTCGCCCGTTCGGGGGGACTGCCGGCGACGCCGTCGACGACCGCATACGGCAACCCCGTCGGGACGTCGACCTTGCCGCTCCCGGTATCGGGCCCGTACTTGTTCCAGACACCCGAGCCGCCGCCCGGCCGTCATCTCTTCACGATTGCGCTCGGTGCCGACATGCATCTCGGCGAGACGGTCGCCGGGCTGGCGACGACGCAGGCGGGCGTCGAGATCCCTCCTGGCATCAGACAGCTGCCCGGCCGTCCGCCCTACGCGGAGGTGATGGCGGGTGCACTGGCGCCTGAAGTCAGGGCGCGTGGCGCGCAGCTTGTTCTCATCGCGGGCGACGTCACCAGCGAAGCGGCGGCGATCGACGCGGCGCACGCCAAGACCTACCTCGATCGATTCGGCGCTCACGGCCGCGACTACCTCGTCGCACGGGGCAACCACGACCGGCCCCACACCGGGGCCAAGACCGCGTCGTGCCGGACGGTGCGCAACGCGCCGGGATACCACGACTGTTTCGGTGACACGTTCTTCGGCGCCGGCCCGACCTGGTTCGCCCACGAGGCGTTCGGGATGCGCATCCTCGGCCTCGACACCTACGACAAGATCGGCAACGGCGGGGACAACGGCGTGCTGAGCGACCCGCAGTGGGCGTTCGTGCGCGAGGAGCTTGGGCGCGACAAGGACCAGCCCACGTTGGTCTTCGGGCATCACCCGGTCACCGTCGAGTCGACGCTCATCAACATCAACCCGGTGCGCTTCGACCTGGCGCCGCAGCAAGCCCGTCAGCTTGAAGAGTTGTACGTCGCCACGCCGGGTGTCTTCCTGCACCACGCCGGCCACACCCACCGCAACAAGCAGACGCGCGGGTTGACGGCGACCGACGTCGTGTTCCAAGAGGTATCGGCGGTCAAGGAGTATCCCGGCGGCTACACCTTGCTGCGCGTGTTCACCGGCGGCTACGCGCTCAACTTCTACAAGTTCCGTAGCGCGCTTGCCCAGGAGTGGTCCGAGCGGAGCCGGCCCGAGTACGCCGGCCTGGCGCCGTACTATACGTTCGGCAACGTGAACGATCGCAACTCCGTCGTTGTGCGCGACCTCTCTGGCTTGCGGTCGACGCGCGACCAAGTGGCGCCGGTGACGACGGCGCGGCCCGCCGCGCAGGTGCTTCCGGTCACCGGCGCCGGCGCGGGGCCGGCCCTCGCAGCAGGAGCCGCGGCGCTCGCGATCGGAGCGGCGGCGCGCCGCCTAATCTCCGACCCATGCCCCTGAAGATCGGCGTTCAGCTCCATCCGCAAGCGACCACCATCGGCGAGCTGCGCGCCGCGTGGCAGGCCGCCGACGCGCTCGGCGTCGACAGCATCTGGACGTGGGACCACTTCTATCCGCTGTACGGCGACCCCGACGCCGCCCACTTCGAGTGCTGGTCGCTCCTTGCCGCCATGGCCGTCGACACCACCAACGCCCGCTTCGGCGCGCTGGTGACGTGCAACAGCTATCGCAACCCCGAGTTGCTCGCCGACATGGCCCGGACCGTCGACCAGCTGAGCGGTGGCCGCCTCGTCCTCGGCATCGGCTCGGGCTGGTTCGAGCGCGACTACACGGAGTACGGCTACGACTTCGGCACCGCGCCGGGCCGTCTCGCCGCTCTGGGCGAGGCGCTGCCCCGGCTCAAGGGTCGGCTGGGCAAGCTCAACCCCCCGCCGGTGCAACAACCGCTGCCGATCATGATCGGCGGTGGCGGGGAAAAGGTCACGCTGCGCCTCGTCGCCGAGCACGCGCAGCTGTGGAACAGCTTTGGCCCGCCCGAGAACTTCGCTCACAAGAACGCGGTGCTCGACGAGTGGTGCGCCAAGCTCGGGCGCGACCCGGGGGACATAGAGCGCACCGTGGGTGTCGCGGTCAACGAGATCGACAACCTGGCGGCGTACGAAGCCGCCGGCGCCCAACACGCCATCGTGATGCTCGGCCACCCGTTCAACATGGACGCGGTGAAACAAGCTCTCGACGGACGCGGCTAGCTCGCGGCGCGCAGGGCGCGGATCGCGTCCTGGAGGGAACGCACGCCGATGGCCGGCGGGTTGCCGCGGCTGGCGGCAACGAAGTCGTCCCACGGCACGAGGAACACCGCGCTGTGGGCGCGGCGCGCCGCGGCCGCTTTTTCGCTCGCGCCGATGACCAGACCGACGGTGCCGTCGCCGGTGATGACACCGGTCGCGGCGATCGTGCGACCGGCCGCCCAGTCGTCATCCGACAACATGTCGCGTATGAGCAGGGCGTAGGCCAGACCGCCGGAGGGCCCAACGACGTCGCGATGCCGGAACGTTGCGTTCAGCGGCGTCGGTAGGCCGGCGTCGCGGCGGGCCGCCTCGGCCGCGGCCTGGCGACTGCCGTCGAACACCGCGGCGCCGCCCGTCGCGCCGCGGACGAAGGGCACAACGTCGTGGTGGTCGCGAATCCGGTTCACCGTGACGGCGAGGAAACTGGGTCGGGTCAAGTGCACGGTGGTGAGGATGTATCGACCGTGCGGCCGATGGTTCGGCACGCCGGTGATCGTGACGTCGTTGGTGATGTCGATCGCCGGGCCGGGCGTGATCATGACGACCGGCGGGTGGTAGCGCGCCGCGGCGGCCAGCAGTCCGCCGGCGATGGCGGCGCCAACGACGGCGCGGCGTCGCCATGATGCGCGAGGCCGCCGCGGCTGCGGCCGAGCAGCGGTGGCGGGCGGCCGGCTGATCCTCGGCGGTGCCGCGCTCGGTCGATGGCGGGGGAGCGGGGCGAGTACCGGTGGGGCCACGCCGATCAGCCCCACCAGGTCCCGCCCGGGCGCGACGAACGCCCGCACCTCGGTGAGCGCCGTCACCGTCACCCGTTGTGACGCGCGCAGTGCGAGCGATTCCTCGCCGCAGTAGTCGCCGGTGCCGAGTCGTCGAGCGTGGCCGGTCGCGTCAACGGCCTCGGCGTCGCCGTCCTCGATGAGGAAGAACCAACGGGCGAGCGGTCCGGCATCGAGCAGCGCAGTGCCGGGTGCGAGCGTTACCTCGTCGAGGATGGCCGCCAGGGCCCTGACGGCGGGTGCCGTCGCTGTGGCGAGGACCGGATGGCGGGCGAGGCGGTCGCACTTGGTGTCACGCCGGACCGCTGTCAGAGCACTCATGCCCCAACTCCTTGCTCACCACTCACGGTACCGCTTCGCACCACCCTTGCAGTCGCTCCATCGTCGGTCGGTTCCCGTCGGCCAATGCCGCGTGGCCGCGCCACGTCGCGACCAGGCGCGTCGCCCGTCCGTTGGCGAGCGGAGCGAGGCGGTATTCCTCGATCACGAGTGCCGGACCGCGTTCGAGGCGAGAGAGCAGGCGCCGCTCGGGCACGACGTCGAGGATCACGTCGCGGAGGATCGCGCCCCGGTCGTGCCACAGTGCGTCGTCGCCCGCCGCCGGGTAGCCCGCCGGGATGCGGGCCGGCTGAACACCCGCCCACATGCGGACCTCATCGACGACCGCGAGGGCGCGCCACACGCGTTCGACCGGCGCGGCGATCGTCAGGTCGAGACGACGGCGCGTGATCGCTCCTCGTAGCTCGCCATTGCGTCAGCGCGGATGACGTAGGTGCCACCGTCCGGCTTGTTGGTGACTGCGTAGTGGTTGCCGATCGCGTCCACCCCGATGATGTTCATGACGCCCGGCTCCGGCAGATCGCCCATCGCCGACGTGCAGGCGTCGGCGACGCTGTATCCCGACGCCAGCATGGCTACGACCATCCGAGCGGTGCCCGCCCGCATCGACAGCTCGCCCAGGCCGGTGGAGGCCGCGGCGCCGTAGCGGTCGTCGCAGTAGTTGCCGGCGCCGATGACCGGCGAGTCGCCCACGCGGCCCGGCGCTTTGGCGGGCCACCCGCTCGTGCTGACGGCCGACGCGACGTGGCCGGCGCCGTCGATGGCGATGAAATCGACCGTGCCGGCGTGGTCGGCGTGGTGGGTGAGGTCGGTCGGTGGTTCCGGGAGCCGGAGGTCTTCTGCGTGCAACCCGATTTCGGCCGCGAGCAACGCGGCGCCCTCGGCGGCCAGCATCACATGGGGCGTCCGGTCCATCACCGCACGCGCCACGGTGATGGCGCCGCGGTAGTCCTGTAACGCGCACACCGCGCCGGCGCGCCGCGTGGTCCCGTCCATGATCGACGCGTCCAGCTCGACGATGCCCGCGGCATTTGGGTACCCGCCGTAGCCGACCGTGCGCTCGTCCGGATCGTCCTCGACCAACCGAGTCCCGATCTCGACCGCATCAAGCGCCGACCCGCCGCGCTCGAGGACGGCCCACGCAGCGTCGATGCCGACCCGCCCGTTCGCGCTGGCGAGCACGATCATCGAACGATGTGTCGAAGAACGGACGGGTACGAGAGCGCGTCGGTGCTGTCGACGTACTGGTCGACCGCGCCGAGATGCTGGGGGAGGGCGAGCACATCGCCGTCGGTGATCGAGCCGTGCAGCGCGTCGGCGAACCGCTCGCCCATCGTCACGAGGAAGCCCCGTCCGAAGAACGGGCGCACCGTGGGTTCGGGAGCCGGCGCCAGGTCGAGAGCGTTGGTCGCGGCCATGACGACTTCGTACCCGCGGGCCAGTGCCGCTTCACGTTCGGCGAAGGTCGAGGCGGCGACGGCGTCGTCGAGCGCGGGGCCGAGATCGGCGGCGAGTGCGAGTTGACGGAATGCGCTGCCGAGCCACTTCACATACGGCGCGTGGCGACGCTCGATGAGAAACGCGAGCCGGATCATGTCGCGGGCGAGTCGGCCCGCGAGCAGTCGCGATCCGAGGTCGTCGCCGACTTCTGCCGTGCGCCCGACGAAATGGTCCTCCTGTGAGATGCGCCGCCACTGCGCGCTCAACACGTAACGCCATACGTCGTCCGGGTACCACTCGAGGCGCGCCTGCATTGGCGCCAGCTCGCCCAAGCCGTCGTGGTACACCGGACCGCTGGTGACGCCCGCCAACAGCTGCGATGGCGTGGCGACCCAGTCGGTGACCGTGGGCGCGACGGTGGCGTCGAAGCCGAGATAGATGCGGCTCCACGCCGCCACCGTGAGGATGTCGACGCGATGGTTCACCGGCCCGTCGGTGTCGGCCAGCAGTTGCGTGCCGTGATCTTCGAGGTTGGGCTCGGTGAAGTGGGTGGAGTAGGGGCCGAAGCGTTTCGGCAGTTGCGCCGCGAGTTGGTCGCGGATGTCGGCGGCGCGGCCGACATCGGCGTCGTCGACGAAGATCATCACTCGAGGTCCCCAGTGGTGGTCCGTCGAGCGCTGGTCGTCGAAGCCCAGCACTTCGGACCCGCTGCCGAGGAGCCCCGCCGAGTGTCGCAGGTCGCCGAGCAGCGGTCGCACCGCCTCGGCGTAGAACGCCCCGCATAGCTCGGCGCCGTTCACGCGGCACCCGCGATGAGAACGATCACGACGATGATGACCACCTCCATGTTGTAGGCCAGGTGGGCGCGGGTGCTCTCGGCAATTCCGCCGTTGAGGTAACGCCACATGAAGTAGGCGCCGCCAACCGACAGGGCGAGGGCAACGCCGATCGGGATACCGATCAGCGCGTGGGCGAGGCCGAACTCGACGACGCGGCGGAAGCGCCGAGGTCGAGACCAATGCTCGGCACCCTGCCGGAACACGCGCTCCTCGGCTTCGGCGAAGAGCGGAAGTGCGGGTGTGAGCAACACGAGGAAGAGCGCAGGGATGATCCACTCGAGGGGCGTGTTGGCGGTCGCCGTTGTCCCGCCGGTGACCGGGTTGCCCAAGCCGCCGATGGCCGTCCACCAGCCGAAGTCGAGGCCGGGGACCTGGAGGAGAAGCGTCGCGGTGGTGAGCACGCCGACCAGGACCGGCGGGGCCATGGCGAAGTGGCGCGGCCGCAACCCGTGGACGATTGTCCACCACCGGGCGCGCACGTCGGGCCGACCGAGCAGCCGCACGCCGGTGATCAGCCGCGTGCCCACGAATCCGAGGACGACGACGGTCAGGAGGTTGGTCAGCATGCGTGCGTCGCTAGAGTCGCATACCTATGGCGTGGGACTTTTCGACTGAGCCGGAGTTCGAGGAAAAGCTCGAGTGGATGCGCGGTTTCGTGCGCGACGAGATCATGCCGCTCGAGTTGCTCGAGCTCGAGCGTGACGACTTCGTGCGCGCTGTGCGACCGCTTCAGCAGGAGGTGAAGGACCGCGGCCTCTGGGCGTCGCACCTCGCCCCGGAGCTCGGGGGCGGCGGGTTCGGCCAAGTCAAGCTCGGTCTGATGCATGAGATCTTGGGCGCGTGCTCCTACGCCCCGTTTGTGTTCGGGAACAACGCGCCGGACTCGGGCAACGCCGAGCTGTTGTCGATCGGCGGGAACGCCGAGCAGAAGAAGAAGTGGATGGAGCCGCTGCTCGCCGGCGAGCTGCGTTCGGCGTTCTCCATGACCGAGCCTGGTGCCGGCGCCGATCCCACGCTGATCAAGACGCAAGCGGTGCGCGACGGCGACGAATGGGTGATCAACGGTCACAAGTGGTTCACGTCGAACGGCTCGATGGCCGACTTCCTCATCGTGATGGCGGTCACCAATCCCGACGTTCACCCGTACGCCGGCATCTCGATGATCATCGTGCCGACCGACACGCCGGGCGTGAACATCCTGCGTGACATCCCCACGATGGAGCATCCGTTCGAGGCGACCGGCGGGTGGGGCGGTCACTCGGAGATCATCTACGAGGACGTGCGCGTCCCGTACGAGAACATGGTCGGCAACGACGGCGACGGCTTCAAGCTGGCGCAGGAGCGCCTCGGTCCCGGTCGCATTCACCACTGCATGCGCTGGTTGGGCCAGTCGCGACGGGCCTTCGACATGCTGTGCGAGCGGGCGGTCTCGCGGTACACGCACGGGTCAGTCCTGGCCGAGAAGCAGACGATCCAGAACTGGGTCGCCGACTCGATGGCCGAGATGACGGCAGCCCGGCTCATGACGTTGCACGCGGCGTGGCGCATGGACCAGGTCGGCGCGCCGAATGCCCGCGTCGAGATCGCCATGATCAAGTACTACGGCGCGACGGTGCTGTACAACGTCATCGACCGCGCCATTCAGATCCACGGATCCCTCGGGTTCTCCTGCGACCTGCCGCTCGAGCACATGTACCGGGCGGCCCGCGCCGCGCGGATCTACGACGGGCCCGACGAAGTGCACAAGGTCACGGTCGCCCGCAAGATCCTCAAGGAGTACAAGCCAGTGGACGTGCCCACCGAGCACATCCCGACGCGCCGCGACGCGGCCCGGGCCAAGTTCGCCCAGCTGCTGGACGAGGTGTCATCGAACCAGTAGTCCGCCGCCGGGTCGTCGTCAGCGGTCGCGTCCAGGGCGTCTTCTTCCGCGACTCATGCGCACGCGAGGCGGCCCGCCTCGGCGTCGCCGGCTCGGTGAACAACCGCAACGACGGCGCCGTCGAGGCCGTCTTCGAGGGCCCGCTCGCCGCGGTCGACGCCCTCACCGACTGGTGTCGACACGGGCCCCCACGGGCCCGTGTCGACCGCCTCGAGTCCAGCGACGAGCCCCCCGAAGGCCTCACCGCCTTCCGCATAACCGGCTACTAACCCCACCCCCCATCCCAACGTGTCGGTGTCAGGTTGCGTTTGCCGTTGCTTTGACACCGACACGTCGCCCTGACAGTTGCAGGTCATGTAGTTTCATGTTATTTCAGTAGGATGCGGGCACAGATCGACGAGGTGCTCCTGGCGTTGGCTCGGCGACAGGACAGCGTGTTCAGCCTTCGTCAGGCGGAGGCTGCTGGAGCAGATCGGCACGTGCGTCGCAGAAGAGTGATCGGCGGCCACTGGGCACCCGTTGGAGCGGCGGCGTTCCATTTCGTCGCGGCGCCGGTGCCGTGGCGCGGCTTGCTTCGTGCGGCCGTTTGGGACGCGGGGCCCAACGCTCTCGTATCTCATGCGGCGGCGGCGCAGGTCTACCGGTGGCCCGGCTTCAACGAGAACCGTGTCGAGGTCCTGGTGCCCAAGTCGCTCGACCACGTCTGCGCGATCGCGACGGTGCACGAGTCGCGACGGTTCGAGCTGGTCCACCCGCGGCAGATGTGGGACATCCCGGTCGTGGCGCCGGCGGACACCCTCGTCCACGTCGCGCCGGAGCTGATGCTCAAGCGTCTCCAGTGGCTGACCGACGAACTGCTGCTTGGGAAGAAACTCGATATCCGCACGCTCAACGCCGCGTTCGGACGGCTCGCGCCCGGGTGTCGAGGGATGCGCGGTCTGCGCGCGGTGATCAACGATCACCTTCCTGGCGACGCAGTCCCGGAGAGCAAACTTGAGCGCCTGTTCGTCGCCTTCGCCGAGAAGTACCAACTCCCGCCTCTCGCTCGTCAGATCAACCTGCCGGGCCGGGATCAACGGCCTGGGCGCGTCGACTTCTTCTGGCGCGACGTTCGCCTCATCATCGAGCTAGACGGTCGTCGGTGGCATGCACGCTTCGCCGATTTCGATCGTGACCACAAGCGAGACCTGCATTTCCTCGCTCTCGGGTACCCAACTGCTCGCATTACGTGGACGATGCTCACCGAGGATCCCGACTCCGTCGCTACCGACCTTCTCGCCGCCCGCGCCGCGGCAGCATGACGCGACGTGTCGGTGTGAGAGCAACGAAAACCGCAACCTGACACCGACACGTTGTCTGGCGAGCGACCGTATGCGTCGCGCCGGACGCGCGCCGTAACGTGGTCTATATGCAGACCCCCGAAGGTTGGGAGCGCAACGGCGAAGTCATCACCCGGACGATCGAACGCAAGGACTTTGTCGAGGCGCTCACCCTCGTCAACGCGATCGGCGAACTCGCCGAGAACGCCAATCACCACCCCGACATCGACATCCGATGGAACAAGGTCACGCTGGCGCTGACCACCCACAGCGAAGGCGGCCTCACCCAGAAGGACGTCGACCTAGCCGATCAGATCAACGCCCTGCTTTAGACTCATGCTCGTAATGCTCAAGCCTCCAAGTACGAATACCTGTGCGCTTCCTGCCTTCACGCGTCGGCGCGCGTCTGCGCGCGTTCCTTGGGCCGGACATTGCAAGTGTCCGGCAGGGCTTTGCCGCGCTCGTAATTTGCGCAGCTGCTGATCTAGTCGCCGGGGTCACCCTCGGCCGCGTAACCCACACCCTCGACGCGCTTCCCGGCCTTCTCGTGCTTGTGCCGGCCGCCATCGGCCTCCGCGGCAACATCTTCGGCGCAGTCGGCAGCCGCCTCGGCACGGCGATCCATTCCGGCACGTTCAGCCTTTCTCGCCGGCGTGACACCGTGCTCGGTCAGAACGTCCTCGCCTCGCTTGCGCTGAGCCTGGGGGTGTCCGCCGCGCTCGCGGTGCTGGCCCGCACCGTCGCCGTCGCCTTCGGTCTGGGCCGGACGATCTCGATCGCCGACTTCATGGTCGTCTCGGTTCTGGGCGGGCTGCTGGCGTCGTTGATCGTTCTGCTGCTGACGATCGGCGTGGCCGCCGCGACGGTGCGCTTTGGGTGGGACATGGACAACGCCGCCGGACCGGTCGTCACCGCGGCCGGCGACCTCGTCACGCTGCCCTCACTTGTGATTGCGACCAACGCCGTCAGTATCCACGTCGTCACCCCCGTCGCCGCGACGGTGCTGGGAATCCTGTCGCTATTCGCCTTGATCGCCGCGGGCCGGACGCGGTACGAGGCCCTGCGCCGGATCGTCCGCGAGTCGACACCCGTTCTGCTGATGGCGGCGAGCCTGAGCATCGTCGCCGGGCTCACACTGGAGAAGCGACTCAGCGGGTTCCGTCGCTATCCCGCACTCCTCGTACTGGTTCCGCCGCTGCTGTCGCTCACCGGCGCCGTCGCCGAGATCGTCGCCAGCCGGATCAGTTCGAAGTTGCATCTGGGCGTCGTCGCGCCGACCGCGGTCCCGCAACGCGCCGCGCGCAACGATTTCCTCCTTGGGGTAGTGCTCGGCGTTCCGATCTTCGCGGTGTTGGCCGGCGCGGTTGACGGCGCCGCCGCCGCGCTCGACCTCGCCGGACCGGGCGGCCTTCGGATGCTCGAGGTTTCGATGATCGCCGGTCTCACCGCGACCGCGCTGGCGCTCGGCATCGGGTACTACGCCAGCATCGCCGCGTTCCGCATGGGTCTTGACCCGGACAACCACGGCATCCCGATCATCTCCTCGTCCACGGACCTACTCGCGACCATCTCGCTCATCGTGACCATCGCCGCGCTGGGCCTAACATGACGAGGCCAGCAATGGAGGACCGACCCCGCAACCTGAAGACCATGCTCTCGGAGGCCAAAGACGCCTCCGAGTTGATGGTCGACCTGGCCTACGCCGCGCTGTACTTCGGCGACGTCGACATGGCCGAGGAGGTGTTCGAGCTCGAGCACCGGCTGTCGGGGTTCATCCACGAGATGCGCGCCACCTGTGTGGTCGCGGCCCGGTCGCCCCGCGACGCCGACGCCATGGCGTCTGTGCTCCAGGTCATCAGCGCCATCGAGGCGATCGGCAACGCCGCGGTCGACATCGGCAAGATCGTCACCCGTCGCCTCGGTATCCCGCGTGCCCTGGTGGCTGATCTTTCCGCCGCCGAGGAGGTATCGCACCGCGTGCGGGTCCGCGACGGGTCGCACATGGCCAACCGCCCGCTGTGCGACCTGGAGCTGCCGACGGTGGCGGGCCTCACCGTCGTCGCCATACGCCGGGACGACGACTGGGTCACCGACGTGCACGGCGACGCGATCCTCATCCCCGGCGACGTGCTGTTCCTGCAAGGCGCGTCGGCCGGCATCCCGCGCCTGCGCTCGATGGCGGGCGCGCCGGAATGGGAGCCGCCGCGGCCGCCCGAGGATCCGGCGTTGACCGATCTCGACCGCGCCATCGACGTGCTGGTCGAGATGAAGAACGTGTCGGAGGTCGCCGTCGGTCTGGCCTATTCGGCCCTGGTGTTTCGCGACCAGGGTCTGGCCGCCGAGGTCAACCACCTCGAAGATCGTCTCGACGACATGCGCGAGCGGCTGGAGTTGTGGGTGCTTCGCAGCGCGCACGACGCGGTCGACCCGTCACCGCTGCGCGGCCTGCTGCACCTCGGCCAAGCAGCCGAAGCCTTGGCCGACGCCGCCCAGCAGATGGTGTGGCCGCTCGAGACGGGGGAGGAGCTGCACCCGATCCTCGCCCTCGCGTTGGGCGAGTCCGACGAGGTGGTCGTGCGCGTTCCGGTGGCGGCCGACTCACCCTGCGACGGCAAGAGCCTCCAGCAGTTGCAGCTCGAGACCGAGACCGGCTTCTACCTGCTCGCCATCCGCCGCGGCGGGCGCTACCTCTACCGTCCCCGCCGCGACGTCGTCCTCATGGCGGCCGACGAACTGATCGCCACGGGCCCCGACGAGGGCCACAAACTGCTGACCGAGCTTTGCGGCTACCGCCTCATCGAGGACGACGAGACCGGCGAGGACGAACTCGTCCCGGTAGCGAGCAGCAGTGACGCAAATCAGTAGCAAGGCGGGCACCTTCACCGAGTCCGTCATCCGCGAGATGACCCGTCTCGCCATGGCGCACGACGCCATCAATCTCGCGCAAGGCTTCCCAGACTTCGGCTGCCCGCAGGAGCTGAAGGACGCGGCCAAGGCCGCCATCGACGCCGACGTCAACCAGTACGCCATCACCTGGGGCGCCAAGGAGTTTCGCGACGCCATCGCCGAGAAGGTCGCCCGCACCTATCCGGGATGGGCGGTCGATCCTGAGCGCGAGGTCTGCGTCACGTGTGGGTCGACCGAGGCGATGATCGCCGCCTGCCTGGCCCTTCTCAATCCGGGCGACGAGGTCGTGATCTTCGAGCCGTGGTACGAGAACTACGGCCCCGACACGATCTTGTCCGGCGCCGTCCCGCGGTACGTGACGCTGCGCGAACCCGATTGGACGTTCCACGACGCCGAGCTGGCGGCGGCCTTCGGTCCGAAGACGCGAGCAGTGATCATCAACACGCCCCACAACCCGACCGGCAAGGTGTTCGGCCGCGCCGAGCTGGAGAGCATCGCCGCGCTGTGCGCCAAGTGGGGCGCATGGGTCTTCACCGACGAGATCTACGAGCACATCCACTACCTCGGCCCCGGCGGCCACGTGCCGCCGGCCACCGTCCCCGGCCTCGAAGACCGCACGGTCACGATCAACGCGCTGTCGAAAACGTACGCGGTCACCGGCTGGCGAGTCGGGTGGACGCTCGCCCCGCCGGCGGCGACCGACGCGATCCGCAAAGTTCATGACTTCCTGACCGTCGGCGCCGCCGCGCCGCTCCAGCAGGCCGGCGCGGCGGCCATGAGGCTGCCAGCCGAGTACTACGACCATCTCGGCCGCGACTATCAGGCGCGGCGCGATCTCCTGTGCGACGCCCTCGAGAAGGTCGGCTTCACGTTGCGACGGCCCGACGGCGCCTATTACGTGATGTGCGACACGCGCGAGTTCGATCCCGTCGGTGACGACGTGGCCTTCGCCCGCCGCCTTGTCACCGACGTCGGCGTGGCCGCGGTTCCCGCGTCGAGCTTCTACCGGGCCGGGATCCCCGACGGGAAGCGCAAGATCCGGTTCGCGTTCCCGAAACGACTCGAGACACTGCAAGCTGCGGTCGACCGGCTTACAGCCAATCTCGCTTCCTGAAGTACTTGTAGCCGACGATCGTGATGACCAGCATCAGCCCTAGAGCGAACGCGTAGCCGTAGCGCCACTGGAGTTCGGGCATGTGCCGGAAGTTCATCCCGTAGATCCCGGCGACGAGCGTCGACCCCAGCAGGATGGCGCCCCACGACGTCATGCTCTTCATCACCTGGTTCATGCGGTTCGAGATGAGAGCCAAGTGAGCATCGACCGCGTTGCCCATGAGTTCTCGCTGGCCGTCAACGAGATCGATGGCGCGCAGAACGTGGTCGTACACGTCTTGCAAGTGGACGGCCGTTGAGTCGTCGATCCACTCGACCTCACGCCGCAGCAGTGCGCCGATGACCTCGCGCAGGGGCACGATGGCCCGGCGGAACACCAGGAGCTCGCGGCGGATGTCGAACAACCGCTGCTGCATGTCGCGCTCATCCGGGAGGCCCTCGGTGAAGATGCGCTCCTCGACCTCTTCGAGCCGGTCCTCGGCCGCGTCGGTCGCGTCGAAGTAGCCGTCCACCAGCTCATCGAGGATCGTGTAGAGCAGGAAGCCCACGGACGCGCAATCCGCCTTGGTTCGCTCGAAGCGAGCCCGGGCGCTGTCCAGCGAGCACACGGCGCCGTCGGGACCCCGTTCGCGCACAGTGACGAGCCACGTGGCGCCGAAGAAGATGTCGACCTCGGCCAGCTCCTTCGACTTGACGACGAGGAAGGCGTGGTCCGGGTACTGCTCGAGCTTGGGTCGCTGCCCGTGCTCGCGCGCGTCTTCGAGCGCGAGTGGGTGCAAGCGGAACTCGTCGTGCAGCCGGGCGAACTCCTCGTCGGTGGGATCGACGACGTCGAGCCAGCGGAGCGTCCCGCCCTCGTTGTACTCGTAGCTGTTAATCACACATAACCGCGCAGCCGGGCGGCCCGGGCCACGCGCTCGATGCCAATCGCGAACGCGGCCTGGCGCAACGACACGTTGCGGCGCTCGGCGAAGGCCGCGCAGGCGTCGAAGGCGCGGACCATCACGTCGCGCAGCTCCGAATTGAACTGGGTTTCCTTCCAGCGGAACTGCTGGATGTTCATCGCCCACTCGAAGTACGACCCGGTGACGCCGCCGCCATTGGCCAGGATGTCGGCGATGATCTTCACGCCCTTGTCGGTGAGGATCTTGTCGGCGTCGGGCGTGGTGGGGTGGTTCGCGGCCTCGACGATGATGCCGGCGCGGATCTTGTCCGCGTTGCCGGCGTTGATGACCTCGCCGAGGGCGGCCGGGATCAACACGTCGACATCGAGCTCCAGCAACTCCTCGTTGGTGATCTTGTCGCCGCCCTCGATGTCGGCCAGGTGCCGGCGGGCCGTCGTCCAGCTGAGCAAGTGCTCGCAGTCGAGTCCGGCCGGGTCGTAGATCGCGCCGCTGACGTCGGAGACGGCGACGACCTTGACCCCGCGCTCGTGCAGTTCGCGCGCCGCCCACGAGCCCACGTTGCCGAATCCCTGGATCGCGACCGTCGCCGACCCGAGGTCGACGTCCCATCGCTTGGCCGCCGCCTCGAGCACGTACACGCAGCCGCGTCCCGTCGCCGCCTCGCGGCCCGGTGCGCCGCCGAGGTCGAGCGGCTTGCCGGTGACGATCGCCGGCGTGTAGCCGTACCGGCTCGAGTAGGCGTCCATCATCCACGCCATCACCTGCGCGTTGGTGTTGACGTCGGGCGCCGGGATGTCGCGCCGCTCGCCGAGCACGTGGCTGATCGACAGTGTGAAGCGGCGCGTCATCGCTTCGAGCTCGTGCGCGTTCATGCCGCTCGGGTCGCACTCGATGCCGCCCTTGGCGCCGCCGAAGGGTAGATCCATCAACGCGGTCTTCCACGTCATAAGCGATGCGAGGGCGCGCACTTCGTCGAGGTCGGCCGACGGGTGATAGCGAATGCCGCCCTTGTACGGACCCCGCGCCCCGTTGTGCTGCACGCGGTAGCCACGGAAGACCTTGAGCGCACCGTCGGTCATGCGCACCGGCACCTGCACGGCGATCTCGCGGTAGCTCGTCTTGAGGACGTCGTAGAAGTCGTCCTTCAAGTGGACGAGGTCCGCCGCCTCGTCGAAGAACTGGTTGACCGCTTCGAACGGGCTCTGATCGGCCATTTCGAGAACGCTATTACTGTCAGCCGCATGACGGCCCCGCTTGTCGCCGTGGTCGGGTATCACCTCGAGCCTGGTCGCGTCACGCGCTGGCGTCACGGCGCGTACGCCGTGCCTGACGCCTACGTCGATGCGGTGCGCCGGGCCGGCGGGCTACCGGCCGTGATCCATCCCGACGATGTCGACCTCGACCGCACCGACGCAGTGCTGCTGATCGGCGGCGGCGACGTCGACCCGGCTCGATACGGCCATGCCGGCGACGCCGCGGTGTACGGCGTGGAGCCGGCTCGTGACGCGGCCGAGATCGCGCTGATTCACGGTGCGATCGAGCGGCGCCTCCCGCTGTTGGGAATCTGCCGCGCCATCCAGGTCATCAACGTCGCCTTCGGCGGGACGCTCGTCGTCGATCTGGCGACCGCCGGCGGGTACCGGCGTCACGGTGAGCCCGGCGGCGACGCCGACCTCCACGACGTGAAGGTCGAACCGGGGAGCGCGCTGGCCGCGGCGTGCGGCGCCGACGTCGTCACCGCGTCGTGCCACCATCACCAGGGCGTCGACCGTGTGGGCGACGGGCTGGTACCGACGGCATGGGCGGCCGACGGCCTGGTCGAGGCGCTCGAACGTCCGGGCGACAGCTGGCTCGTCTCGGTGCAGTGGCACCCCGAGGACACCGCCGCCGACGACCCCGCCCAGCAAGGGCTGTTCAATGCGCTCCTGGAGGCCGTCTCGAAAACTTGACCAACCGGTCAAGTAAGGTTTTTCCATGACTGACACGGCCGTCGCGCCGAGCGACGAAGCGCTGCGCCAAGAGGTCGTCGACTGGCTTCGCGCCAACCTTCCAAAGGAGTGGGTCGACGCGATCGACGCCGGCGACGACCAGAAGCTGCGCGCCGCCCGCTTGCTCGTTGACTACAACGAATGGTGCGCCAAGTTGGGTGAGGCCGGATGGGCGACGCCGACGTGGCCGAAGGAGTACGGCGGGGGCGGCGTCGACCCGTCGCAGGCCAAGGTCGTCAACGAAGAGCTCGGCGTGTACAAGGTGCCGCGGTCGTTCAACGTGATCGGCATCGGTATGGGCGGTCCCACGCTGTTGCAATGGGGGAGCGAAGACCTCAAGACGCGCCTGCTGCCGCCGATGGCCCAGCACCGCGAGATCTGGTGCCAGCTGTTCAGTGAGCCGGGCGCCGGCTCCGATGTTGCCGGCCTGTCGACGCGCGCAGTGCGCGACGGCGACGAGTGGATCGTCAACGGCCAGAAGGTGTGGACCACGTTGGCGCACATGGCGCGATGGGGGATGCTCGTCGCCCGCACCGACCCCGACGTTCCCAAGCACCGCGGCATGACCTACTTCATCGTCGACATGAAGGCGCCCGGCGTCGAGGTGCGGCCGCTCAAGCAGATCACCGGCGACGCCGAGTTCAACGAGGTCTTCTTCACCGACGTCCGCATCCCCGATACCCACCGCGTCGGCGAGATCGGCCAGGGCTGGGCGGTCGCGACCGAGACGCTGATGAACGAGCGCGTCGCCCTGTCGGGTGCGGGCAGCACTGGCGGGGGCAACGTCGGCGGCGGTCCGGTCGACGACCTGATCGCGGCGGCCAAGTCGCTCGGCGCGTGGAACGACGCGACGATTCGCGAGCGGCTGGTCCAGGCCGCGATCGAAGGCCGCATCATCAAGATCACCAACTTCCGCGCCGCGGCGCGACGCAAGGGTGGCAAGCGCGCCGGTCCCGAGGGATCGATCACCAAGCTGTTCCAGGCCGAATACAACCAGCGGCTACAGAACCTGGCGGTCGACATCCTCGGCGCCCGCGGCCAGGCGTGGTCGGCCGACGACAGCCAGGCGGCCGCCGCTGTCCGCGGCTTCCTTCGCTCGCGCGCCAACACAATTGAGGGCGGTACGTCCGAAGTGATGCGCAACATCCTGGGCGACCGCGTCCTGGGCCTGCCGCGCGAACCGGACGTGAGCCGCGACGTTCCCTGGAAGGACGTCCCTCGTTCCGGTTAAGGAACAGTCCGACGGTAGTTTGAAGGCATGGACGCACCGCTCTGCCTCTTGACGGTCCACGCCCACCCCGACGACGAAGCGTCGAAGGGTGCGGGCACGGTCAACGTGTATCACCAGCGCGGCGTGCGCACCGTGCTCGTGTGCTGCACCGGCGGCGAGGAGGGCGACATCCTCAACCCGGCGATGGACACACCCGAGGTCAAGGCCGACATCGGCGCCGTCCGCCAGCGTGAGCTGGCCAACGCCGCCGCGGTGATCGGGTACGACGAGGTCGTGATGCTCGGCTACCGCGACTCGGGGATGCCCGACAGCGAGGCCAACAAGCGGCCCGACTGTTTCGCCCAGGCCGATCTCGACGAAGCGGTCGGGCGGTTGGTCGAGATCGTCCGCCGCGAGCGACCGCAGGTGGTCATGGCGTACGGCCCCAACCAGGAGGGCTACCCGCACCCCGATCACCTGCGGGTGTACGACATCGCCATCGCCGCGTGGGAGGCGGCCGGCGACCCGACGAAGTATCCCGACAAGGGCGAGCCCTGGGAGATCCAGAAGCTCTATTACACGATGTGGTCGCGCAAGCGCATCGTCGCCATGCACGAGAAGTTCCTCGAGTTGGGGCTCGAGTCGCCGTTCGACGACAACTGGTTCAGCCGCCCGTTCGACGAGTCGAGCATCACGACGTCGATCGACGTGTCGGCGGCCGGCGACGTCCGCCGCGACGCGCTTCTCGCCCACGAGACACAGGTTGACCCGACGTCGAAGTTCTGGTTCGGCCTGCCGCCCGAGGTGGCCCGCACGGTCCACCCGTTCGACGACTTCGCCCTCGGAGAGAGCCGGGTCGAAACCGACACACCCGAGGACGACCTCTTCGCGGGCATCACCACCTCCGTCACGCGTTAGCTTTCGCCCATGGCGAAATACCTGTCGCAGGAGTGGATGGACGAGGGTCGCAAGCTGGCCGAGAGCCAACCGGAACGGCCGGGCGCGTCGGCGCGCATGCAGTACGTCGTCACCGGTGGCCCCGACGGCGACATCAAGTACTACTGGGTGCTCGAGAACGGCAAGCTGCTCGACAGCCAGGTCGGCGAGATCACCGACTCCGACTTCACCCTCACGCAGTCCTACGACGACTCGGTGAAGGTCCAGAAGGGCGAGCTCGACGCCAACGCCGCCTTCATGCAGGGTCGGGTGAAGGTCACCGGCAATATGGCCAAGCTGATGGCGTTGCTGCCGCTCACCAACGCGCCGGAGTACAAGGCGTTGCAAGAGCAGATCAACGCCATGACGGAGTACTAGGCGCCGGTACTCGGCGATACGGCCTTTCCGTTTGGATCGTTGAAACTGGCGGCCGGCAGCTGTACGCCGACGATGCCGCCGAACAACGCGGCGTGGCGCGCCTCGATGCCGCCGATGCTCGCGAGAATCACGTTGAGCTGCGAGTCCTTCACGTTGCCGACGCGCACCTGATAGGTAGCCGCGGCCATCTGCGCGATGTCGACGGCGATTCGCAGGAAGGAAGCCTCGTCGGTCATGGGCTTCAGCTGTCCCATGAGGCTGGCGTTGGGCTTGTCGACACCCTGACCGCCGAGTCGAGTGGTGTGGCCCTCGAGCAGCGTGGCGTGCGCCGCGTGCTGCTTCTGGAGCTGCTTGACGGTGGCGAGCAGGCCCGGCGTCTGGATGAGGCCGCCGTCGATCGCCCGCTGGTACACGGCGACTTCGAAGGCTTCGAGCGACGACGCGAGTTGCAGGAAGGCGATGTCGCTTGCACTGGGCGCCACGGTGCTTGTGGTTGTCGACTTGGTCGCGCCGCTGTCGTTCTTGGTGCCGCACGCGGCCAGCAGTGCCGCACCGGCGACGCCGCCCATTGCGAGGAACCGGCGGCGGTCGGTGATGGGGTGGTCGTGGGTTGTCACGGTGCTCCTACTTCTTCGCCGCGGTCGTCGTGCTGGTGGTCTTGACCACGGTGGGGAACACCGCGGGATCGAGGTGCTTGTCCTCGCTCTCGTAGCCGAGGTGGTCCTTGTCGGGCGCGGTGAGCTCGGTGGTCGACTTGCCGATCAGCGTGCCGAGCACGACGGCGTGCTGTGCTTCGACGGGCAACACTGAGGCGGCGGATTTCAGGACGCCGGCGTCGGTGATCGAGCCGACGATGAACAGATACGTCGACGCCAGGCTGTTCTCGAGGTCGTAGGCGACCTTGATCACGTCGTTCTCGTTGCGCGCCTGACCCAGTTGGTCATTGAGCGTGGGCAGCAGCAGCATGTTGGCTTTGCCGGTTCGCTTGTCGCCGGCGGCGGCGCCGATGAGGTTGGCGTGGTCCTGATGGTGGCGGGCATACGCAGTGGCCGCGGCGACGGCGGCCGGACGGGTCAGCCGCGGACGGAGCGAGCCGTACAGCGAAGCGGCGGCCAACTCGATGCTCTCGGCGAACGACGCCAGCTCCGCCGCGGTGGGAGCGGCGGCCTGTTGGGCACCGGCGGCGGTGAGCAGACGGGTCATCGGCAGGACGACGGGACCGACCGTCAATGCAGCCGTCGACGCGCCTACGCCGCGCAGAAAGCGGCGCCGCGTGGGTCGTATTTCCATGGGGGCGGACCCTACTTGACGCCTCACCCTGGGTAGGGTCTGGCCATGCGCGCTCGACTCCTTCTTTTGATCGCCCTCGCGTTCCCGGTGCTCGCCGCCTGCGGGACCGACTCCGACTCAGGGTCGGCGTCGGACACGACCGTTGCCGCCGCGACATCAACGACGGCGGCGGCCGGCGGCATCACGATCAAAGGCTTCAAGTTCGCACCGACGCCGCTAAGCGCCAAGGTGGGCGACACGATCACCGTCACCAACGAGGACGGCACGAACCACTCGGTGACCGCCGACGACGGCTCGTTCGACACCGACAAGTTCTCGACTGGCAACAAGACGATCAAGGTCGAGAAGGCCGGCACGGTCAATTACCACTGCAAGGTGCACGACTACATGAAGGGTGTCATCCAAGTCGGCTGACAGCTTCGGAGAGCGGTCATGCTCTCCGAAGAGAAAGAACTCGGGCTGCTCATCGAGCGCTCCGAGGACACCCACGCCGACGCCATGCGGGCCACGCAGGCGTCGCTCACCGAAGTCGTCGAACGGGCGGAGGAACGGCGTGCCGCCGGCGGCTCCGACCCCGACGAGACCGAGGCTTACCAGGCGAACCGGCGCAAGCTGCTGACCCGTGGGCTGGCGGCGGCCGGCGCAGTCGGCGGCGGGGTGTTCGGTCGCAGCCTCCTCGACATGCTGCTCTCGCCGGCCGCGGCGGCCGGCATGGACGTGCAGGCGGCGCAGACCGCGGCGTCGATCGAGAACCTGGCCATCGCCGTCTACAAACAGGCGGCCGGGCTGCCGTTCATGAAGAACATCGCGGCGCCGGCCGGGCCCACCGTCGTCGCCTTCGTCACCACGACCGTCGCCCAGCACACCGACCACGCCAAGGCGTTCAACGCGGCGGCGACCCGGCTGGGCGGCAAGGCGCAGACCGGCGTCGACAAGCCGGTGTTCGACGGCGTCGTAACCCCGGCGCTGCCGACGCTCAAGACCCCGCTCGACGTCGTCAAGTTCGCCGCGCAGCTCGAACTGGTCGCGGCCGAGACGTACGCGGCCGAGACGGCGGCGGTCACGGACAAGGACCTGCGCAACACCTTCGCCAGCATCGCCGGCGTCGAGAACCAGCATCGAGCGATCCTGCTCGCGGTCGCCGCCCTCCTCGAGGCCGGCAAGCCCAACCTGATCAAGCTCGGGCCGCCGGCGGATCAGCTCCCCGACGCCGCCGGCTCGGTGGGCTTCCCCGACGCGTTCCTCGGGACCAGCAACGCCCGCCCGGCGACCGAAGGAGCAGTGGCCTGATGAACATCTCCGAACGCGAGTTGCTCGCCATGACGAGGGACATGGACGAGATGCATCACGACACGCTGCCCCGGATGCACGAAGCCGCCTCGGCCTGGGCCGAGGAGATCGGCGCCGTGCGACCCACTCGCCGTGGCTTCCTCATCGGCGCCGGTGCCGCGCTCGGCGCGGTCGCCCTCGCCGCCTGCGGCGGCGACGACAAGAAGAAGGCCGTGTCAGGCGGCACCTCGAACCTCAGCGGCGACCTCGCCGTCGCCGCGCTGGCTGCCGGACTCGAGAACCTGGCGGTGGCCACGTATCAAGCCGGACTCGACGCGGCGACGGCCGGAAAGCTGGGCGCGGTCCCCGGCGCCGTGGCCACGTTCGCCAAGACGGCCCAGAGTCACCACCGCGACCACGCGGCGGCGTGGAACGGCATCCTCACCAGCGCGGGCAAAGCCAAGGTCACCGGCGTCGACCTCACCGTGAAGTCGGCGGTCGTCGATCCTGGCTTCGCCAACGTCAAGAACGTGGTCGACCTGGCCAAGTTCGCACTCGGTCTCGAGGACGTGGCCGCGGCGACGTATCTCAACGGGATTCAGAACGCGCTCACGAGCAAGGGCGCTATCCAGACGGCGATCTCGATCCAGCCGGTCGAGATGCAGCACTCAGCCATACTGAACTTCGTGCTTGGACAGGAGCCGGTTCCCGCCGCCTTCGCCACGACCCAAGGCGCTCGGCCCCCGACCGACAAGCTCGGCTGAGTTCAGTGGCTGGAACCGGGCTCCGCGACACCAGCGATGCCGCACTGGTGTTCGCGGTCGCCCGGTACAACCAGGACGCGCTGGCCGAGGCATACCGCCGCCACGCCGGGGCGGTGTTCGCGCTGGCCCGACGGGTGGCCGGCGACGAACCGCTCGCCGAGGAGGTCACGCAGGAGGTCTTTCTCCGGCTCTGGAACCAACCCGAGCGGTTCGACCCCGAGCGCGGCTCGTTGCGATCGTTCCTGCTCGCCCAAGCGCACAGCCGAGCGGTGGACCACATCCGGTCGGAGTCGTCGCGCAAGCGCCGCGAAGACGTCGACGCCCGCCGGACGGCGGGTGGCGGCTACGACGTCGAGCATGAGGTGTGGGATCTCGCGGTGGCCGAGAACGTGAAGGCGGCGGTCGAGCATCTGCCGGCCGACGAGCGCAAGGCCATCGAGCTCGCCTACTTCGGCGGCCACACCTATCGGGAGGTGGCGACGCTGCTCAACCAACCGGAGGGCACGGTGAAGAGCCGCATTCGCAACGGGCTCAAGCGAATGCGTACAACACTGGTGTCCGCCGGCCTCGTTGGAGACACCAGTGAGTAACGAGCAACTCAGCCACACGGAGATCGAGGCGCTGCTCGGCGCCTACGCCCTCGACGCGGTCGATCGCGAGGAAGCCAACGCCGTCGAGTTGCACCTGCGCGAGTGCCCGCGTTGCGAGAGCGAGGTCGCCGGGTTCCGCGAAACCGCGGCCTTGCTCGCGCACAGCGGTACCGCCGCGCCGTCCGGAGTGTGGGACGGCATCGTCGCTGGTCTCGAGGACGCGCCGCCGCGGCCGATCCCGTTCGCGTCACCGGCGCGGCCGCGGCCCCGGCTGCTGTCGCTGGTGTCGGCCGCGGCCGCCGTGGTGCTCCTGGCCGGCGGCGTGTCGTGGGCGGTGGGCCGCCAGAACACGCGTAGCCACTCAGGTGACGACCCGTTGGACGGCGCGATCACCGCCGCCTACGCCGATCCGCACGCGCGGCCAGTCCGACTGCAGTCCGGCGACGGCAGTCGCTACGTCGACGTCGTGCTCCTGCCCAACGGCACCGGGTTCCTCGTTCGCAACAATCTCCCGGCCTTGCCCGCCGACCGCACCTACCAGCTGTGGGCCAACGTCGGCTCGGCGACGGTGTCGCTCGGCGTGCTCGGCAGCGCCCCGCCCAAGTTGGCCTTCGCGGCCCGCACCACGCTGGTCGCCCTCGCCATCACCGAGGAGCAGGCCGGCGGTGTCGTCGTCAGCGACCACTCGCCGCTGGTTACCGGGACGGTGTCTGCGTAAGTCGGTCTGTAGACGACGTCGGAGGCGTGTCAGGTCGCTTTGCGCCGCCGTTCAACTGTCGCCTCACGTTTTCGCGCCGACGACCGATACCCTGCCTGGCCGGTTGCTGGACGACGTCAATGGGAGTCCTTCAATGCGAATTCGTGGCCGGCGTCCGCTGGCTTGCCTCCACTCGCCCCGAAGCCTTGCGCGTGATGCGCCGTAGCGGCATCGGTGCGAAGAACTCACCGCGATGACGAGCGATACGAACGGTCCTAGCCGCTCGAACAGACACGCTGCATGGGGCACCGGGTTGCTCGTGGCGACGGCTGTAGTAGCGATCGCCGCCGCGTCGGGGACGTACGGATGGTTTCATCGGGGCGAGGATGACATCGGAGATCGCCTACTCGATCGTGCCCCCCCTTGGCTCCTCGTTCCATATGACTTCAGCCTGGAGCGGGCGCCTGCGCCATGGCTGACGGCGTCCTCAGACCACGCGTGGGGAATCGTGAGCCGCCGCCTCGATATCGTCGTCACCTCGAGCGGCGCGATCGCGACATGGCGGGTCGGAACCGATCGAGATGCGCCGCTTCTGCGTAAGTTGACTCGGCATAAGTTGACGCGGTTCCAGCATTTTTACTTGATGGCGAGACAGGTTGGAATCGTTGCAGCTAGCTGTGGCGCCGGCTGCTCCGTCGCGCCTGAATTCGATGCTCCGAGAGTGGTCGTTGATTCGACGCGATCCCACGTTGATTTCCGGACTGTGATCCGGTGGCCGGAGCTAGGTTCCGAAGCGTTACGGATGATTGTCGAGCCGTGCCCACCGGCCAACGGCTGTACGGCTGATGTCACGGCCAGCGCCGGTCACGACTCGGCGCTAGTGACCGCTTCAAGACTGCCGACCGCGCGGAGCCAAAGCGTCGTAAGGTTCCCAAACCTCGGCAGGGCTCTGACGCTCCAGTACGAGCGACAGCCTTTTAGGCGCGCATCGTTCGCGTCGCCGATGACGCTTGCGGCGGGCCTCGGTCGCGCTCATCGGCTCCGCGACAGCATCGCTGACGCTGCGACCGTGCCGCTGGCGGCGGCGCTCGCATTGCTTATCGCAGCGACCAGCCTTCGCGGGCGCGATGAAAAGCTCAGCAACCCGTTCGGACTCCTGGCACTACTCCCTGCCGCGTGCCCTCAGGTTCTCATGACGTATCTTCGCGATGATCGAGAGAGGCTCGGTGACCTGCTCCGACTTATCGCGTCGGTCCCACTGCTGTTGGCGCTCGTGGGCGGCGCCGATGCATTTGCGCTTCGCGTCACGCCCCTGCGTGATGGTTTTCATCCGAATTTTGCGCCGGGTTTGTTCCTGATCGTGTTGGTCGTGATGTTGCCCCAACTGGCTATCGACCGCGATGCTCCGAGAAACCATCGACATGCTGACGCGCACCGCCGGCGGTCGATGACGACCAGCGCGAGCTTCGCAGTGGCTGCGGCGGTCATGGGGCTCGCCGGTATTGCCTATGTCGTCTTGCACCCGCCAACGGATCAGGAGCCAACACGGCTGCTATCGCTGGGCCTTGCGGCGCTTCTGGAAGTCGGCTCCATCGCTCTGTTGGCACGAGCGTTCCGCCTTCCGGGGCGCCGGATTGCGCTGACCACCGCTGCCGCGAGCCTTACTGTCTGTGGTTCATTCGCGGACGGAGCGTTCTTCGCTAGCGGGACTGTCGCAACGCTCGTCCGATCGCTCGCGGCGCTGCTTGCGATGGTTGCTGTTGTCGCCGTGGTGTGCCGTGCCCTCGCGCAATGGGCGTGGCCACATTGGCGACCGCCGGCGTGGGTGCGCCCTGCCGTCGTCGTAGCGGGCGTTGCGCTCCTGCTGCCGGTAAACGCCTGGGGGCTCGGGGGGGATTTTCCCGGCATCTCGTGGAGGGAAGGCCAGTCCGCACTGGTTGGATTCGCCGATGGTCTATTAGTCGCCGGTGTTGGCCTGCTCGTCCTGTTGGCCTACCGCGAGCGAACAATCGTTGAGCATGGAATCGGACGGCCTCTCGCAATCTCGATCGCGGCGCTCGGCTTCTACGTCGTCGACGACCGGTTCCTATACGTGCCGGTGAGCTGGTTGGTTGGGATTGCGCTCGTCTACTTGGTGCTCCTGCACGATCCCCCCTCGGGTGATCCAACGCCGAGTACCGAGGTCTTACGTGAGGCGCTGGAGTTGGCGCGCCTGCGACGCGCGGCGCGGCGCGGTTCCCAGGCGGAACTTGATGAGATCGCGAGGGGAACACTGACAGTTGAAGCGCACTTGGATAAGGCGGCTGCAACCGATGTGGCCATCAATCGCAAGCGAGCCGAAGTGATCGCGCGGCTCGGCTGTGGCGCCGATTCGCTGGAAGCGGCCGCGTTCGATCGCCTTCCGGCAGTCAACGGCCGACCGATTGATCGTTGGCAATTCGCGCGCCGGGGCGCACGTGTTGCGACGGTTTTGTCGGCGCCGTGGATGGTCCTCAGCGTTTTGGAGCTGGTCCGCTCCGCCACATTCTCCGGTTCGTCTACGCCGGTTGAGGTCGCGTCGCAGGTGGTGTTTGCGCTGGGCCGTTGGCCGCTGTACGGCTGGTTCTTCGGTTACTTCTACGACAGCATCCGTGGACGGTCGGGCTTGACCAAAGGAGCGATGCTTTTCGTGACTCTCGCCGTGCCATACGTCGTACTCACGAGGTCGGTGACAAGCCTTGGCGGAGACCAGTGGGGGTCCGTAGTTCTAACAGTCGTTGAGCTCTTCTTAACGTGCATCGTCCTGGGCCTGGTGGCTGGTGACCTGGGGATACTTCGCGCAGCACAACTCGGACCGCGAAGCCTGCTGGACGTGCATGAACTCCGTTCCCTAGTTGTCTGGGGATCAGGCGTCGCTCTCGCGGCGGGCTCGGCTGTCGGCGCTTTGCTCGCCAGCGGGGTGGTCGATGTCGTTGTGAGTGTCCTCCGCTCGTCAGGCATCGCCCCACCGACGACCCCGAATCCCACGGGCCGGTGACGATGTTCGAAATTGGACAGTCCCGTGCGCATTCGGACGCCGTAAGCGTCGGCTCTTGATCACCGTCGGACGTGTCGTCACCGACACGGCCCTCGAAGACGGGACCGAGGCTCCGCTACGCGAACATCGCAAACGCGCGTCGCCAGCAGGCATGGTGGCGAGGTCATGCGAGACTAGGACAGTGTCCCTCGCATGAGGTTGCGCAACTCGCGGTAGCCGATGAACGTGACGCCGGCCCGCGCGGCGGTGGCGCGTATCGACGAGTCACACGCGAAGAGGTCGTGGTCGCTCACGCGGTTGGTCCAGTCCGGTGCCAGGGCGCGCAGTTCCGGTGTGTCGATCGCCGGATGGCCGAGGACCTCGGTGACCCCCGGCTTCAACTCGGGGAGCACTCGTTCGAGAATGTCGCGGGTGGGCCCGGCGGCCATCAGCAGATGGTCAGGGAAGACGACGCCTTCGTCGGCCGCCAGCCGGCGGAACGGGAACCCGATGCTGCGCTCGCTGTTGGCGCCCGAGAGTCGCATCGGCAGCCGGAACTCGACGGCCAGTTCCAGATACACGTCGAAGAATTCCGGCCTGAGCTGCACGGTTCCCATGTGCGAGTCGAGGTGACTCACGTCGAAGCCCCAGAGGATCGCCCGCTCGATCTGGGCGCGCAGTTCGCGCCGGACCTCGTCGATGTCGGCGTGGTCCCACACATCGACGACGGTTCGCGGGAACCCGCCGTCGCCGTCGAGCAGTGACGGACCGTACGTGATCGGGCCCCAGCGGTAGAGGTCCCACTCGCTGTTGAGGGTCAGGTGGACGCCGACGTCCTCGCCTCGATACCGGGCGGCGGCGTCGCGCGCCCACGGGCACGGGACCATCAATGTGGCGCTCGTGGCGACGCCGTCACGCAAGCACTCGTAGACGCCCACGTTGGCCGCGTGGCTCGAGCCCAGGTCGTCGCAGTTGACGATGAGGAGCTTGGCGTCGGGGCCGTATCCGAGCGCTTCGGCCAAGGCGGTCATTGCAACTGACGTTACGCGACGTGGCCTCCACCACAGGCCGACCAGAGGCCGCGCCCCGCATCGCGGGCGTCGGCCGCCGCGGCCACGATCTCATCGGCGTGGGCGACGTTGGGCGGGTACGTGTACGCAGCGGCATACCCGTCGCGCGCCATCTCGAGGTTGACGAACTGCCGGTCGCGTTGGCGGAAGACGTAGGCGAGGAGCCGTCCGTAGCGATCGCGGGCTTCGGCGTCACGTTCCAACCGGATGGGTGTGCCCTTGGGAATCAGGCGGCCGAGCGCCTTGGTTGCCTCGACGCCGAAGCACTCGACGGGGGTGTTGGGCTTGTGGGTCTCGGGCGTGTCGATCCCGATGAGGCGAACCGTCTGGTCGTGGCCGTCGATGCGCACGTGGATTGTGTCGCCGTCGACGATCTTGGCGACGGTGGCCGCGCCCGGCGTCCCGGTCCCGCGCGCCACGCCGCACCCACTCAACAGCACGAGGACCAGAACGGCGCGGCGCACGTCGTCCATTGTGACGACGGGGTGCGCGGCTACGACAGGTGCTTCTAGAGGCGGCGGCTGGCCTCTTCGATGTCGATGTCGCCGCGGGCGAGCGCATCGAGCACGTCGAGGGAGCCGTCGCCCTCGTCCGGCGCGGCGGCGTCGCGCTGCACGTCGATGCCCAGGCGGCCGAGCAGCGCGTCGAACCGGGCCCGGGCGGTTGGATAGCTCACGCCCAGGTGGCGTTCGAGCTCCTTCATGTTGCCGCGCGACGCGAGGAACACGCGCAGCAGGGCTCGATCGTCGCTGCCGATCGAGCAGAACTCGCACGCGGTGAACGAGCCCGACAGTTCGGTGCGGCAGTCAGGACACGACAGTCGCGTGAGTTCGAGGCCCGTGCCACACACCGGGCAGTCGCGGGGAGCGTGGCGGGGCGCGGCCACCGCCCGCTCAGTCCGCGCTCAGGTGAACGGCGCCCATGGCGACTTCGACGTCGAGGGTGCCCTCGCCGCCGCCGACCGTCGCCTCGTGGCTGCCGCCGAGGCGGCCAAACACGTCGCCCAGCACGCGGTTCATGCCGGGTCCGGCCAGGTCTTCCCAGTGGAAGTCGCGACCGCGATCGCGGCCGCGGTCGTGGTCGCGGTCGCGGTCGCGCTCGCCGAACAGGTTGACCTTGCCCAACGTGGCCGACGCCTTCACTCGGACGCTCGAGCCGTGCGTGAGGTGGAGATTGACCGAGCCCGCTTCGCATTGGATGTGCGAGTCGCCGTGGTCGAGCGTGCCCCGTGCCTTGATCGGCCCGGCGGCAACGTGGAGGTCGAGCGGCCCGGCGAACTCCTCGATCTTCAACGGTCCGGCGGAGACGCGCGCCTTGATCGGGCCGTGGACCTGGCGAATCGTGAGCGGCCCGGCCTCCACCTTGGCGTCGAGCGCCAGGTCGGGGTTCATGCGGACCTGGAGCGTGTTCGCCGACGACCGCAAGCGCATGCCCATCCGCCGGTAGCCCTGGCCGCGGGTGAACCGGAACCAGTCGAAGTCGTCCTCGTCATCGTCGTCGTCGAGGTCGAAGCCACCGCCGTCGATCACGAGCACGCCGCCGTCGTGATGGGCGACGTGGCGCCCGTCGGCGCTCGCCTCGTGCACGCTCGGGTCGCCGATGACCTCGACGGCCCGGAACGTGCCGCGGATCCTGACCTCGGTGGTCGGCTCACTGGATCCGGCGGTGGCCGGCGCCGGCGATGGCGCGGCGCCGGCGCGGCCGCCGGTGGCCGGACCGGACGGCTCGCCGGTGGGGGCGTCGTCGCCGACCCGCTGGGTGTCGGCTTCGAGCGCGGCAAGCCGCTCGGCGGCCTCCGAAGGGGAGAGCGACCCGTCGGCCACTCGTTGGAGGATGCGGTGCTTTTCGTCGTCTCGATCGGTCACGAGTAAAATTGCTAACCCAGACCTATCAAAGTGTCAAGGATGATTTACTAGTCAGCGCACAAGGAGGTCATGCTACTGAATCGTGAACGCGAGCGAGCCGATCGCGAGAGGGATCGGCGCGTACGTCCCCTGCGTGGGCACCCAGAACTCGCGGACGGAGAAGTCCTGCGCCGTGCCGTCGGGGGTCGCGTCGACGGCTCCCGCGTACGCGCCCGTACCGCCGGTCACCTTCCAAAGCTCCGGTGAGTAGTACCAAAGGTTGTGCGTGATCCCGCTCAGGCTGTCGGAACTGCCGTCCAGTGCGGTCAGCGTCCAGGTCCCGTAGTAGTTGGCCGGAATCGGGTGAACCTCCACTCGCTCGTCAAATACGAGCTTCCAGAGACGCGGCTGCAGCACGGAGGAGACCCCGTAGGCCGTGATCTGATAGCAGCGCATGTGCAAGTCGCCGGGCGGGCAAGACGTCTCGGCCTTCGAGTAGTACCCGAGCGCGAGGTCGACCTTTACCACTTGTGTCGCCTGAGCAGGTGACGGCGAGATGACGCCAGACAACGAAACGGCGGCCACGAGGACGGCTGGACGCGAGTTGCATCGCACCACGACCAAATAGGAACCCGTGGCCTTTATGCCGAACTGTACGAATTGCAAGCCCGCGCCTACCGCTAACCAAGCCCTGGAGACACATGCTGATCGATGAATCATTGGTCACCGCGACGCTGACGACTGCGTTGCGCCGCGGTGGCGACTTCGCCGAGGTATTCGTCGAGGACCGCCGCATGTCGGCGGCCCGGCTCGACGACGGCAAGGTCGACAGCGTGACCTCGGGCCGGGAACGGGGCGCCGGGGTGCGCGTAGTCGTCGGCGACGCCACGGGGTTTGCCCACACCGCCGACCTGACCGAGGCCGGGCTGGCCAAGGCGGCGGAGACGGCCGCCGCCGCGGCGCGCGCCGGCGGCGGTGCGATGGCGCCGGCGGCTTTGCAGCGCCAGGAGGTGGCGCCGCCGTACCAAGTCACGGTCGCTCCCGAGGACGTCCCGCGCCACCGGAAGGTCGAGCTGCTCCGCAAGGCCGACGAGGCGGCACGAGCGACCGGTACGTCGATCAGCCAGGTGATGGCCGGCATCAACGACAACCGCCGTCGCATTCAGGTGGCGAACAGCGACGGCCTTCACGCCACCGACGACGTCACCCGCACCCTGTTCGTCGTCCAGGCCGTGGCCAGCGGCGACACGGGGATGCAGACGGGCTACGAGTCGGTCGCCGGCACCGTTGGCTTCGAGCTGTTCGACGAGGCCGACGTCGAGGAGCTGGCCCGGCGGGCGGCCAATCGGGCCATCACCAAGCTGTCGGCGCGGCCGGCGCCGAGCGGGATGGTGCCCGTCGTCATCAAGGCGGGCGGCGGTGCCGTGCTGTTCCACGAGGCGTGCGGCCACGGCTTCGAGGCCGACTCCATTGAGAAGGGCGCATCGGTCTTCGCCGGTCGGGTGGGCGAGCAGGTCGCCAGCCCGTTGGTCACGCTCGTCGACGACGGCACGATGGGTCGTCAGTGGGGCGCGGCGGCGATCGACGACGAGGGCCGCCCGTCGCAACGAAACGTCCTGATCGAGAACGGCGTGATCACCGACTTCATGTGGGACTTCCTCCGGGCGCGCAAGGAGGGCCGGGTGTCGACGGGTAACGGCCGGCGCGAGACCTACCAGCACCTTCCGATGGTGCGGATGACGAACACGTACGTCCTCGGCGGCGAGGAGGACCCGGCCGAGATGGTCGCCCAGACGCCGAGCGGCGTGTACCTCTCCCGCCTGGGCGGCGGCCAGGTCAATCCGGCGACCGGTGACTTCGTGTTCGGCACCACCGAGGCGTACATGATCGAAGGAGGCAAGATCACCGAGCCGCTACGCGACGCCAACCTGGTCGGCAACGGTCCGCAGGTGCTGGCCGACATCGACGCCGTCGCCAACGACTTCGCCATGGCGACGGGCGGCGGCACGTGCGGCAAGCAGGGACAGGGTGTGCCGGTGGGCATGGGCCAGCCGACCCTGCGCGTGAAGGGCATCACGTTCGGAGGTACCGCCGGTGCCTGACCTGCTGGAGCTGGCGACTCAAGTCGCCGGATGGGCGGCCGACGGCGAAGAGGTCGAGGCCTACGTCGCCCGGTCGAGCGACACGACCGTGCGCGTCTACGACGCCGACGTCGAAGCGTTCTCGGCGGCCGACGCCGAGGGCGTGGGGATCCGCATGGTGATCGGCGGCCGCCAGGGATTCGCCTACGCCGGGTCGCTCGATCCCGAGGTCGTTGCCGACGCCTTCGCCGAGGCACGCGACAACGCCGGGTTCGGCACCGTCGACGAACACGCCGGCGTGGCCCGGCCCGACGGCGTGACGCCGGCGGCCATGTCCATCTACGACGCCGACCTCGCCGGTGTGTCGGCCGACGACAAGATCGCCCTCGCGCTCGATCTGGAGCGGCGCGTGAAGGCGGGCGACTCACGCATCCGTACCGTGCCGCAGACGGGATACGGCGATCACATCGTCGAGGCGGCGATCGCCACGTCGACCGGCGTGACCACGTCGTGGCGACGCTCGCGTTGCAGCGTGTCGACGTACGCGCTGGCCGGAGAGGGTGACGACACGCAGACCGGCGGCGGGTACAGCGTGGGCCAGGGCTGGGAGGACCTCGACGTCGACCAGGCGGCCACCGACGCCATCGCCCGG
>Ga0075418_10000095_pt1 | contig 74100 bp, 59 predicted proteins | sample SoiMetdeltSBSDD2_FD_81776 | JGI IMG/M metagenome (GOLD analysis project Ga0075418, IMG submission 81776) | Bulk soil microbial communities from a Populus tree surrounding site in Tennessee, USA - Soil MetaG P. deltoides SBSDD2 | ecosystem: Environmental > Terrestrial > Soil > Tree plantation...
CAGCGGCCGCGTCGTCACGATCGCGAGCTCGCCGTTGTCGCCCGTTCTCGTCACGGTGCGTTCGAGGTCGATCTCGGCGTAGGGCGCTGCGGCGCCCGCGTGCCGCACGCGCAGCGTGATCGGCAGCGCAACGGAGAGCTCGCACTGCTGCAGCGGGACCGTCGTCTGCCTGGGCGGGTCGTCGAGCAGCAGCGCGCCCGGCAGATGCACGACCTCGACATCGACGGCAGTCCCCTGCACGCCGGGCAGGCTGAACTGCCCCTGCTCGTCGGTCTCGGTCTGCGCCAGCGGCAACACCGAGCCGCCCGGCAGCATGCGCATGGCGGCCGTGGGGCTGATCGCGATCACGCGTGCGCCGCGCGAGGCACCGACCGTCGCGTGCGCGACGGGCGTGCCGTTGCTCCATCGCACGACGCCGGTGATCGGCGTGGCATCGGGAAGCGCGAAGTCCTCCGTGCTCACGACGCCGACCGTGCACGAGCTGCGCTTCGTCGCGGGCAACAGGTCGCTGCGCATCACGGCTCTGTCCCCCAGCTGCCTGTGCGGGCGCGGGGCCGGCTTGGTGGAGGGGTCGTCCTGCATCGGCAATGCGACGAGCAACAGCGGGACGTCGGGCGGGGCGCCGAGACGGTAACGACCGTCGCCGTCCGCGATCTCATCGGCGAGCTTCGGATCGGTGGGTTCGCCATCGCGGATCGCGAACGCACAGACGCGCGCCGCTGGCACGGGATTGCCGCGCATGTCGGTGATGCGACCCTCGATGACGGCGACGACCTGCACGTCGAGCACCAGTTCCTGCGCGGGATCGAGAGTTCCCTCCCAACGGTGCTGCAGCGCGAGATAGCGGGGGTCTCTGGCCACGATGCGCCCCTTGCCTTGCGTCGTGGCGTGATACCAGGAGGGCAACGTCAACGAACATCTGCCGACGGCATCAGGTGTGGCCTGCGTGTCGTGATCGAGCCACTGGCCTGCCGCGTCCTGCCCATCGACGTCGAGGTGCAAGGACGCCGTCCACGGCGCCTTCGCGTGCAGGCCGCGCAAGCGAACGCGCAAGACCGCGGCGGCCACTTGCTGCGACGGATCCGCAGCTACCACAGCGGTGCGAGGTTCGTTGGTGCGATCCGGCAGCAGCTGGTGCTCGCGGGCTGGCGTCGCGCCGGGTTCGTGCCGCGCCGCCTCCGGCGCCGCCACCTGCGGCTCCGAGGATTGCTTCGCGATCCAGGCCACGGCGACGAGCGCGAGGATGCCTGCCAGCACGATCGCGGTGGCCCGGCGGCGCTGCGGCAACGACATGGTCGCATTCTACCCGGGTCACGACCTTCACCGCCTGGCAACAAGGCGCGCCGAGGCAGCCCGCACGAACGCACCGAGTTCGTATCCCGTGCTCGGGGGGCGGGGAACTTCCGCACCGACGGCTAGCTTTCCGGCTTCCCATTCCGCAACCCGTACCACGACTAGCCATGCAACGAACCCTGATGACCGCGGCCGCTCTGGCCATCGCGACCTGTCTGGTCGCCCAGGATCCGACTCCCCCCAAGCCCCCGGCCGATCCCGCGCCGGCACCCGCCGCGAAAGAGGCGAAGGCGATCGGCATCGGCGAGATGCTGCCGAAGGGCATCAGCTGCCGCACGATCGACGGCAAGATGCAGTCGCTCGACGATCTGCGTGGCAAGGTCGTCGTCTTCCACTTCTGGTCGAAGACGTGCCCATCGGAAAAACTGGCCGAGCCGAAGTTGAACACGCTGACCACCGAGTTCGCCGACAAAGGTGTTGTCGTGCTCGGCATCGCGGCGAACGGGGGTGAGATCGGCGAGGCGCCGGAAGCCGCGGCCTTCGACGCGAAGGACGAAGGCGAGCGGCCCTATGCCGACCTGCGCAAGAAGGCCAAGGCGAGCAACGTGAACCATCCGATCCTGGTCGACCACGGCGCCAAGATCGGGAAGCTGCTCGACGCCAAGACGACGCCGCACTGCTTCGTCTTCGACAAGGAAGGCAAACTGCAATACACGGGAGCCCTCGACAGCGATGGCACGAAGGTAGAGGCGACGCCCTACTTGAAGGACGCCATCACGTCGGTCCTCGCCGGTGAGAAGCCGGCGATGCAGACCTCCAAGCCGTATGGTTGAAACACGAAGTTCGCGCCCCGTGGGGGCGCGAAGAAGAGCTGATCGGATCAGCAGCGGGCAGCCACTGGCTGCCCGCGGTGGTTTTGGGAGGGGATCGCCGCGCGCTTCGGACTCCGCGCGCGAGGCCCCGCACAGCGGCGATGGCGCTGCTCGCGCTGCGCTGCTCGGCAACGTGCGCACGATGATCGACCTGTCGATGATCGCCGCCTTCATCTCGGTCACCGCATTCGGCAGGTTCCTCTGCATGCTGTGGGAGTTCGGGCACGAGCTCGACCCGAAGGCGGCCGTGACGATCGAGCCATTCATGCCTGTCGTGTTCGGCAGCAAGCAGGTCGCGAACTTCATGACGCACAGCATGCCGCAGCTCGGTTCGTGGCTGATGGGTGTGTTCTCGGTCGGGGTCTGGGGCATCACGCTCTGGTATCTCTGGCGCGGGCGGCGCGAGGCGAATGGCGCTGCTGTCGCGACGGGCTGACGCCGGTTCACTTCGGTAGCCGCAGCGTCCAGTCGCCGATCACGGACCAGAAACACGAACGCTTGCGACCGATGTCGTCGCCGACCTCGGTCCAGTTCTTCGCCTCGCCTTCGATCGCGAAGCAGCGGCGCCACGCCTCGCCGAACGTCGCGCAGTCGGTGTCCACGATTCGTGGGCGCTCTGCGGCCGAGGACGAACGCGTTCGTCAGCGCGCGGCCTGCGCAACCGACGGCCAGCGCAGGTGGGCCGGCACGCCGAGCAGACGACGGCACTCGTCTTCGATGCGGTCGAGCAGCGGCACGAGCGCGTTTTGCTTGCGCATGTCGGCCACCCACGCCGGAAGGCCGTCCAGCGGTGCGCCGGCGATGCGCTTCACGACGGCCTCCAGATCGGGCGGCGGCGTGAAGTCGGCGCCAAGGTCGGCGAGCGCGATCGCCGCCAGCGTGCGCACCTGGTCGGCGAGGTCGACGGGGATCGGCCGCAGCATCCTCCCCTGACCCTTGATCAGCACGAGCCCGGGCTCGGCCGGCGGCTCGAGCAGCTCGCGCAGGCGGTCGGTTGCCCGCCGCAGCTCGCCGCGCGGTTGCGCGAGCGACACGGCCAGCGCGTGGGAGACGGTCCGCGCGTTCGCGTCGTCGAGCAGTGCCCGCCGCAGCTCGGCGTCGGCACCGGCGGCGAACTGCTGGGCCGCGAACTCGATCGCCGTGCGCCACCCCGACCAGATCTGCCCCCGGCACAGATCCTCGAGCCCTGCTGGGGCGCCTGCACTTGCGACGGCAGCGCGCACGGCCGCACCGCGCCGCGCCAGCCACGCCATCGCGAGCTCGGCGGTTACCTTCTCTTCGTGCTGCAGCCAGCCGAACACGTGACGGATCGCGTCGTCGCGGCACGGGCCGGCGTCCTCGACGATCCGGAGCACGGCGTCGAGCGAGGCCAAGTCGTTCCACTGCGCCATCAGCAGGGTTTCGCTGGCGAGCGAGAGCCCGGCGACCGTGAACGGACCCGCGCCGGCCTGGGCCGGCTGGCCACGCAGCGCCGCGTCGATCGCGAGCAGCAGCGCGCGGTCGCACGGCGGCAGGTCGCCACACGCGCCGAGCACCGCGTCGGCGGCCTTGCCGCAGGCCTTCGCGAGCTCGGCGTTCTGGTGCGTGCGCTCGTGCAGGCGCAGCGCCGGCAGGGCGACGACGGCGGCCTTGCCCCAGGCGGCGAAGGCCGATGCCGCCGCGAGTGCTATGCCGGTCTCGGAGTCCCACAACCTGCCGACGAGGTCGGCGCGCTCGAGCAGAGGCGCCGACGCACCCTTTTCGTGCAGCCTGCGCACGCCGCGCATCCGGCGCTCGGCTTCCCAGTGCTCGAGCAGTCCGCGCGCCACCGCGAGGTCCGCCGGCTCGCCCGACAGTTGCAACCAGGCTGCAGCGAGGTCGCCGGCTGTGAAGTTGCCGGGGCGCTGCCCGAACCACGAGACCGGCGCGCGCTGCAGCAGGCGGTCGAGGCGGTGCCTGATCCGCGTCAGCATCTCGTCCTTCTGCTCCCAGCGGCGTTCGGGCTGGCAGGTCAGCCAGCGACACGCGGCGATGCACTCGAGATCCGACTGCTCGAGCATCGCGACGAGCCCTTGCTCCTCGGTTTCGCCGGGGATCTCCGCCTGCACGACCAGGACTCTGCCGAGCCAGTACCTGCGCACGTCGAACAGCGCGGTCTCGAGCTCCTTCACCGTTGCGGCGAGCTGCTCCTTGGTCATGAACGGCGCGAGCGCGCTGAGCGTCCAGCACGCCTGCGTGGCGATCCACTCCTCGTCGAACTGTATCACGTCGCGCAGCTCGGTCAGTGCCGGCAACGCGGCGCGGCCCATTCGTCCGAGCGCGAACAACGCGTTGCCGCGCGCCACGGGCGGCACTTCGCGGCGGCGGTTGTGGCGCAGCAGCTCCTGCAGCTTCGGCACCGCGTAGGCGCCGAGGTGCTGAAGGCGCGTGATCGCATCGGGCGCGGTCGCCGGATCGGCGAGGGCTTCGATCGCTTGCTGCACGACGCGAGCCCGGGGATCGCCCTGGGCCGGCAGCGCCGAGACGGTGAGCGCGAGCGCGGCGGCGAGCCTCGTTGCCGCGGGGCGCCGCCACAGGGAGAGTGGGCGGTCCATGCTGCAGAGGATCGCGCGGCGGCGTCCTTGGCGGAAGGGGGGCGTGCGCAGAGTGCGCCGCGCCTCCGGGTTCTACCAGAAGCGCCACCAGGGCTTGCTGGCGCGCGCCCACCCTACGGGCGTCTTGCCGTTCGCCTTCGCCTGCTTCCATTCCGCGAGCCGGCGATCGAGGATCGCGTCGACGATCCGCTGGTTCGCCGGCGTGTCCGCGACCTCGTAGATCGAGGCGGTCGCGCGGCCGAAGCACTCCGAGTAGTCGCCGAGGTACCGGGACTCGTAGTACGAGCCCGTGAACTGATTGCCCGCGTCGTCGAGGTCCTCCTCCCAGAACTTCTCGTCGCACTGTTCGATCAGGAACGTGCGGCCGCTCATGCGGCCTTCGCGCACCGCAGTCACCGCGCCTGCGGAGTGCTCGACGTGCAGCTTGCCCGCGAACCCGCGCCGGAGCGCCCACGACAGGTACATGCCGATGTGCGTCGCGCCGTTCTCGGGCGGCAGGTCGTCCGGAAAGCCGTCCGCGTAGTGCCAGTCTGCTCGATCGTAGACCATGTCATTCCGCTCGATGGATCCGCTGCATCGTCACTTGGCCCACTGCACCGCGCCGAGCTCCTCGGCCAGCGGCGAGAGCGTGCCGCGCCACTGCTGCACGTCGAACAGCAGGAACACCTCTTCCTTCGCGGAGCCCGGCAGCTTCGCGAAGCCCGGGTGCCCGCCCGGCGCCGTCACGACGAGCACGTAGCGCCCGTCCTGCGACCAGACGAGGCGCGGCGACACGCCGTTCTTCGGCTTCGCGCGTTCCTCGGGCAGCGGGTGCAGGACCACCCACTGCTGGTCGCAGTACGTGTCCCCTTCGGCGAGCAGCACGGTCGGGAAGCCGGTGTCCGCGAGCCGCGCCTCGAACTTGCCCGCGGGCGCGCGCTGGCTCGCGAACACGTCGATGGTCGGCGTCACGGCGAGCCGGCCCGGCACGAAGTTCTGCGTGTTCGCGTGCACGGTCAGGTTCTGCACGCGGTTCTTGCCCATGCCGCCGGCGACCAGGCCCGTGCGGCCCGTGTACTCGGACTGCGGCTTCGCAAGGTCGAACTCCTTCACCGGCAGCGTGACCGCGGCCGCGGACTTCCACTTCGCGATGCCCCAGGCGTCGTTCTCGAGCGCGGACGACCGGGTCGAGGAGCCGAACGAGCGGTCGTGCGCGAGCAGCACGTACTCGCCGGACGGCAGCCTCGCGAGCTTCGAAGCCGAGCGCCCGGTCGCCTCGCTGCCGAGCACGGCGAAGCGGCGGCTCTGCTCGTCCCACGCGGCGCGGTAGCGCGCGCTCTCGACGCCGCCCGACGACGTCGCGAACGGACAGATCAGGATCTCGCGCGATCCGCGCACCATCGAGTACTCGATCTGCACGGCGGGCGCGCCCGTGTTGCCCTTCATGGTCGTCAGCGAGAGCCGCACGACGCGCGTGCCGTCCGGCGACGGGAACGGAACACCCTGCTGCTGCGCCGCGAGCGTGGTCGCCGGAGCAGCGGCGAGCGCGGTGAGAACGAGGCTCGTGGTCCAGCGGGCGGCGTGCATGCGCCAGTTTTCGTCACGATCCGCGCGCACACTGAACTGCGCGAAAGGCCCGCCGCGGCGCCCCGAGATCACCGCGTCACTGCACCTCGACGATCACCGTTGCCATGGCGCCTGGCTCGACGCGCAGCCGTTGCCACTGGTCGTCGCTCGACCGGTTGTCGGCGAACACCGCGAGCTCGCCGGCTGCGACCGTGAAGCGCGCGACGCCGTCCTGATCCGACTTGCTCGTCGCCATGCGGGCCTTCTCGCGGAACTCGTCGAGCGTCGCCGGCGGCGCACCATCACCGGTCCACGTCATCGCGATGACTTCTGCGCGCGCCACCCGCTGCCCCGCGCGCGTCGTGTGCACGACCAGTGTCGCCGTCGGCGGCGCTGTGACGCGCACGACGTCGGCGCACGGCACGTCGCACTGCAGGGGCACCTGCAGGCCATCGACGTCGATCGCACCCGTGAGCCGGCCCGGCGGGAAGGGCCCGAGCCGCACGCTGCCGTCCGCGCCAGTCTTGCCGCTGCCGTTCACGGACTCGGGCAGCAACGCGCCGGCCCCGTCGTTCGGCCGGCCTTCGACGGCTTCCCAGTGGACGTGGAAGCCCACTCGACGTGGCTGCCCATTGCCATCCGCTACGACGACGTCGACGAAGTGCTCGCCGAGCTGCAGCACCGTGTCGAGCTCCGTGACGCCTTCCGCGCGCGGGCAGAACCACCACGAGAAGTCGCGCAGGCGCACCCACAGCGTCGAGCCTGAGTGCCCTCTGCCGTTGAACCGCGGCCGATAGCCGAGCGCGATCCGGAAGCTGCCGTCGTCGCCGGTGACCGGGCCTTTGCGCGAGGGGTCGACGCGCGCGCCGGCGACGGGATTGGCACCGCTGAGCACCTTGCCGCGCACGACGCCGCTCACCGCGATGCTGCGCAGGTCGAGCCACGTCGTACGGCCCGCGACGACCTCCGCTTCGGCGACGACGACCGGGTCGATGCGCGGATCGGTGTGGCAGCGCGCAACCTGGTACCGGCCCGGCGCGAGCCCCGGGAACGTCGCGAAGTCGTCTTTCGTGAGCGCGAGCATCACGGGCACGGCGTCGCCTGGCCGCATCACGCCGACGTACGTCGCATCGAGCAGACATACCTGCAGCACTCCGGCGCGCACGAGCTCGTGCTTCAGCTCGACGCATTCGCCCTCGGCGACGGCGATGTCCTCCCGGCGGTCGAACGACAACGCCGGCGTCGCGACCTCGACGCGCCACTCGCCCGGCGTGAGCCCGGGCAGCTCGTAGCGGCCGGCGTCGTCGCTGTGCGCGATGACGGTCGCGATCGGGTTGTCGGGCCCGTTCTCGAACGGCGTGCCGAGTTGCCACACGCGCGCACCGCGCAGCACGAGGCCCGCCGGGAAGTTGCTCGTGCGTGGGGCGAGCACGGCGCGCACACGCACGCCGCGCACGGGCCGATCGCCGCACGTGATCGTGCCGCGGATCGCGCCGCCCGCGGCGACCGCGAGCGTCGCCGCCGTCGACTGGCCCGCAACGATGTTCACGAGCGGCAACTCGACGGAGTTCGGCCACGCTTCCTGGCTCCAGCCGGACATCCGCTTGGTCACGAGCCGGAGCCCCTGCTGCGTCGCGCGCGGCGCGTCGAGACTGACCGCGTACGTGCCGGCGGGCAGGCCGTCGATCGCGATCCGCTCGCCCTCGAGCCGGTAGTCGAGCGAACGGCCGCCGCCGACGCCGTACGCGCCGTACGCGCGGCTGCCGAGCGCGTGCAACGACAGCGCGGCGCCTGCGAGGCTGCCGGCCGGCGCACCGCTGAGGTGCAGGTCGAGCGAACCTGCCACGGCTACGACGACGCGCGCGTGCACGGGGTCGGTCTCCCACGTGCTGCTGAGACACGCGAAGCCGACGCGGCCGTCGTCCGTGGTAACCCACACGACGCCCATTGCCATGCCACGTCCGGTCACCGCGAAGCGGCCATCCGCTCCGCTGCGACCGGTGACCATCGGCGTGCGCAGGCTCCGCGCCGCCGCCTCGGGATCCGGTCCCTTGCGCGACCAAGTGAATACCTTCACGTCCGCGTCCGCGACCGGCTGCCCCAGAGTGTCCACGACCTGCACGCGCAGGTCGTCGCCGAACGTGGACGCCTCGGCGAGCATCAGGTTCACGGGTCCTTCGTTGGTGCCCGCGGCGACGATCACGACCTCGTCGGCGCGCGTCGCGTCGGCGCGCGCACGCAACCGGAACGGCCCCTCGAGCAGGCCCTCGAAGCGGAACAGTCCTTCGGCATCCGAAGTCGTCGTGCGCGCGGCGCCGCGATCGTCCTGGACGACGAGGCCCGGCGGCAGGTGGCCGGTCACCGGCATGGCTTCGACCGAGGCACCGGCCACCGGTCGCTGCATCGTGTCGACGACGATGCCGAACACGTTGCCGGGCGCACGCTTGGCCGGGAAGACTCGCGGCTCCTTCGCGACATCTAGCACGGTGCCGGACGCCGTTCTCACGGGCGTCGCCGTCTCGCGCACGGGGGCAGGTGCGTTCGCGGCGGGCGGATCGGTTGCTCCTGGTCCCGCCGTGCTGCTCGCGGCCACCAGCGGTGCCGGAGCCGGTGTCTCGTCGGGCCACGCGACGAACAGCGCGAACAGGGCCACGGCGGCCAGGAGCAGGGACAGGGTGACCTTCTTCATCGTCATGAGCAGCAGCGGGGTTCCGATCAGCGACGGCGCGCCGAGCCACGGCGCGAGCGCGAGCCGCCACTGGTCGCGGTCGCTGCCGTGCTGTTCGTCGAGCCACGCGCGCACGTGCACGAGCGCGCGCGAGAGCCGTGTGCGCACCGTCGCGCCCGGGATGCCGAGCCGCTGCGCGATCGCACGCGGCGGCAGCCCTTCCCAGAACCGAAGCAGCAGGATCTCGCGGAACGGCGCGGGTGCTGCGAGCGCCGCGCGCACGACCCGTTCGCGCACCTGTTCGGCCGCGAGCACGGTCTCGGGCGACGGCGCGTCGGGCGCCGGCCCGCGTTGCTGTTCACGCACTCGCTGCCGCCGTCCCGTGCGGCGCGTGTTCGCTGCGAGGCGGTGCACGAGGGTCACGAGCCAGCCGCGCGGTGCCGTGTACACGGGCGGTCCCGCTCGCAGCGTGCGCAACCAAACGTCCTGCACGAGGTCGTCGGCGCTCGTGCCATCGGCGCACAGCGCCTGCGCGAGCTCGCGCAGGAAGCCCGCGTGCTGCAACAGCTCGTCGATACCGGTCCGAGAGTTCATGCCGTGGCCAATGACACCGCACCGCGCGGATCGTTCCGCGAAACGGCGGCGCTGGCAACCGGCGATCGCCGCAGCGGCTCGCTACCGCGGCGCGGCACCCGGCGCGCGCGCTTGTCCCCACAGCGGGTCGGTCCAGATCCTGTCCCACTTGCCGAGGTCGAGCGGCGTGGTCTGGTTGCTCTCGCTGAAGATGCCGCGCAGTTCGCCGTCGGCGAAGAACGCCATGCGGGACGACTCGGGCTGCTCGGGGTAGCCCTCGTAGTCGGGCTTGAACCAGTAGTCGACGCGCCAGCCGTGGTGATAACCGAACGAGTGTTTCCTGCCGTCGACCTGCGGCTCCCAGTGCCACAGCGCGACGCGGTCCTGCACCGGCGCGGCGAAGCGGAACGCCGACGGGCCCGCGATCCTGTACTTCTGGTTGATCAGGCCGTCGTTCTGCATGCGGATAACCTCCTGGTGGTCCGCGCGCAGCGGCGGCAACTTCGGCGCGGAATCACCGCACGCGGAAAGCCACACGAGGCAGAGTGCCGAGCAGACGAGGTGGCGCGTCTTCATCGCCGTTGTCATCGGCCGCGCGGGGTGCGCCGATGAAGTGCGCGCGGCGGTTCACTTCGGCAGGCGCAGCGTCCAGTCGCCGACCACGGACCAGAAGTACGAACGTTTGCGCCCGATGTCGTCGCCGACCTCGTTCCAGTTCTTTGTGTCGCCTTCGATCGCGAAGTAGCGGCGCCACGCCTCGCCGAACGTCGCGCCGGCGGCGAGCGCTTCGCAGAAGCCGCGCGGTTCGTCGTAGAAGACCTTCGCGCGGCCGACGATCGCGAGACAGGGCGTGAAGAACAGGATCGACTCGGCGTGCGCGCGCAGTCCGTACTGCGGATCGTCGTACGCGCGTTCGACGGACGCCGGCGGCGATATCGCTTCGCAGCCCATGTGAATCAGCAGATACGGGACGCCTCGGGCGTGCTCCTTCGTGTAGAGCGCACGGTAGAACGTGAAGTCCGCACGGCCGCTTCGATGGTCGCGCCAGCTCGGCACCAGTTGCTCGCCGTCCTTCACCCAATGCCACGGTTGCCCGAGCTCCTTCTCGAGCGCGTCCGCGTCGCTCTTGGCGAACGCCGCCCCCCACGGGTCGCTGTGCGCGCGCAGCGTGCGCAGCACCGCCGGCAGCTGCAGCCAGCGCCGCAGCGCGAGCAGGTCGGCTCCATCCGGGATGTCGTAGCCGGGCTCGGCGAAGCCAGCCCACGCAGGATCGGCGGCGCGCAGCGAGCCCATGCCGGAACCGAGCCCGTGGGCGATCGACGCAGGGCGACGCTGCTCGGCGGGCACACCGTTCGTGCGGAACGCATGGTTCCGATCGAAGTACGCAGTCAGCAGTTGCTGCTCGAGGCGCCCGTCGTAGTGCCAGGCCACCGGTGCCGGAGGGTCGCCACCGCTGCCGCGCCGCGCAGCGGGTTGATGCATGATGCGGAACGAGGCCATGAAGTCGGCGCCTGGCTCCGGCCGTAGCTCGAACGCATCGTCGTCGGGTCGCCACGCAATGCCGCGTGCGTCGATGCGCGAGATCGAGATCTCCGGTTGCGCGAGTGGATTGCCGAGCAGCTTGTCGGCGGCAGCGCACTCGTGGTCGCGATCGGCTGCGTCGAGCGCGACCGCGAACGCTTCCTTGTCGGCGACGGCCGCGCCGTCGCGCACGTGGAACACGTCGACGACCTTCAGCTCGCTGATCTGCATCGCGACGCACGCGCCGCCGGCGTCCGGCACCTGCTCGCCGAACACCGCGGTCACCGACGGCAGCACCGCGGGGCCCGGCACGTAGACGTCCTCCCACGCGCCGTCGAGGTCCGCGAGCACGATGTCGCAGCGGTGCGCGACGATCTCCGGCACGCAGCGCACGTTCGTGGTCTTCGCATCGATCGAGACGGGCTTGCCGTCCTTGCCCAGCAGCGACAGTGGCTCGTTGCGCCGCCAGTTGCACGTGCGCACGAGCAGCGCATCGGGGAAGTGGCCGACGAGCACCGCGCCCGCCATCGGCGTCGATGCATGCAGCCGCTGAAACAACCGTCGCATCGCGAGCACCGTGCGGCCGTCCTGGTGCGGCGGGCCTCTGTGCATGCTCGCGTCGATCACAAGCGTGCGGAACCCTTCAGCCGCGACGTCCGTCGCGAAGCGCAGCACGCGTTCGCGCAGCTCATCTGCCGGCTCTGGTCCGACGCGGGAACGCGCCACTTCTGGTGCAGGAACGAGCAGCAGACTCGCTTCGACGACGATCACGACGAGCGGCGCCTTGGGCTCGCCGATCTCGCGCAGCCACTCGAGCCGCTCGATCTCGAAGATGCCGTCGCTGTTCACGTCGTGCGGCGCGAACGCCTTCACGACGTCGGCCAGCTGTGACTGTGCACCGAGCGGCGATGCCAGCGCGGCGACCGCGGCTGCGAGCAGCTCACGGCGCATGACGCGTGCGCCCGTTCTTCGCGGCGGCTTTCTTCTGTGGTGTCCTGGCGGCGACCTTCGCGGCGCGAGGCCGTGTGCCGCTGGCAGCCTTCGCTGCGGGCCCGACGTCGAGTTCCTTCACGCGCTTCTTGGGCGCGATGAGCCGGTAGCTCTCGACGATGAAGTGCTCGACCTCCGACCAGTCGGGCTTCGCGCCGAGCTTCATGTCGATGCCGCCGTACTTGCCCACGTACTTGGCGATCGAGAACCGCGGGTCGGACTCGACCAGTATGGACTGCTTGTCGAGCGTGGTGCGGATGCCGATGCACATCTCGCCGTCGTCGTCGCGGCCCCAGCCGACGAAGATCTTGCCGTCGACCTTGCAGTGGATGCTGCCCCACGGCCAGTCCTCGTAAGCGCCAGGGAGCTTCAGGGTGATCGCGAGGAGGCGGTCGTGCATGGGATCGGCGGTCATGCCGGCAGGATACATGCGCGACGCGTCACCTGTCGCGAACTGCCCGGTCGGCGTCGAGCGCAGCCGCTACTTCGCGGCTTGCAGCTGCTCGGCGGCCTGCCGCAGGATCTCCGCATCGCGCGGCGTCGCGTTCTTCGCGAGCTCCTGGATCCGCTGCAGCGATGCCGTGTGCTTCCTCGCGGCGAGGCACAGCGCGGCGAGGGCCTGCGTCGAGGCCTTGCGCGCGTCGAGCACGGGGTCGCCCGGATGGACCATCACCATGCCGCCGGGCGCGATGAGCTCCTCGTCGCGCACCTGGCGCGGTGCGAAGCGTCCGTCGAGCGCCGCGATGAGCACGTCGCACGCCGCTTCGCTCGGATCGTCGCGCAGTTGCTGCAGCATGCGCGCGCGGTTCCACGGTTGCGGGCTCCGCAGCGCCGCGGGTGCTATGATCGGAAGCGCTTCGGCGCGCCGTGCGGGCGCGAGCTGTTCGCCTTCTCTCGTGACCCAGACAGCCGCAAGGCCGAGCGCCGCACGTTCGTCGGCGCGACAACGCGCGTGCACCCCGTTCCATGCGGTATCGCCCTTCAGCGACTCGACGGCTCCTGCGAGCAACGCCTGGTCGAACTCGTCCGGTGCGTCCCACGCGCCTTCGTGGCAACCGAGCAGCCGCAGCTGCGTGAAGCCGCCGTCCGTTGCAGCGGCGGCGGCCGCCTGCTTCAGCCACTCCTCACGCAGCGCGTCGAGGTCGGCGTCGTCCGCGACCTTCGCGCCGAACACCGCGGCGCGCAGCCGCGCGCGGCGTGGCCCTGCTTCCCTGCGCGCCTGCGAGCGGCGGCGCTCGAACATCGGGCGATCGTCGCCGTGGTCGGACAGCCACTGCACGAGCCCTTCGGCCGCCTCGCGGGTAAGCAAGGCGTCGCTGCTCCAAAGGCCGTCGGCCCACCTGATCGAGGCCCCGTGGTGCACGCCGATCGACGCGATCTCCTTGCCCGCCTTGAAGAACATCAGCGTCGGGCTGCCGCAGCACATGCAGTGGAAGTCGGACCCGTCCTCGACGACATGCAGCAACGGCAGCACCTTGGCGATGTCATCCGGCGCGGTGGTGTCGAAGAGCACCTTTTCGCTCGCTTCGTCGCGATGGCAGGTGCCACGGGTGCGCAGCACGAGCCGATCGGCCGTCGCGAGCAAGGTCTGCAGCTGCTCGTCGTCGACCTCGCCGTCGATCGCGCACTCGGGGTGTGCCTTGCGGAACGCCCGCTGCTGCGCAGCCGGGACGCCGCAGCCCTGCAGATACAACGTGCGCAGACGGTCGAAGCCCGTCGCTGGCAGCTCGCCGATCGGCGTGAACATGAGCTCGATGTGCTCGAGCCGGGGCAGCCCGGCGAGCGGCGCGAGCGAACGCGGTGGCACGTCGTCCGCGTCAGGTCCCCAACAGTAGACACGACGCAGCTCGGTCATGCCGCGGAGCAGCTCGAATGTCGCGAGCGGAAAGTCCTTCGCGGCGAACGAACGCAGCTCGCGGAACCCTTCGACGATCTCGGTGCCGACGAGACGGGGCTGTTCGCAGTGGAAGACGCGCAGCAGGACAGCGCTCGCGAACGGGCGGATGTCGATCTTCGTGAAGCCGCAGTACTGCCCGCCGAGGTAGAGCGTGCGCAGGTTCGTGAGCTTCGCGGCGGCCGTCAGGTCGCCGAAGCCCTCACTGGTCTCGTAGCACAGCGCGAGGTGGTGGATCCCAGACGGCAACGCGGGCAGTGCGCGCTGTTCGCCGATGGCCGTTCCGTCGGTGACGACCAGCGGCACGCTCGGATCGAGCGCGCCGACCGCTGCCGCGACGGCGTCGTCCCAGTGCAGCACGACGACGCCGAGCAGTTCGCGCCGCGTGGCTTCGTCCGATTCGACAAGGCGCTTGCTGTCCAGCACGGCGATCTGCTCTCGATCGCCGCGCCGCAGCCTCACGCGGCCGTTTTCCTTCGTCTCGTCGAAGAACTCGTAGTGGCCGGGTTCCGCGAGGCGCACGAGGCAGTCCGTTTTGGCTTGGACCCAGACCAGATCGCCGGCGGCCGGGGCTCCCGGCGTGCCTTGCAGCGACACGATGCCGCTGCGCACGTCCAGTGCGAATCCGAATCCCGTTGGCTTGCCATCGAGGGCGAACGTGTAGCCGCCCTGCGCCGGCAAGAACCCTGCGAGCAGCGCGACCAGCGAAGACGCTGCAGAGTGAACGGACTGACTCTGACGCGAGCGGGAGGACATTGGCACGATGTTGCCAGATCACCGCACAGTCGTCACCGGGGTGGTTGACGGGCCGCGCGTGCCGACACGTCGTCGCCGTCGCCGAATACACCGTTCGGGCCCGCGCTTACGACGAACGTCGCGCGCCGCCCCATGACTTGATCGCGCAGCTCGTAGTCGTGGCCCCAGGGGTCGATCGGCAGCTCCAGCAAGTGCCGCATTCCGGTTGCGTCCGCGGTCACGAGCTCGTGCAACGACGCCGGCGAATGACCATGTCGGCGCCGCCACGACCGTACCGCGTCGGCAAGGAGTCTCATCTCCGAGTCGGCCTTCGCCACTCTGGCTACATCGCCGTTCTGCGGCGGCACGCACGTAGCCTCCGCGCACCAGCCGAGCAGGATCGCGAGCAGCGCGATTCGCACCCACGTCGCTCGCCGCGTGGACATGGCTCGTGGGACGCCTCGATGCGCCCGCTATTCCGGCGCAGCGAGGACGAGCCGTTGCTCGCCATGCACGTGGTGCGCGTCGCGTCTCGTGCGCGCGACCTGGCACCAGTTCCGACTCATCGAGGCTTCGAGAAGCCGGCGCGTTCGAATACCGGCCAGGCCTTCTCGGACCGCAAGAACTCGTGCAACTCGTGAGCGCGTCGGTTGGCACCCTTCACCAACACCATCGGATAGACGATCTTCGGATGCAGGTCCTGCGGGATGCGAACGGCGACGTCGACCTTGGCCGAGACAGCGGCATCCGTCGCGTAGACGATTCCAGCCTGGGCTTCGCCGCGCTCGACGTAGGACAGAGCCGCCCGCACATCCTGGGCTTGGACCACGTTCCCGCGGATCTTCTCGAAGACTCCCGCCTTCTCGAGCGCGGCTCGAGCGTACTTGCCGGCGGGAACAGCGGTGTAGTCGGCGAGGCCGATGCGAGCAAAGGTCGGGTCCGCCAGGTCCTCGAGCTTCGAGGGCCGGGTCTTTGCGTCCTTCGGCACGATCACGACCAGGCTGTTGCCGAGCAGGTCGACTCGCGTTCCGGGCTCGACGAGGTCCCACCCCGCGACCTTGTCGACCCATTCGACGCTCGCCGAGATGAACACGCCCGGCGCTGCTCCCTCGCGAAGCTGCTGCGCGAGGGTGTTCGATGCCCCGTAGCTCGCGACGACGTGGCTGTCGCGGATCGGCTCGAACTCCTTCACGAGCGTCGTCAGCACGTCCGTGAGGCTCGCTGCGGCGTAGAGGCGCGCCTCGGCTTTGTGCTGACCGGTGCCGTCGCCCTGGCCGCCGTGTTGCCGCGCGCCGGGATGCTCGGGAGGGCCGGAGGCCGCCGCGTCCGGACTGCATGCGGTGAGGCACGCCGACAGGATCGCGAGGCCGGACCAGGTGTACGCGAGCACTCGATGCCCAAGCGAAGCTAGCATGTGCGGCAACGTTAGCACTATCGTGTGCAGCATTGCCGGCCCATGCGTGGAACTAGTCAGCAAGTGCAAGCATTGCGAATCGGCGAAGTCGCCGAGCTCCTGGCAGTCAGCAGCGACACCGTGCGCCGCCTGGCCGATTCGGGAGCGCTGCGCAGTGTGCGCACCCGTGGCCGCCAGCGCTGCGTCGATGGTCGATCGGTCGCCGAGTTCCTCAGCAAGCGCAGCACACGCGGCGAGAACAGCTCGCAGCAGTCGGTTCGGAATCACCTCCCGGGCATCGTCTTGCGCGTCGTCAAGGACAGGGTGGCCGCCCAGGTGGAGCTCCAGGTCGGACGACACCGGTTGGTCGCGCTCGTGACGCGTGAGGCGGTCGATGCACTCGGTCTCGTGCCCGGGATGCCTGCGGTAGCCACGGTCAAGGCAACCAACCTCGCCGTCGAGCTGCCGCGCGGAAGGCGCGGCCGGCGCCACGTGGAGTGAGCCGATGGACGCTGCGGAATGGCAGGCGCTCGGTCTCTCCGCGATCGTCGGTCTCGCGGCCGTGGCTTGCGTGCTGCCAGCGGCCGTGGCTTGCGGCTACTTCCTGGCCACGCGCAGCTTTCGCGGCAAGACGCTGATCGAGACCGTGCTGGTGCTGCCGCTCGTGCTGCCTCCGGTCGTCACGGGCTACGCTCTGCTGGTCCTGTTCGGCCGGCGCGGACCGCTCGGCGGCGTGCTGGATGCGATCGGCCTGCCGATCGTGTTCACGTGGCGAGGCTGCGTCGTGGCTTCGGCGGTCATGGCGTTTCCGCTCGCCTACCGAGCGTGCCGGACGGCATTCGAGGGAGTCGACCGGCGCTTCGGAGCGATCGCGCGCACGCTCGGCGCCGGTCGCCTGGACGTGTTCGTGCACGTCACGTTGCCGATGGCCTGGCATGGACTGGTCGCCGCGGCGATCCTGGCGTTTGCGCGCAGCGTCGGGGAGTTCGGGGCGACGATCATCCTCGCCGGCAATGTCGAGGGTCAGACGCGCACGCTTCCCGTGGCTGTCTTCCAGGAGATCCAGTCGCGCGGTGCCGAAGGAGTCTGGCGGCTCGCCTTGTTGTGCGTGGCCCTGGCCACCGGCGCGCTCGTCGCCAGCGAGGCGTTCGCGCGCAGGAGCCGGCGATGACTCGCCTCGAGGTCGACGTCAGGCGGCGGTTGTCCGCGGAGTTCACGCTGGACGTCGAGTTCGCATTCACGTTCGAGTCGACCCGTCGGATCGCGGCACTCTTCGGCCCGTCGGGATGCGGGAAGTCGACGACGCTCGCGCTGATCGCCGGCCTCGAGCGCCCGGACGCGGGACGCGTCGTTCTCGACGGTCGAGTCCTCGTCGACGTGGCGGCCGGCGTGCACGTGCCCCCGCAGCAGCGTGCGATCGGGCTCGTGCACCAGGACGGACTGCTGTTCCCGCACCTCGACGTCGCGGGGAACTTGTCGTTCGCGGAGCGCAGGGCGTGCGGGCGCCGTGTCGCTCGCGCGGACGTCGTTGCCGCGCTGCGGCTCGAAGGGCTGCTCGGCCGCAGTGTCGGTGCGCTGTCCGGAGGCGAGCGGCAACGCGTAGCGCTCGGTCGCGCCCTGCTCTCGGGTCCGCGACTCCTGCTGCTCGACGAGCCGATTTCTGCTCTCGACGAGAAGGCGCGCTGGGAGGTGCTCGGCTACGTCGAAGAGGTTGCCAGTCGCTTCGACGTGCCGGCGCTCTACGTGAGCCATCAGCGCGCCGAGGTCGCGCGCCTTGCGGCGCAGGTCGCGCGGCTCGAAGCTGGCCGTGTCGCGACGGTGGGTGCCACGGCATCCGTGCTCGGCCAGTCGCCCGAGGCAGGCGGCGTGCCCAACATCCTGCGGGCGACGTTCACGAACGAGGGCGATGGCGACGCACGGCTCGCCGGCGGGGTGCGCATCACGTTGCCCGTCCGCGGCGCGAGCGACGAGGTCGTCTGGTGCCAGGTCTCGTCTGGCGCGATCACGCTGGAGTCGCCGCGCTCGGCGTCCGTTTCGAGCGCGCGCAACCGCCTGCCAGGTACGGTGCAGGCCGTGGCGCGCGATGAGATGCGAGTGCGGCTCGTGATCGAGGCGGCCGTGCCACTGCACGTCGACGTGACACCACAGGCCGCCGAGCAGCTGCAACTGAAGCCCGGCTCGGCGGTCGTCTGCACGTTCAAGACCCACTCGATAGAGGTCCTGCGGTGAGGGTGTCGACGCTGTTCCTGGCTAGAGGCCGAGCAGCTCCCAGCTCAGGCAGTTGCTCAGCGAGATACCGAGCCCGGCCGGGGTGACGCACAGCTCGAAGATCTGCGAGCTGTAGACGTTTCCCGCGAGCGCGGGCGTCAGCGGCAGCGGCAGGTCGAACGTCGTGCTCCCGCCACAGACGCTGGGTCCGTTGATCAGGTTCGGCCCGAGGTAGCCGAGGAACGGCACCGTGTAGATGGGCCCGCACAGCGGCGGCACGCTGGGACCCGTCGGATTGCACGGACCGTCGCCGACCATGCAGAACGAGAAGCTGCTGCCGAACGCGCCGTCGATGCGCAGCTTGAAGTCGAGGTTGCCGAGCACCGGGTCGTTGACGAGCGAGTGGTGCATCGGGCACGGCGGGCACGTGCCGCCCGCGCACTCGGTGCCGAGCGAAGTGGCGCGGCCCGGGTGCACCGCGAGACCGATCATGCGCTCGAGCACCGCGATCGTGCCCGGGCAGCACGACCAGCTCACGATCGTCACGTGCGTGCCGTTCCACGAGTAGTTCATCGACACGATGGTCTGGCCGTCAGTCGCGTAGAGCATCAGCTTGCCCCAATCGCACGCGAGACCGGTCACGAAGCCGAAGTTGGTCGGGCACGGCGGCATGTCGAAGGCGTCGAACTGCACGCACGGGTGCGACAGGTCGTTGACGTGGATGCGGGTCGTGCCCGCGAGCAGGTCGGGATACGACACGAACACGAGACCGATGCCTTCGTCGATTGCGAGGCCGGTTGTCACGCGCATCACGGGTGCGGGCGTCGGCACGAGCACGGTTTGGCAGCCGCCCTGATGCACGGGCGGGCAGGTGTTGGAGTAGAAGTGCAGGTTGCCTTCGTTGTCGATCATCCAGAGCGAATCGTGCTCGTCGATCACTTCGAGCCCGGTGATGTAAGTGGTAGTGCTGCTCAGCGACGGGATCGGCAGCGGTCCACACTGCAGCGAGCAGTCGGCGTCGTACTTCGCGAGCATCCGGCCGTTCGTGACCCACGCGCCGCGGCGGCGCGGATCCCACGCGGTGCCGCCGACGAACGGCAGGTTGGGGGCCGGCGGCATCTGCGCGAGTGCGCATTGGGACAGGATCGGGCAGGTGATCGCCTGATGGCGCAACGCAGGAGTGGTGCGCGTCATGCCGACCAGATGCGTCGGCGATTGTGCCGCCACCGCGGCGGCGAGGAATGGAAGAACGAGTGGTGCCAGGGAGGTGGTTTTCATGGGAAAGATCCTGGGGGGCGAACGTCACCCCGCCGCTTGCAAATGTACTGCTTCCAGCGAGCGCATGTTTTCGCCGCACGGCGCGCTGCTCGCGCTGCGCAAGCGGCGTACCTGTTCGCCGTGATCAGTTGCGAGGCAGGCTGCGCGCGACGCGCACGCCGATCTCGGGTGTCGTCTGGTTCGCGAGCACGAGGCGCACGGAGCCGAAGCGCGACTCGGTCGGACGCAGCATGTACGAGCCCCCGCGCGCGAGATACGAGGTTCCGGATCTCCCCTCCAACTCGCCGACCGCGAGCTCGGCCACGTTGCCGAGCACGTCGTGGAGCCCGTAGTTGTTGGGCAGGAACGTGCCGACGGGTGCATGCGACGCGAAGCCGTCTCGCACGCTGCCATCCCAGGGCCTCTCGTGTTCGTGATGATCGCCCAACGACGCGTCCGCGACGTTCGCGTAGCCCTGGAGCGACGCGGGCTCGTCGCCGGCGATCCAGATGCTCGAGCAGCCGCCGCGCGCGGCGACCTCCCACTCCACGAAGCTCGGCAAGCGCAGCTCATAGTGCTGCAACCAAGCCTCGGCGTCCGGCCCGAGCACCGATTCCTCGGGGTGGCGCGCCGTGACCGGGGGGCCATCGATGCGCGGGTGGCCGACGTAGCTCATGCTCTGCGAAGTGATGCCGAGCGCACGCACCTGGCCCTGCGTGAGCTCGTACTTGCCAATCAAGAATGGCTCGGTGCGGACCCGCACGACGTCCATTTCGATCAACGTGCGGTGTGGATCGTAGTGCGGTTGTCCCGGGTCGTCGGACTGGCTGCCGACCACGCGTTCTCCGCCCGGAAGCAGGACCAGGACGATCGCCGTGTCGTCCTCGATCGCGAGCTTCCCGTCCGCTCCGCGCACGGGGACCTTGCCCGACTGCAGGTGCGCGAACTCCTCGAACCCCGAATCGGGATCGGTTCCGAGCGGCACGAGGCCTGTGATCGGGCGCAGCTCGACCCCGGCGTAGCGTGGTGAGCTGGTGACCGCGGCGATCGCGCGATCCCAGGCGGCGCGCACTGCCGTGACCGTGCGCTCGCCGACCGTGCGCGCGAACTCCGCGCGCTTCTCGACGCTGCGCAGCACACCTGCGTCGCGCGCGAAGTCCTCGAGGGCGAGGACGTGCTTCTTGAGGCGGTCGCGCAGGAACAGCGCGCCGCGCTTTTCTTCGGCTGACTGATTCTCCTCCGGGGAATGGGCGGTGGAATCGCTGAGCTTGGCATCGAGCTCCTGCACGGTGCTCGCGTGGATCGCACGTCGAGCGACGAGGTGGCGGGCTCGCTCGAGCCAGCGCTCGTGGTCGGCGAGGCGCTCCGGCGAGGACGGCCACAGCTGCTTCTCCTCGGCGAGCAGTTCTTCGAGGTCGACGACGTCGGCGAGTCGCCAGAAGTCGGCGAGGTTCTTCTGCGCCTCGACCGCGTTCGCATCCGCTTGTCGATAGAGCCCCGCGCTCGTGACGAGCCCGAGCAGCAGCGCCACGAGCACCATCGAGCCGGCGACGACCTGCACCCGATGCCGGCGCACGAATTTGCGCACCACGTAGCCGACGGAAGGCGGCCCGGCGGTCACGGGTTCGTGAGCGAGGTGCCGGCGCAGGTCCGCTGCGAAGTCCGCGACCGAGGAGTAGCGTTCGTCGCGGTGCCTGGCCATCGCCTTGCGCAGGATCCAGTCGAGGTCGCCGCGCAAGCGCGATGCGTGCGGCGCCCTCGTCTCTGTGGCTCGGATGCTCGCGAGCGGCGCTTCGGAGGAATCGATCAAGCGCTGCAATTCCACGAGCGTCGTCGATCGATACCGTTCGGGTGGGTGCGGCAGCGAACGCGTGAGGAGCTCGTAGAGCATCACGCCGAGCGAGTAGACGTCGGCGCGTGTGTCGACGTCGTGCGCGTCGCCGCGCACCTGTTCGGGGCTCATGTAGGCCGGCGTGCCGAGCACCGAACCAGCGAGCGTTCGCACCGCGTCGCGCGCAGCGCCTTCATCGAGTACCTTCGCGAGGCCGAAGTCGATGACCTTCGGCACGCTGCGGCCGTCGACCTCGGTCACGAGGATGTTCTGCGGCTTGAGATCGCGGTGGATCACGCCGCGCTGGTGTGCGTGGCTCACGCCTTCGCACGCCTGCAGAAACAGCTCGAGCAGCGAAGGGAGGCTCGGCGCGTGTCCTGCGACGAACGTGTGCAGCGGTTCCCCCGGCACGTACTCCATCACGAAGTGTGGTCGGCCATGGGCGTCCACGCCTGCGTCGAAGATGCGCGCGATCGCCGGGTGGTTCATGCGCGCGAGCGTCTCGCGCTCGTTGAGGAAGCGCGCCATCGCCGTGGCCGAGTAGGTGCGCGCGTGCAGCAGCTTGATCGCGACCTGGCGGCGGATCGGGTGCTGCTGCTCGGCCAGGAACACGACCCCGAACGCTCCCTCGCCGATCTGCCTCGAGAACCGGTAGGGTCCGATCGGGGCCGGCAGCGTGGCGATCGCCGGATCCGCGAGCAGACGCGCGGCGCGATCGAAGTCGGCGCGCAAGCGCTGCAGTGCGGGGCGGAACGCTTCGTGCGCGACACAGAGTGCCGAGAAGCGCGCCTCCAGCTCGCCTGACGGCCCGAGCAGGATCTCGTTCGCGAGATCCTCGATCTCCGCGGTCAGTTCGGGGCCGGTGGCTGGATCTGGCGAGTTCATGGCGATGGTCGGCCGCCGGCGAGCGGCGCGCAGGATAACACGGCGTCGGGCACGACCGCGACGCCGTGAGGATCGCCGCGATCAGCAGAAGGCCGGCGCGACGTTCTCGACGCGGGCGCGCAGGTTGCCGCCGAGCGCGCCGAGCGTGGCGAGGAACTTCGGGTGCGTCATGCCCGAGCCGAGATACGTCCAGCGCAGTGCCTGGTGTTGCACGGCCAGGAAGCGTTCGGTGCCCGCCGCGTCGAGCCGGCGTCCGATCAGGCGCTGCAGCGTGTCGAGGTCGAAGCGCGCCTGCTGGGCGAGTCCCTCGTCGAAGAACTGGCCGATCTTCAGGTACCCCTCGACCGCCTCGACGTGCTGGGCCGCGGTGCGTTCGGCGGCGAGCTGCCGCACGATCAGCGTGTCCATCTTGGCGTGCTGGGCTTCTTCCATCCAATGGTGCCGCAGCAGGCTGCTGAAGCGTTCGTCGAGCGCGCCGTCGGTCTGGACGCTGTCGAGGTAGTGGCGCTGCGTCATCCACTCGATCTGCAGGGTCAGCAGCGCGATGGACAGCGGATCGTGCGCGAGCACGGCCGACGCGATTGCCGAGGGCGGACCGATCACGTCGCACGTGTGCCCGAAGTCGTCCCGGAAGCGACGCTGGAATCGCTTGAACAGATGGATGTGCTTGGCCTCTTCCTCGGCGAAACCGAGCAGCGCGCGCGTGCGGTGATCGTCGCCGCCGAGGTCGGGCCGAGCGTGGTCGACCACGAAGGGCAGGATGAACTCCTCGCAGACGCCGAACATGTACAGATAGCCGTGACCACGGATGTGGTTGAGGCAGAGCTGTTCTTTCTGGTCGAGGAACGCGAGCTTGCGCGTGCGGGCCAGCGACTCGGGCAGGAACTCGCGCCGGAAGTCGAAACGGTGTTCGTCAGCGAGGATGTCTTCGATGCGCCAGTTCACCTTCTCGGATGAAGTCAGGATCTCGGGCCACGTGAAAGTCGTCATGTCTTGTCTCCGTCGGATGGGCCACTGCGAAGTGGCCGGGAAAGCGTTTGTCCCGAGGGAGGATGGACGCGGACGTTTCGTGACGGTGAATCCTGCTGGGAATCCTGCTGGGAATCCCGCTATTCGTCGCCGAGTGCGGCACCGACGGCGGCCATGGCTCGCACGAGCAGCTGCCGCACCGCGACTTCGCTCTTGCCGAGCCGCTCGGCGATCACGGCGTGCGGCAGACCGACGATCCGCGCGAGCGTCAACACTTCGCGCTGTGGCTCGGTGAGCCGATCGATGGCGGCCTCGAGGCGCTGCAGCTCTTCCTTGGCCGTCGCGATCCGGCTCGGGGAAGCGAGATCGGCCAGGGCCTCGCCGAACGCCGCCGATGCCGGTTGCACCTCGCGATCGGGCGCGCGCTTCGCGGCGCCATGGAACCGCTGCTTCTCGAGGATCTTGTGCAGCGCCGCCTGGAACAACCAGGCCCGGAACTCGATCTCGCCGCGCCACTCGAAGTCCGGCTGTTGGAGCAGTTCGCGCACGGTCGATTGCACGATGTCGAGCGTGTCCTCGCGCGCCCTCAACTGCGGACCCAGGCGCAGGTGCACGAACCGCTGCAAGCGCGGCAGGTAGGCGCGCAGCACTTCCTCGATCGCCACGGGATCGCCGCGCGTTGCGGATTGGATCGACGATTGGCTGGCGGCGGACACGGCGTGGGCATCGTATCCGCTGTCGCTGCAGGAGCACGGAGAGGCGGCGCGAGCAGCCGGAGAGGGAACGTCGCGAATCCGCGTCACATCGGCTTCGCCAGGATCCTCCTCGAGCAGTGCTCGACCACGGGCACACGAACAAACCCCGATGCCAAGGAGCATGTCTGCCATGACCGTGTCCGCGACCTCATCACAACCATCCGTCCCCGATCTCGCCGCCGTGAAGAACCGCCAGATGGCCTCGTGGGCCAGCGGCGACTATGCGGTGGTCGGAACCACGCTGCAGATCGTCGGCGAGCTGCTCGCCGAGGCCTGTGACCTTCGATGGGACGAGAAGGTCCTCGACGTGGCGGCCGGCAACGGCAACGCGACACTGGCCGCGGCCCGCCGGGGCTCGAAGGTAACCTCCACCGACTACGTGGCCGATCTGCTCGAACGCGGTGCCGAACGGGCCGCTGCGGAGCGTCTGGAGGTGACGTTCGAGGTCGCCGACGCGGAGAAGCTGCCCTACGCGGACGCGAGCTTCGACGCGGTGGTGTCCACGTTCGGCGTGATGTTCGCACCCGACCACGCGGCTTCAGCGGCCGAGCTCGCAAGGGTCTGCCGCCCCGGCGGTCGCATCGGTCTCGCGAACTGGACGCCCGAGAGTCTCGTCGGCCAGATGTTCAAGATCCTCGGCCGGCATCTGCCGCCGCCGAAGGGCCTGCAGTCGCCGGCGCTCTGGGGCGTCGAGGCGCACCTGCGTTCGCTGTTCGGCCGCGATGCCGCTGCGATTGCCGTGACGCCGCGGAAGTTCAACTTCCGGTATCGGTCGGCCGCGCACTTCATCGAGGTCTTCCGCAACTGGTATGGACCGGTGCACAAGGCGTTCGCCGCTCTGCCCGCCGAGAACGCACGCGCGTTGGAGCGCGAGCTGACCGAGTTGCTCGACAGCAAGAACGTCGCGGGTCCGGCTTCGCTGGTCGTGCCGAGTGAGTATCTCGAAGTCGTCATCACGCGCCGTTGATCCAGGTCGGCGCGGCGCCGCTCGGTGGATCCGCGGTCGCGAGGAGAACTGCCGGGCGTGTGGGGCCGGGCTGGCGCCTGGACAGGGCGCCGCTGTCTCTGTCTTCTCTGGCTCCCCCCTTTCCACCTGACCGGACCTGCCAACCATGATCCACCGTTCTCTCCTCGCGACGTGCCTGCTCAGTCCACTGCTGTCCGCGCAGACGCCGCCGTGCATATCGCTCAACGACGCCAACACCACCGTCGGCACCACCCTCACGGCCTTCGGCTTCGGCGGCCCCGGCGTCTACGCCTGGCAGTTCACGCCGGGCACGACGCTCGTGCTCATGGCGGCCCAGATCTTCACGAACAGCACGCCGTTCGGATCGCCGCGCGGCTACATGACACTCGAGATCTGGGACACCAACTTCATCTTCCTGCCGCAGTCGAGACTTGGCGGCGGCACCTGGCAGAACCAACCGACCAACGTCCCCTTCTGGCAGGGGGCGAGCCTCGATCAGCCCGTCGTGCTCAATGCCTCGCAGACCTACTGGCTCGTCTGGAGGGAGTCGGGCGGCAATCGGCTGCCGTATGAACCGGGCGGCACCGCGGTCACCACTGCGATGTTCACGGGCGGCGCGTGGATCACGCAGGCGACGTCGGCAGCGCCGAAGTGGCGCGGCTTCTGTTCCCTGCTCGATGCGGCGAACGTGACGCCGGTCGGGTTCGGTTGCGCGTCGTCGCTGGGGCGCACTCCCGCTGAGTTCACGAACCATGCGCCGTCGATCGGCAACGGGATCTTCCAGTTCGAAGGCACGGGATTCCCGCCGGGCAGCATCGGACTCGCGCTGCTGGGCACGGACCCTTTCTGGGTCAGCATCCCGATTCCCGTGACACCGGGCTGTGATCTGCACACGGATGTGTTGGTGACGGGCACCGTGCTCGTGGGAACCGGCAACGAGCAGGCGCTGCACACGACAGGTGCGAGCGGCCACACGTGGTTCGACCTGCCGATCCCCGCCAATCCGGCGCTGGCCGGCATGGTGATCGGGTCGCAGTTTGCCGTGATCGACGCGGGCAGCACGGCGCCGCTGCCGTTGGTCTTCTCGAACGGGCTGCGGATCTCTCTCTTCTGATCCGGGTCGCGCGCGCCGCAGTCCAAGAACGAGCGCCATCGCCCCGGCGCTGCAAACACGAACACGGTGGCGATGGCAACGGTCGGTCGCTGATGGCTGTGTCGTCTCAAGGCGCAATACGCAGCACGCGCATTGGCAACATGCCGGGCAATCTGTGACGCCTTGCTGCAATCCGAGTTCATTGGGATACTCTCTGCCAATGCCGGCCCTGAAGGAGGCCCCCAATGCTCGCTCGCCTGGCCACGCTATCTGTGCTCCTATTGGGAGCATGTGACAGCAAGGTCACTTCCTCCGCCGTCGACCCTGACCTGCTGAAGCGTCTCGAAACGGTCCAAGACTGCTTTCCCACGCTGTATCCGAAAGCTCAGGCGCTGTTGGACCTCGCCGAAACCTGGCGGCTCGACAGCGGCGAAGTGATTCCCGATCCGGCGGGTCTCACCTGGACCGTGCAGACCGATGGCTCGACCATCAGCACGATCGTGGCCACGCTCGTGTCCGGCGATTGCACGCTGGAGATGCTGATCAGGTTCTACAGTCCGACCGGCGTCGCGCAGGGCCTCGATCTGTTTGGCGCAACGTCGCTGGCCGACGCGATCGACCGGGCCGCCACCCAACTGGCGGTCCTGTACCCCAACGTCGACAAGTTCATGGTTGGCGACTGGATCTTGTCGGGGCCGGGCATCTCGGGCACGGGCGCTCTGACGGGCATCATTGGCGGATCGACGAACCAGAACGAGCTCGAGGAGCTGCGCACGACCACTGCAACGCCAGTTGGTGGCCCGCCGCCGAACGCCGACTCGATGGTCATCGACGTCGGACCACCCGAGTGCTCACTGACGTTCAACACGACGAGCCTGCAGACCGACACGGATCCGACGCAGCAGTATCCGATCGGCGTGATCAACGTGACCATCGTCGGTCCCGAGGCCACGGTCACCGCGACCATCACGTTCGACGACACGGTCATTGCGCGGATCGCCGTGACGGACGTCCCCGGGCGGTTCGACTTCAACCTCGAAACGCAGTCATTGACCTACGTCCCGTGATCCATCCATGAGACCCATGAGATTCCACTCTCTCTCCTTGGGGGCTGCACTGCTGATCCTCGCGAGTTGCCAGCAGTTCAAAGTCGCGGGGCAGGTCGGATACGCGCAACTGGCGCTCGATGGCGAGATCGGTTTCGCCGCAGGCAGCACGACGACGGACATCGGCCAGGACGTCACGACCGCGTTCGGCCTCGGCGACGATCAGGGCCTGCCCTACGGCCGGTTCAATTTCGACATGGGAGTGCCGACGCTCACGGTGTCCGCGTTCGTGTTGGAGGAAGAAGGCACCGGCACGCTCGCGAAGAACTTCGGCGGCAACCCGCTGCTGAGTGCCGGTGCGAACGTCAACACGGACTTCGAGCTGTCGAATGCCAAGGCATCGCTCGTGTTCGACATCTCGCTGGGGCCCGTGACGATCTCGCCAGGCCTCGCCGCGGACTACTTCGATTTCAACTTCCAGGTGACCCAGGTGAACGGACTCGCCTCGGAGGTCGTCGAGCTCGAGGCGCCCGTGCCGATCGGGATCTTGCGCGCCGCGGCCGACATCGGGATCTTCAGCGGCATGGCGGAGGTCGGCTACATGGAAGCCGACATCGACGAACTGGAGGCGAAGCTGCTCGACATCGACGCGATGCTGACGGTGCACGCGACCGAGGTGCTCGATCTGTGGGTGGGTTACCGCTACCTCGCGATCGACGGGGACGGGCTCATCGACAACGACACGTTCCTGTCGGACATCAAGATCGACGGCATCGTCTTCGGCGGCGGCGTTCGCTTCTGACCCGCCCCGGCTCGGCCGAGCGCCGCCGCACCGCTCCCGAACCTTCGCGCCCCCGAGGCCGCCGGCTGCCGGCGACGTCCAGGGTGCGGCCGCCTGACACGCGCGGCGCCCCGGTTACGTTTCGGCGAAGGCTCCGTGTGAATTCTCGGCCATTCGGTCGGGCCTGAAGCAGCGGCCTTTGACCCTTGCTAATCTCCCGGGGTCCCTCGTGTCCGCGCACCTCCCTCCCATGAAAACTGACTCCGAGGTCCCATGAAAAAGTTCCCGCTCGTTCTTGCCCTCGCGCTGCCCGCCTTCGCCGGCGCCCAGTCACCGCTGTCGACGCTGCAGACCACCTACCCAGCCAGCACGACCTACATCTGGACTGGTTGTCCGAGCCCCAACCTCTTCTTCAATCTCGTCGTCAACACGCCGATCACGATCCAAGGCCTCGATGTCGCTCTCAATGCGCCCGTGGGACCGGAGGGAACGGTGGAAGTCTGGATCACCAATCCCCCCATCACGACCTACGTCGGCAACGAGCTGAACCAGGCAGCGTGGACGATGAGGGGCAGCGGCAGCGTCACCTCGGCGGGGTTCGCTCTGCCGGCGCGCGTCACGCTGACGCCTGGGATCCAGCTGCAAGCAGGGACCTATGGCGTCGCGATCCGCTACATCGGGATCAGGCCGCTCTTCTGGCTGGGGAACGGCACGGCCGTGCCCGGCGGTGGTGGTCCGACGACGAACCAGTACTACCAGAACGCTGAACTGACGTTGCTCGCCGGCACCACGCAGGGGCTTGCCTTCGCGTCTGCCGTGTTCAGTTCCTACGTGTGGCTCGGATCGATCCACTATGCCCTTGGCACCGTGCCACACACGGCCGCAACGAACGTCAAGTATGGCAGCGGCTGCTACGCGACCAACGGTTCGTTCTACCAGCGCTTCTCGTGCTCGGGTCCTACGCCTGCGGCACTGAACGGTCGTTCGCTGACCATGGTGTATCTCGGCAACGGCTATGCGCTCACTCCCGGCAGCGTCACGTATATCGCACCGTCCGCGGCCGCGGCTGCGTTGCCTGCAACGGACGAGGCCGAGACGCCGATTTCGCTGACCAACCCGATGATCTACCCGGGCGGGGCCACGCAAACGCTGTACGTGAACCACAACGGGATCATCTCGGCGGCGGCCAACACGGTGCCGAGCTCGAGGTTTCCGAACATCCTGAGCCTGCTGAACGTGCCGCAGACGGCGTGGTTCTCGTGGCACGACTACAACCCGGCCGAGGTCGGCAGCGGACTCATCAAGTTCGAAGAGGTCGGTCAACTCGCGATCTTCACGTGGGACGATGTCGAGAGCCGGCCTGACCAGCCGACCGTCAACCGCTGCCGGTTCCAGATCCAGTTCGACACGGCGACGGGCAACGTCAACTACGTCTGGCAGACGATGAGCGCGGTGATCGGCAGCAACACGAGCGACGACCACATCATTGGTTTCTCGCCCGGTGGGCCGTCTCCCGATCCGGGCCCCATCGACATCTCGACGTTCCTTGGCGCGCTGCTGACAGTACCTGAAGTCCTGCCGTTGAAGTTGGATGCTTCGCCGAGCCCCGTCATCGGTGCGACGGTGGACTACACGACGACGAACGAAACGGGAATCAACGTGGGTGTGCTCTTCATGGGGCTTGCGTCGTTGCCCGGCATCGACCTCGGCATCATCGGCGCGCCGGGTTGCCTGGCTCACGTCGACATCACGGGTGCAGTCAGCAGCGTGATCTCCAACCTCGGCGTGCCGGGCCTCAGCATGACCGTGCAGCTCCCTATTCCGGCCTCGACGCCGCTGCTCGGCTTCCAGTTGTTCGCCCAGACGGTGTGGCTCGATCCGGTCGCGAACCCGTTCGGCATCCTCACGTCGAACGGCGTCAGGACGACGGTCGGCAGCTTCTAGCGGGGGCGTCCCGCGGCAGGGGCGCTTGACCGTTTCTTGACAGCGCGCTCCTGCGGCTGCCTATCGTGCGGCCATCGATCCTCGCGCACAGACTGGCGGCCGCCTGCATGCCGTGCTGCTCCTGCTCGGGGCAGCACTGGTTGCGGTGCTGTCGTTGATGCTCTGGCACACGCTGCAGCTGGAAGCCCATGCGCGCGGCGTCGAACGCGAACGCGCCGAGCTGCTGGCGGAGCGGGTGCTGCACGCGGCGGCGACGTCGCCGGCGGTGTTCGCCTGCGTTCCAGCGGCGCAGCGGTTGGTGCTGCGGTCGGAGGGTGGGCTCGACGACTCGGTGGGCTGGCTCGATCTGTTGAACAACCCGCCGACGGACCTCGTCGTGGAGGATCGCCTCGCACGCGCCGCTCGCGCCGAGTTCGGCTCGCACGACATGGCCGCGGCCTCGCGCGAGTTCGCCGAGCTCGCGCGGCAGCCATTGCCGTCCGAGCAGCGCATCGAAGTGCTGGCCGCCGCGGCCTGGCACCACACGCGCGCCGGCGACGTCGACCAGGTGCCGGCGCTCGTGAAAGAGCTCGACGAGCGCATCGACAAGCTCGATCGATCGAAGCTCGCGAATCCGAACCTCGCGAATGCCGTCGCGGCCGCGTTGCGGCTGCAGCGTGGGAGCAGCCCGACCTGGGCCGATCGCCTCGTGCCGTTCCTGCCCGAGCTCGCCCACGCGGGGTTGCCGCCCGACCTGCAGCGCGCCGAAGCGGCCGCGGCGGTGCGCGCACGACGCGAGTTGCTGCAGGCTGCCTCGCGTGAGTGGCGCGCGCTCGGCGACACGGCGCGCGAAGGTCTGTTCGCGGTCGGTGGCGACGAACTGTTGTGGTTGTTGCCGCGCGACGACGGCGGCTACGACACGGCGCGGCTGTCGATCGGCGAGTGGCTCGCGGTGATCAAGGAAGCGGGTAGGAACGGGGTAGTGCCCGAGTGGCCGTGGCTCGTGGAAGCGCAGATCGGGGCAGCCTCGGAGACGTTTGCGGGCGTGCCGCGGTTGCGCGGGCTGGTTCCGGCTTCGGGTCCTTCGCTCGGTGAACGGGGCTGGCTGTTGCCGGCGATCACGGTCGTGCTGCTGCTCGCGTTCGGCCTCGCGGCGCGGCTGCAGTTCCGCGCGGCTGCCCGCGAAGCGGCCGCCGTGCGCGCGCAGGCCGAGTTCCTGACGACGGTCACGCACGAGCTCCGGACGCCGCTCGCATCGATCCGGCTGCTCGGCGAAATGCTCGCCGAAGGCCGCGCCGCGGGCCGTGAGGTCGAGTACTACCGGATGCTCGCCAGCGAAGCAGGCCGGCTGTCGGTGCTGATCGAGAACGTGCTCGACCTCGGCCGGCTCGAACGCGGCGAACGCGCCTACGATCTGCGACCGGTGTCCGTGCGCGAGGTGGTCGTCGAGACGATGTCCTTGTTCGCGCCCGTCAGCGAGCGCGACGGTATGAGCGTGTCGTGGTCGGACCGGCTCGAACGCGAGGCCGTGGTGCGGCTCGATCGCGGCGCGTTCGTGCAGGCGCTGGTCTGCGTGCTCGACAACGCGCGCAAGTACGGGGCGGGCGGTGGGGGCATCGACGTGGTCACGCGTTCGAACGGGGTCGGCCTGCTGGTCGACGTGCGCGACCGCGGGCCCGGGGTACCCGAACACGAGCGCGAGAGGATCTTCGAACGGTTCGTGCGCGGCGCTGCGCATGCGCACGGCGGCACGCCGGGGATCGGGATCGGACTCTATCTCGCGCGCACGATCGCGCGCCGGCTCGGCGGCGAACTCGTCTGTAGCTCGCCTGCGGACGGCGGTCCCGGCGCCTGCTTCACGTTTTCGTTTTCGATGGAGACCGCGTCATGAGCTTCCGGTTGCTGCTCGCCGAGGACGAACGCACGCTGCGCGTGGCGCTGCGCGATGCGTTCGGGCAGGAGGGCTACGAGGTCGACGTGGCGGCCGACGGACACGAAGCGCGGGCCGCGTTGCGCGACAATCGCTACGACCTCGTGGTGCTCGACGTGATGCTGCCCGGGCCGAGCGGGCTCGAGCTGCTGCGCGAGCTGCGCCAGCGCGATGCGGACACGCCCGTGCTGTTGCTCACGGCGCGCGGCGAGGAGGGCGACAAGGTGATCGGGCTCGAACTCGGCGCCGACGACTACGTCAGCAAGCCGTTCTCGCTGCGCGAGCTGCTAGCACGCGTGAAGGCGATGCTGAGGAGGCGCGAACGGCCGCAGGCGGCGGGCGTGCTGCAGTTCGCGCTCGGCGCCGCGAGGGTCGACCTCGCCGCGTTCACGGTGGTGTGCGATGGCGCGACGCACACGCTGTCGCCGAAGGAAGCCGCGATGCTGGGTCTGTTGCGGCAGCACGGTGGCCGCGCGGTGTCGCGCGCGCTGTTCCTGAAGGAAGTCTGGGGCGGCGACCAGTTCGTCGGCGATCGCACGATCGACACGCACATGTTGAACCTGCGGCAGAAGCTCGAGCCGGATCCCAAGCAGCCGCGGTTCTTGCTGACCGTGCACGGCGTCGGGTACCGGCTCGTCGAAGGCCCGGAGGCTTGACCGATGCTTGACACCGAACTGACCGCGCGCGGACCGGGACGTTCCGATGCAGGGGTCTCATGCGCACCATGAAACACATCGTCGTCGTGTGGATGTTCGCCGCGGCGCTCGCGGCCCAGCAGGGGAAGGCACAGCAGGCAAAGGACCCGAAGCTCGAGCTCGCTGTGATCATCGCGGTCGAGGAGCAGGAGCGGGACCTCGCGAAGGCCGAGAAGCTCTACCGCGCGGCGATCGCCGACGCGAAGTTGTCGGAGGCCGCGCGCGTGCACGCGAACCTGCGGCTCGGGACTTTGCTGCAGCGGCTCGACCGCGCCGCCGAAGCGAAGCCGTTCCTCGACGCCGCGGCCAAGGCAGGTGAGGTCGGGTTCGACGACTTCGGCGCCAGGCCGCAAGGGCAGGACATCGAGCGCGAGAAGGTGCTGCGCGAGAAGGCGCGCGAAATCGTGAAGCAGATCCTGGCCCAGTCGCCGCAGGTCGGTCCAGGGTCGCCGCTGCATGGCATCGAAGACGCTGCGTTGGCGGAACAACTGCTCTGGATCGGCGAGGCGGCGGTGCCCGAGGTGGTTGCGGCGTTGGAGAAGGAGATCGAGGCTTGGCGCCCTGAAATGGAGCGCGGTTGGGATCTGGCAGCTCGCGGTGTTGTTGGTGAACCGGCGCTGCGTCGCAGCGCCGTGCAAGGCCTGGCGGGATTCCTGTGGCGGACGGGTGGGCCGGCGTCGGCGGCCTTCCTCGCTTCGTGCGCGAAGATCGAACCCGCTGCCTTTCGGGCAGCGATCGTCTCGACGGCGTTCCAGGCCCAGCAGCCCGAGATGCTGGCCGAGGCCGCGAAGTTCCTGAACGACCCGGATCCGGGCGACCGGGTCGTGAGCTCCTTGCTGTCGGCCTCATTCATCCTGGCACGCGAAGGGGACGGCCCGCTGGCCGGACGGTTCGAGGCAAAGCAGATCGTCGATGCGGGCGTGCGTGGACCGCTGCGCGGGAAGATCCGATTGCTGGGGTGGGCGGCACGCGGCAAGGTGTTCGATGCGGCGACCCTGGCAACGCTGCACAAGCTCGTGCGCGAGGGGCTGCAGAGCACGGACCCCGAGTTCGGCAATGCCGCGAACCAGTTCCTGCTCTCGACGGTCTCGCAGACTTCGATCGAAGGCCTCGAGTTGCTGCTGCAGGAGCTCCCGAAGATGAAGGGCGCCAACAGCGTACCCAACAGCGAGCCCGAGCTGTCGCCCGAGGTGCGCAGCGGGAAGAAGAGCCGGTTCACGGCCGAGGAGGTTGCACGTCTCTTGCCAGTCCTCGATGCGTGTGCGCGCGCCATCCCGGCGGGAGGCGACGATAGGAGGCGGCACTGGCTCCAGCTCATGATGTGGCATGTCGCGCACGCTAGCGACGCGACGATCGTGCCGACGGTCCTCGCTTGGACGGACCTTGGGTACGGTGCCTGGTGGGCGCTCGGCCGCATCACGCCAGCGAACTGCAAGGACCTCTTCGCGCGCTTCGACCGGGTCCCCGCGGGCGATCAGGTTCAGATGTTGAGCCGGTTGCAGATGGTCGATCTGCCTGCCGACATGTTTCCGCTGCTTCGCGACAAGGCCGAACAGATTCGCGCCTCGGGAGCGTGGAACGCGACCCGGAACGCGGTCAGGGACTTCAGCCACGCGATGGCGAAGACCGGTGATCCGGAAGCTGCGGACTGGATCCTGGCCGAAGCCGCGCGCGACGAGAACAAACCCGATTGGATGGCGGAGCCGCTCGTGACGTTGGGTCGCAGGTCGCAGGCCGAGAACGTCAGGGCTGCCTTGCGGAAGGCTGCGCGCGGAGGTGCGCAGGATCCGGAGCACTGCGGCCAGGCGTTGCTCGCGCTGCTTTCGATGGGTGATGTGCAAGCCTTGGACATCGTGGTGCAGAAGGTGGGGTTCTCTCGCGCGGCACGGCATCCGTACGCGTCCAACGCAGACAGCCCGTTGCTCACGCCGCTGCAATACCTGCTCTACAAGCAACCCGATCCGCCGCATGGCTTCACCGACGAACAGGTCATCGGCGTGTTGGAGAAGATCGCAGCCAACGGAATGTTTCAGGGCTGGGAGCCGCAGTTCTGGTCGCACACCGCGATCCCGGACCGGTTGCTCGGCGAGTTTGCGAGGATCGCTGCCAGTGCGCGCGTCCACCCCGCCGGGAGAATCGCACAGGCCAGCTGGATCGCGCTCGTCCTCGAGCGAACGAGGAAGGGGCAGGGCGAGCTGGAAGGCTGGGTCGCGCAGATGCTGCAGCACGAACAGCCTCGCGTGCGCCTGCTCGTGCTCGAGAACCTCGACGAGCAACTCGTGACGCGCGAACGCGCGCTCGTCGAGAAGTGCCTCGAGGTCGACGAATACGACTGTGCGTTGCGCGCCGCGATGGCATTGACGAAGATCGCATCGCCGATCGAGATCGAGCGCCTGCTGCAGAACAAGCATCCGAAGGTGCGCATCTTCGCGATCGAGGGCATCCCTTCGCGTCTCGGTTCCGCGGGCGACAAGCTCGTCCTGCCGCGGACGAAGGACGCTGACGTCGAAGTGCGCAAGGCCGCGGCGAGCTGCCTCGGCGCGATGGTCAGCAAGGACGCGGTGCCCGCGTTGATCGAGCTGCTGCGCGATCCCGACGAGCAGGTGCGTAGCCGCGCCACCGACGCGCTCACGCGCATCCGGTTCTACCACGAGCAGCAGGCGCACTGGGACCGCATCTTGAAGGGCCTAGATGCGAGCTCCGCATCCGCCGCGGAGAAGCTGCTGCTGCAGGCGAAGCCCGGCGCCCCGAAGGAACAGCGCCTGCTCGCGATCACGTCGCTCGGCGCGCTCGGCGTGCCCGAGGCATTGCCGTTCCTGATCGAGTGGACCTCCGATCCCGACGCGGACATCGCCGCCAAGGCCAAGGCCTCGATCACGCAGATCCACCTGAGTCCGCGGAAGTAGCGGACCCGGTCCCCGCGCGATGACGCGCTTCCCGCCATGGCGTCGCGGGTCCTGCCTTCCTGCACAAACTTCCTCGCGGCCCCACGTGCCAGAGCACATCGGGCTCGTATCATCGCCGCCCCGATGGACGCGCGCATACGTTGGCTCTCGTGCCTGAGTCTTTTGCTGGCATTGCTGGCGCCCCTTTCCGCCCAGCGCGGTGACGAGAAGTTCTCGCTCGAGGCGAAGTTCGAGCCGGCCTCGGCGAAGCCAGGCGACACGGTCACGCTCGTGCTCAGTGCTGTGGTCGTCGACGGCTGGCACGCGTATGGCACGCGCGAGAAGGTGAACATCCCGGTCGCGCTCGCGCCGAAGAAGCTGCAACTCGCGGGTCTCGAGCTCGTCGGCCAGGCACAGATCCCGCCCGGCGAGCCCCACAGCTCGGCGATCGGCGACTCGTTCCCGCTGCCGAACGAGTTCACCGTCAAGCAGACCATGAAGGTCCCACCGGGCATGGCAGCGGGCGACGTCAGCGTGAAGGGCGCGCTCGACTACCAGATCTGCGACGCGAACATGTGCCTGCCGCCGACCGGCGCGAAGTTCAGCGCGAAGCTGCAGGTGCTCGCAGGCGCCGCGGCGCCGACCGCTCCGCCCGAGCTCGGCACGAAGCCCGGGCTGAAGCTCGTGCCCGACGAGAAGGTGCAGATCAAGGCGAGCTTCGACCCGGCCACGGCGCGCGGTGGCGAAGCGACGACGCTCGTGATCGACGTCACGGTCGACGAGCGTTACCACGCCTACGGCACGTTGGAGACGACGAACACGCCCGTGAGTCTCGACGGTGCCAAGCTCGATCGCGGCAGCCTCGAACTGGTCGGTGCTCCCGACATCCCGCTCGGCGAGAAGAAGCAGCAGTTCGGCATGGACACGTATCGGTTGCCGCACGAGTTCCAGGTCAAGCAGGTGCTGCGAGTGCCGGCCGGCACGGCACCGGGCGCGATCCCCGTGAAGGGAATGCTCGGCTACCAGGTCTGCGACGAGAACATGTGCGACCAAGCCACCGAGGGGGCGTTCGTGGCGACGCTGACTGTAGAGGCCGGTGAAGCACGCGCCGGGATGACGACGAAACCCGTGCCGCCGCCAGCCGTCGCGACGCCGAAGGAACCGCAGGGAGGCAACCCGTTCGGCGGATCGCTGTGGGCGCTCATCCTCGCGTGTATCGGCGGTGGCCTGTTCGCACTCGCGATGCCGTGCACGTATCCGATGATCCCGATCACGTTCTCGTTCTTCACGAAGCAGGCCGAGAAGCGCGGCGGGAACGTGCTGCCGTTGGCACTGACCTACGGCCTCGGCATCATCGCGATGTTCACGATCGTCGGGGCGGCGCTGTCGGAGGTGATCATCGACGTCGTCAACCACTGGACGACGAACCTCGTGATCGGCGCGATGTTCCTGTTCTTCGCGTTCGTGCTGTTCGGCTGGATCAACCTGCAGCCGCCGCAGTTCCTGATGCGCGCCTCGGGCAAGGCCAGCGCCACCGGCGGCTACCTCGGCGTGTTCTTCATGGGTGCCACGCTCGTAATCACGTCGTTCACGTGCACGGCGCCGATCGTCGGCTCGCTGCTCGCGAACGTCGCGCAGTTCGGCACGGGCCGCGTCGCGTTCGGCATGGCGATCTTCGGCCTCACGATGGCGCTGCCGTTCGTCGTGCTTTCGCTGATGCCGACGAGGGTCAAGACGATGCCGCGCTCGGGCGAGTGGATGGAGACGCTCAAGGTGTCGCTCGGCTTCGTCGAGCTCGCGGCAGCGCTCAAGTTCGTCTCGATGGTCGACTTCGCGCTCGGCTGGCAGATCCTGCCGCGCGAGCTGTTCCTGCTGCTCTGGACGACGATCTTCGGCCTGTGGGCGATGTATCTGTTTGGCATCCTGCGCAAGGCCGGCACGCCGAACGAGGGCGTCGGTGCGGGCCGCATGGCGGGCGGCATGTTCGTCTCGCTGCTCGCGACGTACTTCCTGTTCGGCGGGCTCGGTTACAAGCTCGACTTCTACATGACGAACTTCGTGCCCGGTTACTCGGCCGAGAGCGTCATCGCGCGCGGCGCAGGTGGCAGCGGCGAGGCTACTGACGGGAAGGGGCACGCGGTCGGCAAGCACCGCATCGTGCTCGACAACCAGCCAAAGGCGATGGAGGTCGCGTTGGCCGAGGACAAGCTGCTGCTCTACAACTTCACGGGGTTCAATTGAGGCAGCTGCCGCGGGATGGAGAACAACATCTTCCTGCGTCCGGCGGTCGCCGGGATCATGAAAGAGAACTTCGTCGAGGCCCGTCACCACACGGACATCCAGAACACGCTGACCGAGGCGCAGTTCGCGGCGAATCGCAAGCTCCAGGAGGAGATCGCGATCACGAAGGCGAACCCGTACTTCGTCGTCGTCGATCCGAAGACCGGCAAGAAGATCGGCGAACACGCGCTGAGCGGCGGTCCGAACGCCTGGGAAGGCAACTGGATCGAGTTCCTGCAGCAGGTGCTGAAGGCCGCGGGCAGGTAGCGCGTCAGGCCGCCGCGACCGGCGCCGCGACCGGCGTCACGGTCGTCTTCAGGATCTCGTTGTCGCGCAAGAGACGCACGCGCAGCTCGGCGCCGATCGAAGTGCGCGGCAGCCCGGCCATCAGGTCGCCGACGCCTCGGATCGTGCGGTCCGCGATCGAGAGCAGCAGGTCGCCTTTCTGCACGCCGCCCCTCGCTGCAGGTGATTCGGGAGTGACCGCCGCGACCGCGAGCGCGCGCGGCGACGGCAGGCCCAGGCGATGCGCGATCGTCGGCGCGATCTCGACACCGTGCACGGCGACGCCGAGCCAGCCGCGCACGACGCGGCCGTGATCACGCAGCTCGGGCAGCACGACGAGCGCCGTCGACGCCGGCACCGCGAAGCAGAGTCCCTGCGCCATCAACACGATCGCCGTCGCGATGCCGACGACGCGGCCCTGGGCGTCGAGCAACGGCCCACCCGAGTTGCCGGGATTCAGCGGCGCGTCGGTCTGGATGATGTCCTCGATCGTGCGTCCGTCGGAACTCGGCAGCGCGCGCCCGAGACCACTGATGATGCCGGCCGTCACGGAGTGCGACAGGCCGTGCGGGCAGCCGACGGCGAGCGTGAAATCGCCGACGCGCAGACTCGCCGAATCGACGAGCGTCAGCGGCGCCACGTCGGCACCCGGCACGCGCAGCAGTGCCAGGTCGGTCGTCGGGTCGGTGCCGAGCACGTCGACGACCGCGGTGCGGCCGTCGTGGAACGTCGCCTCGACCGCGACGGCACCCTGCACGACGTGGTTGTTCGTGAGGGCGAGGCCGTCTGCTCCGCACAGGAAGCCCGAACCCGTGCCGCCGCGGCCCTGGCCCAGCGTGCGCAGGTGCAGGACGGCCGGGCGCACGCGCTGCACGACAGCGGCGATCTCGTCGGAGAGCTTTTGGAGGATGCTCATGGGCACGGCTGTAGGCCGGCCTGCCCGCCGGCGAAAGGCTTCAGGGCAGCCGGCCAACCGCGATGCTCAGCGTTTGCCCGCGGGCGTACCCACCAGCTCCTTTGGCTTCACTCGCGGCGGCGCCGCGGTGGGCGCCACCTTCGCCGTGGTATCGGACGTCGCGACCGCGCGCGTGGCCTTCACGGCAGGTGCAGGTGCCGCGTCGGCCGCGGCAATGCGCACCTCCACGGCGATGCGGCCGAAATCGAGTCGGGTGCCATCGCGGACGGACCGGCGCCGGCCGCTGCCTGGCTCCTCGACGATGACCTGGTTCGTCTCGTACAGGATCCGCATCAGCTCCGGCGTGCCGCCCGGGTCGTACGATGGCCGGATGTGCGCGTTCTTGGCGTGGCCGACCACGATCGGCGTGGCGCCGAGCAACAGCGTCGAACGCTCCTTCTTGGACCAGTGCACGACGAGCCACGCCTTCTTGTTGGCGGCCTCGAGCAGCATCAGGGCGATCGCCGTGAACAAGCCGAGCCCGGCCGCCGACGCCAGCCGCGCCATCGTCTCGCCGTACACCGGATGCACCGGCACCACCACCGCGAACAGGTACGCGGCGACCAGCCCGCTCGCGATGCCGCCGGCCGCGGCGCGCCGGCGGTTCAGGTTGGGCACGAACAGGCTCATGCCGAGGCCACAACCGAGACCGAGCACGATCCAGGCCGCGGTTCGCGCGACGCCGCCTAGCAGTTCGTAGTCGGAGAGCGCCCAATACAGGCTCTGGCCGGCCGCGCCGGCCAGCGATCCGGTCAACACGCCGCCGAACAGTACGCAGAACAGGTCCTTGGCCGACAGCGACCGGCGACGCAGGTGCCGGTTCTGCCACGTCACCATGCCGAGCCCGGCGCCGATCGCGATCAGGCTGGCCCACAACGCCGCTCGCTCGAGGCCGCTGCGGAAGTCGGCGGCCTGGGAGCTGCTGGCAAGCAACTGGCGGCTGTCGATGTACTGTTCCGAGCGCTCGAACGCTTCGGCCAGGCGCTCGGGCGCCGACACGAACACGTGCTCTTTCGCGCCGGTCACCCGCTGCAGCAGCACCTCGTCGGCGAGGCCGGTGCCGATCGCGACGATATGGATGCCGGCGGCGCGCACCCGCGCTGCCGCCTCGAGCGCCATCTGCTCGGGGTCGCGCTTGGGCATGATGCCCTCGGGCTTGCCGTCGGAGAACAACAGCACCCAGCGCTCGCCGCGGGCGCCGTCGAGCATCTTGTGCGCGGCGTCGAGGCCGCCGGCGAGGTCGGTAGAACCCTCGGCCCTCAGACGCCCGATCGCATCGCACACCTCCTGCGCCCTATGGCCGAGTGGCGTCATCACGCGCGCCGAGGTCGAGAACACCGCCAGCCCGAGCGTGTCGTTGCGCAGGTTCTGCCGCCCGGCGAAGCCGACGGCCGCCTCCTGCAGCGCCTGCAGCTGGGTGCGCAGCCCGATCGGGTCCTGCTTGTTGCGGATGCGCTGCGCCATCGAACCACTGACGTCGAACAACAGGCAGATGCTGCGCGGCGGCACCGGCGGTTTGTCGCCGACGAACAAGAACTCGCCGCCGGCGGCGCCGAGTGTCGCCCCGACCACCGCCATCGTGGCCATGCCGAGGATCTTGGTGAACGTGGACATGGTTTCTCCGCCGGGAGCGACCAGGTCGCTCCCGGCGCTCACATCGGGCGATCCGTCGCCCCGGTTGAGGACGGCTGCCGGGAATGGCCGCGATTGAGAGGTAGCCGGCGCAGCGACCGAGCGTGCGATCCCATCGGCGCTTCGGCTGCGGTTTCGCGCCCGGGCGCGATGGTGCGCCCGCTGCCACCTGCGCGAGTCGCTCAGGGCCTTCCGCCTCCGCTTCACGGTGCCGCTCCCGGCGAGCGGGCGAGCTCGCGAGTAGGATCCACCAATGCGGATTCAGATAGGCGGTTCGACGACCGTCGCGAGCATCCACGAACCGACGGGAACGGACGAGCGCGTCACGCTGTGGCCGTCAGTGAGCGAGTACCAGATCTACGACGAGCCCCTGTATGAGCTCATGTCGAGCGATTCGACCCGCAACGCAGCCTACGTCGCAGCGGTGCGTCGGCTGGCGCCCGGCCGAGTGTGCCTGGACATCGGTACGGGCGCCCACGTGAACTGGGCGCGAGCCTGCGTCGAGGCCGGGGCTCGCAAGGTCTACGCGATCGAGGCGATCGAGGAAAGCTACGTGAAGGCGGTGCGAACTGTGCGGGACCTCGGCATGGAGGAACGCATCCACGTCGTTCATGGATTGTCGACGGAGGTCACCTTGCCCGAGCCGATCGACCTCTGCGTCTCCGAGATCATCGGGTGCATCGGATCTTCCGAGGGTGCGGTCTCGTACCTGCTCGACGTGCGGAGGCGCCTCCTTCGCGAAGGAGGCCTGACGATCCCGCGCCGCTGCCTGACCTGGATCGCCGGCGTGTCCCTCCCGGAGTCGCTCCGCAGCACGCCCGGCTTCGATCCCGAGGGAGCTCGCTACCTGGAGCCGCTCTTCCACAAGATCGGGAAGCCATTCGACGTCCGCCTTCTGCTGGCCGGTTCCGGCAGCGAGGATCTCCTCTCGGATGCAGTCCTGTTCGAGGACGTGGACTTCGGCGCTTTGGCTCACGAGTCGACCACCCGCGGGACGAGTCGGATCACCACCGCGGGGCGCCTCGATGGCTTCCTCGCCTGGATCGAGCTCTGGTGCGATGACGTAGGTCCGCCCGTGAGCTCTCTCGGGGAGTGGGCCGCCTGGGTCCCTGTCTTCTTCCCGGTCTTCTCCCCGGGAATCGACGTCGATCAGGGCGACTGGATCGAGCTCACCTGCCGGGTGCGGTCGTCGTCTGACCATGTCCACCCGGACTACCATCTCGAGGGACGGGTTGTCCGTGGCGCTGGGGGAGGAGCAGCCATCCCCTTCCGCTTCGATTCGATGTACCGAGGTGGTGCGTTTCGCGAGAGCGCCTACTACCGATCGCTCTTTTCAGGTTGAAGGTGGCTTCGGCGACGTTGTCGCCGAGCTCGATGCGGTAGAGCAGTCCCATCACGTCGCACTGGCTCGTCTCGTCGAGGATCACGAACGTCGCGCTCGTCGGCCGTGCACCCTGCCTAACGCAGGTGGAAGACCAGCACGTCGTCGGCCGGCTCGATCATCACGTCGTCGCTGCGATGGCGATGGTCGGTGACGAACGCGAACGCCTTCGGCGTGACACCCGGCCACGGCAGGAAGTGCAACGTCGCCTCACCGCGTTCGTCGGTCCGGGCGGCCCGCATGTGCTCGGCGAACGTGTTCCAGCCGAGTTCCACGAGCAGGGCGTCGAGACCGGCAGGGCGCGGCATCCCGTAGCGGAAGTCCCCCGGCTCGAACGACGCGCCGCCGACCGCGCGGCCATCCCGATCGAGCACCCGCACGCGGCGCTGCGGCTTGGCGACGAGGCGCAACGTCAGCGGGTTCGGCGCGGCGCCATCGAGTTCGCAGGCAGCCCAGCCCGTGGCATCCATCGCGAACAAGGTCCATCGGCCGCGCTGCAGCCGCCGTTCGATCTTGCCGGCGGCGTCGGGCACGAGCGGCTGCACGAGCATGCCGGCGGCGTGGGCCGCCAGGAGCACCTGCGCGCCGATCGCGGGTCCACCACGTTCGTCGATGACCTGGGCGACGAGGTCCTCGCAGTCCGCCGGCTCGGCGTGCGGGAGTGCGGGCGCATGCGTCGGCAGCGTCACGACGCGGCGCCCCTCGAGCGGCGGCAGCAGCAAGCGCACGGTCGAAGCACCGGGCGCCAGTTCGGGCACCGTGTAGGAACCGTCGGCGTCGATGACGACGTTGTACTGGCGGGGCAGGAAGTACACGCCGCCCGGCTCGAAGCGCACGTTGCCCATTGCAGAGACCCGCGCCTTCTTCCCCGCGAACGCCTTGTCGACGACGCCGCGCGGCGGCGAACTCTTCCTCAGGGGCACCAGGAGCACCCGCCCCTGGTGCTGCTTCGCGACCTCGAACCCGACGAACGGCTGCTTGCACACCCAACCCGAGGCGCCCTCCGAAAACCCAGCCTTGGTCGCGACGACGTACAACGTCTCCGGCGGGTCCTCGAACGGATCGCGCCAGCCGCCCCACAGCAGCGACGCGTTGCCTTTGGCGTCCGTCTGCACGGCAGGCCCCTCGAACACCATGCCCGTGCTCCCGTCCTGCACGGCGACGCGCGCCCCTTCGACGGGCTTGGCGGCGTCGTCGACGACGCGGACCGCGAGCAGATAAGGCGACGGCAGGATCGCCACTGGATCGCCGGTCTCCAGCACCGCGATGGTTCCCAGGAACGCGCCCTGGCCATCCCGCAGTGAGCAGTGGGCGACGACCTGGTTCGGCGGCACTTCGATGCCCTGCTCGTCGATCGGCAACACGACGTGGTGGCCGGGACAACCAGGAAACCCCATGCGCACGTGCAGACCGGGCACCGCGCGCAACTCCGGCGCGAGTGGCATCGCGATGCGCCGACGCCGGCCCTGCAGATCGACGCGGAGCGTGCAGACCTGACCGCACGAGGCCCGATGGACGGGCCGCCCGACGAGCGCTTTCCCGTCGACCTCCAGCCCGACCGCCAACGCCGTGTAAGGGACGCCGACGAGCGCCGACACCACGAACCGACCGCGTTCGCTCGTAGTCGCGGTGCACACGTCGACCGGGTCGAGTCCCACCTCGTCCGAGTCGTCTTCGACCAACGTCACCAGCGCGCCAGCCAAGGGCTTGCCGGCGGCATCGACGACGCTGCCGACGAGAGGCTGGCGACGCTGCGCCACCACGGTCGAACAGGCGAACAAGGCGACGACGAGGGAGCCGAGGAGCGTGTTCATGGTTGCACGCGCACCATAGCCGCGACACGGCAAAGCGCGACATGGCCCCGCACGCCACCCTGCCCGCAGCTCACCGCGCTGCGGTCAGCATGGCGGCCGACAGCGTTGCCGACGCGCCGCGTCAGTGGGGGAACGCGCTCATCACCAGGGCTTCGAACGTCGGCCAGCCGAACTTCTTGCCCGTGAGCTCGACGGTGACGACCTTGCCGTCGGCGCGCACCACGATCGCCTTCAGCGCGGCGATCAGCTCGGCGAGTGGCGGGCTGGCCGGGCCCTTCCTGGTCAGCTGTGCCTCGGCCATCGGCACGTACTCGGCGAGCAGCGCCTGCACGCGCTTCTGCCACGCCTCGGCCGCGTCCTCGTCGCGCGCGGTGATCGCCGCGCGCACCACGAACTCGGGCTGGAACGTCACCGTCAGTTCGCCATCGAGCGCCGGCGGCAACTCGAGCGCCGCAATGGCGAGCCACGCCTTGGAGTTCGCCGGCAAGACGACGCGGATGCCCGCGTTGCCGAGCGCGAGCAGCTGCTTCGCGAGTTCGGGGCGCGGCCTGCCGCGCATCGCCTTGGTCGCCGACGTGAACCGCGTCGGTTCGATCAGGATCTCGAGTTCCTTCGCCTTCAGCGTCAGCGTGCCGTCCTTCGGCGCGATCTCGACGCCGCTGTCGCGCAGTTCGTCGGCCAGCGCCTTCTCGAGCGTGGCGACGTCGAACTCGCCCGCGGCCTGCAGGCAGACGCCGACCGGCAACTCCTCGCCCGCCTGCATCTGCAGGGCAGCGCAGTACTGGTTGATCCGCGTGTTGCCGAAGCGGCGCACGAACTCGAACGCCATCTCGCCGATCGCGTCGCTCTCGGTCTGGCCGATCCGGCAGTCTTCGACGCTGGGCGCCTTGAGGGTCTTGATCACGGCGAGGCTCGACAGCATGCCGAGGCGCCGCCCGAGGTCGGCGAGCCGCGACAGGTCGGGAATGCGGCCGTTGTCGAAGATCACGTATGCGTCGGCAGCGACCGGCAGCGGGAGCGTCGCCGGATCGAGCTGGTACAGCGCGCGCGTGCCGCCCTGCAGCGCGCCGATCGCGTCCTGCGCGCGGCGGCGCAGCGCCGGCGGCAGGTCCTCGCGCTTCATCAGCGCGCCGAGATCCTCGATGGCGCTCTTGACGCCGCGCCGCCGCAGCAGATCGATCGCGACCATGCGATCGAGCGCGGCGCCGTGGCGCGCGTCGGCGTCGGACGGCAGCGGCGTGGCGAGAAACGTGCGCAGCTCGGCATCGGCGGTGCCGACACCGCCGCGCTGCAGGTGCCGTTCGCCGTCGGTCATGCCGAGGACGTCGTTGTCGCCCTGCAGCCAGGTCATCAGGAAACCGACGGCGCCGGTCACCTCGAACGTCTCGGCGAGCTTGTCCTGGACGAGCGGCTGCCAGTCGTCGCTGCCCTTCGGGCAGGTGCTCAGGCGACCGGATGCTCCGCGGCGCCACTGCATCTCGATCAGTTCGCCGCCTGCCTGCACGCGCTTCTGGATCGCTTCGACCGACTCGGCGATCTGTTTCTGGGCCGGCAGCGCGGCGGCGAACGCCGCCAGGGAGAGCGGAAGGAACGGGAGCAGGGCGCGGTCCATGGGTCGCGCACGATAGGCACAGTGCAGGCGACCCGCCAGCCGCGGCAGCTACAAGAGCACGCCCAACGACGGCTGCCGGCTATACGTCTCGGTGAACACCGGCGCGGGGTCGACTTCCAAGTGACGCGCGAGCAGCTCTTCATAGACCGTCCGGAAGTCGACCAGCGCGGGCAAGGTGAACGCGCTGACCGACTCCTCAGTCAGGTCGGGCCCAAACATGCCGCCGCGCACCGCGCCACCGATAACGATCATGAGACCACCCGTGCCATGGTCCGTGCCGGTGGAGGTCGCTGCGTTGCGGCGCCCGAACTCCGAGAACAGCACGATCACGGCCCGATTCCAAACGCCCATCTGCTGCAAGTCCGCTGTGTACGCCGCCAACGCCGCATCGACCTCGCCGAGCGACGACGCATGCCGGCCGGCAACTCCCCCTTGCTCGGAGTGGGTGTCGAAGCCATCCACCGTGCCACCGAGCGCATAGAAGATTTTGACCGGCAGTGCCTCGCGCAACATCGCAGCCGATGAGCTGAGGGCCGTGCCAAGGATCGATTCGGGGTACTGTGGTGGCACCACGGTTGGGGTCACTCGCAGTTCCGGGAATTGCTCATACATCGCCAGTTGGGCGACGCGGGCCCGCTCGGGCAAGCCCACGGCTCTCGCGCGAAGAGCCACTTGCTGGGCGAGCTCGAATCTGAAACGATCGTTAGCCGGATAAGGTATGTCGCCGGTGAATGTGTACGGCGTCGGGGTGTTCGGGTCCGGGGGGAGCAAGGAGAACGTCGACGGTGTGGTCCCGCCGCGGAAATCGAGCCGTTGGCCGAGTCCCAACGCCACGACTTTGATTGCCTCCGGCGCATAGAGGTCTTTGTATCGCGCGATCCAGCCGCTGTCGGGTTGGGTCTGAACGACGGCACCGCGGCTCCAAACATCCTGCGATGCGAAGTGGCTCATGTTGGCGCCCGCGTAACCGACCATTCGCACGAACGCGACGTAGCCCGCGCGATACAAGCTCGCCAGCGTCGGCATCGCGGGGTGCAGCACATAGTCGAAGTTTGCATATGGGCCGGTGTCGAGCGGCAGGCCGGCCGCCGGCGTGATAGCGATTCCCGGCCGCTGGAGCGCGTAGGCTTGGAGACGCGTCGGAACCAGCGTGTTGAGGGCGTCGTTGCCGCCGACCAGGTTGATGAACGTGATGAACCCATCGGTGGTCAGCGGCAGTCCGGACTTGAGCTGGCTCGCGGCAACGAAGGCAGCGCCGGTCGAGAGGAAGTCGCGGCGCGTGATCTGGGCGGGTGCTTTCATCGCAGTAGGTAGGAAGGGTGTTGTGCCAGCAAGAACAGCAGGCCGCGCGCACGTTCGTTCACGTGCGTTCCGTCGTCGCCGCGGAACGGATCGGGTTGGAGTCGCAGTTCGGTGCCTTCCTCGACGGCCAGCGTATTCAGGTACTGCTCGTAGTCAGCGATCTCGACGGGTGTGAGGACGAGGCCGAGCCGGTCGGCCAACGCCTTGACCACTGCGTTGGCCGTTCGCTCGGACACGGCCGGCAGCAGCAAGGTGATCGGCGTGCCGTGCTGCGATTGGTATTGCCGGGCGGTCGCCAGCGCGTGCGCGAACTGGCCGCGCAAGACCAGGCTGCCCGAGGCGAGCCACTCGTCGTCATCCGGCCAACCGCCGACGTTGGGCGGAGCCAAGGGTCGTTGTCCTTGCGAAGCCAGGAAGTAATCAACGATCGGCAGCGGCATCGCCAAACGCGTCGTGCGCAGCAGTCCGACGCCCATCTCCACCGGCGACTTCAGGTGCGATTCGCGCGACCTCCCGGCGAAGAAGGCGCGCGAGCGCAGGATCGCGTACAGCACTGGCGCGATGTGGTAATTGCTGGTGCGCAACATCGCGGCCAACTGCGCTACCACTTCGGGGGGCGCATTCGGGTAGCAGAAGTGCTCGAACAGGCGCTTGCAGATGAACTCCGCCACCGGCCGCTCGGCGAGCACCAGGTCGACGACCTCGTGGAACCCATGGTTGCCCGTGCGCCCGAAGATGGTCTTGAGCGACGTGTCGGCACGATTCGGATCGAACACGACGCGATCGAGTTCGGCGGTCTCGTCGCGCATGACCCGGTAGCCGGTGAATGCCCGCGCCGTCTCCTGGATGTCTGCCTGGGTGTAGCCGTTGTCGACACCGAGTGTGAACAGTTCGTAGAACTCGCGGGCCAGGTTCTCGTTGATCTGCTCGCGCGTGTTGTCGACGCCGTTCAACCAGATCAGCATCGCCGGGTCGGTCAACATGAAGTAGAGCAACTGGCGTAGGTCGCCGGTGCCCAGCACCCGCAGCTTCTCGATCTGCGCCTTGACGAGGTGGCGGCTGTAGCGGTCGAACCGCTCGATCGAGGTCGCGAAGTGGTCGTGCCAGAAGAAGGCCATGATTTCGCGGAACGGCACGCGCGAGTTCACCATCAGGTGCAGCCACCACCGGACCAGTTCGTTTGCTGTCGGGTGGTCGAGGTCTGCTATCAGGCTGAGCGCCGCCGCCTCGGTGGCCAGATCGCGGCGCGTGGAGTCGAGCAGTTCCTGGAGGTAATCGTCGATGCCGCCTGCCAGCGAGTCACCGAGTGCATAGGCGCCCGTCGTCCACTGCGTTCGCCTGAGCAGGTGTGTCACCTGCTGTGCGTCGAGCTGACCGAGCTCTGGCTCCAGCGACGTCTCGGGCGGCGGGGGCAGCGCCGGTGGTGAGCTGCCGCCGCACGCCCACAGCAATAGAGAGAACGAAACTGCCGCTGCCGAGAGCCTGGGCACGCGTTGCTCCTGTGCCGCCACGCTCGGGCGGCGATTCCGGGAACCGAGGGAGGATGGCGGCGGGACGATTGCCGCCAGCAGCGGCTTTAGCCGCACAAGCGACCACGGTCACCGCTTTTTTGTTCGGTGTCCTGCCAGCGGCTGCGGCTCGGCGCGGCTCACCACCTTGACCTGCAACGGGTCGGCCGATTCCACGTCGGCGGCGGCCTGAGCGCGATCCGGCAGCGGCTCGACGCCGCGGCCGCGCAGCCGCGCGCACAGGGCGCAGCGAGGGCGCGAAGCGCTTCTCGTCAGGCCGACACCACAGTCGGTTCGCGTGCGCCCACATCGCGTCGCCGCTGGTCCGTGCGGAACCGCACGAGTGTGGCACGACCGTCGCTCACGGCGGCGCCTTCCGGGCTGCTGGCGGCGTCGTGGCGCACGGTATCGCGCGCCGCGGTGTTCCCGACGGCGCTGCCCGGCTGCACGCTGCACGTGCAACCCGACCACGTCGACGTGATCACCGGGGTCAGCGGCGTCGCATCGTTCCAGTTCGCGCTGCCGAACACGACGATCCTCGTCGGCATGACGTTCCATCACCAGATGGTGCCGATCGCACTCGACAGCACGCTCGCGGTCACCGCGACCAACGCGCTGCAGCTGACGGACGGATTCTTCTGCCTCGACGGTGGATCTTGGCGACGTGGCAACGCTCGACGTGCAGGTCGTCGATGCCGCCGGGTCGCCGATGCAAGCGGTCGTGGCTGGAGCAAACACCACGAATCTCGCCAACATGAACTGGCTGCGCGTGACGGGAACGGATCCGGCCGGCCGCCTTCGCTTGCACGTGCCGCCCGGCGACCACGTGCTCTACGCGACGACTGGCTCCCAGCATGCCCTTGCCTTCGTCGACCGCACGCAGCGTGACGCGCAAGTGCTTCGGCTCGCGCCGCTGCCGACGATGCGCGTGACGGTGCGAGACCGTGACGGGAAGCCGGTCGCCGGCGCGCGGGCGCAGGTGGCCGGGTTCTTGTACCCCGAGCCACGCGGCGACGCCGAGCAGGTGGCGCTGGGGCGCGCCGCGATCAGCCTGCATGCGGGCTACGTCGCCAACGCCCGCAGTGACAAGGGCGGCCTCTTGCTGGTTCCAGCATTCATGTGCCCGGGAATGGAGAGTGGGATCGTGGTGCGCCTCGGTACGCGCGCGAGCAAGTCGTTCAGCCTCGTGCCCGATGGCGAAGCCGAGCTCGTGCTCGATCCGTAACCACGAAGGCGCCGTCAACCACTGACCTGCCAGCGGCTGCGGATCTGCTCGGCCGCGCCGCCTCAGCCTGGTCGGCCAGCGGTGGGTGGGAGCCACTCGGAGGGGACGCACCTGCATGAGAGGCTCGTCACCGGATGATGCATGGCGACGCGATGACCGGCAGCGGCGCGCACATGCAGACGCGGCCGGTCACTGTTCGCGTCGCACGATCACGAAGTCGTCCGTGTCGGCGGAGACCGTGGCGCCGTGCGGCGGCGCGTCGCCGTGCAGCAGAGGCCCCAGGTGCTCTCCGGTGCGGCGGCCCACGACGAAGACGGTGGCGCCGTCCTCGCGGGCGATGCGCTGCAGGTGCGCATGGGCGTGGCCTCCCTCCCCCGAACCGCGCAGTGGTTGCACTCCAGCGGTCCTTCGATCATAATCGAATAATTATTCGACAATGGTCGATGAATTCAGCTTCACGTTCGACGAGTGCCGGACCGAGCTCCGGCGTCGCCTGGCGGAACCGGCCCCCGGCCGCATCCAGGTCGTGACGGGACCGCGTCAGGTCGGGAAGACCACGCTGCTGCTCGGACTCGCGGACGCGGCGAAGAGCCGCAGCGTCTATTCCGCGCTCGACGGCCCCGAGGCCGCCGTGCCGGGCCACTTCGCGCGCCTGTGGCAAGAAGCTGAACAGCGGGCCACGGCGTCAGCGTCGGGCCTGCTGCTGCTCGACGAAGTCCAGCACCTGCACGACTGGGCGGCGCAACTCAAGAGTCACCACGACCGGCTGCGCCGGCGCGGCGCCCGCGTGCACGTCGTCGCCACCGGTTCGTCGGCGCTGCGCCTCGCGCGCGGGTCGCGCGAGAGCCTGGCAGGACGCTTCGAGCGACTGACGCTGGCCCATTGGCCCGCCAGTGCCCTCGTCGACGAATTCGGACTCTCGGCGACCGCGGCGGTGCAGCACTTCGTCACCGGCGGCGCCTATCCCGGCGCGGTCAGGCTGCGGAAGGATCCGGTGCGTTGGACAGCCTACGTGCGCGACGCGATCGTCGAGTCGGCGATCGGCCGCGACGTGCTGGCGCTCGCAGTGGTGCGCCGCCCGGCGCTGCTGCGACAGGTCTTCTCGCTTGCCGCCGCGTCGCCGGCGCAGATAGTCTCGCTGCAGAAGCTGCAGGGCCAACTCCAGGACGGCGGTGCCTTGGATACGATCGCGCAGTACCTGCGGCTGCTCGAGGAGGCGTTCCTGGTCGCGGCCCTCGACAAGCACAGCGACCGCCCGCTGCGCCGCCGCGCCGCACCGCCGAAGCTCGTCGTGCTCAGCAACGCGTTGTGCGCCGTCGCCGATCCACGCGGCGCTCCCGACCCGGAACGGGAACGCGACCGTCACGCGGCCTGGATCGAGAACGCGTGCCTCGCGCACGCCTGGAATCGCGGCCAGAGCGTCTCGTACTGGCGCGAAGAACCGTTCGCGATCGCCGGCGTCGTCGTCGGCAGCTGGGGCCGACTCGCGATCGACGTGAAGGTCGGCCGCTTCGCAGTCCAGGATCTGCGTAACCTCGGCGAGTTCACGCAGCGATTCCCGGCGTTCAGGCCGTTGCTGCTGTGCAGCCCCAAAGACGTCGACACCGTCGCTGGCCACGGCCTGGCCGCGATGAGCTGGCAGCAGTTCCTGCTGCAGGGCCCGGCGATCCCGGGCGCGCGGTGAACCGCGGTCAGGTCGCGGCGCGGATCGAGCGAGTGCACGATCCAGAGCTGGTCGCGCGCGCGGCTGGCCGCGACGTTGAAGACCTTGCGCGCGTCGTCCTTCATTTCTTCACCCAGGGGTTTTCGTTGGACCCAGGTGCCAATGCGGCTGGGCTGGTTGCTTCCAACCTGGCGCAGTTCCCTTGATGGCCAACTGACGATCACCGTCGCCCGATCTGTGGTGCTCGCGAGAGACAGGATTGCTCAGCCGCACCCCGGCCGGAACGAGGCTTGCTTCCGGCCTCGAGGCTTGCTCGCCCGCGCTACCTCGCGCCGCCGTCGTCGTCGTCGTCCGCGTCGAGGTCGTCCTCGACCTGCTTCCTGGCCGCCTGCACCTCGGCGTGCGAGGGCACCTGCCAGCGGCTGCGGATCTGCTCGGCGCGGCGCAGCACCTTCTGCTGCAACGGGTCGGCCGGTTCTGCGTCGGCGGCGACCTGCGCCCGATCCGGCAGCGGCTGGACGCCGCGGTCGCGCAGCCGCGCGCAGAGGCGCTGGAACGCCGGCTCGAAGCCGAGCATCGCCTCGGAGGAGCGCAGGCGCACGAACTCCCAGCCCAGGCGTCGCAGCGACAGCTGCCACTGGAGCATCTTCTCGACTTCCTCGTCGGTCAGCAGGCGGTCGCCGTCGCACTGCACGGCGACGCGGCGCCCGCCCTTTCCCTCGACGACGAGCTCGATCACGCTGTCGCCGACCGCGTAGTGGCGCAGGACCTGGTAGCCGGCGGCGCCCAGGCCCTCGCAGAGGTCGCGCTCGAAGTCGGACGCGAAGCGCGGGGCGCGGGCCCCGCCGCCCTTTTGCGGCCGCGCGCGACCCTCGGCGTGCTGGATCAGCTGCAGGCGCAGGTCACCGGCTTTCAGGTCGCGGCGCGGATCGAGCGAATGCACGATCCAGAGCTGGTCGCGCGCGCGGCTGGCCGCGACGTTGAAGACCTTGCGCGCGTCGTCGCGCTGGCGCAGCGCCAGCGGATGGCTGCCCGGCGAGTTGACCATCGAGATGAAGATCACGTCGCGCTCGTCACCCTGGAACTGCGAAGCGTTGCCGCACAGGATCTGGCGGCGCCGGTACTCGGTCGTGCTGAGCCGGCTGCGCAGGATCGAGTCGATGTAGACGGCCTGGTCGGTGCCGACCATCGAGATCACGCCGATGCTGGACTCCTCGTACTCCTCGAGCCGGCAGACGGCAGCCACCATCGCGGCGATCTCCTGCGCCTCCTGCTCGTTGATGCCGTCGCGTTCGACGCCCTTCTTGACGCGGTGGGCGACCAACGGCGGCTTCACACGCGTCGACGACGCTTCGCGCAGCGCGCGGATGTCGCCGTTGTAGCAGAGGTCGTTGCTGAACCGGATGATGTCCGGCACGCAGCGGAAGTGCTCGAGCAGCCGGATCGTGCCGCCGAACGACTGCTGGGCCAGGTCGTAGACCGAGGTCTTGCCGTCGTAGAGCTGGCGGTTGGGCACGTCGGGCAGCAACTCGTCGATCAAAGCACGGATGCGGTCGGTCGCGAGGCCGACCGCGTACGGGCTGACCTGCTCGTGGTCGCCGACGACGACGACTTCGCGCCCGAGCGCGAGCGCCAGCAGTCCCATCACGTCGCACTGGCTCGCCTCGTCGAGGATCACGACGTCGAAGCGCGTCGTCACGAGGTCGAAGGACTCGAACACGCGCGAGAGCGGCATGATCCAGACCGGCACGGCGCCGCGGCAGCGCGACAGCGCGCGGCCCGCTTCTTCCTTCAGGCGCGGCACGTGCTTGCCGTTGCCCTTGCCGATCTTCTTCTGCAGCTGGAGCCAGCCGGTCAGCGCCTGCTGCTCGGCGAGCCCGGTGCGGTGCAGCTGCGCGAGCCACGAGCTCTTCTCGACGTAGCGCGCGGTGCGCTCGAACAGCTTCTCGCTGGTCGCGTCGAGCTTCTCCTGCAGCTTGTCCAGGTCGATCTTGGCCCGTTGCTCCATCAGGCTCGACCACTGCGCGAACAGCCACGAGTGCTCGAGGTCGCCTGGGACGCGGCCGGTCGCGTGCGGAGCCCGCCGTTCGCGCAGCGCCGCGGCCCACTGCGGGGCCACCGGGTCGAGCCGGACCAGCAGCTCGTCCTTGCGCTTCAGCCGGCCGTGCGCCACGCGCAGCTCCGCGAGCTCTTGCCAGGCGCCCGCATAGCTGTCGTAGTCGCCCTTCTTGATGCTGGCGCGGAGCCGCTGCAGCAGCGCCTGCAGGGGCTTCTGCTTCGGCATCGAGTCGAGCGACGCGAGCCAGCCGTCGCGTTCGTGCCGCAGGTGGAGCAGGCGCAGCTGGCGCTGCCGCGCCTGCAGCACCGGCTCGAGCTGTTCTTCCACGAGCGCCAGGATCGCCGCGTCTGCATCGACGCCCGCGGACCCCGGGAGTGCTGTGACCTTCAGCAGCCGCCGCCAGTCGAGGCCGATGCCGTCCAGCTCCTGTTCGAAGGAGGACCAGACGCTCTGATGCCACTCCAGCGCCTGCTGGATGCCGGCCGCGTGCCGCAGCGCCTTGACCTCGGGACGCTTGCCGAGCGACGCGGCGTCCGGCGCCCCGAGCGGCGCCATCACGGCGTCCCAGCGCCGCAGCAGACCGGCCCGCAGCTCGCGGATCGCGAGCTCGGCGGCCAGCGCATAGAAGTGCTCGGCGGTCTCCGGCGGCGCGCCGCGTACGCGCGTGCGCTGCATCAGTTCCGCCCACTCGCTCTGGCCCCAGTCCGTGAACGTGTCGAGCGACCCACCGGCTTCGAGGTGCTCGGCGACCCGCGTGCAGGTGGTGGCCAGCCCTTCCGGGTAGTCCCCGTCCTCGATCTCGGGTCCGTACTCGAGCGCCAGTGTCTCGTACGCAGGGATCTGCTCGGCGCAAGCCGTGATGTGCGCGGCGAGGTCCAGCCAGCCCTGTTGGCGCGGCCCACCCGCGCGTCCGGCGTCGATGCAGTCGCGCACCCAGTCAGTACGGTCGTGCAGGATCTCGACCGCCTGCCGCAGCCGCTTCAGCAGCTCCGCGAAGCTGTCGGGATCCTGCTGCTCGTGCTTCCACACTTCGCTGCCGACGTCGGCGCGCGCTTTCTCGAGCGCGGCCAGCTCGTCGAGCAGCGCCGCGAACTCCTTCGGAGTCGGGAACGCGGCTGCGTCCGGCAGCGCGGCGCCCGCCATCGCCTCCTGCTCGGCGGTGAACTCGGCCGTCAGCTCGTACAGCTCCCTGCATTCCGCTGCATCGAGCGGCAGCTCGGCGTCGGCGGCCACGGGGCCCGGGATCCAGTCGTGCTTGCCGCGCCACTCCGCGAGCCGCCGCGCGACCTCCGCCGGCGACAGCTTCTCGCCATGCAGCTCGAGCTGCCGGTGTTCGTCCACGACCGCGGCGAACAGCTCCTGCTGCAGCTGCTGCTGTTGTGCCAGCAGCTCACGCCGGTGCTCGTCGAGCTTCTGCAACTCGTTGTCGAGCTTCTTCTCGCTGGTAGAGGCCAGCGTGTTGACGATGCCGGTGATCGACTCCTCGAGCTGGCGCGCGCTGTCCTCGTCGCTGTGCAGCGCGCTGACGCACAGCGGCTGCAGCGTCGGCGCCAGCTTCTCGCGCACTACGCGCAGCGCCTTCGAGGCGTGGCTCGTGACCAGGATGCTCTTCTTCTGCGCCAGCAGGTGTCCGATCAGGTTCGCGATCGTGTGGCTCTTGCCGGTCCCCGGCGGGCCCTGCACGAGCACGGCGCCACGCTCCTCGAGGCGCTGGATGACCTCGATCTGCTCGGCGTTGGCCGGCTTCGTCAGCAGTACCTCGGGCGGTGCTGTGTCGGGCGGGGCCGCGCGCCTTCGCTCGACGCCGACGATGCGCAGCAGCGACTCGGGCAGCTCCGCGCCCTGCTCGATGGAATCGAGGTAGCGGCCGATGTTCTCGGCGAGGTCCTGAGTGCGGTTGCCGAGGATCAGGTGCGGAGCGCGCACGATCCGCGGGGTGCCCGTCCATGCCGGCGGCTGTGGCTCGTCGCTGAACTGGCCGTCGGTCCAGAACCGCTGCGCGAGGTCGCGCAGAAACGCGCTGGTCTCCTCGCCCGCCAGCGGATGGACGAGCCCGGCCGCGACCGCGTCGACGACCTGCTGGATTGCGCGTCCGTCGATGCCCAGATGGCGCAGCAGCGGCGTGTATGCCTCGGGCGGCGCTGCCGAGTCGACGATCCGGAACTCGGGCACCGCGGGGTCGAAGCGCAGCTCGACGCGCTGCAGCAGCAGCGGATGGCGCACGGCGCCCTCTTCGTGCGCGACCTCGAGGATGCCGTCCGCGAGATAGAGCTGGTACTTCTCCGACTCGCGTTCGAACCGTGCATAGAGGTCGAACAAGTCCGAGAACACGCGGTAGGTGTCGGCGATCTGCAGCGCCGTGGCAGCCCAGGTCGCGCGCTCGGCACTCCACTTCTCGAACGCTTCGACGCGTTCGGCCGAGGCCGTGAATCCCTGCCGCGCGCCGCCGTGCAGCTTCAGCGTCTTCTTGACGACCTCTTCGGGTGAGGCCGCGGGGTCGTGGTACTCGGGCTTCAGCCAGTTCTTCAGGATCACCGACGGCTCGGGGCACTCGGTCTCGGTCGGGCGCTCGACGCGCAGCACGAACCCGGAGGCGTCGTGGCCGGTGTCGGCGGCCATGCACCCGGCGGCGTCGAACTGGAACCCGAGCTCGACGTGCGGAGTGCGCGGCAGTCGATCGAAGCGCAACACCCACTCGCGCTGGTCGAGCTGCACGATCGGCGGCGTCTTGATCCGATGCAACTCCTGCAGGTAGCGGAACACCTGCGCGATGCGTGCTCGTGCGGTCGAGTCGACTTCGGTTGTTGGCATGGCCTCGTCAGCGGGCTCTGGCTGGCGGCACGGCCGGAGACTGCCCTGCCGCCAATGCCATCGGTCGAATCGCGGCCGGCCTTGAAGGAAAGCGGCAGCGCCCACGGCTGCGGGCTCTCGAGCGGTCCGGTCCGGTCGGAGCCAGGGGCGGCTGAGATGAAATGAGAGGGCCGGTCCGCGCACGCAGTCGGACCGGCCCTCTCATCTCGGTTCTGTGTTCACGCGCCCGCGATGAGCCTTCAGTTGATCAGTCGTGCGGGCTTGGCCGGCGTCGGGGCAGGGGTAGGTGTCGGGGTGGTGGCCGGTGTCGGGGCGGGGGCCGGGATTGGCGTCGAGGTCGTGAGAGGCGCCGGTGACACCGGCGTCGTCGCAGGAGCGGGGCACGGGGCCGATTCCGCTGCAGGCACACTGACGACAGCGGGCGTGTCCGGGCAGGCCGGGCAGGTCTCGACCGAGACGTCGGTCACGCTGCTCGGGACGGTCACCACGGTGGCCTTGTTCACGATCGTGCGCCGCGGCGGGGAGCAGTTCCCACCACGGCCGCGCGAGGCCCGGTTGATCGCACCTTGCAGGCGGTTCTGGCTGCGTTCGAGGCTGGCGCGCGCGGCCTTGGGGGCATCGTCGCTGAGGGCCTGGACTGCGGTCGCGAGCTCCTCGTGGGCGCGTTCGAGTTCCTGCGCGACGGCGGCGCGGACTTGTCCTTCCTGCTCACCCTGCTGCGCTTCTCGGATCTCGACTTCCTTGCGCTGCCGCTCGAGCGCCTTCTGCGTGCGTTCGAGCTCGCGCCGGAGCTTCTGCTGTTCCTTTTCGTGCTTCTGCTGCTCCTTCTCGTGCTTCTCCTGCGTGGTTTCGATCTCACGCTCGTGGCTTGCCTGCGCGCGCTGCATCGCGGTGCGCATCTGACGGAGCTCCTTCTTCGCCGCGGCCAGGGCTTTTTCGGCGGCTTCGACCTGCGCGTAGGCGCGCTCGAAGTTCTCCATGGCGCCCTCGGGGATCACGACCTGAGCCCGGAGCGGGGCGGCACAAAACGTGGCAAGACAGACGACCACAAGGGAACGGACGAACATGAGGCCTCCAGGGAGAGAGAACGCAGCCGATGGCGAAGCGCCAGTGCGGCGAGGGCGAGGACATTGCACCGGCCCCAGGACTATTCTGATTTCCGCGCATTTCCCGACCGCGGTGGCAGGACCGCGGCCCTCCGCGATGAGCGCCCGGCGGCGACGGCCCGGCGGGAAGTCGCAAGAGCCGCCGATTCCTCGACCCGTCGCTGGGCCCGGGCGACGACTTCCGCGCGCTCGGCGACCGATGGCTGGCGCTGCTCGGCTCGCCGGAGCAGATCGCGGCGGCGGAACGGCTGTTTCGCCTCGCCACCGAGCGCCGGGAACGACTGATCGACGTAGACGTGCAGCTGTTCGGCTGCGACGACAAGGCGTTCGCCAAACTGAAGGACCGCCTCGTGCAGGTCGAACGCGACCAACGCGTCACCTACGAGAACGTCTTCGGCAAGCAGGACGCGCACGATTTCGCGGACGCCGTGGCCAAGACCGCGGCGACCCGACTAGTCGCACCGAAGCTGTCGGTGTTGCCGCTGCAGCGCGCGAACCTCGCGGTGAAGAACCAGACTGCCTACATCAAGGACTTCACGATCACGAAGACCGGCGACAAGGTGATCGCCGATCCGGTCGTCGATGTCGTCTGGGACGGCAACGAAACCGAGGTGTTGGCGACCTTCCTGCCCGACGGCACGTTGGGCATCGCCTGCGACGTCGTCTTCCAGGAAGTCGAGATGCCGATCGCCGAGTTCCGGACAACCGTCGTGGAAACTGCAGAGCCCGTCACGATTCAGTTGCCCCGCCTGACTGCGACACGGATCACGCAGACCGCGGTGCTCGGCGAGGGTTCGCTCGTGGTCCTCGCCGCCCGCAAGGTCGACGGCAGCTGGCTCATCGCGCTCGTGAGCGCGCAGGCCCGCCCGCAGTGACACCGCGGAGCGGACCGTGTCACCGCGGCGGCGCGGCTCGCACTGGCCGCACGGTCGCGGTTCCTTCCCAGTAGCTGCAGTATTTCGGCCACGACCAGACCGCGAGCTCGCGGCCGATGCGCAGCCCGACGTCGTTGTCGATCGGGATGTGATAGCCACCGAGCGCGCGCGATCTGGCCGCCATCTCCGCGGTCGCGGAGAACGTCGGCAGGTCGAGTCCGACCTGATCCCCTCTTGTCGTCTCGGTCATCGTGCAGCAATTGCGCACCTCCACGGCGCCATAGCGGTCGCTGCCCGTGAACAGCTCGAGCACCTTCGCACACGCGCCGCTGACGGTTGCGTGCCCGCTCGTGTAGCCGGGGAACGGCGGCGTGATGAACACGTACGGCGAGTAGGGATGCCATTCTTCGGCGGGCATCTCGACGACGCCTCCCTGCGGTCCCGCCCAGCCCTTCACCTTCTGGCCGCGGTAGTAGTGGCGCACCAAGGTCCACGGCCGCGAGCTGTCGTAGTGGCGCTTCGTCTCCCAGCACGCGATGAACGCATCGAAGGCGGCGACGGCGATCGCGAAGTAGAGCTTCACGTCGCGATCGAGATCGTGATGGTCGCGCCGCGACACGTCCTGCGCAAAACGCAACCAGTGCCCGCTCTGGCCCGTCGATCGCGGACCATCGCGCATGAACTCGACGACGGCCTTCTGCTGCGGCGTCAGCGAGTTGTTCATGGCCAGCACCGTGGCCGTCTGCTCGCGCAGCAGCGCGTCGTTCGTGGTCGTCAGCGGCAACGGCTCGGCGCGGAACTGCGCCGACGACTCGAGCGCGAACGGCTCGACGCGATACCAGTGCGGCGTCAGGAAGCCCGGCGTGAACTTCGTGCCATCGGGTCGCGTGAACGTGATCGGCTGCCAGCGGTCCGGATCGACGATGCGATCGGGCGGGTTCACGGGCTTGTAGTTCGTGTAGTCGCTGTAGGGGGTGCCGTCGCAGCCGGGTTCGTCGCCGAGCTGGTTGCTGCCGTCGTGCATGCGGTATGCGAGCACCGCGGCGGCGACCGTGTTGCCGATCCCCTGTGGCGTGGTCGGGTCCGTCGATGCGTCGTCGGGGTCGAAGCCGAGCGCCTGCATGCGTTCGCGCAGGAACGCGGCATCGGGCGCGTAGACGCCGAGTAGCGCCCGATAGCTCGCGTGGGCGATCGCCTTGTTCTTGTTCGCGAGCGTGCGCTCCTCGGGCGGGCGGCGCAGGCTGCCGCCGAGCCGGCTGCCGACGGCCTTGTCGTCGTATGCCGCCCAGGCGTCGAACATCGACACTGCCCAGATCATCATCTGCCGCGACAGCACGGGAGGTCGCGCGCCGTGGCGCTCCACGTCGCGCGCCGCGACCTCCTGCATGATGTTGTGCCACTGGTATGCGTGGTTCTGTTCGCGAAGGGGCAGGAGCTCCTGATGGGTCAGCGCGTACTCGGGAGCTCGGGTCGGAACGGGGGCCGTGCCCGAGCATGCGGACAAGAGCATTGCAAGGGTCACCGGAGAGCGGCGGAGGAACAGCATGTTCGCCATTCCACCAGGGGCCGGCCGTGAGGAGAAGTGTGCGCCGAGCGGGGGCGCTTCTCGCTAGACTTCGCGGCGCCATGAAGCTCATCCCTCAACCCAAGATCTGGTGGAACGGCGAACTCGTCGCCTGGGACAAGGCACAGGTGCACGTGCTGACGCATGCCATGCACTATGCATCCAGCGCCTTCGAGGGAATCCGGGCCTACGCCACGCCGCGCGGGCCGGCGGTCGTGGCGCTCGACGCGCACGTGGAGCGACTGTTCCACTCGTGCAAGATCGTGCGGCTGCCGATCCCGTATTCACCGGCCGCGATCCGCACCGGGATCATCGACACGATCCGCGCGAACGCACCGGACGCCTGCTACATCCGGCCGCTCGTCTATCGCGGCTACGGCGCGCTCGGCGTGTGGCCCGACGAGTGCCCCGTCGAGGTCGCGATCGCCACGTTCCCCTGGATCCGCAAGGACGAGGCCGCTCTCGAACACGGCATCGACGTCGGCGTCTCGAGCTGGCGACGCATGGCGCCCGACACCTTGCCCGCGATGGCGAAGTGCGCGGGCAACTACGTGAACTCCGCGCTCGCGGTCAGCGAAGCGAAGCAGCGCGGCTTCCACGAGGCGATCGTGCTCGACGTCGGCGGCTGCGTCAGCGAAGGCACCGGTCAGAACATCTTCCTCGTGCACAAGGGCAAGCTGTCGACACCGCCCGTCGCCTCGTCGATCCTCGCGGGTGTCACGCGAACCCTCGTGATGCAGCTGGCCCGCGACGTCGACATCCCGGTCGTCGAGCAGCATCTGCCGCGCGAGACGCTCTACACGGCGGACGAGGCGTTCTTGACCGGTACCGCCGCGGAAGTGACGCCGATCCGGTCCGTCGACGGGCTGCCGGTCGGGGACGGCAAGCGCGGGCCCATGACGAAGGCCTTGCAGCAGAGCTTCTTCTCGATCGTGCGTGGGCAGGCGGAGGACCGCCACGGCTGGTTGACCGCGGTTCGCACCGGCTAGGGTCGCCGCTCAGCGGCGCTTCGCGGCGTGCTTGTGCGCGGCGGTCTTCTTCGCGGGTTTCTTCGCGGCTTGCTTTGCCGACTGCTTCGAAGGAGCCCCGTGTTGCTTCGCGGCTTGCTTCGCCGATTGCTTCGAAGGAGCCCCGTGTTGCTTCGCCGATTGCTTCGCCGATTGCTTCGAAGCGGGCTTGCTGTGTGGCTTCGCCGATTGTTTCGAGGGTGGCTTCGCCGTCACGGCCGCGGGCTCCGGTGTGGCGGGAGCGGCGTCTGCGCTGCCCGAGGAGTCCTTGCCCAGGTGCGAGATGGCCTGCGCGTGGATCTCGACGTAGCGCTTGGCCGGGATGCGGCGGATTGCTTCGCCGAGCACGTCGAGCGCGACGTCGTCGAGCTTCGTGAAGCGCACGCAGCACTTCCCCATGTCGAGCTTCTTGCCGGCCTTTGCCCACGACTTGCGGAACCAGTCCGCGTGCTCGTTGCCGTCGTCCGAGTAGACACCCATCAGGTAGACGGACATGTAGTCCTTCTGCGAGGCGAGCGCCGCGAACGGCAGCGGATGCTTCGGGTCGTACGGGAAGTCCGCGGGGAAAGCACCAGCCGACACCGCGTAGCTGATCATTCCGTACTGCATCGTCTCTTCGTACTCCTTGTCGAGGTTCTCGAGGATCACCTTGCGCACGGCGGCGATGGCCTCGCGACGGTCGGCGGGAAGAGACGCCAGATACTCGGCGACGGTGATGGCCTCGGAGATCATGGGCGGCAGTGTATGCACTGCCGGGAGCCGTTGGCCAGCAGCGCCCGCGCGTTCAGCCCTGGTTGGCGCGCGGATCTTCGACGCGGCCGACGAACAGCACGAGACCGGTCGCGGCATCGCGCAGCACGAAGGCGAACGGGCGATCGGCGTGGAACACCTTCGGTGGTCCCTGCTGCATGGCCGCCGTCGGCGAGAGCACGACAGCGGTCGCTGCCGCGGCTTCGGCGCCGTTCTCGTCGATGGCGACCCACGCCTTGTGCACGACCTCGGTGACGAAGAAGCGGTCGTCGGTTCCGGTGCCGTCGTGCATGCCCGAGAAGTCCGCCTGCTGCGAGAACGCGGCGCGCATGCCGAGCGCTTGCAGCGGTGCGCGCAGCGAGTGAGTGGCCTCGGCCTTGAAGCGCGGCAGCCGCACGTCGACGTTCTCGCCGGTCAGCGAACGCACGTATTCGCCCGCGCGCAGCGTCGCTTCGGCCGAGGCCAGCGAACAGCCCTTCTTCGGCAGCACGATGTCGCACACGATGCGGCTCGCACGGAACCCCATCGTCAGGATCTGCCACTCGTCTCCCTCCGCGTAGCCGTGGTGCTCCGTGTGGCACATCGTCGGTACGTCGACGCTCGTGCCACTGGCGAGCAGGAACGGCGCCTTGGTCGTGGCCTCGGGGTAGAACCGCTGCTGCCACGCGCCCTTGAACCACAGCGCGTTCGTGAGCACGACGCGCGTATCGGTGTTCAGCACGCCGGGGGCGAGCAGCTCGGCGATGCGTTGGTTCGTCGCCTTCGCGATGTGCGCATTGATCTTGACGCGCGCAGCCTCAGTATCGCCGTGGAAGTCGAGCGCGGCTTGTCCAGCCGCGAACGAAGTGCGCAACAGCTCGACGTAGGCGGGCACGAGATCGAGGCTGTTCTGCACCCAGACGTCGTTCGTGAGCACGAGCACAGGGCGGTCGTCCGACTTCTTCTCGGCATCCGCATGCTTCTGCTTGTCGGCGAGGAAGCCCACGCCTTCGAGCAGCTTGCGCGCGGCGGTGTGCAGCCGTTCCCCCGCGAGGTCGTCGGGAAGATGCAGCATGCTCGCCATCTCGCGCGCCGTCTCCGCGCGTGCGGCGGGCAGCAGCATCAGTAACGCGATCGAGATGCTCGCGGGCGAGTTCGTCGGCGATCCCTGCGCCGACAGCTTCGCGTGCAGGTCCGCCGCGAATTGGTTGCAGGCGGCAGCAAGTCGCTGGGCATCCGTCGGTGTCTGGGCCATCGAGGGCTGCAGCATGATGGCCGGCATGAGGAAAGCGAAGCAGAGAGAACGCAGCAGGGTCATGTCTGGGCTCGTCGGGAAAGAGGGCGGGCCGAACGCCCTTGGGAAGGGAGCGTTCCGGGGATCTCGGAGGACGTCTCGATTCGCTACCCGCCCGCACGCGCCGGTGCGCCGGTCACCGGTTGAACGGGTATTCGTTGATCCAGTGAAAGCCGCGGTTGCGCAGCAGGAACGAATCGCCGCGCAGCTCGCGCAACCGGACCGTGATCGCGGCGCCATTGTATGTGCCCTCGAGCACGAGCAAGGCAGGCTCCGCAACGGCCGCTGGCGACGGAGTCGGTGCCGGAGTGGGGACTGTGGTTGGAGCCGGAGCTGGGGTTGTGGTCGGCTCGGTAGTCTTCCCCTGCTCGGGCTTGGCGGGTGCCTCGACGGCTGTTGGCCGGTCGGCCGGTGCGGCGGCTTCGACCGGCTTGCCAGCCGCACCCGGAGTTTCCCGGCGGTACTTGAGCACGATGGGTGGCGACGCTTGTGCTTCGCTCCCGGGCCGCATCTGTTGCTTCAAGGTCACCGTCGACTGCGCCGCATCGACCGACAGCTGGTAGCAGGCGCGCGTCTTGCCGTCGGACATCGCGAGCTCTGCGATTTCCTGCACAGGATAGTCAGGGAAGTACGGGGTCCTGCTCAGCAACACATGCTGCCAACGCGCAGCGTCCGGCAGCGGTGGGACCACGGCGCCGTCGCGCACGAACTCGGCGACTTCGTAGAGCCCGTCGAGGGGTCCCGCTGGCGCACCTCGGTTTTCCCAGCGCACGTAGATGGGTTGGCCGTAGCTGAACAGGATCCAGCAGACGCATGCGAACTTGACCAGACGTTCGGGCCAGAAGATCCATCGCGACAACGGCAATCGCAGCGGCAGCGGCTGCGACGCGCGGTGCCACAACAAGACGTCCGCGAGGCGAGGCGCATCGCGCAGCAGCAGTCCGATCGACATCAACAGCAGGTGCACCGAGTGGAGCTTGACCGGCACGTCGTAGCAGAAGTTGATCAACACGACGGTGAGCATCATGGCACTGATCAACATGGCGCCGAGCGTCGTCGTACGCCGCCAGAACAGCAGCACGCCGCCGAGGCACTCCGCGATGCCAGTGAAGGCCGTGAAGACCGGTGATGCGGCCATGAAGTTCCAGACGACTCCCATCGGCGACGAATCGCCCCACGTCGAAACCAACCAGAGGCCGTCGCTGCTCGAGAACTGCCCGCCAAAGAACTTGGCGTTGCCGTAGCCGAGCATCGTGACTCCGAGCATGAACCTCACATAGGTCCGCAGCAGGTCGGCGAGCCGCGCGTGGTTCGACCTGCGCCCCAGCAGCGACCAGATTCCGGCGATGATGACCGCGAAGGTCGTGTGCATCGCGAGCGCCACGTAGTCGCGTGTCGTGTCGCCGCTGCCGGTATCGAAGGGGGCGAGGTCCTGCCCGATGAAGAGCACGTTCTTGCCGAACCATGCCAGCACCGCGTTCGATGCGGTTTCGAATCCGTCGGTTGCCGGCTTGGTCTCCGGGATCAGTTCCAACGGGAATGGGAGGATGTAGAGGATCAGGTAGACGAACACGAAGCGGAAGAGCACACGCTTGGGTCGCGACCAGAATGCGGCGCCGGTCTCGGGAGCGAGCATGGCAGCAACGTAATGCGCCGGCGGCTGCGAGTGCACGCGGAGTAAGTGGAACCCTGCCCGGGCCATGGCATGGGCGCTTTGGAACCGGACCAGCGACTTTCCACATTGATGCCGAGAGCTCGCGCGCAGGTCACTACCAGCCAGTCGGCTTCGGGATCGTAGCGCCGTGGGAATCCGTCACCTGTGGTGGGGACTTGGCGCTGTGCAGCAACTGATTCGGCAGAGTTCCGTGGCGATGTGCCGAGAAGCGCACGGGCCGCCAGCGCGCGCAGGTGCGCGGCGATCTTGTGGATGGTGGGCAGAGCCAGAGTTGAACTGGCGACCCCAGCATTTTCAGTGCTGTGCTCTACCAACTGAGCTATCTGCCCGCGCCAAGCCGCGTTCCCGGGGAGCACGGGGGGGCGGAAGCTAGCGAGCGCGTGTGGATCACGCAAGCAGCAAGAGCGGCGACCGTAGCCGCGCGGGCGGGCCGGTGTTTCCGCGCGGCGATGCCTCTCGCCATTGCGGGCGCGAACAGCAAGAATCCACCCGTGGACTCCGCCGCGCATCGATGGATCATCGCCGTGGTCGCGGCGGCGGTCCTGCTCGTGGGCTTGCTGCTCGTGCCGTGGTCGCGCGGCGAACCGTCGCCGACCGTCGATGAGGAGCAGGCTCCGGCGGCTGCATCGAAGACCCCCGAGGCCGTCACCGAGGTCGTGACGGCCGAGGAGATGCCAGCGACCGAACGCGAACGTGTCGAGCCCACGAATCCGCCACCTGCTCCGCAGCTGGAGCGCGCCGCCGTCAAGGGCGAACTGAGGGGCCGCGTGTTGCTCGAGACGCGGACGCCGGCCAACGGTGCGCGCGTGCGCATCGGTGCCGGCGAGCCACAGATGGAACCGGACGGATCGTTCGTCGTGCAGCGCGACCAGGTCGCGCGCGGTGACGATCTCGTGGCCACGCTCGAAGGCTACGAACCCGCGGTGATCGACGATCTGGCACAGACTCCAGAGTTCAGGTCCGACGAGGTGCTCGAGATCGTGCTGCCGGGCAGGGCGTTGACCATCGACGGATGGTTGGTCGAAAAAACCGGCGGCGCGCCGTGCGAAGGCTGGCAGCTCGAGCTCTACCGCGGCACCGACTGTGGGTTGGTCAGCTTTCCGAACATGCTCGCGGAGGATCTCGCTGCCGGTGGGCGCGCGCAGAAACAGGACCCGCGGATGATGCCGGCGGGCCCCGAACGGGTCGTGAATCCGAACCTGCAAAAGATCGGCAAGGACGGCACTTTCCGCATCGCAGGTCTGCGGCGTGGGCACGACTACGTGCTGCGCGCGTGGAACGAACGCACGCTGCGGACCGTGCTCAGCGAAGCGATCCCCGCTGGTGCGACGCGTTACGTGTTCACCGTTCCGAACGCGGATTTCCGCGAGCGCGTCTGGGGTCGCGTGGTCGATCGCCGCGACATGCCGATTGCCGACGTGCGCGTGCGGCTGACGATGCGCGTGCACGAGGTGGAGGGCAGGACCTCGTATCAGACCGGCGGGCAGGTCCGTTCGGGGCCCGACGGGAGCTTCGAGTTCAAGGCCGTGCCGCGCGAGAACCTGCTGTTGCGTTTCGATGGCAAGGACGTCGACAGCTATTACCACGAGCTGCCGGCCGACGATCCTGGTGTGAACCTGCAGATCAGGCTCGCTTGCCTGTGTCGCTTCCGCTACGAGGCGCTTCCCGGTGTCGCGACTGCGGCGTCGCTGCGTGTGCTCGACGCCAACGAGAAGCCGATGCGCATCACGCGGCAGCTCGGCCAGGGCAGCACCGAGAGCAACACTTCGTATGCGATCGAGAACGGGCGTTCCCCCGACTTGATGGTCAGCGACACGGCGGCCTGGCTGCTACTGCAGACCCGCGACGGCCACCAGCGGCGCGTGCCGATGCCGCTCTCGCGCGGCGACATCACGATCGTGCGCGGTTGACCGCGTCACCGTCGCGGCACGAGCGCGTAGGGCGAATGCACTTCGTACCCGAACAACGGGCTGATCGCGCGTGGCTCCGTCAGCAGCGGGCCCGGCAGACGCACGTAGGGATCGTCTGCCGTGCCGCGCTGGCCGTCCGCACCGGCGAGCCCGGCGTTGAACAGCGCCTCGAACGCATGCGCGCCGACCGAATCGACGACGATCGCCGCGAACCGCTTCTCGCGCAGAGCCACCGCGGTTCCATCGAGCAGGCTGGCGAGTGCTCGCCGCGCGCGCTCTGACAAGTGGGCGAGCTTGCTGCGGTCGTCGAGCGTCGCGAGATCGAACGTGCCGTCGGGCTTCCGCGGCAGCAGTTGCATGAGGTCGAAGATCGCTTGGCCGTGCGCGCTTGTACCCTTGCCAGCCTGCCCACTGATGCCACCGTGGCCCGGGATCCACACGGGGCCAGGTTGGCTCTTCACGAACGCGAGCAGCTCCTCGTGGGCCCGGCGGTGCGCCGGCGAAGGCAGCATCGGGTAGCGCGTGGTGCGAGGCCAGCGGCCGTTCTCGCTCGAGGGCCGTGTCGCGGCTAGCCCGAGCGACACGAACTGCACGAGCAGCAAGAAAGGCACCGAGACTTGGAGCCAACGCGTGTTCGCGGCGGCCGCGGCCGCCGGCCCGAGCACGCACGCGCCCGCGAAGCCGTAGAGCAGCACGTTGTCGAAGCCGCCGACATGCAGGCGCGAGAACCACGACGTGACGACACCGCCGCAACCGACGGCCGCGAGGAACAGGGCCTCGCGGCGTTGCCCGGCCCGCCACTGCAGCACGAAGCCGAGCAGACCGAGTGCGACGAGCGGCCACATCGGCCGCAGATCCTCGGTCCAGAACAGCAGCTTGCGTTCGCCGTTCCAGCCGTGGTGCCGCGGCATCTCGAACAGGAAGAAGGTCGACCACCCGTCGCTCGCCCAGTGCATCAGACCGGTTGCGGCCGCGATGCCCCCTAGCGTCGCCGCGCCAAAACGCAACGCGTTGCGCCAGTCGTGGCACAGCGCACCGATCAGGATCGCTGGCAGCCACATCAGCGCGGATTGCTTCGCGAGCACGGCCGTGGTCGCGAGCACGGCCGCGGGCAGCCAGCGTCGCGAGGTGCCGTGTCGCAGCACGTAGGCCGTGCAGAGACACGGCAGCACGAACAGCGTGTCGTTGCGCGCGAGGTCGTACCACCACGCGAACCACCCGTAGCCGCCGAGGAACACGCCCATCGCGACGAGACCCGGCAGCAACTTGCCGGTCTCGCGTCGCACCCAGTGCCCGATGATCATCGTTGTGCCGGCCGTCGCCGCGGTCGCGACGAGACGCAGCGCGAGCAGTCCGGGCAGCCCGAGCTTCATCGCGAACCCGCCGAGCCAGAACATCAGCGGCGCATAGAGGAACGGCACGTGTTCGGGTCCCGGCGCGCAATAGAGCGGCAGGCCGTCCGCGACGCGTGCGCTGTGGTCGACCATGGCGCCTTCCATCCACTCGAGCTCGTGCGGATAGAAGATGCGCTGGCCCGCCACGAGCAGGAACACGAGCGCCGCCGCGAACGCGCAGCCGAGCAGCAGCCGCCAGGCGACATGGGAAAACGGGGTCATCGAGGTGGCGGCGGGCGGCAGCAAGGCGCGCTGAGCATAGGGCGGGGTATGCTGGCGTGCCTTCGATGCGTGCTCTGGTCGTGTTCTGCCTGCTCTTGGCGCTCGGTGCCTGGTTGTGGGCTACCGGTGGTCCTGCGGCATGGCTGTCGGGCCCCGAAATCGCGCCCGGAGACGCGACCGACGCCGGCGCGCAGACAGACGCGAGCTCCTCGGCAGGTGCCGTGATCGGCGCGGGCCCCGGCAATGGCACGGTCGCGACGCGCGCGGAACCAACACGCCCGAACGCCGAAGGTCTCGCCGACGCGGTTACTGCATGTCTGCAAGTCGTCGACCACGCGACGATGAAGCCGATCGCGGGGGCCGCGGTGCGTCGTGTGCAGGGTGGTGCCGAGATCGCGTTCACGGACGAACGCGGACTCGCGGCCTTGCCGCTCGCGGACCGCGAACAGCTCGCCGTCGTGAACGATGGCTACCTGCTGCGCCTCGTGCCGACGCGGCTCGGGTCGACGGAGGCCGAGCCACAACAGGTCTTGCTCGTGCGCGATGCCTGGTCGTGGCGCCGGTCGTTCCACTTCGTCGATCCCGAAGGCAAGCGCGTCGCGGAAGCGTTCGTGCGCTTCCGGCCGCGCGAACCGAGCCCGGCCCGGTCGCCGGTGCCGGCCGGCGACGCGCTGCTGCAGCGCGCGTGGACCGAGCACACGATGCTGGCCGCGCTGCCCGTGTGCGATTCGGTGCCCGTGCAGCTCGGTTCGTTCGCCGAGAACCGCGTGCACCGGCTCGGTGATGGCGCCGAAGTGCGCTTCGTGTGCGCTGGCGTGTTCACGCTCGAGGTCGCGACGCCCGGCGGTCTCGTCGGCAGCTCGGAGCTCCGCATCGAGGGTGGTGCCGGTGCGGGCGGCGCTGCGGTGCGGATCCAGCTCGTGCGTGGCGAGACCGTGAGTGGTCTCGTGGTCGATGCGGTGACTTCGGCGCCGCTGGCTCGCGCGGAACTGACCGTGCAGGGTGGCGAACCGTTGGGCCTCGTCGCGACGACGGCGGCCGACGGCGCGTTCGCGATCGGCCCGCTGCTGCCCGGTCGCGTCACGCTGAACGTGCGTCACGGCGATTGCGAGCCACAGGCTGTCGGACCGGTGACGGCGCCGGCCGCGCAAGTGCGAGTCGCGCTGCAGCCGCTGCCGAGAACGAGTTTGCGCGGTCGCGTGCGCAGCCGCCCCGAGCTGACTCCGTTGGCCGGAGCGACGATCGTGTGGTCACCCGGGGCCGGGGCACCGGTGACGGCGACGAGCAATGCCGATGGCATGTTCGTGCTGCCCGCGACAGGCACCGCGGCCGCGAAGCTGCTCGTGCAGGCGCCCGGCCACCAGTCCTATGCCGAACTCGTCGAGCCGGGCTCGCCGTTCGCCGAGTACGACCTCTGGCCCGGCACGCCGTCGGTCCGACTCGAGAAGGGACTCAGCAGCATGTTGCAGGGCATCGTGCTGGATGCCGAAGGGCGTCCCGTGGTCAATGCGACCGTGCGCTGGCAACCGGCGCAGCAGATCGCGATGGGGGGTGTTCCGGGCCGTCGCGTGCTCGAGGGCGGCACGCTCGAACTGTTGCTCGTGGCGACGACCGGCATCGACGGCGCATTCGCGCTCGAGACGAACCAATTCGGTCCGGGCAAGCTGACGCTCGTTGGGGCCGAGACGGCCGCGGGCAGGATCGACGTGCAAGCCTCGGCCGGCAAGACCATGAACGGACTCCGGCTGCAGCAATGAGCAGGGTGTCTCGGGCGGTGACGCGTCCGCGTCACTGCGGCGCGTATTCCGCGTCGAGATCGATCCTCGGCTCCGGCAGCGATTCGATGACGGGCACGGGATTCGAATTGGCCCACTGCTTCCAGACGTGAGGGTCGTCGTAGGGGCTCGTGTCGGTGAAGTGGGCGAGCAGCTGCCGGGCGCCGACGCGCGCTTGCGTGACGATGCGCTGCGGAGGCTCGTCTTCGACCGGAGAGTCCAGGATGCGCACCAGCAGCTGCACGCCGGCTGGCTGTCCTGCGCGCAATTGCAGGCGCGCGGCGTAGTAGTCGAGCACCGGATGCTCCGGCCACAGCGACGCAAACACCGAGTCGGGGACCGCGGTGCCCGTTCGTTCGAGGCAATACAGGGCCCGCGCTCGCGTGGTCACCGAACGCGACGCATCCGAGGCGATCGCCTGCACGGCCTTGGGATAGACGAGAGGTTGGCCGCTCCGGGCCAGCGCCGACAGTGCCTTGTCGCATGCCGGGCCGACCTCGGCCAGGCGTTCGTACAGGATGCCCTCGATTTCCTTGTTGTGCCCGCAACGAAGCAGCGCTTCGAGAGCTTCACCGGCGTCAGCGGCCGGTACCCATTGCAGCTGCGAGGCGAGGGCGGCGGCGAATTCCTCCGTCGGCGACGGCGGCAATGCCTCCAGGGCGGCTGTCCGAACTTCGGGCGCGTTCCCGCAGAGGGCCGCCAGGATCTTCTCGGGCGGCTGTCCGGGGCGCTTGCTGCAGACCGAGACTGCGGCTGCGACGACGCCGGGGGCCTCGGACTCGAGCAGCTCGCAGAGGTCGTCGTCGGACCATGGTTCCAGCTGTTGGACTGTGAGCACGAGCAGGCGATTGGTCTCGGCGTCCGGCCTGGGCAGCGCCACGCGCAGCAGCGGGGCGAGCGACGTGATCCCGAAGTGCCCTGCCAGCAGCACGGCGGGTGGGAACAACGGACTGGCCGGGACCTTGAGCACGGCCGGGAGCTCGCGCTCGCACCGTTCCGCCGTCAAGTTCTTTGGCACCACGCGCTCGATCGCTTGCTGCGCGACGCCGCTGCGCAGCTGCTCCAGTACCGACCGGAGCTCGGGGCTCACGAGCTCGCTCGCGACGGTCTGGGCGGGGCTCTTGGCCGGGGCGATCCACACCACTGCTGCGATCGAAGCTGCGATGCAGACGAACAGCACGCCGCCGAGCAGGAGCCGCTGGCGCCGCTGATACAGGCACGTGACGCGCTGCTCGCGCACCAGACGCTGCAAGTACCACTGCTCCTTTTGTCGTGATGCGTCGGTCATCGCGCGATCTCACGCCAGGTCTCGATGACGTAGTCCGGGGGAATCAAGGCGCGGATGCGATTCAGGGCTTCCGTCGAGTAGCGAACGATGGCGCCGCCCGTGGCCTTGATCGACCCGCCATTCCTGCCCTGGATGATCGCGCCGTTGACGATGGGACCGCCGCCCAGCTCCAGCGTGCCCATGACGATGATGAGACCGTCGAAGCGCAGTCCGCCGGTGATCTTCAGGTTGCCGGTCACGAGCAGCACGCCGGCGCCGGTCGTACCCTGGATGGTCAGGTTGCCGGGGCAGTAGCTGAGCCGCCAGTCGTTCAGCAGCGCGCTGCCGAGATTCTTGACGGTCACGCCAGGCGTGAGCACCTGGGTCGCCCTGTTGCGCACGACGGCAGCGAGACCGGGAAGGTTGTATGGCGCGGCGATGGCGCCGATGCTCGGCGTTGGCGTGAGGCCGTTGACCACGCTGCTGCCGCCACCAGTGTAGTTGGCCTTCAGCTGGGCGCCCGTGTTCGGGGGCTCCGTCGCGATGCCCTGGACGTTGCCTGGCACCGGCGCGGGAACGCCGCTGATCATCGTGTCGAGGCCGGATATGCGCGAACTGCCGCTGGTCCTGATCGTCGGCAGACCCAGGGTCAGGATCGCGGCCGAGAACGGCGGCATCAGGCCATTCTCGACGAGGATCGCCGACACGCGTCGGTGCACGCGGCCGTTCGTGCCCGAGGAGACGACCTCGAATGCGCGCTCGTCGGCTTCGTCGGTCAGCCCGTCGGAATCGTTGTCCTGGGTGTCGTTGCCCAGGTAGGTGGCCACATACGTACACCCGAGGCCCTTGCCGAGGTCGTTCGCCACGGCCGCCCCTGAGATCAAGGTGCCGGCCTGCGCGCTCTGGGCCGCCAGCTCCACGCCCGCCGACGCCGCGAGCAGAGCCTTCTGCTGTTGGATGTCGTTCAGCAGTTTGCTGTTGCGGGTCGTGAACAGCGTGATCGTCGCCCCGATCACGAGCAGCAACGGGACCAAGACGACCAGCACGGTCACGAGGACCGAGCCGCTCTGGGCACGCGAAGTCGCGTGTGGGAAGGAGGGACCACTGCTCATGGGTTGTTCAACCGGACCGTGTGCCTGAACGTCGTGCGCCGCCACTTGCCGGCGTTGCCGACCGTGGCGAACTGCAGCGTGACGTGGATCGCCTGTCCCGCGAGTTCGAAGGTGCAGACCTCCAGGTTGTTCGCGATCACGCTGGTGAAGCCGTTGCGAGTCCACTGCAGCGTGCCCTCGTCGAAGAGGCCGTCCTTGTCGTTGTCCTTGGTGTCGGTGGGATCGCTGGGGTCGGGCACGAACCGGAGTTCGTTCGTCAACACCGGCACCACCAGCTTCGGGCCCGGTTGGCCCGTGGTGGTGTCGACGCGCAGCCGCGTCCTCGGATCGGCCGGAATCATCGAGCACCAGTCGCCGACTTTGGTCGCACGCAGTTCGGCGACATCCTTGGCGTTCGCGATCACCTCCAGCGTCCGGCACCGGCCGCCGCGCAACACGTCGTCGAGGGTGTCGACGACCTTCTGTGCGATTCCGGCTTCGCGTGTGGAGGTCTCGGTGGCTCGGAACGATCCCGTGACCGCCATGGTCGCGTTGGTCACCACGAGCAACACTGGCAACGCGAGGGCGAGCACGACAGTGACTTCGACCAGCGTCATGCCGGCCGCGCGGCGCTTCTTGACGGTCACTGCATACCTCCCACCATGGTCATCAGCTCGACCGCGGAGTTGCCGCTCGAACCGTGCCACTTCGCGGTCGCGGTGATCCGATACAGGGACCGCCCGGCGTCCAAGGCCAGGCGCTGTACGGTGATCGAGCCCGGCAGGCCGTCGGGGTCTCCCTTCTGCGGCACCAGGGCCCGCGTCGCGCCGTTGGCGCCGGGGATGTCGAAGCCGGTGCCGTTCATGGTCGCGATCGTTGCCATCGGCATTGCGCGCACTGCCTCGAGGTTGCGCAGGCAGGCGCGGTAGGACAGGGCCACTTCGGCGTCGAGACGCTGCAGCGCGTTCAGGTGCACGCAGGAATTCATGATGCCGACGAGCCCGATCACCATCACGACGGTGGCGATCATCAGTTCGACCAGCGAGAAACCGGCTTCGCTGCAGCGCGTCGCGGGTTGCCCGAGAGCTGTTGGTTCACTGGGCATGCTCGACCTCGAGCGCGGAGTCTGCGGCGGTCTTCTCGGGGCTCGCGGCAGCCATGGCCGGTGTGCCCTGCCGCAGATGGTCCATGAGCCGGTTCAGTTCGTCGGCGACATCGGTCAGCGCGTCGCCTTTGCGCAGCTTGATGCGCGTGTCGAGATCCCCTGCGCGGATCTGCTGCAGCGAGCGTTTGATCCGCATCGCGGGGCCGACGACGCGATTGCTGTAGCGCACCGCCTGGATCACGGCGAGAGCCCCCGTGGCGACGACGAACAGATACTGGATCATCGTCACCGCGCCGAGGGATGGCAGGTCGGCATTACTGTCCTTCGCCTCTGCGAACAGGCAGTTGCCGAAGTACCACATCGCGATCGCGGCGACCAGGATCACGGCCAGCGGCAACACGGAGAGTCCCAGGACCATCCGTGCTTGCGCTGATGCATCGACGATGACGGACTTGCGGCGGTTTGTGTGTGCCATTTCGAGGCTCTTTGTCGCCCCTGAGGTCGGCAGGAGGCTGCCGCTCTATCGGCATTCTCCGGGGAATAGATGTTTCGGAATTCCTCGCGAGGGACTGTAGGGGAATTGGACAAGCGCCGCGTTTCGAGACACCGCCCGAAGGCTCGTCCCGAGACGCCTCGTCGCTACCATGCTCGACGTGATCCACGACTGGGATGGCAGACCGAGGAGCGTGACTGCGCCAAAACCACCGCTGCGACCTCGAATTCGCCGTCGTATCGAGGAATGAGCTACAGGGTAGCAATTCACCACCGCACTTCAAGGGACCCCAGCACACTTCACGAGAGGTCGACACACTGTCAGAACCGCGCGGTGGTTGCGGTTCGTGTGCAATAGCGAGGGGTTCACTGGCCACCGCCTTGCTCGGCCGCGTTCGAGGGATCATCGTCGAGTTCGCGCTGCAGGCGATCGATGATCTGTTGCGCTTCGGTGGCCAGCGGCGCGGCACCGGGGATGCCGCCCTCGAGGAACCCGCGCAGATGCCTGCGGAAACCATCGAGAATGAGGGGGCCGGAGCGGCCGCCGAGCCCGATGGTCTCGATCTGGCGCAGCGAGCGCAGGAACTGCCTCACGGAGTCGAGCCTGCGCTCCGTTTCGCTCATGCGCGAAGTCAGCCGCTCTTCGGCATCGTTCTGCGCCTGGATCGCAGCCACGATGGGGTAGCTCGCCGGCGGTCCACTCCAACGGCGCCGCGTCGTTCTGGCACATGCTGATCCAGCTCCGAATGGCGTCGGCAACTGTTGTTCGATGGGGTTCCGCAAGG
>Ga0075418_10000096_pt1 | contig 74091 bp, 67 predicted proteins | sample SoiMetdeltSBSDD2_FD_81776 | JGI IMG/M metagenome (GOLD analysis project Ga0075418, IMG submission 81776) | Bulk soil microbial communities from a Populus tree surrounding site in Tennessee, USA - Soil MetaG P. deltoides SBSDD2 | ecosystem: Environmental > Terrestrial > Soil > Tree plantation...
CGCTCGAACGACGCGACGAGCGCGCCCGATACCTACCGTCCGGTGACCACCCCCGGGGTCTGGATACCGACCGCGCCGCCGCTCTTCCCGCAGTACGCACAGGCGAAGCCCTGGGGCCTCGACCGTGCGGACCAGTTCCGCCCCGTGCCGCCACCGGCGCTCTCGAGCGCGCTCTATGCACGCGACTATAACGAGACCAAGGACTTCGGCGCCGCGAAGAGCGCGAAGCGGACGCCCGAACAGACCGCTGCCGTGAATTTCTGGACGCAGACCAACCTGGGACCGGCGTGGTATCAGGCGGCCCGGCAACTCTCCGATGCAAAGGGCCTGGGTGTCGCCGAGAACGCGCGGCTCTACGCCCTGCTTTCGATGGGGCTGGCGAACTGCTTCATCATCGACTGGGACGCGAAGTTTCACTACAACTTCTGGCGGCCGGTTACGGCGGTCCGCAACGGCGACCTGGACAACAATGCCGCTACGGAGCGCGACGCCGGATGGACGCCGCTGAACGCGACCCCGATGCATCCGGAGTACCCATCGCAGGCCGGCATCAACGTCGGCGCCGCGGCGGGAGTGCTGGAATCGGTCTTCGGCACCGGAGCGTTGACCTTCACTGTCACCGACATCGTCGATCCGTCGAAGCAGCGGACGTTCTCCAGTGTGGCGCAAATGGGCGAGGAACATCGCCTGGTGCGCGTCTGGGGTGGTATCCATTTCCGCAATTCGACCGAGGTCGGGGAAACCATGGGCAGGAAGATAGCGGATCACCTGGTGCGCAACTACCTGAAACCCACGCGACAGACCGCGGATGCGGCGCGCTGAGACGGCGATGCGAGCGAGGAGCGTGCACATGCGCGTCATCGTCCTGATTCTGGTCGGATTGATCGGCGGAGCCGCACACGGGGCCGAGAGGGACCCGCTCGGGCTGCTGCCGCAGCTCGAGCGGCTTGCGGCGGACCTCGCCGCGGAGCTCTCCCGCCTGTGTCCGCCAGCGGAACCCGGCGACCAGGCGGCGTTCGATCGCTGCCGGCAAGGCTTGTTTCAGGATTCGGTGCTGAGGCGCGATCTCGCTCCGCGCGTGCTTTGGGGGAGGGTGCACAAGGATCCCGGGACGGTCCTCAAGGAAACCACGCTCACCCAGTTCGCCCCCGATGTGCTCGCCGGCCTGTACGTGCCGCTGTTCATGTTCAACGGCCGGCACACCGTCGAGTACGACGCGCGGGAGAATCTCTTCCTGATGCGCATGGAAACCGCGTTTCGCAACCGGCTCGCGCCGGGCCAGTTTCCGTACCCGTTCTGGCACGACGAGGCGAAGTGGAGCGCGTATCAGAAGGCGAACTCGATCCTCTTCTGGATCGATCCCGGGACGATCAAGGTAAAAGTCGCGCAGTTCACCGATCGCGGGACGACACCGCCCATCGTCAGCTCCGGGCCCGTGCAACAGGCAAAGTTCGACGACAAGTGGATGTGGACCGATGCGGCAGGGCGCGTACAGCCTCAGGTAACGCTCTTTGACGGGCTGTTCCGCATGGACAATCCGTATCTGTTGAAGCTCGATACCGCCTACAAGGCGCTGGCGCTCAGGATGCGCGACGCGCAATGCGACAGCTGCCACGTGCCCAGCAATCCGGAGGGCATGAAGCGGCTCGTGCTGTTGCAGACGCCGGCGCACGCCGCAGGTGAGATACAGCGCCTCATGAAAGCGGTCCGTGAGGACAAGATGCCGCTCGACGATGCCGGCATCGAGCAGCCGCTCGATGCGAAGGCGAAGCGCGCGCTGCTGGAAAGCGGCGGCGCCTTCGAGGCGCTCGTGGGAGCGGCAAAGGCCTGGGAGTTGGCGGCAATCGGTCGTGGCGCCACGCCCCGCAGTGCTAGACTGCACTGACCGGGCCGCGTTTTCCGGGCACAGCATCAGGGAGCGATCGATGCGCAACGGGGAAGGCAAAGGGTGGCGCCGGCGTGAATTCCTGAACGCCGTAGGCCTTGCAGGTACTTCGGCCTTGCTGGGACTTCGATATGCACCGGCAGCGGCCGAACCGCCGCCGGAGACGACGCGCCTGCGGATTCCCATCTCCCCCAGCACCTGCCGCAGTCCGGAATGGGTCGCCGATACGCTGCTTCGTGCCGAGGGCTTCACGCACGTCCAGTATCTGCCGACGGAGGGCGGAACGCGGGGAGTGGAGCGGGCCCTCGCCTCCGGGGCGGCGGACATCGGCGGGCACTTTGCGGCGCCGGTGATCCTGCGGATCGAGGCGGGCGATCCGATCGTCATGCTGGCGGGAGAACATGTCGGCTGTTTCGAGCTGCTGGGTAGCGAGCAGATCCGCGGGATCCGGGACTTGAAGGGACGCACGGTCGCCGTTCCCGAGCTGGATCCCAGCCCCTACGCGTTTCTCGCGAGCATGGCGGCGTACGTGGGCCTCGACCCGCGCAAGGACATCAACTGGGTCAACCATTCCGCCGATGAATCGATGAAGCTTCTCGCGGAAGGCCGGATAGACGCCTACCTCGGCTTCCCGACGAACCCGCAGGAATTCCGCGCGAAGAAAATCGGGCGCGTCGTCGTCAACAGCGCCGTAGACCGGCCGTGGTCCCAGTACTTCTGCTGCATGCTGTTCGGCAACAGGGACTTCGTGCGAAAGAATCCGGTGGCCACGAAGCGTGCGCTGCGTGCCATCCTGAAAGCGGCCGATCTCTGCGTCGCGGATCCCGAGAGAGCCGCCAGAGCAGCCGTCGCGTGGGGCCGGGCGAAGAGCTACGACTATGCCCTGCAGGCCATCAAGGAGCTGCCGTACGGCCGCTGGCGCGAGCTCGATCCAGAGGACACCGTGCAGTTCTATTCCCTGCGGCTGCGCGAAGTCGGGATGATCAAGTCGAGCCCGGCGAAGATCATCAACCAGGGGGCCGATTGGCGTTTCTGGAAAGAGCTCAGGAAAGAGTTGAAAGCCTGATGCGCCGTGCGCGCGTGGCGACTCCGCGTGCATGAACGCCGATGGCTTGTGATGAGTATCGATGAATAACGAGGACCGTTGGAGCCGTAGAGAATTTCTGGGCACCGCGCTCTCGGGAGCGGCTGCCGTGCTGGGAGTTCGACCCGGATTCGCTGTCGCCGAGCCACCGCCGGAGACAACGCGTCTTCGCCTGATTCGGCTGCCGGCGGTCTGCGTGGCGCCCGAATACGTCGCCGGGGAGCTCCTGAAGACCGAGGGGTTCACCGACGTGCAATACGTCAAAGTGGAATCCACCGCCGCCAAGGTGAAGGCGCTGATCGCGGGTCAGGCCGACATCACGTTGTTCTTCGCCGCTCCTACCGTCGTCCATGTCGACGCCGGCGATCCTGTCTTTGTCCTCGCCGGTGTTCACATCGGGTGCCTCGAAGTCTTCGCGACGGAGCGGATTCGCTCGGTCCGCGACCTGAAGGGGAGAACCGTGGCGATACCGGCGATGGGATCGACGGAACAGGTTTTCCTGTCGAGCATGCTCGCCTACGTCGGCGTGGACCCCGCCAGGGACGTGCGCTGGGTCTTCCATGCGCCATCGACCGCGATGCAGCTCCTCGCGGACGGCACGATCGACGGGCTCCTGGCGCTTCCTCCGGCGTCACAGGAGTTGCGAGCAAGAAGGATCGGCCACGTGATCGTCAACAGCGCAGTGGACCGGCCCTGGTCGCAGTACTTCTGTTGCATGGCAATCGGGAATCGTGGATTCGTTCAAAAGCACCCGGTCGCCACCAAGCGGGCGCTACGGGCCATCCTCAAGGCTGCCGACATCTGTGCCCTCCAGCCGGAGGTCGCTGCTCGATCGATAGTCGACAAGGGCTTCACGCCGCGGTACGACTACGCCCTGCAAGCGCTCAAGGATATTCCCTACGGCAAATGGAGAGAATGCGACCCCGTGGATACGATGCGCTTCTACGCGCTGCGCCTGCACGACGCCGGGATAATCAAGTCGAGCCCGGCAAAGATCATCGCGCAGGGGGGGGATTGGCGTTTCTGGAAAGAGCTCAGGAAAGAGTTGAAGGCTTGACGCCGTCGGCGCACGGAATGGCCGGGAAGGAGATACATGAGCACGGGAATTCGATCGGACCGCAGGGCGTTTCTTGGGTCCGCCGCTCTTGCAGGAACGGGCGCGGTCCTGGGGTTGCGGCCGGCAAGCGCGGCGGCTGAACCGCCGCCGGAGACGACCCGGCTGCGGCTCCTCAAGTTTCCCAGCCTGTGCCTGGCGCCTCAGTACGTGGCAGAGGGATTGCTTCGTGCCGAAGGATTCACGGACGTCCAGTACCTGGAGTTTCCGGAGGAGGGCATCGCCGCGTACGGGCGCCTGGGCTCAGGAGAACTCGATATCAGTCAGGGGTTCATCGCCCCGTCGGTGGTCCAGATCGACCTCGGCACTCCGCTCGTGCTCCTCGCCGGAGTGCACGCGGGATGCTTCGAACTCTTCGGCACCGATCGCGTCCGCGCCATCCGGGACCTCCGCGGGAAGACCGTCGCAGTACCGGCGTTCGGATCGAGTCCCCACGTATTCCTCACCGCCATGCTGGCATACGTGGGGCTCCGCGCGGGGAAGGATGTCGACTTCATCGAACGGCCGCCGGCAGAGGCGAAGCGGCTGCTTGCCGAAGGGAAGATCGACGGCTATATGGGGTTTCCGCCTGACCCTCAAGAGCTCCGCGCGAAGAAGATCGGGCACGTGGTAGTCAACAGCGCCGTGGATCGGCCCTGGTCGCAGTACTTCTGTTGTCTGGTGGCCGGGAACCGGCAGTTCGTCCAGAAGCACCCCGTTGCCACCAAACGCGCGATCCGGGCCATCCTCAAGGCGGACCAGATTTGCGCCGACCAGCCCGAGCGCGCTGCCCGGACTCTCGTCGAGCGCGGATTCACGAAGAACTACGACTACGCGCTCCAGGCCATGAAGAGCGTGCCCTACGGCCGCTGGCGGGACTTCGACGCCGAGGATACCGTGCGCTTTTATGCGTTGCGCCTCAACGAGGCTGGCATGATCAAGTCGAGCCCGGCAAAGATCATCGCGCGGGGAACGGACTGGCGCTTTTGGCGAGAACTCAAGAAAGAGATGAAGGCATGATGCCGCCCACCGGGGAAGCAGGCTGTTCGAAAGCTGCTACGCAGTCGTTTCGGAGGAGACGCATATGAGGCGAGAACGGGGATGGAGCCGCAGGGAATTCGTGAGTTCTGCTCTCGCCGGAACGGCCTTCCTCGGAATGGGAGGCGGAGCCGCCGGCGCCGAGCCGCCGCCGGAGACGACGCGTCTGCGGCTGTTGAAGACAGGCAGCATCTGCTGGGCGCCCCAGTACATCGCGGAGGATCTGCTGCGGGCCGAAGGATTCACGGACGTGAGCTACGTGGACATGCCGACCGGCGCGGTTTCGGTGCGCCTGGCAGCGGGGGACGCGGACATGAGCCTGAATTTCGTCGGCCCCAACATCATCCGCGTCGAGGCGGGCGACCCGGTGGTGTTTCTCGCGGGGGTCCACGTCGGCTGTTTCGAGGTGGTCGCCACGGAGCGGATCCAGCGCATCCGTGACCTGAAAGGCAAAGTCGCCGCGGTTGCGTCCTTGAACGGCGCGGAGCACGTCTTCCTGGCGAGCATCGCGGCGAATGTCGGACTCGACCCGCACCGGGACATCAAGTGGATCTCGCCGGAAGGGCATCTGGGTCCGTACACCAACGAAGGGTCGATGCGCCTGTTCCTGGAAGGGAAGGCTGACGTGTTTCTCGGGTTCCCGCCCCAGCCTCAGGAACTGAGGGCGCGCAAGGTCGGCCACGTGATCGTCAACAGCGCGACCGACCGTCCCTGGTCGCAGTATTTCTGCTGTCTGCTTACGGCGCGGAAGGAATTCGTGCGCAGGAACCCGGTAGCGACCAGGCGCGCGCTGCGCGCGATTCTCAAGTCGGCCGACGCATGCGCGGCCGATCCACAGGGGGCGGCACGCGCACTCGTCGACAAGGGCTATGCGGGCCGCTACGAGTACGCGCTCCAGGTCATGAGGGAGCTGCCCTACGGCAAATGGCGCGAGTACGACCCCGAGGACACCATTCGCTTCTACGCTTTGCGGCTGCAGGAGGCGGGAATGATCAAGTCGACCCCGCAGAAGATCATCGCCCAGGGCACAGACTGGCGCTTTCTCCATGCCCTGAGGAAGGAGCTCAAGGCTTGAAAACCCGGCGCATGGACCGGGCAATCGCCGTCGTTTTTGCGGTTGCCCTCGCGTGGCCTGCCGACGCTCCATGCCATGAGTCCCGCAAGAACGAGCGCCTCGCAAAAATCGGTCCCGCCCCGGAGTTCACGCTGACCAGTCAGGACGACAGGCGCGTCGCCCTGAAGGACTTGCGCGGCAAGGTCCTCGCGATCACGTTCATCTTTGCGAGCTGCGCCGACACCTGTCCGCTGCTCACGGCTACCATGGCCGGCCTGCAGGACAGACTCGGCGCCTCGTTCGGGCCCGACGTCCAGTTCGTCTCGATCACGGTGGACCCCGAGCGCGATACGCCGGCAGTGCTCAAGCGCTATGCCGAGGCGTACCGGGCAAATCCCCGCGGCTGGTCGTTCCTGAGCGGCACACCGGCTGAGATACGCGAAGTGGCCAGGCATTACGGGGTTTACTACAAGAAGACGCCCCGCGGCGACGTGGACCACACTTTTCTCACATCCCTCGTCGATCGGAGCGGAACGCTGCGCGTGCAATACATGGGGACTCGTTTCAATCCGGACGAGATGCTCCGCGACCTGAAAAACCTGTCCGGGGAAGCGAAACCCCGATGAAGCGCTGGCTGACGGAGTGGCTCCCCGCGCTCGTAGCGCGGGCGCCCGTGACGATACGCACCAAGCTGCTCGCGGCCTTTCTGTCCATCGTCGTCTTGCTGATCACGGTGGGCGCGGTCGGGCTCGAGGTGCTGGCCGGCGTGCAGCGCCACGCGGAGGAAGTGGTGTCCTTGCAGCGGAAGATCGCCGCCTACCGCCAGCTCCAGCACGACACGACGGCGCAGCTCTACAGCGTCACCGCCGCGCTGCTGGTTCCCGAGGAGGGCACGCTGGAGGCTACGCTGCGCCAGCTGAACCAGTTCGGCTACGACTTCGACCGCCTGCAGTTCGTGGCGAAGGACGAGGTGGGGCTGCTCGCCGAGCTGCGCAAGGAGTACGACGAATTCATCCAGGTCGTCGCCAGGGTGGTCGAGCTGATCCGGCAGGGCAAGGTGCTCGAGGGCAGGGCGTTGCAGGTCGCGCAGGCGAGCCCGCTCGCCGACCGCATGGAGCGCCTCACCAACCAGCTCGTGAACCGCGCGGAGGCCGACATGGTCGCGAGCATCGAGGCGAGCCAGGCGGCGCACCTGATGTCGCAGCTCATGATCCTCGGATTCGGCGTGGGAAGCATCGCGCTGGCGCTCGTGCTCGGATACGCGATCTCCTGGTCGGTGATCAAGCCGGTGAAGGACATGGAGACGAGGTTCGACGAGATTGCTTCGGGGGATTTCTCGCGGCGGCTCGAAGTCCCGAACCGGGACGAGCTCGGAAATCTCGCGACGAACCTGAACCGGATGAACGACGAGCTCGGCCGGCTCTACCAGCAGCTCGAGGCCGCCAATCTGGCGAAATCGCGCTTTCTTGCGGCGGCCAGTCACGACCTGCGACAGCCGCTCCACGCCTTGAACCTGTTCGTATCCCAGTTGCGCACCGAAACCGACGAGGCCGAGCGCGGGCGGGTTACGGCGCAGATCGACGCCGCGGTAACGGCTATGAACGATCTGTTCAACGCGCTGCTCGACATCTCCCGGCTCGATGCGGGAGCGCTCGCTCCGGAGCCGACCGACCTTGCTCTCGACCAGATCCTGCAGCGCATCGAGAGGACGTTCGCGCCGGCCGCGCGGGAAAAGGGTCTGCGGCTGCGCGTCGTGCCGAGTGACGCGTGGGTTCGCAGCGACCCGATCCTGCTGGAACGGATATTGCTGAACCTCGTTTCCAACGCGGTGCGCTATACGGATCGCGGCGGGGTCCTCGTGGGCGCCCGCCATCGCGGGGGCCGGATCCGGATCGAAGTGCGCGACAGCGGCGCGGGCATTCCCGCGGACCAGACGCAAAAGATCTTCGGGGAGTTCTATCAGCTTGCTTCGCCCGATCGGGGGCACCGTGGAGGGCTCGGGCTGGGGCTCGCCATCGTCGATCGCCTGTGCCGCCTGCTCAATCATCCGGTCGAGCTCGTATCGTTACCCGGCAGGGGTTCGTGTTTCGCGGTCTCGCTGCCGCTCGTTTCACCGCGGCGCAGGCCGGTGGAGCCTTCCGCAGCGGCCCACGCCATGGCCGATCCCGCGGCCGGCAGATTGATCGTAGTGATCGACGACGATGCGCTGGTTCTCGACGGCATGCGCGGCGTCCTGCGAAGCTGGGGATGCTTCGTCGTCACCGCCGAATCGGACCGCGCCGCGCTCGCCAGTCTCGACGGCGACGACCGCCGTCCCGACCTGATCATTTCCGACTATCGGTTGGCCGACGGGAACACCGGCATCGGGGCGGTGGAGCGGTTGCGGAGGGCGTTTCGGGCGCCCATTCCCGCGTTTCTCATCTCGGGCGACATTGCGCCCGAGCGCCTGCTCGAAGCGCGCGCCCGGGGCTTGCACCTGCTGCACAAGCCGGTCGCACCGATGGCGCTGCGCGCGATGGTAAACCAGCTCCTGAGAGTGAGCCGGGTCGCCGACGGGGCGTCGCGAGCGGGCGCGGCCGAGGGTCTTCCTAGCGACCTGCCGTCGACCGCAGATCCCAGCCCAAGTCACCTACTGCAATGACGGCCTCGGTCCGGTTGGTCACTTTCAGGGATTTCAATATCGCCGTGACGTGATTTTTAACCGTCGGCTCGGCGAGATCGAGAATCCGGCAGATCGCCTTGTTGCTCTTGCCTTGCATCATGAGGGCGAGGACCTCCACCTGGCGCTCGGTCAGGCCCGCATCGCGCGGCGAAAGAGGCCGTCCGTCCCGGGCGGGCCGGCCGGCCTTCGGCTCCGCGGGCGAGGTTTCCCGCTGCGCGAGGATGTCGGGAGGTATGTAGATGCCGCCGGAAAGAACCAGCCGCAGGGCGCCCAGCATCACTGACCGCGAGCCGGACTTCGGGATGAAACCGAGCGCTCCCAGGTCGAGGGCCCGCGCGATGTTTTCGCGGTCGCTGAAAGCCGAGAGCACCACGGTCGCGACCGCGGGATAGCGCTCGCGCAGCTCGGCGAGAACGGCAAAGCCGTTCCGGTCGGGCAGATTCAGGTCGAGGAGGATGAGGCTGAAGTCGGGATGGTCGCCGAGGAGACTCAAGGCCTCGCGCCCGCTGGACGCCTCGACGATGGTCGCGTCGTCCTTCAGCTCCTTCAGGACGCCGCGCAACGCCTCGCGGATCAGTGCGTGATCGTCTACGACGAGAACCTTCATGCCCGGAGGGTTCTCCCAGGAAATTGCACTGGAGTATACTGCAGGCCCCATTGGAAAACAGCGGGAACGCTGATGGCGCAGGACGCACTGGCGGGACGGCTTCCGGTATCCGTGATTACCGGCTTTCTGGGCAGCGGCAAGACGACGCTCATCAACCGGCTCGTGAAGCGCCCGGAGATGAACCGCGTGGCGGTGATCGTCAACGAGCTGGGCGAGATCGGCGTCGACAACGACCTCGTCGAAACCTCGTCCGAGCAGATGATGCTGCTGAACAGCGGCTGCCTGTGCTGCACGCTGCGCACCGATCTCCAGGAAACGCTGCGGGAGCTGTTCATCAAGCGCCGCAACGGCGAGATCATCGACTTCGAGCGCGTCATCGTGGAGACCACCGGCATCGCCGACCCGGCGCCGGTCATGCAGACCTTGATGACCGATTCGCTGCTGCTCGACCAGTTCCGGCTCGACTGCGTGGTCACGCTGGTCGATGCGTTCAATTCTCCGGGGCAGCTCGATTCGTTTTCCGAGCCGGTGAAACAGGTCGCGCTGGCGGACCGCATCGTGGTGACCAAGACGGACCTCGCCCCGGCCGGGCAGGTAGAGGCTCTGGAACGCCGCCTGCGCGAGATCAACCCGCGCGCGCTGTTCACCCGGGCCTTGAACGGGGAAGTGGATCCGGCGTTCCTGGTTGACGTGGGCCTGACGAATACGAAGTCACGCCTGGAAGAGGTCGAGCGCTGGCTGGGCGACGGGGAGAAAGAGGACCATGCCGGCGACGAGCACGGCCACCATCACCACCACGACGAGGCAATCAAGACTTTCACGCTTCGCTTCGACAAGCCGCTCGCGTGGCAGGCGTTCACGCAGACGATAGAGGTCCTGACGGCGCTCCGCGGTCCGGACCTCCTGCGGGTGAAGGGCCTCGTCAACGTCGAAGGCAAGAGCGGCCCGATGGTGGTGCAGGGGGTGCAGCATCTCTTCCATCCTCCCATCGAGCTTGCGGCATGGCCCGGCGCGGACCACGGAACGCGCCTCGTGTTCATCACGAAGGGCATTCCCCGGCAGACGGTCGAGAATCTCTTCTCCGCGATCGGGGCGATCGGGACTAGAGCTTGAGGAGGCCGCGCCGGTTGAGGTATGCGCTGCCGAGCTGAGGGCCCGTGTCACGGGCTGACCGATGAAAGTTTAGTGTCCGCTTTTGAGCCGGCTGCCGCCCGATACGGCCGAGCCTTAGATTTCCAGATAGCCGCCGTCAGGTCCCTTTACCGCCGCGCCAGTTCGGCTTCGAGTCGCGCGAGCCACGGACGAAACTCTTCAAACCAACGGCGTCCTTGATTTCTCAAGAGGTAACGGTCCGCTTCTCGAAGTGCGCGTAGCCTGCCGGGCGCGAGTGCGGTGGATCGTTTCCCGCCCTTTGAGCGATTCATCCTCTCGCAGAAATCCAGAATAGCGCGCCAGTGAGGAATAGCGCTCGCGCCGAAAAGCTCCCGCACGACTTCCCTCCAGCTCCTCTCGGGATCGTATGCCGCAGGGTTCGCGGCGTAGTCGAAGCAGGTGGCGAGCGGAACCAGGCTCAAACTCTCCTGCAACAGGGGATTGTTCAGATAGCCGTAAACCGCCGCCGGCAGGCGCGAGTCGCGGCCGGCAAGGGGAGCGAGATGCATCTCATCGCTCATCGACAAATCGTTGACGGGGTAGTTGTCCCAGAGAATCAGGGGGTGCTTGAGCTGACGTGCCACCTTGCGCGCATGGGCCAGGGAGACCGTCCGGGGCACAATGGCAGGCCCGGTCCAGAGACAGGCGACAGGGGCGGGCAGGTGTCTGGCGAGCGTCTGCCAGAAGCGCGGCTCGAAGACGCCGAACATGCGCTCGAGCCGGGGGTGTTCCGTGTAGCGGGAGGGACAGATCCACCATTCCACTTCCGTCCAGGACGCCGGCTGCCGTTCGAGGATCTTCTCCAGCCACAGTCCTTCGGCCCTGGCCAGGCTACCACCAAAGTGTTTTCGGTCCGCCGCGTGACTCAGGCGCGAGGGGATGTCATCGAACAGAACCGCGAAGATTCGCACGCCCGCATCGTAGAAGCGCGCGGCCTTCTCGAGCAAAAGCTGCGCGGGCTCTAGAGCGGAGAACCGCAGCCCCTTTCCTGGGTGGAAGGCGTAAACGAAATCGATATGCTGCTCTTGCGCGGCCTTGATGAGATCCTGCAGCACTTTCCATTCGCCCTTCGGATAGGGATCCCTCCAGCGCGCGCGGTGATAAGGGTCGTCCTTGGGGGCGTAGAGATAGGTGTTCATCCCCCTCTTTGCGCCGAACCGGAAAAGAGCCTTGCGGTGCGGCATGCTCCAGGGAGGTCCGAAGAATCCTTCGACAATTCCGCGGCGTTGAAACGTGGACCCGCGTCGCACGTGATTAGCCCCAAAGCGAATTAAAACCCGGAATCATGCGTGCGCTAGAAAGAATCATCCTAGAATGAGTACACCGGACACCACTGCCGCATCAAGTACGATCCAGCCTATGCACGGCAAGTAGATATTTCGATCTCGTTTTTGTATTCCGTACCAGAACCATACCAGGGCGGAAATCAAGTATGCACTCCAGGAGATAAGCGAAACTCCTGCCGTTTGATGACCGATCCAAACCGTCAGGACTTGTGGGATCGTCATGACCATTGTGAAAATGGATAGACCACCCAGCAGGTAAGTCATGGACTTGTTCGCAGGCGCGGGAGGAACCTGCGACGGTGGGTGCGTCGGATGCATGGATTGGTCTCCCGGTTAGGGTGTTCCACATGCGGCGCGCTGGCTGCCTGAAAGGTAAGCGAGCGCTAGATCGGCGTAATGATTGCCTGCGATGGCGCGGCCTGACAGCTCCATTCCTCCATGCCGCCGCGCAATACCATCACATGCTTAATTCCATGGGCTCGAAGACTCTCTGCAGCCTTTACAGATCGTTTGTCCGTTTTGCAGACTACAACCATCTGTCGTTTGTCAGAAGTGAGGGCTGCTAGCCGGGCCTCAAGCTCGCCCAGCGGCACGTTAAGGGCATCGGGTATATGTCCCAAAGGCCCGTTAAATTCATCCGGCCCCCGCACATCGATAACCGCGGCCGAAGCACTGCCGGGCAGACGCTCACCCCGCGGCCTCTCGCCGGTTGATGGGGTACTGGCCTGGCGTATCGCGAAAGGGTTGCACGAGGAGTCGGTCGAGACGCGAATCCTCCGGGAAGCGGAACGCATCGACGCCGATGTTCATGGCGGCATGGCCCAGCTTCGGCTGGGGCCGGTATGTCCCGAAGAGCCGATCCCACCACGGCAGGTTAAACCCGAAATTGCTGGAGGACTCCTCGTAGCGAACGGAATGATGAACACGATGCATGTCGGGGGTGACAAGGACCCATCGCACCCATCGATCGATAATCGCCGGCAAGGAAGCGTTTGCGTGGTTGAACATCGCGGTCGAGTTAAGCAGCACCTCAAAAATCAGGACTGAGATGGGGGAGGCGCCGATGGCCGCGACCGCTGCGCACTTGATTGCGGTCGAAATCAGAATCTCAAACGGGTGAAAGCGGGTACCCGTGGTGAGATCGAATTCGAGGTCGGCATGGTGCACGCGGTGCAGCCGCCAAAGCGTCGGCACGGCATGAAACATGACGTGCTGGAAGTAGATGGCGAGGTCGAGCAGCATCACTGCAAGCGGAACCGCGAGCCAGGCTGGGAAAGGTAGGGCGTTCAGCAGTCCCCATCCGCCGGCCTCAGCCGTCATGGCCACAGCAACCGCTGCACCCGGCGCTACCACCCGCAGTAGAACCACGTTCACCAGGAGAAGACCGATGTTGTGCGGCCAGCGCGCCGCTCGCCGGAACTCCTGTCTCCGGCACGGAGCAAGAACTTCCCACAGGGCTACCGCTACAAAAACAGCCAGGAAAGCCCCAAGCCGAATCGGCCCCTCAAACTCGGCCATGGTCGGCTTTGCTCACGGTTAGAATGGACACAATAGTCAAACGATCATATAATCAATTAATCACTTGAATAGTAGAACAGAGGTTCATTGGATGTCAACCAACGCGAAGCGGGACATATTCACCAATCTGGCCCGCATCGGAACGGCGCTCTCCAGCTCGACCCGGATTGAGTTTCTGGAACTGCTCGCCCAGGCGGAACGAAACGTGGAGCAGTTGGCAAACCTGACCGGAACGACGGTTGCCAATACCTCTCAGCACCTGCAAAAACTGCGGCAGGCAGGCCTGATTGTCGGTCGTAAGGAAGGCTTGTATGTCTTCTACCGTCTCGCGGGGGACCAGGTTGTTGGGCTGCTCTCGGCTCTCGGCCAGGTAGGCGAGGCGTATTTGGCGGAGGTCGAGCGCATCGTCAGGCTTTACCTGGCGCAAAAGGATGACCTCGAGCCGGTGCCGGCGAAGGAACTGCTGGAGCGGGCTCGAAAGGGCCTGGTCACGGTCCTCGACGTCCGGCCGCCGGAAGAGTACGCGGCGGGCCATCTGCCGGGCGCGATCAACATACCGATCCACGAGCTGGAAAAGCGCCTGCGCGACCTGCCGAAAGGCCGGGAAGTTGTTGCGTACTGTCGTGGGCCGTACTGCCTGATGTCCTACGATGCGGTGGCTATGCTGCGAAAGAAGGGCCTGAAGGCACGCAGGCTTGAAGCGGGTATGCCGGAGTGGCGGCTAGCCGGCCTTCCTGTGGAGCGCGCCTAGCCCGTCCCTTTTTCTCCCGACGGGATTGTCAGCATTGCGTATCGTCATCGTAACACCGGCCCGGCCCGGCTCCCGCCATGGCAATCGCAACACAGCCGAGCGCTGGGCGGCGCATATGCGCGCCCTCGGCCACAGGATAGACATCACACAAACGTGGGCAGGGCAGGATTGCGGGGCCCTCGTCGCCCTGCATGCCCGCCGCAGTCACGCTTCAATCAAGGCCTGGAAGGCCGCATATCCGGACCGACCGTTAGTGCTGGTGCTGACTGGCACGGACCTTTATCGCGATATACACAGCGACGACGATGCACGTGAATCGCTGCGCCTTGCCGATCGGATGGTCGTTCTGCAGCGTGAAGGTCTGTCCGAAATCGGTGCGGCCCTGCGCAGGAAGACTTTCGTGATCCATCAGTCGGTGCGCGCAGTACAGCGGCAGGCGCTACCGCGCAGCTATTGTCTGATTACCGTCATCGGCCATTTGCGTGAAGAAAAGGATCCATTTCGGGCGGCGCTCGCGCTCCGCCGCCTGCCTGCCGACAAGGCCATACGCGTTGTGCACCTGGGTAAGGCGATGTCGACCGACTTCGCGCGCGAGGCACGCGCGCTGATGCGCTCAGAACCGCGTTATCGCTGGCTAGGCGAGCTCGATCACGCCGGCGCCATGCGCTGGCTGGCGCGCAGCCACGCCATGGTGATATCGAGCCGCATGGAGGGCGGCGCTCACGTGGTCTCCGAAGCCATCGCCATCGGCGTACCCGTCATCGCGTCTGCTATCGGTGGCAATACCGGGCTACTCGGCAAACGCTATCCGGCGTTGTTTCCAGTCGGCAACGACGTAGCGCTGTCCGGCCTGCTCCTACGCACAAGCGGAGACGCCCGATGGCGGACCGCGCTCGAAGCTGCTGTGAAATCACGCAGTCATCTTGTCGATGCAGCGCTGGAACGTCGCTCCCTAGCGAAGCTTCTAGCGAACCTGACCAGTCGCGGCTCTGTGTAGGCAACAGCCACTTCGCGCGAGCTACCTCGGATAGTTAAGGGCGACCGCCACGAAGAACACGACGAGTACGGTAGCAAGGGGTGAACGCATCGGCGCAGCAATGGTATGCGCCTGCCCGGCAGATCCCTATTTGATGCTGGTGATTACGTTCTCCTTCCCCTCTTGAACGAATTCAAACTGGACCTTCTGCCCGCTCTTCACGTTCTCCAGCATCTTCTTGTCCTTGACGTTGAAGGTCATGGTCATGGCCGACCAGTTCGCGCTCTTGATTGGCTCGTGATCGAGCGTGACGGCGCCTTTGGCGGCGTCGACTTTTTTCACCACGCCGGTTCCTTTGTGGACCGTGCCCTGGCCGGATTTGCCGCCGTCCTTCTTCATCTCCATTCCCTTCATGTCCATGCCTTTTTGCATGTCCATATCCTTCATCTGGGCCTGGACGGTGAAGGCGGCGCTGATCGACAGAGCCATAATGGCAGACAGCGTTACGAGGCGTTTCATTGCACTTCTCCTTTCCTGCGGTTGCGGTTTAACAACAGATAAGCTGCTGGAATAACGAACATTGACAACAGAGGGGCTGTAAGCATTCCCCCGATCATGGGGGCGGCGATGCGCTGCATGACTTCGGCGCCGGAGCCTTCGCTCCACATGATCGGGATCAGGCCCGCGATGATGACCGCGACGGTCATTGCCTTCGGTCGAACGCGCTGTACTGCCCCTTCGTCGATTGCCTCCATAAGGTGTCCCACACCGTGACGCTCGACCGCCTGCTTGAGGTAGAGCAGCATGACGACGCCGAATTCCGCAGCGACACCGGCCAGTGCGATGAAACCCACTGCACCCGCTACGGAGAAATTATGGCCGAGGGCATAGATGAACCAGAAACCGCCCACCAGCGAAAAAGGGAGCGAAAGCATGATGAGCAAGGCCTCGTCCATGCGCTGGAACGTCATAAAGAGCAGCACGAAGATGACGAGAAGGACGAAAGGAACGACCAGCACGAGCCGGGCGCGGGCCCTTTCAAGGTACTCGAACTGGCCTGACCAGCTCAGGGACACGCCCGGAGGGAGCTTCACCCGTTGCGCAACCACGCGCTGCGCATCCTGGACGACAGAACCAAGATCGCGCCCACGGATATCGACATAGATCCACCCCGACAGGCGGGCGTTCTCCGAGCGCAGCATTGGCGGCCCGTCAGCGAGATTGATCGCGGCGACTGCTGACAACGGAATCTGGGCGCCGCGTTCGGTGACGATGGGTAAGGCCTTGAGCCCCTCGAGCGAATCCCTTGATTCACGTGGATAGCGCACATTGATCGGAAAGCGGCGCCTTCCTTCGATGGTCTCGCCGATATTTTCCCCGCCGATGGCCGATGAGACGACGGACTGGACGTCCGCGATGGACATTCCATACCGGCTGGCGGCGTTGCGGTCGATCGATATGTCGATGTACCGGCCTCCCTGCACCCGTTCCGCAAGGGCGGTGGACACTCCCGGCACATCCTTCACAGCGCGTTCTATTTCCCCCGCGACCTGCTCGATCTGGCCGAGGTCATTCCCCGATACCTTGATGCCCAAGGGGCTCTTGATGCCGGTCGCGAGCATGTCTATGCGATTGCGGATGGGCGGGATCCAGATGTTCGAGAGACCCGGGAGACGCACGACCCGGTCGAGCTCCTCCACCAGTTTCTCCGGTGTCATCCCGGCACGCCACTCCGAGCGAGGCTTCAATTGCACCACCGTTTCGACCATTTCCAGCGGGGCCGGATCGGTTGCGGTCTCCGCGCGTCCGATTTTGCCGAAGACCCTCTTTACTTCGGGCACGGTGGCAATGAGCCGGTCGGTCTGCTGCAGGAGCTCTGCTGCCTTACCGGTGGAAAGCCCAGGCAGTGCTGAAGGCATGTAAAGGAGATCGCCTTCATCGAGGGGAGGGAGGAACTCGGTGCCCAGGCGGCTCAAGGGGATGAGCGACGAAACCGCCAGGAGTACGGCTACGGCGATGGTCAACCAGGGCGCGCGAAGGACGATCGCAAGAAGTGGCCTGTATCCGGCTATCAATAGGCGGTTTAGCGGATTGCGACCTTCTTGGGGAATACGGCCCCGGATGAGATACCCCATCAGCACCGGAACGAGTGTCACGGAGAGTCCCGCCGCGGCAGCCATGGCATAGGTCTTGGTATAAGCGAGGGGGGCGAAGAGCCGGCCTTCCTGCGCCTGCAGCGCGAATACCGGAACGAACGAGAGTGTGATGATGAGTAGCGAAAAGAAAAGTGCAGGGCCCACTTCGGCGGCTGCATCACCGATCAGTCGCCAACGCTCGGAGACCGACAGCTCCACCTCTGGATGAGCGTGATGCCATGCTTCGAGCCTCTTGTGGGCATTTTCGATCATTACGATCGCGGCGTCGACCATGGCGCCGATGGCGATTGCGATGCCGCCCAGTGACATGATGTTCGCGTTGACGCCCTGGTAGTGCATCACGATAAACGCCGCCAGCACCCCAAGAGGCAACGTCACGATAGCGACGAAAGCACTGCGCAGGTGAAGGAGGAAGACAAGACAGACCAAGGCGACGACGGCAAATTCCTCAAGCAGCTTTTGTGCGAGGTGACGCACGGAACGCTCGATGAGCCCGGAGCGATCATAGGTCTCGACGATCTCGACGCCGGTTGGCAGGCTTGCCTTCAACGTGGCCATCTTCTCTTTGACTGCTGCGATGGTGGTGAGCGCGTTTTTGCCGTGGCGCATGATGACGATGGCTCCCGTCACTTCACCTTCTCCGTCCAGCTCGGCGATGCCGCGGCGCATTTCCGGCCCGATCTGGATGCGCGCCACGTCCTTCAACATGACGGGCGTGCCGGCCTCGGTGGTGAGCAGCGGTACTGCAGCGAAATCCTCGAGGGTTTTCAGATAGCCGCTCGCGCGTACCATGTATTCGGCTTCGCCCAATTCGAGCACCGAGCCACCGGTCTCCCGGTTCGCGTTCTGCACGGCCTGTATCACGCGGCCGTGGGAAATGCCGTAGGCCCGCAGCCGCTCCGGGAGGAGCACGATCTGGTACTGGCGTACCATCCCGCCGACCGAAGCGACTTCGGCCACGTCGGGCACGGATTTCAACTCATAGCGCAGGAACCAGTCCTGCAAAGCACGCAGTTGGCCCAGGTCGTTGTTCCCCGTCCTGTCTACGAGCGCGTATTGGTAAATCCAGCCCACGCCAGTGGCGTCGGGTCCGAGCGCAGGTTTCGCGCCTGCGGGGAGTCGCGACTGCACCTGGTTGAGGTATTCCAGAACACGAGATCGTGCCCAATAGGGATCGGTGCCGTCCTCGAACAGGATGTAGACGAAGGAGTCCCCGAACATCGAATACCCGCGCACGGTCTTCGCGCCTGGGACCGACATCATCGTGGTCGAAAGGGGATAGGTAACCTGGTCCTCGACGATGCGCGGCGCCTGCCCGGGGAATGGGGTGCGGATGATGACCTGCGTATCCGAAAGGTCGGGTAGCGCGTCGAGCGGTGTGCGGAGCAAAGACACCGTTCCCCATGCGGCCACGAGCACGCTCACCAACAGCACCAGGAAACGGTTGGCGATCGACCAGCGGATAAGACCGGCGATCACGGTTTACTCCCCGCAGGCGCGATCTTCTCGATCACGTAGTCGCCTTGCGGATTGGGCTTCCCTCGAACTTCGAATTCGACCTTGTCGCCCTTCTTGAGCCGGGCGAGGACGGCCTTGTCGCTGACGGCGAAACCCATTTGCATCGCGGGCCAGCTCATGGAGGGGATCGCGCCGTGATCAAGCTGGACGTGGCCTTTGGCCGCGTCGATCTCGGTCACGGTGCCGGTGCCGCGATGGTTTGTTTGTCCGCCTTTTGAAGCAGGGGCGGCGGGTGTGGCAGGGGCTCCGGGCATTTCGCTCATGCGGGCAGTACTTCCGCGCAGGTTGGCTTCCGAATCCAGAAGGAACTGCCCGGAGACGACCACCTTCTGCCCGGCCTGCAGTCCTTTGCGGACCTCACTCTGGCCGTTGCTCTCCATTCCAACTTCAACATCCACAACGGAGAATTTGCCTTCGCCCTGCGCAACGATCACGACGCTGCGGGTGCCGGTACGAATGACGGCCTCGGTCGGGACCGACAGGACCTCCTGGCGCGACTCCGGCGCAAAGCTCACCGTGACAAACATTCCTGGCACCAGCCGATTGCCGGGGTTGGGCAGCTCGATCCTCGCTTTGAGGGTGCGGGTGGTCGGGTTCACGTCGGGGAGGAGGGCGTTGACCCGGCCTTTGAGCGCCGTACCTGTTAGCGCCACTGCCCGGGCTTCCACGGCAACACCGGGGCGGACGAGGGAGGCCTGACTTTCAGGGACCTCTGCGTTAACCCAGACTGTGCCCAGTCCGTTTATCCGGAAAAGCGGCGCTCCTGACATGACGGTCATGCCTTCGCGAGCGTTCAGTTCAGAAATCACTCCGCCAAGAGGCGCTGTCACGACCAGCCGCGCATGAACCTTACCGCTGGATTCGACCAAGCGAATCTGGTCTTCCGTCATGCCGGCGAGCCGCATGCGCTGGCGCGCCGCATCGAGCAGGCCTTCGAGACCGCCGCCCGGCATGCGCTTGACCGACAGATATTCTTCCTGGGCGGCGACCCAATCTGGCGCATAGAGTTCGGCGAGCGCCTGTCCCTTGCGCACCGGATCGAGAGGCGCACGGACGAGTAGCCTTTCAACATAGCCATTGACGCGCGCCTGTACGACGGCGACATCACGCTCGTTGTAGGCGACGCTACCCACCACTTCAATTCCAGTCGTGAGGGCGACGGGTCGAACCTCGGCGGTGCGTATTCCGAGGTTCTGCTGCACCCGTGGATCGATGGCCACTGCACCCTCTTGGCTGGCTCCGCCCTCGTAGACGGGAACAAGCTGCATGTCCATGAAGGGCGACTTGCCCGGCTTGTCGAAACGCTGGCCCGGTACCATGGGGTCGTGCCAGTAGAGGACTTTCTTGCCGGTACCTGGATCGACATCGCCGGCTCTCTGGGGCCTCGCGGTTGTCTGCGTGGAGTCCGCAGGTCCGGCCATGTGCATCCCGCGATTCATCCCCAGGCGATACGCGGCATAACCTCCACCCCCAGCCAGCAGGGCAACCACGAGCGCAACGACGAGCGTTTTCGCCTTCATCGCGCGTTCTCCAAGGCTACGGTCGAATGCGGAATGAGGAAGTTGAGCTGTGCCCAGATCCTGGCCTGCTCGGCTTCGAGTTGAAGTGCCTGAAGGCGAACGTCGATCTCGTTGCGGCGAGCCGCGAACACCTCACCCAGTGTAGATCGGGCGCCGCGGTAGGCGGTTGTGACCGCTTCAGTGCGCTGGGCTGAGAGAGGCAGAAGCTCGCGGCTGTAACGGGCGCGGCGCTCCTTGAGGTTTTCCCACTCGTTTACCATGTTGCGCACTTCGGCCACGTGCGCCCGAAGCATTTCCTCGCGCTGGGCTTCCGCCTGCTCGGCCATGGCGAGTTTCGCGGCCACTTCCCGGTTCTGGCGATTCTTCTGATCCCACTGCAGCGGTATCGCGATTCCGAACGACACCATGTTCGAATAGGCAGGACCGCGCTGGGCATACATAAGCTCCGCGGTTACGTCCGGTTGCTTGTTGGCCTGGGCAAGCCTCGCTTCGGTTCTCGCAATCTCGACCTGCTTTGCAAGACTTGCTATTTCAGGGTGGTTAACGAGCTGGTTATCGAGATCGTGCGCATTGAGATGCGACAACGCGTCTATGCCCGGCTTTGTGCCAAGTGGCTTGTCCGCGACCTCGCCCACCCAGCGCGCGAGCGAGTTCTTCGCCGTGCGCACGCGCCGGTCCGTTTCGCTTGCCCGATCCTCGAGGGATACAACAGCGGTGCGAGCCGCGAAGATCTCCGCCTGATTGCCGCGACCGGCGCGATACGCTGTCTCGGCGGCTTCTATTTCAAGCCGGGCCGCCTTGGTTTGCTCGATCACTACGGCTGCCATTGCTTCCGCGAAGTAACGATCCAGCCAGGCGAGAGCGGTGTCGCGTTGTACGGTGGCCAGCGTTGCCGCTTTTTCGGTAGTCGTCCTCTCGGCTTCGCGCTCGAATTTCTCAGCGCGAAGCAGGCGCTTCTCAGACCGGGTGAACTCCTGCATCACGCCGATGCGGCGCATAGTCATGAAGTCCTTGGTGAGACTGAAGGCGTCCGCGCCGTTCACCGGGAGGTTCTCAACACCTGCTTTGAGCGTCGGGTCGGGTAGCTGGGCAGCTGCGACCGCCATCTCGCGGGATGCAAAGACCGCCCGGTCCTGGGCCGCCAATTGGCGCGAACGATCAGCTGCAATGCGCTGGGCGTCCGTCAGGCTCAGCGCGTCAGCGGCGTGGCTTGCGCCTGTGCTGAGCAGGAAAAGGAAGCACGCGGCAAAACAGGACCGGAACGCAGCAGACGCGAAAAAGAGACGCATAAACCCTCCGAATGGACGTACGGCAACACGACGACCACCATGGCCGCCGCACAACCTAAGCGGAGGATCTAATTACGAAGACAACAAAGAACGAATCTGAGGGGAGGCGGCTCGAAGCACAGCTGCGGTGGCTCAGAGGCTACCGAATGTTCCTGTACTTCGACAGGGATAACGTTGATTGCTAGCAGCGGAAGATCGGTTACCGCGGGCAGATCGGTACTTACCGCCGACGCGGGCGAGGCTTGGTGGCAACGGTCTTGGCCGAAACTCTTCGTCGAGTCATCGGAATCATGACAAGGGGCGGATGCGCCTTCAGTGGTTGCCGCACCAGATAGGCACGCATTCGCCAAAGCCAGGCTCTGGCAAAGCAACATCACGACAGCAAACACCGCTGCCAGATAACGCTTAGCTGCTCTTGAAAGACTCATTGAAACCAATGGTAATGGCCCGGCCTTGGGCTGGCAACGATGCTTATTCTAGCAGGCCTACCATCGCCCCATTTGATTCAAATCAATGTTTGCCACAGGTGCCTGTTCACTGGGGCCAGGATACAGTCCACTTCGTGTGGACATACGAGTTTTCGCTCTTCAGACTAGAGCGTCGCAGGGACTTGCTTGTGCACACGGGGAGGCCGGTTGCCTGACGAGAAAGGGAGCCCAATGGTGACACCGGGAGAATCTGACTATCTTCTTCGCCTCGCAACGCTTTCGTTGTCATTCGTTGGGTTTTCATCGGTGGTTGTCACTTTGCGAGGCGCATTGGGAGGGGAGCTGTCCGATAGGCACCTCCGTCTCGTGCGCCTTTACATAGAAGGCGGATTTCTGGTGACGGCTCTGGCCTTGATTCCTACTCTTCTGAATCTTCTTCATGTTCGTGAAACTGTAGTTTGGCCATTGTCCAGCGCAGTAGCTGCTTCGATCTTCACCGTCGTTATGCTTATCCAATTCCGCCGTCGCCGCGCCGTGGAGGGCAAGTTTCCCCCTTGGGTAATCATCATTTACGCGGGTTCGATCCTGGCGGTCGCCGCTCTCTGGCTCAACGTCATCGGACTCGCATTCCCGCCTGGCGCTGGGCCGTACGCGATTGTCCTTACGTGGGCTCTGTGTGTCTTCGGATTTATTTTTGTCCGAACCATCGAGCTATTCCTGCATCGCATACCGCCTGCTTAGGGTGGCGACGCGGGTACCTATTTGCCCGAGTCACCGCTGCCTTCACGGCAGTCATCAATTAGGATGCTGACGATGCCCATCGTCCCAAAGGCGGGAATACCTGGACGCAGCACGCTGCAGGCGACCCGGCCTATCAGGTTCGCATGGAATGGCAGAGAGCAACATGGCCCCCATTCTCTACGAACCGATAAATACTTATAAACCGGTGGCGTCGGACATCGGTATCGTCGATGGGCCGTTCGAATATCTGACAGTAGCCGGACTGCGAATGCCGCTACCCTTTACGACGCGGATGACAGTGGTTCGCCTCGCGAATGGCGACCTTTTCCTGCACTCACCTATTGCCTTTGATAAACAATTGGCAGTTCAGCTTCAGACGTTAGGAACCGTTCGCCATCTTGTATCGCCCAATCAGTTCCACTACGCACATATAGGGGAGTGGCAGAAGGCGTTTCCGGAAGCGAGCACCTGGGCATCGCCTGGTGTGCGACGACGGGCGCGCGCGCGACAGGTTAATGTTCATTTCACCCGAGACCTTGCAGCGAATCCACCCGAGGAATGGCGCACCGAAATCGACCAGACTTTGGTTCCGGGCGGTATCTTCAAAGAGTTTGTTTTCTTCCACAAGGCGTCCGAAACGCTGATCCTCGCTGACACGATTATCAATCTAGAGCTGCACAAGATCACTGAACCTTGGCGAACGGCTACGAAGCTCAGCGGGATGTATCATCCGCACGGGCAAATCTTTTTCGGCATGAGGTTGCCGCTCCTGCTACAAAGAAAGAAGACCGAGGTCGCATTCCGCAGAATTCAATCTTGGCATCCGCAGCGTATCCTGCTCAGCCATGGACGGTACTTCGATGCAAACGCCGACGCGGTAATTCAGCGGCTATTCCCTTTTTAACTATCGCTTGCCTTCCTTCACTTCGATCCTCCGCACCACTTTGACGACCTGCTCCTGCTCGGTCTTCATGCGCGCGGTAAGCGTGGCCGGCGCGCCGGCGATGACTTCCGCGCCGAGCCCCGTGAGCCGCTCGCGTATGTCCGGGAGGTCGAGTATGGACGTCACTTCCGCGTTCAGCTTCGAGATCACCGGGCGCGGCGTCCTGGCGGGGACGACGATACCGTAGAAGGCCGCCGTGTCGAAGCCGGGCAGGCTTTCCGACATGCCGGGAATATCGGGCGTGACCGGGGAGCGTTTTGCGGTGCTGACGGCGAGCGCCTTGACCCGGCCCTGCTTGATCATGGGCATCGCCGCGGCCAGGTTCGGAAAATAGACCGCGATTTCTCCCTGGATGACGCCGTTCAGCGCGTCGGTAGAGGACTTGAAAGAGATCTCGGTCAGCTCGATCCCGGCGAGGGCGGAGAGCATCTCCGCGCCGACGTGGCTGCCGGTGCCGCGGCCGGAGTGCGCATAGTTCAGCTGTCGCGGTTTTGCCTTTGCCAGTGCGATGAAATCACGCACGGAGCCCAGCTTCAACTGCGGCGGGACGATCATCACCGTGGGCAGGCTCACCATGAGGATCACCGGATCGAAATCCTTGAAGATGTCGTAGCTCACGTTCGGTATGAAATAGGGGCTCACCACCATGGTCGACGACGCCATGTACAGCGTGTGGCCGTCGGGCGCCGAGCGTGCCGCCGTGGCGACGGCGATCGTTCCGGCGGCGCCCACGCGGTTGTCGACGATGACCTGCTGGCCCCAGCGCTCCGTCAGCTTCTGGCTCACCATGCGCGCGACGATGTCGGTGGCCGTGCCCGGCGTGAAGCCGACGAGGTATCTGATCGGTTTCGTGGGATAGGCCTGAGCGAGTGACTGACCAGTGGCGAACGCGAAACCGGTCAAAGCAACGGCCATGCAAGCCGCGCGAGCGGCCGCTCTGAAGCGAATCATGATTGTCCTTCCCTTATTGTTTGGTCTTCGATGAAAGGAAAACCGCGGACGGCGTGGCAGCGGTTGTCCTAGAGGATGCGGTTATACCAGAACATCGAAAGCAGCACTCCGAGCAGCGCGAGCGCCGCGCCGATCGCCACGAAGAGCGCCGTCACCTCCGTCGTGCGCTTCTTCTCGAGCGCGATCCGCGTCGTGAGCTGCTTGTAGATCGCCGTCAGGTCGGGCGCAGTCGTCGCCTGGAAGTACTCGCCCTCCGTGGTCGCGGCGATTTTCTTCAGCACGTCCTCGTTCAGCCGCACGCGCATGGACCAGCCGTCGAAGCCCAGGGTCGTGCCCTCCTTGGTGCCTACGCCCACCGTAAAGATACGCACCCCGCGCTCGGCGGCCATTTTGGCGGCTTCCATCGGATCGAAACCGGTATTGGCCTCGCCGTCGGACAGCAGCACGATCGCGGCGGAGCCGTTCGATCCCGGCGGCACGGGCTTGTGCTCCTCGGCCTTGCGTTGATCGCGCAGCCAGGGCCGCGACTGGCGGCCGAAACTCAACTGCTCGACGTCTATGCCCGAGTTGGGCAGCAGCGTGGCGAGCGCCATCAGGAGGCCGCTGCCGATCGCGGAGCCGCGCTGCAGCTGGAACCGGTCGATCGCCTGGACGATGTCGTCGCGGTTGTCGGTCGGCGATTGCACGACCGCCGCCGCGCCTGCGACCGCCACGACGCCGATGCGGACGTGCCGCGGCTGCTTCGCGACGAACGCCTTGGCCGCCGCCTGCGCGGCCGCGAGCCGGTTCGGCTTGATGTCGGTCGCCCGCATGCTGCCCGAGACGTCCATGGCGAGGATGACGGTTTCCTGCCGCGCCGGCATGGTGAGCGATGCGTGCGGCCGCGAGACCGCGAACAGCATGGCGCTCAAGCCGAGGAGCAGGAGGACGGCCGGGACGTGACGCCGGATTCTCGCGGCCGTGCCCGGCGTCTCACCGCCCAGGCCGAGGCTCGCGTAGCGCAGCGCGACCTTCCTGCCGCGCGCGATGAGCCACACGTAGAGCGCGACGAACGCCGGCACCGCGGCGAGCAGCCATAGCATCCCGGCCCACAGGAAGGTCATGCTGGCGAAATCGATCATCATCTGAAGCTAACTGCGTGATTCGTGATTCGTGATTGGTGTCAAGCGCTGCTGCGCTTGCTTGAGCCCGGCCAGATCACCAATCGCCAATCACGCCCTTTCATCGATGTTCACTACCTGTGACTCGTCAGCGAGACACCCGCCGCGAGCTGGCTGCGCCGCTTGCGCAACACCGTGAAGCGCATCAGGGCATCGACGAGATCGTCGTCCGTCGCCAGCTCCAGGCAATCGACCCCCGCCTCGCTCAACGCCGCCCGCAGCGCGGCTTCGCGCCGCAGGGCCGCTTCCGCGAACTGCCTGCGGAAGCGCGCGTCGTGCGTGTCGACGAAGAGCTGCTCACCCGTCTCTGCGTCCTGCATGACGATGAGGCCCAGGTCCGGCAGCTCCATTTCCAGCGGATCGTAGAGGCGCACGGCGACGATCTCGTGACGGCGGGCGAGCAGCGCGAGCCCGCGCGCCCAGCCCGGGGTGCTGATGAAGTCGGAGACGACGAAGATTACCGAGCGCCGCTTGATCGCCGATTGCGCCTTCTCCATGAGGTCGCCGAGATTCGTCTCCTTCCGGGCGGCCGGCGCGGCCGGCTTCATCATGCGGTCGAGAATCTGCAGCACGTGGCGCCGCCCGGCGCCCGCCGGAACCACGCCGTCGATCTTGTCCGAATAGAGAATGGCGCCGACGCGATTGCCGTGCCGCGTGAGGAGCCGCCCGAGCACCGCGGTCAACTCGGTCGACAGCGCGCGCTTCCGCACGTTGCCCGAGCCGAAATCCACCGAGCCGCTCAGGTCGAGGAGAAACCAGGCCGTGACTTCACGGTCGGCGTGAAACTCGCGGACGTAGGGCGTCTGCAGGCGGGCGGTGACGTTCCAGTCGATGTGGCGCACGTCGTCGTGCAGCTGATACTCGCGGAGATCGGCGAGATCGAGGCCGAAGGCGCGGAACAGCGTGCGATAGTCGCCCTGCAGAAGGCCGTCCAGGCGCCGTATGACCGTCCACTCGAGACGGCGGAGGATGGCGTCGGGATCCTCCTTGCGGGCCAGCGCGCCGCCCGCGGCGGCGACGGCATGGAGGCGGGGCGCGTCCTTCTTCCTGCTATCCGGCGGCGACTCGGACATGGGTTTCGAGCGGTTTCTCGGGCGCGGGGACCGCCTTCATGATCCGCACCACGAGCTCGTCCGCGGTCTTCGCGTCGGAGAGCGCTTCGTAGGAGAGCACGAGACGGTGGCGCAGCACGTCGGGCACGAGATCGGTCACGTCCTCGGGCAGCACGTATTCGCGGCCGCGCAGGAATGCCAGCGCCCGCGCGCCCTCTATGAGATGGATCGTCGCCCGCGGGCTCGCGCCGAACGTGATGTAGCGGGCCAGGTCCGTGAGACCGCAGCGCTCGGGGCGGCGCGTGGCCGCGACGAGCTTCACCGCGTACTGGATGAGCGCGGGGTCGACGTAGGCCTTGCGGCACTCGCCCTGCAGCGCGGAGAGCTGCTCGGTGGTGGCGACCGCGGCAACGTCGGCGGCGGGTCCCGTGACGCGCTCGACGATCACGAACTCCTCCTCCTCGCTCGGGTAGCCGACGAGCACCTTCATCATGAAGCGGTCGACCTGGGCTTCGGGCAGGGGATAGGTGCCCTCGGTCTCGATCGGGTTCTGCGTGGCCATCACCAGGAATGGCTCGGGCACCTTGTGCGTCTCCCCGGCGATCGTCACCTGGCGCTCCTGCATCACCTCGAGCAGCGCGCTCTGTACCTTGGCGGGCGCACGGTTGATTTCGTCGGCGAGCAGCAGGTTGGTGAATACCGGCCCGAGCACGGTGCTGAACTCTCCCGAGCGCTGGTTGTACATGCGCGTGCCCACGAGGTCGGCCGGGAGCAGGTCGGGAGTGAACTGGATCCGCTTGAACTGGCCGCGGACGGTGCGGGCGAGGGTCTTGACCGTGAGCGTCTTCGCGAGCCCCGGCACGCCCTCCACGAGCAGGTGCCCCTGCGCGAGCATCGCGACCAGCACGCGCTCGAGAAAGTGGTCCTGTCCCACCACCACGCGCTTCACTTCGTAGAGGATGCGCTGCATCAGGGAGGCGATCTCGCCCCGTCCGGCTGTTGTCTGCTCTTCCATGAATTCTTACCCTTACTGAATTAACCGCAGATGCACAGAGATAACATCAGCGGAATTAGAACGGTGGCAGGCCGACCGCGTTGCCGGCGGCCTCTATGGTCACTGCGAATCCGATACCGATGAAGGTGCGCACTTCGCCCGGACTGAAGATCGCCGTCACGATGCCGACGACTTCGCCGTCCATCGTGACGAGCGGCCCGCCGGAGCTGCCGGGGTTCGCGGCGGCGTCGAACTGGATCAGCTTCGTCAGCACCTGCTGCCCGTCGGGCGAGCGGAACTCGCGATTCAGTCCGGAGACCACGCCGGCCGACACCGACGGGCCGATGCCGAACGGGAATCCCACTGCGACCACTTCGTCGCCCAGCTTCAGCCGCTGCGTGTTGCCCAGCGTCGCCGCCGCCAGGTCGTCGGGTATGGTCTTCGCTTTCACGACGGCGAGATCGTTCTCGGGCTGCACGCCGGCGACCGAGGCCTCCGACTCGAGGCCGTCGAAGAAAGTCACCGTCACTTTTTCCGCGCCCTGGACGACGTGCAGATTGGTGAGGATCACGCCCTGGTCGATGATGACGACCCCCGAGCCCGTCGCGCTCTCCATCAGCTCGCCGCCCCCGTCGTCGACGTAACCGCGCACGCGCACGACCGAGGGCAGCACCGCCGCCGCAGCCTTGGCCGGACGGGAAGGAAGACTCTCGTTCTCGAGCGTGTGGAGCACGGCGGCGTCGATGTCTTCCTGCGTGAAGTCCTGCCGTGCCGGCCGCGTCGCGTCGTAAGCCAGCAGGAGAGCGAGGGCGAAGAGTCCGCCCGCGACGAAGAGCACGAAGGACGCGTGACGCCGCAGAAACGCGCCGACCCGGCCTTCCCCGTCGGCCACGCCGTTAGCGGCGGAGCCGGGCGCGTGTCGCGCTTCGGTGGCTTTCGCAGGCGGCGCAGTGGTGCCCCCGGCCTGCGCGCCGCCGCGCGACTTGCCCGCCGTGCTGTAAATGGCTGCTCGTTTCATGAGTTATCTCGATGACTCAGTGCCGCTGTCTCCCGGGAGATAACCGAAACGGTAGCACGTTCGCGGGACGGGGGTACATCACTGCGTCACGAGACGGATTCTTACACCCGGGTAAACACCGGGCCGGACGGCAAGTGAATGAATTTGGGGATGGGAGCCGACAGGCTGCCGCGGTGATAAAGTAACAGCTATGCGGTTTCTCTGGCCCGATCTGCTGTGGCTGCTCCTGGCTGTGCCGGCGCTCGTTGCCGCGTACTTGTACGTGCTGTGGCGCAAGAAGCGGACGGCCGTGCATTACGCAAGCCTACGGCTCGTCAGGGATGCGATAGGCCCCGGCCAGCGGTTCCGGCGCCACGTGCCGCCGCTCGTCTTCCTGCTCGCGATGGCGGCTGCTCTGGTGGCGCTTGCCAGGCCGAGCGCCGTATTTCTCCTGCCGTCGCAGAGCCAGACGATCGTCCTTGCGATGGACGTGTCGCGCAGCATGCGCGCGAAGGACGTGGACCCCAACCGCATCACCGCCGCGCAGGCGGCCGCGAAGGACTTCATAGAGCAGATGCCGAACAACCTGCGGGTCGGCATCGTGACGTTCGCGGGAACCGCTTCCATCGTGCAGACGCCGACGCAGAACCGCGACGACCTGATCGCGGCCATCGACCGCTTTCAGCTCCAGCGCGCCACGGCCACCGGCAGCGGCCTGATCATGTCGCTGTCGTTGCTGCTGCCGGACTCGGGCATCGACCTCGAATCGATGGTGTTCGACCGCAATTTCTCGCGCTTCGGCGGGGGCGCCGCCGGCATCGACCGCCCGCGCAGGCTCGAGAAGGCGGAAAAGAAGGACTTCACGCCCGTCCCCCCGGGCTCGTACAAGTCCGGCGCGATCATTCTCATGAGCGACGGGCGGCGCACGACCGGCCCCGATCCGATCGAGGCGGCGAAGATGGCGGCCGATCGCGGCGTGCGCGTCTATACGGTGGGCTTCGGCACCAAGGAAGGCGGTACGATCGATTTCGACGGGTGGTCGGCGTACGTGATGCTCGACGAGGAGACGCTGAAGCAGGTCGCGAAGATCACCGACGCGGAGTACTACCACGCGGGAACGGCCGCCGACCTGAAGAAGGTCTACCAGACCCTCAACTCGAAGCTCGCGCTCGAGCAGCGGGACACCGAGATGAGCGCGCTGCTCTCCGCGCTCGCGGCGCTGCTGGCGTTCTGCGCGGCGGGCCTGTCGCTACTCTGGTTCCATCGAGGATAAAGCCGGCTCTCACCAGCTTCAAACGACCGGCAGCAAAGGCTGGTGCCCGGGCTCCTCGTGGTGAAGGACTTCGGCGCTGACGCGCGTGTCATAGGTCTGACCGCACGCCGCACAAGTCGCGAAGTTCCCCAGCTCCTCGGCATGGTCGTTGTCCTCGAGGAGGCCGCCCCGGTCTCCGCCGGGGACGGTCGGAACGACAGCCTCATGTCCGGCTTTCATGTGGCGGGCGACCTGCCGCGAGTCTGTCATATCCATCGGCGCGCCGCATTCCGGGCAACGCTCGAAGTCGTGATCTCTGGAAGGTGTGTCCATGGCCGTACTCCCGGGATGTCCTCTGTCAGGAGAGGGACCGCCGGGCAGCGGGGGAGTTCCGCGCAGGAATCCGGCTAGGCAACCGGGACGCTGCGCTCCCGCGCTCCCGACCGCTGACGCTCGACCAGGTGCGCGTAGAAGCCGCGGCGCGCGATGAGCTCGTCGTGCGTGCCTTGCTCGGCGACGCGGCCCTCGTGCAGCACCAGGATGCGATCGGCGGCGCGGATGGTCGACAGGCGGTGAGCGATGAGTATCGTGGTGCGATCGATCATCAGCGAGTCGAGCGCGCCGCGCACCTGCTCCTCGCTCAGCGCGTCGAGGTGCGAGGTCGCCTCGTCGAGCACGAGCACCGGCGCGTCCTTCAGGAAGGCGCGCGCGATCGCGACCCGCTGCCGCTGGCCGCCGGACAGCTGCACGCCGCGCTCGCCGACGGGGGTCGCAAGTCCCTCGGGCAGCCCGGCGATGAACTCGGACAACGCGGCCTGCTGCACGGCGCGCAGCAGTTCCGCACGCGACGCTTCCGGGCGCGCGAGCAGGATGTTGGCCTCCAGCGTGCCGTTGAAGAGATAGGTGTCCTGCGCGACCAGCGCGATCCTCTGGCGTAACCCGTCGAGCGTGAGGCGCGGCAGCTCGACGCCGCCGAGCCGGATCGTCCCGGCGCCGGGATCCCAGAACCGCAGCAGCAGATTCGCGACCGTGGTCTTGCCTGCGCCGGAGGAGCCGACCAGAGCCACGGTTGCTCCGGCGGGCACCTCGAAGCTCGCGTCCGACAGCGCTGCCTTGGTCCGCCCGGGGTAGGTGAACCGGACGTGCTCGAACCGCACGTCCATTCCGCCGCGCGGCGCCGGAGCATCCAGCGGGCCGTCGGCGATCCGGACCGGCTCGGATTCGACGACTTCGAGCCGGCGGGTGGAGGCGATGGTATCGGCGAGCTGGCGGCTCACCTGCGCGATCTCCGAGACCGGCAGGAAGGCCGCCACCGAGATCAGGATGAAGAGCGGCAGGAGCGCCGGGTCGATCCGCCCGGTGGCCGCGAGCTGCGCGCCGAGGATGGCGATTGCCAGGCCGCCGAGCCCGGTCGCCACCTCCAGGTGCTCCGACTGGCGCGCGAGATCGTCGAGCAGGTTCAGCCGCAATTCCTGGTAACGCCGCGCAAGCGCCATGAATGCCTCGCGCCTGCGGCCGCGAGCGCCGAAGGCGAGGAGCTCCGTCATGCCCTGGATGGTCTCGGTGACGTGCGCGGAGAGCTCGCCCAGGGCGGCGCGCGCGCGCGACGCCAGCTCGTCCACGTGGCGCCGCCGCAGGAACGGCGACGCGGCCGCGTAGGCGAGGAACGGTGCCAGCGCGAGCGCGAGCGGCCACGCCGACGACGCGAGCCACGCCAGCACCGCGCACGGCACCAGCACGGCCACGATCGCCGGCGCGACCGTGTGCGCGAAGAAGTATTCGACCGTCTCGACATCCTGGGCTGCGAGCGCGACCAGGTCGCCCGAGCGCCGCTCGAAGAGGTAGGCGGGCGCCAGCGCTTCAAGCCTGGCATAGAGCCCGATGCGCATCTCGGCGAGCAGGCGGTAGGCCATGTCGTGCGCGAGCCAGGATTCGATCCAGTGCAGCACGCCGGCGAGCGGTGCGACGAGGAGCAGCGCCACCACGAGCGCCTGCGGAAAGCCTCCGCCCTTGACGCCGGCGATCGCCAGGGCACCGATCACGCCGACCCCGATGAAGGCCGCCACGCGTGCGACGCCGCAGCCGGTCACGACCGCGAGCTGGGCGCGCCACGGCCGGATGAAGCGCGCGAGCGCCGCGAGCGTCGGGTACCAGCCCACCCTGGCCGCGTCGGCGTTGAGGTCGCGCAGCGCAATGCCCGGGATTGCGCTGTCCGCGCTCGCGTCGCGGCTGGTGTCGCTCCCGACGGCAACCTGCATCTCGCGCATTTCCGCGAGATCAGACGTGGCCACGCCCTCGGCCTGCGAGGCCATCAGCCGCCGATACGGTCCGTCGCGGCGAATCAGCTCGGCATGACGGCCGCTGTCGACCACGCGCCCGCTCTCCAGCACCAGGATGCGGTCGGCGCCGATAACGCTGGAGAGCCGGTGCGCGAGGATGAGCGTGGTGCGCCCCCGCATCAGGCGTTCCAGCGCCTGCTGGATCACCGCTTCGTTCTCCGCATCGACCGATGACAGCGCCTCGTCCAGGATCAGGATCGGCGCGTCGACCAGCAGGGCGCGCGCGATGGCGAGGCGCTGACGCTGGCCGCCGGAAAGCCGCGCTCCGCGCTCACCGATGATGGTGCGGTAGCCGTCGGGCAGCGCTTCGATGAAATCATGCGCGTTCGCCGCCCGGGTCGCCGCTTCCAGCTCCGCCTGGGTCGCATCCGGACGGCCCAGGCGCACGTTCTCCTCGACCGTCCCGTGGAAGAGGTGGGTGTCCTGCGCGACCACGGCAATGTGACGCCGCAGATCCTCGGGGTCCAGCCCGCGCAGGTCCTGATCGCCGATGCGCACGCTTCCCTGCTGCGGGTCATGCAGGCGCATGAGCAGACGCACGATCGAGGACTTGCCCGCGCCGCTCGGGCCGACGATGCCGACGCGTTCCGCGGCGCCCACCGCGAACGTCAGGTCCTCCAGCGCGGCGCCGCGCACGCCCGGATAGGCGAAACGGATGCCTTCGAAGGCGATGGACGGGCGGCGCCGCGTCTCTGCCGATACCGCCGCGCCGCCGGTTGGCGCGGATTCCACGGCGCCAAGCAACGCGTGCAGGCCCTGCGCCGCCGACTGGCCGTTCATCCCTGCGTGCAGCACGGTTCGCAGATCGCGCAGCGGCCGGAAGATTTCGGTACCCGCCATCAGCACGATCAGCAGCGCCTCCAGGCTCATCAGGCCGTGCGACACGCGCCAGGTGCCGAGCGCGAGCGCGGCCGCGGCGCCGGTGGCAATCGCGACGTCCGTGATGCCGCGGGTCATGACGCTCGCCCCGAGCACCCACATGGTCTCGTCGGAAAGCGCGCGCGCCTTCTCGGCCAGCCGGCGGCCGTACGCGCGGCCCTGCCCGAACGCCTTCAGCGTGGGCAGTCCCTGGATCGCGTCCAGGAACTCCTCGCCGAAGGACTTGAACGCCCGCTGACGCGCGACCGAGGCTTCGCGGTTGCGCCGTTGCGCGAGCCCGGGCAGGATGAGCCCGAAGAGCGCCGCGGCGACCATGACCGTGGCCACCGGCAGGTCCCACCAGGCGATGAACGCGAAGATGGCGACGGGCGCGGCAGCCGAGATGAAGAGCTGCGGCAGGTACTGGCCGAAAAAGGTCTGCAGCTGCTCGACGCCGTCGACCACCGAGAGCATCACGCCGCCGGTGCGGCTCTCTGCGAACCAGGCCGGCCCGAGCGCGAGGAGCTTGTCGAAGAGCCGCGCGCGCAGGGTTTCCTGGATGCGGGTGGCCGTGCGGTGCGCGATCATCGTGCGCGCCTGTTCCAGGGCCGCGCGCAGCACGATCGCCGCCGCGACCCCCACGGCCGACGGCGCCACCTCCGCGAGGCCCGCGCCCTGGAACACCAGCACCAGCAGGCGGCCGAGGAACACAAATCGCGCGATTCCCGCGCACAGGGACAGCATCCCGAGGATCACGCCGAGCGCGATACGCCCGCGCAGTCCCCCGGTCATCTTCCAGAGCTGCCAGTCGAAATACATGGTTCCGCCCGATTATAGGGCGCTCTGGGCAGAACCCGCGGGATTCATTACTACGTCGACGCGTAGAGCATATGTGGACTCCTGCAAAAGGCGCCGCAGTCGAACCCGGCATGCTTCGAATGCCGGAACGGGCGACGTCCGCTTCACGCGGGCGCGCAACTATACCGCCTGGAAAGGAGAGTGAGGGAAAGCTCGCGGCGCAGCGATCGCCGGCCGCAAGCGGAAAACCGGGACGGGGCGGGCCGCCGGGGCCCGCCGTCCGTCAGTCCGTCAGGAGGCTACAACCAGCGTCCCTGGACCCATACCCAGTCGTTACCGGCGAAGCGCCAATAGCCGGGCACCCAGCGCGCGCCGGAGTACGGCGCGGGAGGTGTCACGTCTTCATAGGGCGCCGCCGGGACCGGGCGAACCGTGCCGGCTACCCACTGGCCCGATAGCCAGACCCACCTGCCGTCCCGCCATTCATAGTGCCCTTTGACCCAGGTGTAGCCGGTCACCGCAGGCGCGGGCGGAACGGTTTCCACCGGGGCCGCAGGCGGATTGACGATCACCACGCGTTCGGACGGCTGTTGCTGGACGACCGTGCGTTCGCGCTCGATCACCGGCTGGTTCTGGACGATCGGTTGCTCGCGTATCACCGTGCGTGTGCCGCACGCTGCCAACACCGCGAGCGCGCAAAGCGACGAGACTTTCCACCATCGAGTGTTCATCTGCGATTGAGTGTTCATCGTGCCACTCCTTTCATCAAGACGCGGGTCCTCCCCCTGCCCGCAGTACCAATTCGACCGGGGCTCATGCAGCGAGTTCTGAGGGTTGTTGTAGGACACACGGGAACGTCGCGGGCAGACGACAGCCTTTCAGCCGATGCGTCGTTTCATGACGACTCGCGCGGGTCGGCACATCGGACATCGCCGAAGGTCAGTTTCGTGACCGGGTACTGCGGGCGAGAATGCCGGGCGCATAAAAGTAAACGGCCCGCAAAAGCGGGCCGGTTCTTGGTGGTTCGTTCGCGCGGGGCGAAGCAGGGCACCGGCGCGTGAGAGCGCCGCTACGCCAAACTGCGTCGGCTCAATCCGAGCCCGGCGATGCCGAGGATCAAGAGGAGCAGGGTCGCGGGCTCCGGCAACTCCACCGCTGTTGCCTGCATACCCGCGCTACGCCCTTTGGGAGGCTTTCCCCCGCCGCCTGCTGTCCCGTTCATTACGCTGTCGATCCAGGAGTTGAAGTACGTGACGCGCGTCCATCCGCCCGCGTCCCCATAATCGGAGTCCGGATCTCCGTCCAGCCGGCCCCACCCGAAAGAGGTTATACCGGTCAGGAACTCACGCCCGTCAATCTGCTCGAACAGACCGCCCCCGCTGTCTCCCGGTCCTATCATGGACTCGAGCGGCAGCGGCGAGCCGCTGCCGAAGTTGTTATCCGCAGATAATCCTGAATCGAAGTCGGCAAGCAGAATGCGGTTCGTTCCGCCGGCGGTTCTGAGAACAGCATCGACCATGTTCTCGCCGGCTCGCTTGAGCCCGTCGAACGTAGTCGCACCGGTCGAGCCGGTGCCGGTCATTCCAAAACCCACCTCCGTGCCGATCCGGCCGAGCTCGCTCGTGCCGCTGTATCGCTCTGCGGCGCACCCGCCGATGGAGGAGGAGAACGAAATTCCGCAGCCAACGCCGGTGCCCAGATGGAACAAACCGATGTCATAACCGGAATTCAAGTCGCCCGTCCACTTCGAATACGAGTACCAACGATCGGCGCTTACGCCATCTCGTGTCGCGAAGCTGCTCCAGCCCCCGCCGGAATCGAGATAGAATTTCAACGACAGGGCGCCGGAGGTTACATGCGCCGCGGTCAATACCCAGTCTGGTGAAATGAGGACGCCGGATGCGGCGAAGCCGCCGCTGCTGTCCGTGCCATAGATCTGACCGACGCTGTTGTAACGGGTAGTATTGGCCAGATCGATGTAGCTGCTATCTGACGTGCCGTCGCGAATGACGATCGCAGCGGCAGGTCCCGCGAGCGTCAGTCCGCCGATCATGGCAATCATGACCGGAATCAATTTACTCACCATGATCGGCCCCCCTCTCCCTGAGCTTTACAAAGACATCTTGTTTTTCAGGCAATATCTGGGCCGCTGCTCCTATGTGGCTGAATACGCGAACAAAAGCTCAAGCCGGCCGGGTTCATGGCCCGGCAAGTGTAAAGTTTTCTGACAAAAACCGCGGTCACATGAATCCCATCTCAACTCCGGCCCGGCACGTACGTGACTTAGTTCCGGTAAGCGTGAGTTCTGCTCTCATGAGGCGCCGGGCGCATGCTCGCAATCGGTTGCGTGCGCGGGGATCGGCACAATAGCGGCACGCAGTCTGGCATGAGGTGTGATGCCCGCCTCCGTTGTCGCGCGCCTCAATACCGACCTCGTGCGCGCGCTGCGACTGCCGGATGTGCAGGAGACGTTCAGGCTGCAGGACATGATTTCCGCGCCGAGCACGCCGGAGCAATTCGCAGCGCTGCTGCACTCGGAGAGCACGCGCTATTCGAAAGTGGTGAAGGGAGCCGGCATCAGGGCCGGGTAAGTCGGCGGAAACAAAACCACGGCGCAAGTTAGTCCAGCTTGAGGTTCAAGTCCTTCGCCAACGTTGTATCTCTGCACCATCTCGGGGAATCCATAGCCTGGTCTTGTGTCGGAAAACTTTACAAACTAAGCCTGCATGCGCGCTACATGCTGGTTAACCTGCTGATTATGTGAAGTACGCTTCCGTGGGCCCGTTTCTTGCTCCATGTGGTTACACGGAGAACCATATGCAGTTTTTGCGGGATGCACTGGTGATTGTCATCGCGATTTGCGCGCCGCTGTCGATGATTCTCTGCGTCTTGGCATCGATCTACTTCGGCGTCTGGAATGGCGTTCTGCTTTTTGGCTTAGTGCTGGCTGCGTCCGCCTTTATTGGTTGCGTTATTGGTGAGATGGTTAGAATGGTTAGTAAACGGAGGCACACCGAACCTCTGATGGACCCAGGGTCGTCGATTGGAGATGCCGAAGGACGGCCCAACTCGATCACATAGTTTGTATCTCGAAGGGCGCCAGGTTACTTCACTGGTTTCACCCTTCCCCGAGAGCATTTTGATCCAGTTCTGAGCGGGTCCACCGACCCAAGCTCACGAATCAGGCCCGTCCCACGCGGGCCTTCGTTTCTGGCGCATCCGCCATATGCGGTCAGGAGTAGACCAAACGTCTGATTGAACCGCTCAGCCGCAGTGCTATGGTGAGTTTTACCTGATGTCGTGGCGTTCTCCTCAGTTGGTCACTACATCTTTTATGGCGCAAGATCTAGTACCGGCAGTGTGGCAGTCGATTGGTTTCGCTGGCATTGCACCCATTCAACCCGCTATAATTTTTGCCGAAAGAGGGCACGCATAAAGAGAAGGCGCACGTAAAGTCTTCAGAAGGTTCCACCTTGTCAGAGCGTGGCGAACGCAGACGACGGCACGATTTGTCAATAGTTGACCAGCGGAGATTTGTATGAATATCTCGATCAATTGTTTTGCGCTTACTTTTGCCGGTAGATTTCGAATCTTCGCCGTCGCGGTGCTCCTTCTGTTATCTAAGGGGGTAGGGGCGGGTCCGTTCAGTATCAACCTGAACTTCACCGGTGGACTGAGTAACACGCAGCAGGCCGTTTTCACCGAGGCGGCGGATTTGTGGGAAAGCCTGCTGCCAGCATATCAGCCAGGTATCAGTATCACGGGACTCACCATCAATGCATCCGCGATATCTATCGATGGTGTCGGAGGGATACTGGGACAAGCGGGTCCGGGTTTCGCAGGGCTCAAGCGTCAGGGCGGCTACTGGCTCTCGACTCGCGGCACTATGCAGTTTGACACGGCCGATGTCCAAGACATGGAGAGCGACGGTACCTTTTTGTCGGTGGTACTGCATGAAATGGCCCACGTGATGGGTTTCGGTACGCTGTGGGGGGTGAACGGGGTTTACCAAACCGGCAGTGGTCGTTACACGGGAGGGAACGCCGTCGCCGCGGCAAGGGCAGAACTAGGCAGACCGAACCTGACCTTCATACCTGTCGAATTGGGCGGTGGACCAGGCACGGCAAATAGCCATTGGGACGAGCGTGACGGCGGCGCGTGCTGTACCGGTTATACGAACAGCCAGGGGCAGGATGCCACCTTTGAACTGATGACCGGCTGGCTTAGCGGGCCGACATTCATCAGCCAGACCACTGTCCAATCCTTTGTCGACATTGGCTACGTGTCCGCATTATCGTTGGGATTAATCCCCGGGTCATCTTTCGATGTGCCCGGAATTTCCATGGCAGCAATATCCGTATCAGCCGTTCCAGAGCCCACGACTTACGCCATGCTCCTCTTCGGCCTCGGCATGCTCGGAGTCATGACGCGACGTACGAAGGCGAGCGCAGGTTTAACTCGCCACAAGCGCTGTTAAGCGCTGCGGGGTCAGCAAGCGTTGTGGGGTCAGTTATTGACCTTGCACTTGCTGACGCGAAAGCTTCGGTCGGTTGGGTAGCGGAACCTGTGGACAAAATAGGTGACGTGACGACCACGGTTTCAGGCGAACGATCTAGCGGCGGACGGAACCCGTGTTCTGTCGCCATCCTTCTTCACCTCACGCGCGAACGGACGTGAATTAGGTGTCAAATTAGTTGACACCTCAACCGTCCGCGCGACTCCGCCATACCTGAGATCGCGGCTTCTAGTGGCATCGCTGCAATCCTCCCTACCTGCTTGCCACCGCAGCGCCTGTGAGGCGCTCGCGGCTCAGTCGATAACGCGCTTTTCGGTGTAGCAGCGCGTCGGGCTTGGGGCTTCGCTCGTCACGAATCGCGATTGCGAGCACGATGCGCCCACCATGATTCACGGTCCGCTCCAACGTGTTGTTAGACGTCACTAATACGGCCGCCACAGTTTCAGCAGCTCGTACCAAAACTCGTCGCCGTATCTCATGGCGAGGAAGCCGCACACCAACGCGACACCAGCAACCAATGCCGCGAAATACCAACCGTTCGCGATGCTCCAGTAAATGGCTGACATGATGCCCAAAACGACTCCGATGAGAAGGCCACAGCCGAACCGTATCCTTTTCTCCGCGACAGCGTCACTTTCGACGCGGGGGTTAGGCGGCATCGATGCACTCATCGTTCCTCCCCACCACCGTAGGGTTGTCTGACCGCGTGGACAATCAGCGACACCAAGAATGCGATTACCCCAAATACCAGAGCGCTTACACGGGTACGCGCCGACGGTGGCGCCCAGGTGCAGTTTCCGCACATGACGAAATGCCGAAACTTTCCCACACTGGTCTCGTGAGTCTTGCCCGCGCGCTTCCCGCACTTCGGGCAGGGACCGAGTTACAACGATCAAGCGTTTTCATACATCGCGTCGCAGGTAGACGCCTAGCTCTCGGTCACGTCTCAGGCTCACGCCAGCCCGAGCCCCGGTGCTCGCGCTGGTGGCCGCTGCCGCGCGCCGGGGCGGTGTCCGTGGTCTTCGCCAAGGCGCCAGGGCGACGCGGCCTGGAGGCTGTAACATCGGGCCGGAAGGGTAGGGCGGTCGGCAGTGGGTAACGGCACGGGTAAGGGTACGGCCGACCCGGTTACCCTCCATTTTCCCCTATGAAGCTGGGCCGGTTCGATTCCGACCCCCAACTCGTAGCAGCTCGTTATTTGCCCGCAGCTGGAACATCTCGTTCGCTGTACGAGTCGTGAAAAGCGGTTCGACACCCGAAGCCGGCAGGTGACGTTCATTCAAGTACGTGGCGGGGCATCGGTATTGGTCTCTGGGCGATGGCATTTACCGCCTTCACCAGTGCCTACAAAGAAAAATAGGTTACGAGTGACACTCATAACCTATTGATTAATGGCTCCCCGAGCTGGGCTCGAACCAGCGACCTGCGGATTACCCGTGCCCCCTGTTTTCACAAGGACGTGGACTATGCCTTCGCCGTGGGCCGGAAGCCTTTAGGCGGGCGCCGTCTAGTCTCTACACCTTCCGCCCTTTCGGGGCGGCTTGGCTCGGCGTTGCCGTAGGCCTTGCGGCCGTTAGGGTTCACCGACTTTGACGCCTTTTCCTCCGAAGCTTTCGCCTCGGTGCTGCCTTTTGTCCCGCCTTGAGCCAAAGCGCTCGGAGCGGTTTGGGTTAACAGTCCGTCGCTCTACCAACTGAGCTATCGGGGATCAAATCTCATATTTCGCGGCCCATCTTATTCGCTTTTCCTGCGAATTTCCGGGAGGCTTGAGCCGCAACTTGGCCTCCCTTGCCAAAGGAAGATCATCTATAGGCACTATATAGACCTTCCCATTGTCCGGACAGAAAATTCCGAACGCATCTACCTGCCCCCGATAATCCTGACGCTTGCCCCCTCTGTGATACTGCGAGGACGCCACTGCAAACACCACCGCGCCACGATTCATCCGCCCGGTCTTGCATTGAATCCGGAAGAACAGACCATCCTGTTCCACTACGAGGTCGTACCGACAGTTATCTCCAAATGGCATGAGCACGTTCTTCCCATGCTTCAACAAAGCCGCCATCACCTGCGACTGAGTGATATCTCCAACCGATTTGCTGTTCTGCGTGTGCCTTACGGCCGCATCCATCGCGATCGGGGAGTAATAAGCGTGAGAAAAGCGCTTGGTGCCGAATTGGAAACAGGCCTATATTAGCCCCTGACGCAAATTCGGTCAACGGGTTTTTGGCAATTTTCCCAACATTATGAAGTGGTTAAAGCGCATCGGCCTGGTTGTCGGGATCCTCGTCCTGATCCTCGTGGTGGTGCCGTTCTTCGTCTCCCTGAACGATTACATCCCGCAGATCGAGAAGGAGGCTTCTGCCCGGCTGAAGGAGCCGGTGAAGATAAAGAGCCTGCACCTCGCGCTCCTGCCCGTGCCGCACCTTACGGTCAACGGCATCACCGTCGGCGACGGCGACATGCTGACCCTGGGCAAGGTGACCGTCACGCCGGACCTGTGGTCGCTCACGAGCACGCCGAAGGTGTTGCGCAGCATCGAAGTGGAGAAACTCGTGCTGACGCAGGCGGGCGTCGACCGGATTCCTGCGTGGACGGCGAGCGATCCGAACGAGCCGCCGGCCGTGCGCATCGGCAGCGTCAAGCTCGACGACGCCACCGTCAAGCTCGCGAAAGCCACCTTCGGACCGTTCGATGCGCGCCTGAAGCTGACCGGCGAGGGCACGCTGGACTCCGCATCCTTCACCACGCAGGACGAAAAGTTGAAGGCCGTGGTCACGCCCGACAAAGGCAAGTACCTGATCGACGCCAGCGCGAAAGGGTGGAAGGTGCCAGTCGGCCCGGCCATACTGTTCGACGAGCTGAATGTCAAAGGCGTCGCGACGCTCAAGAACGCCAGCTTCGACGACGTGCGCGCGAAGCTCTACGGCGGAACAGTCGCGGGAAAAGCCGCAGTGGAGTGGGAAAAAGGACTGCAGCTCAAAGGCAATCTCGACGTGAGGCAGGTCGACATCAGGCCGGTGCTGCAGGCGCTCGGCAGGCCGGCGAGCGTCAGCGGCAGGCTCACCGCCAGGCCGGTATTTTCGGCGCGCGCCGCAAGCGTCGACCAGATTCCGGCGGTCCTGCGCCTGGAAACACCGTTCGAAGTACAGGGCGGCGTGCTGCACGGGATGGACATCGGCAAGGCCGCAACGATGCTCGTCAGCAAGGACGGCGCGAAGGGCGGGGAAACGCGCTTCGACCGGCTGTCCGGGCACCTGGTGCTCGACCGCGGCACGCGGCGGTTGACGAAGCTCGATATCGCGTCCGGGTCGCTGTCCGCCAACGGCAACGTCACCGCTTCACCCCGCGACGAATTGTCGGGCCGCATCAATGCGAAGGTGAGCGCGGTTTCGGTGGCCTCCGCGACCGTGCCCCTCAACGTGTCGGGAACGGTTCAGTCGCCGGTGCTCTTGCCGACCGGGGGCAGCGTCGCCGGTGCGGCTATCGGCACCGCAGTGGCCGGGCCGCTGGGTACTGCGGTGGGCTCGAAAGTGGGGCAGTGGACCGAGGGCCTCTTCGGGAGCAAGGAAGACCCGAAGAAGAAGTAGCTACACGAGCACGCTGGCGATCGACTGCGCGACGTAGTCGATGTTGCGGGAGTTCAACGCCGGCACGCAGATGCGGCCGCTGTCTACCGCATAAAGACCGTAGTCCTCGCGCAGCCGCCGCACCTGCTCCTTCGATAGCCCCGAGTACGAGAACAGTCCCCGCTGATTCACCACGAAGCTGAAGTCGAAATCCGCCCGGTGCGCGCGGATCCTGTCCACGAGTTGCCGGCGCATCAACTTGATGCGATCCCGCATCTGGTCCAGCTCGGTGTTCCACAGCGTGCGCAGCTCCGGCGTCGTCAGCACCGTGGCGACCGTCTGCGAGCCGTGCGTGGGCGGGTTGGAATAGTTCGTGCGGATGACGCGCTTCACTTGCGAAAGCACGCGCGCGGCCTCGTCCGCATTTTCCGTAACCACGTGCAACGCGCCGACCCGCTCCCCGTACAGCGACAGGGATTTCGAAAACGAGGTCGAGGCGAATACGGCCGGGCAGGCGGCCGCAAAGCGGCGCAGCGGCGCTGCGTCCGCATCGAGTCCTTCCGCGAATCCCTGGTAGGCAAGGTCCAGGAAGGGCACGAGCCCGCGGCGGTTGACCACCTCGATGATGCGTTCCCACTGCGCCTGCGACAGATCCACGCCGGTCGGGTTGTGGCAGCACACGTGCAGCACGACGATGTCGCCCGCGGGCAGCTTCCCGAGAGTGTCGAGCATCGCGTCGAAATTCACGCTGTGCGTCGCGGGGTCGTAGTACGGATACGACCGGACCTTGAAGCCGGCGTAGTCGAACATCGCCTGGTGGTTCTCCCAGCTCGGATCGCTGATCCACAGCCCGGCAGCAGGATTGATACGGCGCAGCAGGTCGGCCCCCAGCTTGAGCCCGCCGGTGCCGCCCAGCGACTGCGCGGTTACCACGCGTCCGTCGCGCAATACCTGGCTGTCCGCGCCGAAAACGACCTGCTGGACGGCCCGATCGTACGCCTGGAGCCCGTCTATGGGCAGATAGTTGCGGGGGGTCTGTGCTGCGGCGAGTTTCTGCTCGGCGCGGCGCACGCACTCCAGGATCGGCACCCTGCCGTCGTCGTCGTAATAGACGCCCACGCCCAGGTTCACCTTGCGGGGATTGGTGTCGGAATTGAAGGTTTCGGTGACACCGAGGATGGGATCGCGCGGCGCCAGCTCGAGGGAGGCGAGGAGGGAGGAACTCATGGCTATCCGAGGCAGGTGAAATCGTTACGAAACAGCCGCAATTGTACCCGCTTGCCTGCGCTTGCCGCCAGAACTTGTGGCAGCGGGCGGCTTCGGTATGGGAAAATTAACGGTTTGGCCGCATCTATCACCCAATGAGCAGTCCAGCACCCAAGTCCGTTGCCGCCGATCGGGCCGAGCCCGGCGCAAATGGGGCGCCCGGCGTAAATGGGGCGCCCGGCGTAAATGGGGCGCCCGGCGCAACGACGAGACCGGCGCCGCTCGTCTTTCCGGACAGCCCGTACCGGCTGTACCAGACGTTCGAGCCCGCGGGCGATCAGCCGGAGGCGATAGAGCAGCTCGCGACGGGGGCGAGCGACGGCCTTGCCTACCAGACGCTGCTGGGCGTCACCGGCTCGGGCAAGACCTACACCATGGCCCACGTTCTCGCACGGCTCGGGTGCCCGGCGCTCATCCTCGCGCACAACAAGACGCTGGCGGCGCAGCTCTATTCCGAGATGCGCGAGTTCTTTCCCGACAACGCCGTCGAGTACTTCGTCTCGTATTACGACTACTACCAGCCGGAAGCCTACGTCCCCTCGAAAGATCTCTACATCGAGAAGGACTCGAGCATCAACGAGCACATCGAGCAGATGCGCCTCTCCGCCACGAAGTCGCTGCTCGAGCGCCGCGACACCATCATCGTGTGCACCGTCTCCGCGATCTACGGTATCGGCGATCCCGTCGACTATCACGCGATGATTCTCCACCTGCGCGAACGGGAGAAGGTCTCCCAGCGCGACGCGATCAAGCGGCTGACCGACATGCAGTACCAGAGGAACGACGTCGAGTTCCGGCGCGGGGTGTTTCGCGTGCGGGGCGACGTGCTCGACATCTTCCCCGCGGAAAGCGCCGAGACGGCGGTGCGCGTCGCGCTCTTCGACGACGAGGTGGAGACCATACATCTCTTCGATCCGCTGACCGGGCAGGTGCTGCGGCGGGTGCCGCGCTACACGGTCTATCCGTCGAGCCATTACGTGACCCCGCGCGCCACCACGCTGCGCGCGATCGACGCGATCAAGGAAGAGCTGCGCGACCGCATCGAGTTCTTCCACCGCCAGGGAAAGCTCGTGGAGGCGCAGCGCATCGAGCAGCGCACGCGCTTCGACCTCGAGATGCTCGCCGAGATGGGCTTCTGCAAGGGCATCGAGAACTATTCGCGCCACCTGTCCGGCCGCAACGAAGGCGAGCCCCCGCCCACGCTGATCGACTACCTGCCGCACGACGCGCTGATGTTCATCGACGAGAGCCACGCAACGATTCCGCAGCTCGGAGGCATGTACCGCGGCGACCGCTCGCGCAAGGAGAACCTGGTGGATTACGGGTTCCGGCTGCCCTCGGCGCTCGACAACCGGCCGCTGCGCTTCGACGAGTTCGAGAAGCTGATGCGGCGCACGATCTTCGTGTCGGCGACGCCGGCCGAATACGAAAGGTTGCACCAGGCGCAGGTGGTGGAGCAGGTGGTGCGCCCGACCGGGCTCGTCGACCCGCGCCTCGAAGTGCGGCCCGCGGCGACCCAGGTGGACGATCTCCTCTCGGAGATCAACGCGCGGGTCAAGGCGCAGGAACGCGTGCTCGTCACGACGCTCACCAAGCGCATGGCGGAGGACCTGACCGAGTATCTCGCCGAGCACGGCGTGAAGGTGCGCTACCTGCACTCCGACATCGACACGGTGGAACGGGTGGAGATCATCCGCGACCTGCGGCTGGGCCTGTTCGACGTGCTCGTCGGGATCAACCTGCTGCGCGAAGGTCTCGATCTGCCGGAGGTGTCGCTGGTCGCGATACTCGACGCCGACAAGGAGGGTTTTCTGCGCTCCGAGCGGTCGCTGATACAGACGATAGGACGGGCGGCGCGCCACATCAACGGCAGGGCTATCCTGTACGCGGACCGGGTGACGGACTCGATGCGCCGCGCCATCGACGAGACCGGACGCCGGCGGACCAAGCAGGAGGATTACAATACCGCACGCGGGATCACGCCGCGCGGCGTCTCCAAGCGCATCAAGGACATCATCGAGGGCGTCTACGACCACGAAACCGCGGTCGGGCAGCGCAAGGCCGCGCAGGATGCCGCGCGCTACGAGACGATGAACGAGAAGGAGCTGACACGCGAAGTGAAAAAAATCGAGAAGGAGATGCTGGATTGCGCGAGGAATCTCGAGTTCGAGCGCGCGGCACAATTGCGGGACCGCCTGAAGGCGCTGAAGGAGCGCCTGTTCATCGAGACTGCGTGAGGAAGGCGCCGCGTCTAGCCGCGAAAGCCGATGATCGTCGCCATACGGACCGCCGCGGCTCTCGATTGCTGCGAAGTCTTGGCAATGAGGCCGGAGACAACTCTCAGGGCGTTCTTGACCACTTTCAGCGAGCCGGCTTCGAGAGGGACGATGGACGGCGAAACAGCGACTGCTGCAACGGTTGTCAGCCGGGGCGCCAGTTGTGCGATGCCCGATTCCACGAGGCCGGACTGGAGCCGGCGGATAGGAGTGGCTGCGGTATCAAGCGCGGTGAGGCAGATGAGGATGGCGATGCCGAACTGGATTGTCGTGCGGGAACGGGGCGACCGAAGAAGCCGCGTTTCCGGACCGACAGTAGGGCACTTCCTTGGCATCACGTTTCACAATCTGTTTCGCAGGGATGTCCTCCAGGTCATTACGACTGTGAGAGAGGTCTCTTGAGGGCCAGATCCGGTCCGTCGCGATAAAGTGAAAAGGACAAAATAAGGGTCTTGGTTCATCTGTACCGGAAACGCCACAGAACAACAGTTATATCAAATGGTTAGCGCTATACTGTCGCACTGCCTGTAATACCTTGAAAATGGAAATAGCGTTCAGTAGATTGCCGCGAGGCAATAGGAAGCGGCAGAGCGGCTCACAGCGGGCACGGTGACAAGCCGGTCGAGGAGGATCTATTTCTGTTGATACAGCCAAGACTCGCCTGAAGAAAGCCCTGAGTGCCCTCGGTCACGCTCAGAGCGCCCTGAGGCGTAGGATCAATCAGGCGCGCGACGCCGACATGAATGTATCGAGCTTGCGAAGTGCGCTCATCGAACTCGACGTCGCCGAATCCGACATCAAGAAAGCGATGAGCGAACTTGGCCGCTGAGAGCGACTGAGCCTCGGACCGCACCGCGAGCGCCTCACCGGCTCTCGTCTGGCCCGCATCTTGCTGTTCTCTCCTTCCGGGAGGGCAGCGATGAAAACACCCTACGCTCGGGGTGCCTCAGCCGACTGGCAACCCTGGTTTGCTTGGTATCCGCTGACGATAAATGGACAGTCTGTCTGGTTGCAGACGGTTCTGCGGCGGCCCGAGTCCCTCCGCATCGCCCACTTTCATCGCCGGAAGAAGTAAGCCATGTCCCCCCTGTTACCTAGTTGACGAGCGCCACACGCGCTGCGGCCACCGAGGACGAATTGTTCAGACGCTGCCCAAGGTGCATGACCCAGAACGTACGCCGTTCCTCCTTCCATGGGAAAGGCGGGTCCCGGTTCGGGGTGTTCTCACCCTATCGTTGCCGCAGCTGTGGCCTGCACTTCAGCGTAATCAGCAGAAAGTTCCAAGGCTTTGTTGCGGTGGTTGGCGGATTGGGGGTCGGGGCGACCGTAGTTCTGCTATGCTTCGCCGCTGCCGCGATGGTGCCGGAGCTTTTGGCGCTCCTCGTGAACGATAATAGATAAGCATCGTATGGCGCAATCCTCAGCATGGGGATGCAGCCTGTCTAAATGATCCGCCCGGGACATCCGCGAGTCCCGGGACAACGTTCCATCTCGGTGTCGCACGCAATCAGTGCCATCAAGTTCAGCACGCGTGCACAGGGGCAAGCCGCTGGAGATGACCACCTCCAATCGAGATCGGTGAGATCGGCGCCAACTGCGCGTATCATCACGCGTTTGGTTGTGATTGTGAGAAGCGGTTTTAACGTACTGAATCAATGCCTGACGAGAAGATAATCAAGGTCTTGTTCGTTTGTACCGGAAATATCTGCCGCTCACCGAGCGCGGAGGGGCTGTTTCTTCACAAGCTAGTCCAGGTTGGCCTATCCGATCGGGTTAAGGTCGACTCGGCCGGCACTCACGACTACCACGTCGGCGACGCCCCCGATCCACGGGCGCAGCAGGCCGCCAACCGGCGCGGCTACGATTTGAGCAAGCTGCGCGGCCGGCAGGTCATCCGGCGCGATTTTCTGGAGTTCGACTACGTGCTGGCGATGGACCAGCACAATCTCAAGGCGCTGGCGCCGATCTGCCCGAAGGAGCAGGCCCACAAGCTCAAGCTCTTCATGGAATTCGCGCCCGGCGCCGAGGATCTCGAGATCCCCGATCCTTACCAGGGGAGCGAAGAGGATTTCAACGCAGTGCTCGACCGGCTCGAAGCGGCTGCCGACGGGCTACTGACGCACTTGCGGCAGGAACTGGAGACTAGGGACTAGCGACTGGAGACCCGTTCCGGTCAGGCTGATGCGTCATGCGTGACGCATCAGCTGCGACGCCTGACCCATGACGGTAGTTCAGGTCGCCTGACGCCTGACGCATGACCCCTGACCGAATTATGCAGGCGGCGCTTCCGCCGGTGACTTCCGCGCGGTCTCGATCTGCACCAGCGGTTCCTCGACGACGGGAGCCGGGGCGGGGCGTTCGCGCCGCGGCCGGGTCGCCGATTCTTCCTGCGGCGCCTGCTGCTGCACGGTCTTCACCTTGTTGGGATCGGACTCCACTTGCACCAGGTCCGACGGCCATTCCAGCTCGACCGGCGGCGGGGCGCGGCGCGCCACCGGAGCAGCAACAGGCTCGGAAGCCGCTGGAACGGAAGGAGTGATCGGAGCGGGCGGCGGCGCGGGAGGCGCAGCCCGATAATCCTCGCGAACGATCTCATCCGCAACCTTCACGATGCCGCCTTCGGGCACGATGGCCGGGGCGGCGACAGGCTCGCGCCGGGCAGGGGCTGCCGGCGCTTCAGCCGCGGGAGCGTAGGTCTCCGGCCTCGGTGAAGGCTGCTGCTGCATTCCACCGTGCTCTTCCTGCTGCCCGCTCGGCTCGTGCCGCTGCCCACCGCGATCGAACTGCTGGCCGCCGCGTTCATGTTGCTGCCCTGCGCCCTGCTGCGGGCGCTCCCCGTGGCGGTCACGCCCGCCGCGGCGGCGGCGCCGACCCCTTCCTTCGCGACCCTCGCGCTCTCCGCCGTGCCGCTCCCCGCCCGGCTGTCCGCCGGCCTGCGGCTCCTGCATTGGCGGCTGCTGAGGATTGCGGGGCGTCTCTTCCCGCTCGCGCCGCTGCTGCGGCTGCGGGTGCCCATCGGGTCGCCGGAAATCGCGACGCTCTCCCTGGCGTTCCTGCTCGGAACGCTGGCGCCCGTCGTTGCGGTCCCGCTGTCCCTGTTGCGGCTGCTGCCCGCCTTCCAGGCGCGGACGGTGCCCGCCCTCGCGCTGGCGGTCGCCATCCCGGCGCGGGCCCTCGCGGTCGGAGCGCTCGTGGCGCCCGCCGCGCCGCGGCCCGCGGTCGCGCCCGCGGTCGCGGTCGCGCTGCGCCGGGGCCGGCGCGGGCTGGGGTGCCGCCTCGACGGTTTTCGGCGCGGCGTCCGCGGGCTGACGCTTCAACCAGCCGAACAGCTTGCCAATGATGGACGGGCCTTGCGCCGGTACGGCTGAAACCGCTTCGAACGGAGCCGGAGCCGCCGCCGCAGGTGCGGGCGCCGGCACGGCCGCCGGCATGGGCGCGGGCTGCTGCGGCGTGATGCCGCGGACCACTGCCTCAGGCCGCGGCGCGGCCGGCTCGGCGGCACCCGCGGTAGCTTTCTGCTCCTCGGTCGGCTGCTCGACCAGGTTGTAGCTCGCGGGCAGAGGCTCCGTGCGATTCAACTCGTCGTGCTTCAGGCGGGAAACCGCGTAGTTCGGGGTTTCCAGGTGAACGTTGGGTATCAGCATCACCGACACCCGGTGGCGGCCCTCGATCATCTGGAGATCCACGCGCTTCTCGTTCAGGAGGAACGTGGCCACGTCCACCGGAACCTGGGCGTGCACGGACGCCGTGTTCTCCTTCATGGCCTCTTCCTGGATGATGCGCAGGATGTGCAGCGCGGTGGACTCGGTACCGCGGATGTGGCCGACGCCGTGGCAGCGCGGGCAGGCATTGTGCGCGGTTTCCCCGAGCGACGGGCGCAGCCGCTGCCGCGACAGCTCCATCAGCCCGAAGCGCGAAATCTTCCCGGTCTGTACGCGGGCCCGGTCGTGGTGCAGGGCGTCGCGCATCCGGTTCTCGACCTCGCGCTGGTTGCGGCTGTTCTCCATGTCGATGAAGTCGATCACGATCAGCCCACCCAGATCGCGCAACCTGAGCTGCCTGGCGATCTCGTCGGCGGCCTCCATGTTGGTGCGGAACGCGGTTTCCTCGATATCGGCGCCCTTGGTCGCGCGCGCGGAGTTGACGTCGATGGCGACCAGCGCCTCGGTATGGTCGAACACCACGGCGCCGCCCGCCGGGAGATTCACCGCGCGCGAGAAGGCCGACTCGATCTGGTGCTCGATCTGGAAGCGCGAGAAGAGCGGCACGTCGTCCTTGTAGAGCTTGATGCGGGCGACGTTCTGCGGCATGACGTGGCTCATGAACTGCTGCGCCTGCTCGTAGATGGCCTCGGTGTCGATCAGCACCTCGCCGATGTCCTGGTGGAAGTAGTCGCGGATGGCGCGTATCACCAGGCTCGATTCCTGGTAGATCAGGAAAGCGCCGCTTTGCTGTTTCGCCGCGCCTTCGACGGCGGTCCAGAGCTGCAGCAGGTAGGTGAGGTCCCAATTCAACTCTTCGGCGGTGCGGCCGATGGCGGCCGTTCGCCCGATCACGCTCATGCCCTGGGGAATGGGCAGCTGGTCGATGACGTCCTTCAGCTCGTTGCGGTCTTCACCTTCCACGCGGCGCGATACGCCGCCGCCGCGCGGGTTGTTGGGCATCAGCACGAGATAGCGCCCGGCGAGACTGATGAACGTGGTGAGGGCGGCGCCCTTGTTGCCGCGCTCGTCCTTGTCGACCTGGACGATCAGCTCCTGGCCTTCCTCCACGGCGTCCTGGATGCGGGCGCGCCCGACGTCGACCCCCGGCTTGAAATAGGCCCGGGCGATTTCCTTGAACGGCAGGAAACCGTGGCGGTCCGCGCCGTAGTCGATGAACGCGGCCTCGAGGCTGGGCTCGACGCGGGTGATGAGCCCCTTGTAGATGTTGCTCTTGCGTTGCTCCTTGCCGGGAGTCTCGATGTCGAGGTCTATGAGTTTCTGACCATCGACGATGGCGACGCGCAGTTCTTCGACCTGCGTCGCATTGAACAGCATGCGCTTCATCGTTGTTCTTTCCCGCGCTCTGACACGGGAATTAGGCAACCTAAGCGGGCCTGCGCTTCAGGCAGGCGGCGCTGAGCGGTTCAGCGTTTCGACATCGAGTCTATGGAATGAACGATATCCGGATGTCTGGCGGTTGCCGGCGTATCCGCACTCGCGGATACGAAGCCTGCTTACGGTGTTTTGAGCGCGTAATTCGTCTAGTATCGCTACTTCCGGGTGGTGAGCGACGTTAACCATTTCATTACTGCGGATCGCGTCCGCGCCCTCTCGTGCACTCCTGGTGCCGGGCTGCCGGAATCGCGCGGACCGCGTCTGGCACACTCCTTCGAGGCTTCGTCTCCCGTCCTAGGCAGGAGCATTGGCCGCGTGGCGGGGCCGGGATCGCGCAGTGACCTGACCGACTGGGGAGCAATCTGCTCCGAGTCCGACTGGAGGTCGCGTATCGAGCGGCATCGCCGTGTGCAGGGAATAGTATAGGCAAATGAAAGAGTTAAGTAAAGATTTCGCAACGTGGCATGAGGTGGGGTCCGAAGCGGCCGGCCAGCGCATCGACAACTACCTGACGAAGCGGCTGAAAGGGGTGCCGAAGAGCCATATCTACCGCATCCTGCGCAGCGGCGAAGTGCGGGTGAACAGCCGCCGGGTGCGGGCGGAATATCGCCTGGAGGAGGGGGATCGCCTGCGCGTACCCCCGGTGCGCACCAGCGCGGGCGCTGCGGCGCGGCGCGCCGCGCCGCCGCTGCAAGCCGAAATAATCCATGAAGACGAGGTGCTCGTCGTTATCGACAAGCCCGCCGGGGTCGCCGTGCACGGCGGCAGCGGTGTAAGCCATGGCGTGGTGGAGCAGCTGCGCGCGGCCCGGCCGCACGCGCCGTTCCTGGAGCTCGTTCATCGCCTGGATCGCGATACGTCCGGTGTGCTGATGCTGGCCAAGCGCCGGTCCGCGCTCACCGCCCTTCACCGGCAATTGCGCGAAGGCCAGGTGCTGAAGCTCTATCTCGTGCTGGTAAAGGGCCGCTGGCGCGATGCCAAGCGCAACGTACGGCTGCCTCTCGACAAATACGTGCTCGGGTCGGGCGAGCGCCGGGTGGCCGTGCGCGAGGACGGCGCTCCCGCGCACACAATCTTCCGCCTGCGGCAGTCGTGGCCGGAGTTCAGCCTGCTGGAAGCGGAACTGAAGACCGGCCGCACGCATCAGATCAGGGTGCACCTCGCCCACCTGGGCTTTCCCATCGTCGGCGACGAGAAATATGGGGATTTCGCGCTCAACAAATCGCTCGCCCGCGAGGGGCTGAAGCGCATGTTCCTGCATGCGGCGCGCACGGTGATCGAGCATCCGCAGACCGGCGCCAGCCTCTCGCTCGAAGCGCCGCTGCCCGCGCCGCTCGAGAGCTTCCTCGCGACGCTGGGAAATCCGGCGGCATGAAATTCCCGCGAACTTCCTTCGATCTCATCGTCTTCGACTGGGACGGCACGCTGATGGACTCGGCGGGCGCCATCGTCGCGTCGCTGCAGGGCGCCTGCCGCGACCTCGACCTTCCCATTCCGGGCGACGAGCAGGCGCGCTATATCATAGGGCTCGGGCTGCACGATGCGTTGTCCCATATCCTGCCCGGCCTGGATCCCTCGCAATATCCACGCGTGGTCGATCGCTACCGGGACCACTTCCTCGCGCTCGACAGCGGCACGGCGCTCTTTCCCGGCATCGCCGAAGTCGTCGCCGGCCTGCACGCCGCCGGCTATCAGCTGGCGATAGCCACCGGCAAGAGCCGGCGCGGCCTGGCGCGCGCGCTGGATGCGACGGGCCTGGTTTCGTACTTCCACGCTTCGCGCTGTGCGGACGAGGGCCATACCAAGCCGCATCCCGGCATGCTGCAGGCGGTCATGCAGCAGCTGGAAGCCCGCAGCGACCGCACGCTCATGATTGGAGACACCACGCACGACCTGGAGATGGCGCGCGCGGCGGACGTCGCGGCCGTCGGCGTAACCTACGGCGCGCATGCGCATGACGCCCTGCTGGCGTGCAGGCCGCTGGCATGCCTCACGAGCGTGGCGGAACTGCGCGACTGGCTCGCGCTTCACGGGTGACATCCGCCCGGAGCGAGGGCGTATACTTTCTCCCCCCTGCTTCATCTCATCCTATCGAGGCAAATCCGACCATGGCTGATTCCAATACGAACGATGCCGCGCCCCAGTGGGAGCGGCAGGTGCTCGAGAAGGTCGCGCTGGCCGCCATCCAGGAACAGCGGCGCGCGCGCTACTGGGGCATATTCTTCAAGCTGCTCGCTTTCATCTACCTGTTCGTCCTGCTCTTCATCGGCCTGGGATGGATCTCGAAGAAGGACGCGGGTCACGGGAAGCACACCGCGCTGGTCGAGGTGCGCGGCGTGATCGCGCACGACAGCAACGCGAGCGCGGATGTCATTACCAGCGGCCTGGCCGAAGCCTTCAAGGACAAGCGCACGCAGGGCGTGATACTGCGCATCAACAGCCCCGGCGGCAGCCCGGTGCAGGCCGGCTACATCAACGACGAGGTCCGCCGCTTGCGGGCCAAGTATCCCGACATCCCGCTCTACGCGGTGATCGAGGACATCTGCGCATCGGGCGGGTACTACATCGCGGTGGCGGCCGACAGGATCTACGTCGACAAGGCGAGCATCGTCGGCTCCATCGGCGTGCTGATGGATGGCTTCGGCTTTACCGGCACGCTCGAAAAGCTCGGCGTCGAGCGGCGGCTCCTTACGGCGGGGGAGAACAAGGGATTCATGGACCCGTTCTCGCCCGTGGTCGAGTCCCAGAAGGAGTACGCCCAGGGGCTCTTGAGCCAGATTCACCAGCAGTTCATCGCCGTGGTGCGGCAAGGCCGCGACAAGCGCCTCAAGGAGACGCCGGAGGTGTTTTCCGGGCTCGTCTTCGTCGGGCAGAAGAGCATAGAGCTGGGCCTGGCCGACGCCCTGGGCAACGTCGACTACGTCGCGCGCGAGGTCATCAAGGCGGAAGACATCGTGGACTTCACGCCGCGCGAGAACGTCGCCGAGCGCCTGGCGAAAAAGTTCGGGGCGGCGATGGGCGAGTCGCTTGCCCGGTTCGGGGTATCCGGAGGAATTACCCTCAAATAGGTGAATGAGATGCCTGGTCGTGAATCACCTTTTGTATAGGCATACATCCCTGAATCACCAACCATTCATCATTTTCGGGGTGTGGCATCCGGACATCCCAGTAGAAAAACGGCCGGCCGCCGATTCAGAGGCGGCCGGTTTTTTTTCCATTCTGCGATGGTGCGGGTCGCTATCGCTTCCGAAGGCAGCGTGAGATCGACCGCGACGCAGAGGAGCGTGTCGTCGCGGCAATGATCGAGCACGGCCTGGAACACGGCGTCGTTCCGGTACGGGGTTTCGATGAAAATCTGCGTCGCGCCCGTGCGCTCAGCCTGGTCCTCGAGCTCGCGCAGCCTGCGCGCGCGTTGCCCGGCATCAATGGGCAGATAGCCGTGGAATTCGAAACGCTGCCCGTTCAGGCCCGACGCCATCAGCGCCAGCAGGACGGCGGAGGGACCAACCAGCGGCGCAACGCGCACGCCGCGCTCGTGTGCGAGCCGCACGAGGTCGGCCCCGGGATCGGCGACGGCAGGGCACCCCGCCTCCGACACGAGGCCGCAGTCCTCGCCCGCAAGAATCGGCGCGATCAGTTCCGGGAGTCTCGCCGCGGCAGTATGCTCGTCGAGCGTCTGCATGCTCGCCTCGGAGAGCGGGTGCGGATAGCCGGCGGACTTGAGAAAGCGGCGTGCCGATTTGGGGTTTTCCACGATGAAGCGGTGCAGTCCGGACAGCACGGCGAGCGTAGCCGGCGGCAGGATCGGGACTGTGTCGCCGCTTCCCAGACCCGTCGGAATCAGGTACAGCGTGCCGAGACGACCGGCGCCGGCCTGCGCCGCAGCGCTATCCGCTGCCCGGGCGTTCATCGAATCACCGGGACCCCTTCGTTGGCCAGCATCGTGACGAGCTGGATGAGGGGCAACCCGATGAGGGCGCTCGGGTCGTCGTTCGTCACGCGCTCGACCAGCGCGATGCCCAAGCCCTCGATCCTGGCGCTTCCCGCGCAGTCGTACGGCTGCTCGAGCGCGAGGTAACGCTGGATCTCGGGGTCGCTGCAGGCGCGAAAACGCACCGTCGTCGGCACCGAGGCGAGCTGGATCCCGCCGCTCGCGGTGTTGAGCAGCGCGAGCGCGGTGTGGAATACCACGTCGCGGCCGCGCATCGCCGTGAGCTGCGCCACGGCCTCGACGTGCCCGCCGGGCTTGCCGAGGCATGCGCCGTCGAGCGCCGCCACCTGGTCGCAACCGATCACGAGCGAGGCCGGAGAGTCTGCGCCCACCGCGCGCGCCTTGGCCTCGGCCAGCCGCAGCGCAAGGCGAGCCGGAGACTCTGCCGGCAGCGCGGTTTCATCCACGCCAGGCGGCCTCACGTCGAACGGAATGCGCAATCGCGCCAGCAAAGCGCGACGATAGGGCGACGTAGAGGCAAGAATCAGGCGCGGGGCAGGCACGGGCAGGTACGGCGCGGGAAGGCCATTCGGTGTCCGGAACTAACAACCCCTAAGTCTCTGCCAGATTTGAAGTTTTGGCGATTTTTCTTTTGACAGAGCGGCGTGAAGCATACTATCATCCGCGCCTTATGTCTGCACAGGTTTCCCGGACTGTCATCGCCAGTCTGGAGTTTGCCCGGACCGGACAGACGTTGGGCGGCAGCCTGGCTGTAGCAGAGCTGACGCGGCTGCAGGACAGCCTCTACGATACCCTCGGGCTGGTCGATTTCGCGGTGCAGGGCGGGTACGATTCCCGGGGCCGGCCGACCTTGAGACTCGACGTGAGCGGGACGCTGCATCTGAAGTGCCAACGCTGTCTCGGTCAACTCGATTTTCCGTTGCGGCTCTCCAGCACGCTGCTGCTGGCGAGCGCGGCGGAAGCCGCGGCGAGCAGGCTCGATGAAGAGGAAGTCGAGTGGATAGAGGCGAGCCCGGAACTCGATGTCGGGGCCCTCGTGGAAGACGAGATCATATTGTGCCTGCCGTATTCGCCGCGGCATGCCGAGGAAGTTTGCCCGGCGGGCCGACCCGATCCGGGCGGAGATGCAAGCCGGTCGGCGTTCGCGAAGCTCGCGGCGCTCCGGCGGAACCTGAATTGAAAGTGAGAAGGAGTCAGTCATGGCAGTCCCGCAGAACAGAAAATCACCTTCGAAGCGCGGCATGCACCGGTCCCACGATGCGCTCTCGGCCCCGCCGCTCGCGGCGGAACCGACCACGGGAGAAGTGCATCTGCGTCATCACATCAGTCCCAACGGCTACTACCGCGGCAAGAAGGTCATCAAGACCAAGGGCGACTAGCCGCTTGTGCGTGAATGCGGCCGGCCCGGCGGCTCCGCCGGGCCGGCGATCAGCCTTGGAGGGGAAGGTTGAGCATGGACGTCACGGTTGCCGTTGACTGCATGGGAGGGGATCACGGCGTGCACGTCACGGTGCCGGCGGCCCTTGCCTGCGTGCGGCGCGACCCGGAAGCGTCCTGCGTGCTCGTCGGACGGCGCGGGGCGATCGAAACCGAGCTGTCGCGCCTCGATACCGGACCGGGCGCGCGGATTACCATCAGGGACGCGGCGGAAGTGGTCGAGATGGACGAGAAGCTCGCGACGGCGCTGCGCGCGAAGAAGGATTCGTCGATGCGGGTAGCGCTGGACCTCGTCAAGGAAGGCGCTGCGACGGCCTGCGTGAGCGCGGGCAATACCGGCGCCCTGATGGCCATATCGCGCTTCGTCCTGAAAACGCTTCCGGGCATCGACCGGCCCGCGATTGCCGCGATACTGCCCACGGCGAAAGGCCGCACCTACGTCCTCGATCTCGGTGCCAACGTCGACTCTGCGCCCGAGCATCTGCTGCAATTCGGCGTGATGTGCGCCGAGCTGGTGAGCTCCCTGGAGGGGATAGCGCGTCCCACGGTGGGGCTCCTGAACGTCGGGGCGGAAGAGATCAAGGGCAACGACCAGGTCAAGCTCGCCGCGGAGCTGATGCGCGGCAGCGGGCTCAATTTCCACGGCTACGTCGAAGGCGACGACATCTACAAGGGGACTACCGACATCGTGGTGTGCGACGGCTTCGTCGGTAACATCACGCTGAAGAGCTCGGAAGGTCTGGCGAAGATGATGGCGACCTATCTGCGCGAGGAGTTCGGCCGCAATGCGTTGACCCGGCTGGCGGGGCTCGTCGCGCTGCCGGTGCTCAACGCCTTCAAGCACCGCGTCGATCCGCGCCGCTACAACGGCGCGACGCTCCTCGGGCTGCGCGGCATCGTCGTGAAGAGCCACGGCTCGGCCGACGTCTACGGCTTCGAATGCGCGCTCGAGCGCGCCGTCGCCGAAGCGCGCAGCGGCATCCTCGCGCACATCACGGAACGCATGGCCGTCATCCACAAGAGCGCCGCGTGACGCACTACGCCAGGATCGCCGGCACCGGCGGCTATCTCCCCGCGAAGGTCCTGACCAACCGGGATCTCGAAAGCACGCTCGATACGTCCGACGAATGGATACACGCACGCACCGGAATCCGCCAGCGCCACGTTGCGGCCGATGGCGAAACCACCAGCGATCTCGCTCTCCACGCGAGCGTCAGGGCGCTCGAGGCTGCGGCGATCGCGGCCGCGGAGATCGATCTCATCGTGGTCGCCACGACCACGCCGGACATGGTATTTCCGGGAACGGCGTGCCTTCTGCAGTCCAAGCTGGGCATCAAGGGCTGTCCCGCGTTCGACGTGCAGGCGGTGTGCAGCGGGTTTGTCTACGCGCTCGCCACGGCGGATCAATTCATGCGCACGGGACAGTACCGCCACGCGCTGGTGGTCGGCGCGGAGATCTACTCGCGTATCCTCGACTGGAAAGACCGCGGGACCTGTGTGCTCTTCGGCGACGGCGCGGGCGCGGTCGTGCTCAAGCGCAGCCCGGAGCCCGGCATACTGGCGAGCAAGCTCCACGCGGATGGGTCGCACGCGCGGCTCCTGTGCGTTCCGGGCACCGTCGCGGGCGGGCAGGTGTCGGGCCGGCCGCTGGTGCACATGGACGGCGGCGCGGTGTTCAAATTCGCGGTGACGGTGCTGGACCAGATCGTCGGCGAGGTACTCGCGGAAAGCGGCCTCGCGATCTCCGACGTCGACTGGCTCGTGCCGCACCAGGCGAACATCCGGATCATACAGGCGACGGCGAAGAAGCTCGGGCTCGATATGAAGAACGTGGTGCTGACCGTCGACCGGCACGCCAATACCTCCGCCGCATCGATTCCGCTCGCGCTCGACGAAGCGGCGCGCGACGGCCGTATCCGTTCCGGCCAGCACGTGCTGATGGAGGCGATCGGCGGCGGATTCACGTGGGGCGCGGTGCTCGCGAGATGGTGATGAAGGTTGCGTTCGTATTTCCGGGGCAGGGCTCGCAGGCGGTCGGCATGATGCGCGGCTTTGCGGGCTCGAGCGAGGTGAGAGCGGTCTTCGACGAGGCCTCCTCCGCGCTCGGGCAGGACTTGTGGACGCTGGTCGAGCAGGGCCCCGCGGAGGAACTCAATTCGACGGTCAACACGCAGCCGGTGATGCTCACCGCGGGCTACGCGATTTACCGCGCGTGGCGCGCGGCCGGCGGCCCGGAGCCCGATCTCGTCGCGGGGCACAGTCTCGGCGAGTACACGGCGCTCGTCGCGGCCGGCGCGCTCGCCTTTCGCGACGCCGTTCCCCTCGTCCGGATCCGCGCGCAGGCGATGCAGGAGGCGGTTCCGATAGGCGAAGGGGCCATGGCGGCGATACTCGGGCTGGACGACGAGGCGCTCAAGGCGGCGTGCAACGACGCAGCCCAGGGGCAGGTCGTGGAGCCGGTCAACTTCAACGCGCCGAGCCAGGTGGTGATCGCGGGACACAAGGCGGCGGTCGAGCGAGGTATGGCCTTGGCGAAAGCGCGAGGCGCCAGACGAGCCATCGCGCTGCCGGTAAGCGCGCCGTTTCATTCCTCGCTGCTCAGGCCGGCGGCGGACCGGCTGGCCCGGCATCTCGCGGCGATCAGCGTGAACGCGCCGCGCATCCCGGTGGTCAATAACGTGGACGTCGCGATCGAATCGAACCCGCAGCGCATACGCGACGCGCTGGCGCGCCAGGCGTGCGGGCCGGTGCGCTGGGTGGAGGTCGTGCGGCGCCTGGCTCAATCCGGGGCCGGTCACGTGGTCGAATGCGGTCCGGGCAACGTATTGGCGGCGCTGACGCGGCGCATAGAGGACCGGCTGCAGGGACATTCGATCAGCGATCCTGCTTCTCTCGGGCAGACATTGGAAAAAATACGATTATGACGTTGAAGGACAGGGTCGCGCTCGTCACCGGAGCCTCGCGCGGCATCGGGAAGGCCATCGCCCTGGAACTGGCGAGGCAGGGCGCCAGCGTTGCCGGCACGGCGACGAGCGATGCCGGAGCCGACGGCATCAGGCAGTACCTCGCGGCCGAAGGTCTCGCCGGCACCGGCGCCGTGATGAACGTGAACAACGCGCAGCAGGTGGAATCGGCGGTCGCCGCGGTGCAGGGCCAACTGGGCGACATCTCTATCCTCGTCAACAATGCCGGCATCACGCGCGACAACCTGCTGGTGCGCATGAAGGACGAGGAGTGGGACGAGATCATGGCGACCGATCTCAAATCGGTGTACCGTTTGTCGCGCCTGGTGCTGCGCGGGATGATGAAGGCGCGTTACGGCCGGATCATCAACGTCACTTCGGTGGTCGGCGTCACCGGCAATGCCGGGCAGACCAACTACGCCGCCGCGAAGGCGGGCGTGATCGGGTTCTCGAAATCGCTCGCGCGCGAAATCGGCAGCCGCAACATCACCGTCAACTGCGTCGCGCCGGGGTTCATCGATACCGACATGACGCGCGCGCTCACCGAGGCGCAGCGCGCCGGGCTCATGAAGAGCATCCCGCTCGGACGGCTCGGGCGGGTGGAAGACGTGGCGGCGGCGGTCGCGTTTCTGGCGACGCCGGGAGCGGATTACATGACGGGGTGCACGCTGCACGTCAATGGTGGCATGCACATGGATTGAGGGTAAAATACGCCCCGATTCCTAAGTGCCGATAGCCCGCTTTTTCGATTCGCCGCAAGCTAGAGTATCTCCATCCAGAAGAAAGGGACGTGCATGGAAAATATCGAGCAACGCGTGAGGAAGATTGTTGCCGAGCAGCTTGGCGTCAACGAGGCTGACGTCAAGAACGAATCATCGTTCGTGAACGACCTCGGCGCCGATTCGCTCGACACCGTGGAACTGGTGATGGCGCTCGAGGAGGAGTTCGAGACCGAGATCCCCGACGAGGAGGCGGAGAAGATCACGACGGTTCAGCAGGCCATCGAGTACATCAAGACGCATCAAAAGGCCTAAACGCGTTTTCGGAGTCAATTTGTCCAGGCGCAGGGTAGTCGTCACGGGACTCGGTATCATCTGCCCGGTGGGCCTCGACGTGGCCGCTTCCTGGCGGAACATCCTCGACGGCAAATCCGGAATCGCCCGTATCAGCCGCTTCGACCCGGCGGCGTACACTTCCCAGATCGCCGGCGAAGTGAAGGGCTTCGAGCCGACGCAGTACCTCTCGGCGAAAGAGGTGCGGCGCTTCGACACCTTCATCCACTATGGTCTTGCTGCCGGCATCGAGGCGATCCGGGATTCGGGCCTGGACCTCGCGCGGGAGAACCTCGAGCAGATCGGAGTGTGCATCGGCTCGGGCATCGGCGGATTGCCGCTCATCGAGGACACCCACGACGCCGTACTGGCGGGCGGCCCGCGGAAGATCTCGCCGTTTTTCGTTCCGGGCTCCATCATCAACATGATCTCGGGCCAGCTTTCGATCATGTACGGCCTGAAGGGGCCCAACCTGGCGATCGTCACGGCGTGCACCACCGCCAACCATTCCATAGGCGAGGCGGGCCGGCTGATCGAGTACGGCGACGCCGACGTGATGATCGCCGGGGGCTCGGAGTCCACCATCTCGTCGCTCGGCGTCGGCGGCTTCTGCGCCGCCCGCGCGCTGTCGACCCGCAACGACGATCCGCCCGCGGCGAGCAGGCCCTGGGACAGGGACCGGGACGGCTTCGTGCTGGGGGAGGGCGCCGGGGTGGTCGCGCTCGAGGAGTACGAGCACGCCAGGGCGCGCGGCGCGCGCATCTATTGCGAGCTCGTCGGCTACGGGATGAGCGCGGACGCGCACCACATCACCGCGCCGTGCGAGGACGGGGAGGGGCCCGTGCGGTGCATGGCCAATGCGCTCCGCAACGCCGGCCTGAACCGCGACGAGGTCGACTACATCAACGCTCACGGCACGTCCACGCCGCTGGGCGATCTGGCTGAGACGGTCGCGATCAAGCGCTGCTTCGGCGATCACGCGAAAAAGCTCGCCGTCAGCTCGACCAAGTCCATGACCGGACATCTGCTCGGGGCCGCGGGCGGGATCGAAGCGGTGTTCTCCGCGCTGGCCCTGCACGAGCAGGTTGCCCCGCCGACAATCAACCTGGTCAACCAGGATCCGGAGTGCGACCTCGATTTCGTTCCGAACGCCGCGCGGCGCATGCCCATGCGCATCGCGCTGTCGAACTCCTTCGGGTTCGGCGGAACGAACGGCAGCCTGGTCCTGCGCAGGATATGAACACCCCGCCGGCGCGGAGCCGCCGGTGAAGAAGCGCGGTGCGACTCGCAACCTGTTCGCCTTCTTCGTGGCCGGGGTGGTCTGCGTCGCATGGCTCGGCGCCGCCTTCGCCTATTACGCCCTCGCCGAGATGCCGGTCGCCTCGCTGCCCGCGCAGTTCAGCATCAAGAAGGGCAGCAGCCTGCGCAGCGCCGCCGCCCAGATGGCCGCAGCCGGCGTCCTGCGCCATCCGGAGCTCTTCGTGCTGCTCGGGCGGCTCATGGGCAAGGCGACCACTCTGAAGGCCGGTTTCTACGAGCTCGACCAGCGCGTCACGCCGTTGAGCCTGCTCCGCAAGATCACGCTGGGCGATTACACCCTCGTCAGCGTTACGCTGGTCGAAGGGTGGACGTTCAGGCAGGTGCGCAAGGCGCTCGCCGGCGAGGCGGGCATCCAGCAGGAAATTCGCGAGCTGTCGGATGCCGAGGTGGCGCAGCGCCTCGGCATCGAACACCCGTCCCCGGAAGGCTGGTTTTTCCCGGACACCTATAACTTCAACCACGGCACGAGCGACCTGCGGATATTGAGCCGCGCCCACGCGCTCATGAAGAGCCACCTCGCGGCGCAATGGGAAAGGCGCGCGGAGAACCTGCCTTTCGCGTCGCCGTACGAGGCGCTGATACTCGCTTCCATCATCGAGAAGGAGACCGCCAAGCCGGACGAGCGCCGGCTCATCGCGGCGGTGTTCGTGAACCGGCTGCGGGCTGGGATGCGGCTGCAGACGGACCCGACCGTCATCTACGGGCTGGGGGAGGCTTTCGACGGCAACCTGCGCCGGGCCGACCTGCTGGCGGACACCGCCTGGAATACCTACACCCGCCAGGGATTGCCGCCGACGCCGATCGCCATGCCGGGACTCGCTTCGCTCGCCGCGGCGCTCACCCCCGCCGCGAGCGATGCGCTGTACTTCGTCGCGAAGGGCGACGGCTCGCATCAATTTTCGCGCTCGCTGGGTGAGCACGACCGGGCCGTGACAAAATATCAGAAATCGGGACGTCGTTGATTCAGGACGCTGATGCGCGGCAGGTTCATCACACTGGAAGGAATAGACGGGGCCGGCAAGAGCACGCACCTCCAGTGGCTAGCGCAGTTCCTGGAGGCGCGGGGAATCGAGGTGCGGGCGACGCGCGAGCCGGGCGGGACCGTCCTCGGTGAACGGCTGCGCGAGCTGTTGCTCGACCGCGATCAGCGGCTTGCCCCGGAGACGGAGACTCTCCTCATGTTCGCGGCCCGCCGCGAGCATCTGGAAACCGTGATCGTGCCGGCGCTCGAGACGGGCGCCTGGATTCTGTGCGACCGCTTCACCGATGCGAGCTATGCCTACCAGTCCGGCGGCAGCGGCGTCGCCTGGGACAAGGTCGCGGCGCTCGAGCAATGGGTCCATCCCGACTTGCAGCCGGACCTCACGCTGCTTTTCGACGTCAGCCCGGAGATCGGCCGCCAGCGGGCGCAGCGGGGGAAGACCGCGGACCGGTTCGAACGCGAGGAGCAAGTCTATTTTCAGCGGGTGCGCGAGGCCTATCTCCGCCGCGCCCGCGCCTGTCCCGATCGGGTGCGCGTCATCGACGCGGGCGGGGAGCTCGGCGCCGTTCGCAAGACGCTCGAAGACCTGGTCACGCCCCTGTGCTCGGAAACCGGGTGATTCCATGGTAATGCCGTGGCACGAGACCCTGTTAGGCAAGCTGCTCCGGGACCGTGAGCGGCTCGCCCACGCCTTTCTCGTGCACGGGCCCGAAGGCATAGGGAAGCTGGCGTTTGCGGAGGCGGCGGCGCAGTCCCTGCTGTGCGAGCGTCCGGCAGCGGCGGGCGCGGCGTGTGGTGCGTGTCCGGGTTGCACGTGGTTTACCCAGGGTAGCCATCCGGATTTCCGGCGGCTCGCGCCGGCGCAACCGGATGAATCCGACGAGGGAGGGGAGGGGCGGGAGAAGAAAGCGAGCGATCAGATCGACGTCAAGCAGGTGCGGGCGCTGGAGAGCTTCATCAATTTATCGAGCCATCGCGGCGGCGCCCGTGTGATCGTGGTCCATCCCGCCGAGGCGCTCAACCCCTCCGCCGCCAACGCATTGTTGAAGAGCCTCGAGGAGCCGCCGCCGCAGACGTACTTTCTGCTGGTCGCACATCGCTGGCATTACCTGCTTCCCACGATACGCAGCCGGTGCCGGCTGGTGGGCCTGGCGCTGCCGGAGCCGGACGCCGCGCTGGCGTGGCTCACGGGCGAGGGCGTGGCGGCGCCTGAGCTCGCGCTGGCGCACGCCGGCGGGGCGCCGCTCGCTGCTGCGGCGCTCGATGACGAGTACTGGGCCGTGCGGAAGCGCTTGCTGGATCTGCTCGCCCGGGCGTTCGATCCTCTCGCCGCCGCCGACGAGTTGCGCGACGTGGAACCGGCCAGGATGGCGGCGCTGCTGCAGAAATGGTCGTACGACCTCGTGTTGCAACAGGCCTCGGGACGGGTGCGCTACAATCCGGACTGCGCGGAAGCGCTCGCCGGGATCGCCGCCCGGCTGGACCGGCTGGAGACGGCGCGTTTCCACCGCCGGATCGTGCAGCTGCAGCGCGTGGTGCCTCATCCGCTCAACGCCCGCCTGTTCCTGGAGTCCATGCTGGTCGACTGCGCGGAACTGCTGCGGGGAACCGATGCGCGGCGCGCGGCGTGAGCGCCCGATAACGACGTATGCTGGTCGATTCACATTGTCATCTCGATTTTCCCGAGCTTGCCGGCGAGGTCGATGCCATCCTCGCCGCGATGCGGGAAAACGGCGTGACGCACGCGCTGTGCGTCAGCGTCACGCTCGAGGACTTTCCGCGGGTGAGGGCGCTCGCCGAGCGCTATCCGCAGCTCTACGCCTCGGTCGGGGTGCACCCGGACTATCCCGACGTGCCCGAGGTTACCGTTGAGGAGCTGGAGCGGCTGGCGGCGCATCCGCGGGTCATCGCGATCGGGGAGACCGGTCTCGACTACCTCCGCATCAAGGGGGATTGCGAATGGCAGCGCGAGCGCTTTCGCCGGCACATCCAGGCGGCGCGCGCGTGCGGGAAACCGCTCATCGTGCACATGCGCGAGGCGGCGGCCGATACTCTCGCCATCATGCGCGCGGAGGGCGCGGACCGGGTCGGCGGCGTGATGCACTGCTTTACGGAAACATGGGAAGTGGCCCAGGCGGCCATGGATCTTGGCTTCCATATCTCGTTCTCGGGCATCGTCACGTTCAAGAATGCCCGGGCATTGAAGGAGGTGGCGCAGCGCGTGCCGCTCGAGCGCATGCTGATCGAGACGGACTCGCCTTATCTCGCGCCGGTACCGTTCCGCGGCAAGACCAATCAGCCCGCGCTGGTGAAGCACGTCGCCGAGGAAATTGCCCGGCTCCAGGGACAGTCCGTGGAGCAAGTAGGGCACGTGACCAGCGGGAATTTCTTCCGGTTGTTCGGGTTGGCTGACAGGGAGCGTCGGGATGCAAACTAAAGCGCAGAGGTCCCTCAGGGGTGTTGCCGCCCTTTTGCTGCTCGTCGCGTGCGCCGGCGCCTCCGCCGGGGTCTACGAGGACATGATCCAGGCGATCGGGCTCGACGACGAGCGCACCGTGGCGAATCTCCTGAAGCGCGGCGTGGATGCGGACACCGTGACCCCCGACGGCAGCACGCTCCTCATGGTGGCCGCAAAGTCCGGCAAGCCGTCCATGGTGAAGACGGTGCTGGCGGCCCGTCCCAAGGTCAACGCGCGCAATTCTCTGGGCGAGACGGCGTTGATGCTCGCGGCCTTCGGCGGCCACCTCGAGGTCGTCCAGATCCTGCTGGCCCAGGGCGCGGAAGTGAACCAGCCGGGATGGACGCCACTCATCTACAGCGCGGCCCAGAACCGTATGGACGTTGCGCGGCTCCTGTTGAAGAACGGCGCCCAGGTCAACGCCCACTCGGGGAGCGGCACGACCGCCCTCATGATGGCGGCCCGCGAAGGCAATCTGAGCATGGTGTTGCTCCTGATGGAGCACGGGGCCGACCTCGGCATGAAAAACGAAGATGGCGCGACCGCGCTCAAGCTCGCCCGGGACCGCGGGCGCAAGGACATCGCCGACCTGTTGTCGCGCGCGGGGGCCAGGGAATGACGCGGGTGGATTACAGCACAATAGTGCGCATAATATGTATTATGTAAAGTAACATGGACAACTTCGTAGCGCGCTGGTCGCATGGCGGCCGAAACGGAAAGCAGCCTGTTGTAGTGTAGGGATGCGCTGATTGTGGAGCCGATCAGGCTGATCGATACTCCGTTCGATGAGCATCCCCCCGGATCCCGCGAGCTTTACACCGAGGCCGTTCCGGCTTCTCGGCGAGGACCAGATCGCGAAACTCACGACGAGACAAAAAATGCTGTATTACGCCCTCGCGGTGGCCGAGCTCAACCGGCGTGCCGAGGCCGTAAAGGCCCTCTATGCCGACGAGGATCCCCCCGCTTAGCGCTCGGCCGATCTTCAGGCGCTCTCCGCGCTAAAGTCCCGGCCTCGCCGGCCGTAGTCCAGCTTGTCAGTTAGCCGGAAACAGGCCTTTCATGAATGAGCATTGGACCGACGTGCTGCCCGTCAACGAGCACGGGCGCAGGGCATTGACGTTCTCGGTGGCAAGACGCGTGGTGGCAATGGATCCGGCCGGGTGGTACGTGGCCCCATTCAGCTTGGGCTGGACCGTCGGCAAGGCGACCGGCAGGACCGACAAAGACCGCTACTTTCACGTGGTGAAGCAGGACGGTGAGCCGCTCTTTTTCGACTCGGTCGATGCGGCGCACAGCTTTCTGCGCCTGGAGCTCAAAGTCACGCGCGCCGCCGTCATGAGTCACTCGGGCGATTAATAGAGCAGGGTTGCGGGCCCCTTCCTGCAGAAGCGCGAGGGGCCTTCCCGCAACCCCGCACCCCTTCGGTAGGTCAATTAAACGCCGAAATGCCCGTCTGGGCGCGTCCCAGCAGCAACGCGTGTATGTCGTGCGTGCCTTCGAGCGTGTTTACCGTCTCCAGGTTGAGCACGTGACGTATGACGTGATATTCGTCGGAAATCCCGTTGGCCCCCAGCATGTCGCGCGCGAGGCGGGCGATCTCCAGTGATTTGCCCGTCGAATTGCGTTTGAGCAGTGACACCATCTCCGGGGTAGCCTTGCCCTGCTCCCGCAGCCGGCTCACGTGCAGGCAAGCCAGGAGACCGAGGGTGATCTCGGTCTGCATGTCGGCGAGCTTCTTCTGCACCAGTTGATTCGCGGCGAGGGGGCGACCGAACTGCTTGCGTTCCATGGTGTAGCGGCGCGCGGTGTGCCAGCAGAATTCCGCGGCTCCAAGCGCACCCCAGCAGATGCCGAACCGCGCGTTGTTGAGACAGCCGAAGGGCGCCTTCAGGCCGGACCCGTTCGGCAGCAGGTTCTCCTCCGGGACGAAGACATCGTCCATCACTATCTCGCCCGTGGGCGAGGCGCGCACGGAGAACTTGCCTTCGATCTTGCGGGTAGCGAGTCCCTTCATGCCGCGCTCAAGGATGAAGCCGCGTATGACGCCTCCTTCGTCTTTTGCCCACACGACCATGATGTCCGCGATCGGGGCGTGCGTGATCCAGAGCTTGGTCCCGGTGAGCCGGTAGCCTCCCGGCGCCGTTTTCGCCCGCGACCTCATGCTGCCGGGGTCCGAACCGTGATCGGGCTCCGTCAGCCCGAAACAGCCCAGCAGTTCGCCCTTCACCATGCGCGGCAGATACTTCTGCCGTTGCTCCTCGCTGCCGTAGGCGTAGATCGGCGTCATCGCGAGCGTGCTCTGGGCGTTCACGGCCGAGCGGAAGGCGGTGTCGACGCGCTCGAGCTCACGCATGATGAGCCCGGAAGCCACGTAGCCGATGCCGGCGCAGCCGTAGCCCTCGAGGTTCGCGCCGAAGAAGCCGAGCTCACCGAATTCGCGCATGATCGCCGGATCGAAGTGCTCGTGCCGGTTCCACTCCTTGATGCGCGGCATGAGCTGTTCCTGCGCGTAGGCGCGCGCGGTGTCCCGCGCCATGCGCTCCTCCGGGGTCAGCTGCTCCTCGATGAGGAACGGGTCCTCCCAGTCGAATTTCCCGCCTATCAACGTGACCGCTGATGTATCGCGCATTGTGCCGATCCCGAAAAGTTAAAGCGCCTATCGGGAAACGATAGGCGCTCTGCTACACCACGACGAGGGACGAGTCGCGTGCGTCTCACACCTTCTCTAGGATCACGGCCATCCCCTGCCCGCCGCCTATGCACAGGCTGACGAGCGCGTAGCGCCCGCCGCTCCTCTGCAGCTGGCGGGCCGCGGTGAGGGCCAGCCGGGCACCGGATGCGCCGAGGGGATGTCCAACCGCGATGGCGCCGCCATTGGGATTGACGCGGTTGTCATCGAGGGGAACTTCGAGGCCTTTGAGGCAGGAGAGAACCTGCGCCGCGAACGCTTCGTTGATCTCGATGATGTCCATGTCCTTGATGCCGAGGCCTGCTCGCGCCAGCGCCTTCTTCGAGGCGGCCACGGGCCCTATGCCCATGATGCGCGGCGTGACCCCCATCGAGGCGCTGGCGACGACGCGCGCGATCGGCTTTGCTCCCGCCTTTTCACCGGCGGCGCGCGTGGCGACGACCATTGCGGCAGCCCCATCGTTCACTCCCGAGGCATTGCCTGCGGTGGTGACACCGCCCTCGTAGAGCGCTTTCATCTTGGCGAGCGTTTCGATATCCGTGGTTGGACGGGGATGCTCGTCTTCCGCGACCGGCGGCACGGGACCCTTGCGGCCCGCCGGCATTTCCACCGGCGAGATCTCGCCCGAGAAGAAGCCCTCGCCCTTGGCCACGGCGTAGCGCTGCTGCGAGCGCAACGCGAATTTGTCGGCCTGCTCCCGCTTGATGTCGAATTCGCGCGCGAGATTGTCCGCCGTCTGCGGCATCTGGTCGTCGCCGAACTGCTTGGTCAGCTTGGGGTTCGAGAAGCGCGGGCCTATGGTGCTGTCGTAGAGCTTCATGTCCCGGCCGAACCCGGACTCGGACCGGCTCATTACCCACGGCGAGCGGCTCATGCTCTCCACGCCGCCCACCAGGAACACATCGCCTTCGCCCGCCGTGAGGGCGTGCGCCGCGTGCACGAGGGCGCCCAGGCCGCTCGCGCAATTGCGCTGGAGCACCGTGCCCGGCGTCTCGATCGGAAGTCCCGCAGCAAGGCCGGCGTGCCGCGCCACGCACCGGCTGTCCTCGCCGCCCTGGTTGGCACAGCCCACGACGAGATCCTCGATCTGTTCGGGCTTGAAAGGGGATTTCTTCATCACGGACTTGATGACGTCGGCCAGCAGGTCGTCGGGCCTGACCCTGGCCAGGACGCCGGCGTGCCGGCCGAAGGGGGTGCGCAGTCCGTCATAGATATAAGCGTCGAGCATGGTGCTCTCCTTTCTGCATCAGGGTACGGGCGTGGATTCGGAAAACCGCATCAAGGTTCGGGCGTCAGCAGGGACACACCCAGCTTCGCGCGCCGGGTGAGCCATATATTGGGCCGGTAGCGCGGGTCCCCGTAGATACGATACATCGCAGAGAGGACCTTGTATACGCGGTCCGCACCGAGCACGTCGCCGAACTTGAACGGGCCATTCGGGTAGTTCAAGCCCAGCGTCACCGCCTTGTCGATGTCGGCCGGCTGCGCGGTGCGGCTTTGCGCGATCGAGCAGCCGATATTCACGATCATCGAGACGATTCTCTGCGCGATGAATCCCGGGCTGTCGCGGCACACCGTGACCGGAACGCCATCCGACGCGAGCAACCCATGCGCGGCATCCCGGTACGCGGGGTCCGTGAGGGGCGTGCCCATGATGGTGCGACGCTTCACCAGCGGGAAGAGGGTGTCCACGGCTACCGTCCGCGCGGGGTCCAGCCCCTGCTCCACCGCGCACGTAGTCGCGTCTTCGCCGATGGGGGTGACGAGGCACAGGGTCTTCGCTCCGGGCTGCGCTCCCGTTTCGGGGGTGACGCCGAGTTTCCCCAGCAGTGCAACGAGCGCGGACTGTCCCTGCGGCTCGGCCGGGCTTACCCATACGCTGCCGGGACGCGCCTGCGGCGGAGCCCCTTCCGGCGCGACGATCGCCTTCATCCCGGCGTCGTACTCGTAAAAGCCTCGCTTCGACTTGCGGCCCAGCAGACCCGCCTCGTAGCGGCTGCGCATGATCAGGTTGGGGCGATAGCGTGGCTCCTGGAAGAATTGTTGATAGATGAGCTCCGAGGCCGGCTGCGTGACGTCCAGGCCGGTCAGCTCCATCAGCTCGAACGGCCCCATGCGGAAGCCGCCGACGTCGCGCATGACGCGATCCACGTCCGCGAAGGTGGATACGCCTTCGTAAACCAGATGCGAGGCTTCCAGGGAAAAGCCGCGCCCCACCTGGTTCACGAGAAAGCCGGGCGCGTCCTTCAGGCGCACCGGCTCGCGCGTCATGCGCCGGCCGACCTCCATCAGCGCGTCGGCCACCCAAGGCTCGGTCAGCAGACCCTCGATCACTTCCACGAGGCGCATCAGCGGCACGGGGTTGAAAAAATGAAACCCGGCGAAGCGTTGGGGCGTCTTCATCTTCGAGGCGATGGTCGTCACCGACAGCGAAGAAGTATTGCTGGCGAGTATGCAATCAGGCGCGACTACCGTCTCGAGCTCGCCGTACAGCGCCTGCTTCGCCTCGAGATTCTCGACGATGGCCTCGATCACGACGTGGCACGGCTTCAGGGCGGCGAGTCCATCCACGATCGAGATCCGCTCCACCGCGGCGACGGCCTCATCCTTCCTCATGCCGCCCTTCTCGGCCGCCCGGTCGAGCATCTTCCCTATGAAATCGCGCGCTTCCTGCGCGGCGCCGGGCCGGCTGTCCGTCATCAGGACGCGCATGCCTCCGGCGGCCGCTACCTGCACGATGCCGCGGCCCATCGCGCCCGTGCCGATTACGCCGATGGTCAAGTCAGGCCGCCTGGCGTCGATTGCCATATAGGTGTTCTCCGTGAGATCGATTTTCTGCGGATCCCGGTCGCTGGCCGGGAGTGATCGCTGCGAGCGCGACCGGCGCGCGGGGCGCGCGGCGCCGGATCAGCTGCCCTTGAATTGCGGCTTGCGCTTCTCCATGAACGCGGCCTGGCCTTCCTTGTAATCCTGGCTCTCGTAGCAGGCATCCACCATCTGCTGGCACAGCGCCAGATCGCGTGCGCCCGGATCTCTTCCGTATTCGATCAGCGCGCGCTTGACGGAGGCGAGGGTCAGGGGCGCGTTCTCCGCCATCGTCCTGGCGTAGTCGAGCGTATAGCTCTCCAGCTCGGTGGCAGGCACGACGCTGTTCACGAGTCCCATCGCCAGCGCTTCCTGTGCCGAGAACTGGCGCGCGGTGAAGAAAATTTCCGCGGCGAAGGACGGGCCGACGATATCGGCCAGGCGCTTGATGCCGTCGAACCGGTAGCCCAGGCCCAGCTTGCCCGCCGGCACCGCGAAGCGCGCGTCGTCGGCCGCGATGCGGATGTCGGCGCTCACCGCGATGCCCGTGCCGCCCCCGATGCAATAGCCGCGGATCATGGCGATGAGCGGCTTCGTGCAATCCCGCATCGCCTGCGTGGCGGTGTCGGCCGCGGTGTTGTATGCCTTGACTGCCTCGGGACCGGTGCGCTTCTCCTTGAATTGCGAGATATCCGCCCCGGCGCTGAAGGCCTTCTCCCCTTCCCCGCGCATGACGATCAGCCGTACCTCGGGATCGGCGCAAAACGCCTCGAGCACCGTGGGAATGGACAGCCACATCTCGTACGACGTGGCGTTGTGGCGCGCCGGGTTGTTGAAGATGATCCAGCCGATCGCGCCGTCCTTCTTCGCGATCAGCTTGTCGGTGAGCGTCTGCAGCGGGGCAACGGGCTGGTTCATCTCAGCGTATCACGAGCACCGGAATCTTGGAGTGAGCGAGTACCTTCGAGGTCTCGCTGCCGAGCAGCACGCTGGCGAGGCCGCGGCGCCCGTGCGACGACATGAAGATGAGATCGCACTTCTCTTTGCGGGCCGTGGCGATGATTTTTTCGTAGATCAGTCCCCCGGGAGGCACGACGATGCCGTTGCAGCGCACGCCGGCCGCCTTGGCCCGCTTGGTGGCCTTGTCGATGATGAGCTTGCCCTGGGCCTTGGCCTCGTCGACCAGGCGCTCCCTCAAGGGCGCGGCGCTCGGCATCATCGCCTCGTCAGCCAATATCCGGAACTGCGGCACCACGTGCATCGCGGTCACGCGCGCCTTGATCCGCTTCGCAAACGCGATCCCGCGCTGGACACCCTTGTCGGAAAGGGGGGAACCGTCCGTGGGCAGGAGTATGTGCTTGAATATCATGATCTCGCCTCCATCATGGGTTTCCGGTGGCGCTCGCTCGTCCCGCCCGGCGCACGCCGGCGCGGGTTCCGGTACATCATACTGTACTGCCTGGGGATCGGGCGGGCGGTAAATGGCGCCGGCCCGCGGCCTCGCCGCGGCATCAGAGGCCGCCGGCGCTCAATGCGACTTGCCGGTGCGGTACGGCGGAATCGGCAACGCGACGATCTCGATGCCCTCGTCCACGAGGTCCTCGGCCTCCTCGCGGGAGGCGGTGCCGCGTATGCGGCGTTCCGGTGTTTCCTGGTAGTGGATCTTGCGCGCCTCTTCCGGGAACGACGCGCCGACGTCCTCGGTGTGCTCGATGATCTGCTCGACCAGCCTGGCGAGGATTTCCTTGCCGACGTTCGCGTACTGCTGCCCTTCCCGGGCTTCCCGAGCTTCTCGCGCCTCCCGCGCATTGCGTGCGGCGGGTTCCGCCCGGGGCTTGTCGCCATTGCTCCTGATGTGCGAGACATGGGGCAACCGCACGACGTTGCCGTTGCTGCAAAACGGGCAACTGATGAGCTTGCGATCGAGCTGGTTCTCGAAGTCATCGCTCGAGCTGAACCAGCCCTCGAACCGATGGTTGTTCTCGCAGCCCAGATCAAAAACAATCACTGCTTCCTCCTGCACGGCCCGCTACCGTATATGTTTGACCTGGCCCCCGCCGGGTCGCGGATCTCCCTGATACCGCAATAATCATGCCACACTTCAACAGTTTGATTTTATCGTCTTCCCGGCCCTGCGTGTTGCAGACATGGCGCGCGGTTTTCCGCCGTCTGCAGCACGGATGGCGCGCGAGCGGTATCATGGCCCTCCCCCGCCCGGGTGGCGAAACTGGTAGACGCATCGGACTTAAAATCCGTAGCTCCGCAAGGGGCGTGTGGGTTCGAATCCCGCCCCGGGCACCACGAATGACTACTGCGGACTCTGGGGAGCGGCGATTACTCCGCCTGGTAGTCCGTCTCGTTCTGCCGGGCACGGGTAGGCGCGCGCCAGGTCGTCCGGCAGGTGCCACGCGTTGCCCAGAATGACGGCCAGTTCGGCCGGCTTTCGCAACGGATCGGTGATGGGGTACGGCGTCGGGTACGGATGCCCCAGGGCCACACCGTCCAGCAGCGGGAGTTGCGCAAGCTGACGAACATAGGGAGCCCCGCTCCCGCGTATGCCGCCAGTGTCGGGATCCCACTCGAAGACGAGCGAATCCCCCTCGCCGCGCAAGGGCTGCAATTTGTAGCTTCGAAACATCCGCCGGGCACGGTACCATGCCGTCAGGATTCCAGGCTGTCGGGAACAGCCAGACATCGTACGTCAGGAAACTCCTGACAGGCTTTCCAGGGAGCTTATGGGCGCGGCTCGCCCGCACGGCGAACAAGGAAGACGGTGGCCGACGACGCATTGATCTGGCGGATGGAGAAAGCCTTCCTGCGGGCCTGGCCGGCGCCGCGACGCGAGACCGTCGGCGACTGGCTGCTGCAATTCGCGCCCGGGGTCAGCCGGCGGGCCAACTCGGCCAATCCGCGCCGTACAACTATCCGCGATCTCGAAACGACGATGGCCGAGTGCGAGCGCCGCTATCGCGCCGCCGACCAGCCGGTGCTGTTCCGCGTGCTGTCGACGACTGAGCCCGCGGTGACGCAACGGCTCGACCGGCTCGGCTACACCAGCGAAGGCGAAACCGCGACCCTCCACGCGCCCATCGAGGCGACGGTGCGGGCGCGCGATTCCGAGGTTCTGCTGACGGCAAAGCCCGAGCCGGTCTGGCTCGACACCATGACAGCCGCGCAAGGCCATACCGGCGAGCGGGCGGTCACCTATCGCGCCATCGTCGGCGCCATCGCGCTGCCCACGGCCTTCGTCGCTCTGCGTCACGAGGGCCAGCTCGCGTCGCTCGCTTACGGCGCGATCGATGACGGATTCCTGATGTGCGAATCCGTGATTACCGGGGCCATCTATCGAAACCGCGGTTACGCCTGGCGCGTGGTGACATCGCTGCTCGCCTGGGGCGCGGAGCAGAAGGCCCATACCGCCTGCCTGCAGGTCCAGGCCGACAACACGCCGGCCGTGACGCTCTACGGCGGGCTCGGGCTCAAGACCACTCTCTACCGTTACCACTACCGCCGCGCCCCGCCTGGATGAGCGGCCGCTGCGGATTTACCTCCGGGCGAGAGTGCCTACCTGGCCGCTTGAGGTGGACTAACCAATTCCGCTCACA
>Ga0075418_10000097_pt1 | contig 73996 bp, 44 predicted proteins | sample SoiMetdeltSBSDD2_FD_81776 | JGI IMG/M metagenome (GOLD analysis project Ga0075418, IMG submission 81776) | Bulk soil microbial communities from a Populus tree surrounding site in Tennessee, USA - Soil MetaG P. deltoides SBSDD2 | ecosystem: Environmental > Terrestrial > Soil > Tree plantation...
CGATTTCGGTGAGGGTTTGTTGTAGGGCGTGGGTGTCGAGTTGGCCGTGTAGGCGTAGGACGACGGGGACGTGGTAGGCGCTGCGTTGCTCGGGGGCCAGCAACTGATCCACCAACCACAACCCACGCTGTTGACGCGAGGCCGGGATCGCGCCGGTGACGTTGTTGCGCGATATGCGCTTGGCCGGCGATGGCGCCGTGACGTTGCGACTGTCATGCAACGCTTGCACCAGCCGCAGCTTTTCCGTGGAGATTCTTAGATTCATGGCACCCTCTCCGGCGCAGTCCACCGACGCGACTAACACAATGCTGTCCCCGCAACGCTATTGACGGGCCCGAACGGCCGTCAATTCGCTTTAGCCGCACTACCGATCGGCCATTTCGTGGTGCGCTATCAACGTTTCGCTGAGCGGTGCACAGCGGCGCTGCGGTTGCCGTACGGGACGGGCCTTCCCGAGACTCAGCAGTGTCAACCGATAGCCCGCTACAGGCGGAAGACGTTGAGGAGAAAGGGGTTGGCATGAGCGAGCCCGAGACCGAACAGCGCTTTCAGGTCGTCATCAACGACGAGGAGCAGTATTCGATCTGGTCAGTAGGGCGGCCGCCTCCCGCGGGCTGGCACCTGGCAGGCGTGGAAGGCAGCCGCAGCGACTGCTTGAACCACATCGAGCAGGTGTGGACCGACATGCGCCCTAAGTCCGTCCGGCTGCAAATGCAAAACGCCGGCTGAGACCTGAAGCACGCCATGAGGATTCGGGTATTCGGCGGTACTGATGAGGTCCTGCGGCAAGTAGGGAAGGCATGGCCCGAAGCGGCCGTCAGCACGACTGGCAGCGGTGGCACGTTCGCCGCGGGGCTGGTCTGGGACGCCGAGCCTGAGGAGCTGACCAGTTTCGCCAATGCCCAATCCGGTGCCTGGTGGCTGCATTTCAAGGCGACCGGTCTGCCCGCGCCAGTGTTGGCAGCGACAGACCGGCCCGGCGTCGTGGTCACCAACGGCAGGGGAACTCATGGCAGCGCGGTGGCCGAGCATGTCCTGGCAATGCTGCTGGCGCACTACAAGCGGCTCGATGTGCTGCTGGATGCCCAGCGTCGCCGGGTCTGGCACCCGGCGATCGGCGCCGGTGAGATTCGGGGCAGGACCGTCGGGATCATCGGACTAGGTGATCTTGGCTTGGCGACAGCGCGATTGCTTAGTGCATTCGGCGCCACCGTCGTGGGCATGCGCCGCGAGGGACCCGACGTTCCACAGTTGACCCGGACCTACCGGAGAGCCGAGTTGGCGGAATTTCTCGCCCAGTTGGATGTCCTGGTCATCGCGGCGCCGCTCACCGATCAGACCCGAGGCATGATCGGCGGCCACGAGCTGTGCCTGCTGCCGGAGCGGGCGTTCGTGATCAATGTTGGGCGAGCCCCCATCCTCGAAGAGGATGCCTTGGTCGACGCGATCGTGTCCGGGCATCTGGCCGGTGCGGCGCTTGATGTCTTTGCCACTGAGCCACTACCCGCCTCGTCGAGGCTGTGGTCCCTGCCCAACGTGATGATCACGCCCCATTGCGCCGACAGCACCGAACCGACCGAGCAGCGTTGTGTGCAACTGATGATCGAAAACATTCACCGGTTCCGGGCCGGGCAGCCACTTCAAAACGTCGTCGACGCTTCGCGCGGGTATTAGCCCATCCGAGAGAGGCCCATCTATGTCAGTGTCGACTGTCCATCTCGACCACACTGCGGTGTGCGACGCAGTCACCGTCGCCGACGCCCTCGCTGATGCACTCGCCGACGTTGCGACCGCGCTGGCGAGCGAGGGCTACATCGGCGACTCCGTCCTATCGTGCCCCACGCCGCCGATTCGAGACGATCTACATGCGTCGCTGGGCCAGGTGGTCCGTCCGCCGGATCCGTCGGTGGGTTACCGCGTGATTCCCGGGCTGCTGCGAGGTTTCACCGACCCGGGCCCAACGCCGCTTCACTGGCGCGAAGCCGATCGGCATCGCACGGCCGGCCTTGACATCGCCGTGACTTTGGTGGCTTCGGTGCTTGGCGACGTGTTCGGCTGGACCGGGCAACAGGACGCTCGCCTGGTCCACAACATCGTGCCGAGCCCGGGCTGCGAAGCGATGCAGATCGGGGCGAGCAGCACCGTGCCACTGGCCTGGCACACCGAAGATGCCTTCCATCCCGATCGCGCCGCCTATCTGCTGTTGGCCTGCGTGCGTAATCTGGACGGGGTCGGCAGCAGCCTGTCCACGGTCAACCAGGCCGAGTTGTCCGAAGCCGTGGTCACCGAGCTAATCGCCCCCAACGTCGTGGTGCTGCCGGATGACAGCTATCACGACCCGACCGCCAGCGCCCAGCAGTCGATCGGTATGTCCACTTTGTGGCGCGACGGTGATCTCCTTGGGCTCCGTTACGACCCTTCGTATTCACGGATGCTGACCACGGACAGGCTCTTTCTCGATGCCTACGACGAGCTGGGTAAGGCGCTGGAGGCCAGCAGCTTCGTGGTCCCGTTACAGCCTGGCGATCTGCTGATCATCGACAATGACGTCACCGCGCACAGCCGTGTCGGTTTCCGCGCCCGCTACGACGGCACCGATCGCTGGCTCAAGCGTGTGCTTGTGCGCGCACCACGCACGAGGCCTGCCGCCGAACGCCTGGAACACGGCTTCCATCAAGCGCAAGTCGGTGGCGTGACGGTGCGCCGATAGCGGCCGGCCGACTACAACCAGCCGGCTTGGGTCGCCTTCAGACCCGCCTCGAATCGGCTGCGGGCGCCGAGCCGCTCCATGATCTCGGACATCATGCGCCGCGCCGTTCGCTCGGATACGCCCAGTCGGCGGGCGGCGGCCTCATCGGTCAGGCCGCTGCCCAGCAGTCTGAGCAACTCGCGTTCGACCGGAGACGGGCCCTCACCATCCCTGGAGCGATCGGCGCCCAACGGCAACGCCACCGACCACACCTGCTCGAACAGCGACGTCAGGGAAGCTAGGACACCGATGTTGGTCAATTGGACCATGCCAACACGAGTATTGGCCGGATCGATCGGCAGAAGAGCGATCTGTCCATCGATGAGGATCATCCGGGGTGGCAGCTGGGGCACGCTGCGCACCTCGCCGCCGGCATCGGTGAGCCACCTGGCGTGTTCCAGCGTCACAAAATCATCGCGGACCGCGTCCTCGACGATCTCGCGGATGGCGATGCCGCGGTCGAGCAACCTGGCGTCGTTGCGCTTGCCCGCCGCGATCGCCTCAGCCGACAACGCTTTGCCCGGATTGAAACAGGCGATGTCTCGGGTGGCCGCCTCGGTCAGCTGCTCCAGCCGGGTGTGTATGGCGTCGATGCCGATGATGCGCTCGCAGTCCGGATTGCTGATGGCGGCCCCGCTGAGCTGGGCGACCGTATACGAAGCAACCATGTCAGCGATAGCCGCCTGGGTTCGCGTGATCTCCTGTTGGCGGCGCAGCATCTCGTCCTGTTGCCGGGTGATCAACGCGTGCAGTCCGACCTCGGGACTGACCGGTCGCAGCTCGCCCGGACGTTCCATGGACGGTTGCAGCAACGTCAGATTGAACAGCGTGTCAAGGGCTTTCCTGACCCCTTTCTCGTCGATGCCCAACTTCTCGCTGAGTTCACTTATACCCCAGTCAGGATGAATCAACATAGTCCGGTAGACGGACTCGCTGGTCGGGTCCAGTCCCAGCGCTTCCAGCATGCTTCCCCCTTGAGCCCGGAACCGAGTGACACGTCCAATCATAGACACTCCTCTGGCTGGTCAGCAGCATGTGTAGCGCACTCCCGCCAACGAGCGGACGGATTTTGGCCGGTCACGTGCAAGATTCTGAAAAAGGACGTGCGGATAACCGCACGTCAACTGGATGTCCTATGTGGACTCTGATAGCTGAGCCCGGTGCGGTGCGCGGTCAGCAAAAAACACCGCAATATCGAAATAGTGGACTAGATCACATAGTAAGGGCTCTCTTTATCACAACTGCTTATCCGGTACCAGGGATGATCGCGAATGGACGGAAACGGCCAGGCCGCTTCCGTCCATTCATAAAGCCTTGTTGGGAGCGCATGGCCAGGTAAAACTGCTTCCAGCAAGTTCGCTTCGAAGCGACAGAGATCGGTCCTGGAATAAGGCCGATCGCATTCCAATCACCTAATCGATCAGAGGGATACATTGCCATGCCTAAATTACGCCGAATCAGCGGATTTACCACCGTCGCTGCCCTCGCCGCCATCACAGCCAGCACCGCTGCCCTGGCTGCCAGCCTCATTTTCGGTGCAAGCGGCCCGGTCACGCTCGCCGACATGACGTGGGACCAGAAATCGCCCAGCCCCGCCGCTCCGGTCGCGCCGGGCGTTACGAATCGTTAGCAACCATCATGTATCTGACCACAGCAGCGCTGATGCCGGCCGCGCGAGCCGAGCAGGAACGACTCGACGCCAGTGAAGTTGCTGCGCTGCTGTGGTCGGTAGCAGATCCCGACGACGGCCTCGAGCACATCAGCGTCCGCATCGGTGACCAGCAGATCGAGGTCGGATGCTTTCACCGGGCCGCGACCCTGCTGGCGGCCAATAGGGCCACCCACCGAATGTGCCGCCGCGCCGTTGCCGCACATGACCAGCTACAAGCCTGGGATGTCCGGATGACCAGGGAGTTGTCCGGTATCGACATCATCCGATATCTCGGGAACATCAACTAGGAGCCACCTGTGACGATAACTCAGGAACGAAGGTATGCGCCGCCACCGCCTCTGGTCACCCCGACTGTCCGTCTGGCAATAGTGGACCCGGACGCGCTGCTCAGGGTTGGCCTGCGGTCCATTTTGGAGCCTGATCCATGGATCGACATAATCGGCGATTTCGAGTCCGTGCGGCAGTTGTGTTCCAGCGCCCCGGCGGCACAGCCGGACGTGCTGGTGATGAGCGCGCAACGGCTCGATGATCAGTTCAATGCCGTGTTGTCTACCTTGACTCGATCCGACAATCGCGGCGCTGTGGCGATCGTGAGCATCATGCAGCCCGATCCGGCCACACTGCGCAGGACATTGCGCCCGGCAGTCCGCGGATTCGTCGACCGCAACACCAGCCATCGAGACCTTCGCGAGGCGGTGATGGAGGTGATCGACGGCCACATCTATCTGTCGCCGACGATCGCCGAGGTGCTGGTCGGCTGGATGGCCGAGCGCGTCAGCCAGGAGCCGGTGCCCGTGGGGGAGATCGAACGTCAGCTCACCGACCGCGAGCTGCAGGTGCTTCAGGCCATGGGCGATGGCATCACCAACACGGCGATCGCGCGTCGGTTCCGCATACAGGAAGCGACGGTCCGCAGCCACATTTATCACATTCTCAGCAAGCTCAATCTTCGAACGCGCACCGAAGCGGTGCTCGCCGGACACTACTACGCCAACACTATTCGGGAGTCGCACGCTCTCGAATAGCCGCATGCACGCGTGTGATCAGACCGATCAACAGAGCGTGGATGTTCATTCAATTGGAGTGCAACCGAGTCTCCGTCACTCTACGAATTGACCGGTGGCGCTGGCCGTATGAATCCTTTCTGACAGCCGAGAATTCGATTGGAGGCGTTGCTGGTCATGGGTCGGACATCAGCTATTTTCGAACGTCATGCGGGCACGACGCCGAATGCACCGTTCGATATCGTCGGGGTGGGGTTCGGGCCCTCCAACCTGGCCCTGGCCGTCTGCGCGCGCGAACAGGATGACGACCTGGCGTGCGTCTTCGTCGAGCGGAATCTGACGTTCCGCTGGCATCCGGGAATGCTCATCGATGGGGCACGGATGCAGATCTCCTTTCTCAAGGATCTCGTCTCGTTGCGGAATCCGGCCAGCCCTTACACCTTCCTGCAATACACAAAGGCGCACGGCCGGCTGGAACACTTCGTCAACCTCAATGAATTCCGCCCGACGCGGGTCGAATACGACGACTATCTGCGGTGGGTCGCGCGGGATTTCGATGACGTGGTCCGGTACGGCACCGACGTGACCAGCGTCCGCCCGGCCACCCACGACGGTGCGGCGTTGTTCGAGGTGCATACCGAAGAGGTCGTCACCGGGGCGCGATCGGTCATGTTCGCGCGTAACGTCGTCTACGCCGCGGGCGGGAAGCCGAAAATTCCGTCCGGCTGTGAGCTGTCGGCGCCCTCGATGATTCACTCGAGTCAGTTTCTGCACTACTACCCGCACTCATTTCCGCAGCGGGAGCAGCCCTACTCGTTCGTGGTGGCCGGCGCCGGACAAAGCGGCGGGGAAATCACCGACTACCTGCTAAGCATGTATCCAGCCGCGCAGGTCCATCTGGTGATCTCCGGCTACGGGCCTCGGCCCACGGACAACAGCCCGTTCGTGAATGAGCAGTTCCAGTCGGGCGAGTCCGCCCGGTTCTACATGTTCGATGAGCGCAAGCGAGAGGCACTGCGGGGCGAACTGCTCAGCGCCAATTACGGCGTCATTCGGGAAGATCTGCTCGACCGGCTGTACAACCAGGCGTACCTGGATGCGGTGCGCGGCACCCGGCGGCTGTTTATGCACGCCTGCACCCGGTTGTCAGCTGTGCGCCCCGACTCGCACCGGCCGCTGGTGGCCGTTCTCGCCGACCGCTTCGACGCCTCGGAACAGACCGTGCGGTGCGACGGTGTGGTGCTGGCGACAGGGTACCGGCGGACGCTGGATGAGTGCCTATTCGGCGACCTGCTGCCGTCCATTCGCCTGGATGCCAAAGGCCATCCCGTGATCACCCGCGACCACCGCGTCGAGATGGCGTCGGGTGCGCCGAGCGGGCTTTATGTGCAGGGCTACGCGGAGTCCCGCTTCGGCCTCGGCGACACGCTGCTTTCGCTGCTCCCGTTCCGGTCGAAAGAGATCATCGACAGCGTTCGGGCCAGTCGTCCGGCACGCCGGCCGGCGCGGGCGGCGCGGGCGGCAGCCTATCCGCCGCCGCAGTACCTGGAACATGACACGGAGAAGCTGCTGGCGCTGATCGAGCGGTTCAAGTTCGCGACGATCATCTCGGCGGTGAGCCCCGACCATCCGGTCGCGACCCAGCTGCCCATGGTCCTGGACCGCTCGCGTGGCCCGTTCGGTGGGCTGTTCGGGCACATGGACCGAGCAAATCCTCATGCCCAGCTCATCGACGGTCGCGAGATGCTCATCGTCTTCTCCGGACCGAACTCTTACATTTCGCCCGACATCTATGAAACCGACCAACTCCCCACGTGGAACTCGATGGCGGTGCATGTGCGTGGCCGGGCGCGTCCCGTGGTCGATCGCGGACCTCTGGTGCGCGGTCTGTGCCGCATCGCGCAGATGTCCGAGATGCACCCCCGGCTGACAGCCGACGACCCGCGCATCGACCACCTGATCGGGCACATCGTCGGATTCGAGGTCGAGATCACCGACCTGGTCGGACGCTTCAAGCTTTCCCAGGATCGCAGCGGAGCCGACCGGCATCGGGCGGCGCTGGCTTTGGCGCGGCACAGTGAGGCCGGGGAGCGGGAGTTCATCGAATACGTGACCGGTATGAGCCTCGCGTGCGAGGCCGAGCCGCGCCTGTTGACCAGCGAGCTGGCATGAACCGGGCCATGTCGACAGTCCGGTACGCTTCGCCCTCGGCGGTCGGACGAGTGCTGGGTCGCGTGGGCGGTCACGTCCCGGCACTGCTTCGCGAGGTCAATTTCCGGCGGTACTGGAGCGCTCAGACGATCTCCTTCATGGGCGACCAGGTGTCAATGATCGCGCTGCCGTTCGTCGCGATCGCGGTGCTGGATGCCTCCGTGCAGCAGATGGCGCTCCTGTCGGCCGCGCTGACAGCGCCGTATCTGATCCTGTCCATTCACGCCGGTGCCGTTGTCGACGCGCTGGGACGGCACCGGACAACCATGGTGTCGATGGACGTGGTCCGCGCGGTGCTGTTGCTCAGCATTCCGGTCGCGTACCTGTTCGGCGTCCTGACGATGACCCAGCTGTACCTCGTGGCTCTGCTGGCCACCGCACACTCCGTGGTCTTCAACGTCGCCACGAAGGGCCTGTTCGCCACGCTTGTGCCCCGCACGAGCTATGTCAGCGCGGCCTCACTGACCAAGGGCAGTTTTTCGTTCTCGTGGGTCGCCGGGCCGAGCCTGGGCGGCGCGCTGGTCCAGATGCTGACCGCGCCGGTGGCGATCGTGGTGGATGTCGCCTCGTACCTGGCCTCGGCCGTGCTGCTGCGCAGCATATCGGTCGACGAGCCGGCCCGGGATCGGTCCGGACGGGCACGCGTGCGGGAGGGGCTGTCGTTTGTCTGGCGGACAACCACCCTGCGCGTGAAGGTCATCGCCGGGGCGCTGCTCAATCTCTTCTACTCGGTGTACTTCACGCTGCTGATCGTCTTTGCCGTACGCGAATTGGGTCTGTCGGCGGGCATCGTCGGCCTGGCCATCGGCGTTGGCGCGGTGGGCGCCTTGTCCGGCACGGTCGTCACGCCTCGGATCACGCGACGCATCGGCCTGGGCGCGACGTTCATCCTCGGCTCGCTGGTCTATCCGGCGGCGCTTGTCCTCGTCCCTGTCGCCGACGGTGATCGATGGCTCGCCTTCGGCCTGCTCGCCACAGCCGAGTTCGTCTCCAGCGTCGGCCTCATGATGTGCGACATCAGCGGGTCCAGCATTCAGCAGGCCCTGACACCGGACCGTTTCCGCGCCCGCGTCCAGGGTGCGTACATGGCGGTCGTCTACGGCACGAGGCCCGTTGGTGCGCTTCTGGCCGCGGGACTGGGCGCGTGGCTCGGTCTTCGGACGGCGATGCTCATCGCCGTCATCGGCGGGGTGCTCAGCGTTCTTCCGCTGCTGTGGTCACCCATCGCCGGCATGCGCGAACTGCCCGCACAGGCCGACTAGCCGACTAGACCTGTTCTCCGATTTCTCCGATTTCTCCGATTTCTCCAATTGCCGAAGGGGTGGACTCATGGCTCAGCAGCTCGAAGAGTGGGTTGGCCGGCTGCGCCGGCGGGGTGTCCAACTTTGGGCGCATGGCGAGCGGCTGCGGTACTCGCCGCGCGGTGCGCTAAGCGAGGACGACCTCGCCCTGCTGCGCCGGCACAAGGCTGAGATCCTCGGGCTGCTGCAGACGACGCCGCACCAGAACGGTTGGCCACCGTACCTCAGCCCGCGGCCGGATGTGTTCCCGCTGACCCATCGGCAGGAGAGCTTGTGGTTCCTCCACCGGTTGGATCGCACGTCTGCCTACAACGTGGGCACAGCCGTCCGTCTTGAGGGCGAGCTCGACGTGGCCGCGTTCGACCGGGCCGTCGGCGAGGTGGTTGGCCGGCACGAGATCCTGCGAACCCGATTCCAGCAGATGGACGGCGCTGCGGTGCAGGTCCTAGCGAGCAAACCCTGGCCCCGGCTCGAGATCGTCGATATAGCCGCCGATCTCGACGCCGACCTTGGCGCCGGGCAGGCTCTTCGCCGCGCTCGGGAGATCATCCGGATGCGCTCGGTTACCGCATTCGACTTGGACAGCGAGTGCCCGATCGCGATGCAGTTGCTGCGGCTGGGCCCGGACGATCACATATTTGCCGTCACCGCGCATCACATCCTGTTCGACAACGCCTCGCTGAACATCTTCTTCCGCGAGTTGCGGGTGCTCTACGAGGCGTTGCGGCACGGGTCTCCGCCTGCGCTGCCGATCCCGCGCGCACAGTACGGCGACTACGCGGCATGGGAACGACGCTGGCTCGACGAGGGGACCCTCGCCGCCGGCCTCGCCTACTGGAAAGACCGCTTGGCGGGCGCACCCGAAGGCCTGGATCTACCGGTCGATCTCGTCCGCCCGGCCGTTGTCGGCTCCGCCGGGGACACGATCACGTTCACGCTGCCCGCTGACCTGTCCAGGTCCCTGAAGGCGATCGCCGCCAAGCACGGCGCGACCCCGATGATGGGGATACTGGCCTGCTTCGTAGCCCTTCTGGCGCGGTGGAGTGGGCAAGAGGACCTCTGCGTCGGAGTGCCGGTCGACGGGCGGGCCCGGCCCGAAGCCGACGACATCATCGGCTACTTCCTGAACATGGTCGTGGTGCGGGCCGATCTGACCGACGCGCCCTCGAGGAGGCTGACCTTCGCCGAGGCCCTCACCCGTGTCCGCACCGCGCTCCTCGAGGCGTATGAGCATCGCCATGTCCCGTTCGGCCGCCTGGTCGCCGAGCTGTGCGGGTCCGGCGGGCGGTCGCGCCAGCCGCTGTTCCAGGTGGGGTTCTCGTACCTGCGGCAAGACGATCCGTGCTTCGGTGATCTGCGCACCAGCCGCGTCGACGAGCAGCACCAGACAACCAGAAACGAACTGTCGCTATACGTGCAGGAGGCGACCGGCGGTGCCCTCACCTGCGGGTTCGAGTACTCCACGGAACTTTTCCAGCCGATGACCATGCAGCGCCTCGCCGGCTGCTTCACCCGGCTGGCCGAGGCTGTGGTCGCCAACCCCGGTGCCCGCATCGCGGACCTGCCGTTGCTTTCCGACGACGAACGGCACGCGATCCTGGCCGATGGTGTCGCCCCGCCGGTGCCAGGCGCCGGCCGCGACTGCCTGCACGAGCGGTTCGAGCGGCAAGTGCAACGCCATCCCGAGGCCCCGGCGATCGTGTACGAGGGCGGCTCGCTCACCTACGCCGAGCTGAACCACCGAGCCAATCAAGTGGCGCATCGGCTTCGGGCGTACGGGGCAGGCCCGGAAACCCTTGTCGGCGTTTGTGCTCAGCGCGGACCCGACCTGGTGGCGGGACTGCTAGGCGTGCTCAAAGCCGGGGCGGCGTATGTCCCGCTCGATCCGGCGTACCCGACCGAACGACTGCGCTACATGGTGGACGACAGCGCGACCAGCGTGCTTGTGATCCAGCGCGGCATGCTGGCCGACATCGAAGGCCCGGCCCGAATCGCGCTCGACGAGCCAAGCGAGCGGTATCGCGAGTGGGATCGCGAGTGGCAATACTGGCCGGGCACGAACCCCACACCGGTCGCCACTTCCGACAACGCCGCCTACGTGATCTACACCTCCGGGTCGGCCGGGCGGCCCAAGGGTGTCACCGTCACCCACCGGGCCGTCGCCAGCTACCTGGACGCGATGCAGCAGCTGCATGGTCTCGGATCCGATGACGCCGTGCTGCAGCAGACGCCGGTCAGCTTCGACCCGTCGGTGGCCGAAACGTTCTGGCCGCTGACCACGGGCGGCCGGCTGGTGCTCGCCGCGACCCAGACGGATCGCGAGCCCGGATATCTACGCCGTCTGATCGCCACGCAGCAGGTCACGACCGCATTCTTCGTGCCGTCCAAGCTGGGCGCCCTCCTGTCCGGCGAAGCCGCTGTGGACTGCCCATCGTTACGCCGGGTGATGTGCGGCGGCGAGACCATGCCGCCGGAGTTGGCCCGCCAATTTGTCCAGCGGGTGGGCAGCGTCCTGCACAACGTCTACGGTCCGACCGAGGCCACGGTCAACGTCAGCAGCTGGAACTGCGATGCGGGCGACCGCGGGATCGTGCCGATCGGCCATGCCATCCCAGGCACCCAGCTGTACGTACTGGATGAGAATCTGCAACCGCTACCCGCCGGCGGCGTGGGACAGCTGTATGTCGGAGGCGCTCAACTGGCTCGGGGCTACCATGATCGCCCGCAGTTGACCGCCGATCGTTTCGTACCAAATCCTTATGGCTCACCGGGTTCGCGCCTGTACCGCACCGGCGACCGCGCACGGTTGCGCGTCGACGGCGCCATCGAATTCCGGGGCCGGCTCGACCGCCAGGTCAAAGTCCGCGGGTACCGCATCGAGCTCGGCGAGATCGAATCGGCGCTGTTGCGCTGCGACGGCGTAGCCGAAGCGGCCGCACTGGCTCGCGAAGACACGCCGGGAGATCAGCGGCTGGTGGCCTATGTCGTGGCCGCCCCACACACGACGGTCGATCCGGACCTCCTGCGGGCGCTGGTCGGCAGATTCCTGCCCGCCCACATGGTGCCCTCGGCCATCGTGGCGCTGGGCGGCTTGCCGCTGACGCCCAGCGGCAAGCTGGATCACAAGGCTCTACCCCGCCCGACGTATCAGCCCTCAGTGCCGGCGACCGCCCCGCGCGGCGCCGTGCAGGAGACGCTCACGTCCCTGTTCGCCGAGGTGCTCGCCGTGCCCTCGGTCGGCGTGGACGACGATTTCTTCCGGCTCGGTGGCCACTCGCTGCTGGCCCTGGAACTTGCCAACCGGATGCAGTCGGTGTGCGGCGTCGAGCTGACCATCCGGGACGTGTTCGAGGCACCCACCGTCGCCGCGATCAGCGCGAAAATAACCACCCACACCGATCGTCTGGATCGTCCAAACGCGAATGTGCTGCGGCCCGAACCTCGGCCAGTAGACATTGCACTGTCGTATGCGCAGCAGCGGCTGTGGTTCCTGCACCGGCTGCAACCCGGACCGGCATACAACACCCCACTGGCACTGCGGCTACATGGGCAGCTGGACATCGACGCCCTGCGATCAGCACTGGGCGACCTGGTGTCCCGGCACGAGCCGCTGCGGACCGTGTTCCCGGACCGTGACGGCGTGCCCCATCAGCGCATCCTGGCTGTTTACGTTCCCGGACTTCGGGTCACGGCCATCGACACCATTGATGCCGCTGACGCCGGCGCGCTGGCCGAACAGTTGGGAAAGCAGCTGGGGGAGGCGGCTGCCCACGTGTTCGATCTGGCGGTGGAGCCGCCGCTGCGCGCCCACCTGTTTGCGCTCTCCGCGACCGAACACGTGCTGTTGCTGGTCATGCATCACGTCGCGTGCGACGCCCGATCGATCGACCCCCTGCTTCGCGATCTGGGTGAGGCATATGCGGCCCGGCGCGACGGCTCGAATCCTCGGTGGACGGCGCTGCCGGTGCAATATGCCGACTGGGCGCTGTGGCAGCGGCGCTTCCTGGGCGACGGCGCCGATCCCGGCAGCCCGATGGGCCGGCAGCTCGCCTACTGGATGAGCACACTGCGCGGGCTGCCCGATCAGCTGGACCTGCCGTTCGCCCGGCCGCGGTCGGCCCGGCCGGCGTCGGGTCCGCCCGGGGTGGTCCGCTTCGACCTGAAGCGCTCGTTGCTTGATCGGTTGCTCGAGCTGGCACGTGCCCACCACGCCACGCTGTTCATGGTGATGCAGGCGGCGCTGGCCGCCCTGCTCGACCGGCTCGGCGCCGGCGACGACATCCCGATCGGCACCGCGATTGGTGGCCGCGGCGACGGCGCTTTCGACGACCTCGTCGGGCTGTTCGCCAACACCCTCGTCCTGCGCACCGACACCTCCGGTGATCCGAGCTTCGGGCAGCTGCTCGACCGGGTCCGTGAGCTTGACCTGGCCGCATACGCCAACGCCGATGTGCCGTTCGAGCGCCTCGTGGAGGAGCTCAATCCGCGCCGCGACCTCAGCCGGCATCCGCTGTTCCAGGTGATGCTGGTGATGGCGGCCGGGTCCCGGTCGCGGCGGACACCTCTCGGGACACTTCCGGGCCTAACCGTCACCGACGTCGAGCTGTCCCCGGCCGAGGCCAAGTTCGATCTCTCCCTGTATGTCGAGGAGACTGAGGACGGCGTCGAGGCGAGTTTCGCGTACCACAGCAATCTTTTCGACCGCAACGTCGTCGCCGCGATGGCCGACCGGCTGGTCGCCATCCTCACCCAAGCCGCAGCCGATCCGTCGGCGCCGATCGGCTCCTACCATCTGGTGACCGCCGACGAGCTGCGCTGGCTGGCCGCCCGCCAGGGACCGGATACGCCGCCGGGCCCGGCAACGGCGCTGGAGCTGTTCGAGGACCAGGTCGATCGGACCCCGCGGCGCGCCGCGGTACGGCGCCAAACGTCCACCACGACATACGCGCAGCTGAACGCGCGGGCCAACCAGCTGGCCCGGCATCTGATCGCGCAGGGGATCGGCCCGGAAAGCCGGGTGGCCATCGCCCTGCCGCGTTGCCCGGAGATGGTGGTGGCGGTGCTGGGCGTGCTCAAGAGCGGCGCCGCCTATCTGCCGGTCGACCCCAGCTATCCCGTCGAGCGGGTCGCTTTCATGCTCGCCGATGCCAAGCCTGCCCTGTTGATCGCTTCAAGCGACATGCCAGGCATTCCTAAAGATTCGACGGTACCGCGGCTCGTGCTCGACGAGCCGGACACGATCACGTCGCTGGCCGGCCGCGACGCCGGCAACCTCACCGATGCCGACCGGGTGGCACCACTGTCCACGCGGCATCCCGCGTATGTGATCTACACGTCGGGATCGACCGGTCGGCCCAAGGGCGTCGTGGTCGAGCACCGCAGCCTGGCCTCGTACCTGACCTGGGCGATGGCGGCGTACCCGAGTGTGGCCGGCACAGCCCTGTTGCATTCGGCGCTGTCGTTCGACCTGACGGTGACCGCCCTGTACACGCCACTTTTGACCGGGGGCTGTGTCGATCTGGCCGACCTCGACCGCTTCGCGGGCGGCGGTGCACAGCCCACGTTCCTCAAGGTGACGCCGAGTCACCTCGCGCTGTTGGCCACTCTCCCCGACGAGGTGTCGCCGTCGGGCGAGCTGATGATCGGCGGGGAGGCGCTGTCGGGCGAGGCGCTCAGCCAGTGGCGCGCGCGGTACCCGCAGGCACGGGTGATCAACTCCTATGGCCCGAGCGAGACCACTGTCAGCTGTGTCGAGTACCGGATCGAACCGGGACAGGAGCTTGGCGATGGTCCGGTACCGATCGGGCGCCCGCATCCCGGCGTCCACCTCTACGTCCTGGACGCGGGTCTGCGCCTGGTACCGCCGGGCGCGACCGGAGAGCTCTACATCTGCGGCGACCGGCTGGCCCGCGGATACCTCAACCGGCCGGACCTGACCGCTGACCGGTTCATCCCCGATCCCTTCGGGGCGCCCGGCTCGAGGATGTATCGCACCGGGGACCGGGTCCGCTGGCTGCCGGACGGGAACCTGGTCTTCCTTGGCCGAGCCGATGACCAGGTCAAGATCCGAGGCTTCCGCGTCGAGCCCGGTGAGATCGAATCCGTGCTGGGCCGCCACCCGGATGTGGCCCGGGCGGCGGTGGTCGCCCGGCCGAGCCGCACCGGCGACCAGAGACTGATCGGCTATGTCGTACCCGCGTCGTCGCGCCCAGACAGCGCCGCCCTGCGAGCCCACCTGATGCGCACGCTGCCGGGCCACATGGTGCCGTCGTCGATCGTGGTCCTGGAATCGTTGCCCCTGACACCCAACGGCAAGCTGGATCGCCGGGCTTTGCCCGCGCCCGACGATGTCGCCGACGGCATCGCCGCCAACGGGCGGCCACCGGCCAACCCGCGCGAGGCGGCCCTGTGCGCCCTGTTCGCCGAGGTGCTCGGCCTGCCCGCGGTGGGCGTCGACGACAACTTCTTCGACCTCGGCGGCCACTCGCTGCTGGCCATGCGTCTGGTCAACCGCATGGGGGCGGCGCTGGGGATCGAGGTCGGAATCGCGGCACTGTTCGAAGCGCCGACCGTCGCCGAGATCGCGGCACGGCACATCGGCGACGATCCCGCGGACTCGCTTGCCGTGCTCGTTGCGTTGCGCGCGCAGGGCGAGGGCGCGCCGCTTTTTTGTGTGCATCCCGCCGCGGGCGTCGGCTGGGTCTATTCGGGACTGCTGCGCCATGTCTGCAGCCCGGTGTATGCGCTGCAGTCCAGGGGCCTGGCTCATCAGGACGGTGGCCTGGCTCATCAGGACGAAGGCGGCGATGGGGTCGAGGCGATGGCGCGTCACTACCTCGACCACATCCGGGCGGTTCAGCCGACCGGCCCCTATCACCTTCTGGGCTGGTCTTTCGGCGGGTTGGTGGCTCATGCCATGGCGGCCAGGCTGCAGCGCGACGGCGAGCAGGTCGCCCTGCTGGCGATGCTCGACTCCTACCCGCACCTGGCCTCCGACACCGGCAGCACCGGCAGCACCGGCAGCACCGGCAGCGGGGCGGCGCTTGATTCTCTCGGTCTGGCGACATCGGATCTGGCCGTGCTCGGAGCGGACTACGCCGACCGGCTCGCCCGGGTATTCGCCGGCAACGTCCGGGCGCGGGCGTTGCATCAGCCGCCCACGTTTCACGGACCGCTGCTCTTCTTCGAGGCGACCGGCGACCGGTCCGCCGACCGGGATGGGGCGAAGCCCTCACCCGGGGACTGGCATCCGTTCGTCACCGGCGCCATCGACTGCCATCGCGTCGCCTGCACCCATGCGGACATGACCCAACCGGCCGCGCTGGCGCAGATCGGTCCGATCCTGGCCGCCAACCTTAGCCAGCCGACACCCCGACCTCACAAGCATCTGTCCTGCGCCACCTCCGGTGAAAGGAACATCTAATGTCCGACGATGTGCGCCTTCGGGTGGCGCGGATCAACAGCGGCTTCGATACCTATGCCGACCTGCGGCCGGTACACCAGGCCTTCGAAGCGATCGCCGGGCGCGCGCCCGACCTGATCGCGATAGAGGCGGCCGGCACCACGATCTCGTACGGCGAACTCGACGTGCGAGCCAACCTGCTGGCCGGCCGGCTCGCCGATGCGGGCATCGGGCTGGAGGACGCGGTCGGCATCCTCGCCGACCGCTCGCCCGACATGGTGGTCGGCCTGCTCGCCACGCTCAAGGCCGGGGCCTCGTTCATCCCGCTCGATCCGAGGATGCCGGCCGAGCGCGTCGCGACCATCGCGCGCGACAGCGAGCTGGCCACCATCCTGACCCAGCAGGACCATCTGACTACGCTGACCGGGCTGACCGCGCTGGCCGACCAGAGCCCGCCGCTGACCGTCATCCCGACACACGGTGGTGCTGCGCAACCGCCCAAAGTGGACGTATCGCTGGACAACGCGGCCTACATCTACTACACGTCGGGTTCGACCGGTACGCCCAAGGGCGTGGTCATCGAGCACCGCTGTGCGGCCGGCCGGCTCGAGTGGCTGGCGCGGCGCTACCAGCTCGGCCCGGGCGACCGGGTGCTCCACAAGACCCCGCTGATCTTCGATGTGGCCATCTGGGAGATCTTCGGAACGCTCAGCGCGGGCGCCACCATCCTTATGGCCGACCCGGCGGCCGAATCGGATGTCGCGCACATCGGCCGGCTGCTGAGTGCGCAACGGACGGTGTTCGGCCATTTCGTACCGTCCATGCTCAATGCCTACCTGCAGACGGCATCCGACCGCGACTATCCCGACCTGCGCTGGATCCAGCTGTCCGGCGAGGCGGTGCCCACCGGCCTGCTGGACCGGTTCCGGGAACACTTCGCGGCCGAGTTCCACAGCCTGTACGGGCAGACCGAGACGTCGGAAGTCGCGGCCTGGGAGGGCCGGACCTATGACGAGGGCACCACGGTGCCCATTGGCCGGCAGATCGGCATCTACCGCCTGTTCGTCCTGGACGAGGCGCTCAACCTCGTACCGCCCGGCGTGCCCGGCGAGCTGTGCGTGGCCGGGGTCGGTGGCCTGGCCCGCGGCTATCTGGGGCGGCCGGGCCTGACCGCGCAGCGGTTCGTGCCCAACCCGTTCGCGATCTCGCCCGGGGAGCGCCTCTACCGCACGGGCGACCGCGCGGTCGTCGACGACGACGGCGTCATCACCTACGCCGGGCGGATGGACGAGCAGGTCAAGATCCGGGGCTGCCGGGTGGAGCCCGGCGAGGTGGCGGCAGTGCTCGCTCGGCATCCGGCCGTCCGCGACTGCGCTGTCGTGGCCCGCCCGGGCGAGGACGGTGACACCGAACTCGTCGCGTATGTTGTGGCCGACGTTGCGGCCGGCCAGGCTGGGATCTCCGAGCTGGCCGCGCACGCCGAGCGGTTTCTGCCCAGTTACATGCTGCCCTCGGTGTATGTGCCGCTCGAGGCGCTACCGCTGGGCCCGACGGGAAAGCTGGATCGGCACCGGCTGCCCGCACCCACGCCGGCGCACCGCGCGGCGCGGGCCGGCGACGAGGAACCGGCGACGCTCCTGCAGGCCCGGCTGGCCGAACTATGGACCGGCGTGCTCGGTGTGGCCCAGGTCGGTACCACCGACAGCTTCTTCAGGATCGGCGGCAACTCGCTGAAGGCGCTTCAACTGCTGTCGCGGGTCAATGCGGCATTCGGTCTCGAGTACCCGGTCCGCGACTTCTTCCGCGAGCCGACCATCAGCCAGATGGCCTCCAACCTCGAGCGCCGCATGGTGGAGATGGTCACCGCCCTGTCCAACGAGGAAGCCGCCGACCTCCTAGCCCACCTCGATCGGTGAGGAGACAAGGTGCTTACTGACCAAGCGCTGTACGGCGGCGGAAATCCGCACGACCTATGGGCTTCGATGCGGCGCAAGTGCCCCGTGTCCTGGCACGTCGCAGCCGACCACGATCCCTTCTGGGCCGTCACCAACTACGAGGTCGGCATGGCGGTCCTCGCGGATTGGCGCACGTTCACTTCAACGAACGGGACTTTCCTGCGGCCCAACCTGTCCGTGCCCTATCCGGGAGCGGGCACGATGCTGACACTGACCGATCCGCCACGCCACACCCTGCTGCGCAAGGTTGTCCGGGGACTGTTCGACACGCGTGCCGCGGCCGCGTTGGAAGACCGCGCGCGGGAGATCGCCGGTTGTCTGATCGACCGTGCCATCGAGGCCGGAACCTGTGACTTCGCCACCGATATCGCCGCCCGGTTCCCGCTTGAGCTCACGGCGAAGATGCTGGGGATCGCCGATTGTGACGTGGACCGGATGCTCGAACTGACCGGTGCCGCCGCCGACAACATCCTTGACATCGACGGGATCGAGGCACAGCAGGCACATCTGGAGGTACTGCAGTACTACGCCGGTGTCATAGCGGCACGGCGCAAGTGCCCCCGGCACGACCTTGTCTCCGCTTTCACCCAGGCGCAGGCCGGCGGGTACGACATCAGCGACGAGGAAATCATCCTTGCTTGCGACAACGTGATTGTCGCGTCGAGTGAGACCACGCGACATGTGGTCAGTTTGGGACTGCTCGCGTTGATCGAACGCCCGGCGCTGTGGCAGTCCCTGCGGCGCGGTGAGGTGAGTTTCGCGACCGCGGTCGAGGAAATCCTGCGATGGGCCCCGGCGGTCAATCACATTCTGCGGACCGCGACCCAGGACACCGAGCTGGCCGATGTCCAGATCCGCGCGGGTGACCCGGTCAGCGTGTGGATTCCCGCCATGAATCGCGATGACGACGCGTTCGAGCGAAGTGGCGAGCTGATCCTGGGCCGCAATCCGAACCGGCACGCCACATTCGGCGCCGGCCGGCACTTCTGCCTCGGCGCCCCGCTGGCCCGGCTGATGATCAGAGTGTTGCTGGAGGAACTGTCGCACCGAACGAGCGAAGTCATGCTCGACGGTCCACCACGGCGTGTTCCGAGCTACATCACGGCGGGTCTCTACTCGCTGCCGATTGCCGTCCGACCGAACTAACGGGGTGAATTGTTGTGCGTACACAGAACACGGCCGGGCCGATCACGTACCCGCGGCATGAGTGGAACGCGACCATCCGCGATATTCCACAAACGACAGTGCCGGAATGGTTCGAGCAGAAGGTGCACGCGACCCCGCAGGCGCCAGCGGTGCGCTCGGGCGCGACGGAGCTGACCTATGCCGAGCTCAATGCCCGGGCCAACCGGCTCGCCCGGCGGCTGCTCTCGCACGGCGTCGGACCGGAGCGGATCGTCGGCGTGCTGTTGCCGCGCTCGGATCTGCTCGTCACCGCGATCATCGCGATTCTCAAGACGGGCGGCACCTACATGCCGCTGGACCCGGATCTGCCCGCGGACCGCATCGCCACAATGATCGACGATGCTGGCCCGACGGTCATACTCGCCAAAGCCGACTTGACCGACGGACTGCCGGAGCAGATCGCCGTGCCGCGGCTGCTGCTCGACCGAGATACGTCCACCGACTCCACCGACCAAATGATCGAAGCGGGCGACCTGCTGGCGACCGAGCGCCACGGCCCGCTGACTGCCGACACCCCGGTGTACCTGCTGTACACCTCCGGCTCGACGGGACGCCCCAAGGGTGTGCTGATGTGCGCCACCGCCGTGATCAACCTGCTCGCCTGGAACCTTAGCGAGCTGCCCAGCGGACCGGGCCGGATCACTGTGCAGTACGCCGCACCCGGATTCGATCCATCGATCCAGGAGGTTCTGGCCACCCTGCTGTCCGGGGGGTCCCTGGTCATCCCGCCGGACGCGATCCGCCGCGACCCCACCGCGCTCATCGACTGGCTCGACGCCCATGGCGCGACAGACCTGTTCGCACCCAACACCACCGTTCAGGCGCTTTGTCGGGCAGCGCAGGAGCGCGGCCGCCCGCTTGCGGCTCTGTCGCACATCGCCCAGGGCGGCGAACCTTTCGCGCTGACCGAACAGGTCCGCTCCTTCCACCGAGCCGGGTTGGGACGCACGATGCACAACCTTTACGGGCCAACCGAAACGCATGCGGCCACCGCACACCTAATCGACGGCGACGCCGAGTCGTGGCCGCAGATCTCGCCCATCGGCCGGCCCATCTGGAACACCCGCGTCTATGTCATGGACGATGCGTTGCAGCCGCTTCCGCCGGGCTTTCCGGGCGAGCTGTGCATCGCCGGGGAGTGCCTGGCCCGCGGCTACCACGCACAGCCCGGGCTTACCGCCGAACGCTTCCTGCCCGATCCGGTGGGGCCGCCCGGCTCACGGATGTACCGGACCGGCGATATCGCCCGCTGGCGCGCCGACGGTGTCCTGGAGTATCTCGGGCGCGCCGATGATCAGGTCAAGATCCGCGGTGTCCGGATCGAGCTCGGCGACGTGGAGGCAGCGATCCGCCGCATCCCGGAGGTCCGCGACGTCGCGGTCATCGCGGCCGGCGAAGGCGGCCGCCGGCACCTGGCCGCCTATCTGGTTTCCGAGCCGGGAGCCGTTGATCTGGCCGACCTCGCCGGGCACGTCCGAGGCCGGCTGGCCGGGATGCTGCCGGCGGCGATGATCCCCGCTTCCTTCACCGTGGTCGGCTCGCTGCCGGTGAACGCGAATGGAAAGGTGGATCGCCGGGCGTTGCTCACCCTCCGGTCCGAACCCACCGCCACGGGCCTGGGCGGCGAGGCGCCGCGCACCGACGAGGAGCGGGCGCTGTGCGGCGTGGTCTCGCAGGTTCTGATGGTCTCCGAGGTGGGCGTGCACCACAGCTTCTTCGAGCTCGGCGGCGACTCGCTGCGCGCCGCCGAGCTGGCCCGCCGGATCCGCGACGAGTTCAAGGTCGAGCTGGGCCCGGGCGACATACTCAGCAATCCGACCGTTGCCGAGCTGGCCGCACGCGTCCGCGCCGCTACCCGTCCTTTCGCCTACCCGGCCAGGCTTCGCCCGTCGCCGGTGCCCGCCTCGTATGCCCAGCAGAGCCTGTGGGTCATCGACCGGTTTGAAGGGCCCAGCGCCCGGTACAACGAGCCGCTTGCCATCCGGCTGCGCGGTCAGGTTGACGTCGCGGTGCTGCGACGTGCCCTGACGGATGTCATCGCACGACACGAGGTGCTCCGCACGCTGATCGAGACCGGCGACGGAACACCCTGCCAGCGCATCCTGCCGGCGGATCGGGCCGTGCCCGAGCTTACGGAAGTGGATGTGGCCGCGGCGGATCTGCCACAAGCGATGCGTCGGGCGGCGCAAAAACCGTTCCACCTCGACGCCGCATTGCCCATCCGCGGCTGGCTTTTCCATCTCGGCGGGGACGAACTCGCTGATGACGAGCACGTCCTGCTGGTGGTGATGCACCACACGGCATGCGACGGCGCGTCCATCGGTGCGTTCTGGCGCGACTTCGCCACCGCGTACAACGCGAGGAAGGCCTCGGACACACCACAGTGGACCCGGCTGCCCCTGCAGTACGCGGACTACGCCCTGTGGCAACGCGCGCGTTTCGACCAGGAGCGCGACCCGTCCGGAATCGTACGGCGCCAATCCGACTTTTGGGCCTCCACCCTGGCCGGCCTGCCGCAGGTCATGCCGCTGCCGACCAGCCGCCCGCGCACGGATGTCCGCGGCGCCAGCGGCGGCCGGGTCATGCTAAGCGTGGATTCCGGGCTGCACACCAAGCTGGCCGCGCTGGCCCGGCACAAGCGGACCACGGTCTTCACCGTCGTGCACGCCGCGGTCGTGGCCCTTCTGGCGCGGATGGGAGCCGGGCCGGATGTCGTCATCGGCACCGTCGTGTCCGGACGGACCGACCGCGAGGTCATCGACCTCATCGGATTCTTTGCCAACACTGTGGTTCTGCGGGTCGACGCGTCCGGCGATCCTTGCCTCACCGACCTGGTGGACCGCGCCCGGGATGCCGACCTCGCCGCCTTCGCGCATCAGGATCTGCCGTTCGAGCATGTGGTCGACCTCGTCGGCCCCGTGCGCTCGATGGCCTACAGCCCACTGTTTCAGGTGATGCTGGCCTTCCAGGTGCCATCACAGCCGCTGCCGCCGATGACCGGGCTGACCGCGCAGGCCGAGCCCTTCGACCCTGGGATCGCCAAATTCGACCTCTGCTTCGACGTGGTCGAACGATTCTGCGACAGCGGCGCGCCGGCTGGACTTGGCGGCCACATCGGCTACGCGGACGACATTTTCGACCAGGAAACGGTGGAGCACATGCGGGCTGAACTCATGCAGCTGCTCGAGGAGGCCGCGGTCGAGCCCGACCGCATACGAGCGCAGCGGGTGGTGGTGGTCAAGGCCGGCACATCCTCGGTGGTAACCGCCGGCCGGCCGGATCCGGGCAAGCTGGACCGGCTGTGCGACGGAGTCCATCAGGCCATTCGAGCCGGCCTCGCGCCGGTGCTCGTCACCTCCGGGGCGATCGCCGTCGGCCGGGCGCGGCACGCCGGCTGCCTGGCGGGCGCCGGGCAGGCAGCCCACCAGGTGGCAGCCGCGCTCGGCCAAGGCGACCTCTACGCCGCGCTGCAGGAGCGGTTCGCCGCACGCGGCCTGCAGACCGGGCAGCTCCTGCTGACGCCGGCCGACCTGATAGAGGACGGCCGCCACGTCGGCGCGCTGGCCACCGTGCGCGCCATGCTCGCGCTCGGCCTCGTACCGATCATCAACGAGAACGACGTCCTTGGCGTGCGGAACAACGACGTACTGGCCGCGATCCTCAGCGGTTGCCTCGGCGCCGAACTGCTGCTGCTGCTCACTGACGTACCAGGACTACGCGACGGCGCCGCATACATACCTTGCGTTTCGCGCATCACGCCGCAACTGGAGCGACTCGCCGCAGGCGCCGGCGAGGCCGGCGGGACCGGCGGCATGCTGGCCAAACTCAGTGCCTGTTGGATCGCCACGTACTCCGGCGTCCGGGCGGTGATCGCGGACGCCGGCATCGCCGATGTCGTGCTCGCCGCGCACCGCGGCCACGCCGTGGGCACGGTCTTCACCGCGCGGTGTGGACCCGCGGCCGTCACGGACATGGGGCGGTTGTGGCGCGCCTTCCGCACCCCGCCAGTAGGTTGCGTCGTCCTCACGCCGGCCGGCGTGGCCGCCGTGCAACGCGGCCGGCCGGTGCGCTCCGATCACGTCATCGAGACGCGCGGAACGTTTGGCGCGGGTGATGTCGTGGATCTGGCCACGGCGGACGGCGACATCCTGGCCCGCGGAGGGATCCGTTGCGCTGCAACAACTGTAACCACTGACAACGCTCTGTTCGACGAGCACGACTACCTCAAGATTACGAAGGAGTAGACATGTCTGTGCAGAACATCTGCCAGCGGGCCGCCCAGGCGTCGGCCGCCGTCAAGCTGCTCGGGACGGCGGAGAAGGACAGGCTGCTGCTGGACATGGCGACCGCGGTCGCCGACCACCGTCACACGATCACGGCGGCCAATCAGGATGACGTCGAATCCGCCCGCCGCCGCGGCATCCCGGCGGCACTGGCGGACCGGCTGACGCTGGACGATCGCCGACAGGCGGGGCTGGTGCGTGCCATCCGGACCATAGCGGAGTTGCCCGATCCCGTGGGGCAGGTGGTCAGCGGCTGGACGCGTCCAAGTGGCCTGACCATCGAGCGCGTGCGCGAACCCCTCGGGGTTGTCGCGGTCATCTACGAGGCCCGGCCGAACGTCACCGGTGAGGTGGCCGCGTTGTGTCTGAAGGCCGGGAACTGTGCCGTGCTAAGGGGATCGTCGGTCGCGCTGGCGACCAACAGCGCGATCATGGCGGCTCTCTCCGACGCGATCAGCCGGCATCCGGCGGTGCCGGCGGACGCGGTCCAGCTCATCACCGATCCGTCCCATGCGGCGGCGCTGGAACTCATGCGGGCCAAGGACTACATCGACCTGCTCGTGCCCAGGGGCGGCCCCGGGTTGATCCGTGCGGTCGAGGAGAACGCGACCGTTCCCACCGTCATCGACGGCGCCGGAAACTGTCACATCTACATCGACGCCTCGGCCGACCGCGAGATCGCGACCGCGGTGACCATCAACGCCAAGACCTCGCGTCCCAGCGTGTGCAACGCGATGGAGACGCTGCTGGTGCACGAGGACCTGGCCGCCGACTGGCTGCCCGGTGTGTTGGACCGGCTGGCCGAGGCCGGGGTGGAGATCCGCGGGTGCCTGACCGTATGCGACTTGTGGCCCAAGGCGGTGGTGGCGACCGAGGACGACTGGGGCACCGAGTACCTGGGGATGACCTTGGCCGTCAAGGTGGTCAAGGACCTGGACGAGGCCATCGCGCACATTGCCCGGTGGGGCACCTCCAACGCCGAAGGGATTGTGGCACGCGACATCGATGCCGCCCGGCGCTTCGCGCGTGAAGTCGACTCGGGCAGCGTCTTCATCAACACCTCGACGCGCTATTCGGACGGCGGTGAGTTCGGATACGGCGTGGAGATCGGAGTGTCCACCCAGAAGCTGCACGTCCGTGGCCCGATGGGCCTGGAGGCGCTGACCACGGTGAAGAACGTGGTCTGGGGCAGCGGTCAGACAAGGATCGTGTGATGGGGATTCGAACGCTATCGGCACCGCCGCGGCCCTTGGGCCCGCCCGCGATTGAGCGTCCTGTCCTGCGCCCGGCGAGCCTGGTGGAAGGCATCGGTCAAGCGCTGTCCATCAAAGTCAACAATCTCGTGTACGAGCTGCGCTCGGCCGGACGTGATGTCATCACCATGTCGCTTGGCGAAGCGTTCTTCGCCTTGCCCGATCTCGCCTTGGAGTCGCTGGTGGCCGGCGACGCCATCCACCACTATTCGCATTCCCGAGGTCTGCCGCAGCTACGGGCCCGGGTGGCCCGCTACTGCCAGGATGACTTGCGGGTGCCGGTCGATCCGGCCAGCGAGATCATTGTCACGGCCGGATCGAAAGCGGCGATCTACATGTCGTTGCTCGCGGTACTCGAACCCGGCGACGAAGTGATCATTCCGGAGCCGTTCTGGCTGAGCTACCCGGAACAAGTCAGCATGTGCCGGGGCCGGCCGGTCATGGTCCCGCACGACGAGAGCGTTTTCGACATTGTGCGGTACCTGAGCCCGCGAACCAGAGCCATCATCATCAACAATCCCAACAATCCATCCGGCAAGCTGTACACCGAAGGCGAACTGCGCTTCCTGCATGAACTCGCGCGCGAGCAGAACGTGCTGCTGATCGCCGACGAGGCCTACAACGAGTTCGTGCCGCCCACTACGACGTTCATGTCCTGTGGCGAGCTGGATCCGGACAAGCACCACACGGTCATCGTCAACTCGATGTCGAAGAACTTCGGGATCTCGGGCTGGCGCGTCGGGTACGTGGTGGCGCACAGGAGCCTGACCGACCAAATCCTGAAGATCAATCAGCATCTGGTCACCTGCGCGCCGACGATCCTGCAATGGTATCTCGCCGAGCACTTCGACGACGTCCTGGAGGTGACCCGGCCGCAGATCAGAAACGTTGTCGCGCTGCGAAACAGGGCCGCCGGGTGGCTGGCCGAGGCCGGCATCGACATGATGCCCGGCACGGCGACGTTCTACCTGTTCGCCTCGCTCGGGCGGTCCCGGCTGACCTCAACGGAGTTCACCACGAGGCTGTTGCGCGACAGCGGCGTCAGCGTGGTCGCCGGCATCGGCTACGGCGCCTCGTGTGACCGGTACATCCGGATCTCGATCGGTGCCGAGCCGGAAGACCGCATCTACCGCGGTTTCGACGCGGTGCGCCGTCTCATCGAGGAGACACAGCCATGATCACCCGGACGGTTCCCGAGATCGATCTGACCGATCCACGCCTGTACTCCGATGGAGATCCGTTCGCGGTGTGGCGCTGGCTGCGGGCCAACGACCCGGTGCGCTGGCAGCCGCCGTCGGAGCTGCCCGGTTTCTGGATCGTGACCAGGTATGAAGACGTCCGCGCGGTTTATGAGGACCCGGATACATTCAGCTCGGCCGGCGGGATCATCCTGCGCCCGGCCGGCTACGGCGCCGACCCGGGAGGCGGACGGACGCTGGCCCTGACCGATCCACCGCGTCATCGTCACCTGCGGGCGATCGTCGACCGATGGTTCATGCTGCGCTCCATACGCTCCCTCGAAGCGGAGGTCCGCGACGCGACCCGCAACGTGATCATACAGGCGCTGCGGCGAGGAAATTGCGACTTCGTCAATGATGTCGCGGCGCGGATACCGCTATATGTGATCTGCAAGCTGATGGGGGTACCCCGCGAGGACTGGCCGAGCCTGTTCGAGTGGACATTCGACGCCTTCTGCGGTGCCGACGCGATGAAGCGCCGCCTGGCGCACCTGGACATCCTGCAGTACTTCCGGGAACTCGTGGCACGACGGATCCAGGGTCCGGCCGGCGACATCATCAGCGCCTTCGTCACCGCGGAGATTGACGGCCGCAAGCTCACGATTGATGAGGTCGTGCTCAACTGTGACAACCTGCTCGTCGGAGGAACGGAGAACGCGCGCCTGGCCGCGGCCGGCGGCATGCTGGCCTTTCTCCAGCACCCGGCGCAGTGGCGGGCGGTGGCCGGCGAACCGGATCTGCTGCGCTCGGCCGTGGAGGAAGTGCTGCGCTGGACCTCCAGCGCCACCCACATCATGCGCACAGCGACCCGGCCGGTCGTCCTGCGAGGACGTCACATCAACGAGGGCGACCGGGTGACGCTGTGGAACCCTTCGGCCAACCGGGACGAGAGCGTCTTCGAGGATGCGGACCGGTTCATCGTGGGCCGTAAGCCCAACCGGCACCTGACGCTGGGATTCGGCGAACACTTCTGCCTGGGCGGCGCTTTGGCCAAGGCGGAACTGCGGATCCTCTACGAGGAGTTGCTGCACGGCACCGAACGCATCGAGCTGGCCGGTCCGCCGGTTCGGCTAAGTTCGTTCGTCCTCAACGGTTTGGAGCGGCTGCCGATCACGATGGTTCCGCGACGGGAGGTCCATCAATGACGCAGCTTAGTGACGTGCAAGTTCAGCTCCTGCTGAGGATGGCCGGCGGCGGTGTTCGACAGCGATCGCTTCCCGACATTCGCCGGCTGCCGGCTGGGACCAGAGTTCCGCTGAGCGCGGCGCAGGCCGGTATCTGGTTTTTTACCCGCATGTATCCCAACAGCGCTGAATACAACGTGTTCAGCGGCTTCGAATTCGCCGTGATCCCGGACCGGCAGCGCCTGACCGCCGCGGTGCGCACGCTCATGCAACGGCACGACACGCTGCGCACCCGGGTGCTGGAGGTGGACGGGACGCCCATGCAAGAGGCGTGCGACGGGCTCGAGCCACCGCTGCTGTGGTACGACCTGCGCGATGTGCCGCCCTCCCAGGCGCGCCAGCATGGGCGGCAAATCCTCGAAGAGCTGGCCGCACGACCGATACCGACCGGCGAAGCGCCGCTGTTCCGGGTCGCCGTGGTCGCCCTGCCGGGCGGCGGTGGCCTGATCGCGCTGGGATACCACCACCTGATCACCGACCATGTGTCGGACACTTACCTCACCACGGAGCTTCGAGCGTTGCTTTCGGGCCGACCGCTCCCGCCGGCTCCCGCCGCCGGCTACCTCGACTACGTCGCCGCTCACGACGGTGTGGTGGCCGAGTCGCGGCAGCGACGCGACATCGACTACTGGCGGGCCAAGCTCGGCGGTCACCTGAGCGTGCTCGAGCTGCCGGCGGACCGACCGCGGCCGGCCAGACCGAGCCGGCGTGGCCGCCTGCTCAGCTTCACCGTGCCCGCTGGGCTGCGAACCGAACTGGAGGACTTCGCGCGGCGGGAAGCGACCACGCTGCACACGGTGCTGCTGGCCGGGTACAAGATAATGCTCGCGCAACTGACCTCGCAGGCCGACATCACCGTAGGATCCCCGCTGGTCGGCCGCGATACCCCGCTGGCGGAACGGATCGTCGGGTGCTTCATCAAGCCGGTGGCGCTGCGCACCGACCTGTCCGGCCGGCCGTCGTTTCGCGACGTGGTGCACCGGGTTCAGGAGACGGTGCTCGCAGCGCAGGATCATCAGTCTGTTGCGTTCGAGCGGATCGTGGCCGAGCTCGGCGTGACCCGCGGGCACGGGATCAACCCGGTCTTCCAAACCATCTTCGGCTTCCAGGACGGTGCCTCCACGCCGATCGGCGATGCGGCCGTCATCCCGCTCATGCTGGAAAGCAGGTCGGCCCGAGCCGATCTGACCGTGTCCATCACGCAAGCGGACTCCGTGCTGCACGGCGTGATGGAGTACGCCTGTGACCTGTTTGACGAGGCGACGATCGCGGCGTACGCGCGCATGTACCTGCACCTGCTGGCCCGGGCCGGGAAAGCACCGGACCGGCTGGCCGGCGAACTCGAACTGGTCCCCGACGACGAGCGCGAACAGCTCGCCACTGTCCTGAATAGACGGAGCGCGCGGCCCGGCGCGGGATTAGGCGCGGCCACGACCCGGGCCGACGGCCCGTTCGCGCAGCACGTTGAGCCCGACAACGACACCGAGCGCCGTCTTGTCGAGATATTCCGGCGTGCGCTCGACCTCGACGAGGTGAGCGTGACCGATGGGTTCTTCGAACTCGGCGGCCACTCAATGCTGGCATTTAAGATCATTGACGCTTGCGGTCAGGAATTCGGTGTCGAGCCCTCGGTGGCCGACTTCTTTGCGGCGGCGTCGGTGCGCGAACTCGCCGAGCTGATGGACGCCGCATCCAACGACGCAGGGCCGCATCTTGTCCCACTCGCGGTCCAGGGCGGACGGCCGGTGGTGGTGTTCATCCACGGGGCCGGCGGAGGGATCGCGGCATTCCGCGAGATCGCACGGCGGCTGGCACCGGACTTTGACGTATACGGGCTGCGGTCCACGTCCGCTTCCGCCTCCGATGGTTGTCTGTCCATTGAGGACATGGCCGCCGCGTACACGGCCGAAGTCGATGGCGTGCGCGGATCCAGGCCGGTCATTCTGGCCGGCTGGTCGATCGGAGGCTGCGTGGCCGTGGAGATGGCCATCCAGTGGCACCACCGTGGGGTGCACGTCGCGGCCACGCTGTTGCTCGACACCTGGCTTCCCCCATCGGCCCTGCCGCCCGGCCCGGTCGCAAGCGTCGTTGAGGACACGCTGCCCGGGGTGGACCTGCTCGGACCGGATCTGACCGGCCCGCAACGGCTGGAGGTCAGCGAAACGGCGCAGCGTCACCGCGCCGCGTTCCTGCGGTACCACCCGACCCGGTTCGCCGGCCGGGTGCATATGTTGCGCGCGTCCGAGCCGAATCCCGAGCCGTCGCCACACCTCCCGGGAGAGTACGTGTCCGGAGACGGGGGATGGCGAAACCTGGCCGCCGAGGTAGTCACCCAGCACGTTCCAGGCAACGACCACTCGCTCCTGGCCGAGGAACACGCGGCCGAACTGGCCTCGGTGATCAGAAACATCATCGAGGGGCAGATGGACTGTGGCGAAATCTAGCAACCCCAAACGGAGGAGAGGACAGTGACCAACAGTCGCGGTCAGGACTATTACCTTTCGTGCTACCTGAGCCCGCCCGGTGAATTCTCGGTACTGGCGCAGCGCCACGACCACAGTGTTGCGCTGTGGCGCCGATCCGGTCGCCAGGTCGAGCTGGTACGGCTGTGGGAAGTCGAGCGGATTAGCGGACAGAAACATCACGCGTGGCCGCTGTACACGCCGCGGCGGGCCGCGGCGTTTCTGGACTGGCTGCTGGCGAGCGAAGACCTGAGCCTGGCCGACGTCCAGCAGGTCTGGGGCACTCCCGGCTTGCCCAAGTACGCACCGCTGACTGTTGCGGCGGGCGCGCGGCAATTCCCGGTACACAGTCTGGCGCACCTGTTCAGCGGGCTGCTGCTCGACACCGAGCTGTTCAAAACCGAAACGATCATCGGTATGGCCGTCGACGGGGCTCCGGACACGGTTCTGGACGAACAGAGCCCGGAGTTCTGGTACGCCGGCTGCATGTCCCGCCGGGGAGATCCGGTATTCGCGGCGGTCGAGTCACCAGGCCCGCTCTACACCGCGGCCTCTACGCTCTTCCACCTCGAGCCGGGATCGCTGATGGCTCTGGCATCGGCCTGCCGATCCACGATCTCATTCGACATCGAGGCGGCGGTGGCGGCACTACGGCTCACCGGAGGCCGGGTCACTCCTTGGGCGCAAGCGTTCGAGCTGATCCGGTCGCTGATCGATCAGGCCGAGCGGCAGCTGAAAAACCACCAGCTGGACAGCGGATTCACGCGTGCGGAGAACGTGCGGAGCGCGGTGATGAAATGCGTCCAGCAGGCGTGCGACCTGATCGCGATCCGCAACGTGGAACTGTTGTGCTCCATGGGTAGCGTGCGTCCGCAGGACGCCTATCTGTCGATGAGTGGCGGCTTCGCGCTGAACTGTCCGACCAACACGATGCTGCTGGACAGGTTCAAGTTTCGCGGCCTGCTGACGCCGCCGTGCGCCAATGACTCGGGCCAGGCCCTGGGCCTCGGCCTGCTCGGGTTCTACGGGATGGGCGCCTTCGATGACGCCGCCCTGTCTGTGGCATCGGCGTACTACGGGATGCCGCTGCGGGACACGGACGCGACGTTGCGTGAGTTCGCACCCTGGATCGAGGGCGTCTCGGACTTCGAACCGGGACAGTTCGTGGCCGACATCTCAGGCGCCGTGGTCGCCTGGGTCGACGGGCCCGCCGAGGTCGGCCCGCGGGCGCTCGGGCATCGCAGCCTGCTCGGGGATCCCCGCTGCACGAAGGTGAAGGATCTGCTCAACTGCTACAAGCAACGTCAATGGTGGCGGCCGGTGGCGCCCATCGTCTTGGCCGAGTACACCCGTGATTGGTTCCAGCAAGATCGGCTCTCGCCGTTCATGCTGGAAGCCGTACAGGTGCGTCCGCAGGTGCGCGACAAGGTCCCGGCCATCGTGCACCTGGACGGCTCCGCCCGGCACCAGACGCTCACCGCGTCGGCGGATCCGTTGTTGTACAAGGCCATCGACGCGTTCCGGGCGGAGACCGGCGTGCCCATCCTGTGCAACACGTCGCTCAACGACAAGGGCGAGCCGATCGCCAACAGCGCGGCGGAGGCGCTGACCTTCTGCATCAGCAAGGGTATCCACATCGCTTACATCGAAGGACGACGTGTCGCACTGCGTGAACCGGTGCCGCCGGGCGGCGCCGCCGTGAGCCGGCCGCGCACCCGTGCCGTGGAGTTGTTCACCGGCCAGGAAAGCGCCCGGGATGACTACTGGGACTGCTGGCACCGCCGTGGCTACACGGACAATGGCATATTCTTGCTCGCGTGGTCGCCCGGCATCCAGGCGAACAACCCCGATCACGCGCCGGAACTCATCAACAAACTGGCCGATTACTATCTGGAAACCGACGACGACTTCGCCAGCCTCGCCAACCGCTTCCGCGACGATGTCGGCCCCGGCGCGTTCTTCCTCAAACCGGGTGACGAACTGCCGCGCCCCATCATCGTCGAGTAGCTCGTACGGCGGAGGCAAGAGGCCGATGACCTTGACGCGGCCATCGAGGTGGCCTGCCGCGTGCCGGCAGCGCGCTATGGTGGCGCCGTGGAGATCCGCCCTTCGGAGGTGTATTGGTAACGACGCTCGAACAGGTCTTCCGCCAGGAGTGGGGCCGGGTTCTGGCCGCCCTGGTCGGCGGCGCGTCCGTCTTCGGTGGGGGATGACCATAAGCGGTCGGCGTTCGCATCGTTTCGAGGTGTTTCTCGTTTCAGGCAGGCATGAGGACGACGAAGACAACGGCGGCGCCATTGTCTTTACGGGACAATCCGGGATATACCAGCGAAGTCAAGTACTTGAGTTCCTCCGCACGACCGACGAGCTCGGCAACCGCGCGCGGCAGCTGCCTCGATCCGAGACTGTCATCGGCAACCGGTACGGCGCCTGGCAATATCTGGACCACCTTGCTCTCAGGTCGACGAGCGGCGGTCAGGAGCTGGTCGCGTTGCTCGCGTGACAGTGGCAACGCGCCGGCGAGCTGTTCTGCCGTGTAACCTCGCGGGCGGCCAATCCGGCCGCGTTCAAGGTCGCTGATGGTCCGCACAGATACGGCACACCGCTGCGCCAACTGTTCCTGTGTCCACCCTGCCTCGAGCCGGTACTGGCGTAACAGCTTGGCAAATTCGCTGACTCGGGTCAATGTCGACCTGCCTAGGCCGCTTTTGGTGTGCGAGGCTGGCTTGGAGCGAGTACGTTGGCTCGGCTCGTGAGACGGGCGCGCTTCACGATAATCGGCTTCCTTTCGACGGGAGGTCGTTCGAGATGCGGGCTGTATCGGTCTTGCGCTAGATGACGCGCCAGTTCCGAAGACCGGGCTCGGTAGCGATAGCAGTGTCGGCTATCGTTCGGAGCGTGTGACGGGCTTGTTCGCTGGTTTCGGCGTTGACGAAGCCGAAGACGATCATCATACCTGCTGACCTGCCAGGGCCAGCACGAACACGTAGATGCTGCAGCTGCCCGCCGGTGGGTGCATACCTGCGTAGCAAGGCAGTCATCTGTTCCTCAGTGACCGCGCGTGCGCCGGTGTCGGGACCGATCCACACGACGGCCATGGTCATCACTGGATGGTGCCCGGGTCGGGGGTGCCCCAGCCGAATCCGTTGGCGATCGTAGAGGCCGGATGGGAGAAGTCAGTGCTGGCCGCGAGACCGATTACGATCAGCAACACGAGCAGTGTGATGAGCCGAGCCCCGGCCACCGCATCGTTTAGTGTAGACATTTCGATCTTGTCCTAAAGGTTCGGTTTTCCGGTATGCAGCTTCTGGGTTGCTTCATGTCGATTCTTAAAACCCTCTGGAACGAGAATGCCCCACTCCTGCACCGGATGTCAGCGGTCACGCCCTGGCGTAACCCTGTCTGGCGGGGTTACGCCAATACTCATCACGCAGAAGCGAATCCAGTGCGCGTGAGGCATAATCCCGTCAACGTCCACACAGGAGAAGTGTGCAATGTTGGATGCACTGGGGTTGTCTGCTCGCGACGAGGCGGTTTACCGCACTATGCTGGACCAACCGAGCCTGGATGTCGCCGGCATCGCCGCGTTCTTGGACATCGGAACGGATGAGGTCAGGTCCGCATTGGATGGTCTGGTAGATCTGGCCTTGGTGCGTGGTACAGCGCAAGGGTTTCATGCTATCGGACCGGGCGCGGGCCTGACAGCGCTGCTGGCCAGGGCGGAGGCGGAAATCGCTGCCCGACAAAGAGAGATCGATGCCACTCGCGCCGCGGTCGCGGAGATCACCAACACCTACCAACGGCAGCAGCGATACGAGACGTCGATCAGGCTCGATGGCCTTGAGCGGGTACGGCAGCGGCTATCCGAGCTTGCGGGCACCGCGACTAGCGAGTGCCTCTCGTTTACTCCAGGCGGAGGTCAGCATCCGGATACCATGGCCGCGGAGAGACCTCTGAACTTGATGGCGCTGCGACGTGGCGTCGCCATCCGCAACCTGTATCTGGACAGCTACCGGAACCACCCGGCCACGGTCGCACATGCCCGGTGGATGGTCGAACAAGGTGGACAAAGTCGCACTGTGGCCACCTTGCCCATGCGAATGGTCGTTGTTGACCGGTCCATTGCTCTGGTCCCGATCGACCCCGATCACACCGATGCCGGTGCGCTGGAACTACGCAGTCCTGGAATTGTCGGCGGATTGGTCAATTTGTTCGAGCAGTTGTGGGCCACCGCCACTCCGCTATATCTACCACCGGCCCGCAACAAGCAAGGCCTTAGGCCGCAGGAAGCAGAGCTCATCCGACTGCTCAGCCTGGGGCATACCGACGAATCGGCGGCGCGGCATCTCGGGCTGTCGGTGCGTAGCGTGCAACGGATCATGACCGGCCTCACCGACCAGCTCGGCGCGGCAAGCCGATTCCAGGCAGGCGTGGGAGCCAGCCGCCGGGGCTGGATCTGATGCTCTGTGATTACTCGTCGGGGTCGCTGAGGGCGTGCAGGAGGGTCATCCCCTGTTCGGACAACATATAGTAGACTTTGTTGCCGGTCCGGCGCCGCAATGCGACCCGCGAACCCACGAGGAGGCCGAGATGCTCCGATACCGTGCTTGGAGCCACGCATAGCCCGGCCGCGAGCGAGGTTGTAGTGCTAGGTACGGCCAGGGAACGGACGATGGCGGCGCGCGTCGCGCCCAGCAGCGTTGCCAGACGATCGCTCTGGCGCAGCGGCATGCCACCCAGCCTGATCGCTAGATTGCCCACGCCCCGTGTTTGATAGCCGACGGCCAACGTGGCCTCGTCATTCATGCTAAGAACTACCCGGTCCTGGACGAAGACAAGTGGCACCAGGACAATCTCCCGCGGATTGGTGCCGTCAACGGCGGTGCCGGCCACAGACAGGTGCGGGCGCGACCATTTGATCCTCCGATGCAACGCCGCGAGCAACGTATCAATTCCAGCTGACACAAGAGTTTGCGCGCGCAGCAAGACGTCCTCTCGCACCGTCTCTTGGATTGCCCGCCAATGCGGCCGGATGATCGCCTGCGCGTACTCGCTTGCCATGTCGGCGAAGGCGGAAATGGCGCCGACCGGATCGGTATCGAATTGGCGGTACGCAATGGGAACCTCGGTCACGTACTCATGCCGCAGCCGGTCTCTTATTTCGGCCGGTGGCAGCTGCTTGACGTAATCGCGAAGATCGCACAGGTCTAGCCCGCCGGGCGCCGGAGGCAGCAGCACGAACCGGGGCAGCGTGCCGACCGGCCACGCCGCGGCCCACCGCACCATCGCGGCACCCGCACCTCCCGTCGCCGCGGCATGGGCGAAGCGGGCCCAGGTCCGGTAGGGAAACTGCGGTTGAAACTGGTTCGCTGCCAACACTGAGGCGCTCGCTACGACATCCCACAGCGCATGCGGAGCTATGCGCATGTTGAGGAGTGCGCCGTCGCCTAAAATCAGGCTTGTTGTCGCCATTCACGCCGCACGATCGGCGTATTGGCTGCCTGTGCGGCGTCCCTGTCGCAGGACGGTGTCGACACCGGCGCCGGCCCACCCGAGCATGGCCTCTTCCTCGGACGTCGCGACGTGCGCGCGAGTAGACGCCTTGGTTCGCGCGACATAGTCGAGATCCGGCAGCATGCCGGGGTCGAGCCCGTGCAGCACCGGCAGCTCGCCATAGTGTTCACTAACGTAGGGAACCTTCTCGTGCTCCGCACGCTCCACAATGCACGGTCGCAGGTTGCCGGCAATGCCCCACTCGCACTCGTCGGCCACTCGATCGCGCAGCTCGCCGACCGCCCACCACACGCTGGGGTGCATCTTCATATCCGGGAGTTCGCGCGTGGTACCCGTCAGCAAAGAGGCAAGGTCGTTGAGGCCTAACAGAAAATTGGAGGCGCCCAAAGTGATCATACGTGGAGCGTCGAGCAAGGCCGACGGAATTTCCACCATGGATCCGAAGCGATTGGGCCACCCGACCTTGTCCAATGTGTCGACCACAAAGGCGAAGTCCTCCGCGTCGCGCACAAAAGGTGTAAGCACATGGAGGTTGCGGTGATCGCGGGCAATCTCGGCTATAACACGTAGCTCTGTCTCGAACGCGGCGGGCAGCTCGCGGGCACGCCGGATGCCGCGCCGGCCTTTCATGAAGTCGATCTCGGTGTAGTGCCGGTCCACTCCGATGAGGGCGTTTGCCTCTTGAGACGTCATCTCGGTGGTGCGGTACCAGACGGGCTGGCCGCTACTGACCTCGACGACCGCATTGACATACGCCCCGAGGATCCTTTGCGCATGCCCGGTGGTGATGTAGTGGCCCTCTGGGCGCAGCACATATTCGCTTCGGATCAATCCGATGCCGTCGAATTGGCACAGAAGCTCCCTGGGCGGGATTTCGCCGCTGAGGCTGAGTCGGTGGCGCAACATGCTATTCACCGAGCAATTCAAATATCTGACGCTCATTTAGCTGCGTGAATTGCTCGGCGTCATATAGGCCAAGGGTTTCCAGCGTGCGGCCCGCGCGTGTTCGCGCCGCCTCCGCGGCCGCGCCCAAGCCCCCCAACGGGTGATACGCGGCTAGGAGACGCCGCGACTCTCGCAGGTGCATGGTCTCGTCGGAGCAGATGAAGGCGAACGCGCCGGCGGTGCGCTTGTCCCCCCGGCGACCGGCCTCGCGGGCCAAGGCGCGCATCGGCCCGATGATGCCCAGCTCGCCGAAGACGGTGATCTGCGTCCAGGCGTCCCAGCCGCCCATTCCGCCGCGCACCCGAATGCCGATCATGCTGCACTCGTGCGCGTATGGGTCGCCGAATTGTTCGGCGAGCAGGGCGTGGCCGCACGCCGAATGCCGGGCTTCGTCCCACGCCAGGCGGGCAAGGTGCCGCAACACCGGCAACGGCGCCTCCTCCACGAGGTCGAAAAGCGCAAGGGCAAACGTCTCGAGTGCATCTATCTCGTCGCGGTTGACCCGTACGAGTTCGAGGAGATCGTCAGTGTAGTCGGATCCGGACGTGACCCAGCCCGGCGCTTTGCGATAGTCGCGTGTGGACTCGAACGTGCGGAAACGTGTGTCACGTATGCCCATCGTTGGCCGTTGCGCAGGGGTATGCGCCGTTGGGTGGGGCGATGCGGATTCTTTTTCCGCGGGGCGGAACCGGGCCGCGGCTTCGAAAAACCACATGAAAGCATCGTCCAGATCGGATACTGCTCGGCGCCGGAGCCGCTCCGATGGGCCGTCCAGCATCGGGTCGAATGACGCCGCGGAAAACTGATCCAACAACGGGGTCAGCCACTGGCCGGGCAGCGCCGCCAGCCTGTGCGCCGCCGGTGCTGCCAGCGCGTGCGCCAGACGTGCGGCTGTTGGCCCGTCTGCCGCACGATCCGGTGGTGCAAGGCGCGCGCCCAGTTCGGCGATGCGCTCTTCGCAAGTCGCCGCGACCTCCGCAAGCGCGTGCACCGCTTCACCGATCGCAAGCTTGGCCTCGTACCAGGGCACATCCAGACTGCTCGCGGCCAGCAGACGGGTCACGGTCCACACGGCGCTGTTGAGTCGCACCAACTCTTCCCGGCTCTGCTGCGGCTCCGGGTGCTTCCCCAAAGGGGAGAATCGGGGCGGCCATGGCAGTTCAAGGGCCTCGTACGCCCGTGCTGGCGTCGTCATTGCTCCACCTCCGCGATAACTTCAGTCGCCGTACGCGCGAGCTGACGTGCGATGTTCACGATCTCCTCGTGCGGCTCGATGCCCACGCTGATGCGGATAAAGCACTCGCCCATAGCAGTGTTGAGCGCGTCTCGTCCGTACGCCCGCGCGGTGGTCTCGGTCCAGCCGAAGCCCGCACGGACACGGCCTGACACGAACGCGCGAGCCCACCGCGCAACGGTTGCCCGGTGCAACACTTCAGGATCGCGACCATTCACATGCGGCAGCCGAACGAAGACCATGCACCCATCCGCTCCGCTTCGCACGAGGCGCGCGGCGGCGTCATCGCGCCCGCCGACCGCGGTGAGCGCGTCGCTGACGGTCAGGGTCGGCATCGACTCCCTGAGCGTCGCGGCAAACGTGCGCCGCCTTTCGCTGTGCAGCCGCAGGCGGTCGCGGCATAGGGCGATTTCACCGTACCGCAGCCAATGCAGTGCCCGCCCCTGCAGCTGATTCCCGGTGCGGCGGGCGTATAGGCGAGCCGCCTCGATCCACTCCGACCAGCCGTAGATCACACCGACACCCGCTGAACGGGTCAGGTACTTCATTCCAGACTCGATATAGACAACGTTCGGTCCCAGGGCCAGCCGGGACGGATCGAGGCCATGCCCGAGCGCGGACATGTCGATTATCGTGGGAGTCTCCGCCGCCAGCAAAGGTTCGAGGCAAGGCACATCGCACCGCGGGCCGTTGAGCGCCATCTCGATGAGCGCTAGCCTGGGCCGATGCGCGCGGATCGCATCCCTGACCGCTGCGGCGTCGCGCATGTCAACACTGACGACCTTCACACCCCATGGCCCGTAGACCCCGCTCAGCAACTCCTGTGTCTCGAAATACGCGCGCTCATGAATCAACAGGCAATCGACGGGCGCTAGCCTACAGCGGATCGCGAGGTCCAATGCCGCCATGCCTGAATTCACCAGGACCGCATGATCTGCCCCGAACGCGCTCGCCAACGCCTGTTCGGCAATGCGGCGTGCACCGTTTTCGTAACTGTCCCAATAGGCGCGCCGGCTTAGTCCGATTGCCTGGGCCTCGGCGTCGGCCCAGAACTCTTCCATGGAACGGTACGCCTGCGCGGGACTAAAGCGCGCACCGAGCTCGCCCACAAGGCACTCCGCCGCATCCTCATACCGGGCCACAGCACTGGCGAAATCAGGTGCGTCGCGCACGGCGCCGACTATTTCGGGCGGCGCGCCGAGATCGTGATCTGCGTACTCCTTACCGAGCGACTGCGCCAAAGCCGTGATGTACGACGGAGAATCCATGTGCTGTCACCGGTCGATCACAAAAAGCGTGTACGGGAACGGCATTCCGGGTACATCGCTGCGTGTCTCCGTATGAATGACCCGTCCGAACGCACCCAGCAGGTCACGCCACGACTCCGCCGTACGGTGTTGCGGTACGCACGGCACATCGAATGAGTTCAGGCATTTGTTGAAGAACTCGTCGACGTACAGGTGGAAAGCCTCCGAATTGGCGTCGTCGACGCAGTTTTCGACCACGACCCATCGGCACGCGCTACCACGATCCAAGATCGCAAAGAACGCGTCCAGATCGGGCTCGTGGTGAAGCACGGTGCAGATCAGATAGGTATCGACGAATCCGATCGGCAGCCCGAGACTCAGATCGAAGTCGCGGACCGGAAACGGCAGCGCCGACCAATCGACGGCATACGCATTGCGGCGTTCGCAGCCCACGGTTTGCGTCGCCGACAGACCTTTGGCGACCAGCGCGCGCAACACGGTGAAATCCCCGCCCAGCACGTCGAGCACCTGGCCCTCGAGATAGGGCAACAGCCAATCGGCGATAAACTGTGAACGCTCCTCGGCAAACACGCGATTCCAGTCCTCACGCGCTCCGGACTTCGCGAGCAGGGTCGCGGCCGATCCGAAGCCCTCGCATTCGAGCAGCACCCGGATGCGCCGGCATGTGCCGGTGGGATCGTCGAGGACGAATCGGTCGCGGCGCCATATGTCGCGCATACGCTGTTCGAACAGGTCCAGCAGCGCCGCATCTGGGGCTTGCAGGCGCTGCGCCATGCCGGAAACCGTCACCATGCACCTCGCTAGGCCGGTGCCATGAGCCGCGGGTCGGCGATGCGCTCGACGACTTGGTCCACAAGCTCTTCGGCGAGGTCAGGCCGCAGTTCGCGCTCGATGTCGTGCAGGTAATCGAGGACGTAGTCCACGGTGCGACGCTCGTAGTCCCAGTCGAACCTCGTGCATATCGTGAGTGCCGCGAAGTCCTCGGGATGACGGATCGACTCCGCCCAGGCTCCGTATTCCGACATTGTCCGCGTCAGCTTCGACTCGCCTTCCCTGGTGTAGGCGCCGGTTTCGTGCATCACATCGGCTACCATGGATGCAGCCCAGCTCGGCTCGGCCAGCCGGCCAAGGCTCTTGCGCAGCCCCGTCTCGCGCGCGCTATTCGCGACGTGGCGACCGACTTTGAAGTCCAGCGCGCATTCGACAGAGGTATGCCCGAAATCGCGCTCGAGGTGATCGCGGGTGTCGTGGTCGCGTGGATCGTTGTCCGACAGCCTGAGCTCCAAGGCGCGGTCGATGAAGTCATCCATCCGCTCGGTGGCCAGGTGCATCTCTTGATACGCCCAGCCGATACGCTGTGGCTTGGGCGTGAGGTCAGGACCGTAGTGGATGACCCAATCGGTGATAATGTGGCCCTCGATGAGCTTGGCGGCACGGCTCTGTTGGGGTTGGTCGGCCGGTGCGTCGATCGTCTGGCGCAGCGTCTTGTATGCCCACTCGTGACAGTGCGCCAAGTTGGGAAATAGCGCCAGGACCGCGTCGTCCTCCCAGACCTCCTCGCCAGCGATGCCGGCATGCTCGAGGACCGCGAGGTGGCCGATGATATCCATGGAAGCGTCCTTTCGGGATCGGTGACCTGATCACGAGACCACTGCGGCGCCGACCTTGCGCTCGGCGCGCCATCGCTGGTCGTAAATGGTTGAGGTGTAGCGCGAGCCGCCATCGGGAAGAATGACCACGATGTTGGATCGCGGGCCCGGCAATTGCTCAGCCACGCGCACCGCGGCGGCGACCGCGCACCCGGAGGATCCGCCTACCCACAGGCCCTCCTCGCGCTGCAGGCGCAGACACATCTGGATCGACTCCCGGTCCGTGACCGTGTGTGCGGCATCGATGAAATCGAAATCCAGCAGATCGGGTACGAAGTCGCCCCCGATGCCCTCCACAAGGTAGCCATGCCCGGAAAGAGTGCCACCTCGCAGGCGATCGGCGAGGATGCTGCCTTCCGGGTCGGCGAGCACGACCGTGGCCGCGCAACCGGCGGCGCGAAGGGCGCGGGAAACACCCATGATGGTCCCACCGGTGCCGGCGCCGCAGACTAGCGCCGCTATCTGTCCGGCCGTCTGATCGAGGATCTCCGGCCCGGTTGCCGCCTCGTGTGCCTCACGATTCCACGGGTTGGCAAACTGATCGACGTAATAGGCGTGTGGGGTCGCATTCGCGATACGCCGTGCGGTGTTGATGAACGAATCGGGAGAGCCAGGGGGAACCTCATACGGGCATCGCACGACCTCCGCGCCCCAGGCGCGCATCATCGCTTCCTTCTCCGGGCCCATCTTGCTGCTCATGGTGACGATGACCCGGTACCTGCCCGCACCGGCGGCGGCCAAGGCAACGCCCGTGTTGCCCGCTGTCGCCTCCACGAGGGTGCTGACGCCGGAAAGCAGCAGGCCGGCCTCCTCTGCGCGGGAGACGATGTAGCGCCCGATGCGGTCCTTGACCGATCCCGCTGGATTGAGAAACTCACATTTCGCCAGCAGTCGATGCGGCAGGCCGCGGCCGATCGTGGTGAGCTTGACCATCGGTGTCTGTCCCACCAGTTGCATAGCCGCGCCAGCGCTGCGCGGTCGCTGCACAGTGATGCTAGACAAACGTCTCATCCCCCTCAGGCACAGGGGCCGACGTCACAGGCCACCGGCTCGGGTTCGCGCCGAGGCGGGCGACCAAGTCGGCGATCTCCAGCGGGTATCCGAAGCGGACCGGATCTGCCGTCGCCTCGACGAGGGAGCGCAAGACGTCCGACATTTCGTCTTCCCCCACCGTCATCCAGATGGTGCGCAACCATTCGCGAAGCCACGACAGGCATTCGGCGGTCTCCGTAAGCAGGAACTTGCTGGCGAGGCCGCGCAAGTGGAACTCGTCGGGCTGCTCGGACCGGGAAAGCGCCCCGCAATAGCGGTACGGCTGGGTCTCGATCGGTTTGCTCGGCCTGATGACATATTGCTCGACGAGGTCGCTAACCCACGACAGATCGCGTGCGGTGTCCAATGCGGAGGACCGCACGTGCTCGAAGAGTGCGGTGACGTCGCTGCGGTCCGAGATCCACTGGTCGATCGAGTACTCGACCATGGTGTGCGCCCAGCCGCGCCTGCTTTCCCGGGGTAGATTCGGCTGCCGCCAGCCGAGCCGCTCGGCATACTCGTGAAACTCGTCGAAACGTCGTGCGACGATGCCCATGCGTACATATGCCCAGCCGCGCTTGCGATCGCGGCCTTGCCACCGCTGTCCGAAGTGGACCACGGCGTCACCGATCATATGTGCCAGAACGAGGTCGGCCTGCGGGCCAGCGCCGGCCAGCGACCATGACACCGAGTAACCCCAGTCATGGCAGCTCAATAGATCGGGAAGCATCGCTGCCATGCCGAGCTCGCCGTTTCGCAGATCCACGTCGGGGAAGGCACCGGATCGGTGTGCGCTGATCAGATGGCCCAAGACAAACACGATGATCCCTCCTGAGTGAGCCGTGCGACGGCTGGGCCTCGGTTAAGTCCACGCGCAAAGGGATTCGATGTCCACGCAGAAACCTGGCAGATAGCCAGCAGGTTCTGCCGCGAATCCGCCGGAAAACCTCCTGGCTCCTGTGCGACGTGGCGCGTTAGATACCGTATGAGAAGCTGGCAAAGGCTTCGCACATGAAGGAGTGTCCCTGCGTAATGACTGAAGCGAGCCGAGCCTTCGAGAGATGGGTGTCGCTCGTCGGTGAAGCGCCGACGCCGATCCTGGACCGCTTCGGCGGTGTCGGCCTGGTCAGAGGCGAATTCTTTATGCGGCGCGTCCTGCGATCGGTGCTTCATGACGACGTGCGCAAGTCGATCGCCGCGTATCTGGACTCGCTGTGTGCTGCGATGAACGGCCGCGAGGTCTGGTACCGCACGGCAGACCTATGGTCCGAAGAGGCCGCTGCCCTGGACGGTACGCAATACCTGGTCGCCGAAGGCAATCCGATCGTCGGCGTACGCGGAGTCCGCCGGTCGCTGGCCGCGCCCGACGAGTTTGTCGCGGAGTGTCAGGTGCTGGCCGAGGTGGGCGCAAGGCACGGCAATCTTCGCGTCTTGTTCCCGTTCGTCGCCGATGAGCACGAGTTCGCACGCGCATCCGAGATCGCCCGCGACTCGGGTGTCATGGCCCCGATCGGGTCGATGGTCGAGGTGCCGAGCGCGGCCTTGCGCGCGGGAGCCATCGCCGATGCGGGCGCCAGCCTGCTGCTGGTCGGAATGAATGACCTGTCGTGCCTGACGTGCGGCCGGGAACGGTCGCCCGGGTTCGCCGACAAGCTGCACCCGGCCGTCCAGAACCTCATCTCCGCAACAGTTTTGAGCGCTTCTGAACGATCCATTCGGTGCGGCGTCGCGGGCTCTCTGTCGACTGAGGTCATCGCCATGGCGCAAGCGTGCGGGGCAGACTTCGCCACAGTCCACTACTCGCAGGCCAGACAATTGTTTTGGCCGGAGGAACAGACCTGGCCTGACGAGGGCCTCGAATTCGAGGTGAAGGTTCGTACCAAGGAGGCTATCCGCCGCCGGGCTCAGAACGCGAGCGGCAATGGATGATGCCCTCACGCGCCGCCTGGCCGAGGCGTCGGCACAAGTCGCCGCCTTCTGCGACGCCATGGAACATGTCGAACTCGCAGAACGACGTGATATCGCGTCCGCCGCCGAGGCGATGCTTGATGTGGCGCGCGAGGTCTGGAGCGTTGCCCCTCAAGCACTTGCGGCGGCCGCGATCGCTCGGCTGCGGAAACGGATCGCGAAGCGGTCGCCCGAAGACCTCGCTGCCTTCGACGCTGTGGTCGCGGACGCCCCGACGCTTGCCTCGGTCCGGGCGGCGGTGAATGAGCACGACAGCCTGATCGAGCCCGACTTCGTGGGCCGGCCCCGCATGGATCAGTTGCGCCACCTGTCCTACACCGGACCGAAGCTGCTCGCGAAAGCGCTTACGGCGTCAGCGGATCCGGAGCTGGACAAGGTCGCGGTCGAACTCACGCTGCTCGGTGTGCGTTTGCTCGCCGTCGTCAGGATGCCCCTGCCCTACGAGGGGCTGGCGCCGTTGCCGCAGGCCGCGTCGGGCCCACGCCTGGCCAGCTGGAGCACGCTGGACGACCTGCCCGACGGCAGCATCGTTTATCGGCCACGATCTCAAGACGTCCTTGGTGCGATCTTTGACCGCGAGCTGTTCCACGCCGCAATGCTAAGCTCGCGATCGCACATGCTGCGATTGGCCGCGAACGCGTTCGTCGTGTGGCCGCGCGGGTCGCAGCTGCCTTCGGTCGCGCGACTGGGTGTGTGCGTTGACGCTGCGAGCCGACCGGCCATGAGTGCGGTGTGCGGCGCAGCCTTCGATCCGCTTCATCCAGTCGAGCAAGGCGTCCTCGACCTGGCTGGCAAAGTGGCAAAGATGTTCGAAGCAGGCTGGCGTTACGAGCCGGACGCGGCCGACGGAATCATCGGCGTGGTCGGTGAATCCATGCGCCGAACGTTGATGCTGCTGCGGAGTTCGGTCGCCAACAGTGACGCCCATGGCGCCTCCGCGGCACTTGGGTGGCTGGGCTGGGTACCCGTCGGAGGGAACTGATGAGTGCTGCCGTGGCGGTCCTTGCGCCTGAAGCTCTCCTCGTCGAGGGCGCGATCGAGGCGATCGCGCATGTGCTGCGCCAGGCCGGACTGCGGATTGCGGCGGTGACGTTCACCAATGGCTCCGCGCCGCTGTTCGACTTCGTCTACGCTAACAACGTTGCGCGCGAAGACCCGCAACGCGACAGCCGGATCAGCACCGCCTTCCTGTCGGTGCGTGAGCTCGAAGGCCCGGTCGCGCTGCTCCTCATCGCCGGCATTGGCGATGTTCGCGCCACGCTGGCGCGGATCAAGGGCTCCAGCGCGCCAGGAGCGGCACGTCCGGATCAGCTTCGCGGATGTTCGGCTCTGACGACACACCGATTTTCGTACGTGCACGTTCCCGATGCGGATGACCCTGTGGCCCGGCACTTCTTCGACGTCGGAGAGTCGGGGCAGACGGTGTCGTCCAGCGATGTCGCTGACGCGTTCGTGCATTTCGTCCACCGGCATCGAGCGCCCCTCACTATCGCGACGGCGCCTGAGCAACTCATCGAGGATGTGGTGGCTTTCTGCTCCGGACACGCTGAACTGCTCGCCGGCCTTGACGTGAGCTGGCGGCGAGAGGCGTGCCGCGCGCTGGCGGGGTTGGTCGGCACCCTGCCACGGGACCCAATCACGATCGCCTGCCTGGACGAGCTCAACGCGGACCTTCCGCTCGCGTTGACTCCCGTCCGGTACCACGCCTTGCGTGCGCAGCTTGCCGTTTCAATCAGACCGCCCGTCCGAGTGTCTAATATAGACCCCAGCTCAGAGGAGTGACCCATGGAAACCGTGCTACAGCGGGGGATGCGCGAACGTGGCTTCATCGGTCCAATCAGGATGTTCAGCTTGTCCGATGCGGCCAAGCTACGCGGGGCCTTCTACCGCACCGCGGGCATCGACGAAAGCCGTCCTGGCAAGCAGCCACGGCCATTGTCGCAGATGCATTGGGAGCACAGCTGGGTGTGGGACATGGCCACCCATCCAGACCTGCTCGACATAGCCGAGGAAATCCTGGGCCCCGACCTGATCATGTGGAGCACCAACTTCTGGTACAAGCCCCACGAAGGGCAGAAGCCCGTGCCATGGCACCAGGAGGGCTCGATCTACACCGGCATCGCACCGCGCATCAACCTCACCGCCTGGGTCGCGCTGACCGACTCGACCGTGCAGAACGGCTGCATGCGGGTCATCCCCTCGCAGGATCGATCCCTGATCGAGCATGAAGTTCTGGTGCCGGGCACGACGCGACGTCTCGATCATGCGTTGCCCGACCAGTACGTCGACGAAAGCCGCGCCATCGATATCGAAATGAGCCCGGGCGAAGTGCTCTTCTTTGATGAAGGCCTGGTTCACAGTTCATACGTGAACCAATGCCCGAACACGGCAAGGATCGGCTTCTCGATCCGGCTTACCACTCCTGAGGTTCGCTTCAAGATGGACCAGTGGGACAGCGTTGGGGAAACTGTCCGGCTTTTCGCCGTACGGGGCACGGATCGGCTCAACCTCAATGCCGGTCTGTACGGCGACGTGACGGCCCCCCATCTCACCCCGGCGGGGGCGACAGCGTGATCCATCGGCATGCGGCCGTGATCGATTCCCCTCAAAGCATCGTGGGAGTATTGGCAGGCGACGCTTGGGGACTGCAGTCGCACGGGCGGTCAATGTTCGTATGGCCAGAAGCGCTTGACAATGCGGCATCGCTGGAGGCGGTCCGGACAGTCCTCGGATTTGGCGCCAGGGTCTTGTGGCTCGGCGCACCCGACGACGTCGACCGCATCGCTCCTGGCGCCAAACGGCGAACGTTGCCTGTCCACCGGCGCTGTCACCCACAACCACGGCCGGGCGCGGCGTCCGTGTGTCGCTTGACGAGCCGAACGGACGCCATGCACCGGCGCATCGTCGAACTTCAGCGAAGCCGGCAGATCACACCGCTGCCGGCGCACGCCTTCACCGAGGCGGCTCACGGCGCGGCCGAGTGGGACCACTGGGTCATCGAGCAAGACGAAACCCTTGTCGGCGTGATCCAACGGCAGATGCTCAAGCGCCCCATGCCCGGCGTCGGGCCAGAGCGAGCGCTCGTATGTGCTTTGGCCGTACGAGCCGACTGCTCCTCGCGTGGGCTCGGGCGTGCGCTCCTGGAATGCGCGGCGGCCTCGGATGGCACCGGATCCGCGATCTGCATATCCGACCCTGATATGTCGACCAGCTACCTGATCCGTCAGGATTGGGAGCTCACGGGAGCGACAGTCGAGCTGGTCGGCTGGTCCTGAGCCGGCTGCGTGTCAAGTTCGCGCGCGGAGCGCACTGGGCTGAGCCACAACGCTATCGGCGCGCACGCGGACGCGACCACCACGACGACCAGCCCGGCACGGGGGCTGACCAATTCGGATATCGCGCCGCCCACAAGAGCGCCGAGCGGCACCACTCCTTGAGAGACAAAGCGAACCGAGGCCATCACACGCGAGAGCAACTCTGGTGGCGTGGCCATTTGCCGATGCGTCCGGGCGATCACACTGATCGCGGCCACGCCGCCGGCCAAACCAGCGGCACCGACTATGACGACGGCTGCCGCGAACGAGCCCTTCGCGGCCGGCATCAGCAACGCGCCCAGTGGGCATGCCGCAGCCGCCCACAAGAACGTTCGGGCATTGCCGATCCGCCGCACCATCCGCACCAAAATCACCGTCGCGGCAATCGCTCCGACGCCCTCGGCGGCCAGGACGAGACCGACCGTCCCAGGCGGCAGAGCCAGTTGCCGGACCAGAAACGGCGCCATGCATGCCATGAGCGCGCCGGCTCCGAAGTTTACCGCGGTCGCGGCAAACGTGGCCGCTCGCATTGTCGGGTGACGCATCACGAAGGCGATCCCGGCAAACAGCTCACTGCGCCAGGACGAACTGCGGCCGGCGTCCGCCTTCTGCGGCGACTTCACGGCGACGACGCTGGACAGGATCGCACCCGAAACCAGGTAGGACACCGCATCGCCGACCACGCACCATAGCGTGCCGACCGTTTGAACAAGCAAGCCACCCAGCGAAGGCCCCACAAGCGCCGTGGTCGAGCTGGTGCCGGACAGCAAACTGTTGCGCCGCATCAGGTCGGCCCTCGGGACGACCTGGGGCAAGAACGTCGCACTGGCGACGTCGAAGATGTTGCTTGCCAATCCGACGATGAAGGCGACCGCGAGCAGGTGCGAGAAGGTCAGTACGTCAAACCACGCCGCGACCGGAATGCTCAGGATGACGAGGCCGCGAAAGACGTCCATGCCGACCTGCAGCGGCTTTAGCGCAAACCGGCGCACCACCATGCCCGCGGGCAAACCAATCGTGAAGATGGCCGCATAGCTAGCCGCGGTCAGCAGTCCAATCTGGATGTTCGACGCGTTGGTGAACTGGATGGCGACCAAGGGCATGGCGGCTGCGCTGATTCCATCGCCGGTGCGGCTTGCCACTCTGGATGCCCAGTAGCGCCAAAAGGCTGACGACGCGTCCGATCCGGCACGGACTTGCTCGCTAGTCACCGACATCCACTCCGTCCTCGGCCTCAACCGTAACGAGCCAAGCGGCGCCGACCTAGTTCTTCGGCTCGGACCGAATCAGAGGCCCACCTTCCGGCGGGTCGCTAGTGTGGCGACGTCGACTCAGAGTTGGAGATTACACGATGCACACAGAACCGATCGACCCAGACGCATGCCTGAACCAATTGCGCGCAGGTCGCCACTTTGCCGACAACCCGCGCTGTATCTTCCTCGCCGGGTCACTCGTGCGCGGCTGGGGAAACGCGACCAGCGATCTCGATGTTTACGTCGTCAGCGATGATCGGTGGCAGGGCGAATCGGTCGAGGAAGCGCCGGTGAACCTCTCAATCCCCACCGTCCCGATCAATGCCTTCTATATCGCGGGGCGCCGCTGGGACATCGAATACTGGCAGACCGCCCAGATCGATCAGCTTCTGCAAGCGGTCTCGTGGACCGAGTACGACCGAGGGGCCTTGCGTGACCGCAATTTCACCGGATACGAGGTCAACGTGATTGAGCGTATGGGCTACGGCGTCGCGGCTCTCGGCTCGGAATGGCTCGAAGCCACCCGGGGCGAACTGCACGGCTCCGCCCTGGCTACCCATTTGGTGACCCAGCGTATGCACATGGCCGACATCTTTGTTGAGGACGCGGTGGGGCAACTCCAATCACAGGACTATGAAAGCGCAGTCCTGTCGGCACGTCGCGCTCTCGGTTGCACCGTTGACGCCCTCATGGCCAGCTGCGGCGAGTTCGGCGGGGATCAGAAGTGGCGCGCTCGCCGCTTCAGATCGGTGAAACAGGACGTGCTGAACTTCCAGGAGTATTGGCATCTGGAAACCATGGCATCCTATCAGGACAAGCGGGCCCCGGCCTGGGTGGAGGAGGTGCTGGAGACATGTCGCCGAGTCGCGACGAACATGGAACTCTGAGCCCGGACAAGCTTGTCCCCGTCCCTCGGCTGGGGCTCCGCGTGCGAAACGTGCGCGGCACGATGCTCCTTGCTTGGCAGGAAACGTTCCTTGAGCTAGCCGATGTAGCCGGATTCCTCTGGCGCCAATTGGATGGCGTGCGCACAGTGGATGAGCTCGTGGCGTTGATCGCCGCCGAGTACGATGTCGAGCCCGGCGAGGTTGCCGAGGATGTGCACGCCGTGCTGGCCGATCTGGTGCAGGCTGGATTCATCGCGCTGAGGTCTAGGGACGAACCAATTCGTCACTGGTACTGAGGGGCCCGAAGATGGCAAACGCGTCGGCCGTGGCTGGCTCGCGAAGGCCACCAAGCTCGGCAACATAACGGATGGTCGACTTCGCTGCGGCGCCGGCGTTGGCAAGTACCGAGGCGCGTGGGAACGATTCAGTCAGCACGGCCTCGGTCTCGTCGGCGCCGAGGCCCAACAGTCGCAGCGATTCGCAGACAGCCTGGTAATCCGGTTCCAAGAAGGCCAAGATAATCATGGGAATCCATGGCCCCACCTGGGCACGCTCCGCGCGGGTGAGATCGGCCCATAAATACACCAGGATGTCCTTGAAGTAGGCGTGATGGCGGCCTTCGTCGATAGCGTGATCGGCCACCGTCTGCCGGACTGCCGGGGGCAGGCGCGGGTCGTGCGGGATGCCGGCAAGCAAGGCGGAAATCAGGGTTTCGCTGACAATCGCGAACAGCAACTTCCCCAGATTGGGCACGTGCGTGTCGAGCTCTGCTTCGATCACTTTAAGCCGCGCGACAAACATTGGTTCGCCGAAGTCGGGCACCGTTTCGCCGGTGTGCCGCGCGACGTCTTGGAGCAGCTGCGCCGAGAACTGAGCATGCCACGCCTCGTCAGTCACGATGTTGTACGCGTCCCGCCGCACGCCAGCCGGTAAGCTCAGGCCGGACTTGCCCCGGCTGAGGTTCATGGCGACCGGCAGCACAGCGAGGTCTTCGAGCTCGCTCGTGAAGTGCAGGTATTGGTACAGCGTGTGGATCAGAACTCGTTTCTGGAAGGTATCGCCGCGAGCCGCTACCAAAGGATGGCTATAGACCGCCACCAATTCCGGAGGAAAGTATATCTCTTGGGGCACAACGTGGTTCAGCAATGGACGTGGCCGGGATCGGACCGAGGCCGTGTGGTCCCAATTCGCAAAACGGCTGCGATAAGCGTTCACTGACCCGGATCCATTGTCGATCCCGCCGCCAGCTCGATCAGACCCGCATCCATCGCCTCTAGCAACTCGAGCTCTACATCGGGGTACTCGGACGCCGTCGCGGTAAGCACATCTTGCAGACTCTTCTTACCGTCGATGAGCCCGCACATGGCATGCCACGCCGCCGCTTCGGCCTCGACAATGTATTCGATGGATCCATCGCGGAGGATAAAGCGTGAACCGTCTGGCGCATCGAGCACTAGCACGTCGCGGGCCCAGTCTATGACCGTGTCCGACGAAAACTTTGGCCGCCTAAGCACCACATCGGCTGCGGCCCGGCCGGACTCGAGGCGAAGCTCAGGGCCCGACCACCGTTCGAGAAGCCGTGGCACCGGCCGGTCCACGATTGGTGGCGGAAGGTGCGACAACTCATGCTCCAGCACGCCCAGGTTGACAAGCCGCACGACGAAGTCGACCCTATCCACGCCGATACCGTGTCGGAACCCATCGACGAGACGCTCGATGGCATCGGTGTCAAGGTGTTCCCGCGCGCCAGCCGTGCTCATGGCAAGGCGCACAAGATCGCAGCCGTCCCTGACCAGCAACCGCAGCAGCATCTGCTGCGTGTGCTGGACCCCCTCGCCATGAACGAAGGGAACCTTGGGGCGCTCGGCGACTGCCGCGGGCAACAAGCCGGCCACGGCGTTACGCAGGATCCGCTTGTCCCACAACAACCCCTCCCGTCGACGCGGCGGAATTGCCGCCACGAGTTCCACCAACCGGTGGTCCAGGAACGGAACCCGGGCCTCGATACCGCTGCCCGCAGCACTGCGGTCTTCATGCCAAACGTTATACTGGTATATCTTGCGATATTCAGAATTCAGATAGCGTAGATAGACATCAGTCTTTGGACGATGCGGACCGCGCAGGACCGCGGCGCCAACCGCGTCCATCCAGGCCGACGCAGCCGGATCGTCCCGGTCGCCTCGTTGTGCCATCGCGGCGAGGTTTGCCGTGAATTGTCCCCAGCCGCCGCCACCGGCAAGGTCAGTCGAATAGCCCGCATTGAACTCATCGCTCGCCGCACCAAGCAGCATTCCCTTGAGACCCGGGCTAGCGGCGCGCGCGTATCGGTGCAACTCATGTTTCAGATAGGCTTCGGCTCCGACCATAGGGTTTTCCATCAGCCACACGAAGCGCAGCCAATCATGCACCGTCGGACAATGGTCAGCGGGCACGTAAACCTGATGGTTGGGAAGGCCGAATTGGCGCGCCACGAGGTCGGCAAAGTAGGCGTCGCCTGACACCACCGTGGCCGGACTCAAAATGGTGAAGGTGTCCAATGTGCGCTGGGACGCGGCAAGCGCGGCCACCGCGGCCGAGTCCACGCCGCCGCTGAGAAACAGGCCCAATTCCGCGTCCGCTGTGGCGCATTCGGTAACCGACTCCGTCAACAGCCGCAGATATTCCTCGGTCACGTCCTCGTCGGTCGCGCCGAGCATCGGCCGTTGGCCGGGGAACTCCCAATAGCGGTAAACACTTTCCCGACCGTCTTCCAGGTCGATTTCCACGACTGTGCCCGGCTCAACGGTTTCGATACCTCGAAACCATGTGATAGGCATGGCATCGCAGAGCGCTGGCCGGCTTTGCAGTGCCTGGCTCGATAGCGCACCGGTCCAATCGATTTCACGCGGTGTGTCGGAATCCGCGAACAGACCCTTGATCTCCGACGCCACGACGATCCGTTTCGCGTTTCGGTGGAAGTACAAGGGTTTGATCCCGAAGCGGTCACGCGCCAGGACGAGCCGGTTGCGCGTCGCGTCGTGCAATATGATCGCGAACATTCCGCGGACGTCGGCGAGAAACTCGCGACCACGGAGCTGATAGAGATGCGCCAGCACCTCGCAGTCTGAGCCTGTCTGCATCCGCCTGCCTCGCGGCAGCCCGCGCTCGAGTTCGCGATGGTTGTAGACCTCACCATTCGCGATTAGCGCTATTTGGCCGTCCGGCGTTCGCAACGGTTGATCCCCGGCCTCCGGGGCAACCAGGGCCAGCCTCGCGAAGCCAAAACCCACGCAGCCGCAGCGAACCGTCACTTGGTTATCGGGGCCACGATGCGCGACTGCCCGCGTCATCGCCTCAAGCAGCGGATCCACCGTAGAGTGAGACAGCTCAACACCATCCAGTAACGCCACAGCTGCCAGACCGCACATGTTCTACCTTCTATCCAGCGACAATCGTTGAGGCGTACGGTGAGCTGCAAGCGGCCCACCGTACATGACCGGACTCGTCAGGAGACCTGACGCAGCACCGCCGTGGCAGTGACAGGGCGAGCCTGCGGTTTGGTGTACTTCTTCATTGCTTTCACCTCCCTCCCGCGTCGCTGACGCAGGCCAGTCAACCAACGCCGCGCTGGTGGCAGCAACACATTCGGAAACCGCCGAAGCTGACGAAGCCACGCAGCCCAGGCAGCCCATACACGTTGGGCTTGATTGGTAGGTCGAAGCCGGCCCGGGGCCGAACATCCCGGGCCGCCTATTTTGATCTGCGCCGCGAACATCGAGCTGTGGGATGCGGCACACCCCTGCTGTGGGCCCCGTCCGCCCTCGACGATCTGGCGCCCCGGCCGGAACTGGTGTGGACGGTGACCGCCTTACCGCCTGGGCGCCTGATCGCTACTTCTTCGGCTGATCGCTGTCGATGACTATCCGTAACGGGGAACCCTGCTCCTCGAAGTACTTGTTCTGCTTTTCGACCTCCTTGCGGCTCCAGTCCTCGAGGTCCTTCTCCAGCCCGAGCAGCCGGGCGCCGGACAGGATGGTTCCCTCCAGCCATCCGGGCTGGCGCGGCGGTTTGACGCCGGGCGGCAGCTGCTTGAGCTCGATGCCTTGCTTGGCCAGGGTGTCCTTCATCTCCTGCGCGTAGTCCGTCTCCAGCTCGAGGGCCACGCCTCCGCCGCCGGTCACCGGGCCGAACGAGCCGAAGCCGAAGATGCCGACCTCGTGCGGGTCATCGGGGTTGACGAACATACCCGGACCCAGCTCGAACCCCTTCTTGCCGATCGGGAACTCGGTCTCGGCGATGACGAGCCGCTCGTAGCCTTTCTCGCCGGAGAAGTACTCGATGCGCTCCTCGGCCCCGACAAAGTGCTTGCCGCTGACGCCGGTGAGGGTGGCGAAGTAGCCTCCCTTCTCCTTGTCGCCGCCGAGCAGCCACAGGTATTCGCCGCCCACATGGCCCTGCTTGTGCGACTCCGAGAGCCCGATGAAGCCGAACCCACCGGTGACATGAAAGCCGCTGTCGTGCTTGGGTGGCTTGTACGGGATCGGCTCCGGCTTCTTTTCCTCCTCTTTGGCCTTCGGCGCCTCGCCGACGATCACCGTCTCCTTCACGGTGAACTGGACCTCCATCTTGTAGAGCCGGATCATCGCGAAGGCCCGGTTGCGGAAGGCGCCGGTCGCTCCGTCGCAGAAGTTGTGCCTCTCCTCGGGCGTCTTGTTTTTCAGCAGTCGGTAGAGCTGGGGATCGGTCATCAGCATGATATTTTCGTCGGTCTTGTTGGCCGGCTTGTTCTCGGTCCCCTGGGGATCGGTCATCACGACCGGGCGGTTCGACACATAGGACCAGAAGTTGGTGCCCGCCTTGGTTCCCAGCGGGTCGGGCGCGGTCCACCGGCCCAGCCACGGCGCATAATAACGGGCGCCGTGATAGTAAAGGCCGGTCTCTTCGTCTTTTTCTTTTCCGGTGTACCGGTACCGCCTGTCCTGGACCTCAACGTTGTTGGCGCCCAACCACAATGCCGTGGTGCCATAGGGATGGTACTCCTCATAGGACACAAGCAGCGCGGCCGGCGAGTCGTCGACCTCCAGCGAGCACGAGCCGAGATGGTCACCCAGCTGGTACCTCACCCGCGTCTCGTCGGCCGGTCCATTGTCGAGGGTCTTGTGTTCTATGAGCGCGATCCGGCGCGTGTCGTCCATGACGTGGATGGTGGTGCGGCGGAACGTCTCGACGCCGTTGACCGCCTTGCGATGGATCTCGTACCCACTCAGGTAGAGGCGTTCCTCGATGAGGCCGCCATCGCGTCGCAGGACCTTGCGGGTGCGCTGCCCGGCCGCGTCGTAGGCGTAGTAGCCCGTCCCGCCGCCCAGCATGTCCACTTTGAACAGTCGATTGCCGTGATCCCAGTCCAGCGGCCCGGGAAGGTGCGGCATCGAGGTCATGTTGCCGTCAAGGTCGTAGCCGAACGTCGCCAGGCTCAGATTCGGGTGGGTGTGCCATTGCAGCCGGTTGGAGTCGGGACCGTAGGTGTAGTCGCGCGTCCAGCCGGCGGCGTCGTTACCCACGGCGACATGCTTGACCTGCTTGATGTTTCCCGACTCGTCATAGACGTAGGTCTGCCTGTAGGGGCGGAGCTTGGCCGCGTCGTTCGGGTGCGGGATGGGCCGGCCGAAGGCTGGTTCGGCGTTGTCGACCTGGCCGCCCAGCGAGTCGTGCTCGCGCCCGTGGGCGGAAACCAAGCGGTTGATGGCGTCGTAAGTGTAGCGTTTGGACGGTGTCGTCACCTGGCCGGCGTAGAAGTGAGTCTGCTGCGCGTCGTCGCGGACCTCGGTGACGTTGCCCACCGGATCATAGGTGTAGTTCAAGTCCTGCAAGCGGTCGTTGGGCGCGCCGCTGCGGAAGGTCTCCACCCGCGCCAGGCGGAACGTGAACTCGTCGTAGGTGTACTTGGTGCGCAGGAAGTTCCCGTAGACGATGAGCCGCCGCTGCCCTTTGGCGTCGTACTGGAGCTCGCGCACGAAAAAGTCGTTCTCCACCTTGACGGTCTGCAACCGGCCGCCCTCGTCGTAGGTGCGTGCCGTGATGGTCCCATCGGGAAGCACAGCACTGGTGGGACGGTTGAGCGCGTCGAACTGGGTGGTGGTCTGGTGGGTGCCGCCCTCGAGCAGGCCCAGCGCCACGGCGGTGGTCTCGACATCGGCCACCTGTGTCGCGTCAAGCGCCGCCCAGTCGGGCGCATCCTGATACTGGCCGGCCAGGCGGCGCCGGCCGGTGAGCAGGTTGCCCTTGAAGTCGTGCTCGACGGCGTGGACGAAACCGGATCCGTCGAGCGTGATGACCGCGCGCCCGATCAGGTTGCGCGGCAAGGCCGCCGGGTGATCTTCGCCGTACCAGATGGCGTGAACGAGGATGGGGTCCGCGGACGGGGGAGTGACCCAGGTCCGCGTGGGGCGGCGAAGCGGATCGAACAGCGACTCGTGCCGGTACCCGCGCGAGTCCCACACCCGCACGGGTGTCCCCATGATGTCGGGCAGGATCCAGCGGTCGCCGGCGTCCGGGCAGTGGGTGTGCAGGATCCGCCCGGCCAGATCGACGGCCTGGCTGAGCACGGCCACGCCCCGCGGGTCGGTCACCGACAAGATGGCGCCCTCGATGTCAAGCACCGTAACGGTTTCCAGCTTGCCTGCCGGGCCGGCGTCGGCCACCGTGCGGACCGTCCGGCCCAGACTGTCCAGATGCGACACCGAGGGGGTGGCGGCGTGCTTGGCCGCCAGCCACGCGGCGCGGCGCCGCGGCTCGCCGGGCTCGGGCTCGCCGCCGGGATCCGGCGCGCCCCGCTCGACGTACCAGAAAGAGTCAAGGACGGTGTCGGTGGCGTCCCAGTCCTCCTGGCTCCAGCCGCCGATCACGGCGCGCGAGAGGGTGCCGTCGGGATGCTCGGTGCGGATGAGGCGCCCGACCGGGTCGTAATGCATGATCGGGGTCACGCCCTGCGCGACGATGGCGGGGTCGTCCTCGTAGGCGTCGGTGGCGCTGAAGTAGGGCTCGTACTGCTTGACCGGCTTGCCCTTGTTGTCGAAGACGGTCCGCCCGCTGCCGACCCAGCGGGGCTGGGCGTCGTCGCCCGGCTCCACCTGTTGCTTGGTCAGCACGACGCGCCCTGTCCCATCGGCGTAGGCCCGCGTGCGCTGCCACGGGCCGCCCGCTTCGCCGTGCCGCTCCCGGGTGGCGGTCAGTGTCCACACCGGAGCGCCGTTGTCCAGCCAGCTGCTGGAGCCGTAGGTGAACTCGTTGCCGGGCAACGCTTGCGGGTCGCCCTCCCCGTCCTTGCCGCGGGCCCACGTGGCGATGACCCGGCCCAGGGCGTCGAAGCTGGCCAGGGTGCTGTTGCCGTTGGGGTCGAGTATCTCGCGCGGTGACAGTACCCGATAGTCGTTGACCACGTGGGTGATCAGCTTGTCATACGGCGCGGCCAGCGACTGCCTGACCACGACGGGCAGCAGCTTGTGCGCGTCGTATTCGACGCTGCTGTCGTTGCCGAACGGGCTGGTGAGCCGGATGGGCATCCAGAAGGCGTCCGCGTCGTAGTGCTGCACGCCCGACGGGATCCACCAAGCCCCGTCGGTGAACTGGTAGCCGCCCTCCGCGAGCATCGCATCGTCGACGCGCCCGTCGAAGACCGCGCCGATCTGCGCCGGCGTGAAGGCGATCCGGTAGGTCTGGTGCACCAGCGCGCGGGCGCCGGGCGCCGCGGCGGGCAGCGCCGAGAGCAGATCGTCGTCCCAGTACCTTGTCCGGACGTGGTCGATGAGCCGGGCGGTACCCGGTGATGCCGCCTCGACCACGGTGAAGCGATCCCCGGCCGGCGCGATGCCCGTCACCTCATAGGTCCGGGTCTGCACCGGCAGGGCGATCCGGTAGGCCGGGCCGCCGGTCAGGTGCGTCACCTCGTTGTGGGTGCGCACGATCGCCAGCGTTTCCTGCTCCGGGATCGCGGCGACCCGGCGCGGGTATCCAATCGCGACGCTGCGAAGAACCGTGTTGTACTCGTCGACCTCCAGCACCACCTCGTGGAAGGTGCGGGGATCGGCGGCGTCGCGCTCGTAGCGGGTGGTCAGTGTCTCAAGTGGATGGTGGCGAAACACCGAGTGCAACTGTCCATGTTGGACGATCTCGACCCGGTAGCGGTGCTCCGTCACGGAGTAGGGGATGGAAGCGTCCGGGTCGCCGTCGTCGGCGTAAACCTCGGTGCGCAAAGGCGCGCCGGCCAGCGCCCGCAGGGCCTCACGCCGCTCGCGGGCGCTGAGCCCGGGCGGCAGGACGCTGCCCTCCAGCGGCGGGTCGATGACCTGATAGTCGCCGGCGAAGGTGGCGTCCGTGCCCAGGTGGAACCAGGATCGCGTCCGCACCGGCGGGCGGTGCAGCTCGGTCTGGCCGGGCTCGGCGAACAGCGGGAAGCTCTCCTCATCGGTCTGCTCCACCATCCCGAACCCGCGAAACTCGCGCTCCGGCGCGTCGTAACAGCCGTGGCGGTACCGGTACCCGCTGACCAGCCGGGTCTTGGCGACGTGGTCGTAGGTCTCCACCCGCGAGACCACCTGCACCGGGAAGTGCAACCGGGTCGCCCACGGCTGGCCCAGCGCCTGATCGTCCAGATAGAACCGTGTCGAGGCGGCATAGACCAGCCGTGTCTGCGAGCCGAAGTTGTTGGTGATCTGGCACAGCATGTGAGGCTTGTGCCCGGCCGCCTCGGCCGGTGGCAGCCAGGCACTGTCGGCTTTGCACAGATCCACGTAACGCAGCGGCGACTCGCGGTCCGACGGGTTGGCCGAAGACCAGACCAGGCATGAGGTGCCGGTGCCGAGCAGGTCGACGACGTCGATGGTGGCCAGGTCGTCGGTGTCCGGGAAGGCGCTGAGCTGCACCGGCGGGCCGAAGGCGTTGCCCGACCGGTTCGGCCAGTAGCGGACCCGGTCACGCCCGAGATAGAGCAGGTCAGTGGTGCCGGAGCCGTCGATGTCGGCGGGCCGCAACCGCTTGGGGTCGAACAGTTCCACCGGGTCGAACAGGGGAGCGCCGGCCATCGTGACCTTCTGGCCGAACCGGCCGTGACCCAGGTTGGGCCAGTAGCAGACCGAGCCGTTGCGCACCCGCACCAGATCGGCCAGGCCGTCGCCGGACATGTCGGCCAGCAGCACCGACTCGCGCTCATCGGAGGCGACCACCACCGGCCCGCGCTCCTCATCGGAGCCCAGCAGGGTGCGCAGCCGCCGGCCGTAGCCCTCGCGGCCCAGCGACAGGTGGTGCAGCAGCTCCTCGCCGCCGAGCAGCAGCAGGTCGGCCACGCCGTCGCCGTCGAGGTCGGCGTGCTTGAGCGCGGGATCGTCCCACGCCACCGTCGCGTTGGAGGCGAAGGCCTGGAACGGGCCCCAGCCGTCGGCGGTGCGCTCCTGGTACCCGTGCAGCACCGGCCCGTTGCGTACCAGCGCACGCCGGCCATCGGCGGCCAGGTCCACCAGTGCGATCGGGCCGCCGTCGGCGGCGATCGCCGGGTGCAGCGGCACGTGCTCCAGCGCGCCGAGCCGCCCGCCGCCCAGATTGCGCTTGTAGAACCAGGCGCCACCCTGCTGGGTGAGCGCGCCGGCCACACCCTCACCGTCGAGATCCACCCAGTGGTACGCGCGTGTGTCCACTCCGGACGGAAGGTTCTGCGCGTCGACGGTGCGGACCTCATCGTCCGGTTGGGACCTTGTGTACTCGAAGGCCAAGGGCGGCGACGACTGCATGGCATAGCCGCCCTGCTGCCACAAGTGCCCCACCTGCGTCACCGACATCAGGTGGATCCCGGCCGGATCGTCGTCATAGGACAGATCCGTCGACCGTGTGAGCCGCGGGTTGGGTCCGTCGCCGAACTCCGCCGCGAAATCGTGGTACATGGCGATGCGGCGGCACCGCAACCAGGTGCGCACCTCGAAGCCGGGACGGCAGGTGGAGAACGGGTCGGGCCGGGGCTCGTACTCGAACTGCACCACGAAGTGGTCGCAGTAGGTGATGCGGTGCGGGTAGCGCTGTGCTTGCGCCTCGCCCCGCCGGTTGCGTTCCCAGGCGGCGCCGGAGACGGTCGGCTCCTGGGCCAGATACTCGTACATGGCCACATTGCCGCGGTCGTCGCGCACCTCCTCCAGCAGCCACTGGAACACCCGGCCCGGGTCGGCCGGGTCGGTGATGCGCGCGCTGCGCCCGTAAACACTGCGCACATTGTCCGCACTGATGGTGCGCCAGAAGACGTCGCCCTTCTCGCTGCGGCACCGCTCGACGCGGGTGAAGGTGGACTCGGTCCGGGGGCGGAACCGCTCGATGTGATAGTTGACACCGTCGATGACTTCGTCGGGTACCGATCCGGCCGCGGGCACGAGATCCTCGCCGCCGGAGAACACAAACGTGTCGGCGTCGGTGTAACGCGGGATCCCCTTGTCGGTCTTGCGGGCGATCGCCGGCAGGGGCAGGCTCCACCCCATCCCGAACGGCGAGTTGCCGGCGCCCGAATCGTAGGCCAGCGCCAGCTGGGGCCCGAAACCCAACCGGCCCGCGCTGGTGGCGATCGGCACCTGCAGCGAACATGTCCCGCGCGCCTGGTTGACGGAGAGCTTCTCTCCTATGCCACGCACCGCCCCACCGCCCTTGGGCAGTGCCGCCGCGGGAAGAAATGGCTGCTTCTCGGCCGTTGCCTGTGGTCCTTTCGGCTGTGTCGACTCTGTCCGGTCCACGGACTGGACACTAGGACTCAACCCGGGCCGAGACAATCTCAAACCTGACGGATTAAGCCACCCGAATGATGCCGCCACGACGATCGGATGTTTCTGTCGGGGAGGTTGCCTTTCTGTTGTCTGTGTCAACGGCGGGTCTTACTTTCATTGCGCGACAACTAGATAAGGAGCATCGTCGATGCAACCCTCGGACCACCGCGATCGCGGCGACGAGCCGACCGCCGTGACCATCGATCTGCGCGCGGCACCGGTCGTGAACCTAGAAGAGTCAACGGGCGAACCGCGCCAGGTCAGCGGGGTCGTCTACGACCAGCGCGGCAATCTGGTGGTCGGGCTGACGCTGCGCGTGTACCACATCGGATACGGGTGCGAAGAGGTTCTTTTAGGACAGATCTCCACCGGTGACGACGGCGGGTATGAACTGAGCTACGAGGTTGCCGGGATGGCCAACCTGCAGATCCGGGCGCTGGACGACGGCGGCGGGGAGACGGCGCTGTCGCGCACCAAGTTCCGGGCCAAGGCGCGGGAGGTCATCAACGTCGTGGCGCCGCCGAGCGTGCGCCGACCCGCCGGGGAGTACCAGCGCATGCTCGCGGCGCTGGAGCCGCACGTGGGCCGGGGAGACCTGGCCCAAGCCCGGGAGGACGAGCACTGCCGCGACATCACCCTGCTCTCGCGGGTAACCCGGTGGGACGCAAGGCTTATCGCCCTCGCCTCGGCGGCCGCCCGCATCGGCGCGGTCACCAAGGCACCGCCGGTGGCGATCTACGGTCTGCTGCGCGTGGGCCTGCCCGCCGACGAGCGGCAACTGGCGCACCTGAGCGCCGCCACCTTGAACATCGCCTTCACCAAGGCCAACGAGTCCGGCGTGGCCGAGATCGGCCCCGAGGACGCGCACCAGGCCACGACGGCACTGGCCGAGTTCGCCCGCGCCTACCGGCTGGCCAACGTCGCGGCGCCCGGGACGCTGTCCACCGTCGGCGAGCTGCTGAGCGAAACGGGCCTGCCGACGCAGCATCAGGAGACCTTCGCCGAACTCGCGGCGCGCCACAGCGGTGCAGCCCTGTGGGCGGCCGCGCGCGAGGCGGGAATGTCCGATAAGGACATCGCGGGCCTGCAAACGCAAGGCAAGCTCGCGAGCCTGACCCTCAACAACGGCCCGCTTATGCAGGTGCTGGGCAAGACGGTGGGGGAGTCGGGAAAACCCTTGGCGCAGACTGTGGTCCAGCTCGATCTGCACCAGCCCGAGGCGTGGCGCTCCTACCTGACCGGTGTCGCCGAGCAGAAAGCCGTCCCGCTCGAACAGCTCATCCCACCGGCGTATTCGGGTGATGAGCGGCTCGACGTCTACGCCGAGGACCTGGCGCGCAAGGTGCGCATCGCCTTGCCGACGCACGTCGTGGCGCGGCGCCTGGAGACCGGGGAGCTGCCGCTGGGCGGCGGCAGTGCCGGCAGTGCCGACAGTGTCGTGAAACTGCTCTACCAGGCCGCCGACGATCCCGAATTGAACTTCCGCTTCGGGACCACGCCCGCCCGCACCTTCTTCAAGAACAATCCGCAGCTCTTCGACGGGATGCAGCCGGCCGAGGCCAAGGCCACCCAGGAGACGGTGTCGCTGTTGCAGCGCACCTACCAGGTCTCGCCGACGGATCAGGCCATGAAGGCGCTGATCGAGGAGGGCCACACCTCGGCGCAGATCATCACGGCCCAGCCCCAGGACAAGTTCGTGGAGACCATGGCCACCAAGGTGGGCGGGGCCGACATCGCCGCGCTCATCTACCGCAAGTCCGTTCAGGTGAGCGCGGTGGTGTACAACGCTTTCGCCGCCGCCCATCAACTCGCGAGCAGCCCGGTGACCTATGCGATGTCGCCGCCCGACGGCGTGGCCCAGGCGGCCAAGGACAACATCGGCCAGCATCTGCCCACATTGGAGGGTCTGTTCGGCGAGCTGGATTACTGTGAGTGCGAGCACTGCCGCTCCGTGCTCAGCCCGGCGGCCTACCTCGTCGATCTGCTCAGCTTCATCGACCCGGACGAGAGCGTCTGGCAGACCACCACCTCCAAGTGGGCCACCCAGCACGGCGGCGCGACCTACCCGTTCGGCAGCATGGCGGAGCAGAACGAGTGGTTGCAGGAGCATCCGGGCCAGCAGCTGCCGGTGCCGGAAACGCCGTTCTCCAGGCTCATCAAGAAGCGTCCCGACCTGCCGAACCTCCCCTTGACGTGTGAGAACACGCATACGGTGCTGCCTTACATAGATGTGGTCAACGAGATCCTGGAGTTCTCCGTCGCCTTCCCCCAGGGCGCCCTGCCCGCACGCGACGTGGGCATGGCCGAAAGTGACGATCTGCTCGCCGAACCGCAGTTCATGGTGGCCGAGGCGTACCCCATCCTCAAAGACGCCCGCTACCCGCTGGCGCTGCCTTACGATCTGCCCCTTGACACCACGCGCCGTTTCCTCGAGCAACTGGACACGCCACTGCCCAAGCTCCTGGAAGCGCTGTGCCCGGCGTCCGATCTGGACAGTGCGCCGGCTCCGGCGGGCCGGCCCGCCTACGGGTGGCGCGATGTCTTCCGCGAACAGCTGTCCCTCGGTCCGGCCGAGTACGACCTTTTCACCAGCGCCACGGTGCACAGCCAATGGCAAACCCTTTACGGGTACCAGAATCTGACCACCGCCCGCACCGAGCTGCGCAACGCCAAGACGTTGGCGCGCCGCCTCGGTGTCACCTACAAGGAGCTGGTCGAGCTGGTCAAGACCTGGTTTGTCAACCCGCACCTTGACTCCCTGGCGCTGCTGCGCAAGCTCGAACTGGACCCGACCGACGTGATGCGGTTCTTCGGCGTGGCCGGGGTGACCGAATTCGACGACAAGGAGAAGGCCGCCTTCAGCACCGTGCTGGCCCAGCTGAGCCTCACCCACGGCCTGCCCGCGACGTGGGTGCAGAGCTGGCTGGTCAACGCCTTCACCAACGGCGAATTCAGCCACATCATCGTCCTGGCCGACACCGACCCGGGGTGCAGCTTCGACCAGACGACACTGCGCTTCCTGAGCGAGGCCCAGGTCACCGAATCGTCCTATGACGACACTCTCATCCGGATCAATCTGCTCGTGCGGCTGCGGTGCCGGACGGGCTGGAAGCTCGGTGAAGTGGACGCGGCACTGCGCGCCTTCCTGCCGGCCGCCTCGCTGCCCGACGCGCTGGGCACGGCCCTGCTCTACCTGGCCCACCTCAAGGCGCTCACCGAGCGGATCCGGGTGGGCAAGGACTCCCGGATCTCCTTGCTGTCCCTCTGGTCCACAATGGACCCCAGCCGCTACGTGAGGCTGTTCCTCAGCCCGCACATGCGGCCCGAGGACCGGCAGGCCTTCGACCACCCGCTGGGGCAGTACCTGAGCGACCCCAACGTGAAACTCGTCGACCACCTGGCCGTGGTGCAGGGCGCGCTCAACCTCACCACCGAGGAGATCAAGCTGATCCTCGGGGCGGGCTTCGACGCCGCGCCGCTGGACCTGGCGACGATCTCCAAGCTGGATGGGTACCGTTTGCTGGCAACGGGTCTGAGGCTGCCGGTAGCCCAGCTCGACGTCCTGCTGCGGCTGTGCTCGGTGGACCCGGCCGTGGATCCGTTCCAGGCGCCCACCGGATCCCCGGTGTCCACGTTGGACGATGACGCCGGCCAGACGACCCTGCGCTTCGTCGACATCGCTCAAGCCATCAAGGCGGCCGGGTTCAACCCGGAGGAGCTGGACGAGCTGATGTCGGCGCCGCTGGAGGCGCCCGAGTCGCCGAGCCTGCCGACGATCGCGGCCGAGATCGACCGGATCCGCGCCGAACACGCGGCACCGCAGGACCCGCTGGACTTCACCGACGCCGTCATCGCCCAGAAACTGGCCCTGGTCTGCCCGCCGCCGGAGGCCGCCACCATCATGGGGATGTGGTCCGCGACGGCGCCGTTCTACGCCGAGATTCCGGCGGCCCCGGCCGCCGCACTCGACCCGGAGCTGTTCCGCGACGAGCCGGCGCTGACGGTGACCTACGACTCGGTGCGGCACAAGCAGCGGCTGACCTACCGCGGCGTGCTGATGGCGGCCGAGACCAACCGGCTCAAGACCAAGTTTGCCGGCCAGGAACCGTTCCTGGGGCTGCTCGACCTGATCGTCCCGCAGGCGCTCGACTACTTCAACCAGCACCTGCTGCGGCCGGTGGGCTTCCTCGAGGCGTCCGACTTCACCCTCCTGTTCGGGCCGGACCCGACCCCGAACCCGACCGAGGAGCAGACGCAGACCTGGCAACGGCTGCGGCGGCTCCGCCTGGCCCAGTCCTTCCTGCCGTTCCTGCGCACCCGGCTGATCACCAAGATGATCGTGGCGACCCTGGCCGGTGCGCTCGACGCCGATCCGGCGCTCGTCGACTCGCTTGTCACCCAACCCGACCTGCTCAAGCTGGAGGGTGAACCGCTGCTGGCCGGTTTCACCCAGGCGGCCCAGCGCGGTCTGACGGTCACCTTCCTCGACGCGAACGGCGCCGCGGTCGACGACGTGGTCACCGACGACGCCGACTCGGGGACGCCTCCGCCCGCCGCGGCCTCGCTGCGTTTGGAATGCCGGTTCACCGTGCCGGCCGACGGCTCCTACCGCCTCGTTACGACGGCGGCGCCCGGAGCCACGCGCGAGCTGCGTCTGGGACATCTTTCCGACGCGCTCGCGGCCGAGGGCAATGGGGATTATGTGGTACCGGATCTGCGCGCCGGAGTCTGGTACCGCTTGACGCTTTGGGTGGGCGGTATCGGTACCACGAGTGTGAAACTTGACGTGGTCGGCCAGAACCTTCCCGCCGGCCCCTTCACCCGCCTGCCCTGCCGGCCCGAGTCGGTCGTCCTGCGTGTGGGCCGCGCGGACCTGTTGCTGCGCAAGGTGATCCAGTTCGCCTCGGCGCTGGCCCTGACCGAGCCGGAGCTGCGGCACATGCTCACCCACCCGGCCGACTTCGCCGGGCTGGACCTGAGCACCCTGCCCGCCGAGCCGGAGCAGGCCAGCGCGACCCTGTCGCCGATCCTGCGGCTGATGGGCTACGCCCAGCTGCGCCGGGACATGCGCGCCCAGCCGCAAGAGCTGATCGATGTCTTGCGGTATGCCCGGCGGCTGCTGCCCCAGGGCTCGGACGCCGGCGCCGTCCTGACCGATGTCTGCGCCCGCATTGCCGAGATCACCCGGCGCAAACCCGAGACGGTCCAGTCCGCCGCCCAGCAGCTAGGCTACGCGGCCACCACCCAGCCGGTCACCGGCGGTGTCCAGGTCACGGTGCCCGGGTTCACCAGCGACCTCGGCCTGGCCGCGCTGTGGCGGCTGCTGCTGATGGTGAAAGCGTTGGGGGTGACGCCCGAAGCCGTTGGCGCGTGGGCGAATCCGGCGCCGCTGGAGCCGGTCGCGGCCGACCTGCGGACCATCCTCAAGGCCCGCTTCGAACCCGAGGCGTGGCGCCGCGTCGCCAAGCCCGTCTCCGACAAGCTGCGCCAGGCGCGCCGCGACGCGCTGGTGGCCTACCTGCTGCACCGCGAGGACCTGGACCGGATGGAGGAGCTGTTCGAGCGGTTCCTCGTCGATCCGGGGACCGAGCCGGTGGTGCAGACCTCGCGGCTGCGCCTGGCCATCTCCTCGGTGCAGACGTTCATCCAGCGCTGCCTGATGAACCTCGAAGAGTGGGTGCAGCCGTCGGTCATCAGCACCACGCAATGGGCGTGGATCAAGCGGTACCGGGTGTGGGAGGCCAACCGCAAGATCTTCCTGTGGCCGGAGAACTGGCTGGAGCCGGAGTTCCGCGACGACAAGACCCACCTGTTCCAGGCGCTGGAAGGCGAACTGCTGCAGGGCGACATCAACGCTGACTCCGCCGAGGACGCCTTCTACCACTACCTGTCCGGCCTGGACGAGATAGCCCGGCTCGAGATCGTGTCGACGTGGCTGCAGGAGCACCCCACCGATCCGGCGCACAATATCCTGCACGTCATCGGGCGTACCTATAACAAGGCCAACAAGTACTTCTACCGCACCTACAGCCACCAGGCCTGGACACCGTGGCAGCCCATCTCGGCGCAGATCGAAAGCGACCACGTCGCGGTGACCTACTGGCGCAACCGGCCGTACCTGTTCTGGTTGACGTTCGTGGACAAGGCCAAGCAGCCCACCGGCGACATCGGGACCACCGGATCGGCGGCGCCGACCAAGGTGGTCGACGTCCGGCTCAACTGGGCCGAGTACCTCAACGGCCAGTGGACGGCGGTGGAGGCCAGCGACCTCAACCGGCCGCTGAGCGCCGAGGTGCCCGACGACTTCGACCGCCGGCGCGCCTTCATGCACGCCACGGTCCTGTCCGACAGCGAGCACGAGCAGGTGACCATCCACCTCAGCCTGGGCGGCGCCAAGCACGAGCCGGCGCAGGCGGGCAACAAGACCGACGACAAGAAGTCCTCGCCGGTGCCGATGGTGACCTACCAGGAGTACTACTACGGCGGCGACGAGTCCGATGTGCAGCTGTCCAACGAGTACGTCGATTTCGCGATGTCCCAATCCGGGATCTACCAAGCGTTCCGGCTTGCCGGGCGCAACAGCCCGATCGAGATCGTGTCCGGGTCGGCGCCCACCGCGCCGCCGTTCACGTGGAGCAAGGTGCGCGGCACGCAGTACGAGGGCAGCGGTCCGCTGGAGGTCTGGTACACCAGCCACATCGACGTGTTCCAGGGCGAGACGACCGAGACCAAGATCTCCCAGCACGTGCTGGACAAGGGTGGCGACTTCCGGCTCGTCACCGCGCCGGTGCCGGTAAGCACCACGGCGGCCAACGAGATCGGCAGCCTCATGCGGCCCTTCTTCTACCAGGACGGCCGGCACACCTTCTATGTGGAGCCCACGGTGGTGGAGAAGACCTTCCACGAGTGGGACAACTGGATCTTGATCAGTCCGAGCGTGCCCGTCGACCCCATCGAGCTAGACCCGTTGTGGCCCAAGAAGGTCCCCATCGATCCCAGCGGGCCGATCACCAAGGAGCCCATCGTCAGCCCGCTGGCGGTCTTCGAGCTGCTGATGCCCGCCAAATCGACCGACGTGGTCATCGGGGAGGCGAACGTCCTCCAATTCGGACAATCCTTCATCGGCCCGGCCGGCGCGCTGCGCATCGGCGCCACGATATAGCCGCGATATAGGGGAGAGCGCCATGGCCCAGGACAACAGCTTCCACGAGTATAAAGACAAGGCGATGCCGCAGTTCGAGTCGCGGGTGTCGGCCAACAAGATGCACACCGTCTACGAGCGGGAGCTCAGCTACGATTTCGCGGCGCACTGGCACCCCTACGTCCACGCCCTGACCAAGCGGCTGTTCACCAAATCGGTGCGGGGGTTGCAGGAGGCGGACACCGACCGGCTCGCCAACGGCTCCTACGAGCTCGAGGCCGCCCTCAAGCCCACCTTCGGGCCGACCGCGCTGGCGGACCTGCCGCCGGACAACCCGTTTCCCATCAAGGAACTGGACTTCGACTCCGACGGCGGGTATGCCGTCTACAACTGGGAGCTCTTCTACCACGTGCCGATGGCCGTGGCCATCCACCTGTCGCGCAACCAGCGCTTCGCCGAGGCGCAGCAATGGTTCCACTATATCTTCGACCCCACCATCGACAGCCCCCTGCCGGCGCCGCAACGGTTCTGGCAGGTCAAGCCGTTCCAGACCTCCGACATCGAGCTGATCGAACAGATCCTGGTCAACCTGGCCAAACCGACCGACACCGATCTGCGGCAGCGCACGATCGCCGCGATCGACGCCTGGCGCGAGCATCCGTTCCGCCCGCACCTGGTCGCCCGGTACCGGCCGACCGCCTACATGTTCAAGGCGGTCTTCGCCTACCTCGACAATCTCATCGATTGGGGCGACTACCTTTTCCGGCAGGACACCGGCGAGACTGTCAACGAAGCGTTGCAGATCTATGTCCTGGCCGCCTACATCCTCGGCCCGAGGGCGCAGGCCATCCCGCGCAAGGGCTCGGTACGGCCGCAGACCTACGCCACGCTCAAGGCCGACCTCAAGGAGCTGGGGGTGGCGGCCACGCAGATGGAATCGGAGATCCCCTTCGACATCGCCCCGCACCCGGCCTCCGGTCCCGGCGACCTGATGGCGACCTTGCGCAGCATAGGTTCCTCGCTGTATTTCGCCGTGCCGCGCAACGACCGGCTCATCGGCTACTGGGACACCGTCGCCGACCGGCTGTTCAAAATCCGCAACAGCCTCAACATCCAGGGCATCTTCCGCCAGCTCGCGCTGTTCGACCCGCCGATCGACCCGGCGTTGCTGGCGCGGGCCACCGCGGCCGGGCTCGACGTGGCCTCGGTGGTCTCCGGGCTCAACCAGCCGCTGCCGTTGGTGCGCTTCAGCCTGCTGGTGCAGAAGGCTCTCGAGATCTGCCAGGAGGTCAAGACCTTCGGCGGCAACCTGCTCGCGGCGATGGAAAAGGAGGACAGCGAGCAGCTCGGGTTGCTGCGCGCGCGCCACGACCGGTTGCTCCTTGAGATCGGCGAGTCTGTCCGGTATGGACAGTGGCAGGAGGCGGTCAAGGCACGCGAAGGGCTGGAGCAGTCCCTGCGCAACACGGTCGAACGCTACGCGTACTACCAGATGTTGCTGGGCGCCAAGCAAGGCGACATCGACGAGCTGGAGCTGGACAAGCTCGACGAGCTCGACAGCGACGCCCTGCTCAACAAGCTCAAGTACCGCCAGTCCGAGCCGGGCGACGTGGGCCGCAACCGGCTGCGCATGCACCACGCCACCGATATCGACCCGGATGCCGAAGGAGCGCATCTCAACAAGTTCGAGATGGAGGAGCTGCACTCGCTGGAGACCGCGCACGGGTGGCAGGTCGCCGCGCAGGCGATCGAGATCGGTGCCTCGGTGGCCGCGTATGTGCCCGAGTTCGAGGTCGCCGGCAAGCCCCTCGGCGTCGGCGCCGGAACCCTGTTCGGCGGCAAGAACATCTCCAAGGCCCTGAGCCTGACCGCCAGCGCCTTCCGGATCGTCGGCGATCAGGTCAGCTACGAGGCCGGGATGGCCGGGCGGGTCGGCAACTACGTGCGGCGCGACCTGGAGTGGGCGTTCCAGGGCAACACATTCGCCGGTGAGATCGAAGGCACCTACAAGCAGCTGCGCGCGGCGCAGATCCGTGAGGCCGTGGCCAAACGCGAATTCGACAACCACCAGAAGCAGATCGGCTTCGCCGCGGAGGTGGAGCAGTTCCTCAAGGGGGAGAAGACCGGTCCGCAGCGCTACCAGAAGACGACCACCCTCGCGTTGTATGCGTGGATGAAGCGGGAGGTGCGCGGCCTTTACAGCCAGTGCTTCCAGTTCGCCTTCGACGTCGCGCGCAAGGCGGAACTGGCTTTGCGGCACGAGATCGGCGACCCGAACCTCAGCTTCCTCCAATTTGGATACACGAGCGGCAAGGAGGGGTTACTCGCCGGCGAGAAGCTTTTCCTTGACATCAAACGGATGGAGCTGGCCTACCACGAGCTCAACCACCGCGAGTACGAGCTGACCAAGCACCTGAGCCTGCGCCAGCTCGACCCGCTGGCCCTGCTGCAGCTGCGTGCCACCGGCCGCGCCACCGTGGACCTGCCCGAGGACCTGTTCGACATGGACTGCCCCGGCCACTACTTCCGCCGGATCAAGAACGTTGCCGTCACCATCCCTTGTGTCGTCGGCCCTTACGCCAGCGTCAACTGCACCCTGACACTGCTGAAAAGCTCCATCCGCAAGAGCCCGCAGCTGCTCGACGGCGAGTATGGCCGCGACGGCGACGACACCGAGCGGTTCAGCGACCACTTCGGCGTGACCCAGGGCATCGTCACCAGCAGCGGCCAGAACGACAGCGGCCTGTTCGAGACCAATCTGCGCGACGAACGCTACCTACCGTTCGAGGGCGCGGGCGCGATCAGCCAGTGGCAGCTGGAAATTCCGGTGGATCTGGCGCAGTTCGACCCCGACACCATCGCCGATGTCGTACTGCACCTGCGTTACACGGCTCGTGAAGGCGGGCAGCTATTGCGGGGCGCGGCTTTGGACCGGCTGACCACCGCGATAGCCGAGGCCACGGCGGCCGGCACGATGCGGTTGCTCTCGGTCCGCCACGATTTCCCGACGGAATGGGCGCAGTTCACTGCTTCGCCGGTACCCCCGAATGGTCTTGTTGAATTGAAACTGCCATTGCGAGAGGAGCATTACCCGTTCTGGGCACGTCGCCTGCTCGCCGACGACCTGGCGCTGCTGGCGGTCAAGATGGCGGCCACGCCGCTGGATGGCGACGAGATCACCGTCTCGCTCGGCGCGACGGAGGACACGCTCACCGAGGACGAGTCCCTGGGCGCGCGGGCGGGGACGGTGACCGTCCCCGCCTTGACACCGGCGATCGGCGAGTTCAAACGCAACCTGAGCGCCAATGATATGGATGACCTTCTACTGGTACTGACCTTCGGATCCCTGTGAGCTACAGGTTGCGCTGGTTCACGTAGATCTTGTTGTCGAACCCGCGGACGAAGGTGCTGAGCTGGCTGGAGATAAGCGCGACGCCGGGCGCGTCCGGCGTCGCGCTGTTGGGAATCTCGCCCCAGCCGGACCAGGTCGAGATGTGGAACCGGTTGAGGTATATCGCATTGTCCGCGCCCCGCACGACCAGGTTGATCCCGTGGTCGGTGGAGGCCGCGGCGGCCGGCGCGCTCACTCCCGCGCCGTTGCCGTCGACCTCGACCCGGCCACCCCAGAAGCTCCCGCCGTACAACACGTTGACGTAGATGCGGGTGTCGTCCCGGGTGAACAGATAGAGGTTGCCCTCGTAGGCGACGGCGGCCGGCGCGTCCTGAGTGAAGCCGCTGCCGGGTACCGCGCCCCATCCGGTCCAGCTGCTGCCGTTGAACCGGTTGACGTAGACCAGATCGTCGGTGCCGCGAACGAACGCGTACAGGTTGCTGCCCAGGACCGCGGCCGCCGGGGCGTCGTTGGTGAACCCGTTGCCGGGCACCTCGCCCCAGCCGGTCCAGAGTGTCGAGTTGCGACGGTTGACGTAGATGCGGTCACCCCCGCGGACGAACGCGAACAGCGAGCTGCCGAGCACCGCCGCGGCCGGGGTGTCCTGGGTGAAGCCGTTTCCGGGCACCTCGCTCCAACCACCTGACCATCCAGCCAGGGTCCACGAGGTTTGGTAGATCCGGTCATCGGTGCCCCGGATGAACAGGTTGCCCTGCCCGCCCTGGGTGACCGCCGCCGGCGCGCTGAGCATGGCGCCGCCGCCGGGCACCTCGTTGAAGCCCGGATCGAACGGCAGGAAGGTCTTCAGGACGACGTCGGAGACATTCCCGGGCCGGAACTCGGCCTGCAGGCTGGTGCCCACGGTGTGCTGCGGGTGGTACAGGAACCCGCCCGGCAGGGGCTGCGGGCCCCCGCAGCCCGGCGTTGGCTGGCCGACGTGACGGGACCGGTCGATGTTGCCGCCGATGTTGAAGTTGACCACCCCGGCCACCGCTATGCCGTACCCCATGAATTGGCCCTGCAGTGTGTTGTTGGTGACCGTGGCGCCGTGGACGGGCTGCGCCGCCGGGCCGTCACACCAGCCGTAGACCCGCGGACCGAGCGCCATGCCGACCTTGATGAAGTTGCCCCGCGCGTCGATCGTGTTGCCGTCGATGGCGGTCCCGGTCGAGTTGCCGCCCATCGGCGCGAAGTCGGCGATGGCGATCCCCATCGCCAGCTGCTGGGTCTCGGCGACGATGGTGTTCCATCGCACGAGCGTGCCAGGCGCGCCGAATACGGTGATGCCGGTGTCGGTGGGGTCCCGGATCAGGTTGCCCTGCACCAGGCTGTTGCCGCAGGCGAGCATGATGCCGGTGCCGTAGTCGAACGTGGTCGGCCCGAGCTCGTTGTCGATGACCGTGTTGCGCTGGCAGGCCGGGATGGTGTTGACGATGGGGCCTTCGAACAGATGCAGCATGGGCCACCCGCGGGTGTTGCCGGCGGCGACGCGGCGCATCGTCTGGTCGGTACCGGTTCCGCCCATCACGATCAGCGGGCTGCCGGAGCGGGTGCCGAACTCCACGCCCATCCCGTCCACCCGGATGTGCTCGATGACCGCACCCGTCTGGTCCATCGCCCAGACCGCGTTGGTCAGGCTCGGGTTGGCGATGCGCAGCAGTGCCCGGCTGCCGTCGGTGGGCTGGCCCTGGGTGGTCAGCCGCTGGAAGGGCGCGCTGAGTGTGACCCGGTTGTTCAGGTTGAACACCGCTCCGGGACACAGTTCGGCCACCGCGCCGGGCCCGGCCAACGCCGCGTTGATGTCGGCGTCGGTACCCGAGGCGAGGCAACCGGCGGCCGCGGCCGGCGCCACCGGAATCACCGTCGCCGCCACGGCCAGCGGCAGGGCAGCGACCAGCGTGAGTATTCTGGATCTAAATATCTGCATTGAGCGGAAGGTACTCGTGGCGTGTGACTCCGATGTGACTCCGCTCGGTGCCGTCGGGGCTTGTCAGGTCATGCCCAGGCGGCTAAGGTCTCGTCCGCGCGTCCGGCCCCGTCGGTCGGAAGGATGGCCCTGACGCGAAGTCCCGGCCCGTCGGAGCGGGCTTCGACGATCACCTCGCCGTTGACCTCGCGGACGTGCTCCCATATGCCGGTCAGCCCGTGTTCCCACTTGGCGGTTCCCGCGGGGTTCGCCGGGGCGGCGCTGTTGTCGATAACCTCGAGGTCGACCGACGTCATTCCATAGTGGACGGTGACGCGGACCTTGGTGGCGGTCGAACCGCGAAGGGTGTTGGTCAACGCATCCTGAATGATGCGGTACACCGCCGAGCGCACCTGGGATTGGATGGCGCGATCGTCACCGTCCTGCACGAGGTCGACGGTCAGGCCGGCGACCCGAGCGGGCTCGACCAGGTCGGAGACATCAAGCGATGACGTTGGATCGCGTAGAACGCCCAGCATCTGGCGCAGATCGTTGATGGCCTGCCGACCGGCTAGGCCGATCCCGTCCAGGGCAACAGCGGCCTGCTCGGGTCGACTGGTCAGAGTCTCACTGGCCGCCTGAGCCTCAACCACCATGAGGCCCACCCGATTCGAGATCGACTCATGCAGCTCGCGTGCGATGCGTACGCGCTCGGACGCAGCGGCGAGCGCGGTCTGCTGGGCGTGGTCGCGTTCGAGCGCCTTGGCGGCATCCATCATCGTCTGCACGTAGTTGGCGCGCAGCCGGGCCAACCAACCGAGCACCCAGGCGCCGGCGAGGTAGGCCAGCGGGTAGACCAGGCCGAGCATGCCCTGACCCGGTGAGTTCTGCGGGATCGCGACCGAGGCGGTGGCCACCACGATCGCCAGGTATCCCCACAAAGCACTGCGCCACTGGACATAGCGGCTCAATGAGAACATCGCCGCCATCGCACCCAGGAACGTGATCAGAGCGGGCGTTCCGATGGCGAAGGCCACCGTGGCCACCGCGATGGCCAGACCCAAAGATGCCCGGACTGTGCGAGTCGGCAGGAACCAGACGCCAACGCCGATAGCGATGGCGGCCAGATAGGCCAACCAGGCGCTGTTTCTCGGCGCGACGATGAGGAACTGGACAACGCCTAAGCCTGCCAGCGCGATGCCACCCCAGCGATAGACCTGCCGAACTGACCGGCTGGCGGGCACGTTGCCCGCTGCCGAGGATCGTATCCCGCGCCACATGGCAGCAGATGGTAGAGCACCGCTGCTCGCGGGGCACGCCGGCCCGGGCGGCTGGTCAGGAGCAGAGCCACCGGAACGGCACGGTTGGGTGTTTGTCCGGGGCCGAGGAGCTTCCGGCCGTCCCACCCACGATCCGTCCGTCGTCGCTGATACTGGTGAAGGTTGTGCCGTCGTCCTCGGCCCAGGTGGGTAGCGGCAGTTGCCGGATGGTGCCGCCGGAATAGATGGCGTTGCCGCCGAAGCGTCCGGCGTGCCCCGTCATCCAGCCATGCCGGTTCATGCCATATACGGCCCACATCTCGTCGACGACGGTGGTGCTGCCTTCGGGCAGATGCCAGACGATCACCTTCTGGCCGGCAACCCCTGGGCTTTGCACCGTACCGGCCACCAGCCCGCCGCTCACCTCGACCGCCCGGCCCCGCCGGGCTCAGCGCCAGGCTCAGGGCGAAGCTCAACCGCCGCAGGCCGGATCGCGGCTCGTCCCGCAACGCCTCCAGCTCCGCCGTCCACTCACGACACTGGTCCTCACGCAGGGCGGGCGGC
>Ga0075418_10000098_pt1 | contig 73799 bp, 57 predicted proteins | sample SoiMetdeltSBSDD2_FD_81776 | JGI IMG/M metagenome (GOLD analysis project Ga0075418, IMG submission 81776) | Bulk soil microbial communities from a Populus tree surrounding site in Tennessee, USA - Soil MetaG P. deltoides SBSDD2 | ecosystem: Environmental > Terrestrial > Soil > Tree plantation...
GAACTTCAACAGCACCGATGCGAGATCTTCGACCTTGATATCGACGAGATCGACCTGCTCGTCGGCGCCGCCGGCCGCAAACGCCTCGCGGGATCCGCGCGGCTTCTTCCGCTTCGGGATCACGGTCGTGATATCGCCGAGCACTTCGGTGATCCGCAAGCCGCTGATGTGCTGCGCGAGATCGCACCAATGTGAGCCGATGTCGCCAAGCGCGGAGGACGCGCCTCCCTTGTCGGGCTCGAGGCGCCACGAGTAGTCGGTGTCCTTCAGCAGCCAATCCTGCAGGTAGTAACCAACCAGGAAGTGCGGCTTGCCGATGTCGCCGCGCGCGATCGCGAGGCGGGCCTGCTGCACCAGGGGGTTGCCGCGATAGTTGAAGGTGACGGCATGGACGATACCGGCTTTGTTCGCGGCATCGAGCAGCTTCTTCGCTTCGGCCGCCGTCATTGCCAGCGGCTTGTCGGAGACGACGTGCTTGCCCTTGGCGATAGCGGCCGCATTCACCGGGTAGTGCAGATAGTTGGGGGTTGCGTTGTGCACGACGTGCACGTCCGGATCATCCAGCAGCGCTTCGTAGCTGCCGTACGCCTTCCGCGCCCCCAGGGCGTCTGCCTTGGCTCTCGCCGAGGCGTCGCTGCTGCCAGCCACCGCGACGACGTCGACATACCCGAGCCGCCGCACTGCGTCCACGTGATGGGGGCCGACGAACCCCGCACCCACGATCCCCATGCCGATTCGCTTCACACCTGCCTCCGCTCCGCGCGTGTAGCGCGCCGGATATTGTAATGCGCGCGCAAGATTCGTCGGCCCGAGCCCGCCAAATCCCTGCCCCGGTTGGCGGAATCCCGACGGATTTCGACCTTGGAACGGGAATTGAGGAGCTCTCACACGAATTCACGCTTCCCTCACGCCTGGTGGGCCGGGCAGCCCTACGCTAACCGCCATGACCGACTGGCAGTCATATCTGTTGCGATGGTCGGAGGCCGGCCTGATTGATGCCTCCACCGCTGATCAAATCCGGGCGTTCGAGCAGGCGCATGCCGGCACGAAGAAGCTGCGCTGGCCCGTCCTGATTGCGCTGGCGTTCGGCGGGCTGATGGTGTGTGGTGGTGTCCTGCTCTTCGTGGCCGCGCACTGGGATGCTCTCTCGCCCGCGATGCGATTCGGCCTCGTGATCGCGATGGTGGGAGGTTTCCACGTGGCCGCGGCCTTGACGGCAGGGCGCTTCCCCGGCATGGCAACCACGCTTCACACGATCGGTACGGTGACGCTCGGCGGCGGGATCGCGCTGGCGGGGCAGATCTTCAATCTCGACGAGCACTGGCCGTCAGGAATCCTGATGTGGGCGATCGGCGCCGGCGTCGGCTGGCTGGTGCTGCGGCAGGTGCCGCAGCTGGTGCTGGCGGCGTTGCTCGCGCCCGCGTGGCTCGTGTCGGAGTGGATGGTTGCCGTTGGTCGTCTGCACGAGCCGACAGCGACGCGGGTCGCTGCGTGCGGTGTCGTTCTGTGCGCGGTGGCGTACCTGACCGCAGTGAGGGAGGGGCGCAACGAGGACTGGCGCCGGGCGCTCTTCTGGATCGGTGGCGTCGCGCTGCTGCCCTCGTCGCTCTTCCTCGCGTTCGCCGCGTCGCGCGGCTGGTGGCACACCGAACTGGCGCCATCCTTGATGTCAGCGCTCTACGTCATCGGGTGGTTGGTCGCGGTGATTGGACCTCTCGCGCTCGCGTGGCTCCTGCGCGGGATGGATGCGTGGACCAACGCCGCTGCGTCCGCGTGGGCGATCATGCTGATTGTTCTGGCGCCTGCCGGTAGCGACATCGCGCTCTACCTGTGGTGGGCGCTGGGCGCTGTCGGCCTCGTGGCGTGGGGTGTCCGCGATGGACGCGGAGAACGCGTCAATTTCGGCGCGGCGATCTTTGCGGCGACCGTAATCGCCTTCTACTTCTCCGAGGTGATGGACAAGCTTGGTCGATCCGCCAGCCTGGTTGGTCTCGGTCTCCTGTTCCTGGCGGGCGGCTGGGCGCTCGAGCGCGTTCGCCGGCGGCTGGTCGTTCAGGCGCGAGGTGCGGCATGACCAGCGGAATGCGGAAAGGCCTGGTCGTCGCGGCGGTTCATCTGGCTCTCGTGGGCAGCCTCGGCACCAAGCTGCTGATCGATCGCGCGACACGCCCGCGCGTGTGGGCACGGACTGCACCGGTCGATCCGGATCACCCGCTGCGGGGCCGTTACGTTCAAATGCGCGTCGAGGGCGAACCCGTCGGCTTTGGCAAGGATCGGTCCGGCGGCGACGTGGTGCTCGTGGCGCGCGGCGGGGCACTCGGCCTGCAGCCAACGTCAGAGGACACCGGTCTCACCGCCCATCTCACCAGTCGCGACGGCCGCGAGATCGCGGTGCTCGATCACTCGCTCGCCTACTTCATCCCCGAGCACGTCCCGGATCACTCCGTCCGTGCCGCCGGCGAGGAGTTATGGGTCGAGGTCACGCTGCCGAAAAAGGGGCCGCCGCGGCCGATTCGGCTCGGCGTCAAGAAGGATGGCGTGCTGACCCCGCTCGATCTCGATTAGCGAGCTCTGACCGGATTCGCTACCTGCTCATGATCAGCCACAGGAATGCGAGGAACCCGATCGCGATGACAGCTCGCCGCACCCACTTCTGACCGACGCGAAGCGCAAGCCGAGCGCCGCCGTAGCCGCCGGCGAGTCCGCCCGCGGCCATCGCAATCGCGACCGGCCAGGTCACGATTCCACTGAAGACGAACGTGATCGCCGCGATCGCGTTGATGCACATGGCGCCCCAGTTCTTGATCCCGTTCATTCGATGGATGTTGGTCAGGCCCATCGCGCCCAGCGCCGCCAGCATCAGGATGCCGATTCCCGCGCCGAAGTAGCCGCCGTACACGGCGACGGCGAACTGCCCGGCAATCAACCACCAGGACGGTCGCGGCAGCAGCGTGCGTCCGTCCTGCTCCTCCGGTGCCCGCCGCACCAGGCGCCGGCTCAGCGGCTGCTGCAGCAGAAAGAGCAGCGTCGCGCCGAGGACGAGAAACGGGACGATGGCGTCGAAGCGGTCCGGCGAGGTGTGGAGCAGCAGCTGCGCGCCGACGATGCCGCCGGCGATGCTCGGGGCGGTAAACCAGATGAGCCAGGTCCGGGCGCCGCTGAGCTCGTCGCGGTAGGCCCACATGCTCCCGAAGGATCCTGGCCACAGGGCGACCGTGCTGGTCGCGTTCGCGGAAATCGGCGGAACGCCGAGCCAGACGATCGCCGGGAACGTGATGAGCGTGCCCCCACCGGCGATCGAATTGACCGCTCCACCGATGAGCGCCGCAAGAAAAACCAGGACAAACCCGGCAGCCGTCACGCGACGGTCTGGGGTCCCGGCTCGGTCTCCGACTTGCCGCCGGTGATCACGAAGTCGCGCTTCGGATCGAGGTCAGAGTTGTCGATTTTCGTATCCCCGGGCTGCTTGGTCACGCGCTCCCCTTCGAGCAGCTGCAACTCGAGGCGATACGTCCCCCGCGGCACTTTGATCGTGAACCCGCCGTTGGGCCCGGTGGTCGCGTCGTAGCGTTCTCCCGTCGACGAGTTGATGGCCGTGACTTTCCGCGCGGGCACCGGCGCGTTTGAAGTCGTCGACACGATCCCGGCGATCGTGCCGCCAACGTCCATGTTCGGACCGGAGTGCACCACTGGACCGGGATGACAGCCAGCCGTGCCGAGCATCGCTGCGATCAACAGAATTCTGTGCAACCTCATGGTTGCGTAGAGTAGCCCCCCTTCGCGCTTTTGCGCTACGGGGGCAAGCCCCCATCGCACTTTGCCCGACCGCGCAACCTGCCCCGGGGGGGGAACAAGCTCGGCTGTTCGTTCCAATCAGCCAATTGCTTGGCAGACCTCGTGCATTTCTGCGCCGGCGGGAGGCCGACTATGCTTTTTTTCGTATTGGTGCTGGTCGTACTGTGGTTTCTCGGCGTCATCACCAAGACGACATTGGGTGGACTGCTACACATCCTGCTGGTCGTGGCGATCATCCTGGGTCTCGTGAGCTTCATCGGCCGGCGCGTGTAGCCAACAAGAATCGAGAGAGATATGACTGCGGCACGCATCGCCGGCCTGGTCCTGATCGTCGTGGGCCTGGTCGGAATCCTCTGGGGCGGCTTTTCGTTTACCCGGGAAAAGACGGTCGTCGATGTCGGACCATTCAAGGCGACGACGCAGGAGCGGGAAACCATTCCGTTTCCGCCCGTCGCCGGAGCGATCGCCCTCGTGGCGGGCGTCGTGCTGCTCGTGCTGCCGGCACGCCGGAAATCCTGAATCAGTCGGAGGCGGGAGTCGGGTTGGCAGGCGCGCCACCGGCGCGTCCGCCGGAGCGGAGCGGGGCACTCCGGGGCCCCGCGAGCGACGGCGTAGGGGAGTTCCGCCTTCGCCAAGGCTACGGCGGACATCGCCGAAGCGTCAGCGGAGGCGTGCCGAGGGGCGGAGCCCCTCGGACATTGTTAGAGTGGCGATGGACCGAGCACTTCGAGCCCGTACTGCGGCGCCAGCGCATTCCACCGCGCCAGCAGCAGTTCGTCCTTGGGGATCGTCCCCGCCGGCAGGTTGCCGTACTCGAAGAACCCTTCGATGTTCCCCGGCGTGAACATCACGAGAACGCGCGACTCGCGCTTCGAACAGTTTTTGAAACAGTGCGGCACGCGGCGCGGCACGAATGCCGTCTGGCCTTCAATGGCGCGAGTGACCTTGCCGCCGACGTAGAACGTCATCTCCCCTTCGAGCACCAGGAAGAACTCGTCCTCATTCGCATGCGTGTGCAGCGGCGGTCCGCCGCCCGGTGGCTCGATCGCCTCGAATGCGAAATGCGTGTTGCGGGTCTCCGCGGCGGTCGCCACGATCTTGTAGACGCCGCCGCCCGGACCATATCGAATCTTCTCCAACGCTGGGATTGTCGCGAGCATTGCCCGAAAACCTCCGGAAGGCAGGATGCTGGCCGGCCCCTCTCCTGTGGCCGTTCAGTACCACATCCGACGTATACGTCATGTAAATACCGAGCGTTCCGACGTCCCCCCGGACCGGACGTCGTCTATGGCGTCTCCGTCTCGTAAACGTAGACAGTCGAGGAGTTGTCCTCGGGCATGAAATACGCCCTGATACCGGTTCCAGACGGTTCCAACCAGGCCGGGTTGTGGGTCATGTCCAGACCGGCCGGCGTCCAGAGCAGGATCGGCACCTGGTGAATCGGCCGGCCGTCTCGGAGATCGATCAGGTCCAGTCCACCCAGGCGAAACGGGGCGGCGGCGCGCGATGCCCGGATCTCGGTCACACCGGAGCAGAGCATGCGACGGCCACCGACGTACTTGCAGTCCTGGTAGTCGACGTAGTGGGAGGGGTTCAACCGCCGCAGCGTCTCAGGCGGGACCGTCGCGTTCGTCACCCGCCCATTGCGATCCAGCGTCCACCGGTAGAATCGCCGCGACCCCCAGCTGACGCCGTGGAGGGCGCGGTCGTCGGTATCGTGCACGATCGCGCCGAGGTGATCCGGATACCGGAACATTTCGACCGCCTTCATGTCTTCCGGATCAATCCGGTAGACGATCGAGCGGCTGTTCGGCCGGTACTCCGCGACCGACACCCAGATGTGCCGGCCGTCATAATCGATGCCGCCCGGGTGATACATCGAGCCTTCACCGAGCGTCAGATCCGAGATGAGCGCGCCGGTCATGGTCATCTTGAACAGGTGGCCGACGCCCTGACCGGTGTCGCGGTCGTAGCCGTCCACGGGCTTGTCGAAGCGGACCGTCGGCACACGCACCTCCACCGACGACACGAAAAGGGTGTCGCCGACTTTCACCATGCCCTGGGGGTGGTGCGTGGGGAACGCGACCGGGATCGACGTCACTGATTTCCAGGCCGAGTCACGCGTCAACCGCGTCACTCGCTCGCCCAGTCCGCTCGCCGGTGAGGGCTGGCTGGATGAGATCGTGGTGACGGCGAACAGAACGATCGCCGCGATCGGGCCCGCGTGGCGCAGACCCGGCGGCCGAAAGTGTTCAGAGGTCGGGAGCATGTGTGGCGCATTATCGATCCGGCCGCCCGGCCGCGGAACCGGGGCTGACCCGGTCTGACCTCGGGTCGCGTTATGCTCGTCTGGTCGAGCCGATTTTCGCCATGCTGATCTTTCCCGGTTGCAGCGCGGATCGAAGACCCCGGGCCATTCCTTCAGGTGGCAGGCAGTGAGCCGCCTCGAGTCCTCCAGGGAACGCTACCGCGCGTTCGTCAAGGCGTACAAGGACCACACGCTCGAGGACCCGGCGCTGACCGAGCACAAGTCGCTCACCGATCCGAAAGAGCGGCCGGGCCGGCGCAAGGAGTACCTCCGCGATTACGCCAGCTGGCTGTGGCCGCATCGCTTCCAGATCGGGGGCTTCTTCATCCTCGCGCTGATCACAGCCGGTCTCGAGATGATCGAGCCGCTCTTCATGCGGTTCATCATCGACCGCGTGCTGCTGAACCAGGCGCTCGACCGGGCGACGCGGCTGACGCACCTGCAGCTCGCCGGCGCGTTCTTCGTCGCCGTCATCGTGATTGGCAATTGCGCCCGCATCATCAAGGACTACCGGCAGAAGCTGCTGAACGTGAAGGTGATGCTCTCGCTGCGGCGATCGTTGTTCGATCGTCTTCTGCACTTGCCGCTCTCGAAGCTGTGGGACATGAAGACCGGCGGCATCCTGTCCCGGCTGACGGGCGACGTCGAGACCACCAGCGGACTGCTGCAGATGGCGGTGGTGTCGCCGTCGCTGTCGATGATCCGCCTCATCATCGCGATCACCATCCTGATGTCCCTCAACTGGCGGCTGGCGCTCACCGCGCTTGCGATCATTCCCGGCATCATGCTCGCGAGCTTCGGATTCACGCGGCGCATCCGGCCGATCTACCGGGCGGTGCGCAAGGACATCGAGATCATCGATGGCCGGGTTGGCGAGACGTTCTCGGGCATCCGCGTCGTCCGGGCGTTCGGGCGCGAGCTCCGCGAGCTTGCCGATTACATGCTCGGGCGCCACGCGGTCCTGCGGAAGGAGCTGTTCGCCCATCGCCGCGAGCTGGTGATCTGGACCTCGTGGGGCCTCATCACCTCCGCGGTGAACGTGGTGATTGTCTGGTATGGCGGTTACCTGAACGTGATGGGTGACGCCACGGTCGGCGACATCATGGCGTTCCAGTGGTACACGTTCCTGCTGATGAACCCGGTGTGGAACCTGGTGAACTCGTTCTCCGAGCTGCAGCGATCGCTCGCCGCCATGGAGCGGGTGTTCGAAGTGCTGGCGATGGAGAACGACAAACCGGATCGACCGGACGCGCGCGACGCCCCGCACACCGTTCACGAGATCCGGTTCGAGGACGTCGAGTTCGAATACCGCGAGGGTCAACCCGTGGTCCGCGACTTCAACGTCGTGGTGCCCGGGGGTTCGGTGGTGGCGCTCGTCGGCCGGAGCGGCGCCGGCAAGACGACGGTCACGGATCTCGTCGCCCGGTTCCACGATCCGACCCGGGGCCGCATCCTGCTGAATGGCACCGACGTCCGCGAATTCAGGCTCGCGAGCTATCGCGGCCTGCTCGCGATCGTGCAGCAGGACGTCTTCCTGTTCGATGGCTCGGCCGCCGACAACATCGCCTATGGCCGCCGCCACGCGACCCGTCCGGAAGTCGAGGATGCCGCGAAGCGCGCCAACGCCCACGAGTTCATCGTGCGGCTGCCCGAACAATACGAGACGACGATCGGTGAGCGTGGCGTGAAGCTGTCGGGAGGCCAGCAGCAGCGGCTCGCGATTGCGCGGGCGGTGCTTGCCTCGCCGCAGATCCTCATCCTGGACGAGGCGACCAGCAACCTCGACACCGAGAGCGAACAGCTGATCCAGGCGTCTATGGCAACGCTCCTGGCCGGCAGGACGACCTTCGTGATCGCGCATCGCCTGTCCACGATCCGCCGCGCCGATTTGATCCTGTTGATGGAGGACGGCCGCATCATCGAGCGCGGCACGCACGAACAGCTGATGAGCTCGGGCGGCACCTACTATCGGATGGTCAAGCGCCAGATGGAGTTCTCGGCCGAGGGGAATCAGGATCTCGCGCTGGAGCTCGATCCGGCGGAGTCGATTTGACAGGCTGATGGAACAGGGGACGTGTCAAGGCAGAAGGCAGAAGGCAAAAGGCACAAGGGACAACCTTGCCAATGCCGCCAAATTGAACCTTTTGCCTTTTGCCTTTTGCCTTTTGCCTTGCCGGTGAATAGTTCTTAGTAAGTATTCCTACCCCACCAGCTTCTTCAACCTCTCAATCGGCCGCTTCAACGACTTCCCTCTCTTCATATCCGCCCACAGATCCCCCACCGCCTCCATCCTCTCGGCCATCGTCCGGATCGTGAACGACTGCGGGTGGACCTTGCCGCTCGCGACTTCCTCCCACGTGCACGGTGCGGAAACGGGTGCGCCCCGCTTCGGGCGCACGGCGTAGGCGGTCGCGAAGGTCGCGCTGTAGCCGTTGCGTCCGGTGTCAATGAGAATACGGCGGCCGCGGTCCACCTTGTGGAACTCCTGCGTGAGGTTCTTGGGGTCGCGAATCACGAGCAGTGTGCCGACGGCATGCGCGAATCCTGCGACATTGCCGGTATCGGTGTTGCCATCGAGCGGGACGACGATGTGAAAGCCCTTCGATCCCGATGTCTTGACCCAGCTCGGCAAACCCAGCTCGTCGAGCAGATCGCGGAGCTGCAGCGCCGCGTTCCGGAGCATGTCCGGCGCGTCAATCGACGGATCGAGATCGAAAACACAGATGTCCGGGTGATGGAGGTCCGGTGTCCGTGACGTCCAGACGTGGGGCGTGATGCTGTTCTGGTTCGCGAGCCACAGCAGCGACCGCGCATCGGTCACGACGGGATGATGGACAACGCCGTCTTTCTTCGGCACCTCCACGCGCTCGAGCCAGGGCGGAAACCCCTTGGACACGTCCTTCTGGATGAAGCCCTTTCGCCCGATGCCGGCCGGAAAGCGCTCCATCGTCACCGGGCGTCCGCGCATGTGCGGCACCATCACCGGTGCGATCGCTTCGTAGTAGGCGGCCAGATCGCCTTTCGTGATGCCATCCTCGGGGAACAACACCTTTTCCGGGTGCGTAATCACCACCCCGGCGCGTTCGACTGCAGCCACCCCGCGCGCAGTTTTCACGACCGAACCTCGAGCAGGCGGGGATGGCGCAGCTTGCGATGGACCGTCCACTCGATGAACCCGACCCTGACAACGACCTCTGGACGCACCCAATGGGCGCGGAGCCGGGGCAGCCCCTTGGCTCTCGTGAATGGCGAACCGGGGATCTCGATGGCATCGAGCCGTGCACGGAGCGTCAGCAGCAGTTTCGTATCGAAGCCCGTTCCAATCTTTCCCGCGAACACGAAGTCTCCGTTCTCGAAGAATCCGACCAGCAGCGCTCCGAGCCCGACCCGGCTCCCCTGCGGATCCGTGAAACCGCCGACCACCAAATCCTGCTCGAGCTCGCACTTCATCTTCAGCCAGTGCGGCGACCGGCGGTGCTCATACTTCGAATCGCGCCGCTTCGCGATCACGCCTTCCCAGCCTTCACTGCACGCCCGGGTCCAGGGTTCGCGGTCGTCGAGCGTCTCGATCTGGTAGAGAGGCGGCCGTAGTGGCAGCCGGGCCAGGTGTGCGCGCCGCTCATCGAGCGTCAGCGATCGGAGATCTGCGCCAGCCATCCAGACCACGTCGAACACGTCGTAGCGGATCGCTCCCGACCACGACATCTCTCCGTCGAGAATCAAGTCCGCCGGAGGAAGGGCGGCCACGGCGTTCGCAATCGGCGGAATGTGCTGAGGCAGCCGGTTGCGGGAGAAGAGTCTGACCTCACCGTCACGCTTGAAGGCCAGCAGGCGGATACCGTCGAACTTGCGCTCGAACACCCAATCCGGCCCCGTGAAGCGATCCTGCGTGAGCGTCGCGGCCATCGGCACGATCCAGTCGGGAAACTCCTCGCCGGCCATGCATCAGATGGTAAAACATCGGCCAAATCGATAGAGTGTCACGCCGTGGTTACTGCTGTCACGACCTTGGCGGACGCCGAGAGCCGGACCTTCGCGGATCGCCGGAGGACGGCAGATCGAATCTTTCGCGGTGCGCTCATTTTCAATGCTGCCCTGACCCTGTTCTGGCTCGCCACGCTGGTCACGGGCCGCAGCACCGCCTTTTTTCCCGAGTACAGGGTGAACCTCGCCAAGATCGGACAGGTTCTCGGTGGAGTCCTGTTCTTCTACGTCATCTGGGGTTTCATCTGGTACGGGATCAAGACGCTGCTGTTGAAATACTTCGTCGGCTTTTCGAAGGAAGATCGCCGGCAGGCGTTCTCCTCGCGAATGTCGGGCCCCTACGAGGTCGGAGAGCTCGTGCAGCGCTACTCCGAACGCCGGATTCGGATCGCCGACATGATCGGCCGCCGCGGCCGGTTCATCACGCTGGCCTCCTCCGCTCTCTACTACCTCTACTCCACGATCAAGGCTGAGCCCACCGACAGCTTCGCAACGATGTTCCTTGGGCAGAACCTGTTCGATGCCATCCTCACGAACTGGATCTTCCTGGGCTTCTTCTACTCGAACGGGTGGCTGGCCGCGGCCTTCTACGGACCTCAGTCGCGCGTGATGGACGGCGTGCTCGCGCGCGCCAATTGCGTGCTGATCACGACCCTCTGGGCGGCGTTCAAGTTCGTCATGCTCCCGATCGGCACGGGGCTCGCAGCCGTTTACTCCAGGGAACAGTTCGCACTGGTGTTCGCGTTGATTTGGGGAGCGTATGTCGTGACCGACGCGCTGGCGGAAGCGGGCGGCGCGCTGTTCGGCAGGCAGCGGATTCGCGTCTGGGGTGTCGGCGACGTCAACAGGAAATCGGTCGGCGGCCTGGTGACGGGCCTGGTCGGCGCACTGGTGTTCTGCATCGGGATGGTCGTCAGCTACGGATTGCCGGCGCCCTGGATCGCTCTGGCCATCGCTGTCGCCATCTCGAGCAGCGTCTTCGAGTTGCTCTCGCCTCGCGGCACCGACGACTTCACGATGGCGACGGCTAACGCGTTGATCTGCCTCGGGTTCGGGATGCTTGTCCGGTAGGTCCTACTAGCGGTCCACTGAAGAATGTGATTTGATCTCCCGGCTCGGCCCATGCGCCGGCCACTTTCCTATGCCTAACGCCTACGATCCGCGTCCTGAACACAAATTTTCCTTCGGCCTTTGGACAGTCAGCAATCGGGGACGCGATCCTTTTGGCGACGTCGTGCGGCCGGCCTTGTCTCCCGTCGATGCCGTCCGGATGCTGGGAGAGGTCGGCGCCTGGGGCGTCAACTTCCACGACAACGACCTGGTCCCGATCGACGCCACGCCTTCCGAGCGCGACAAGATCGTCAAGGACTTCAGGGCGGCCTGCAAGGAGCACAACATCGTCGTGCCGATGGCGACGGTGAACCTGTTCTTCGACCCGGTCTTCCGCGACGGCGCATTCACCGCCAACGACCCGCAAGTGCGCGCCTATGCTGTTCAAAAGACGCTTCGGGCGATGGATCTCGGCGCCGAGCTCGGGGCGAAGATCTTCGTGCTGTGGGGCGGACGGGAAGGCACCGAGACTGACGCGTGCCGGCGTCCCGACGACGCGGTGAAGCGGCTCCGCGAAGCCGTCAACTATCTTTGCGAGTACTCGATCGACAGGAAGTACGGCTTCAGGTTTGCGATGGAGTCGAAGCCGAACGAACCGCGCGGCGACATCTACATGGCGTCGACCGGTGCGTACCTGGGCTTCATTCCCACGCTGGATCACCCGGAGATGGTCGGCGTGAACCCGGAAGTGGCGCACGAGCACATGGCGGGGCTGAACTTCCTCCACGCGGTCGCGCAGGCGTGGGAAGCCGGCAAGCTGTTTCACATCGATCTGAACGATCAGAATCCCGGTCGCTACGACCAGGACTTCCGCTTCGGTGCCGCGAACATCAAGGCCGCATTCTTCCTGGTGAAGTTCCTGGAGGATGTCGGCTACGACAATCCGCGCCACTTCGACGCGCACGCCTATCGCACCGAGGACTACGACGGCGTCCGCGACTTCGCCCGCGGCTGCATGCGGACCTACCTGATTCTCAAGGAGAAGGCCGCGCGCTGGAACGCCGATGCGGAAATCCAGGCACTGCTTCGTGAGACCACCAGCGGCGAGCCGCTCGTGTCGAAGTACTCAGTGTCGGGCAGGGACGCCCTGCTCGCCCGGCAATTCGATCGCAGCGCGATTTCGTCGAAAGGGCTGGCCTACGAGAAGCTCGACCAGCTCACCATGGAAGTGCTGCTCGGCGTCAGGTAGCGTCGGCGAACGACGTCGCCAGGCGCGAGAGCATGGGGCTGGGATCCGGCCCGCGCCCAAGCGCGTGCGCCTCGCACGCTTCGTGCGCTTTCATCAACTCGCGATAGACGGTGTGTGCGGCCGGATGCGGGGCGAGCCGGCTCGCGGCCACCGGTTCCACCAGGCCGTCGATGGCCTGTTCCCAGGACAGCGGCTGACCTGACCTCGCCGCGTCTGCGTGCCGCGCGCGAAGCGCCGCACCAAGCGCCGCCGAGTTCCCAACCTCGAGCTGGTAAACCTGCGCATTGAACACGTCGGCCATCACCTGAAGAATCTGGACGTTTGCAGCCGCGCCGCCGGTCGCGTAGATGGTGTCCACATCCACCCCCATCCACCGCGAGTGGCGCGCGATGGCCATCATCTGCGATTCGATCACGCCGCGCACATGGCCAGGACCATCGCGTTCCTCCAGCCCGTAGCGGTGCACTCCCGGATTCTGAACGGATGGCGTGATCTCGGGCTCGTACCACGGAAGGAAGAGCCGGGCCTGATTGCCGGCAGGCGTCGACGAGAGCGCCCGCGAAAATTCGGTCCACGACATGCCGAACGCGTTTCGCACCCGTTCTCGAGCCAGTGAACCGTTCTTGAAAACGGTCAGGCCCATGAACGCACCCGTGGGGGCCCCGAACACGTGACCGGTGCCGCTCGCGTCCACACGCGGCGCCTCCATCAGGCCGAAGCTGACGTCGCTCGTGCCGAGCGACACCGCCATCCGCCCTTCGCGAACCAGGCCGGTGCCGATCAGGCTGCAGGGATTGTCGCCCGACCAGGTGACCACGGACGCGGCCGGCAGTCCGTGGCGCTGCTGCCAATACGAACCGAGCGTGCCCGCAACCGAATCCGCGGGGCGAAGCTGCGGAAGCTTCGCGGCCAGATCCGGGGCGGTCGCCGCGACCGCGGGCGGCCACCAGTCACTGGACGCGAGATCCATCAGGTTCATGCCGGAACCGTCGCCCGGATCGAGCGGTGCATGTCCACCGACGAGCAACGAGGCCATGAACGAGCTGACGAGGTGAACGCGGTCGGTGGCAGCGTAGCCCCGGGGATCGGTTTTCCAGAACTTTCGGATTTGCGGACCCGTGAAGCGCTCGAATGCGCGCGAGCCCGTGTGCGTGCTGAGTGGTCCCGCGCCGCCCACGGCGGCCGTGATTTCCCGGCACTCCTCGGCGGTGCTCGAATCCATCCAGATCGGCGAAGCGGTCCGCGAGAGCAGCGGCGCGATCTGCTCCGCCACCGGCCGCGCGGAATCCAGGTTCGCGAGACCTTCGGCGGCCGCGCGGTTCAGGTACACGCTCCCGTGCTGCTGCGCCGATCCGGAAATCGCCGCGATTCTCCCGAGATCGATCCCCCGCTTCGCGAGCCGCCCGAACATCACGTCGAGTGCTTCGGCCCACATGAGCGGCGACGAGAGCGCTTCATCAGGATGCGCACGCGGCAGCACGCCGTGACGAGTCCCGTACTGCGGCAGGGTCTCATCGAAGCCGAGCGACTCGGCATGGACGACCTTACGCGTATCGCTGTCGATGATGATTGCGGTCAGGCTCTGGGTGCTGGAGTCGAAGCCGAGATAGAGAGGCATCAGGATCTTTTACAAGAGGGCAGGAGATCAGGAGAATTTTTTTGAGAAGACCCTACACTCTCCTGATCTCCCGGCCCTCCTGTTAAAGGTTTGCAAGGAAGCAGACGCGACGACGCTAGGGCCGCGGCCGGCCCGCGAAGCGGACGCGGACGCCGCCGCTGACGATCCGCGGCGATCCGATGGTAGTCGGAAGCGTGCCGACGAAGTACTCCTTGCCGGCGATGTTCTGCACGGTGAAGAACGCTTCGAAATTGCGCCCGACCGATCGGGACGCGCTCAGCGACGCGACCGTGTAGCCGGGGAGACCGGGTTCGTCGAGGCCGGGCACCGTCCGCACGTTGAGGTCGTCGTCGAACTGCATTCCGAGCGACTGGATCGCAAACGCGATGTCCGCCAGCTTCGGGTGCGTATAGACAACCTGCACCGACCCGCGATGCTTCGGCACCTGCGCGAGGTACTTTCCGACCAGCGCAGGATTCGCCGCGAACTCCCGCACCTTGGCCTGGTCATAGAGATAGGCGCCGATGAACCGCCACGACGACCCGATCCGGACGTCGACGTCGTTCTGGAGCCCGCGAATGCGCGTCTTGCCGAGGTTCTGCCGCTGCTGCGTCACGTTGGCGCCGACGGTCGTCAGCGTGACGTTCGAGACCGGATCCTTCACGCGGTTGTCGAAATACGTGGACCGGACGAGAACGCTCGGGATGGGAACCAGCGTGATGCCGAATTCACCGCCGACCAGGCGCTCCGGACCGAGCTGGTTGTTGGCGAGCGTGAGGACCGTGCCCACGCGAAACTGACGGTACAGCTCGTTGAGGGTTGGCGCTCTGAACCCCGCACCGATATCGCCCCACACGCTGATCTGCGAATTGACGTGATAACGCGCCGCGACGCGCGGGCTGACGACGGTGTCATCGCGATCCGGCAGGTCCGGATTGTTGTTCGGGGTGGGTACGCCGCTCGGAAAGTTGCTCTCGAGATTGTGGCCGTCGTAGTTGCGCCACGAATCCAGGCGCGCGCTCAGCGTCATCGTCAGGCTGGACACCGGCGAGATCACGTCCTGCACGAACACGCCAAGGCTGCGCTGCGTGCCGCCCGAAATGCGCTTGAGCGTGACCTGCGTGCCGGTCGTCGCATCGAGGCCATCCTCTTCGCTGTCGCCGTCCACCCAGCGCCAGTCGGTGCCGACCGAGAACAGCTGATGCGCCGCGAACGCCCGCGACCACCGCACCATCCCGCCGACGGCGCTACTGGGCACCCGCTGGTTGAGCGTCATCCGGCCGATGCTGCGCGGCGGAGTGGCGGCGGGCACCGCGAGAAAATTGCTGCGGAACGTCTCGAAGTCGGTGAACAGCGCGGCCTCGAGATCGCCGGCGTTCCCGAGACCAGCCCGAACGCCGCCGTTCACCGAGGTCCAGCTGGTGTCGTTTTTCTCGTCGGTGCCGTCGATCGTACTGGCCTTGCCGTTGATGCGGTCTTCGCCGAAGTGCCCGCCACGAATGAACGCGCGCACGTTGTCGGACGGCGAGTACTCCGCCTTCACGTTGAAGGTGCGGAATTCCACGGACGCGTTCTTGTCTACCAGGCCCCGTTCCGGGACCCCCGCCGGATTGACGTCGACCACAATCGGATAGCCGTCGGTCGAGTAGACGGCGCCGTCGAACACCACGCCGACCTTGCCCCACACGTCGCTGGCGCGAAAATCCAGCTTGGGACTGCTGTGGTTCCCGTATTGGGCCTTGACGTCGACCGTGCGCCGCATCGCCCCGGTCGTCATCACGTTGATGACGCCGCCCATCGCGTAGTTGCCATACAGGCTCGAGCTGGAACTGTCCACGACCTCGATGCGGTCGGTGGCATCGAGCGGGACGCGAGTCCAGTACACCCAGCCCCCGAACGGGTCGTTGAACGGCACCCCGTCGAGCAGGACGAGGGTGCGGCTGACACCGCTCGGGCCGATGCCGCGGAGCGACACGCCCTGCGCGGTGGGATGCGACGCCAGACTGCTCGTGCGCCGGAAGAGACTGAACGTCGGAATCTGCCGCAGCACGTCGTCGGCAACGACCGCCGGCGAGCGCCGGATGTCTTCCTGTGTCATCACGTTGACGCTGGCCGGTACGTCACGGAGCCGCTGCTCCATCCTCGTTGCCGTCACCGTGACCGTTTCGGACAAGGTCGCCGGCTGCAGCGTGACCTGCACTTCTGCCATCGTCCCCCCGGCGGGAATCGTCTGCCGGTTCTCCGCAAACGACGGTGCGCGAACGATCAGGACGATATCGCCGCCGGCAGTCACCGGCACCGAAAACCGGCCATCGTCACCGGTCATGGTCTGCTGTTCGCGCCCGGGGTTGACCCGGGCGATCACGACGGCGCCCGGGACGACCTGGCCGGAGCCATCGCGGACGACGCCGGAGAGGGCGGGGGCCGCAGCGCTCTGTGCGGCGAGAAGGACGGCGAGCAGCAGCGACATCACATGATCCGATCGTCAGCGAGGCGTAACCGCGACCACGACACCCCAGGGACTTCCCCCCGTGGTGATTTGCCTTTCCACCTTGCCGGTCTCCGCGTCGATGACCGACACATCAGCCGAGCTCCCGTTCGCAGTGTAGATCTTCCGCCCGTCGGCGCTGAGCGCAATCCCCCAGGGGCGGGCGCCAACGTTCTCGATGGTGCGCAGGTACTGGCGCTTCTGGACGTCGAAGACCGCAATGGCCTTCGCACGGCCGAGGGAAGCGTAGAGCGTCCGTCCGTCCGGCGACAGCACGACTCCCATCGGCCGCGGCTCGGTCGGCATGGACTCCGCTTTCGGGATCTTGATCGTGCTCAGCACGGTGTGCTTCATCCCGTCGATAACGGTCAGGCTCCCACCGTTCTCGTTGCCGACGAAGGCGGTCGCACCGTCGGACGTGAAGGCGATGCCACGAGGCCGTGGTCCGGTCTTGATCCGGCTGAGAACCTTGGCGCTGGCGGTATCGACGGCGACGACCTCGTTCTCGCCCTCGCATCCGACGTACGCGACGGTGCCGTCGGGCCTCAACGTCACCGCTTCGGGCTCCTCTCCGACCTTGGCTTTCGCGGTGATCTTCCCGGAGGCCAGGTCCAGCACCGACATTTCAGCGGCGTCTTCGTTGGAGACGTAGACCTTCGTCCCGTCCGGTGAAATGTCGAACGACTCGGGATCCGGCCCGCTGTCGTGGGTGCGCACGATCTTGTGGGTGGCGAGATCCAGCACGCCGATGCCGTCAGCGGAGCGATCCGGCGGCGGCAACTTGGATTCGTCGACGCCGGGACCGCCAATCGCCGATCCGGACAGGGCAATCAGCAGTTGTTTTCCATCGCGAGACAGCCTGATACCGCGGGGCCGCTTGCCGACCGCGATACGTTCGACGACGGTGCCCTCTTCGGGGTCGACGACGATGACGTTGCCGCCGGTCTCGTCGGAAACGTAGAGGCGCACCGCGCCTGGCGCGGGCGGCTTCGGCGCCGCGGGAGGAGCCGGCGGCGCCGGTGCCGGTCCCGGTTGTTCGTTCGGCGCGGAGCGATTGCATCCCGCGATCAGCAGCGACGCCGCGGTGATCGCCACCGCCGTGAACTGAGCGTGTCTCATGCGTGACCTATTTCTTGACTGGAGGCGGTGCCGGCACGGCCTCGAAGCACACCAGGAAATCCTTGCGCGCCTCGATCTTCTTGTACTCGAGGCCGGGCACCTTCTTGAGATCGTCGAGCGACTTGCAGAAGCCCGTATCCTGGCGCCACTTGAGCAGCGCCGCCGCTTCCTTCCGGGTCAGGCCGGCAACGCTCTCGAGCTCGATGTTGTTCGCTTTGTTGATGTTGAGGGGCCGCGGCGCGTCACCGAGAAAGTTCTTGGACAGGTAGTCGAGGATCGCCGCGAACTCCTCGTCGGTCCCTTTCGCGCCACGCGCGATCATGTCGCCGATGACCCCTTCCCACCCTTCGCGCGTCAGTCGAACCGCCGCGGAGCGCTCAGCCTGGTGACAGAGCCCGCAGACCTTCTGGAGCTCCGCCTTGCCGGGGCCCTCTGGCAGCTGCTGCGCAGCGGCTGGCATTGCCAGCATCGGCAAGATTGCCACAATTGCCAGCATTAACGAGAACGGCTGATTTGCGGCTTCCCGCCACGTTTGAGCCGAGATCGTCATCGGTTCAGCTCTATTACTCACTGGAGCCCCCTACCGTTTCGCACTGGCCCGACCGTTCGCAACCGGCCAGATCAAAGGATCTTAGTTCAACGACTGTTCACGGCGCCTTCGGCGCGCCGCTCTCGGCGGACCAAGGGACACGAAGGGCACAAAGGCTCACGACGGCAACAAGCTCGAATATCAACGGCTCTGCCCGCTGGCGGCGACGCCGGCCGTCCCGGCCGTCGTTGCGCGAAGCGCGAAGCGCCAAGCGAAGCGTCCGGAGACAAGCGGCTGTCGGTCGAACAAGCCTCAGAAGTCGAATTGATCGATATTCGCCTTCGTGAACTTCAAGGGCGGCCCGAGAATGATCTCGCTGCCGCGAATCTGCAGCTGACCGAGGCGGCCGCCCTGCATCGACTGGGCGCCCGCGGCGAGCTTGCCTTCCAGCATCTGCAGGCCGGCATGGATCGTCAGGTAGCCGAGATCCCGGGTGTTCCACAGGACGACCGTCTGCACCACATCCGAGTGGACGTAGGGCTTGTTGATGTTCGGCAGCGACAGGCCGATCACGTAGACATCCTTGCGCGCCGCCTGGCGCACCGCTTCGGCGGCGCCCGGCACGGCCGGCGCCGAGATCGCCATCACCAGCTTCGTATTGGGGTGAACGCGGAGAATCGTCTGGGTCTCGGCGAACGCCTTGTCGCGGTCGTCGTCTGTTGGCCGGATCGTCGAGAGCGTCAGGCCCTTGTGCTGTTCGGCGACGCGCTTCTTGATGAACGAGATCCATTCGTTCTGGTTGGCGGCGCTGAGCGCGCCCGTGAGGATGGCGAACTCTCCCTTGCCGTTGAGAAGCCGCGAAGCCTCGTCGGTGAGCGTATCGCCGATACCTTCGGAGGTCGCCTGATTCACGAAGAAATCGCGCGCGTCGGGCTCGGCGTCTGCATCCCAGGTCAGCACCCTGATGCCGCGCTGCCGCGCCTTGCGCAACACTGTCGAGATCCCGGCGCGGTTCTCGACGGCCACTGCTATGACATCGACGCCACGAGTGATCCAGTTCTCGATCACCTCGTTCTGCCGCGCCGCATCGAGGCCGGTCGGGCCATCCCAGATCAGCTCGACCCCGAGCTCCTTTGCCGCTTCCTCGGCGCCAACGCGGCAGCTCACGAAATAGGGATCGCCCTTCGCCTTCGGCATCATCGCGATCACCGGCCGCTTGCCGCTTGCCGCCGGCCGTGCCGCCGCGGCGCCGGCAGGCGCACCTGCGGGAACACCCGCGATCGATCGCACCAGCCAGACATTGGTGCTGGCCACGATCAGCGACCCGGTGATGACGGCGGCGCACAGCACCGCAACCTGACTGTTCTTCACGTCGGCGTCCTCTGGAAGATGGGCAACGGTCTTTGCGTGTTCCAACGATCGGATGCGATCGATCGCGATCGTCGCAATCAGGAGCGCGCCGGTGAGCACGCCCGCGAGCTCCGAGGGCAGCGCCGCGAGCCGCAGCCCGTTCCGCAGCACGGCGAGCGCCACCAGGCCGAGCACGGTTCCGCCCAGCGTGCCGCGCCCGCCGAACACCGACGTGCCGCCCAGGACGACCGCGGTGATCGCATCGAGCTCATAGCCGGTGCCGGCGTCGGCGCGTGCCTGGCCCAGGTGCGCGACGTAGATGATACCGGCGCCTGCCGAGACCACCGACGCCAGCACATAGACGAGCCCGATCCGGCGATTCACGGGGATCCCGGCGAACCTCGCGCCGTCGGGAGCAAAGCCGATCGCGTAAAGCGCACGGCCAATCACCGATCGATGCAGCAGCAGGACGTAGCCCGCGAGCACGGCCAGGAAGATGGGGAGCTGCGCCGGAACGACGCCGCCGATGTATCCCTGTCCCAGCGCCAGGAACGGCGGCGGGAAGCCGGTGTAGTTGACCGCCCCCTGCGTAATCCCCTCGGCGATGCCGCGGAACAGCGACAGCGTGCCGAGCGTGACGATCAGCGGCGGAATCCCGAAGCGCGCAACGAGCAGCGCATTCAGCCCGCCGCCGGCAAGCCCGACGAGCAGGCTCACGATCGCTGCCACCGGCAGCGGCAGTCCCCAGTCGCGCCAGGCCACACCGAACAGGATGGCCGCGAGTCCCATCATCGCGCCGACCGAGAGATCGATCCCGCCGGTGATGATGACCGGCGTCAGCGCGATGGCGAGCAGTCCGAGCTCCACGCCCAGCCGGCTGACCTCGAAGAAGTTGGCGATGGTGGCGAAGTTCGGCGCGATGACCGCGAAGAGCACAATCTCGGCGACGAGCGCCAGCAGCAGAATCCACTCCCCGTTGGGAAACCACCGTTCCCTTCGACTCGCCCACAAACCGGGCTCGCTCAGGGCAGGCGCCTTGGTCGTCATGCCGCCGCCGGGCGAGTTACTGTCACCGGCCTGATGGCGTCGATGGCGACCGCCGCGAGAATGATGACGCCGTGGATCGCCCGCTCCCAGTACGCGCTGACGCCCAGGAAGGTGAGGGCCGGACCAATCGCGCTCAACAGGATGACCCCGAGCAGCGTACCGACGGCGGTGCCCCGGCCACCGCTGATCGCAGTGCCGCCGACCACGACCGCGGCAATCACTTTCAGCTCGAGCCCGAGCCCCGTATTGCTGGGAATCTGGTTGAACCGGACCGAGTTCAGCACGGCCGCGATCCCGACCAGCGCGCCGGCGACCGCAAACACGGCCACGGTCACCCGTTCGACGTGCAATCCGGCGAGACGTGCGGCGCCGGGGCTCGAGCCGACGGCATAAACGGCACGGCCCGCGGCCAGATTGGCGAGGGCCCATCCGAACGCGATCTGAAGCCCCGTCACAACGGCGAGAACAACGAAGGGATACCCGCGAGGTCCGAGACCCAGCCACTGATAGCTGGCCGGCAGATCCTGGATCCACGCGCCTTCGGTCGCCCAGCGGAGGCCTTCCCGCAACCCAATCATCACGGCGAGCGTGACGACGATGGCCGGGATACGGAGAAACGCGACCAGGGACCCGTTCACGATCCCGATCAGCACACCAACCGCGCACGCCGCGACGACCACGAGCGGCATCGGCCAGCCCGTCTTCGCCAGCACTCCGGAGATCACGGCGCAGACCGCGAACAGTGAACCAACCGAAATGTCGATGTGGCCGGTGAGGATGACCAGCGTCATGCCGAGCGCGATGATCAGCACCGGCATGTTCGCGAGAAACAGATCGGAGAGGTTGTCGCGCGCGAAGAAGCCGGGAGTGACCGCCGCCAGCACCAAGGCCAGCGCGATCACCGCACCCGCCACCGACGCTTCCCGTCGTCCCCGCATCTCAGTGGGTCGTGGCCGGTGCGAGCGCCAGCGCCAGGATGCTCGACTGCGTGGCCTCAGCCCGATCGAGGACGCCGCGAATGGTGCCGCGATGCATTACCGCGATGCGATCGCTCATGCCGAGGATCTCGGGGAGCTCCGACGAGATCATGATGATCGCGAGCCCGCGCGCGGCGAGCATCTGCATGAGGGCGTGAATCTCGGCCTTCGATCCGACATCGACACCCTGCGTCGGCTCGTCGAGGATGATGACCGCGGGTCTCGTGGACAACCAGCGTGCGAGCGCGACTTTCTGCTGGTTCCCGCCAGACAACGTCCCGACGTCGGCGAGGACCGACGGGGTCTTGATTCGCAGCCGATCGACATACCCCTGCGCGGCAGCGCGCTCGCGCCCGCGATCGATCAGACCGTGACGTGATACCGCATCAAGGTTCGCGAGGCTCGTATTGGCCGCAATCGACATGTCCAGGATCACACCGTGCTGGCGGCGGTCTTCGGGAACGTAAGCGATCCCGGCGCGGATCGCGTCAGCCGGTGATGCGACCCGGAGGGGGATCCCGTTCAAGCGGATCGTCCCCGCCTCGGCCGGTGTCAGCCCGAACATCGTCCGTGCCAGCTCGGTGCGGCCGGAGCCAACCAGCCCTGCGATGCCCAGAATCTCGCCCCGATGGACGGTCAGCGACACATCCCGAATCCCCGCGGCCGCGCTGGTGAGCCCTTCGACCTCGAGCACCGGCTCGCCAATTTCGATCGGCTCCTTGGGGAACACGGCCGAAATCTCGCGGCCGACCATCAATCGAATCAACTCCCCGCGCTCGACCTCGGAAGCCGCCCGTGTCTCCACGGTCAGACCATCGCGAAGCACCGTGATCCGATCCGCAACGGCGAAGATCTCCTCGAGCCGGTGCGAAATGTAGATGACGCCGACCTGCGCCTCGCGAAGCCTTCCGATCACCTGGAAGAGCCGCTCGACCTCCCGGCTGGTGAGCGAAGCGGTGGGCTCGTCCATGACCACGATCCGCGCGTTCACGCCGATCGCCTTCGCGATCTCGACGATCTGTTGTTCCGGCATGCTCAACGTGTCGACCGTCCGCGCGGGATCGATGGCCGATCCGATCCGCGCCAGCAGCGAGGCGGCCGCCTCGCGACGCCGGCGCCAGTCGACCGTCCGCCAGAGGCCCGCGCTCTCGAGCGCCAGCGCGACGTTCTCCGCTACGGTCAGGTGGGGGAAGAGGGCCGGCTGCTGGTAGATCGCCGCAATCCCAAGCGCATGCGAGGTCGCGGGATCCATGTGGGGCACGTCGCGGCCGGCCACGCGGAGCGTGCCCGCGTCGGGCTTCTCGGCGCCCGTGATGATCTTGATCAGCGTGGATTTCCCGGCGCCGTTCTCTCCCACGAGCGCGTGGACTTCTCCCGGACGCAGGTCGAACGACACGCCCTTGAGGGCGCGAACGCCCGCATAGGTCTTGGCGATGCCGGCGGCATCCAGCAGCAGAGTTTGGGTCACGGGGAGACGATGTTACACGCTGGCGATTGACAATCGCGATCGGGTGTTGCAATCCGCGTTAGAATTTCGCATTATAGAACGCCTACCGGCTCGTGACGGCGTCGGAGTTTGGAGCATTAGCGCTGTTTTGTTCTGAAAAATCGGCGATTCAGGTGTTTCGCAGCGTCCGGTGTTCAGTTGCGCAGCCCGCAATAACCCAACCTGGCAGGAAACGCATGAGTTCCAAGAATACGGCGGCTCGCGATCCCTATCTCGTCAAGTCGGTCGTCCATTCCTCGCAGCTCCTGTCTGCCTTCCGGACCTCCGGCGAGGCCTTGCCGCTGCGGGAGATTTCCGCGCGCAGCGGCCTGCCGAAGAGCATGGCGTTCCGGCTGCTCTACACGCTCGAGCGCTGCGGGATGATCGAGAAGGTCGGCGAAAACCTCTATCGATCCCACATCCGGCCGTTCAAGCAGAAGCCTTTCCGGCTCGGCTACGCCGCGCAGGGCACCGACTATCAGTTCTCCAAGGAAGTGTCGGTCGGCCTCCAGCGCGCGGCCGCCACGCACGGCGTGGAACTCATCTGCGTCGACAACCGCTACAACCCGAAAATCGCGCAACGCAACGCCGAAGTCCTCGTGCGCGAAAAGGTCGACCTCGTCATCGAGTTCCAGACCGACGAGCACGTGGCCGCAACGGTGGCGGCGAAGTACCGAGACGCGGAAATCCCGCTCATCGCGCTCGAGGTGCCGCATCCCGGCGCAACCTACTTCGGCGCGAACAACTACGAGGCGGGCCTGATCGGCGGCCGTCATCTCGGACGCTGGGCGAAACAGTGCTGGCACAGCGAGGTCGACGAGATCATCATGATCGCGCTCGAGCGCGCCGGGAGCCTGCCCAAGATGCGGCTCACGGGGATGCTGGTCGGCATGAAGGAGATCTGCCCGCAGCTCGAAAACTGCCGCGTGACCTACGTCGACGGCGACGGCAAGCTCGGCGAGAGCTTCGAGGCGATTCGCCGGCACCTCCGCGTCAGCAAGGCACGTCGGCTGCTGGTCGGGGCGATCAACGACCCCAGCGCGCTCGGCGCACTCCGCGCCTTCCAGGAGGCCGGCCGCAGCGATTCCTGCGCCGTCATGGGACAGAACGCCGCGCCCGAGGGACGCGCAGAGCTTCGCCAGCCCGGAACCCGGCTGATCGGCTCCGTTGCGTACTTCCCCGAGAAGTACGGCGCGGAGATCCTCGCGCTCGCGCTCGACATCCTGCACCGCCGCCCGGTGCCTCCGGCAATCTTCGTGAAGCACCAGCTCGTCACCCCGGAGAACGTCGATCACATCTACCCGAACGATCGGCTGCTTCAGCTATCCGGGGGGTTCTAGGAAAGGGAAAAGGGAAAAGGGAGAAGGTCGCGTCCCAATCACATATCCTGAGCGTGGGTCCACTCACTAATGTCCGCGAAGGTCATCGTCCGCGATCTGAGAAAGCGCTATGACGGCGTCGAAGCGGCGCGCGGCGTCAGCTTCGACATCGAGGACGGCGAGATCTTCGGCCTGATCGGCCCGAACGGCGCCGGAAAGACGACGACCCTCGAATGCGTCATCGGTCTGCGCGAGCCCGACTCGGGGAGCATCGAAGTCTGCGGCATCGACGCCCGCCGGCGCCCGCTCGACGTCAAGCAGCGGATCGGCGCGGCGCTGCAGACGACCTCACTCCAGGACAAGATCACGCCGCGCGAAGCGCTTGCGCTGTTTGCGTCGTTCTATCGCGAGCACGCGCCGGCCTCGGAGCTGCTCGATCGGTTCGGGCTCAGCTCGAAGGCCGACGCTCACTTCGACACGCTCTCGGGCGGCCAGCGTCAGCGCCTCGCGCTCGCGCTCGCGTTCGTCAATCGCCCGGAGCTGGTGTTCCTGGACGAGCCGACCTCGGCCCTCGATGCCCAATCCCGGCGCGACCTGCACGGAGAAATCCTGCGGATGAAGGCCGATGGTCACACGGTGCTGCTCACCACTCACTACATCGACGAAGCCGAAGCGCTGTGCGATCGCGTTGCCGTCATTCACCAGGGAACGATCGTGGCGAGCGGCGCGACCCGCGAGCTGATGGGGCGTTCCTCTGCGCTGCCGGCGGTATTCGTTGCCGCAACCCGGCCGATCGAACGCGAGGTGGTCGCGTCGATCGCCGGTGCCGACGACCTGCGGTGTGAAGGCCACACTGCCCGTTTTCGCACCGCCGACACGAACCGCGCGATCGGACAGCTCGTCGCCGCGCTGAGCGCGCGCGGGATCGACATCACCGAACTGCACGTCCAGAAGGCGTCACTCGAGGATATCTTCCTCGAGCTCACCAGTCCCGATGCCGGCGTGCCCGGCCCGCAGTGATGGACGCCTTCGTCCACCAGTTCCGCGTCAGCCTCAACCTGCACTTCCGGAACCGGATGGCACTGATCTACAGCTATCTGTTTCCGACGATCTTCCTGATTGCATTCTGGGTGCTCTACCGCTACGACCGGGTGCCGCTGGCCCGGCACATGGGCGAGCTGCTGACCGTCACGGCGCTCGGCGGCGCCTGTTTCGGCCTGCCGACGACGATGGTGAGCGAGCGGGAGAGAGGCGTGTGGCGGCGGTATCGGCTGGCGCCGGTGCGGACCGGCACGCTGCTGGCGAGCACCGTCGCGGCACGCTATGTCCTGCTCGTGCTCGCGGGGCTCCTGCAGGTCGCGCTGGCGATGGGTGTCGGCATGCCGCTGCCCAACCATCCGCTCGATCTGTGGATCGCCTTCTCGTTCGTCGCGTTCGCGCTGCTCGGCCTCGGCCTGGTGATCGCCACCCTCGCCGACAACGTCCCGGCGGTGCAGGCGCTCGGGCAATGCATCTTCCTGCCGATGCTGATCATCGGTGGTGTCGCCGTGCAGCTCTCGAGCCTGCCCGAGTGGGCACAGCACGTGTCGGCGTTCTTCCCGGGCCGCTATGCGGTCGAAGCGATGCAGTCCTCGGTAACCGGGCAGGGCCTCCGCGTGATGGGCTTCAGCCTGCTGGCGCTGCTGCTGATCGGCCTCGCCGGGTTCGTGGCGGGCATCAGGAACTTTCGCTGGGACGCCGAACAGAGATTTGCGCAGCGCAACGGCAAGGGTTGGGTTGCGGTTGCCCTCGCGGCGTGGGCCGCGGTCGGCCTGCTCGCCGAGTCGCGCGGCAGGATCGGCCCGATCGATATCGTCCCGGAGTACGCGACGCCGCTCTCACCACCGCGGACAACGGCGGTCGCCGCTGCGCCCTCGTCATCGTCTTCGTCGTCTTCGTCTTCGTCGACCACTACGACGACCATTCCACCGGCGGCGCCGGCGACGGAACCAAAGACATCAGCGCCGGCCACGCCGTCGCCTGCGATCAAGGGCGAGCGCAACACCAGCACGGTTCCAGCGAAGCCGTCCGCGGAGGAGGCGGCGACGCCGAAACCAGCTCCACCGGCGGCCACGCCGTCAACGACCGGACCGCCGGCGCCCTTACCAGAGCCGGCGTCGTGGCGAGCAGTCACGCCTGCGCACATCGACGAGATCATGTTTGAGCGGCTTCCGTCGGACTCCGGCGTGGTGTCCCCGATCGCCCGCCTCGACGAGCCGCTGGATCCCGACGTCGAGGGCGACCTGGAGGAAGTCCGCAGCAAGCTCGCGACCTGGGGACCCGGCCAGGTGGCCGATCCGGTCCAACGCGTGCGCAACGTCCTTTACGTCGCCGCCGTCCCGGACGTCTTCCAGATACCACTCGAACGCTACGTCGCTCACGTCGTCTTCGAGCGCCTGCAGGGAGATGTCCCGAAGGACGATCTGATCAAGCTGCTGTACTGGGTCGCCACCCACCCGAATGGCGGCGACGACAGCGCCGTCGACGATCTCCGGTCGGCCGGGCTGAAGGTGAACGGCCCGAGCGACATGGATCAGACGCGCGAGCGGGTCATGCTATACGCGCTCAAGCTGCTCGGGAGACTCGTGGGAAAAATACCTCAGTGACAAGTCCCAAGCGAAGCTATTGCTGTTGGTGTTGATACGCCAGCGCTTCCTCGTCCGTCTCGAAGAACAACGACCATTCCTCGTCCGCCGCGAGCTCCTCGTCCGGAGGCAGCAGCGACTGTGAGGCGGCGACGCGGACGCGCACCTGCAGCTCGGTCTCGGTGCGTCCCTTCATCGTGCCGATGGTGGGTGGCACGTCGGCGTAGTCGCGGCCGACGGCGGTCTTGATATGGCGGCTGCCGGCAATCACACCGTTGGTCGGATCGAAGCCGACCCACCCGAGGCTCGGCAGCAGGGCTTCGACCCACGCGTGCGTCGCGCCTTCCGCGGAGCGGTCGTGATGGAGCTCGTCGTGATACAGGTAGCCGCTCACATACCGGCACGGAACGCCGAGGTTGCGAACGACCGCGATCATGATGTGGGAGAAGTCCTGGCAGACGCCCTGCCGCGAGCCGAGGCTGACCTCGATCGGCGAGTTCACGTGGGTGCTCTTCTTCGCGTAGTCGAACGCGCCGTTGATGCCGGTGGCGACATCGCCGAGGAGCGTCAGCGGATCGCGTCCATCCCGGGCGGCCAGGCCCAGCTCACGCGCGAAGTCTTCGAGCTGCGGCGACGAGCGCGCGTAGTGGCTCGGCATGAGCATCGGCCAGTAGTCGTTCTCCACGATCATCCTGTCGAGATCGTCCCAGGCATCAATCGGCAGGGACCCCGGCAGCGTTGCGGGCTCGTCGAGGTTCACCAGCGCGTCGGCAACCACTGTCAGCGTCCGATGATGCGCCGGCAGGTCGAAGTGATGCACGTGATTGCCGAGATGGTCGGTGAACGAGAAGATGCGGGCCCGCGGGTTGACCGACAGCTGAAAGGTGAAACACCGCTGCGTCTGCTCGGTGCGCGGGTGCATGCGCACTTCCATGATGCTCTGCCAGACGGGACGGCTGTAGCGGTAGCGGGTGACGTGATGGATGGCGTAGAACATGATCCTTCGTTATCGTCTCAACTCAAACCTCGAACGCAGTCTCAACCGGATAATCGATGTAGGCGTCGTGAACAGCGCCGTGAATCGCCCGGCACTGGTCGAGCACCCCGTTCAGGAACGCATGCAGATCGCCGGCGCGCAGCTCGCTGACCGTCGCGAACGCGAGTGACGACCGCAGCCGCCCGATGATGCGGCCGATCTGCGCGCGTGGGCGGTTCGCGCCCTGTGCGGTGATCGCTTTGAGCGCCGTGTACATGCGCTCCACCGAGAACCGCACCGAATACGGAAACTCCGGATACACCAGCAGCAGCTCCGCGACCCGATCCGGCTGCAGGTCGGCGGTGAACACCTTCGTATAGGAGTCGAACGCGCCGCAGCTGGCGAGCAGGGCGATCCAGTCGAGATCGTCGGCCTGCGTGTTCGCGCCGAAATAGGCGTCGAGGAGCAGCGACACGGCGCAGGCCCGCTCCGTGTATTTTCCGAGCTGCACGAATCGCCAGCCCTCGCCGTGGGTCATCGTGGTTTCGCTGACGCCGGAAAACGCGTAGGAGCCTTCCCGGACCGCGGTCACCAGCCGCATCACCGATTCGTCGTCGCCGACCGCCAGGCTCAGCGCGCTGGCCTCGTGGTGGAGGCGATTGAGCTGCTCCCACATCTCCGAGCTGATCTCTTCACGCACCTGCGAGGCGTTTTCGCGTGCCGCCCCCAGGCACGACATCATCGACGTCCGCAGCGTCATGTCCGCGGCGAGCCGACGGATGGCGCCCTGTGGATCGGGGTTGTCCGCATCGAGCTTCAACCCCATCGTGGTCAGCGCGCGATACCAGCGCTGATCAGCCGCGACCTCGACGCGGCTCAGCATCAGGCTGTGGGTCGCGTCGATCACGCGCGCGATGTTGTCGGCGCGCTCGAAATAGCGGCTCATCCAGTAGAGACTGTCGGCGACTCGGGACAGCATTTTCAATAGTATCCAGTTCCCAGTTCCCGGTTCCCGGTTACCAGCTCCGAGGCTCTACTGGCAACTGGAAACTGGGAACTGAGAACTATGTCTGCAACACCCACGTATCCTTCGACCCGCCCCCCTGCGACGAATTCACCACCAGCGATCCCTTGCGAAGCGCGACCCGCGTGAGGCCGCCGGGAGCGATCGTCACCTTCTCTCCATAGAGCACGTACGGACGGAGATCCACGTGTCGCGGCTCGATGTTGCCCTCGATCAGGCACGGGGCGGTCGAGAGCGCCAGCACCGGCTGCGCGATGTAATTGCGCGGATCCGCGACAATGCAATCACGCATCGTGCGGCGCTGCTCCTCCGAGCTGTGAGGACCGATCAACATGCCGTAGCCGCCCGACTCTCCCACGGCCTTGACCACGAACTCGTGCAGCCGGTCGAGCACGTGCGCCCGGTGGGTGTCGTTGGTCATCAGCAGCGTGTCGACGTTGTCGAGAATCGGATCCTCGCCGAGGTAGTACCTGATGATGCTCGGCACGTAGGCATAGATCGCCTTGTCGTCGGCCACGCCGGTGCCAAGCGCATTGGCCAGCGTGACGTTGCCGGCGCGATAGGCGCTGAACAATCCCGGCACGCCGAGCGCCGAATCGACCCGGAACGCCAGCGGATCGAGAAAGTCGTCGTCCACGCGGCGGTAGATCACGTGCACCCGCTTGAGCCCGCGCGTCGTCCGCATGTAGACGACGTTGTCGTGCACCACGAGATCGCGGCCTTCGACGAGCTCGATCCCCATCTGCCGCGCGAGGAACGAGTGCTCGTAGTACGCGGAGTTGTAGACGCCGGGGGTCAGCAGCGCCACGGTGGGATCGGGACGGCCGTCCGGCGCGAGCGCGCGGAGCGTGGAGAGCAGCGCCTGGCTGTATTGCTCGATCGGCCGCACGCCGCACTTCCGGAACAGCGTCGGGAAGATCTGCTTCATCACCTTGCGGCTCGAGAGCATGTAGGACACGCCGCTCGGCACCCGCAGGTTGTCCTCGAGCACGACGAAGCGGCCATCGGGCAGCCGCACCAGATCGGTGCCCATGACATTGACGTAGACGTCGCGCGGCACCTTCACGCCGCTCATCTGCCGGCGGAAATGACGGCAGGTATAGACCACGCTTCCAGGGATCACCCGGTCGTCGAGGATCTTGCGCTCGTGGTAGATGTCCTTCAGGAACAGGTTGAGCGCCGTGATCCGCTGGGTGAGGCCGCGCTCGATCACGTCCCAGTCCGCCGCCGACACGATGCGCGGCAGCAGGTCGTGCGGAAAAATGCGTTCGATGGCTTCGTTCCGCCCGTAAACCGTGAAGGTGATGCCCTGGTTGAAGAAGGTGAGGTCGGCCTGCTGCTTGCTGCGCAGCAGTTCCTCGGGGGTCAGCTTGAGCAGCTCTTTGTGCAGTTTGCGGTACGGCCGGCGGGGCTGCGCTTTCCCGTCGAACATCTCGTCGAAGGCGTCGGAAAGCGTGTAACCGGAGAATACGTCGACCGTGGATTGAATAGGCACAGGCTCGCTGAACGTTGTCGTGGCGCTCTGCTATGCAACGGTCGAGCCGGAACTGAGCAGACTAGGGGCGGACGACAGCCTGAGGCGCGTCGTCCGGCACGGCCGCCGGGGATTCGTCGAACTCGATCTCGGGCAGCTGCTCCACCGCCCGGCGCAGCGATTTCTCCCACGATTCGTGAATCAGGTTCAGGTCCGGATCCGACGCGCCGAGGCGCCGGTAGCGCGTGACGCGAAAGCTGTCGCGCTTGTATAAAAGCAGGTCGATCGGCGGACCGACGGTCACGTTCGATCGCATGGTCGCATCGAACGACAACAGCGCATACTTGGCTGCGACCTCCAGGGAGGTGGCGCTCTGGATGCCGCGATCGAGAATCGGCCGCCCGTATTTCACTTCGCCGAGTTGCAGATACGGCGAATCCTCGGTCGCCTGCAGCGGATTGCCTTGCGGATAAATGAGATACAGGGTGGGCGGCTCGCCCCGCACCTGCCCGCCCAGCAGCAGGTGCACGTTGAACGTGAAATTGTCGCGCTCGAGCGACGCGCGATCCATCTCGGAGACCTGCCGCACCGTTTCACCGACGATGCGCGCGGCGTGATAGATGGAGGGCGCCTGGGCCAGCCCCACCCCCGCGTCGAAATCGACGCGGAGCAGCGAAATCACTGACTGGCTTATCGAGAGACTACCGCTCGTGAGAATTACGAAGACCCGTTCGTCCTCTTTGACGAAGCGGTACATCTTGCGGCAGACGTTCACCTGATCGAAGCCTGCGTTCGATCTCGAATCCGACGCCATCACGAGGCCGTCGTCAGTCACAATCCCGAGGCAGTACGTCACGGTTCCTCGCGAGGAAACAGGCCTGTGGCGCGGCCTGGCATGATGTTTCTCATCATACATGCAGCCTGCCTCGCCGAGTCGGGCATGAATCCTGCCTCCACCCATGGTCGGACTATGTTGATTCGTCTCGGCTATGACATCCGCTTCGACATTGCCGCTCCGGTCCCGATGACGGCGCTGCTGACCGTTCACCCTTCCCGCCGCCGCGACTTGCGGGAGCCCGATCGTGTTCACGTGGAACCAGAGGTGCCGGTCCAGGAGTACGAGGACCTGTTCGGCAACCTGAGCACGCGCTTCGTCGCGCCGCAGGGGACGATCCGCCTGACGAGCTCGACAGTTGTCGAGGATTCGGGACTGCCGGATCCGATCTGCCCGGGCGCGCGCGAGGTGCCGGTCGGTGATTTACCTGCGGAGACCCTCCGCTATCTGATGGGGAGCCGCTTCTGCGAGGTCGATCTGCTCTCGGCGGTGGCAGTCGAGCTGTTCGGCGACGTGCCCCGGGGCTGGCCGCGAGTGCAGGCCGTCTGCGACTGGGTGCAGTCGAGGGTCACGTTCAGCTACCCCCAGGCGCGCTCCACGCGCACCGCGCTGGACGTCTTCACCGAGCGCGTCGGGGTGTGCCGCGACTTCCAGCACCTGGCGATCACCTTCTGCCGCGCGCTGAACATTCCGGCCCGCTACACGGCCGGCTACCTCGGCGACATCGGCGTGCCGCCGGCCCCGTACCCGATGGACTTCAGCGCGTGGTTCGAGGCCTACCTGGAGGACCGCTGGTGGACATTCGACGCCCGCCACAACACGCCGCGAATCGGCCGGGTCCTGCTCGCCACCGGGCTGGATGCCACCGACGTCGCAATCACCACGTCATTCGGAGCGGCGAAGCTCACGCACTTTCATGTGGTGACCGACGAAATTGTGTAGGCGAGGGGACGCAGGTTGCAATTTCGTCTCGTCTCTTCCGAGGCAAGGCTGACAGTCAACGGAGGGCAATGGAGGTAACGGATCTCACAAACGGAGCAACGGAGCCAACGGAGAAAACGGAAAGAACCGAGGCTGAACGTCTCGATGGTGACTGCAGTGGCGGGCGCGCTTCGCGCGCGAGGGCGGTGGCAAAGCCACCAACCGTAAGCCAGACCTCGATCCCAGCTGGCTTACGGTTGGCGGCTTTGCCACCGCCCTCCAGCCGGCCCGAAGGGCCGGCGCCGCCACGCGTGATGGTGGCCCGAGAGCGGCCTCCGTTCACTCCGTTAGCTCCGTTGCTCCGTTTGAAAATCCGTTGCCTCTCGCCCGTCTCTCGCCCGTCTCTCGCCGTCTCCCTCCCTCCTATCTCAGGCTCTCCCCTCCGACGAAAGTGTCCCTCGTCTCCACAAGCGAACACTTTCGTTGGCTCCTACGCAAAATACACCCACAGTCCAATCACGAACAGCGCCAGGACGATCGTGCAGGCCAGGTGAATCCGGAACAGCCGCTGCGACCGCTCGGAATGCGGGATGTACGACGACCCCAGCGTTTTGAACGTGAGACCCCGGAGTTGCTCCAGCCTGACCGGCTCGGTGGCCACAGAGACGCCCACCAGCAGCACGACGCTGATCGCAAACAACAGGATCGCGAAGTGGAGGAAGTTCATGGTCAGCATCGGCGCGATCAGCGGAGCCTGCGCCAGCGCGCTGTCGCGATTCAGCTCCAGGAGAAAGCGCGCGGTGCCGAGGATCGCGCCCGAGGCGAGCGCCGCGATCGCGCCGTGACGGTTGGCGCGCGGCCAGGCGACGCCGAGCAGGAACACGGCGGCGATCGGCGGGCTGACGTAGGCCTGCACGCTCTGCAGGTAAATGTAGACCTCGGTGCTCAGATATTGAATGAACGGCACCCACAGAATCCCGAGCGCCACCATCACCACGGTGAAGGTGCGGCCGACGGTCACCAACTGCCGCTCGGTCGCCCCCGGGTTCAGCTTCTTGTAAACGTCGAGCGTGACCAGCGTCGAGGCCGAGTTGAACGTCGCCGACAGCGATGACATCAGCGCGGCGAGCAGCGCGGCCACCATCAGGCCGACCAGACCCGTTGGCAGCAGACGAACCACCAGAGTCGGATACGCATCGTCGCCCTTGATCTCCGGATAGAGGGCGCGCGCGATCAACCCTGGCAGCACGAGGACGAACACCGGCAGGATCTTGAGCAGCCCGCAGAGGATTGCCCCGCCGCGCGCATCCTCCTCGGTCTTCGCGCCGAGTACGCGCTGCACGATCACCTGGTCGGTGCACCAGTACCAGATGCCCAGGATTGGCGCGCCGAAGAAGATGCCGGTCCACGGAAAGGCGGGATCCGTGGACGGCTTCATCATGTGAAAGAAATCCGGGGGCAGCGCCTGGCGCAGACCCGACATCCCGCCCGCCTCGATCAGCCCGAGCACGCTCAGCGCGATGGCGCCGGCGAGCAGCACGATCGCCTGCATGAATTCGGTGTAGATGACGGCGGCGAGGCCGCCAAAGATCGTGTAGACACCGGTGGCCAGCACCATGACCGCGGCTGACGTGTAGAAATCCCAGCCAATCGTCGCGCGAAGGACGAGGGCGCCCGCGTAGAGCGATACCGAAATCTTCGTGAACACGTACGCGAGGATCGAGACGGTGGTGAGATACCAGCGGCATGCCGGGCCATACCGGCGTTCGAGGAACTCCGGCATGGTGTAGACATTGGTGCGCAGGTAAAACGGCACGAACACCCAGCCGAGCGTCATGCACATGAACACGGCCAGCCACTCGAAATGGCCGACCGCCAGGCCCGAGCTCGCACCGGAACCGGCAAGGCCGATGAAGTGCTCGCTCGAGATGTTGGCGGCAAAGAGCGACGCGCCGATCGCCAACCAGCCGACGCTCTTGTCAGCGAGGAAGTAGCTGCGGCTGGTTTTGGCGCGCTTGAAGAAGTACGCGCCGATCCCGAACACGATGGCGAAGTAGATGAGGACGATGACGTTGTCGAGTGCGCTCATGATGCGGATGCGGTCCGGCGGATCAGCGCGCGGACTGGTAAACGCGAGCCTGAGCGATTGCCCATTGCTCGCCGTTGGCCGCATTTCCGTTCTGGTTGATGCGGATGAACTTTGCTTCCGACGGCGGGAACTGCATCACCGTGGTTGGCGCACCCGCTCCCTGTGCGACCGGTGAGCCCCAGGAGCTACCGTCCATGGAGAGCTGCACGCTGTACGCGACCGGCCCGGCGATCGGCACCTGCGGTCCGCCGCGGCCGGCGCCGCCGCCGCGTTGAGGAGCCGGTGGTCCGCCGCGACCCGCAGCGCCGCGGCCGCGCCCGAAGCTGAATGGCACCGCCGTATCGATCTGCACCTCGGTGATGGTCGTCGGCTGCGGCAGCTCGATCTGGAACCACATACCCGGCTGCTGCGCGGTCCCGGCAGTGTCCCACCGCGAGCCCGGCACGGTACCGGTGGCGTTCCTCGCAGCCTCGTTGTTGTGACTGGCGGACAGCCGCCAGTCGGCGGCGTTGGTCATCGCCCGCGGCAACGAGGCCTCGAGCTCGGCGAGTGTCCACGACGTCTTTCGCGTCGCACGCCCGCGGACGAAGGCCACCTGCGCCGGTGTGATGAACGTCGCCGAGTTGCCGAAACTGTTGCGAACGTAGTTCGCGATGTCGGAGATCCACTCGTCGGTGTTCGTGCCCATCGGCACCATCACGCCGCCCGGGTACTCCTTGTCGCCGAGCGGCCCGGTGAGACCGTGCAGCAGCACCTTGATCACGTAATCGCGATGCCCGGTCACGCGGTCCGAGGCCGCAAGCGGCGGCGCGAGCCGCGTGCCTTCAGGAGCGCCCGCCATCGGCGCGCCGGCGCCATCGGGCGCATGGCACGCGGCGCAGATCTCCTTGTAAGCCGCCTCCCCCCGGATGAGCGCGCGGCGCTGATCGGTCGAGAAGTTGAAGGCGCTGACCGCCGTGTCGGCAAGCGATGGTCGCTGCCCCTGCGACGTCGCCGGCTTGAGAATCTGCGTGCCGATCTCGCGCACGCCGCGCACGCTGGTCGCCGCCACTGCCGTGCGAATCATCTTGTCGGCGTCGGCGATCTTGTGGAGGTTGAGCGTCAACATCGCCTGGATGACGACATCGGGATCGCGATCCTCCAGCATCGCCTTGTAGTCCGCGGCAAAGGACGAGTCCTTCGCCTTGAACAACGTCTCGCTGGCCCGGATTGCCTGAATCCTGGTCTGCGGATCCGGGTGCTTCATCAGCTCACGGGCAAACGGCGCCTCGAGCGAGCCGAGGCCCTCCAGCGTCCACAGCGCGTGGATCCGCGCCAGTTGATTGCTGCTGCCACGCGCCATCGTCCGCAAGGCGGGCACGATGCTCTTGTCCTGCTTCAGGACGAGCAGCTTCTGCGCCGTGTCGCGCCACCAGCCATTGGCGTGCTCGAGGTGCTTGACCAGTTGCGCCGCCGTCTCGCTATACATGCGCGGACGCTGGCGATCGGGAGCCGTGCCTTCGTAAGTGATCTTCCAGATACGGCCGAAGTTGTGGAGCTGGTCCAGCTTGTACTGATCCACCTTTCGGCGCAGGTACGAATTCGGTCCGACGAACTGCGCGTCCTGGATGATGCCGGTATACATGTCGACAACGATCAGGGACCCATCCGGCGCGTTGTGCACGGCCACGGGGCGAAACAACGGATCGGTGGAGCGCAGGAACTCGGACTTCGGATAGGCGTTCTGTAACTGGGTCAGGCCGTCGCGGACCACGACCCTGGCGCGGCGCACGATCCGGCCCACCGGCTCGCCGAAGAACAGATCGCCGACCATGTCCTGCGGCAGACGGTGGCCGCGATAGATCTCGACCCCGGATGCGGCGGTGAAGTGATTGAGCGTGCCATCGGGCATCCGCACGCGATTCATGCCGCCTTGCATGTCCGCGATGCCGCCCGTCGCCGGCCAGGGGACCCGGAAATCCGGCTCGAAGTTGTCGGTCACGTTGAACGCGCCGTAGACGATTGGAGCCTGGAAGTTGACAGGACCGATCTCTCCGCCGCCATCCACCCACCAGGTCTTGCCATAGTTGTCCTGCGCCGACCACCACTGGCCGCCGTTCGGCTCGGTCTCTTCGCGCAACACCTTTCCGCCGGGCGTGATGCGAAGGCGGAACGGGTTGTAGGTCATGTAAAGCCAGTTGTCCAGCGCCCACGTCAACCCGCCGGGCTGCCACTCCATGTTCGTGACCCGTCCCACGTTCGGGTAGAACAACTCCTTCTTGTCCGCGACACCATCGCCGTTGCTATCCGTGTACTTGAACATGTCGCGGCTGTCGGTCTCGAGCGCGAGGATCACGCCATCTTCGAGCGGGAACGCCATCCGCGGCATGACCATCTTGTCGACGAACACCGTGTGCTCGTCGTACCCGCCGTCGCCGTCGGTGTCTTCGTGCCGCGAGATCCGGCTGATCGGCGCCCGCGAATTGGAGCCGTCGGCATCCTGCATGTAGGAGCGCATCTCGAGCACATACATCCGGCCGTTGCCGTCGAAGGTCACGCCGACCGGATCCTCGATGAGCGGATCGGTCAACAGCGGCTCGATCCGATACCCGGGTGGCAACAGGAATCGCTTCTGCTCTTCTTCGGGCGACAGCCTGACGACCGGTGGCTTCGGGCTGAAATCGGCCCCCATCGCCACCTGGGCATCGAGGCCGCCTCGTCCCGTGGGCGGCGCCTGCGGGGGCGGTGCGACAGTACCGCCCTGCGGAGGCGGTGTCTGACTGAGGAGTAACGCGGCTGCGACGAGAGACAGCGCCGCGACGAAGCACCCGTGAATGAGCAGGTTTTTCATAACATAAAGAAATGGCGCCGGGCCGGCGGAAGAGTTTACGCCGGATTGAGGGCTGCCCTGAAGAAAGCCTCGACGACCGGAAACACGAGTTGTTGATGCCGGGAGATCGACTCGGTCCCGTCGCTGCAGGATGTCCTGATTTCCATCGATCGGGGTCCGGCAGCATCCAGATGCGTGCGATTCAGGAATCCATGACCGAGCCCCTCGATCAACGCAAGTGACACCTCCGTTCGCCCTGCCTTCAGCGCGTTGTACAGCAGCTCGCTCTGATGCGGCGGCACCGTCGTGTCGGCGAGCCCGTGGAGGATCAGGAACGGCGCCGATCGCTCGCCGATGTAGGCAATCGGGTTGGCCGCGCGAACACGCTCAGGGCAGGTCGCGATCGGTGCTCCAAGGAGAAGCGACTCGTAGGAATGAGCCTCGGTCGAGCGCTGGTCGGGGTCTGGAAGGAGGAGCGACTCTGGATCCTCGGAGCGTGTCCCTGGGGGCGGCCGGTGCGCGTCCAGCTGCAGAAAGTCGATCGGAGCGTATCCAACCCCGACCGCCTGCACCGTGGTGTCCTGATCGTCAAACACGGCGTCGACCGATCGAAAACAATTCCGGGGCGCCAGCGCTGCAAGCGCCGCCAGGTGGCCTCCGGCCGAGGCGCCCCACAGACCGATGCGGCTCGAATCGATGCCGTAACCGGACGCAATCGATCGAAGCCAGCGAATCGCGGTCCGCACGTCTTCGATCTGCGCAGGGAACAACGCCACGCGGCTGAGCCGATAGTCGATCGCGACCATCGCAAAACCGCGCTCGGCGAAGAACCGGCTGAGATCCGGCGCGAGCTCGCGGGTGCCGGAGCGCCAACCGCCGCCATGGATCCAGACAATCACCGGAGGCGGTGTCGCGGTGCCTTCCGGCAGATACAAGTCGGCGTGCAGTGCGACACCGCCCGGGCTCGCATACGTTTGTTGCGGCAGTCGCCTCACCGTGACCACGGCTACTCTTCTACACGATTGTCAACCTGCTGTGACACCGGAAAAGGGCACACGGCACACGGGAATACTACCGGCCGGTTCTTGAACAGCCTGCTACGATACCGCTGTGGCATTGAGTCGGCGGGCGCGAAACTACGCGGCTTCGACCGGTGCCGTCCTCCTGGCGGTGGCGGCGCTCGTGGTACTGCCGCGTGTCGACGGCAGCACCGCTGCGGAGCAGCCCTCCCCCAGCTTTGCGACGTCGGTCGCCACCCTCTCGGAGCGCGGCGGCTATTTCGACACCGATAACCTCATTTCCAACGAACGGTCGTATCTGCAGGTCGTTTCGGATCTGAAGCGCCGCTCGGTACATGGCGGCGCCTACATCGGAGTCGGACCCGACCAGAACTTTTCGTACATCAGCGAGGTCCGGCCGAATGTCGCGTTCATCATCGATGTCAGACGCGACAACCTGCTCCTGCACCTGCTGTTCAAGGCGCTCTTCGAGCTGTCCGAGACGCGAGTCGAATACCTCGCGTATCTGACGGGACGTCCGCTGCCACCCGCCCTGAGCGGCTGGCGGCAGGCGCCCATCGATCGCCTGGTCGGCTACGTCGACAAGACGTCCGCCAGCAGTGACGCGATCACGGCACGCCGCCAGCGGATCGACGACGCCCTGCGACGCACGGGCGTGCCGCTGTCGTCCGACGACTTCCAGACGATCGCCGCCTTTCACAGGCGGTTCATCGACGACGGCCTGTCCCTGCGGTTCAACAGCACGGGCCGACCGCCGCAGTTGTATTACCCGACCTATCGCGATCTGCTGCTCGAGACGGATGCCTCAGGCAACCAGGTCAACTACCTCGCCTCCGAGGATTCCTTCCAGTTCGTCAAGTCGCTGCAGAGTCGCGATCGGATCGTCCCGGTGGTTGGCGACATCAGCGGCCCGACGGCACTTCAGGCCGTCGGCCGCGCGATCGCCGCACGCGGCGAACGGCTGTCCGCCTTCTACGTGTCCAACGTCGAGTTCTATCTGTTCGGGCAGGGAGCGTACTCGCGCTTCGTCACCAACCTGCGCGGAATTCCGAGAACCAAGGGGGCCGTCCTCATTCGATCCGTGTTCGGACGCTACTCCAGCTTCGGACGTCCGGGCGACGCCAGCCAGTCACAGCTCCACGCGGTCGAGGATCTGCTCGGCGGGTATGACGATGGACGGTATCGGTCGTATGGGGAGCTCGTCAGGCGTTAGCTCATTGCCAACATTGCCAACATTGAAATGCGCGACGGGCATATTGCGCCGCTGATTCATCAATACTGGCAATCTAATGTTGGCAATTTTGGCAATGTTGGCAATGTTGGCAATGGACACGTCACAGCTGCGAAGCCGCTCTCATTTTTCTATCGATAGCTGCCCCGGTGCGCACGACGATGTCCGGGACTGCCTGCACGTCGGTGAGCGACGTGTGAAAATTGACGATGCAGGCCCGGAGGACGTAGCGACCGGCGATGACCGCGTTGGAGACGAAGACCTCGCCGCCACGCTGAAGCGCGTCCAGGAGCGCGCGGTTGAGGGCGTCAACGTACTCGCGCGCGGCATCACTGTCGCTTCCGCGCAGGTCCGCCGGAACATAGCGGAACGTCGCGATGCTGAGATCCTGGGTGACCAGCTCGAGCTCGGGATGCGCGGCAACAGCGTCCGCCATGGCGCGCGAGAGCGCGATATCGTCGCCGATCATCCGGCGGTAGCCTGACGCGCCCGCCTGTTGCAGCGCCAGCCACACCTTGAGAGCGCGGAAGCCGCGCGAATTCTGCGGGCCGAAGTCCACGTAGTTGGTCGCCTGCTCCTCGAAGTGATAGTAGGGCGGGTGATACGAGAAGGCCCGGCGCAGGGCTTCGCAGTCGCGCACCAGCGCACACCCCGCTTCGAGCGGCGCGTAGAGCCATTTGTGAGGATCGACGGCAACCGAGTCCGCGTCCGCCAGCGCCCGCAGGTCGGCTGACGCATCGGGCACCGCGGCCGCGAATCCGCCGTACGCGCCGTCCACGTGAAACCAGACACCCTGTTCCCGGCAGAGCGATCCGATCTCGCCAAGCGGATCGACGGCGCCCGTGCTGACCGAGCCCGCGGTTCCCACCACGACGAATGGCAGATCGCCAGCCGCCTGGTCCGCGGCGAGCCGCTCGGCGAGTTTCGCGACATCCATCCGTTGGCGGCTGTCGGTGGGAATCCAGCGGATGCCTGCGGTACCGATTCCGGCGAGATCCGCCGCCTTCTGAATCCACGTGTGGGTCTCCGCCGATGCGTAGCAACGAAGACGCGGCCGCGACCCGTCGCTGATGCCGTCGGCGCGTACGTCCCACCCTGCGCCTGCGGCACGCGCCGCCAGGAAGCAGACGAAGTTGGCCATGTTCCCGCCGCTCACCAGCAGGCCGCCGCAGTCCACCGGATAGCCGATCAGCTCCGCAATCCATCGAATGGTCTGCGCTTCGACTTCGGTCGCCGCCGGAGACAGCAGCCAGCCGCCGACGTTCGGATTCAGCGCGGACGCGAGAAAGTCGGCGAGCATTCCGACCGGCGCAGGCGACGACGTGATGTAGCCGAAGAAGCGGGGATGGCCGTTGAAGAGCGAGTGATCCGCAATCAGTCGCGCCGCGGTCGCGAGCAGCGCCGCCGGATCCGCGCCGTTTTCGGGAAGCCCCCCATTCAATCCGAGCGCGTCGCGGATCGAGGATGGCGACTCGTCACGGGTGACCGGACGATTCGGAATCGACTCGAGCAGCGCCGCGATCTGATCGACGAGCTGATGACCGATCTGCCGGAAGTCGGCAGGACCTATGTGCAGCGGACTGTCACGATTAGTCAAGCCGTTAAGTCTATCGCCCTTTTCGCAGCCAGGCTTCGCCGGAAGATACACGGCGAAGCCTGGCTCGCCGTGGCGGCGAAGCCGCGAAGGCGGACGCTGTCCGAAACGCTTGATGAACGACTCAAGAATTACGGCGTCGACGGCGAGACCAGGCCCCGGTGCGGCCGCCGCGCCTGCCAGCCGCTGAACGCGTGGCCGAGCATTGCCCCGAACCCGCTCGCCCAGGCCAGCAACTCCAGCGTGAAGCCGATCGCCACCAGCAGCACCGACACCGGCGTGACCGGCCAGCCGACGACCGCGAGCAGGCGGCCGAGGAGCACCGGCGACAGAATCACGAGCAGGCCGACCACCACCGCCATGTAGGGCGTCTGCGCCCCCGGCGAATAGCGCCGTTGCACGGCGTTGCCGATCGCGGCCGCCGTGCCAGTGAAGCCGACGAGCGCCATCACCAGCAGCGCCAGCACCACGAACGGCAGCAGCAGCAACAGCGGAATCCCGATGATCGAGATCGACAGGACAATCGTGGTCAGCACCAGGATCGGGAGCACGAGCACTTCGGCCACGAGGCCGACGACGGTTGTCTTCAGGGGGTTGTCGGCCACCCGCACGGCTGACGCGTCGACGCTGCGGCGCGCCACCAGCAGCGCGACACCGGTGAGCAGCAGCAGCAGCGACAACCGCACGCCGGTCCCAATCAGGCGCGGCACCGCTCCAAAGCTGAAGAAGAAAGGCGCGCCTTCCCAGCCGCGGCTCCACGGCCCATGGAACGGAACCCACGAATCGGTGAGCGCCACTTCGGTCACGCTGCCTCGCGTCTCCGCTCCCGGGCTGCGAATGACCCGGCCGCCGACCGAAACCACGTCGCCGCCGACAACGGCGTCGCTGCCGAGGATGACCGACCCAAGCACGGCAACCACCTGGTCGTCCACTTTCCCGTCCACGCGCACCGACCCGAAGACCGCGACGGCCTGCCCCCCAATCTCTTCATCCTGGTTCACCGACACGTTGCCGAAGATCCTGATCCGATCACCATGGGAGCGGTGACGCCAGTCGCGTTCGGGACGCGGCTCTGACGGGGTCCGCTCGAGCGACGGTTCCGGGGCCGGTGGCGCGGGAGCGGGCGCCGGCGGTGCGGCCACTTCGCGCAGTTCATCGGTCGAGAGATACGAGAGACGCAGCACCGCATCGGCGTCGGCGCCAAGCCGATCGCGCAGTTCACGGCCGGTCACCACGTCACCGTTTATCGCAACCGTACCCGCCGTCACTTCCACCAGCCGCACGTCGCCGCGCGCCTTGGGCCTGAGGCCGACCCCGTCGGTCAAAGGCACCAGGTCGTACTTGCGTTCGAGCTGCTCGCGCAGCGCGCGCCGGTCGTCGGGCCCGGCCTGGGTCCACGCCGCCTGGCTGGTGAACAGAACGGTCGCAAGGACCAGGACAATCGATGTCAGGGCTCTCATCGGAATGACTCCCTATCGGAACGCAGCAGCCGCTGCAGCGCGATCAGCGCCGCGACGGCGATTCCCTGCAGGGCGAGGATCGTGGTCGTAACTGATGGACTCGTGAGGAGCGCGGCGGTCGCGCGTCCGAGGCTGGCGGCGATGGTCCATGCATCCCCCCCGCCCGACGCCGTCGTCGCGACCTTCACAACGGCGCTCACCAGGAGATCGAGAGCGCCGACGACGATGGCCGAGAAGGCGGACATGATCAGCCCTGCCGTCATGTAGACGATCAGGACGGCGGAGGCGATCACCACCGGCCACCCGATCGCGCGGATTCTCCGGGCCCGTCGCGCGTCATGTGCCGCGGCCGCCGCCACCGCCGCCATCGTGTTGGCGGTGAACTGGGAGGACGGCAGATCGGCCGCAGCCCGTGCACGGAAAACGCCAGTGAACAGCGCATCGGCGGCCTCATCATCGCCGGCCTGCTCCGCTTCGGCCCACTGGCGCCAGTCGTGGCTCTGCTGATCGTTCATGGCCTGCCAGGCTTACGAGCCGAATCCGGTTTCGTTGCAAAACCGTAGAACCGCAGTCCGCGGTCCGCAGTCCGCGGTCCGGCTGCCCAGGTCCCATCCCGGATTTTCCGGGCTGCGGACCGCGGACTGCGGATCACGGGCTGCGGGCTCGGGCTAATCATCGCGCCGGCCCCCAGCCCAGCGCCGCGAGCGATCCGGCCAGCTCCTTGCGCGCGCGATGAACGAAGGTGCGGGCCGTGACCTCGGGCACGCCGAGAATCTGGCCGATTTCGTCGAAGGGCAGCTGCTGGTCGTAGCGCAGCGCAATCGCGGCCCGATAGCTCGGGCGCAGCGAGAGGAGAGCCCTGTTGAGCGCCTCGCCCAACGCCGCCTGCTCGAGGGGATCGGGCGCCGCCGGCGCGGCCGGATCGCGATGGGGATCGCCGTCCCGCAAGCCGTCGAGCTCGAGGACTTCGGGTTTGAGCTTGCGCAGCGCATCGAGGGTCGTGTTGTGCGCGATCCGGAACAGCCAGCTCGAAAGCCGGCGGGCCGGGTCGAACGACTTCAGGTGGCGGAAGGCCTTCACGAAGGTTTCCTGCGCCAGATCCTCGGCCTGCGCGTGATCGCCGGTCATCCGGACGATCAGACTGATCACCGGCCGCTGGTAGCGCCGCACGATCTGCTCGAACGCAGGCTGCGACCCGCCGAGCGCGTCCGAGACGAGTCGCGCCTCGGCAACGATCTCAGGATCGAGAGGGATCTCCGGCACCGTTCGTCAAGCTTACGTATCCGCCGCGAGTTCGTTGCAAAACATTAAAAAGCCGCGGTCCGCGGTTCGCGGTTCGCGGTCCGGATCGAGCTGATTCAACCAACCTTGCAGCTTTCAGAGGCAGCTGGCTGATCCGAACGGTTGTAGATGAACAGGAGGGCAAAGAGATCAGGAGTTCTTCGATTCTCGACCACAAACCCTCCTGACCTCTTTACCTCTTTTTTTGATGAGCGGCGTTCGGATCACCGAGCAGTTCTCGGAGCGGCCAGTTGTTTGAACCACCCCGATCCGGATCGCGGACCGCGGACCGCGGACCGCGGGGGTGAGATATCCTCTTCGGAAATGACGAGAACCGTTGCCGCCGCCCTGTCGGTCGCCGTAGGTACGACTGTGCTGTCCGCGCGCGCTCAGAACCAGGAACCGCAGCCGCCGAACCCGGACGCGCACTATCAGCTCGGGCCCGACTCGTTTCCACGGGAAGGGGTCGCAAAGGGTGACGTGCGCGGGCCGTTCGTTCTGCCAAGCCAGGCCTACCCGGGCACACAGCACACCTACTGGGTCTACGTGCCCGCGCAGTACGACCCTGCCGTGCCGGCGACCCTGATGATCTTCAACGATGGTCAGGCGTTCAAGAACATGGAAGGCGATCTTCGCGCACCGAACGTGCTCGACAACCTGATCGATCGCCGCGAGATCCCGGTGATGCTGTCAGTGTTCATCAATCCAGGGCGCACTCCGGAACAGCCGGAGCCGACGCCACAGGAATGGGGAGATCGCACCACCAATCGGCCGACGGAATACAACACGCTCGACGACAAGTACGCACGCGTGATCGTCGATGAACTGATGCCGGTGCTCTACAAGGAGTACAACATCTCGAAGGATCCCGAGCGCCACGGCATCGGCGGGGCGAGCTCGGGAGCGATTGCGGCGTTCACGGTGGCCTGGGAGCGGCCGAACGAGTTTCGGAAGGTGCTGAGCCTGATTGGCAGCTTCACCAACCTCCGCGGCGGCCACGCGTACGCGGACATCGTGCGCAAAACGGAGCAGAAGCCGATTCGGATCTATCTGCAGGACGGCCGCAACGACAACCGCGGTATCGGACGCGACGGCAACTACGACGAGAAGCGCGACTGGTTCTTCCAGAATGTGCGGCTGATGCAGGCGCTGCGCGACAAGGGCTACGACCTGAACTACCAGTGGGGCATCGGGCGGCACAGCCAGAAACATGGCGGGTCGATCTTCCCGGACATGATGCGATGGCTCTGGCGCGATCACCCGGCCTCGACAGATGTGAAGGATATGGTCGAGCGTTCCTTCAATAAGCCGCCGGAGAAGAAATAACGTTCAGCTGAGAATGGCGTGTCCGAATCGCCACACTACGGGCAACGCGTGCACTGATTCGGTACGCGAGGCCTCACCCTTGGCAGATTCAGGGCGGCAGGTCAGCGGTCGCGGTCTTCGTCGTCCTCGTCATCGTCGTCGGTAAGCGTTACGTGAACCGACGACAGCGTCACACCCGTGAGCCACGGCCGACTTCGGAGATCGTTCCGGGAAACGCGAGAACGTGGCTCGTCATCGGGCGAGATCCGGACTCCCCCGAAAACGTTCTCCATCACATCGATATAGGTCTTCCTGTCGTCGCCGCGGCCCACGCCGCCTGGAACTGCACGACAGGTACCGGCTTACTCGCTCCTGAGGGCGCGCATCGGATCGAGCAGTGAGGCGCGGCGGGCCGGCACCCAGGAGGCTGCCAACAGCACGGCCATAAGCGACAACAGAGCGGTGCCGAACGCGATCGGATCGATCGGGCGGATGCCGATCAGGAGGCTCTGCAGGACCATGCCCACTCCGAGCGCGAGGGCGAGCCCGACCCCGCCACCGATCAGCGCCAGGCGCGCTGACTGCCCGAGCACCAGCGAGAGCACTGATCCGCGCGTGGCGCCGAGCGCCATGCGCACAGCGATCTCACGCGTCCGGTGCGCCACCGAGAACGCCGTCAGCCCATAGAGTCCCAGCGCGGCGAGCAGGAGTCCCACCGTGCCGACGCTGCCGGCGATCCACGCCGCGACCTTCTGTGGAAGAAGGCCGATGGCGGTTGCCTGCTGCAGCGTCTGCGCGTGAACGACCGGCAGGTTCGGATCGAACGCGCGAATCGCCTGGCGGACCGCCGGGATCTGCGAAGCGCCAGGAGCGCGCCGCACATAGAACGTCAGATCTTCCATGAAGGACTGGGCCAGCGGCACGTAGACGAAGTTGCGCGGCGCTTCGCCGATGGAGCGGTACTTCGCGGTCTTCGCTACGCCGACGACCTCCAGCGCCCGTTCTTCGCCACGTGCCGCGCCGAACTGACGCAGGATGTGCTGACCCACGGCGTCACGTCCGGGCCAGAGGCGTTCGGCGAGGATCTCGTTAATGATGATCACGTCCTTCGTACCCTGCCGGTCCGCCTCGGTGAACGCACGGCCTCGTACGAGCGGCAGCTCCATCGTCCGGAAGTAGTCAGGCGAGATCACGTCCGCGTCGGCCTCGATGTCGTCGTTGCCATTGGGGCCGACATATCCGGGCACACGGAGCCGTCCCAGGCCCAGCCCACCGCCCTGCAACGGCACCATGCGAGACGCAGCCGTAGACGTGACGCCCGGGATCTGCCGGATCCGATCAAGCAGGCCGATCGTCGCCCGGATCCCCGCCTCGCCGCGATACCCGCCCAGTCGCATGTCCAGCTGGACGACGTCGACGTCGGCAGCGTTGAACCCGGCGTCGATCGTGGCGGCCTCCCTGAGCGATCGGAGGAACAGCGCGGCCGCGACGAGCAGCAACACCGCCATCGCCACCTGCGCGGCAACCAGCGACTGCCGCAGCCACGCGCGGCGACGATCGGGCGTCGCGGTTGCGCCGTGAAGCATGGGCGCCAGCTCGAACCGTATCGCCTGCAGCGCCGGCAGCAGCGCAAAGGCGAGCGTCGTCAGCAGCGCCAGCAGCAGCGAGAAGACCATCACGCGCGGATCGACCCGGAGCTCCAGCAGCAACGGTACCGGAAGGTCGGGCTGGAATGCGCTCAGCAGGCGAATGCCGGCGTATGTCGCCGGAACGCTGACGGCGGTTGCAATGAGCGCCAGTGTGAAGCCCTCGATGAGCAGCTGAACGACCACCTGCGATCGGCTCGCGCCGACGGCAAGCCGCGTCGCCAGTTCGCGCCGCCGCTCGAGGGCGCGGGCGAGCAGCATTCCGGCCACGTTGCTGCACGCGATCAGCAGGATGAGGAGCGTCAACACGCCGAGCACGGCGATGAACCCGCTGACCGGTCCCCGCGCCGGGGCGGGGATGCGCGCGGAGGGCGAGACGGCGATCGTCCAGCGATCCAGGCGCTCGTCGCCGCGCTCCCGGAAATAGTTGGTCAGGATCGTGTTGAGCTCGTCCTTCGCCTGGGCGATCGAGACTCCCGGCTTCAGGCGGCCGATTGCCGTGTGCCAGACCGCCCCGGCCTGGGACAACAGCGACGCGTCGGCGCTGCGGACGTGCTGCTCCATCGCAAACGGTGCCCAGAAATCGGCGTTGATGATGCTGGTGCCGGTGAAGCCTGGCTCGGCGACACCGACGATGGCATACGGACGGCCACCGAGCGTCATCGTCTTCCCGAGGACAGAGGGATCGCCGCTGAAACGAGTCATCCAGAAAGCATGACTGAGCACGACGACGGGGAGCGCACCTGGCGTCCGATCCTCTTCCGGCAGGAAAAACCGTCCGGCCGCGGGGCGTGTGCCCAGCACGTCGAAGAAGGTCCCGGACACGAGCGTGGCATAGACGAGTTCGGTGGAGGACCCCTCGCTCAGGCTCATCGCATACGGCTGGAAGCTCAGCGCGGCCATGTGCTCGAACAGCGTGCTGCGCTCGCGCAACGCCTCGAACACCGGATACGAGAAGTTGTCGAATCCCTCGCCGCGCATGCCGCGGCCGATGTCGACGACGCGTTCCGGTTCGATGATGCCGACGCGGGGCCGGAACAACATCGCGTCAGACAGGCTGAAGATCGCCGTGCTGGCAGCGATGCCGACCGCGAGCGACAGGATCGACGTCAGGCTGAAGAGTGGAGCTTTTCGGAGGCGTCGGAAGGCATGGCGAAAAACGTTGAGAACGGCCATGCGGGGATTGGACTCGGGTCGACGGGGAAATGTTTCAGAAAGGAAGGCAGAAGGCAAAAGGCAGAAGGCCCTTTTGCCTTTTGCCTTTTGCCTTGGTCGAAACCTCTACTCCTCCAGACTGAAGTTGATCGTCACCGTCATGAGCACTTCGACCGGCTTGCCATTGAGCAGCGTCGGGCTGAACTTCCATTGACGCACGGCTTCGACCGCGGCGTCGGCGAAGTCGGGGTGAACACTGGCACTGAGCACGCGGGCGAACACGACGTTGCCGTCCGCGCTGATCAGAGCGTCGAGCGGGACGACCCCGCTGCGGCCTGCGGCGCGCATGCTCGCCGGATAGACTGGATTGACGTTGACCAGCTTCATGGGGGCCTTGATGTTGCCGCCGACCCGGACGGGTGTCGGCTTCGGTGCGCCGGGCGTGGGCTGCGTCGCCGGCGCGCGCTTGGCGCGGACGGAGACGGTCTCCGCCAGCCTGCCCACGGTCAGCGTGATCGCGCGATCCCAGTCTCCGGCGGTTTTGAGCTCGAATTCATCCTTGAACGCGTTGAAGCCCGGCAGCTTCGCCTCGAGCACATACTTCCCACCCGCCGCGGCCGGGAACTGGAACTTGCCCGCGGCGTCGGTTGTCGCAGTTGCTTTCGTGCCATCGGCGCCGGTCAGCGTCACCTCGACGCCAGGCAGGACCCCGGCGCTGCCGTCGTAGATGGTGCCGCCGAGACGGGCCGATCGATCCTGCTCGGTGTGGAACGCCGCAGCAGTGAGGGTGGCCGCGGCCAGAATCAACGTGCAGGCGACAAGGGAGCGCGACGAGAGCGCGCGGCGGTTACGGGCACTGTTCAACATGGCAGCGATTCTCCTCTCGAGGGTTGAGCGGCGGGCCATCGGCACAGCCGGCGCCCAGCCATAATCCGAACGGACGGTCCTGGCAATCTGCAGCAGGTGTCCGGCATAGGCGTCCGGTGCTACGCCGCTGGCGAGCACCACGTCGTCGCACGCGTGCTCGCTTTCGCGGCGGAGTTGACGGGACGCGATCCATATCAGCGGCTGGAACCAGTAAACGCGGCGCATGATGTCCGCGGCGATCTGCACGGCCCAGTCGTTCCGCCGCACGTGCGCGAGCTCGTGGCACACCACCACGCGGATCCGTTCTTCGCTCCATCCGGTTGCGCGGGCGGGCGCAAGGATGCACGGACGGAAGATCCCCCAGGTCGCGAGCAGATCGGCAGAATCGGTTTGAAGCACGGCGATGGATGTCCGTATTCCGTAACGCTCGGCAACCTCGCTGACGATACGGAGCCACCGCTCGTCGGTGATCCGGGACGCGCGTGAAGAGACGCGGGCCAGGCGCAAGAGCTGGATCATCAGCGACGCAGCGCTGAGGCCGAATCCCACGAGCCAGATAGTTCCGAATGGACCCACCCGTGCCTCGGGGCTCGACGGGGTTGTCGGCGTCGTCTCGATCGCCGCAACCGGAACTGGTGCAGCGTCGAACGACAGCACCGCCGGCGTGCGCACACTCGTCGCCGGCCAGTTCGGGATCACCCAGGCCAGCGGCGCGGCGAGCACCGCCGCAGTCATGGTCGCCGCGAGGATCCAGTGCCGCAGCGCCGACGAACGGCCGCGAAGAGCGACGAGCACGAGGAAACCGGCGACGAGCAGCGCGGAGGATCGAATCAGCGCATCGGACAGCAGCGTGAATGATGGATTCATCGCGGTTCCCTCCGGGCGTTCTCGACCAGCAGCGCGATGCGCTCGAGGTCCTCGTCGGACACCCGGCTGCCGTCGCCGCCGAGCAGCGCCGCGACGACGTTGGCGTTCGAGCCATCGAAGAAGGTATCGACGAGGTGCTTGAGGGCAGACCGGCGCGCCGAGTGGCGCGGGACGGTCGGCATGTAGACGTAGCGGAGCCCGTGCTCTTCGTGACGCACGTGCCCCTTGGTCTCGAGCACGCGCAGCTGGGTGCGCACGGTCGAGTAGCTGGGTGCGCCGGGCATCGCCTCCAGGATCTCGGCAGCGGTCGCCCGCCCGAGCCGGTAGAGCGCATCCATAATCTGGCGCTCGCGCTTGGTCAACACTGCATGGGTCCGTGACGACATGCGAGTTTTATAACACCTATGCGAATTTTATAGCAAGTGCTTTTTTTGGGGATCCGAGAAGGCAGAGGACATAGCGGTGTGGAGTTGGAGGAAACGGAGGCTGGCGAGACAACGGATCTCAAAACGGAGCAACGGAGCCAACGGAGTGAACGGAAAAGAGTGTCGGCATGACAACAGCGCGTCCGGTCCCACGGCTCGCGGGGGCGGGTCCGCCGGGCCGCGCTTCGCGCGCTCTGGTCGTTGGTGCGATCGGGATCCACAAGCGGCGCTCGATCTACCGGCCGCTTGTGGATCCCGATCGCACCAACGACCAGCACGCCGGCCGCAATGCGGCCGGCGTCCGGCGGACCCGATGGCGAGCCGTAAGCCGTCGATGTCGAGATCCGTTGACTCCGTTGGCTCCGTTGCTCCCGGCCAAATCCGTTGCCTCTCTCGCCTCCCTCTCTCCCTCTCTCCCTCCCTCCCTCTCTCCCTCCCTCCCTCTCTCCCTCACCTCCCTCCCTCGCCACTTGCTCCCGCCCCTCAGCCATGACACAGTCGACTCATCCGTGACGGAACCCCCGCAGATCCGGAACCAGATTGGCTGGCGCGATCGACTGTCGCAGCTCCGCGGCTCGAACGTGCAGCTCTCTCTCCGTGACTACGACCAGCCGCTCGACGACATCGCGCGGCTCGAGGCCGAACTGCGCGGCCACTCCGATGACGCGCTCACGGCGCGGGCGGCGGCGTTGCGCGGGGCAGCTCGTGGCAATCAGCCGCTGAAGGCTCTCCGAACGCCGCTCTACGCCATTGCGCGCGAGGCGGCGCGGCGCGCGCTTGGCTTGCGGCCCTTCGACGTCCAGATCGTGGCCGGCCTGGCCATGGACGACGGGAGGATCGTCGAGATGCAGACCGGCGAGGGCAAGACGCTCGCGGCGGTCCTGCCGGCGGCCCTCAACGCGCTCACCGGCAAGGGCGTCCACGTGCTCACCTTCAATGATTACCTGGCGCGTCGCGACGCCGGATGGATGCGGCCGATCTACCAGACGCTCGGGCTTTCCGTGGCGTTCGTCCAGGAGGGCATGGCTGCCGCCGCGCGCCGCAAGGCTTATGCGGCTGATGTCACGTACGTGACGGCCAAGGAAGCAGGCTTCGACCATCTTCGCGATCTGCTGGCGCGCCGCCGCGACGACGTCGTGCACCGGGCCTTTCATTTCGCGCTGATCGACGAGGCGGATTCGATCCTGATCGACGAGGCCCGTGTGCCACTGGTGATCGCCGGATCCGCCGATCGCCCTGCCTCGCCGTCGTCGCTGGCATCCCGGATCGTTGCTGGACTTACGTCGGGCCTGCACTACGACCGCGACGAGTACGGACGCGACGTCGAGCTCACCGAGACCGGTGTCGACCATATCGAGCAACTCCTCGAGTGTGGCAGCCTGCACGTCGAGGCGAACCTGCCCTTGCTGACCGAGATCAACTGCGCGCTGCACGCGCACACGCTGCTCCGGCGCGACGTCGACTACCTGGTCCGCGACGGCCGGATCGCCATCATCGACGAGCACACCGGCCGGGTCGTCGACGACCGGCACTGGCCGGACGGTCTCCAGGCGGCGCTCGAAGCGAAGGAAGGGCTCGACCGCCGGCCCGACGGCCGGATTCTCGGATCGATTACGCTCCAGCACTTCATCCGCGGCTACCCGCGCATGTGCGGGATGACCGGGACCGCACGGGCCGCTGCCGCGGAGCTCGAAGAAACATACGGCGTGACGGTGACGGTCATTCCAACCAACCGCCCGATGATTCGCGTGGATCACCCTGATCGGGTCTTCGCGACTCGGGCAGCGAAGGAAGCGGCGGTCATCGAAGAAATCCGTGGCGCGCACGCGACCGGGCGTCCGATCCTCGTGGGGACGGTCAGCGTCGAGGAATCCGAGCGTCTGGCTGCGCGGCTGGTGGCATCGGGTGTCAGGTGCGACGTGCTGAATGCCAGGAACGACGAAGCCGAAGCGCGCATCATCGCACGCGCCGGTGCGCCAGGTGCCGTGACGATTTCCACGAATATGGCCGGCCGCGGGACCGATATCCGCCTGGGGGGTTCGCCAGGGCCTGAAGGCCCTGGCGCTACAACGACGGTTACGGTTAACACTGTAGCGCCGGGGGCTTTCGCCCCCGGCGGCTCTGCCGGCGGCCCCGGCCTCTACGTGATCGGCACCAACCGCCACGAGAGCGAGCGCGTGGATCTCCAGCTCCGCGGCCGCGCCGGGCGACAGGGCGACCCCGGAGATTCGCGGTTCTTCGTGTCGCTCGAGGATCCCCTCCTGGTGCAGTTCGGCATCGACTCGCTGCTGGCCGGCCGTTTCGAAGCGGGCGACAGCACCGAGCCGATCACGCACCTCGTGGTCATCGCCGAGGTGGCGCGCGCGCAGCGAATCGTGGATCAGCAGAACTTCGAGATCCGCCGCACGCTCGCCCGCTACTCACAGGTGCTCGAGGATCAGCGGGTGGCACTGATGGAGCGCCGCAGGGCGCTCCTCGAAGAGCGCGAGCAGCCGGACATCTGGCAGACCAACCCCGAACGCTACGCCGCGCTGGTGGGCGAAGTCCGAGAATCGAAGGTCCGCGAAGCCGAACGGCTGGTGACGTTGTGGTGCATCGATCGCGCGTGGTGCGACCACCTTGCGTATGCGGCCGACGTGCGCGAGGGCATCCACCTGACGGCCCTCGGCGGCCAGGATCCGCTGACACGATTCACGACCGACCTCACGACCCGTTTCAGACAGATCGACGAGCAGATCGACACCGCGGTCCTCGAGGCCCTGGATACGATTTCGGTGACCGAAGGTGAGATTGAGCTTCCCGACGCCGTCCTCAAGGGCCCGTCGTCAACCTGGACCTATCTGGTGAACGACGACCCGTTCCGCAACCAGATCGGCATGATGCTGACCGGCCCCGGCAAGGCGACGTTCGGGATTGGCGCGGCGCTGATGGCGATGCCGCTACTGATCTTCTGGGGAGTGGTCGATCGGTGGTTCAGGAGGAGGCCGGGAAGACGGGGAATACGTTAAGGCAGAAGGCACCTTTTGCCTTCTGCCTTTCCTACCCTCCCGCCATCGCCCCCACAATCAGGTACGGCTCCTTCCCCCCAACCACCTCCTCCGGCAGCAGCGCATCGAGCGGTTCGTGCGACAGGTCCTGACCGCATGCGAAGAACCGCACGAACGGGCGCCGCTTCAGCGTGACGTGGTCGCGGATCGTGCCGGACAACACCGGGTAGCTGGCTTCGAGCGCATCGAGCACCGAGCGCTGCGTCGCGTTGCCGGTGACCTCGACGACCACCTCGCCATCGACCGATGCGAGGTTGCGCAGATGAGCGGGCAGCGCTACACGAATCATCGGATCACCCATCCAGAGTTTGTGCTTCGACCGACACCACGGGTGGCAGATCCCGGACAATGGCCGACCAGGTATCGCCGGCATCCGCCGACGCGTAGACCTGGCCGCCGCTCGTGCCGAAGTAGATCCCGCACTTGTCGAGCGAGTCCACACTCATCGCATCCCTGAGCACGTTCAGATAACAGTCCTGCTGCGGCAGTCCTTTGGTGAGCGCTTCCCATTCGTTCCCGCCGCTTCGGCTGCGATACACCCGCAGCTTTCCGTCGGGCGGATAGTGTTCGGAATCGCTCTTGATCGGCACCACGTAGATCGTCTCGGGCTCGTGAGCGTGAACGTCGATCGGAAAACCGAAGTCAGTCGGCAGGTTGCCGCTCACCTCGGTCCAGGAGTCCCCGGCATTGTCGCTCCGCATCACGTCCCAGTGCTTCTGCATGAACAGGACGTTCGGCCTGGATCGGTGCATCGCGATCCGATGCACGCAGTGCCCGACCTCGGCTTCCTCGTTGGGGATCCCCTGTGACTTGAGTCCCCGGTTGATGGGAAGCCACGTCGTTCCACCATCGTCGGTGCGAAACGCGCCGGCGGCCGAGATCGCGATGAACATCCGCTTCGGATTCGAGGGATCGAGAAGGATCGTGTGGAGACACAGGCCGCCGGCACCCGGTTGCCAGTGAGGTCCCGAGCCGTGGCCGCGCAGGCCGGGCATCTCGCTCCAGTTTTGCCCGCCGTCGGTCGTCCTGAACAGCGCCGCATCCTCGACCCCTGCGTAGACCGTGTCCGGGTCGGTCAGCGACGGTTCGAGATGCCACACGCGCTTGAATTCCCAGGGATGCGGGGTGCCGTCGTACCACTGATGTGTCCCGGGCACGCCGTCGTAGACGAACTTGTTGCCCACCGCCTCCCAGGTCTTCCCGCCATCGTTCGAGCGCTGCACGATCTGGCCGAACCAGCCGCTCGACTGCGAAGCGTAGATCCGGTTCGGATCGGCCGGCGACCCCTTGAGGTGGTACATCTCCCAGCCCCCGAAGAAGGGGCCGTTCACGCTCCAGTTCTGGCGCTTGCCATCGGCCTCGAGCACGAATGCGCCCTTCCGCGTGCCAACGAGAACCCTGACTCTGCTCATTTTTCAAGCTCCTGTGCGTAATACGGATCTCTCTCCGGGATGGTCGATCGAGGACGCCAGAGATCGACAGGGAGCCTTGCGGTACTCTAACCCTGTGACCCTTAGGCATTTCTGCGTCGCGGCGGCCATTCTCATCGCCATGTGCGCACCACCTCAGGCCCGGGACCAGGATCCCGCGCTGCGTGAGCGCGTGAACCGGGTCGGATCCGACCTATTCTCCCCGACACCGCATCCCGCGGAAGCCATCAAAGAGCTCAAGGAAATACTCGCGATCGCGCCCGATTTACCAGAGGCACATCTGCTGCTCGGTGTCGCCTACAGGGCTCAGGGGAACCCCGAGCTCATGGGCGAAGCGGTGGCGGAGCTGCGACAGGCGCTGGCACTCAACCCTGAACTGACGCAGGCGCGAATGATCCTCGCGCGCATCTACCTGGATCTGGCACGTCCCAGCCGTGCGCGTGACGAGTTGCAGGTCGCCCTGGAAAAGATTCCCAACAACCCGCAACTGTTGACGTTGATGGCCGAAGCGGAGCGTCAGCTGGGAAATCCGAAGAAAGCCGTCGACCTGAGCCGACAGGTCCTGGAAATAGATCCGAAGTTCAATCAGGCGCGGTACTACCTCGGACTGGCACTCCTCGATCTCCAGCAGACAGCGGCGGCGATTCAGGAACTCGAGCGGGTTGCGGCGTCGGGAGCCAATCCGGCGGAGTCGAACCTCTCGCTTGGAATGGCGTACCTCGAGACGCGCCGGTTCGACGACGCCGTGCGAGTGCTGCGCGAAGCGACAAAGGCGGATCCATCGCGTCCGGAGGCGCACCTCCAGCTCGCACGTGCGTATCGGCTGAAGGGCCTGCTCAACGACGCCGCGCGGGAACTGAAGCTGGCGGCCCCGGCGACCTCCGGCTCACTCTCGGCGCTTTACCAGAACATCGAAACCGACTTCTTCCTCGAACAAGGGCTCCTGCGGATGGCTCAGGGCAACCTCGACACCGCAGTGCAATCGTTCGAGAAAGTGCTGACGCTCGACCCGAACCACGCGGTGGCGCAGCGGAGCCTGGCCGAAGCCCGCAAGCGACTCCGCGAGCGTGCCCAGAAGAAAACGCCAGGGTCGTCTCGATGATCGGGCGGCGTCTCGGAGTCCCGACGCTGGCGCTCGCCGCCGGTTCTGTCCTGGTCCTGACCGGTCGCGCCGGTCGCGCCCAGGACCCGCTGTTCGACGACGTGACGGCGCGGGCCGGGATTACGTTCGTCCATCAGTCGGGGGCGACGCCGGACAAATACATGATGGAGACGTTTGGTTCGGGGGTCGCCTGGATCGACATCGACAACGACGGTTTCCAGGACCTGTATTTCGTGAACGGCGCCGTCGGAGCATCGAACATCCTCTACAGGAACAATCGCAACGGCACGTTCTCGAACATCACGGAGTCGTCTGGGACTGCCGGCAGCAGTAGTAAGGCGTATAAAACGGGTGTCGCGGTCGGGGATTACGACAACGACGGGCTGCTCGATCTTTTCATCACCGCATACGGTCCCGACATCCTCTATCGCAACCTCGGCAACGGGAAGTTCGCGGACATAACCGCGGCGGCTGGGGTCGCCGGCGGTGCAACCGAGTGGGGCACCAGCGCCGGCTTCTTCGACTACGACCGCGACGGCGACCTCGATCTCTACGTCGCCAACTACGTCGACTTCCGGATGGACGAGAACCCGTGGTGCGGCGACCGGAAGCCCGGCTACCGGATGTATTGCAATCCGACCATTTTCGACGGCACCGCCAGCCGCCTGTATCGCAACGACGGCAAAGGTACGTTCACCGACGTCTCGAAGGCCGCCGGAATCGCCAATCCCGCGGGCAAAGGCCTTGGCGTGGTGTTCTGCGACTACGACCGCGACGGCGACAGCGACATCTACGTGGCCAACGACCTGGTGCGCAACTTCCTGTATCGCAACAACGGCGACGGGACGTTCCAGGACGTTGCCTACGCCGCGAGCGTCGGCTTCGACATCAACGGCAAGCCGCAGGCGGGCATGGGCGTCGACTGCGGAGACGTAGACGGCGACGGATTGCCGGAGCTCTTCGTCACGAATTTCTCCGAAGAACTGAACACCCTCTACAAGAACCACGGCGACGGCACGTTTCAGGACGTCACCCAGCCGATCGGGCTCGGTTCGGGCTTCCTGCCGCTCGGGTTCGGCACGAAGATGTACGACTACGACAACGACGGCGACCTCGATATTCACGTCACCAACGGTCACGTGATCGATAACGTCAAGCTCTATACGCCCGCGCTCTCGTACGAGCAGAAGGATCTCCTCTACGAGAACACGGGCGGAAAATTCAAGGACGTGTCCGCCCTGGCCGGCGGCGCGCTGCAGAACACGCGGGTCGGGCGCGGGCTGGCGGTCGCCGACTTCGACAACGACGGCTTCCTCGACGTCGCAATCTCGAGCCTGGGACGTCGCGGCGTGCTCCTCAGGAATCGCGGGGTTTCAAAGAACAACTGGATCGAGATCCGCGCGGAAGGCACGACCAGCAACAAGTCCGGGCTCGGCGCCACCGTCCGGCTCCAGACGCCGGGCGCCCTGCAGGTGCGCGAGATCAACAACGCGGCCAGTTATCAGAGTGCGAATGACATCCGCCTGCATGTCGGGCTCGGTGCGGCCAAGACGATCCCGCAGATCGAGATCTTGTGGCCGAGCGGGAATCGGCAGACCCTCAAGGATGTCGCGGTGAATCAGATCCTCACGGTCAAGGAAGAGGGGGAGAAGCGGTAGTTCGCAGTCCGCGGCCCGCAGTCCGCGGCCCGGGTTTCGGATCGCGGACCGCGGATTGCGGACCGCGGACCTATTTGTTGCCGAACGGCTTCGCCGGTACGCTGCTCACGTACAGCCAGAGAGCCTTCACCTCGATATCCGTCATCCCCGAAAAATTCGGCCAGGGCATGAAGATGTCGATCGGCGTGCCGTTCTTTCTGACGCCGCGCCGCAGCGCGTGATCGAAATCGGTCTCGGTCCAGTTCGCCAAACCGGTCGGATCGGGCGTGAGATTGGCGGCGGGGGGCGCGCCGGGCGGGCCTTCGACGTACCCTCCCGAAAGCCCGGGACCGTGGCAGCCAATACATCCCGTGTAGCCCGCGAGGTAGCGTCCGTACTCGAGGGTCGGTCCCGGCGGGACAATCGCCGGGAACGGGAGCAATGGCGTCCGGTCGGTGATTAGCGAGACCTGTCCGGCCACCAGCAGCGTGCGCCCCAACGGACCAAGCCGTGATGACGGCATGTCCCGGTCAACTGCCGGCAGCTGCTTCAAGTACGCGATCAAATCGGCGAGGTCGGTCTCGTTCATGAACACGAAGGCCTCGCTGGGCATCACCAGCAGCGACGTGCCGTCGGGATGGATGCCGTGACGGATGGCGCGCACCCAGTCGGCATCGGTGAACGTCGTGCCAAGCCCGCCGGCGCCGCGCGTGAGGTTCGGGGCCGCCAGCGTTCCAAACAGGCTCGGCTCCTGGATCATCTGGCCGCCGAGATCCGGTCCGTGACAGTACGTGCAGCTGCCCATGGCCGTGGCGAGGTGCTTGCCGCGCTCGATCGCCGCGGTGTCCGACGGAATGCTCCGCGGCACCACGACGTTCACGGTATGAACGCGGCCGATCCGGCGCCAGCTGGCGACGGCGACCGTCGCTGCCCCGAGCAGCGCCAGGACGACAACCGCCGCGACCGCAATCCCAATCCAGCGAAACACTCTCCGCATCTGATGTATCACCTCGATCGCACGCGCTTGCGGCGGGCTGCCGATCGTGCCGGCTTCTTTCGGCCGGCCGGCTGTCGGAGGCTCCGCCACGGCTCTTCGTCGTAACAATCAATCAGGAACGGGCCCTCGGCCTCGGAGGGCGACAGGATCGCAAGGAACGTCATCGGCTTCTGCGAGACGTTGTGAATGGCGTGCACGACCTTCTCGCGAATGAACGCGCACTCCCCTGCCTTGAGCATCCGCTTCTCGCGATCCACCCACTGCTCTGCGACGCCGTCGATCACATAAATGATCTCTTCGCGCGCCGGGTGATAGTGGAACCGATGACCGGTGCCCGGGCGCATCGTGACCCGGACCAGCGTCAGCTGCTTCGTGTCGGTGAACCCCGGACGTGACAACCACCAGTGCTTGCCCCAGGGGGCGAGCTCGATCTGGGCGTTGCGGATCGTGATGAACCGGGGCGGGCCGCTTTGTTGCCTGGCTCGAGCCATCTGTCTTAGATCCGAGGGGCTTCCGCCCCTCGGACTCCCCTGCGCCGTCGCTCGGCGGGCCCCATGCCCCCCTCCGCTCCGGCGGGCGCGCCCGTGGCGCGCCTGGTCAGTTCTTCCGGATACGCTTGAAGCTGCGAATCTGTTCGGCGATCGCCCGCTCCGCCGGCAGCCGTTCAACCGAGCTCGCGCCATAGAAGCCGTCGACGCCGCGGCAGTGCTGAATGATGTAGTCCGCGTCGGGCGGCTCCGAGATCGGCCCGCCGTGACAGATCACGAGCACTTCAGGGTTCACACCACGGGCCGCGTCGGCGATGCGCTGGATGCGCTCGACGCAATCGTCCAGCGTCTTCGAGCTTTTCGCACCGATCGAGCCGCCGGTCGTCACGCCCATGTGCGCCACGATCAGGTCGGCGCCGGCATCCGCCATCCGCTCCGCCTCCGAGGGGTTGAACACGTACGGCGTCGTCAGGAGATCCATCTGCCGCGCGAGCCTGATGATGTCCACTTCGAGTTGATAGCTCATGCCGGTCTCTTCGAAGGCCTGCCGCATGTCGCCATCGAAGAGGCCGACGGTCGGGAAATTCTGGACGCCGGCGAAGCCGAGCGTCCGCAGCTCCTCGAGAAACAGCCGCGCGATGATGAACGGGTCGGTGCCGTTGACGCCGGCCAGCACCGGCGTCCGCTTCACGACCGGCAGTACTTCGAAGGCCATCTCCTTCACGATCTGATTGGCGTTCCCATACGCGAGCAGCCCGGCCGAACTGCCACGGCCGGCCATGCGGTAGCGCCCGGAGTTGTAGACGATCAGCAGATCGATGCCGCCCTCTTCTTCGCTCCTGGCCGACAGCCCGGTGCCTGCACCGCCGCCGATGATCGGCTCGCCGCGCGCGATTTGGTCGCGAAAGCGCTTCAGAATTCCCGTACGAGAGTTATCGATGTCTTCCAACTACTGACCTCCCCCATCCAAAGAGCCTGCCGCGCCGTAGCGCGTCGCGCGGAGGCGGGTGGCTTCCGGCTTTAGCCGGAAGGCTGCGAACGGCGCATGAACTCAATGAGCCTCGACGCTGCCGCCTCGGCGAACTCCGGATCGTTGATGTGCAAGTCGAGCTCGACAACTCGATCCGCTGGCAGCCCCGCCTTGATCGCGTCGTGAAGCGCGCGGCGCGCCGCCGGATCGTCGAAAGGCTGCCCTTCGCGATCGATCGCGGAAACGCCGCGCGCAGGCAACAGCACGGAAACGGGCCCGGATGCCTTCCCCAGCTTCTTCGCGATGTCCGCGCCAATCGCCGCGTTCTCCGCGGCGGTCGTCCGCATCAGCGTGACGTTCGCGTTGTGCCTGTAGAACCGGCGGCCGGCAAACTTTTCGGGCACCGACGACGGCGCATAGAAGTTGACCATGTCGACGGCGCCGGTCGAGACCACCTGCGGGACGCCGGCCAGGGCCGCCGCCGTCAGCCGCGCCGGTCCCGCGCTGAGGAACCCGCCGACGTGCTCATCGGCGAGCTCGGTCGTCGTCAGATCCAGCACGCCGGCGATCACACCTTCCGAGATCAACGACTCCATCGCCTGTCCACCGTTGCCGGTCGCATGAAAGACCAGCACCTCGAATCCCTGGCTCTCGAGCACCGCCCGCGCTCTCTCGACAGAGGGCGTCGTCACGCCAAACATCGTCGCCGCAACCAACGGCCGGTCGTCGGCAGCCCCCTCCGGACGCGGAAACGTCACCAGCCCCGCCATCGCTCGGGCGGCTTGCGAGAGCACTTCGCGGCTGATCCGGTTGAGGCCCAGGATGTCGACGACGGCGTTGAGCATGAAGATGTCTTTGTCGCCGACGAACTGCCGCACCGTGCCCGAGGCCAACGTGCTGAGCATCACCTTGGGCACGCCAAGCGGGAGCACCTTCATTGCGGAGGTGGCGATCGTCGTCCCGGCGGAGCCCCCGAGTCCGAGCACACCGCTGAGCTCGCCCGCCGCATATGCGGATCGCGCCAGCGCAGCGGCGCCTGCCGCCGCAAGGGTGACCGCCTCGCCTCGATCGGCCTTCCGCCGAACCTCGTCGAGTGCGCCGCCGGCAAGCTCGAAAATCCGTTCCCGTGACACATCGGCGGCAACCGCTGCGTCGCCGAGCGCCCCGACGTCGACAACTGTGACGGCAATCCCGCACGACTGCAGCACGCGACGGACGTAGTCAGCTTCAGGGCCCTTTGTGTCAAGGGTCGCGAAGAGGTAGACGGAACGCATCAGGCCAGAGCCGCAAGTTGGGAGTTGCAGTATATTCCGTCGCTGTTATGAGAAAGCTCCTGATTCTGACCGCCATCGCGCTCACCGCGCTCACCTCTTTCCCCGCCGCCCAGCAGCAGCGGCCCACGGTGCAGGGCCAGCTGCGCGTGTTCATCCGGTCGGGGCCGAAATCACACGGCCCTGGAGCCCATGATCATCCGCGCTTTCTGAAGGACTGGGTGCCGCTGCTGAACGAACGTGGGGCGCGGGCGACCGGCGTCGAGGGCTTCCCCACGAAGGCGCAGCTCGACGAGACCGATGTGCTGATCCTGCACTCGCAGGAGGCGGGCAACATCCAGGATCCGGCCGATCGCAAGAACCTGGCGGAGTTCCTTGCGCGCGGCGGCGGCCTGGTCACGATCCATGCGGGCAACGTCTCGCGCGATCCGGACTGGTTCCGAACCATCGCCGGCAGCTCCTGGCGGAACGGCACGACCAAGTGGCTCGAAGGCCCGATGCAGCTGTACTTCACGGATCGTGACAGCCCGATCACGAAGGACATGTCCAACTGGGCAATGGACGACGAGATTTACTACGACATGGATCTGATGCCCGACGTCCACGTGCTGGCGGCGGCGTATACGCCGAAAGCCGCAGGGGCGCGGAATGCCGGAGCGCAGCGGCGCGCCGACGAGCTCACCGGCGGCGGCAAGCGGGTCAGTGTATACGACATCCAGCCGCAGATCTGGACCTACGAACGCACGATCGAAGGCGGCAAGGCCCCGTATCGCAGCTTCGTCTCGATCCCCGGCCACCTTTACGAGAACTTCAACCGTCCCAACTACCGCGCGCTGCTGCTGCGCGGCATCGCGTGGGCGGGCAAACGGACCAACGTCGATGAGTTCCTGAAGCCGGCCGAAAAAGGCGACGCGCTGCGCTACGTCGAGGGCGGACCGACCGCGCCGGCGAAGGCCGCGGCAAAGATCGAAGTGCATCCCGAGTTCGACCTGACCCTGGTTGCCGCCGAGCCGCTCATCCACAAAGCCATGAATCTCGACTGGGATGCGAAGGGCCGGCTGTGGGTTTCAGAAACGCCGGAATACCCGAACGGCCGCCGCGTCCCCAACACCGATCTGTGGAAGGACACCGGGTCGGTCGAGCGGACGCAGAAGCGCGATCCCGAGGACACGATCGCGATCCTGTCCGACACCAACGGCGACGGCATCATGGATCGCCGGCACGTGTTCGCCGACAAGCTCGAACTGGTCACCGGATTCGTCTTTTACAAGAACGGCGTCATCGCGGCGACCGCTCCGGACATCTGGTACCTCGAGGACACCAACAACGATCAGGTCGCCGACAAGCGCACGAAGCTGTACACGGGCCTCGGGACCCAGGACACGCACGCAGTGATCAACAACCTTCGCTGGGGCATGGACGGCTGGATCTACGCCACCCATGGCTACAGCGTCGGCATGGTCACGTCGCCGGACGGCAAGAAGGAGTTCGGGCGAGACGGCAGCGGTGTCGTGCGTTTCAAGCCGGACGGCAGCGCGTTCGAGCAATACAGCAGCCGCGGCGGTAATACCTGGGGGCTCGACATCACCTGGGACGGCCAGGTGTTCTGGACACAGCCGACCAGCGGCACGGTGTTCTTCCACACGGTGCTCCCAGAATTCGTCCTTGCGAAGGCCAGGATGCCCGGAACCACTTCGTTCAAGGGAATGATCAACGGCCAGACCACGTATCCCGCGCTGAAATGGCCGGAGCAGGCTTACGTGCAGATCGATCTGGTCGGGCAGTTCACCGCCGCCGCCGGATGCGCGGTGTACGAAGGCGGCGCCTGGCCCGAGAAATGGAACTACGCGTACTTCACCGGCGAGCCGACGCTGAACATCGTCCATCAGCAGTTCGTGACGAAGGAGGGTGTCAGCTACACGACGCGCAAGGAACCGGGCCGCGAGGAGACGGAGTTCATCCGCAGCACCGACATGTGGTTCCGCCCAATCGAGACCCGCGTCGGGCCGGACGGCGCGCTCTACATCATCGATTTCTATAACCAGGCCGTGATTCACAACGACACGCGCGGCCCGCTGCACGGGCCGGCGAATGCCGCGGTCCGGCCGGATCGCGATCACTACTTCGGCCGCATCTGGAAAGTGCAGCACAAGCAGGCGAAGAAGCTGACGATGCCGGCATTGAGCCCGCGCGATTTGCCGTCGCTGCTGCGGGTGATGCAGACGCACCCGAACGCGCAGGTCAAGCAGACGGCCTGGCGCCTGGCGCAGGAGAACTTCGCCACCGACCCGCGCCTCCTGAAGGCGAAGCGGCCGATGGGAAGCACCGTGCTCGACCTGTACGAGCGTGCGCAAGCGGCAACCACTGGCGAACAGCGCCGCACCCTGCTCGACATGTTCGCGCAGAGCAACGACAACTGGACGCGATCGGCAATTGCCGCGGCCGCGACCGGATCTGCGGCTGCGTATGTAACCGACTCCCTCGCGTACGGCCGCCCCGAGGCGCTCACCGATCTGGTGTCGGCGATCCTTCCCGGCGCCCTGCCGGCCGATGCCGGCCGCGTGCTGACTGCCGCGGCGCGTGCCCCCGGCCAGGACAACCCGCTCAAGCCGGTGATCGTCCGCGCGGTCGCGCAGATGAATGGCAGCCTGTCGATGGACGCCGCGACGACGGATGCAGTGCGGATGCTGCTCGAGAATCCCGCGACCACCGCTGCCACGCTGCCGATCGTTGCGAGGTGGGACACTGGCGGCACGTTGAAGCCGGATGCCCAGCAGCGCGCGGCCGGTCTTCTCCGCGAGCTGAACGACAGCGGGACCGCCGACGATCGTCGGGCAGAGATCGGCGCGAGCCTGTTGGCGATGCCGCCCCAGCGGGCGGCGGCGCTCTCGGCGATCGAAGGCATGCTGGGCGCGCCGCAGTCGTCCGAGGCGCTCAAGACACGTCTCCTCACGACTCTCGGCAACAACGCGGGCGCCGACACCGATGCCGCCATGATCAGCGCGCTGGCCAAGACCGGATCGATACCGATCTTCGATCAGTTGACGAAGCGGCCCGAGTCCGCCACGGCGCTGCTGGCCGCGATCAAAGCCGGACGGGTCACACCTGCACAGCTCGGACCGGCCAATGTCGCACGCTTGCGGACCCATCCGAATCGCGAGGTCGCGCAGCAGGCGTCCACGCTGCTCGATGCCCTGACGCCGCAGGCGCGGCAGCGTGCCGAAGTCGTCGCCGCATTGACACCCGAGGTCGAGAAGCCCGGGGATGCGGCGAAAGGCAAGACGCTCTTCACTGCGGCCTGCGCGAGCTGCCACAGGCTGGGTGACGTCGGCAAGGACATCGGCCCCCCGCTGACCGGCATGGGTGCCCACGGACGCGCCGAACTGCTCGGCCACATCGTCGATCCGAACCGCGAGGTCGATCCGAGCTTCTGGCAGTGGAACGTGACGACGAAGAAGGGGGAGACGCTGGTCGGCATCATCGCCAGCGAGAACGCGTCGAGCATCACGCTGCGCAGCCCGGCCGGCGATGTCGAGATCAAGAAGGACGACATCGCGACCCGCGAGAACACGCGACGCTCGTTGATGCCCGAAGGCCTCGATTCGATGGGCGGCGAGGCGCTCCGCGACATCCTGACGTTCATCGCTGCCGGCGACCAGCGCTTCCGCATCGTCGATCTGCGGCGGTCCTATACCGCGAGCAGCCGCCGTGGATTCAAGCGCGAGGAGGACACGACCGAGACCGTTCCGCTCCATCGCTTCGGCGACGTCACCGTCGCCGGGGTCCCGTTCTTCGTGATGGATCCAGCGAAGTCGCTCAACGCCACCAACCTGCTGGCGCTGAAGGGAGGGCCCGGCACCGGCAACCTGTCCGATGAGTTCCCGCAGCGTGTCGAGATTCCCACCGGCGTGACCGCCGCCAGCCTCCACTTCCTTGGCGGCGTCGGCATGTGGGCCTGGCCGGTCGGCGGGGATGCGGCCCGGGGAAAACCGGTCATGAAGGTCACCGTCCAGTTCGCCGACGGCACGAGCGAAGAGCACGTGCTCCAGAACGGTGAGTACTTCGCGGACGCGCTGGTGCGGGCCGACGTGCCGCGCAGCATCGACGCGGGAGATTTCACCGGCCGCGGACAGCTCCGCTACTTCGCGCTGGCCCTGGGCAAGAAAGCGCCGCTGTCGAAGATCGTGCTCGAGAGCTATGACAACGACGTGGTCCCGGCGACGGTGGCGATCACCGCCGGTGACGAGGCCGCCGCGCCGCGTGGCTCATCGAACGGCACGGGACCGCAGGCGGCTCCCGCTGCCCAGGATCGGCCGAAGGCCGGCGGCAAAGGGGACGCGCCGCTCCCCGAGACCAGGCCGATCGTGTGGGCCCCGAACAAGACCAAAGTGCTCGTCATCGGAGGCGGCAGCTCGCACAATTTCGGGCAGTTTTTCGGCGGCACGGACGTCGCCACGCTGACTGCAGCCGGATTCAGCGTGAACTACACGGAGGATCGCGATCAGGCGGCGGCGGAAATTGGCAAGGCAGACGTCGCCGTGATCAGCGTCAACCGTCAGTTCTTCGACACGCCGGAGTACCGCAAGGCGCTGTTCGATTTCGCCGCCGCGGGCAAGGGTCTCGTGATGCTGCATCCGGGAACCTGGTACGGCTACGCGGCGTGGCCCGAGCTGAACGCGACGATCGTCGGAGGCGGCGCGCGTGGTCACGACAAGATCGCGAAGTTCTCGGTCAACGCCCTCAAGCCGGAACATCCGATCATGAAGGGCGTACCGAAGTCATTCGAGGTGGAGGACGAGCTCTATTACCTGAACGCCGAGCCTGACAAGATGCCGGCTGGTGTCGCAGCCATCGACGTCCTCGCCGAAACATCCCCGAGCGTGCGTTACAAGCAGGCGCATCCCAGCGTGTGGATCACCAGTCATCCCCAAGCGCGAATCGTCGGCATCACCCTGGGACACGACGAGCGCACGCACGATCTGGCGCCGTTCAAGACGCTGCTGGCGAATGCAGTGACGTGGGTTTCCAGACGCTAACGACCGCAGTCCGCGGCCCGCGGCCCGCAGCCCGAAAACCCAGGGCTGGAATTGGGCGCCAATCGCGAACCGCGAACCGCGAACCGCGGGCTGCGGGCTGCGGGCTGCGGGCTGCGGGCTGCGGGCTGCGGACTGCGGACTGCGGACCACGGATCTATGATCATGAATCGAGGAGATGCTATGAAGAGAGTCGTCCTGGCGGCGGCAGTGCTCACGTGCGCGTCGTCCGTTTCAGCGCAGCAGGCGGCCGTGGATCACTCGGCGCACATGCGCGAAGCGCAGGCAGCGCCGGCTGCGGCCGCGCCGCAGGCCCCGCAGACGCCGCCGGCGACACCGGCCGCCCCCGCGGCGCCTGGCGGTGGACGCGGCGGGCCCCAGATCGAGGTGCCGTGGAACGATGCGCTCCCGCCCGGCACCGCCGATCACGCAGCGCGCGCGCTGAAAGAGTCGAGCCGTCACGGCGAGTGGGCCGACATCAAGATGCCGGATGGCGTCCTGAAGGCGTGGGTGGTGTATCCCGAGCGCTCGCAGAAGGCCGGCGTCGTGCTGGTCATTCACGACATCCGCGGCATGTCGGACATGGCGCGCGCCATGGGCGATCAGCTCGCCCAGGACGGCTTCATCGCGGTCGTGCCGGACTTCCTGTCGGGCAAGGGTCCGAACGGCGGCGGCACGGAATCGCTTGGCGCCGAGGTCGGAAAAACCATCCAAAGCCTGACGCCCGCTGACGTGGTGACGCGACTGAATGCGGCGATGGACTACGGCAAGAAGCTGCCGGCATCCAACGGCAGGACCGGTGTCATCGGCTTCTGCTGGGGCGGTGCCCGCAGCTTCGGGTTCGCGGCCGCGCAGCCTGCACTGAACGCGGCGGTTGTCTACTACGGCGACGCGCCGGGATCAGCCGACAGCACGCAGGAGACCACGCTCGCCAACGCCAAGGCTCCGGTGCTGGGCCTGTATGCCGGTAACGATGCGCGCATCAACGCGACCCTCCCGGCCACTGAAGCGGCGATGAAGAAGCTGGGCAAGAGCTACGAGCTGCATACCTACGAGGGCGCGGGCCACGGGTTCATGTTCTCGCAGGCCGGCGCCGGCGGGGCGAACCTCAAGGCGGCGCAGGAATCGTGGCCGGTGGTGTTGCAGTTCTTCAGAAAGAATCTTCAGTAGGCGCTCTCCAGTCCGCTATCAGCTCTCGTCTCTCAGCTTCAGCTTCAGATGTCGCTTCGATTTCTGAAAGCTGACAGCTGAGAGCGGGAGCTGCCTTGGAAGTGAGTCTTGTACGTCAGGGTCCTCATCGCATTTTTCGTTCTCGTGATCGCCTGCGTTTCCGTGACGGCGCAGGAGCACACGGGCCATTCGCCACATACTCCGGATCCCGTCCCGTTTCCCGCGCGCGACGGGTCGGGCACGTCGTGGCTGCCTGATGACTCGCCGATGTACGGCATCCATCAGACCGCCGGCAGCTGGCAGGTGATGTGGCACGGCAATGCATTCGCGCAGTTTCTTCACGAGAGCGGCGATCGCGGGAACGCGCAGACCGGGAGCATCAACTGGGCGATGGCCATGGCCCGGCGGCCCTTTGTCGGCGGCCGGCTCGGTCTGCGCGGAATGTTCAGCCTGGAACCACTGACGATTCCCGGCTGCGGCTATCCGGTTCTTCTGGCGACGGGTGAAGTGTGTGAGGGTGAGGCGATCCACGATCGGCAGCATCCACACGATCTGTTCATGGAGCTCGCGGCTGAATACGACCGTCCGCTGAGCGGCTCCCTGCGCTGGCAGCTCTATGGTGGCTTCGCCGGAGAGCCGGCTCTCGGACCGGTCGCCTTTCCACATCGCATCTCGGCGATGCCCAACCCTCTCGCGCCGATTTCGCATCACTGGCTCGACGCAACCCACATCACTTTCGGCGTCCTGACGGCGGGCGTCTACAACAGCCGCTGGAAAGCGGAAGGCTCAGTGTTCAACGGAAGAGAGCCGGACGAAGATCGATGGCACATTGATCTCGCGCCGCTCGATTCGTTCTCCGGCCGGTTCTGGTTCGCGCCATCATCCCGACTCGTGCTGCAGGTGTCCGCAGGACATCTCGCCGAGGCGGAGCCCTCACACGATGCTGTCGGACGCACGGACGTGAACCGCGTCACCGCATCGGCGACGTATCACCACCAGTCGCGCCCTGGCCGCCCCTGGGCGAGCACCATCGCGTGGGGCCTGAATTCGGAGGAGGGCGAGACGTCACATGCGCTGCTCGCCGAATCGACGCTGACACTCGACGAGCGCGATACGTGGTTCGGGCGCTTCGAGATCGCGGGCAAGTCGGCGCACGATCTCGATGTGCACGGTTCAGACGAGATCTTTACGGTTGCGAAGCTGCAGGGCGGCTACGTGCGCTATCTGAAACCGTGGCGCGGTCTGCAACCCGGCTTTGGCGGCGGACTGTCCGCCGGCATCGTCCCGAGCGCGCTCGAGTCCCAGTATGGGAGCCGCGTCAATTTCGGGATCGCCGTGTTCGCGACGCTGCGGCCTTCGAGTCATGGGATGTGACCTGAACTCTTCCCCACTTGTTAGAAAGCCCCGGCCGCGTTTGCTACCAGAACCTCCAGCCGGAAACGATCAGCGGCTGGAAGGCGAACGGTTGTGTGGCGCCCGGGGTGACAACGACCCGAACCCAGCCCACGTCGGGTGATCCAGGGACCTCGAGCCGCGTGAAGTTGGCTAGCCAGCGGCCGGTCGTGCTCCGCACTAGAGGATGATCGATAGTCAACTTGTGGGCATCGCCATGCACCGTGAGCACGGGTTTACCGAAGCGCTCGACCTCCTCCTCGAGCGCGGTGACAAACGGCTCGTACGCGCGACGCGCTTCCGTCGGCTGGCCGAAACCGAGCGTGCCATGGAATGCGACGACGATTGCTGGCGCTCCCGAAGCTGTCGCTTCCGAAAATAACTCGCGCAACCACGCCGTCGCGGCTTCGGTGCGGCGCTGCACTTCCTCATCGTCCGCTGCGGTGCGCTTCGGAAACGAGCGCAGGCCGTTGCGACTACCAAGCAGATGGACGGTCGCGAATGAGACTCCTCGATGCGAGAACCGTACGTGCTCAACGAACTCGCTGAACTCAGGATGATCCGCTTGCGTCCTCAGCGGAAGGCGCTTCCCGCCGAGACTCCGATGAGGATCAACGAAGAAAATCTTGCGCAAGCTGGCGAGGCGCTCACGCGGGGCAAACCCGCCCGAACCCGGTAACCAGCAATCGGCCCACTCATTGTCGCCGGGAGTGTAGATAACGGGATGTCGAAGACCATTGAACCGATCCAGTGCGGTGCGGTACTGGTCATCGGTGCAGGGACGGTCGAAAATGTCGCCGATGTGAAGGACCCAGCTCAGATCGTGCGCATCCATGTCTCGCAGGAGCAGCCTGAACCTCCGCTGCTCCCACCCGTAGTACGGCGCATCGCCGAGGGCGGCGAACGCGAAGGACCCCTCCGGATCTGGTATCGGCGCCGGAACACGCCGCGTGGTCCAGATGGCTGCTGCAACGACCGCAACACCAGCGAAGATTACGGAGCCTCGTCGGCCCCAGCGGCGCCCATGCACGGGGGAGATTGTCTCCGATACAGAATCCCGCATGCTCCGCCCGTCAGACCGAAGTTCGCTCCAACGAGCACGCCAAGCCTTCGCCGGGAACGCTGCCGCCGCCGACGTGGAAAACCGGGAGGGAAAAGTGGGAAGCCGGTGGGCACAAAGCAGAACCGCCAGGATGGTGTCTGAGACCGGCCGCCGCCAGACAGCCATTCACGCGCGAAGGTACGAATGGCTGAGCCCTTGCATTCCGACACGCGTGCCCTATTCGGCTCGAGATCCCGGAATGGGCATGATGTGCGTCGCAGCCTGCGACCGATGGGAGGCCCCTGTTGCGTCTACACAGCGTTTCCGTACGCGTCGGCGCGGAAACCGTCCGTCTCGTAGCCGAAGCCGAGAGCGACCAGCGGTCAGGCCGCTTCGAACTCTATTTCGAGTACCCAATCGAGTACGAACAGTTCGTGTCGGCCTCTGCCGATACGTTTGCGGCGGCGATGCTCGTGCCCGCCATGTTTCAGAACGAACGGCTGCAGATTGATCCGCCGCTCTCCCCCAGCCTGCTGTTCAATCTGCCGCGCCTTCGGGACATCTTTCACGCCTGGCACCCGAATCTCAGCCGCTGCGAGATCCAGGCGACGGCCGGGCCCGTCGCCGCGAAGCCGCCGACGAATCGTGCGGCCACGTTCTTTTCGGGCGGAGTGGATTCCTTTTATACACTCCTCAAGCACCGTCGAGGCGGCGAACTTACTGCGCCGCTGACGCACATCATCTTCATGCGCGGCATCGAAAAGCCGCTTGACTTCGGGCGAGATGTGGAAGCGTCCCAGCGGCGCGCCGAGCGAATTGCCGCCGCGGCAGGCGTGCGCTGCATCACAGGGGAAAGCAACATCCGCACGTATTTCGAGCCGGACTGGCGGCGTCAGTACAGCGGCAGCGCCCTGGCGGCGTGCGCCTTGAGTCTCGCGAACGGCTTCGACTCCGTCTGTATCCCCGCATCGTATTCCTATCGTGACTTGGTCACGATCGGCACGACTCCGCTGACCGACGAACGCTTTTCGACCGAGTATCTGCAGATCGTGCACGATGGATCGGAACTGCCTCGCAGCGAGAAAACCGCACGCATCATCGAATGGGATCGCGACCTTGTCCTTGCGCACCTTCGGGTGTGTGTCTTGAACTACGGCGGCGACTACAACTGCTGCAAGTGCTGGAAGTGTGTCCGGACGGCAATCCCGCTCGGGTATCTGGGTGTGCTCGACGCCGCGCAGACCTTTCCCGACAAAACCACGGACCACTGGGAAGCAGTGCTCGAGGCGGACAGCATGCAGTGCGTCGAAGACAATCTCCGCTTCGGACGGACGCACAACACGAAGCCGGAGTTGACGGCACTGCTGGAGACAGTTGTGCGGCGTCGGCACTTCAGACAAGGGCTGCGAACCGCCTTCGAGAATTCGCCGATTCGCTCTCTGGTTCCCGCGCTGCTGTCTGCCAGGCAGCGCGTTCGGCGCCTCGCCGGACTGGCGCGCAAGCCGGCACTGCCCCCTGAATCAAACGCCGTCCGCAGCTGAGAACTCCGGCGCGGCGAACGCGGTCGCCGCGCTGTCGTGAGATTCACGCGGCTCGCTGCTCAGGCGATGGCTATTCCCGCGTGCACTGGTGAGTCGGACTGAGGGGTGAACGCGTGCGCCTCGACGATCGCCAGGAACGCCAGTCTTCCCAGGCAAACCCAGCGTAGTATGCCAGCATCATCTCGTCGCGCGTTGCCGCGATGATGTCACCACGCGCCAGGCTCCCAAGACCGTCCAGGCCGTGTCTCGCCATCGCTTTGAGTGCGAAAAGCGGGACCCCGGCAATGCGCTTCGCCGCGCTGATATCCACACCGTCGTGCGACCGCGGATGAATGCGGTGCAGTCGCGATCGCGAGACCCCCTTCCACAGCCACCAGCGGCGGAAGTATCTCCGGGTGAGGCGGCTCGCGGGGACGTGATGGTGGAGCTTCATGTCGGGCGCATAGGCGCCGCGTGCGCCGTGCGCCCGCGTGCGGAAGAAGAATTCCGCCTGCTCCTGGCCCAGCAGGGATGTGCCGGTCCGGCCGAATGCGGGGTCAAAGCCGCCCACCGAATCGATCAAAGCGCGCCGCACCGCCATGTTGGCGCCGAGTGGAACCCGCTGCCGCTCTTCGTACACGAACGGTGACGGACCGTGATCCTGGATCGCGATCGTGCCCCACAAATCGCCGTGGTGGCGATCGAGCCAGGGCGGGCACGGCGCTTCCCAGATCGGGGACACCGGCCCTCCGGTGTAGTCGATACTCGGATCCGCCAGCATCGGAGCAATCGCGGCCTCCAGCCATCCCGGCTCGACAAGCACATCGTCGTCGGTGAAAACGACAAATGCCGAGCGCCCTGCCGCAAGCCCGGTGTTGAGGGCATACGACTTCCCCTGACGCGGTTCGTGCAGGTAATGGAGGGGGACGGGAAACGCGGACTGCCTTTGCCGAACGACCGCTGCGGTGTCATCGCTGGAATTGTTGTCAACGACCAGCACGTCCCAGGTCAGGGCCGCCGGAACGGTCATGCGGCCGAGACTGTCAAGCGCTTCTCCGAGCGCTCGCGCCCGGTTGTAAGTGCAGATGAGCACCGTCGCGGTCGGTGACATTTCCACGCCCGGATCCCAGCAATAAGCGGGCCGACCCACTTCCTTCCGCCTGAAGGCGGCCCTCGACTCGGCTCGGGCCGGCCCTGAGCCCGTCGAAGGGCCAGAAGCCACACGATGCATTCAGCCGGGAGCTACTTGAACTCGACGCGAGTCTCTTCGCTTTCCTTGTAGCCGTAACGGATCGCCTTGGCGCGGAGCGTCATCGGTGACTTCACGAGAATCGGTCCTGTGTAGAGGCGCCAATGAGGATTGGGGCCTTCCTCGGTGGTGTATCCGATCGACGCTCCCTGCGTCGGGACGTAAATCACGACTTCCGTCGGCGCCGGCGCCGCGATCGCGGGCCGTCGCTCCGGCACGTCCGGGGTTCTGCGCGGGACGATGTAGGGCTGCGCGGTGACGGGTTGGATACCACCGGGCCACATCCGCTGGATCATCTCCGCTTCATTGATCAGGCCCTGATCACCGATCGTCCGCATCCACTCGGTGACGGCTCCCCGCATCTTCTCGAGCGTGACGCGATGCGCCGGATCTCCGGCGATGTTGTCGATCTGGTGGGGGTCGCGCTGGACGTCGAACAGTTCCTCGGCGGGACGGCTGTTGCGCATCCACAGCGCCGGCGGACCCTGGAGCGCCGACTCCGCCTGCAGCCTGAACCACTCCTGCATGATCGCGCTCTGGTTGCGGTAGATGATGTGGCCGGCGTAGGGCAGCTCGGGTGAGAAGTTGCGGATGTACAGGAACCTCGAGTCGCGAGCGGACCGCATCATGTCGTATTCGGCATCCATGCGATCGCGGGCGCCGAACACGTACGCGGGCGGCGCTCCCGCGCCGGGCCCGACGAGCACCCGTCCCTGCATGTGCGCCGGAACATCGAGGCCGGCGAGCGCGAGCACGGTGGGCGCGAGATCGACGAAGCTGACGAGATCGTTCCTGACGGTTCCTGGTGCGGCCGGTTTTCCGAGCTGCGGAGGAATCCGGATCATCAAGGGCACCCGCAGCCCGGAGTCGTAGAGCGAACGCTTGGCACGCGGCACGCCGTCGCCGTGATCGCTCCAATAGAAGACGATGGTGTTGTCGGTCAGGCCATCCTCGTCGAGCTGCCCGAGGATTTCAGCGACCTGCGCGTCCATGTCCGCGATGTTGTCGTACATCCGCGCCAGCTCTTCGCGTACGAGCGGCGTGTCGGGATAGTACGGCGGGACCTTGATCTCGGCCGGATCCGTGATCAGTTTCCTGCCCTTGCGCGCCGGGCTCGACGGAAAGATCTGGCTCTCGTGCGTCACCTCGAGGTTGAACACCGCGAAGAACGGCTGCGAGCGATCGGGACGATTCCGCCAGTGTGCCCGGTTACCGAGATCGTCCCAGATCGTGAACGGGACGCCGAACTGGTAATCGGTCTTCGCGCGGTTGCTGGTGAAGTAGCCGGCGGTCCGCAAGTACTCCGGGAACGCCTTGACGTAGAACGGCGGCACCGCGAGGTACGGGCCAGGCAGCTCCGGGACACGGTCCTCGGTCGTTCGCATGTGCTGCGCGCCGATTGACGCCTGATACATCCCGGTGATGATCGCGGCGCGGCTGGGCGCGCAGACCGGCGCCGTGGTGAACGCATGCGTGAAACGGATCGACTGGGTCGCGAACCGATCGAGCGTCGGCGTGCGGGCGAGCGAA